>Ga0187863_10000022_pt1 | contig 130101 bp, 107 predicted proteins | sample June2016WEW_11_1_FD_132975 | JGI IMG/M metagenome (GOLD analysis project Ga0187863, IMG submission 132975) | Peatland microbial communities from SPRUCE experiment site at the Marcell Experimental Forest, Minnesota, USA - June2016WEW_11_10 | ecosystem: Environmental > Terrestrial > Soil >...
ACCAATTCCCATTGTTCGTCTGTCAGTTCCCAACGGCCTGCCATCGCATTCCGCAGAGACGCCTTGAGCACCTCCAGTTTCGCAGAATTCCAACAACAAAATGTTTATGAGATGGGTTCTAATGTCTTCTTTTGCGCAACGAGGGCAGCGACATGAAGCTTCATCACAGGAATAGAAGCCGTCCAGACATTCCGCAACATTTTGCCATGCGAGCCCATAGTGTCGAGCCAGAGAACATACCTGAGCCTCTGGTGACCTGATTCATCGGCCCGATAATAGGGCCTCACATAATTGAGAAAACCACGGCTCATTCCGTATATCTTCGCCCGGGTTGCTTGACCGTCATTTTGAGGACTTGCTTTCCGCTTCATCAAAATAACTCCTCTCGAGAGCCTTTGGTGATTCTCTGTCCGAATCTCAATTCCGGTTTATGTCGGCTCCTGAACAGGTTAGCATTTGACTGCGGCAGAGGATTCGTGGTCCGAATTAGTGCTGAGAAGTCGGCAACTATTCAGGGATGTGCTGTGCATTGAACTTCAACTGGCGAGAACAAGCCATCGCATTTATCGATTGGCCCTTCGTAATCTCCTAGCTCCCATGCCGCTCCCAAAAAGCCGCGGGCGCGACAATGGGGTATCGCCCGGCAAGCGCGAGCAGGTCCTTATCCCCCGTGATCAGGCAATCGGCCCGCGCAGCAAGCAGCGTTCCCAGCACCGGCCCGTCCGCCCTGTCGCGCAACGCCGGTTCCAGGTCCCCGCTCGGTTCCACGATCTCCGCCATGAACAGGAAGCTGTCGGCAAGATCGCGAATCTCCGCCGCACTCAACCTGATCCGCTTGAGCCGCGGCAGCACGCGCACCATCTCATCCAGAATGTACTTGGACAGCACCAGATCGAGGCCGCCCCGCTGCCACGCGCCCAGGATGCGCCCCGGCACGCTGCCCGGATAGGCCAACCCCGACACCAGAACGTTGGTGTCCAAAACCACGCGCAGCCCAGCCATCAGCGCCGCCGTTCGCGCGCCACGGCCGCATCGATCTCCGCCATGCCCTCATCGGCCGACACACCCGCCCAGTCTTCGGCCACCTTGCCGCTCAGCGCATCGAACCGCTCCCGCATCCGCCGGATCCGCGCAAACAACTCCGCGTCCACCAGCGCGGCCACCGGCTTGCCGTCCTTGTTGATCACGATGCTGTCATTGCGGTATTGCACATGGTTCAGCATTTCGCCAAGATTCTGGCGAAAGTTGACGGCGCTGACTTCGGAAATCATTGAAACCCCCGACCATAACGACCAATATGGTTATTATGATTCATGCGGTTCCTCTTGTCCAGCCTTAAAGCGGACAGTCAACCGAATCCCCTACCGCAGGCTCTTCAGCGCCGGGTACAGCTTGCGCCACTTCGCATAGCCGGTCTTGTAGGCGGCCAGGTCGGCTGCGTCCGGCTCGATGCGCTGCGCGACTTCGATGGCTTGACCGCAGGCCTCGTCCAGGTTGGCCCAGTGTCCCGCGCCCACGCCGGCCATCAGCGCCGAACCGAACGCGCCGCCCTCCTCGGCGGTGAGCACCTCGACGGCGTGGCCATAGATACCGGCCTGAATCTTCCGCCACAACGGGCCGCGCGCGCCGCCGCCGCCCAGGCGAATCCCGCTTACCGGAATGCCCAGCTCGGCGAAGAGCGTGAACGTATCCTGAAGCGAGTAAGCAACGCCTTCGAGCACCGCGCGCACAAAATGCGCCGCCGTATGGACTGTGGAGATGCCGGCAAAGGCCGCCCTCACCTCGGGGTCCAGATGCGGCGTGCGCTCGCCGAGCAGATACGGCGCCCACTCCAGGCCCTCGCTGCCGGCGGGAACCTGGGTCGCCGCCCAGGTGAGCGCGTCATAATCCAGGCCGGTAAAGAAGGTCTCCTTCAGCCAGCGCAGGCTCAATCCCGCAGACTGCGTTACGCCCATCACGTGCCACAAGCCCGGAACCGCGTGGCAGAAGGTGTGCAGCCGGCCCTTGGGATCCTTGGTCGGGCTGGCCGTGGCGGCAAAAACCACCCCCGAGGTGCCGATGGTGGCGGAAACCGAACCCGGCTGGAGGATGCCCATGCCCACCGCGCCCGCTCCCTGGTCGCCCGCGCCGGCCACCACGGGAGTTCCCGCGGCCAGCCCGGTCAGCCCCGCCGCAGCGTCGCTGATGCGCGCGCAAACCTCCGGCGACTCGTAGACCTTGGGCAGCCAGCTTTCGGGAATCCCCGCCGCTTCGGCCACTTCGCTCGACCAGCGGCGATGCGTCACGTCCAGCAGCAGCGTTCCCGAGGCCTCCTGCACGTCGATGGCGAACTCGCCCGTGAGCCGGTAGCGCACATAGTCCTTGGGGCAGAGAATGTGGCGAATCCTGGCGAAGATCGCCGGCTCATGCTCCTTCACCCACAGCACCTTGGTCAGCGTGAAGTTGGGCAGCGCCGGGTTGCAGGTCAGCTCGATCAGCCGCTCGTAGCCAATCTTCTCCGTGAGCCAGTCGCACTGCGGCTGGGTGCGCGTATCGCACCAGATCAGCGACGGGCGCAGCACCTGCCCGTCCTCGTCCAGCAGAACGGCTCCGTGCATCTGGCCGGTCAGCCCAATAGCCGCAATCGGCTCCCGAGGCTCAGGCGCCGAGGCCAGCGCCCCGCGAATCGCCTCTTGCGCGGCCCGCCACCAGTCTTCGGGGTCCTGCTCCGCCCAGCCCGGATGAGCCGTTTTGAAGGCCGCATGTTCGCTCGACGCCCCGGCAATCAGCTTGCCCGCGCCATCCACCACCACGGCCCGCGTTCCGCCCGTGCCCACATCCATTCCAAGGAACCACATACCCGTTCTCTCCCTTGCGTAAATCGCTTTTCCCGGCGCTCGAAAGCATATCATCCCGGACCGCTCGGAGGACAGGGAACAAGATGCTGCTGGCGGCTTCGAATCGGTTCCGGGCAGTAACCGGCAAAATGCGGAGTTTTCAGCCGGAATTCACGGGCGGAAAATCGAAGATTCGCGGAACCCACCCTTTCCACGGTGAAACTGTGGAAAGGATGGGGCACCCAAGTTTGTGGCCTGTCAGACCTCAAGACCCGCCTATTGAACCTTGAAGGCGACGGCGATCTGGGAAGGCATCCAGGAGGGACAGACGATCTCCAGGCCGTCCGGCTTCTGACTCCAAGCGAGCTTCTTACGACTGCCCAGCAGCGTGACCGAGTGGATGGGAGCGGCAAGCAAACCAGCGCCGCTGCCGAAGGAGGCGATCTTGACCGTCGCGCCGGGTTCGGGCGCGGCCAGCGCAAAGGCATAGATGGAGCCGTCCTTGCCCACGGTGAAGCGGAAGTCCGTGGGGCCGAACCGGAAGGCGGCGTGCGCCTGGCGAAGCGCGCCGTAAGGCATTATGCGCAGGTTGCCGTCCGCGTCGGCGGCTCCTTCGCCGAACTTGACCCAGGCCTTGCTTCCGTAAATTCCTTCGCCGTTGATCTTCATCCACGCGCCCACCTGGCGCAGCAGCTTGAGGCAGTCCGGGTCCAGCGATCCATCGGGCCGGATAGGGATATTCACGGCATAACTGCCATCGCGGCTGACCACCTCAAGCATGTAATGGATGAGCGCCGGCGCGCTGTAGACGAAGCCGGGGCTGTAGAACCAATCGCCCAGCGCGTTCTCGCCGATCCACGGCTGGTCGGTCTTGATCGCCTTTGGAAAGCGGCTTTCGACGGTGTTCACAATGCCGTTCGCGCGCGGATGAAACTTGACGATGCTGAAGGCATCCACCTTGCCGCGCGTGGCCAGCGTGTGGTTGTAGTAGTCGGCCATGACGCGCTGCATGGCGTCGCACTTGTAGCCGGTCCCGGTCTTCTCGCCGGTGAACGGCCCGGTCGAGTCGCCGTCGGTGTAGATGAAGTCGGGATCGTACTTATTGATCACATCCATGATGCGCAGCGCCCAGCGCGTTGCATACCAGTGCGCATAGTCCAGATGCTCATAGAAGATGCCCTGCTCCGGCCTGAACTTCGCATTGGCCACGTCCTTATAGGCGCGGAGATTGATGCCGTAGAGCAGGCGCGGATCGTACCCCTCCCACCATTTCCCCTTGCCGTCGGCGAGGGTCAGGCTGGCGGCGTCATAGGGCACGCCGGCCTTGGGTCCGGTGGTATCGCTGCCAAAAGCGGGCTGATACCACCACCACGTGTACTCGTGATGAAAGGCCACGCCGTATCTCATGCCCGAGGCATGGGCGGCCTTGGACCACTCGCCGATGAGGTCGCGCTTCGGTCCCATGTTCACCGAGTTCCAGGGCTGATAGGTCGAGTTCCAGTTGTCGAAGTTATCGTGATGCACGCCCTGAACGATGAGGAACCGGGCGCCGGCGGCGTGATAGATGTGGACCAGCCTGGCGGGGTTGAGCTTGGCGGGATTCCAGGTACGCAGAACGTCCTTGTAACCGGATTCGGATGGATGGCCGAAGTCGCGGATGTGGTTGTCATAGGCCGGGGTTCCCGGCTGATAGATTTTGCGCGCGTACCAGTCGCCGCTTTGGCCGGCGGACTGCGGCCCGAAGTGTACCCAGATTCCGAACTTCGCCTCGCGCAGCCAAGCGGGTTCTCCGGGATAGTTTTTGGCGATCGAATCCCAGGTCGGCTCAAAGGGACCGGCGGCGATGGGGAAGTCCATCTTGACTTCGGCAAAGCCTGCCGGATCTTGCATGGTGAGCGAGTCCGGAGGCTGCGCCGCGGGCACATCCGGAATCGGCGCGGGCTGGGGCATCTGCTGCGCCCGCGCGGGGAAAGCCGCGCAAACCGCCAAAATGAAGGCTAGAAACAGACTGGACAACAACAGGCCGCGGCGAATACGAAACAGTTCATTCATCGGGATCATGACCCTCTGAGGGTATTCGATGCATCCCGGCATCGGCAACCGGCCTGCCGGCGAGGGCATGAACGCGAAGAGCTGCCCGCGCCCAGGGTGAGGCCGGGGTGCGGCAACCGGGCGCAGGAGACGATTAGCCCCTGTGTGGACACCCTCTGCGGCGTTTGGGGGATTGCGCCTGGCAGGCTCGATGATGTAGGAAGTCTGCATAGGTGTACGCTGTTGAGTCGGAAGCAGCAGGAGGTGCATGGCGCATGAACACTCGATATCCGGGTCACATCCCGGTGCTCGCATTGCTGGTTTTTGCCGGGGGCATGGTTCCATCGCCCGCGGCAAGCCAAACCGTGCTGGGGCCTGAATTCACATTGTCCAAGCTCACCCTCCACGCAGTGCAGCGGGACGAGCGGCAATGCGAGTACTTTCTGTGGACCAAGCTGGGCGGCGATGCCCAGCGCGTCAGCTTCAGCTACGTGCTTCCGGATGGAAAGACCGACGGCGATGCGCCGCGGATCGAGAACGTCACCATCGTCATCATTCCGGGAAAGGACGTTCCGACGGCAAGGATCACCGGCACTGACGACTACCGGCGGACACTGTGGCAGTTGGAGATGGCGCCGGGGGCGTACGACGTGAATGAACGGTGCCTGTCCGGGATCCCGATCTCAAAAGGAGCCGGCAAACCATAGACCGTCACAGCCGCTGGGGAGGGCTGGTCAGGTTGCGGACTAAGGCGCCTGAGCAGCACCGTCAGTTCTTCGCTGCTAGGAAAAGACAGAATTGTAAGTTCGACAAATCAAAGGCAATCTTAAGAATTGTGCGAACCCACCTTAGCGGCAAGAACAAGGACGCCGTGCCCAGAGGGCGCCCAGGTGGGACACCCAGCAGGTCTCCAGACCTGCACTCATCGCCGCTGGCGGCTTGGAAGCCGCCAGTACAGCCGGTCTGGAGACCGGCGCTACGATTTGCAGATAGGCACTTACCCCACCGCCTGCTTCCGCACCGAAAGCATCGTCTCATACGCGGCATAGACTCCCTCGAAGACCGAGTCCCAGCTCATGGTCAGCGCGAACGCCCGCGCCGCCAGCCGCATGGCCGTGTGCTTTGCGGTGTCGGCGAGCACTTCGGCGACGGCCGCGGCAAAATCCGCGTCCGGCACAATTCGTCCCGTCTCGCCGTCGTGGACGATGGTGGGCGGCCCGCCGTCGGGGGTCACAATCGCCGGCACTCCGCTGGCCAGCGCCTCCAGCACCACATTGCCAAAGGTATCGGTGTGCGACGGAAAGACGAAGAGGTCCATATTCGCGTAGGCTGCGGCGAGCTCCTCGCCGTGCAGCACGCCGGGGAAGTCCGCGCGCGGCAGCCGCTCGCGCAGCCAACCCTCCTCGCCGCCGTGGCCCACGATTAGAAACCGGAAGCTCCGCTGCTCCCGCTGCTCCAGCTCTTCCTGTACCTGGGCCAGCAGGGCCACGTTCTTCTCGACAGAGAGCCGCCCCACAAATCCCAGCACGGCGTCCCTGTCTTCCGGATTGCGCTTCCGTTTGGCCGGATGGAAAAGCTCCGCGTCCACGCCGCGCGGCATCAAGTGGCAAGGACGCCCTGCGGTCCGCTCCAGCAGCGCGCATAGCTCCGGGTTGGGCGCAAACAAAACCCGGGCTGCCGAGTAGAACTTGGCCGCCACGGCCATGGCCAGATCCTCGATCTTCTGTCCCGTGGCGTTCGATTGCCGCTTGGGCAGCAGGCGCAGAAGCCAGTCCGACCGCCGCGCCAGGTACTCATGCACGTTGGTGTGCCAACTGGCGGCCAGGGGCAAGCTGAGATGGTGGGCCAGCCCCGCGCCCAGCATTCCCACCTCGCTGGGGCCGGTAATGTGGATCAGGTCTGGCTGGAACCGCTCCAGAACCTCGCCAATCAGCGGAACATGGCGCAGAAACGCGGGATCGAAGCGCAGGTCTTTTTCGAGGGCAAAGGAGAGAAAGCCGCGCGGCAGCTCCAAGGTCCACACATTGCCGTCTTCCAGAACAGCCGGCGTTCGGTCACCGGCGCGCACGCACAGAAAGGACAAATTCCGCCGCCGCGCAAAGGCCTCAAAGTGCCGGCTGGTGTGCGCAACCCCGTTTACCTCATGGAAGGAGTCGGGGAAGTAGGCCACCCGCGGCATTCTATCGGCCATAGAGTTCTTTCAGGGTCCGGGCCAGCATTCCGCGTTGAATGGGCAAGGTTCTACAGGCTGCGGAAAGGGGGACCGCAAGCTAGTCTCCCAGAATACGCCCTCAGGGGCTAAAGCCCGCGTTCAATTTGCTGCATTTACGGCACGACTGAAGTCGTGCCCTGACACTTCTTGCGGTCGCAATGGAACTTTGCAAGAGGCTCTTACGGCACGACTCAAGTCGTACCCTGACGCAAACGAGCGCTCGTCAACGGCACTCTTAGCCGTCGTGCTCGCCCAGCGCCAGCCGCAACTGGTGCGCCTCGCTCCATGCCATGCGCAGCCCGCCTGAAACCAGGCCCCTGCCCATCAGTTGCACCAATCCGATACTCCAGCTCATCGCCCGCGGCGCCGTTCCCTTGGGCCAGAGTTCGCTCAGCGGCCGAATCACCCCATTCAAATCCGGATGATAGACGCGCTCGTCCCAGGTGCGCGAGCCCTGCGGGAACTCCGGATAGTGGCGCACGGCGTCGATCGCCGACTGCAGAATCCGATGCTTCCACGGCTCCGCATACTGCGGCATGAAGAGGATATCGCTCTTCTTCTGCCGCCGGATCTCGTGCACAAACTCGGTAAAGCTGGTGGCGTTGGTCAGGTTGATGTTGGCGTTCGGTTCCACGCCGTGCCGGTCCCCGCCGGAGACGGTCAGCATATTCCACTTCTCAGCCAGTCGCCGCGCTTTGCGGTTTTCTTCCCAGTGCCGCAACCCGTTCAGCTCCATCGCATGCAGATAGTTGCCGTTCTTCAGCAGAAACTCGTTTACCAGAAACTCGTGCTTCTCCTGGCCGATCAGGTACAGATCCCACATGGGGTGGTTGAATACCACCAGCACGTTGGGATCCGCGTCCAGCGCTGCCAGAATCTCGGTGAGCCGCGCGTCGCTTGGGCTGGCCGTGAAACTCCTGAAGGTTTCCATCCACTCCGTGGCTCGAGCGCTGGGCAGGTTGTGAATACCCAGGTGGAAAGACTGCTTTCCATAGGGCGCGCTCCACTCCACCGAAACCGGAATGCGCCGTGCGCTGGGCACCGTCCGCAGCAGCATCGGCGCCTGAATCGTGTCGTGATCGGTGAGGGAAACCATGGGCGCCAGGTCCAGCTTCTCGACCTGCCCGCTCTCCAGGTCGAACGCCAGCTTGGGGGTCATCGGCGGCGTCCAGTAAGCGGCCGCATAGTTCACCCGTACCCCGTGCATCTTCGCCGCCCGCCGCTCCAACCGCGAAAGCAGAGGACGCATTACAGGGTACTGGTTGCCGAAGTTCGCCAGAAAATCCAGTGTCTCCTTCGACTGGTTGGTGTGACCGTGCAAGGAAACGCCCGTACGGAAGCCTTTTGGCGCGTTGGGGTCGCGCCACAGGTATGAGATGGTCGAACTGGCCATTTCTGCTCCTTCTCCGCGATCGTGCCCGGATTTCTGCACCCAGTATCCCTTCCCAACCGTAAATGCCCGGTTAAGATGGCGCGAATAGCCCTTCAATTGGCAAAGGAACCAATATGGTAACCCCAAAGCCCCCGGACAAATCCCGGCAGTTCCCGCCACATTCCCTAAAAAACACCCAAGAGGCGGAAGCCCTCTCGCCTGGTCCAGACCGCACCAAAACTCCTTCTTCCGGCCTCAGGCCGTGGGGAATGCCGTGCAATAAGGCTAGCAGAATCGATGCGGCCGCATACAAGATTGCGAAACCCGGAGACGCAGCCGCGGGTTTGCTCTTATTTGCTGGTCCCGGCCAGATCCGGGTCTAGAAAATCCTCGACCGTCCAGCCCGCCATCAGATCCTCGCCCGGCGTCATCGCCCGACGACACTTTAGGCGTGCGCCTTGAGCCCTCACCCGAACCGGATGTCCGTCGGCCCTGCCACCCCCTCTACTGTGCGTGACTGAACAGGGACTGCGCCAACTCCAGCAAGCGCGCCGCCCCTCCCGGCAGAATCGTACTGCCGAGAGTAAGCAGCGGCAGAGCAATCGCTTCGGCAAACTTCAGATAGAAACTCCCCTGGAGCTTGCGATCGTCCCCGTTCACGATCCGCGACAGAATCGGATCGGTATCCATCTCGCTGAAGACTTTGAAGAACGCCCAGCAGAGCAGCGCCAGGAACAGCAGCCCCGTCATCAGCAGTGAGTAGAACGGAACAAACGGGTAAATCGCCATCCCCAGCGTTACCAGGGAGAACATCAATGCTACCGAGGCGAGCAGAGAGTGCAGCCGCGCCACAACGGCGAGAATGAACCCGATGTACATGAGGCAAAGGAACCTCTCGGCAGTCTGCTGCCATTCCGGGAGCCGCGCTAGCTCCTCTGCTTCATCGCTGAAGCGGCCTCCATCTCCCTTGCATTGGCATGCCAAGACCCACTGAATTGCCTCCGTGTCCGGCAAAATCTTCGTCGCCGGCGGGTATTTTTCCGCTTCGATGAGGAATGCGAGTTCCCTGCCTACTGAAGTCAAGGCCTCGTTACGCTTCCTTATGTCGTCGGCGAGCCGCTCAGGGTCCACCGTGTGGAGATCGACTTTGTTGTACCGATCACGCAGCTCAATGAGCGTTTTCGCGTCGTCCTCGACCTCCTTTATGTGATGCTTGATTGCCAGTTCCTGCATGCAATCGATCTGAGCGGCGAAGACGGACCTCCGGTCCTGAACGGAAATACCGGAGAATGACCAGAGGTTGCGCCATTTGATGTCCTTGATGGGCACGAAGCTGCGCTTGAAGTCTTCCCGGCTCAAGGCCTGCAGCAGCAATCGCAACTCAACCCAGAGCCAGAGGAACTGAAGCACATCGAAGAATATCAACGCGCTGACCACGCCCGCCACGCTCCGGATCAGGAGGGTCTTATCGGGAGATTCGAGCGTCGTAATCGCAAGAAACGGAGGGAATTTGAAGTGCGCCCACAACAGAGCCGCGACAAACGCGCCCCACAGAGCCCAAATCCATCTCGCTCTCCAGTCGAAGGGCAGCGTACGGCCGATCGCCAGGATGGCGTCCGCGCGTGGCTGCGATATCCTCTCGTTCTTGGGGAAGTCTGGAAGCGGCGTCGCAGCTTCGATAGCGGCCGCTCCGCTGCCCGCCCACGAGGCCCAGACCAGGATTGCCGACAAGAGAAGCAGCCCTGTCGGCACGATGGAAAGCCCCGACACCCAATACATCTCCCGATAAGTATTCAGGATGGGGCCAACGTCCAAATTCCCAACGGGGTCGGTCTTCAAACCATAAACAGACCAGGCAAGAATCGAGAAGAGCAAAGCAGCGATGAAAAAATATGCGCGCCAGCCAATCCAGACAAGCTCGACAGAGGGCCGAGCTGTTCGCAGGAATGAGATCAGCGCCCGCGTCGCGCTCACCCGGACTCGAACCGGAGACCCAAGACTGGATGAAACGCCGGCTTGATTGGTCCACTTGAGCTTGAAGCGGAAGATTGCCTTGAAGCTTGCCGTGGCCACAATCCCCAAAGGCGCCACGACAGTCATGCATTCCGCCAGACGCCACCACCAGAACGCATCCGACGACGCGGCGGTGGGCATTTCGACGGCCCACGCCAGCACGCGGAAGGCGCATCCGGCCACCGCAGCCGGAATCACGACCTTGAAGAGCCAAAACCTCCATTTCTGCGAAAACGCAAAACTGGAGAACGCAACCCGGGTTACCGGATTGGCATAGAAGAAACACAGGCAATAAAGGACCGTCAATGCGGCCAACCCCAGGAACAGCGCCTTCCAGCAAGGCACGACAGAAATCGTATGCGCCGCCGGCGCTTGGCGCGTTTCGCCGAGATCGTGCCCGAAAAGCGGAAAAGGCATCTCAAGTCGGAACAGGCCATTGTGATCCACCACCGGAGTTCCTGGATTCTCCGCAACCGGCCAGGTTCCATTGGCGCCGAGAGCAACGACATATATCGGGGGGCGCGGCGGCGGCGGGTTCTTGCCCCAGTAGGGTTCGGAGTACTCCGGATACCACTTGAATAATCCCTTGCCGGAGTATGGAGAAGTTGGGGCGGGCTTCTGCGGTTCCGCGAACAGGTCGAGTGCGGCAAAATAGATGCCCTGGGATTCGGAATCCGCAAAGATGCGTGCGGCGCGATCATCCTGCATCCCGGTCCAATCGTGCAATTTGGGTAGCATGGGAAAATCGTCCACCATCATGTCCCCGAGAAACTGCGCCGTCGCGTTGCGCATGAAGACGCGGGTACCGCCGATAACAACCACGCGCACGCCGGAATTGTGAGCGTGAAGAAACTGGGTGAGAAAAAAGCGGTCCTCCTCGTTGGTCGCCTCGATTATCACAGCTAGAATCCGGTGCTCCCTCAGGAACTCCGAGATGCCGAACAGGACCGACTCCTTGGCGGCCTGGGTGCCCGCGCCGCCGAACGAACGGACCGAGTCTCCCTCGCTTTGTTCTTCGCTCTTGAGGTTGAGAACGCGCTTCCATGGCGGCGCTGGGGAGTAGGAATCGAAGATCCCTTGCGCTTCATAGCCCGCCCGCAGGCTGGAGATGTCGCGCGGGAAGCTGAGGCTCCAGACGCCGGCGATGCCTTCAGTCGCTCCATTCCCTTCTGCACCGCCGCCGTCCTTGTCATTCCAGCTCACGCCATAGAGCGATTCGCCTTCGCTCAGCATCGCTGTGTGGCACTTGTCGATGCCGATCCAGCTCAGCGTATGAACAGCAGCACGAATCGAATCCTCGTCGTCATGCGCCGCGCTGCCAAAGTCGAGCCATGCCTGAGGCCGGTGCCGCGCGATCTCTTCCATTGCGGCGCGCGCGGCCGAGCTTCCCGTAGCCGACCCGCTCCGAATCAGCACCCGGGCGTTCCGATTTTCTCCAAGGAGTGTTTCGGCAACGGGAACCAACGACGCAAACGACCCGCTGTAAGTCGGCCCCAGAATGCGAACCGGTCCTGAAATCTGAATCCGCTTTTCTTTCAGTAGCGATCGAGTCGTGGGCCAATCGAGGAGCTTCTGCGCCTTCGGCGCCTGACTCAGCGCAATGCCCTCCGTGGGTTTTTCGCTGAGGAGAAACACGACGATCCCGTTCGCATAGGGGTCCATGGGAGGGTCGTTCTTTCGGAAGAGCAGGATTCCCGGAGTGTCGTCCTCCGAATGGTTCTCGGACTTCTCCTTCACGTCATCGCCAAAAGCATTCCGCGACCCATGATTTCTCCAGGGAATCAGGGAACTATCGAAGAGGTATCCCGCGGCCGTCAAGCCGTCTACCAGCGCGTCCACGTTGTGATCGAACGCGGAAGCCAGATGCGTTTCGACGGGATGGGGCACGGTCGCATAGAGGACGTGAAGGTTCTGATCCGCCGCCGGGCGAGGCTCCGCCTTCTCCAGAAAACTCTGGATAAAGGGGACCGGATCGTCGTACAACAATCCGTTCTCGCCACCAGCCGGGGGTTTCACCCCGCCTTTCGCATTGTTCGCGGCGGTGGATTGCGTGGCGGGTGCGGGCGAAGCCCCATCCCCGGCCGATGTTGGATGCACGGCAAAGCTGGACGCAACCAGCAGGGCAAAGAGCAGCGAATAGCGATTCATTGGACCATGACCTCCGAGGGGACGATCGGATGCAGAGGAAAATGGCTCTATGTATCAGAGAAACGAAAAAGGGAAAGGCTTTCCTTCGCTCATGAAAAAAACAGCAGGTTTATGAGTTACAAGCGAGAGTAGGCGGCAGCCCGGCGCGGATTCCGCCGCTACTTGCTGGTTCTGGCCATCTCCGGGCCTAAGAAGTCCTCGACCGTCCAGCCGGCCATCAGATCCTCGCCCGGCGTCATCTCCTGGCTCTCGGCCAGCGTTCCCGCCGCCTCGGCAAGGAGGTAATTCTCCGTCAGCCCGCGGCGCAGAAGCTCGAAAGCCTGCTCCGGCGTATCGGCAAACTGGAAAAGCTCAATGTCCTTGGGCGAAATCGCGCCCGTATCCACGAGCGCATCCAGATTGAAGACCTTCTTCCAGTACTCCGAACCGTAGACCACCACCGTGATCTTCTTGGCCAGCTTGCGGGTCTGCGCCAGGGTGAGGATCTCGAACATCTCATCGAGCGTGCCGAATCCGCCGGGAAAGACCACCAGCGCCTTCGACAGGTAGGCAAACCACAGCTTGCGCATGAAAAAGTAGTGGAACTCGAAGCTCAGCGACGGGGTAATGTACGGATTCGGCGCCTGCTCGAAGGGCAGCCTGATATTCAATCCGATGGTCTTTCCGCCGGCCTCGTGAGCCCCGCGATTGGCCGCTTCCATGATCCCCGGTCCGCCGCCGGAGGTGACCACAAACCGGTGCCGCCGCGACGGAATCCTCTTGGCCCACGCCGTCAGCAGCCCCGCCAGCCGCCGCGCATCCTCGTAGTAGCGGGCCATCTCCACAGCCGCGACGGCCCGTTTCAACTGCAACTCCGTGGCCTGGCCGGCGGCAATCTCAGGAGCGCTGGCCGGCTGCTCGTGGCTGGGAGCCGGAAGCTTCGATCCGGTGTTCTCCAGCAGCTCCAGAGCATGATCGGCCTCCTCACGCCCGCGAAACCGCGCCGACCCGAAGAACACCACCGTATCCTGGATCTGCTCGCGCCGGAACCGCGCCAGCGGCTCCAGATACTCGGCCACGATGCGGATCAGCCGTCCGTCCGCGCTGTTCAGAAAGGCGGGGTTTTCATAGGCCAGCGGAGCCGCCACCGGCGTCGCCGGAACTGATCCCCGATCTCTGATCCCTGACCCCTGATCCCTGATCTGTCGTCCCTCGTCCATCGCTCATCCGTCCCAGTGCCGGATCGCGTCCTGAAACGCAATCCAGAGATTCAAAAGCCCCAGCCCCGAGACGATGCCCCGCACCGCGCCGTTGGCGGCATAGATCGAGAGCGTGGGGAATTGCACAAAAAGAGGGTTCTGGTCCCAGAACATCGGCGACCACGGCGCATAGCAGACCGCCAGACCGATGTACATCCGCAGCAGCACCCTCAAGAACAGCTCGGCCCGCTCTAGCCAGCGCGGAATCCGCTCCGGCGCGGGCGGCACAACTTCCAGCGCGGGTAAGGCGGCATCCGCCTGCCCAGGCTGGGGAGCCGGGCTCGCGGGCAACGAGGGCGATATCGATTCCGGCTGCTGGGACATTCTCGGGTTACGCGCGCCGCCCTTTCCCGACGATTCGCCGGCATTGGCCGAAGGCCGGAAACCCCGGCCAGGCTCAGGGACGCCGTATTGCAACGGTAACACAGCCGCCGCCGCCGGTAGAGGGAACTCGGAATGGAGCCAGCCGGCTCACTCTGCCCGGCGCCAGACGCCCCAGTGCCCGCGGGTCCGATCGGAGCTTCCCGCGACCTCCCATTTCGCCATTTCCTTCTTTCGCGCCAAGCGCGAGTGCCGCATCGCGTGGTAGAGTTTCCGTCAGGAGGCGCACGTGAGTCTCAAAGATTTTCTAGCCAAGCAATTCATCGCCGTCATTCAGTGGAATGAACCGGCAGACGGCATTCTTGCCTATCGCTATCCCATGCGGGACATGGAGATAGAAAACGGCGGCCAGCTCACCGTGAGCGAGTCGCAGATGGCCGCCTTCGTCAACGAAGGCGAGATCGCCGACGTCTTCGGCCCCGGCCTGCACACCCTCAATACCCGCAATCTTCCCTCGCTCACCGATCTGATGAACTGGGACAAGGCCTTTGAATCCCCCTTCAAGTCCGAAGTCTACTTCTTCTCCACCCGCCTTCAGATCGACCAGAAGTGGGGCACGGCCACGCCCATCACCGTGCGCGACAAGGAGTTCGGCGCGGTCCGGCTGCGCTGCTACGGCATCTACTCATACCGCGTCGCCGATCCGCGCATCTTCTTCAAGCAGATCAGCGGCACGCGCGACACTTACCTCGCCGCCGACCTCGAAGGCCAGTTGCGCGAGACCATCATCGCCCGCATGACCGGAATCTTTGCGTCCGCCGATATCTCCTTCCTCGACATGGCCGCCAACCAAGCCCTCCTCGGCGAGAAGATCGTCCAGCAGATGAAGCCGGCCTTTGCCGCGCTCGGTCTCTCGCTGGAACAGTTCGTGGTGGAGAACATCTCCCTTCCGGACGAGCTGCAAAAGGTCTTCGACCAGCGCATCGGCATGAACATGGTTGGGGATCTGGGCCGCTACACCCTGTACTCGGCGGCTGAGTCCTTGGACCTTTCGGCGGCCAACACCAGCGGCGCAGCCGGCATGGGCATGGGTCTCGGCGCGGGCGCTGCCGTCGCGCAGGTTCTGTCGGCCTCACTCAAATCTGTAACCCCGGTACCGTCGCCTGTTGCCGCTCCAATTCTTATTGGCGCGCCTCCCGGCTCCACAAGCCCTTCTGCCTCCCAGGCATCCAAGTTTTGCGTCGAGTGCGGACATTCCTTGCCTGTCAGCGCCAAGTTCTGCGCGGAATGCGGAAAGCCGCAATGAACTGTCCTTCCTGCGGCGCTCCCATGCGCCTCAAACCGGATGAGGACAGCTACAAGTGTGACTATTGCCACAGCGTCTATCTTCCGGAAACAGGCGACGACGGCGTGCGCGTCCTCGGTGACGCTCCCGGCCAGGTGTGCCCCGTCTGCAACATTCCCCTCGTCAACGCCGCCATCGCCAAAATCCGCATCCTCTACTGCACCGGATGCCGCGGCATGTTGATCTCCATGCGGGTTCTTGAGGCTCTTATCGACGAATTGCGGGCTGTGCAGGGCGGCGCAGCGCCGCAACCCTCGGCCGACAGCAGCGATCTGCGCCGCAAGATCGACTGTCCCCAGTGCCGCCATCGCATGGATACCCATTTCTACGCCGGCCCCGGCAACGTCGTCGTCGACTCCTGCGAGGATTGCTGCCTCATCTGGTTCGATCGCGGCGAACTCATGCACATCGTTCATGCTTCCGACATGCGCGCCTCCGAGTCCTGCGACTACAGCGCCGGCTGAACGCCGGACGCGCCACCCAGCCTGGTGGGGCTCGCGGCGTTCCATCCCTCACAGTTGACAAGCATGATTCCGCATTGGGGACGGCGCGCTTACCGGGGGATTCAAGTCCTTTCGGCGCGGGGCCGCTGTTCTTCGCGGGCACACTTGCGAACCATTTATCCTACGAACATGGGCCGCTCTTCCGGTTTTTCAAGGCGGCCGGCGAGGCGGGGAGCTAATTTGGCGGATTTTCTCCAGGAGTTGAAACGGCGCGTGCTGGTCTTTGACGGCGCGATGGGCACCAGTGTGCAGAAGCACAACCTTACCGCGGAGGATTTCTGGGGCAAGGAGGGGTGCAACGAGTTGCTGGTGCTGTCGCGGCCGGATGTGATCCGCGCGATTCATGCCTCGTTTCTTGAGGCCGGCTGCGATGTGATTGAGACCGACAGCTTCGGCTCATCGAGCATTGTGCTGGCCGAGTACGACCTGCAAGACCGCACTCGCGAGTTGAATGTGGCCGCGGCCAGGCTGGCTCGCGAAGTGGCCGACGCATACTCGACGCCCGAGCAGCCGCGCTTTGTGGCCGGTTCCATCGGTCCCACCACCAAGCTGCCCTCGCTGGGCCACATCGGCTACGACCAAATGGCCGCCGCTTACCGCGAACAGGCAGAGGCGCTGATCGAAGGCGGCGTGGATGTGCTGCTGATCGAGACCTGTCAGGATTTGCTCCAGGCCAAGATCGCTCTGGCCGCTTGCCAGGATGCGATTCGAGATGCGCGCGAAGGCAGGACTCCCTCGACCGGGCGCCCGCCGCGGCGGGTTGCGTTGCAGGTTCAGGTAACGCTCGAAGCTACCGGGACCATGCTGCTCGGCTCGGAGATCGGCGCGGCTCTGGCGGTACTCGAGAGCTTTCAACCCGACGTGATCGGCCTCAACTGCGCCACCGGCCCGGCGGAGATGAACGACGCGGTCCGCTTTCTCTGCCAGAACTCTACCGTTCCCATCAGCGTGCTGCCCAACGCCGGCCTGCCGCGGAACGAGGGCGGCCACGCCGTCTACAAGCTCACGCCGGCGGAGCTGGCAGCCTATCATCGCCGCTTTGTCTCCGAATACGGCGTGCGGATTGTGGGCGGCTGCTGCGGCACCACGCCCGAGCACCTGCGCGCGGTGGTGGAAGCGGTGCGCGGCATCGAGCCCGCGCCGCGCTCCGTCAAGCCGCAATCGGTCGCGGCCAGCGCGTACAGTTCCCTGCTGCTCGAGGCCGACGCGCAGCCCATCGTCATCGCCGAGGAGATGAACACCACCACGCGCCTGGAGCACTTCCGCAACATGGTGCGCGCCCAGGACTACGACGGCATTCTCTCGCTGGCCAATCGCCTGGTGGGCGAAGGCTCGCAGATGCTCGACCTGTGCTGCGCCATTGTGGGCGAGGACGAGATGGGCTACATGAACGCGGTGCTGGAAAAGATCGCCACGCGCGTTCATGCGCCGATTCTTGTCGACTCGACCGAGGCCAACGTCATCGAAGAGGCCCTCAAGCGCATTCCGGGCAAGCCGGTCATCAACTCCATCAATCTCGAAGACGGCGAGAAGCGCACCAGCCAGGTGCTTCCCATGGCGCGCCGCTACGGAGCGGCGGTCATCGCGCTTACCATCGACGAGCAGGGCATGGCGCTCACCGCCGATCGCAAGGTGACCATCGCGCATCGCATTCACGATCTTGCGGTGAATAAGTATGGCCTGCGCCCAGAGGATCTGATCTTCGACGCTCTCACTCTGCCTATCTCGACGGGCCAGGAGGAGTATCGCTCGGCGGCCATCGAGACGCTTGAAGCGGTGCGGCGCATCAAGCTGGAGTTGCCGCGCTGCCGAACCGTGCTCGGCGTCTCCAATATCTCCTTCGGCTTGAACGCCTATGCGCGGCGCGTGCTGAACAGCGTCTTTCTCAAGGAGGCCGCGGATCGCGGGCTCGACGCCGCCATCGTCAACTACTCCAAGATCTATCCGCTCTACAAGATTCCGGAGGTCGAAGTCGAGCTGGCCCGCAAGCTCATCTTTCAGGACAGCAGCGGCATCGGCAGCGAACCCTTGCAGACGTATATGGCGCACTTCACCAGCCTGGGCAAGGGCTCAGTCCAGGAAGACGAGATTGCTGCCGAGAGTCTCGCCACGGAGGAGAAGCTCAAGCAGCTTATCATTCGCGGCGAACGGACCATTGGCCTGGGCGAACACAAGCAGTCGCTCGAAGAGGCGCTGGAATCCGCGCTGGCGACTTACTCGCCTCTCGACCTCATCAATACGGTGCTGCTGGACGGCATGAAGACCGTCGGCGACCTCTTTGGCGCGCGCAAGATGCAACTGCCCTCGGTGCTCGATTCGGCCGCGGTGATGAAGGCCGCGGTAGCTTATTTGGAACCGAAGATGGAAAAGAAAGATGGCGGCGGCAAAGGGACCATGGTGCTTGCCACGGTGAAGGGCGATGTGCACGACATCGGCAAGAACCTGGTGGACATCATCCTCTCGAACAACGGCTATCGCGTGGTGAACCTGGGCATCAAGCAGCCCTCCGGTGTAATCATCGAGGCCGCGCGCGAGCACGGCGCCAACGCCATCGGCCTGAGCGGACTGTTAGTCAAGTCCACGCTGGAGATGAAGTACGTCTTGCAGGATTTGCAGCGGCTGGGCATGAGTGTGCCCGTGGTCTGCGGCGGCGCGGCGCTCACCCGTAAATACGTTGAAGACGATCTGCGCAAGGAATACGCGGGGCCGGTGTTTTATGCCGAAGATGCCTTCGCCGGCCTGCACGCCATGGCCGACCTGACCTCGGACGATGCGGCGGTGCGCGAAGCGCGGGAGACCGAAGGCAAGACGGTGAACGCTTTTGTCAGGAGAGAGATTTCCGCGGAGGAGCTGACCCTTGTGCAGTTGACCTCGGAGGGCCGTTCGCCTGTCGTGGAGCGGGTTTCGGCCGTTCCCAAACCCGCCTTTTGGGGCGCGCGCGTCTTCAGAAACTACAACCTCGACGAGGTTTTTCCCTACCTAAATGAAACCGCGCTCTTCAAAAATCAGTGGCAATTGAAGACCGCGGCGCAGGGCGATTATCTGCGCCTGGTGGAGGAGAAATACGGGCCGATTCTTCTGGAGCTTGAAGCAGAGGTAAAGGCGGCCGGCTGGTTCGAGCCCAAGTCGATCGTCGGCTTCTATCCCTGTGCCGGAGACCGCGACGACCTGGTCGTCTTCGATCCCGAAGACCCCGAACGCGAGCTGGAGCGCATTGCGTTTCCGCGCCAGGCGCAGGGCCGCCGTCTGTCGATCGCCGACTTCTTTGAGCCGATTGGGACTGGAGGCGCTGGGCCGGGGCAGCGCGACGTGGTCGGCTTCTCCATTGTGACCATTGGCAGCGAAGCGAGCCGCCAGACGGCACGGCTCTTCGAGGCCGGCGACTTTACCAAGTACCTTTACCTGCACGGGCTTTCGGTGGAGACGGCCGAAGCCCTTGCAGAACTGGCGCACAAGCAGGCGCGCGAGTTTCTAGGCATCGCGGGCCAAGACTCGCCGCTGATCGCCGATCTCTTCCACCAGAAGTACCGCGGCTCCCGCTACTCGTTCGGCTATCCGGCCTGCCCCAATCTGGAAGACCAAGCTAAGATCTTCCGCCTGCTCAAGCCCGAGGAGAACATCGGCGTGCGGCTCACCGAGGGCTTCCACTTGGAGCCGGAGCAGAGCACCAACTGCGTCGTCGTGCATCATCCGCAGGCCAAGTATTTTGTGGTGTGAGTCGTGTACATAATTCCAGTGTCTGTACACATCTGTGGTAATATGGACGGTTGGAGGGCGATATGGGAACGGCAAGGGCCGCAGTGGTTCACAAGCATTTCCGCCTTGACGCCGCGAAGCTGAAGCGCGCGCAGAAGTTGCTGGATGCGCCGACGGAGACCGCGACCGTGGAGCGCGCGCTTGATCTGGCGATTGCCGAAGAGGAACGCGACCGGATCGTGCGCGAGGCGCACGAGGAGTTTTTCTTGAGTGGCATCGAGATTCGGGATGTCTTCGGCGCGCTCGGCGAGGGCGTACTGGGCAAGTAACGGATGAAAGTCCTCTTCGACTCATCGATTTATGTCCGCTCGCTGCGCAACGAAGGGGCGACCGGTCTCGCCCTGCTTCGCTGGCTTGGACCTGCACCGATATGGGGCTCCTCGGTGGTGCTGGAAGAGTTGTACGCCGGAGTCAGTTCCCGAGACCACCGGGTCGTCCAGAAGATCGAGCAGCAGTTTGAGCGGACGAATCGGTTGCTGGTTCCGAACCAGCGCGACTGGACCAGGGCAGGGCAACTCCTCAACCGCATCGCTAACAAGTACGGCTACGAGAGCATCGGCCGCTCGCGGCTGACCAACGATGCGCTCATCGCGGTGAGCGCGGCGCGATGCGGCATCGAAGTCATCACCGGGAACGCGCGGGACTTTGCGCGGCTCTCCGAATTCTGCCCGCTGCAATGGCGTGTGGGGTGAGGGATGCGAAAGTTGGGGGCCTTCATTGCGTTGGGGCGGAGACAACCTGTATCAGCGGGTGGCTTCGCGGGTCAATTGCCCGTTCGCGAAGCTGATGCGGAGATGAGTGCGCGTGGCTTTGGCGAAGCGTTCCAGGGTACGAGTCGATGGGAGAACCTTGCCGCTTTCCAGGCGGGCGACAACGGCTTGTGTCGTTCCCATGGCCTCGGCGACTTGCTCCTGGGTCATATTCGCGTCCGCGCGCGCCTTGACCATGGCCGAGGCGAGGGCGAATTCGGCCTCCAGCGCGTCGTATGCCGCAACGTACTTCGGATCCTTCTTCCACTGCTTGAACGATTCTTCGACGGGGATGAATTTGGTAGTCATTTGACCTCCTCCGCCTTTTTCAGGGCGTATGCGATTTCCTTGCGCGGGGTCTTCTGGGTTTTCTTGACGAAGACATGCACAACAACGATGCGCATGCCGATTGCCGTCACGTAAATCGCGCGGGCGATGCCGATCTTGCCCTTCAAACGCATCTCCCTGAGCGGACCTCCCAGATGCTTCAGATACGGTTCGCGGATGCGGTCCAGGCCGTGGGCTTGGATCAACTCAACGATGCGCTGGAAACTGGCTCGTATGTCGAGAGGCAAGGCGTCGATCGCAGCCTTCGTCTCCTCATCGAGGAATCCGACAGACCATGGCATGGAATGAGTATACCATTTTTGCAATGTTTGAGGTGGGGGGAAATCCGAAGTCTCAGGATCGAGACCTGAGAGAGCACGAACCTCAACGGTCTGGGTCGTAGTCAACAATTTGCTGGGTGGGATGCGGAGAAGGCTTTAGACGCTTATGCCGCCCTTCCGCCACTGCGTTATTCTTCTTGCGTCAGCCCATGTCTCGCAAGCCCTCAAGCCGCGCCTCCTCGTCAGCCTCAACCTCCCGAGGCTTCGATAAGGAACTGGCCGAACTCGAAGCTCTCAACGAAGTCATCAAGTCCGGCGCAAAGGCGGACGCCGCTCAAGTCGAATACTTGCGCAAATTCCTCGGCCACCGCAACAACTTCATCGTCTCAAAGGCCGCAAAGCTGGTCGCGGATGCGGAGCTATTCGCGCTGCTGCCTGACGCGCTGGCGGCTTTCGACCGCTTCTTCGTCGACGCGGCCAAAACCGATCCGAAGTGCTGGGCGAAAGATGCGCTGGCCAAGACTCTCGTCAAGCTGGAACACCGCCAGAAGGACGCTTACCTGCGCGGCCTGCGGCATCGTCAGTTGGAGGCAAGCTGGGGCCCCCCGGTGGATTCGGCCACGGCGCTGCGCGGCACCTGCGCCCATGCGCTGGTGGATTGCCCCGGCATCTCCGACGCCGATCTGCTCACGATTCTGCTCGAGCCGCTCACGGACGCGGACAAGACGGTGCGCATGGAGGCGGCGCGGGCCATCGCCCAGGTGGGCGGCGTGAGCGCCGCGCTCATCCTCAGGCTGCGCGCGCTGCTTGGCAACGACCAGCCCGAGGTGCTGGGCGCGGTCTACTCGGCGCTGCTTTCGCTGGAGGGCACGCAGGCCATCCCGCTGGTTGCCGGCTACTTGAAAGAGGGCGGCGACCTGGCCGCGGAGGCCGCCTTTGCGCTGGCCGATTTGCGCTCGCCTGAGGCGCTGGCCGCGCTCATCGAGCGTCTTCGCGCCGGGGCCGATAGCTGGTTCACTGCGGTGCTGCTGAGCGCCATCGCCCTCACCCGTCTGCCCGCGGGCATCGACTTCCTGCTCGCCCTCATCGCCCGCGATGCGCGCGAAGCGCCGCTGGCTATCGAGGCCATCGGCCGCACCGCGCCCAACGCGGAGGTGCGCGCCCGCGTGCAGCAGGCCGTCGAACAGACGGGCAGCCAGCGGCTGGAGCAGGCCCTCCGCCAGCACCTGCCCGCGCCGCCCGACGCGGATTGAATTCGCGCGGATTCGCGTAGAATTTATTCCATTTGTGCAACATTAGAGCGAAACCAGAGTAGGTGTGCCCTGGCGAGTTTCGTGCAGGGTCGCCGCTCCCTGGCGGTCACGTCGACTTGACCCTGCGATTTCGGGGTATGGTCACTCTGGTTTCGCTATAGAATCAGGCAAATGAGAGCATGTGGACCTCCTCGAACGGCCGGGGTGCAACTGCTTGACGGCAGCGGCTCTCCCGGCCGTTCGTCTTTTCAGGTTTGTTTTCCGATCGAAGACGCCCTCCCCTTCTTCGAGGCAGGCCTTCAACTCGCTTCGCTCAGCGATAGGACACCAAGGACGGAGCGGTCAGTTCCGGTTCAGTAGTTTTGGGCCGGATCGATGCCGCTGTCACCGAGGGCTCTCGCTGTGCGGGAGGCCGAATTCATTGCTGCCGAGTTACAAACTGAAGAAGATATTCGCACTCTATTTGCGCCTGTTTGACAGTCCTTTGACAACTCCGGGCGGATACTACTCCCGTGATTGCGCACAATCGGCAGCAAGTTCCTTTGAAGCTCGCACATGGTTCCACGCCTCTGGTGGAACTCTCCTTTCCAACCTTTGTTCCATCCCTGCCAGCGCCTCCAGCCGCGCCGCGCGTTCGCGCCGAGGTGGGCCGCTACCGGCTGCGGCTTGCCGAGACCGCGGAGGATCGCGATGCCGCTTGCCGGCTGCGCTTCAAGGTCTTCAATATCGAGTTGGGCGAGGGGCTGGAGAGCTCCTACCGGACGGGATTGGACACCGACAGGTTCGATCCCATCTGCGAGCACCTGCTGGTGGAAGACAAGCTCGAAAACAATCCGGCCCGGCGCATCGTGGGCACCTACAGAATGCAGTCCGGAACCACGGCCGAACGCCATCTGGGCTATTACTCCGAGCAGGAGTTCAGTTTTGCCGTCTATGAGCCGCTCCGGGCTGGCATTCTGGAGCTGGGCCGCGCCTCCATCGATCGCGAGCACCGCACTCCGGAGGTGCTGACGTTGTTATGGAGGGGGATCGCGCAGTATGCTACCGACATGGGGCTGCGTTACTTGATCGGCTGCTCATCTTTGAACTCGAAGGACCCGGCGGAAGGCTGGCAGACGTATCGCCAGCTTGAGCAATACCGGGTTTCACCGGAGTTTGAAACCGCGCCGGCCGCCGCTTACGCCTGTCCCATCGAGCGGGAGAGCGCACACGCACAGCCGTCGCCCTGCCTCATGGAATCGAACCCGGTCCAGCCGGCTCCAGCGCCAGCCAAGGTTCCCCGGCTGCTGAAGACCTACCTAGCCATAGGCGCGCGCATCGCCGCGCCGCCGGCCTGGGACCGCGAATTCGGCACCATCGATTTTCTCACGCTGCTCGATCTCAGGTTGCTCTCGCACTCGGCGCGCAACCGGTTCCTGGCTCCGCTGGTGCAATGAGGCTGCGCAGATACCGGCGCGCTGTGGCGCTGGTTTTTGCTCTGGTACTCTGCGTTCTCCGTTTTTGGCTCCTCCGCCTGCGCGGGCCGCTCACTCTGGAGCGCCAGGCAGGGTGGTCCCAATCGGCCGGCCGCCTGGTCCTGAAGGCACTCGGCGTCCATTACCAGATCGAAGGCCGTCCGCCCACCCATGGCCTGGTGGTCTCGAATCATCTCAGCTACATTGACATTCTCGTTCTGGCTGCGGCCATGCCCTGCTTCTTCGTGGCCAAGATCGAGATAGGCGGCTGGCCCTTCTTTGGAAAGGCCGCGCGCAGCAACGGAACCATCTTTGTGGACCGCGGGAGCCTGTCCAGCGCCATGTCGGTGGCCGAACAGATGACCGAGCGGCTCAAACTGCCGATCCAGGTTCCCGTGCTGCTCTTTCCCGAGGGCACTAGCACCGACGGCAGCCAGGTGATCCGCTTTCACTCCCGCCTCATTGACCCTGCCACCTCCATTGGAGCGCCCATCACCACCGCGGCCGTCCGCTACACGATCGAAGGCGGCGTCGAGGAGCGGGAGCTATGCTGGTATGGCGACGAGAGTTTCGCGACCCACCTGTGGAAGGTGCTGGGCACGGCCGGCTTCTCCGCCCAGGTGCAATTTGGCGAGCCGCGCGTCTATACCGACCGGCGCAGGGCCGCCGACGAGACGCGCGCGGAGATTGAGGCCATGCGCAACAGCAGCGTTCTCGCCCTCCAATGATCTGCGCAGCCGAACGGAGTCAAGGAAATCAAGCCAGGCCCGGCTGATCGCCGGCGCGCTTGACCCACTTATAGACGCGCGCCGAATTCTTCCAGAAATACTTCTCCGCGGCTTCTCGCGGCTTGGTTGAGAAGAAGCGCTTCATCAGCCCAACCTCTTCGGGAATGGTGGCGACGCCATAACTGTTTGGATAATCGGATCCGAATAGAACGCGATCCTCGCCGAAGGCGTCGAAGAGATACTCGAGCCGGGCGCGCAGCGGCTCATAGTCCTTGACGATGACGCTGTCGGTCAGCCGCGGATGATACACCTCAGAGAGCTTGACGAAGATATTGGGCCGAGCCGCCATCTCCTTCACCACCGCTTCGTATGCTTGCCGGTTATCGTCCGTTGGATCGAAGGACGGCAGATGGTCCATGACGATGCGCAGCGCGGGGATGGCATCGGCCAGCAAGACGTTGGCCTGCATCAGATTCATGGTGGGATTGGCGGTGTCCAGCGCCAGGTCGGCCTGAGCCAGCAGCTTCAGATTGGCGACCTGATCGGGATCGAGAGCGACCTTGCCGCTGTCCGCGCTGTAGAAACGGCTGGAGCGGATCGCCCGATAAAGCGGATCCTTGTGAAAGCGCGCCACATATTTGCCGAAATCCGGTAGCGCCGGATTCAGGTTTCCAGAAACGCCGACCATAATCGGATCGGCCCCGCAGACTTCGAGATACCAGAGATTGTCGTCGATCCAGGGACTCGATTCGACCACGATGGCGCCGACAATGCCAACCGGTCTGGCCAGGGGGCCATACAGAGACGGCAGCATGGTCTTGGAGATCGCGCGATAGGCCGGCGAACCCATATACTGCGCGCCCAGCGGACGAGTACCGTCGAAGAGATGAATGTGCGCGTCTATGATGGGAATGTTATCGACGCTCGGCGATTGGGCATGCGCGGCGTCGAGTGCCACGACAGCGGCCGAGGCCGCGGCGCCCGCCAGAAACGCGCGGCGGCTTATACCTTCCCTCATATTGCTGAGATTGCTTAATGACGACATAACAGCCCACCCTGCGGCTCTGGGCAATCATATACCGCGCTGGCCCGCCCGCGAAACCGACACCCCCTCCTCCGCGGTTGTTCGCGGATGACTCGCCAAGGATGGAATGCACCGCTCTGTGTTGGCAAGCGCATCGGCTCGCCGGCGCGATTCTAACTCACGGTCTCACCAGAGCCTGGCCAGCGACTCCCGGATGGACTGCATCGACCGGTATCTCCAGCACGCCAATGCGGTCGCTGGCGACATCGTGAACCCCGACGCGCAGGAAGTAATTGCCTTTCACCGGCACCGCGATCTCCTGTCGCTCTTGGAAGCCGTCCGCCAGCAGCTTGCGGTAGTCCGCCTCGCTCAGTTTCAGCATCGCCGTAGTGATGAGCGAGTTGACCCGATCGCCGGTCTGGTCATAGACGATGGTGACCGTTTCGACTGTGCCTTGGCGCGCGCCATTCGGCGTCCGCCGCAGGCGGAGCGCGCGGGCATCGGCCTGAATATGGACGGTGTAGGTGCGGAACGGCTTGTTTTTGTAGTCCGCCTCCAGGTAGTTGTCCGCCGGCAGTGGCGTCTCCCGGTCCAGCTTCACAACCTGGTCGCTCATCGCCAGGCTGGCGGTAAAGACCACCTCGGTCGGCGTGATGGCGCCAAGCTGCATCGCGGCCACAAAGCCGCCTCTGGGATGCTTCTCAAGAGCGCCGGCATTCTCCGGCGTCGGAGGCGCGCCGGACGCGGGCGTCGAATCGGCGCTTGCGGAGTCCTCCTCGCCGAAGGGATTGCCGGGGGCTCTGGCCTTCTGCCTTTGTTTGGCGGCCAGAAGACGCTGCTCCTGCGCGGCCGGATCCACGGCGTAGTATCCCTGCCGGTGCTGCACCCGCAGGCCGGGCCGGTCAACCGTCACCTTGATATGTCGCAAGCGACCGTCCCAGATCTTGTTGGTTGTGGCATAGGCCAGCGTGTAGTAGTTGGAGCCGTTGTCGACGATCCCGATGATCGCTTCCTTCAACGCGTTGGAATTGTAGTAGGCCTTGCCGCCGGTCGCCTGCGCGATCATGTCGAGCTGAATATGCTGTAAGGCCTGCGCCGTCTCAAAGCGAAGGTTGGCGTTGGGCGCCGGCCCTCGATTGTTGCTGGCCTCGAATTGCGGCGGCGTCACGAGGCCGCGCGCGTCGATCGGATAGACGGCAACCCGGCTCAAAGTCAGCGCGTCGGTCAGGTCGTCGGGATTGTCCCCAAGAATGGAAATGTCGTCCCGGAACGACATCCCGAAGGAACCGCCCAAGGGATCGGTGTAGTACGGCTGGGGAATCGAGCCGGTCAGCCAGATGAGGTTCTTGCGCCCTGGAAACCCGGCCAGGTAGCGCCCCATCAACTGAAAGCCGCTGTGCAGAATGTCGAATCGGGAGAGGCGATACTCGTCCGGCGTTCCATGCACCGGCCGCAGCAAGGAAGGCATATTCCGCTTGCTCCTGGCCGCCTCCAGCAGCACCTTCGGATCGGATGTGAAACCCTGAATCAAGCGCATCTCCGTGTCGATCTGGAAGATGGCGACCGGCGTTCCCGGCTGCAGGTGCTTGAGGGTATCGATGAGCTGCCCGCGCAATTCCATCTGCGTCTGAAGCCCGGAATTGAGCGCATCCAGCAGGATCACGGTCGAGGCATTCGTGTTCTCCACGGGCGTGAAGTCGGTAAAGGTATTCGGCGGCAGCGCGGGGGCAGCCTTGAGGCGGGCCAACTCCTCGGCGTCCATCGGGTGATGTTCCTCGATGTGCGCCAGGCGCTGCGGCTCGCCTTCCTCCGTTACCGCAAAGTCGGAGGCCGCGAGTCCAGAGACCGGGTGGCCGTCCTTATCGGCCACCACAACATCGAGCAAAACTTCCCGCGTGGTGATCGAGAGCGTCGGCGCCTGCTGGCCGCGAATCTGCAAGGCTGGCGAGGCCTGTTGCGCGGGCGCTGCCACCCGCACGGAGAGAAAAAAGAGGGCAGCGCCCATACAGCAAAGGACGCCGCCAAATCCGTTACCATGCCATAATCTACGCAACAGCATGCAGCGCCTCCAGGAGGAAGGGAATGCCTTTCCTATAGGACGCGATAATGCAGCCTCGGTTACGGCGAAAACTCATAATTAACTCGTTGCCGGAGTACCGGCTAGGCGCCGGCGGCTCAGAAACCGCCGCCGGTCTTTGCGGTTGCCGGCTTGGGAGCGGCCGGAGTTGGGATCGTTTTGATCTCTGCCGCCGGCGACTCCAAGGTCATCTCGACGATGGTGTCGATCGCACTTGGATTGGCCGGCAGAGTCACTTCCACTCCGGCATCGCTTTGCTTGCACGAAGCCTGGCCGCCGGTCAGGGAAGAGCAGGCCAGGATCCTGGCCGGGAGCGCAGGCAGTGAAAGCGTTTTGCCGGAGGGGTTAAGGATGTGCAGATAGATTGTCTTGCCGCGATAGGTTGAAACTCCAAAATCGCCGGGCAAGTAAGGGCCGCCGCGGGTGGCGTAGATACTCTCGCCGTACTTATGGAGCCACTCCCCAATCTCGCGCAGGCGCGCCGCCTGTGCCGGATCGATTTGTCCATCGGGCTGGGGACCGACATTAAGTATGAAATTCCCATCGCGCCCTACCGCGGAGACCAACAGGCGAACAACGTGGTCCAGAGACTTTATCTTGGCGTTGGGCACGTATCCCCAGGCCCCTTCGGCGAGAGTTGTGCAAAGCTCCCATGGATACTTATTCTCAAAATCGCCGAGGCGTCCGTCCCCTTCGCGCGATCGAAAATCCGCAGCGGCGTCGGTCCGGTCGTTGATGATAATCGAAGGCTGAAGTTTCCTCAGATTGTTCACCGCTTCATCGTCCTGCCAACTGAAGGAGCCGGTATAGCGCTCACCCTTGGGCCGGGCGGCCCATCCGCCGCCGGTGAAATGGACCCCGCCGAACCCGAGCCAGTCGCCTCCACCGCCGTCGAACCAGAGAATATCGAGCTTGCCGTAGTGAGACGCAAGTTCGTTGAGCTGGCGGTGATACTGGTCGCGCAACTCCCGCGCGTTGGGCTCATAGATGCCAGGAAAGAAGAAGCCCGGATAGCGCCAGTCGAGCGGCGAGTAATACAGGCCGACGCGAAGGCCGGCTTTGCGCACAGCGGTCACATAATCGGCGACAAAGTCATGATGCGCGGCGGATTTCATGGCCGTAAAACTGCTGCCCGGATCGTCGAACAGCGCAAATCCATCGTGGTGGCGGGCGGTCAGCACGGTGTACTTCATGCCCGCCGCCTTGGCAAGCTCGGCCCATGCATCCGGATCGAACTTATCGGGATGGAACTGGTCCGCCAGCTTGGCATACTCGTCTACCGGAATCTGCTCCTGCCATTGAACCCACTCGCCGCGGCCGGGGATGGAGTAGACTCCCCAGTGCATGAAGAGGCCGAATTTGGCATCGCGCCACCATTGAATGCGCGCCGCCGCATCCTGGTCGCTGACCAGGGGCGCCGACTGCGCTCGCATGCAGGATGAAGCAACTAGAATGGCCAGGAATACCGCAACGAATCTCACACGAATGACTGTCTTGCTCATCTTTCCTCTCCGAGACGCGGCCGGGAATCACGCATACGAATCCCCCGCAATCTGAAACCTATCAATCGCGCTTTGCGAAAGCCCCAAATGACCCCAAAGAACAGCACGGTACCTGCCGCATAGAGGATAAACAGAAAGAACGTCACATGGAATACGGACAGAAAAAAGTCTAACGGGTCTCCCCTGACGCCGCTCAACAAACCCGGGAAGCCGATAAATCCGGATAGATGGAATGCGATCGAATATCCAAGTGAGAGTGTGATGGGTAGAAGACATAGCCCAAACACTCCTTTGGCTCGCCGGACGCCTTCCCACAGCAGTGCGCAGACCATCAAACAAGTAAGTACGTAAACCGCTGGCTTCCCGAAAGCGGCTACGTTTGTACGCGACACCACCATGAAGGAAACTAATCCAACTCCTTGAATAACCACACCGAGTATGCCAAATAGAAACGGATTCATCGAATTTCCCTCATCGATCAGCCAACAGTTTCTATCACAAGAACCCTTCATCGGTCTATTCACAGCGTTCAAATGCGAGGCAAGCGCCAGCTAGTTTTGTCACGCGGGAAAAGATTTCTACCGCGCACTCGCTGGCGGCGCCGTCGACGAGCGCACGACCAGGCTGGTGGAGACCAGAAACTCGCGCTGCATCCCTGGGCTGCCGGGCTCTTCGGCCTGCTGGCGGAGGGCCTCGAAAGCGGCGTGCGCCAGATCGGAGCGGGAGAGGCGGATGGTGGTGAGCGGGGGCAGAGTGAACTCGGCAAAATCGATGTCGTCCAGGCCGATGACGGACAAATCCTGGGGCACGCGGAGGCCTTCCATATAGGCGGCGCGCAGCACGCCGATGGCGGTCATGTCGTTGGAGCAGAGAATGGCGGTGGGGCGAGTCGCGAGGCCCTGCAACTGCCCAAAGCCCGCGACGCCGCCCTTGGCCGTGTGGTCGCACTCGATGACCCACTTATGCTGGATGGGCAAGCCCGCGCCCTCCATCGCCGAGCGGTAGTCGTTTTCGCGGGTGATGGCCGAATGCAGCTTGTGCGGACCGGCAAGGAAGGCGATCCTGCGGTGGCCCAGCTCCGCCAGGTGGTTGACGGCCGCATGGATTCCGGTCTTGTAGTCCAGGAGGATGGTGCTGACTTTGCCCGCTCCCACGCGGAACTCGGCAAGCACCATGGGAATATCGTGGTTCGCCAACTGGTCCAGGACCGGCTCCTCCTCGCCGAAGGTGAGCACGGCCACGCCCTCCACCTTGCGCTCCAGCATGCGCCGGACGCAGTTGGTCAGCGTAGCCAGGTTGCTGTTCGAGGAACTGACCAGAATCTCATATCCGTGGGCGACCGCGACCTCCTCAAAGCTCCGGATCAACTCCGGGAAGAAGGGGTTGGTAATGTTCTCGACAATGATGCCCAGAATGCGGCTGCGGCCGGAGACCAGGCTGCGCGCATGGGTGTTGGGAAAGTAATTCAACTGCTCGATCGCCCGCCAGACGCGCTTGGACAGATGCTCGCTGACCGCCGGAGAGCCGTTGATGGTCCGCGAGACGGTAGCGATGGAGACCTTCGCCACGGCTGCAACGGCGCGGATATCGGGTGCCTTGCCGGCGGTTTTGCAGGTGCGTTTTCGAACCACGAACCATTCTCCTCCCGTTCGAAATGACCAGGATGGCTATGTCTAAGCATCGGCCAGGCGCTTGCGGAGGTCGCGAAAGCATATCCGTCGAGTCGCCCGCGGCTGCGGAATCCTTGCGCGCTGAGTACTGCTTCCAAGCTTATCAAACGTTTTTGCTGTGCATGAACGAATTGCTAAAGTTTCTCGGCAACCAGGAGGCGCAGATCGCGCAGGTTCTGGCCGGTGGGGCCGGTCACCACGGCGTCGCCGAGCGCGGTAAACATGGGGCAGGCATCGAAGGCCGCCAGCGACGACTTCAGGTGGAACCCGAAGGTGTGCGCGCGGGTCACGGTGGTGGGGTCGGCGATGGCCCCGGCCGACTTGGTGTTGCCGTCGATGCCATCCGAGCCGGCGCTCAGCACGGTAAGCCGTTCGCCCTCATACTTCTCCAGTTCCAGCGCACAGGCCATGGCAAACTGCTGGTTGCGTCCTCCGGCGCCGGGGGTGCGGTTCATGGTCACCGTCACCTCGCCGACAGAGATCAGGCAGAGGCGCGGATGAACGGCGCGCAGGGTGTGGAAGCGCTCCAGCAGGTAGCAGGCGGCGGCGGCATAATCCCAGTCGTCGCAACTGTTGTCCACCACTGTGTAGTATCCGGCCTTCTCGGCCAGGACGCGGGCGTTCTCGATCAGGTCGTGGCTTGAGAGCAGAACCTCGAAGACCGAATCTCGGAAGGGTTCGTCCTCGCCGGACATGGAGGCAGCCGAGGTGACGCGGCGCGTGGGAACCCCGCCGGTCCACGGCATTCGAGGAAGAAACGGCGGAAGCCAGCCCTTGTTGCCGGGCGACTCGGGCAGATCTTCGCGCTCAAAGAAGGCGCGGATGGACGGCGGCAGCTTGGGCCCCAGGTCATACTTGGCCAGAAGCGCGCGCACGTCGGCGACGGTGGAGTGATCGGGCGAGGTAGGGCCGGAGGAGAGCGCGTCCAGGGAGCGAAGGGGCACGTCGGGCAGCAGCAGGGAGACCTTGGCGGCCTCCGGCGCGGCCATGGCCAGCCGTCCTCCCTTCACCGCGGAAAAGTGCTTGCGCAGCGTATTGACTTCGGCGATGGGCGCGCCCGAGGCCAGCAGAAGCCGGTGGAAGTCGACGGTATCGTCGAGCGTGATCTTGGGGTCCAGGGGCAGGTCGAACATGGCCGACCCGCCGCCGGAGATGAGGAAGAAGATCAGCGTGTCTTTGCGGGCCTTCTTGAGCATGGCCAGCGTGGCGCGGGCCGCATCGAAAGAGTCCTCGTTGGGCGCCGGGTGGCCGCCCTCGAAATAGCGGAAGCGCCAGTTTCGCTTCTTGGGCAACTGGTTCGAGCAGCAGATGCCACGCAGGCCCTGACGCCGCTTCATGCGCTCCAGCAGGGTATCGAGCATGGGGCCGGCCGCCTTGCCCAGCGCAATCACGAAGATGCGCTTGTAGGCAGACAATTCGATCGTCGCCGGGCCGCTGCCGTCGGGCAGCAGGCGGTGGAGCGTATGGCCCTCAAAGCGAATGCGCCGGTCGAATGCCGATGCGATATTGCAGGCGGCCACGGCGCCGGTAAAGATCTCCGTGACCGTGGAGTGCAGAGTGTCCAGTGCGGCTTCGCCGACCGGTGTCATGGCAGTTGCTCCTTCAGCCAACCGGAGCGAGCTTGCCGCAAAGGCTCCAGTTGACCCGCAAAGAAACGATCGGCGCCAGGAAGGAGCACCTGTCGATTGAGTTCGGCGGCGGGGGCGGCTACAGAGGTCATGCCACTCACCATTCTACGCGCAGCGCATGAAGATTTCCTTATGCACAATCGTCACCGCGCGTGCGTTACCGCCGAGAGCGCCGGAAAACTGCGCAGGATCAAAATCCAGGCAAATCGGCGGCACGGAATGGGAGCAAACACCGCGTAGGATATTCTGGCAGTATCATGATGGTTCGACCGCCTGCCGACCCGGCCTCCACTCCCATTGCTTCCCTCGATCCGATCGGGTTTACGCGCCAGTTGTGCGAGATCGAATCCACCACCTATCACGAGGGCGCGGTGGGCGACTTTCTGGCCGATTCTCTTGCCCGGCGCGGCTGGGCGGTCGAGAAGACCCCCGTGGAGCAGCCGAGCGAGAACGCCGGCGGCGGCCCGCGCTGGAACATGTATGCAGGCGCGACGGGCGAGACTCCCGATCTGGTGTTTTCCACGCACATGGATACCGTGCCGCCCTACATTCCCTTCAGCGAGGACGCGGAGTTTCTGTACGGCCGCGGCGTCTGCGACGCCAAGGGCATTCTGGCCGCCCAGGTGGCCGCCGCCGAGGCCCTGCGCGCGGCGGGATTCCGCATTGGACTGCTCTTTGTGAGCGGCGAGGAGCGCGACTCGGCCGGCGCCAAGGCCGCCAACCAAGCGCCCAAGAGCAGCCGCTTCCTCATCAACGGCGAGCCTACGGACAATCGCCTGGCCGTGGCCTCGAAGGGCGCCCTGCGCGCGGCCTTCAAGTCCACCGGCAAGATGGCTCACTCGGCCTATCCCGAGCTAGGCGAGAGCGCCGTTCACAAGCTGATCCAGGTGCTGGGCAAGGTACTGGCGCTTCCGCTGCCGGTGGTCGAGGGCATCGGCTCCAGCACGCTGAACATTGGCCAGATTCAAGGCGGCTACGCGCCCAACGTCATCGCCGACAAGGCCGAGGCGCAGGTGCTGGTGCGCACGGTCACCGACTCGGCCCCGGTGCGCGCCCAATTGATTGAGGTCGCGGGCGATCAGGCCGAGGTCGAGTTTACCCTCGATTCTCCTTTCATCCGCCTGCGCGCCGTCGAAGGCCTGCCCACCACGGTGGTCAAGTTCTCCACCGACATTCCCTACCTGAGCAACTGGGGCGAGCCGCTGCTGCTCGGCCCAGGCTCCATCCACGTAGCCCACACGCCGCAAGAGAAGCTGGCCAAGAAGGAGCTGCTCGAAGCGGTCGAGCTGTACGTCAAGGTGGCAAAGCAACTACTGGGTTGAACGCCGGAGAAAGATCCATCTTCAAATGCAAGCGATCTGCTGCGATTCCGCGGCGGATTCCGCAGTCTGGGCGCGAAAAACGGTGAAAAACGGCAGAAAAAGATTACCAGTCAGTTAATAGGGTTATTCTTTAACCCATTCATACGTATAGGGTTACAAGACGGCGTGGAGTGAAAATATACCCCCCTGGGGTATAGGGGGGGTGGGGGTTCGGACCGGGGAGATGCCTGACAGGCCGAGCCGGGGCAGGTTGCCGCTTTCCAGTGGAGGCATCTCATACATCCATGGTGCGCCGAAACGCCGCAATTCTCTGCAAGAGGCGGGAAAGCCGGGGCTACGGCCGAGAATCTCCTGGGTGAGTTTCTTGCCGGGCGGAGTGGCGATCTGGCGCGATTCGAGAATCCCTCCTGGCGACATCGGCGCTCTCGGATACCTATTCTGACTTCGGCTGGCAACTCTCGCTGGATGAGTGCATTGGGCTGCTGGCAACAGTTGAGAACGACAATTCCGGGCTGCGGCCATCCATGCGGAACTCTTCGGCGCGATGTTCCGTACTTCTCGATGACATCTCGTTCAAGGGGGACAGGAAATGAAGATACCAGCCATACTGTTTATGACGTTGTTCCCAGCTCTAGCCTCGGTTGCTTCCGGACAGATTCAGAACACGAACCCGGTTTGGATCACCGATGTCGTCATCATTTCTCCGGAGAACCTGAACCACATCGATAAGGGCAGTGTGCTGATTAAAGATGGGCACATCTTGAGTGTCGAGCGAAACCCGAGAGCGAAGAAGCCTGCCGGAGCGGTGGTTTTCTCTGGAAAAGGAGAATATCTCATTCCCGGACTGATCGATTCACACGTGCATCTTGCATCCGTTCCGGGGATGCCGTTCGATCCCGGCAACAGTAAGGAGAAGATCGTCCAAGAATACTTCCAGCAACTTCCTCGTTCGTACTTGTACTTTGGCTATACGACGCTGGTTGACCTGGCAGTCGTTGACCAGCAAGTATTGGACGATTTCCGCCAATCTCCCAAGCATCCGGATTTATATGATTGCGCCGGATCGCTGCCGATTGCCAACGGGTACCCGATGTCGTTTGCACCGCCAGCCGTACGATTCAAGTCTTTCCCAAATTTCATCTACGACGCACAGCAGGCGGACCACATCCCGCCTGAATACAAGCCCGAGGACAACACGCCCGCCGCGGATGTTGCTCGCGTCAAGAGCGCCGGCGGCATTTGCGTGAAGACTTACTTTGAGCGCGGTTTTGCCAGCGACAAGAACCTGCCGGTAATGGCGCCAGATGACCTCACTCAGATTCGCAAGGCGGCAAGTGAGAACGGCCTGGTGCTCATGATTCATGCCAACAGTTTTGAGGCGCAGAAATTCGCCGTCGCGGGAAATGTCGACGTGATCGCACACGGTATGTGGAACTGGGGAGAATTGAACAAGAAGGCGGAGTTGCCCGACCAGATCAAGCAACTGCTTGATCAGATCGTGGCCAGGCGCATCGGCTATCAGCCGACGATCCAGGTACTGTACGGCGCGACGGCGTATTTTGATCCCGAATACCTGAAGATGAAGGCCGTCACAAAGGTTGCGCCGAAAGAAATGGTGGACTGGTTCCAGTCTCCGGCTGGAAAGTGGTTTGGAAGAGAAGTGAATGAGGACAATGAGCCGGATGCCGCCTTTGTGGGCAAGATTGAGCAAGGCCCATTTCGCCGGGTGCGACAGGTGGTTGCGTATCTGGCCAGCAAAGATGCCAATTTTCTTTTTGGCACCGATACGCCGTCGGCCCCGACCTACGGAAACCTCCCCGGTTTGAATGGGTATATGGAAATGAAGCAACTGCTCAAGGCGGGGATGTCTCTTGAACAGATCTTCAAGGCTGCCACCATCAGCAATGCGCGAGAATTCAAGCTGGAGTCACAACTCGGCAGCATCGAGCCGGGGAAAGTCGCCAATCTGGTGCTGATGAAACAATCGCCAATGGAGACAGTCGACGCATATGACAGCATTACCACGGTTTGGGTGCATGGAAAGGAGATCCCCCGCGACAGTTTGGCCGCCGATTCCAACAGATAATCCATTGGCCCCAAGGAGACCGGCTTGCCATACCAGAACGTGTGATCTTGCGTGGACATCATACATCCGAAAATCTCGCACAACGGAACTCAACAAGCGCCAAATCGCCAATGCACTCATTGAGGGTAGATCGGTCCCGCGAAGTCGGCCAGCATCCATCCTACCTTTGGATCGGACCGTTCGCACTATGAGAAACGCGGCAGACTCAGGGCTACCGCCGGCCGCGGTTCGACCTTCTTGGTGGTGACGACCACCTTGGCTCCAGTCAGCTCGGGGCCGTCCCAGCCCTCCTTTGCCGCCTCGATATGAATCTCGCCGGGCCGCTTGGTGGATTGCACGATGACCTGCGCAAGGCCGTTGAAGAGCGACCGTTTGGGCTCCTTGTCGCTCTCCTGGCAGTTGGGATCGCCGTTGCCCACGCCGATCAGCGAGCCCGCTCCGGTGACCTTGAAGCCGATCAGGTTGCCAGCCGTGGGAACCGGGCGCCCCTCCTTGTCCAGCGCCTCCACCTTCAGGATTGCCACGTCCTCGCCGTCGGCATCGATCTCGGTGCGGTCGGCTGTTAGCCGGATTGCTACCGTCGGCCCGGTAGTCTCGCGCTTTTCGGTCAGCACTAACTTGCCATCCTTGGTTCCGCGCGCCTCGATAACTCCGGGCTCGTACTTGACCTTCCACTCCAGGTGCCCCAGATGCGGAACCTTCTGGCTGCTTAGGCTCTTGCCATTCACGAATAACTCAACCTCGTCGAGATTGGAATGCACCCAGACGGGAATCTCCGCGCCTTCCCTTCCCTCGAAGTTCCAGTGGGGAAACAGATGCAGCACCGGCTCGGCGCTCCACCATGCCTTGTAATAGAAGAACGTGTCCTTGGGAAAACCGCACACATCGATGACTCCGAACTGCGAGTTGATCGAGGGCCATCCGTAGGGCGATGGCTCGCCGCGATAGTCGAAGCCGGTCCACATGAATCCGCCCGCCTCCCACTCGCGCGTCGCGTAGAAGGTCCACCACTCTTCGGCCGTCTCGCCCCATCGCGCCGGGTTCACGTCGTAGGAACTCTCGGTGTTGCGCAGCGGATCGGTGGAGTAATCTCCGCGGGTGCTGAAACAACTGGCGGTCTCAGAACCATAGAGCGGCCGCCGCGGATACTTCTTGTGAAAGTCGTCGGGGTATTTCAGGTTGTAATTGAAGCCGATAACATCGAATGCATCAGAGATGCCTTGCTCGTTGTTTCCGTTCACCGCCGACGAGACCGGGCGCGTGGGGTCCAGTTCGTGGCAGCGCCGCGCCATGCTGCCCGCAATCTTGGCGCCCTGCTCGGCCATTGTTTCCTGTAGCAGGAACTCCTCGTTGCCCACCGACCACAGAACGATCGACGGCGAGTTGCGATAGCGCTTGACCATCGTTTCCAACTGCGCCATACCCTCGGGGTTCGAACTCATCTGGCGCGTCTCGCACATCATCATCACGCCCATGCGGTCGCAGGCCTCGACCCACTCCGGCGTGGGCATATTGTGGGAGGTGCGCACGGCGTTGCAGCCCATCTCGCGCAGCACGGCGAGCCGGTACCATTGCAGCCGGTCGGGCACCGCCGCGCCCACGCCCGCGTGGTCCTGGTGGTTGCACGTGCCTTGCAGCTTGATGGATTTGCCGTTGAGGAAGAAGCCCTTGTCGGGGTCGAAGACCGCCGTGCGCACGCCAAAGCTCAATCGCTCGGCATCGCGGGTCCGCCGCGGCGGACCGTTTGTTTCGACGGTCACGATCGCCGCGTAGAGGTTCGGCGCATCCACCGACCACAGCGCCGGACCGGCCAAACTCGCTGTCGCCGTGAAGGTTTCCGCGCCATCCACGGCAATCGACTGCGCAGGCGCCTCGGCGGTAGCCACAGTCTTGCCCGCGACGTCCAGAATCTGCCAGCTTACCTTGGCGCTCTCCGCCTGCTTGCCCTCGTTTTGGACTACCGTGCTGAGAGTGAGTTTGGCAGCATCGCCTTGCAGATCGGCGCGCACATAACTCTCCCATTTGCCCAGGTGCAGCGCATCGGTCTTGGTGAGCCAGACGTGACGGTAGATGCCCGCGCCCTCGTAGAACCAACCGTCGCCGAGGCTGGCGTCAACGCGCGCAACGATATAGTTCTTCGCGCCGTAGGCCAGAAAGTCGGTGAGGTCGAAGCGAAAGGGCGCATAGCCATTGTCGTTGCGGCCGATAAAGCAGCCGTTCACGAAGACCAGCACGTCGCGAAATGCGCCGTCGAACTCGACCGCGATGCGCCGCCCCAGGTCGCCGGCCGGAACGTCGAACTCGCGCCGGTACCAGCCCACGCTGGTCTCCGGATAGCGGCGGCCGAGCGGCTTGAACCCATGCGAGTTCTGCGCTTCGTCGTGGATGAAGGGCAGCTCGACCGCCCAGTCGTGCGGCAGGTTGAGAGCGCGCCACTTCGAGTCGTCGAATTTGGCCTTTGCAAAGTCGAACTGGCCGGTCTTGGCAAAGTCGCCCTGCCCGTAGCCGAAACCCAGATCGCGGGCCGGGTCGGAGCCGTGGCCAAACTGAAACTTCCAGCCGAAATCGAAGAGCAGTTGCTCGCGCGGCGCAACCGCGGCCAGGGCCTCGGCCGATGCCGCCTCGGGATAACCGGCCAGGAGCGCAGCCGCGCGCCCCCAAGCCGAACGCGCCGCCAAGGAAGAAGCCGTGAGCGCCGCTCCGCTTGCAAGCAGATTGCGCCGAGAGATACCAGCCATGGAAGATCCTCTTTTCAGATGAAGTCTCACCGCGCGCCGCGCCTAAAATGCGAGCGCCGGGCAACGAGGAACTATAAATCAACCGGCAGTTGACCGGCAAAGATCTCATCCGCCTCGGAAGGCCTCGGCGGCGAGCGTCCTCCATGCGGCGCTCCTCTACAATAGACCGATGCCCGAACTGCCTGAGGTGGAGACCATTGCGCGCGGCGTCAACGAGCGGTTGCGTGGCGACCGCATCGTCGAAGCCTGGTTCGGCGGCCATCGCGAACCCTTCAAGACGCCGCCGGCCCGGCAGGCCGCGGGACTTGAGGGGCGCGTATTCCTGGGCGCACATCGCATGGGCAAGCATATCGTTTGCGATCTGGGGGAACGAGAGCTGAGACCCTTGCCGCGTCGGGGATCGCAACCGTCCACGGGCCGCCCAAAGAGCGGGGTGACCGCTCAGCCTCCCGTTCATCCAGACGCCCAATGGATTGTGCATCTTGGAATGACAGGGCGACTGCTGGTCACCGTCCCTGACGCCCCCGTGGAGGCTCATACGCACGCGCGGCTGCTGCTGGCCAGCGGCCGGGAGATGCGCTTTGTGGACCCGCGGCGCTTCGGGCGGCTTGAGTTTCGCGACCTCGGCCGCGGCGCGGCCTTCAGCACGACGGGCGCGGAGCCGCTCACCATTGCAGCCGAGGAGTTTGCCTCCCTCTTCCGCGGCCGGCGGCTTTCCATCAAGGCCGCCCTGTTGAACCAGGGGCTGCTGGCCGGGGTGGGCAACATCTATGCCGACGAGAGCCTCTTTCACGCCGGCATCCGGCCGCGCCGGAGGGCTGGACGGCTTACCCGGAACGAGCTTGAACGGCTGCGGGTGGAGCTGCGCGCGGTTTTGGAGCACGCCATCCGGCTGGGCGGATCGTCGGTCAGCGATTACGTGGACGCGGACGGCGAGCGGGGCTTCTTTCAACTGGAGCATTGCGTCTACATGCGCACTGGACTTCCCTGCCCGCGCTGCCAGACCTCAATCCGGCGCGTAATGCTGGCTGGACGGGGAACGCACTACTGCCCTCGTTGCCAGCGATGAGGAGCATTTCTATGGTTTTTAAGATTATTCCTCCTCCGGCCTTCCAAAATGCAGAAGACGGCGGCACTATGACGTTCGTAAGCTATTGAAAAGAGAACGCGGTTTGAATGGCGCTTCGATTGCTATTAGATAGGTACCAGTGATGTACCGGCTGCTGGAGAAAACCCGGCCAGCCCAGAGAAGAACAGACGCCCGGCAAGAGCATCCGCCAGCGAAGCGGCCCAGAACACGGGATTGACCGGCCGGGAAAGTCTGTAGCAGGCACGGTGGAAGAGCCGCCGGCCACAGCTTTTGGGGAGGCCAGTGACCAGCGCAGGACAGCGAAACGCCGCTCCGTTTGGAGCGGCGTTTTGTGCATGGGCCGGAGTTCCGGGCGCAAGCCAGGGGTCTGGAGTCCGGGCGCACCTAAATGTGTACTTGCCAGCCCAGGGTCTTCGCTGTACTATCAAATCAGCCTATCAAGCGGCTGACGCGAGCCACCCGAAACGGGCAGAGCGCGCTCGCCGCTGAGCAAGGAGTTTTCGCCGCGCCGTTCCTTAGTAGTTCAGCACTCGCGGTGGAAGCTCCCCATAGGAAGGGCATTACCTGAAGAAAGCGCGAGCCGCGCCGTTTCAACTCCGCAAGAGGGACCGGCATTGGACCCGGCAACGGGCCTGATCGACCGAGGGGACTGTTCGATGGTTCCCGCGAAGAAAGCGGCGAGGCGGCAAGGCTTCTGGGAATCATGGCGGATGGCGCGCGGGGCTGGGCTCCGGGGCGATCCGCTCAATGTCCTGAAGTGACTGGACCGCCGGTCGCCGGGTTCCCCGTCCAGGTCTGGACAGGCGAAAGGCAAAGGAAGCTTAGCAACGGGCGAGACAACGGCTGAAGCTAGGAACGCAATGCACCAGATGGCACACTGCCAGGAAGTACAATCATGACGACAGAATCGACCCAGCCCCAGCCTGAACTGGGGCCAGCACCGGCCAATGGGCAGGTGCAGTCGCAAGGGCATCGGCGGCGCCGCCGCCGCCGCAAGAACAAATCCAGCCAGGCAAACGCACCCCAGGCACAGCAGGCTCAGGCGCAGGCTCCTGCGCCACCGCCGCAGCAGCAGCCCAGGCCGGTCGCGGTGAGCCAGACTCATCAGGCGCACCCAGGCCAGGGGCGGAAGAAGAAGAAGTTCTTCCAGAAGGGAGCGGCCACGGCCGCGCAGCCCGGCAATAGCATCTCCTCGCCTTCGCAGGGCAGGCGCAAGGGCAAGCAGCGGGGGCCGCGGGAGTTTGTCGGTCCCATGGACCACAGCTACCGCGCCGTCAACGGCAACGTGGCCGACGGGCCGCCCTCGACGATTCAAATAGGGAGCAACGGCTACGGCGGCCACTACCAGGACGCCTACGAAGCTCCGCTGCCGGCTCCGGTCCGCGAGGACGCGCCCACCCGCATCTTCTGCTTCATCGACGATCTCTTCTTTCAGGCTAAGATTCAGGAGAATTCGCGGCGGCTGGGAATCAAGGTCGAGTTTCTCAAGGGCGACAAGGATTCCGTGGCCCGGCTCACCGATCTGCCCGAGGCGGAGCGGCCGACGCTGCTGGTCTTCGACCTGAACAACCTGAACGCCAAGCCGATGGCGCTGATTCCCAAGCTCAAGTCCAAGCTGAAAAAGGCCACTTCGATCATCGGGTTTCTCAATCACCTGCAGGGCGACCTGAAGTTGAAGGCCGTCGAGGCCGGGTGCGACACGGTGATGCCGCGCTCCGCCTTCTCGCAGAGCCTGCCCAGCCTGCTGCGCCGTTATGGGATGGCGGAGGAAGAAGAGTACGCCCAGCAGCCGATGTGAGCCGGGCGGAAAGAGGATAAGCAAAGAGGGAGCCCCCAAGGTTGGGAGCTCCCTCTTTGTTTGAGCGCATTCTTGTTCGCAGCAAGCGCGGGGCCTATCCCGGCGGCCAAGTGAACGGGCGTCCGCCGAGCAGGTGCAGGTGGAGATGGTCCACGGTCTGGCCGCCGTCCGGCCCGGTATTCACGACGATGCGGTAACCGCCGTCAAGCTGCTTGGTCTTGGCTATCTCCGCCGCCGCTGACAGCAGGTGGCCGAGCAGCGCGGAATCTTTTCTGGCGGTATCGTCGAGCGAACCGATATGCTCTCGCGGCACAATCAGGACATGCACCGGCGCCTGGGGGTTGACATCCGCGAAGGCGTAGCCAAGATCGTCCTGGAAGACGGGCGTCGAGGGAACAATTCCTTCAATGATCTTGCAGAAGAGGCAGCTCATAGCGACCTCAGTGTATATGCGCTGCTTTCAATAGGGGAGTAGCATCCTTGGTACGCGGATGGGCTGAACGCATTGCGAAGGGCGATGTTTCAAGCTGGCGCAATGGAGCGGGATCTTCCATCGCCGCGGCTGCTTGCGATTCGGATTCGCCCGGTCGAGCCGATAGAGCCGGATCGGGTCGAGTCAAGCCGATTCGAGAATCATGTTTGCATACTGAATCGTGTCCGCGGTGCGAATCAGGCCGATGGCCTTGGGAACGCGCTTCTTGAACTCGATGTGCGGCTCAAAGGTCAGCGGAATACCGCGGAAAGCCGCTTCGAACTCCCGGCAAGTCTCCAGGCTGTTGGCGGGGCGGAACTCCTCGGCCATAAAGGCAGCGCCGATATTGAAGTTGCCGCGAATGGCCTTGAGCACGTCGAGCACGCGGGGGAGATCGTCGACCAGCGAAATATCGATGGTCTCGATCTGCGGCCAGAACGGGAAGCCGCGGTCGGCGATGACCAGCGTATTGGTGTGGCGCACGCGGCTGAGCAGCGAGTTGATGCCCGGATTCAAGATGCCCGTCTTCAACATGCGATCGAAGCTCCTTGCCGGATTGGCCGATACGCGCCTGGCCGATTCGTGCGTCCAGGCCAATCCTCTGCCCCAGTCTACGCATCGAGCCTACGCGAGTACAAATGAGGAAGATCGCAAGACGCCACACAAACGTCAGGGAAACTCAAGCTGAACGTCGATCCGATGGGCGGCTTGGTCTTGGTGGGTCGTAACCCGATCCGGAGAATCCTCGCCACGCTGCACGGACGGCGCGTTCGCAGCAAGCCATTTTGCAAGAAGCTGGGGGTTGTATCGTTTGCCCTCGATGCCTGTCCAGGCAGCGAGCAGAGCCTTGGCAGCGCCCGCGCGGGGCTCTATCCCATCCATAACAAGGCGGCCGAAGTCATAGGGCTTGCCCTCATCGACGTCGATGGTCAAGTCGATGACGCGATGCGCTTCATCGATGCGCAGCAGCGGGATGGCTCCGAAATTGATATATCCGTTTTCCAGGTAGAGATCCTTTAGCCGTTCGAGTCCCTTGCCGATGCCGGTGGCATTGAAGAGGCTGCCGGTTTCGTTCGGAAAAAGGCGCCTGAGCCGATCCGCCGGGAAGAGCGACGCGCCGTGAAAGTCGATCTCTCCAAGGCGGTATTGAGCGCCGGGTTCAACCTGGATGGAGACTTCGGCGGAGCGCGACGGTGAACCCTCGTTGATTTCGGAGAGTTGCAGATTCTCCGCGCGGGCGGAGTAGTAGCCGAGGTCGAGCAAGCTGAGGCGGACGCGCTCGGCAAGCTCCTGCACACCGTAGGTTCCGCCTTGCAGCGAATCTTCGATGCGCCAGCGATCGGCTTCGGGCAGATCGTTGGTAACGACGGTGAGTGCGCGCACCCTCACCGTGGGCTGCGGCGCTTGAGTGGAGCCCTGCGCCAGTCCGAAACTGGCGAGAAGCAATAAGAAAAGGGAGCCGATCGCAATTCGCATCTTAGGTTCTCCTTGCCAGCTCCGAGGATGGGTTGGGGCTGAACGGGCAGCAATCAGGTTCGAACCTTGGTGAGAACTTGGACGGATGGCTTGCTAAAACGTACTTGCCGCGGGAGGGAAATGCCGGCGGCTCATGCAATCCAGGCTACTGGACCGTCAAGACCATCGTGGTGGAGTTCGTGATGGCGGCTACACCGTTGCTGGACTGCGCGGTGACAGTGACCGTATACGTGCCGGCAGGAGTAGCGGGATTGATGGGCGGGCCGTGGTTGTAATAGTCGTAGCGTGCGTTGCAGGCGGTTGCGCCCAGCATGGCGACGAAGGCCACCAGGGCCAGCAGCGAGAGCCGGTTGAGCCAGGCGCGGCGGCGGGCTCCCCAGGCAAGACCTCCCAGGCCAAGCACGCCGGGAAGCAGAAACGCCCAGTTCACGGAGTTGGAGCCGGGATGGGCAACCGAAGCTGAAGAAGCCACCTGGGTGACGATGACCATGGTGCTGGTGATCGCGGCGGTGGCGTTGGGCAGGATCTCGACGTTCTCCGGGGTAAAGTTGCAGGAGGATTGATCGGGAAGGCCGGAGCAGGAGAGCGTAACAAACATCGGGGCCGACAACCCGGAGCTGTTCTGGGGCGTAACGGAGGCAATCAAGGTTCCCGTTTGGCCGGCGGTGAGGGTCTTCGCGGCCGGAGTGACCGAAATCAGAAAACCTGGCGTGGAGCTGGCCTGGGCCTGCACCTGAGCCGCCTCGGAGATCGAAGCCCGGTGAGTGGCGTCGCCGGCATAAGACGCGGTCAGGGAGTGAGGACCGGCCGGCAGGTCAACCACCAGGCTGGCTTGGCCCTGGGCATCGAGCGCCGCGCCGGCCAGTTGAGCGCCGCGGTCGCTGACGACCACCGCGCCGGTTGCCGGAAGCCCATCCTCGCCGCTCACGGTCACCGCGACGGTGGCCTCGGTGCGCCCGTCCAGGTCGCGGGTTTCCGCGGTCAGCGCGGTCTGCGTGGCCAAGCCCTGCCCGTTTTCCGCGGCCAGCGCCAGCGCGGGCATCGCCAGCGCGATCACCAATCCTGCAACCAACTCAAGCCGCGGACCGCGGCAGACAATGCCTCTCACGTGCACCTGCTCCAAATCTCAAGAAGAAATCGCGTACCGCCCGATTGCTGTGACGCAGACCCTATTGTATCCGGCGAGGGCGCGTGGAAGCTATGCAGGGCACCTTCTTTGGACGAAACCGGGACGAGAATGGCGCGGCCTTCAGCCAGAAATCGAGCGCATGGGGAAACCGCGGCGATGAACCGGGGCGCCGAAACGGGCCGGGATACTACAATAGGCGCCATGATCGCTCACTTGCGCGGAAAGCTCATCCACAAGCAGCCCGGCCAAGCTATCGTCGAGGCGGCCGGCGTGGGATACGACGTCACCATCTCGGTGCCCACCTTCACGGCGCTGCCCGGCCTGGGCCTGGAGGCGGCGCTGCATATTCATACCCAGGTGCGCGAGGACCAGATTGCGCTCTTCGGCTTTCTCGACCGCGAGGAGAAGCGCCTCTTCGAGCGGCTGATCACCGTGAGCGGGGTGGGACCGAAGCTGGCCATCGGCATTTTGAGCGGCCTTTCCGTCGAGCGAACGGTGCAGGCCATCCGCGGCCACGATCACGCCCAACTGGTGCGCATTCCGGGAGTGGGCAAGAAGCTGGCCGAGCGCCTGGTGGTCGAGTTGAAGGACAAGCTGGACGATTTCGCCGCCGCGCCGGTGAGGTCGGCCGTGCAGGGGCCTGCCGCCGAAGATGTGCTTTCGGCGCTGGTCAACCTGGGCTATCAGCGGCCGGCGGCGGAGAAGGCGATCCAGCAGGCCGTGGCCAAGGACACCGCGCTCGGCGCGGATTTCGACGGCCTGTTCCGGGGAGCGCTGAAGCTGATCCGGTAGGAAGGGCCGCCAGCGTCGCGCTCTGGCAGAATCGCTCCTTCAGCCGATTGACTCCGCAACTCAAGCGCTGCTATTCTCGCTCGCTTGCAAGGAGAAGGCACAGAAAGTGGATCGCAGAAAGTTTATTCAAAGCTCACTTATGGCTGGCGGCGCATTGGCCGCCCGCAGGGGTTTCGCGGCCGTAGAGTCGGCAGCTCAGCCGCAGGTTGCGGGCGCGGTTTCGCCAGCGCAGATTGCCGCCGCCCGCTTTCCCAAGGACTTTCTCTGGGGAACGGCAACCTCCGCCTATCAGGTGGAAGGCGCGTGGAATGCCGACGGCAAAGGCGAATCGATCTGGGACCGGGCCGCGCATACGCCGGGTAAGATTCGCGACGGGTCGAATGCCGATGTGAGCTGCGACCAGTACCACCGGTACAAAGAAGACATCGCGATCATGAAGCGCCTGAATATGAAGAGCTATCGCTTTTCGATTTCATGGCCGCGCATTCTGCCGGAGGGCACGGGCAAGGTGAACCAGAAGGGCCTCGACTACTACAGCCGCCTGGCCGATGCCTTGCTGGAGGCGGGGATTCGCCCCTTCTGCACCATCTATCACTGGGATCTGCCTCAGGCGCTTGAAGACCGCGGCGGCTGGCCGAACCGCGATCTAGCCGGGTACTATGCCGATTTTGCGGCGATCCTGGCGAAGAACCTCGGCGATCGCATCACCGTCTGGGCGCCCTTCAATATGGCCACGGACTTTACGTATCACGGTTATGGCCAGGGCTGGGAACCGCCTTACAGAAGCGGCTTCGATCTCTTCCTCAAGGCGGCGCACACCGTCAATCTGGCGCAGGGATTGGCCTTTCGCGCCATCAAGGCAGCGTCCTCCAAGGCCACCGTGGGCAGCGCCTACGGAATGGAGCCCGTCTATCCCAAGACCAACAGCGAAGCGGATCGCGCCGCCGCCGCGCGCTGGAACGCCGCGCACAATCTCTACTGCATCGAGCCGGCCTTCCATGGAACGTATCCCAAGGCATTCATTGGCGAGATTCCTTATGAAGCCATGGGATTCAAGCCCGGCGACGAGAAGATCATGAAGGTTCCGCTGGAATGGGTGGGCGTGCATTACTACTGCCGCCTCCTTGCTTCGGATGCAAGCAACGGCGCGGCGCCGGACGTATCGAGTCACGATCCGTATGCGCAAATCCGCATCGAGTTGGCCAGCGAAGGCCCGAAGACCGGTGGCGGGCTGGAGATGTGGCCGCATGGCCTCTACGACCTGATGATGCAACTTACGCGCGACTATGATCACCCCATCATCGAGATTACCGAGACCGGCGGAGTATTTATGGACGCTCCGGACGCCAATGGCCGCGTCGCCGACCCGCGCCGCATCGAGTTCTATCGCCACACCTGGCCGAGCTGGCGCGCGCCATGGCGGACGGAGCCAAAGTGCGCGCCTACCACGCCTGGAGCCTGCTGGATAACTTCGAGTGGGACAAAGGCTACACGCAGCGCTTCGGGCTGACTTATGTGGACTTCGCCACCCAGAAGCGCACTATCAAGGACTCGGGCCTGTGGTACGGGCGCGTCGCCGCCGCCGGCCGGCTGGATGTGTAATCCGCCAGAGGAAGTCCACTTCCTGTACCATTTGGCGAAAGGTGTTCATGATGGCTCGTATTCTCAAATCCGCCGCAGTTTCTACCGCCGCCTACCTTCGCCCCGAGGGGCTTGCCTTTCTGCGCGCCCTGGCCCGCAACAACGACCGCGAGTGGTTCACGCCACGCAAGGGCATCTTCGAGGCCGAGCTGAAGGAGCCGATGCTGGCCATCGTCCGCGAGGTGACGGAGGCGATGGAGGGTTTTGCGCCCAGCTTTGTGCGGCCCGCGGAGAAGTGCCTCTTCCGCATCTATCGCGATACCCGCTTCAGCGCCGACAAGCTGCCCTACAAGACCCATGTGGCCGCCTGGTGGTCGCACCAGGGCTTCGACAAGACCTCCGGGGCGGGCTACTACTTCCACGTCAGCGCCAAAGAGGTGGTGATCGCCGCCGGAGCGTACATGCCGGAGAAGGATCAACTGGCTGCCATCCGGCATTGGCTGCTCGATCATCACGCGGAGTTCCGCAAGATCCTGCGGACGGCAGCCCTTCGGAAGGCATTCGCGGAATTTGACGGCAACGCGCTCACCCGGCCGCCCAAGGGCTTCTGCAAAGACCATCCGGCGATCGACCTGATTCAGTGCCGCCAGTGGGGCGTGAGCGCCACGCTGCCCGCCTCGGCGGCCCTCGAACCCGGCTTTGCCGCCACGCTGATTCGCCACTTCCGGCTGGCCGCGCCGGTGGTGAACGCGCTCAACACGCCCATCGCCGCGGCCCTTGTGCCCCGGAAAAAGGTGCTCTTCGGGTTGAAATAGCCAGCTTCGGTAGTGGTTCCGCACGCTGGGATTGCGCGCCGCTTAGGCGGGTCGAAGCCGACAAAACCGGGCAAAATCGGGCAAAAACAGGCAAAAATCCAAGAAAACCCAAAGAAAACTGTGGAAAACGCGGTTTTTCGATTGACTTTAACCACCTCGAAGCCGCATTGTAACCATCGACGGGGTTCACCGAACCCGCATGAATACAGGGGAAACGTGCAAGCGTCGTCTGGGTCGCACTCCCTCCATGCGGTACGCATAACGCAGCGGAAGCCCGGCAACACAGGCAGCCCCGAGGGGTCGCCCAAAAGGAGAACATCACATGGCAACTGGATTGACCAAAACCGCCCTGACGCGGCTACTGGCCGAGAAGCTGGAACTGACCAACAAGCAAGTCGCAGCCTTCCTGGATACCCTGGCGGAGACCGCCATCAAGGAAACCAAGAAGAACGGCGTCTTCGTGATTCCCGGCATTGGCCGTCTCGTGAAGGCTGAGCGCAAGGCGCGCATCGGCCGCAACCCGCAAACCGGCGCGGCCATCAAGATCAAGGCCAAGACGGTGGTCAAGTTCCGCGTGGCCAAGGCCGCCAAGGACGTGATCGCCCCTGTCAAGAAGTAGCATTTCCGGGCCGCGCATAAGAGACACCAATCTGGACTGGCGCATCGGCAAAGGGAAGGAGCGAATGGCTCTTTCCCTTTGTTGTGCGCGGCGGTTTTGTTCTCTTGTAAATCTTTTCGCGCCGCGTGTTATTCAGCCCGGCCAATTCTCTTCCCTGTCTCCGGCAGCAGCGCTCGCGTCACCAGCGACAGGCCGAAGCTGACGATGATCACCCTGGCCATGAGCCGGTCGTTATAGCTCCACGAAAAGAAGGCCAGAGCGGCGAAGATGCCGATGGGGGTGGTCTCCGTCAGCAGAGCCTGCAGCCAGCGCGGCTTGCGGCCGGTGGCCGGCGGGGCGTTGCGCAGGCGGGGGATCAGGCGCGGCACGGCGCGCAGATAATCCTGGTAGGGCTCGCCGAGCTGGCCGCCGAGGAAGGCTTCTTCGCCCAGGATCAGGCGAAACAGAAAGATGGTGACGGCGGTCATGGCAAAGAGCGCGCCGGTCACGGGCATCAGCAGCGCCAAAGCGGCGAAGACGAGCCACAATCCTATGTAGAGCGGGTTGCGCACGAAGCGAAAGGGCCCGTCTGCGAGCACCTCGCCGGCCTTCATCTCGCCATTTTTTACGATGCCGGAACCCAGATAGGCCGAGCTCCAGACTCGCAGAGCGGCGCCCGCGCCGGCCATGAGCGCGCCTGCGGCGATGACCGCCGGCGCGGCGACGGAGAACGAGGCCACGCCCATCCGGCTGAGTTCCTGCGCCAGCCACACCATCAGCGGGACGCGCCTGCCGATGCCCCACGCCTCGATCCACGGCGCCCCGAAGCCCAGGCAGACGATGACCAGGTTGATCAACATGCGGAGACGGAACTCGATTGCGCTTGCCTTCATTCGCTCAGTCCTTTGGCCGGAGTGTAGCATCCGCGGCGGAGGTGGGGAGGAGGATACGCAGGCGGGCAAGTGGTGGTTCATTGCGGGGTTCGGCAAGCGGCAAAGGGGCCGAAGTGCGCCAAAGGCCACGCGCCAATTACACTGATAAAGCTATGCAATTCCGCTCTGGGAACGAGATTCGCGAGACTTTTCTGCGCTTTTTTGAGTCGAAGGGACACCGCCGGGTGCACTCTTCCTCGCTAGTGCCAGCCAACGACCCGACGCTGCTGTTTACCAACGCCGGGATGAACCAGTTCAAGGACCTGTTCCTGGGCGCGGAGCGGCGCGACTACTCGCGCGCGACGACGTCGCAGAAGTGCGTCCGCGCCGGCGGCAAGCACAACGACCTTGAAAATGTTGGGTTTACGCGGCGGCATCACACATTTTTTGAGATGCTGGGCAACTTCTCGTTCGGCGACTACTTCAAGCGAGACGCCATCCGGTACGCCTGGGAGCTGGTGACCAGCGAGGAGTGGCTGGGCATTCCCAAGGACCGGCTCTACGTGACCATCTTCGAAGGCGCGGACGGCGTGCCGCGCGACGACGAGGCCGAAGGCTACTGGATCGAGGCCGGCGTGGCCAAGGAGCGCATCCACCAGAACGGGCTCAAGGACAACTTCTGGCAGATGGGCGAGACCGGCCCCTGCGGCCCCTGTTCCGAGATCTTCTACGACATGGGCATCGAGGCGGCGGAGACTTCGGGCGTCGATAAGCCCTTCGGCCAGGACGAGGCCCGCTACGTGGAAATCTGGAACCTGGTCTTCATGCAATTCGATCGCTCCGCGGTGACGGATGCGGCGGGCAAGACCACCGGCTACAAACTGACGCCGCTGCCCAAGCCGTCGATCGATACCGGCATGGGGCTGGAGCGCGTGGCCGCCGTGCTGCAAGGGAAGGTCAGTAACTTTGAGACGGATTTGTTTACGCCGCTGATAGTGGTGGCTGCGGAGTTGACTGGAGTCACCAGCCTGGCGGAGTTATCGGGGTTAGCGGAGCTGGCAGCAGCGGAATCAGTGGTGGCGAAACCGGCTATCTCTGCGAAGCTGGCTAACTTCGTGGGCAATGCGAGCCTGCGCATCATCGCCGACCACGCCCGCGCGGCCACTTTCCTCATCAACGACGGCGTACTGCCCGCCAACGAAGGCCGTGGATACGTGCTGCGCAAGATTCTGCGCCGTGGGATTCGGCATGGGCGGCTCTTGGGCCAGGAACAGCCATTTCTCTATCAGATGGTCTACGCAGTTCGCGATTTGATGCAGGGTGCATACCCGGAACTGGTTGACTCCGCCGCACGTGTCGCGAAAGTGGTTGAGGCAGAAGAGAAGCAGTTTTCGCGGGTGCTTGAGTCTGGGGACCGGGAGATGAGGGTAGAGTTTCGCATGGCTACTCTTTGCACTTTCGTGGATGAGGTCAAGCGCCTGAACGAGGAACTCGGAATCGGTTTGACACCGGAGTACATCGACGCTCTTCCTTCAACACTGCTCGAATTCCAAGCGGTGGATTCGCCCAAATGGGACGAGATAGAACCAGGCATCTATGTCGCTGCTCTGCATGGGCTGAATCCAAAACTGAAGGAGCATACTCAATTACTGAAAGAGAGGCTGAAAAAGCAGCCGGTTACCTTGGACGGGCGAAAGGCGTTTCATCTCTATGAGACCTTCGGCCTGCCCTTGGACTTCATGGTCGATGCGGCGCGTGATGCGGGCATCGGCTTCGATCTTGAGGGCTTCGAGGCCGCCCGCGCCGAAGAACAAGCCCGCGCGCGCGCAAGTTGGAAGGGCGGGGCGCAGAAGACGGCAAGTCCCGCCTATCGCGAACTGCCCAAGACCGATTTCCTGGGCTACCGGCAGCTCACCGCAAACGGCGCTGAAGTGCTGGCCATCGTGAAGGATGGTGCGGGCGTCCCCGCCGCCACAACGGGCGATCAGGTTGAAGTCGTCCTCGACCAGACCAGCTTCTACGGCGACTCCGGCGGGCAGACGGGCGACACGGGGTGGTTCACTTCCGCGGATGGGAATACGACCGTGGCCGAGATCGAGGACTGCGTGCTCCCGGTGCAGGGCGTGCGCGCTCACAAGGCTCTGCTCAAGCAGCCTCTGGCTGTGGGCGACCGCGTGAACACCGTGGTGGACGGCGAGCGCCGCAACGCGATCAAGCGCAACCACACGGGCACGCATCTGCTGCACGCGGCGCTCAGGCAGGTGCTGGGGACGCACGTGAAGCAGGCCGGTTCCGCGGTCCATCCCGAACGGCTGCGCTTCGACTTTTCTCACTTTGCCCAGGTGGCCGACGAGGAGCTGGAGGAGATCGAGCGAATCGTCAACCGCGAAGTGCTGGCCGACGCGCGGGTCGAGACCATCGAGGATGTGCCCATCGACGTGGCCGTAAACGAGTATCACGCCATGGCTCTCTTCGGCGAGAAGTACGGCGACAAGGTGCGCGTGGTGAAGCTTTCGGACGGTTTTTCGACCGAGCTGTGCGGCGGCACGCACACCGGGGCCACGGGCGAGATCGGCCTGGTGAAGATTGTGAGCGAGGGGTCGGTCTCGTCGGGCGTGCGGCGTCTGGAGGCGATCAGCGGCCTGGGCGCGCTCGACGCCTTCCGGCAGGACTTTGCCGTCAGCAAGATTGCCGCGCAGCTCGCTCCCCCTGCCGGGGGCAGCCTCTTGGAGTCGTTTCGTGGAAAGCTTGCCAGCCAGGAAGACGAACTGAAGCGCCTGCGCCGCGAGCTGGAAGAGGCGCGCATGAAGGCCGCCGCCGGCGCGCTGGACGAGGCGCTCGCCCGCTCCGTCGAGGTGAAGGGCGTGCGCCTGGTAACGCTGCGCGCCGACTCGCTGGAGCGCGGCCAGTTGCGCACCCTGGTGGACAATCTGAAGCAGAAGCTGGGCGAGGGCGTGGTGGTGCTGGCGTCGGCGCAGCCCGAAGGCAAAGTCGCCCTCATCGCCGGAGTGACGCCTGGACTAATCAAGCGCGTCCAGGCCGGCAAGCTGGTAGGCGCGGCGGCCAAGCTGGTGGGCGGCTCGGGCGGCGGCAAGCCGGAGATCGCCGAGGCCGGCGGCAAGGATCAGGCCCAGATTGACGCGGCCCTGCAGGCGGCGCCAGGGCTGCTGGCGGAGCTGCTGGGGTAAGGCGGACGATTGGGGGTTGTGGGTTCCCACCCTTTCCGGTCGCCGCGGCGACAACGCGGAAAGGATGGGGCACCCAGCCTCTCTTGCCATCGAAGATCGTAGTTGTGGGTATCCCACCTTAGCCGCAAAGACAAGAACGCGGCGAAGGTGGGGCACCCGGCTCTCTTGGTACATTCCGTTCATGCGATTGCCCCGGGTGGGGCACCCGGCAGGGTAAGCCGGCTGCCGGGAATGCTTTAATCTGAGAAGATGGTCAACCAGGGCCAGGAGCCGGGGAAGATCGCCAGGCTGCGGAGCCAGTTGCTGGAGTGGTATGCGCGCCGTGGGCGCGACCTGCCCTGGCGGCGCAACCCCGATCCCTACGCCATCTGGGTCTCCGAGATCATGCTGCAGCAGACCAGGGTAGCCGCGGTGGTGGATCGCTACCAGGTTTTCATGGCGCGCTTTCCCACGCTCGTCTCGCTGGCCCTGGCGCGGGAAGAGGACGTGCTGGCGGTATGGAGCGGCCTGGGCTACTATCGCCGCGCGCGCATGCTGCAAAAGGCCGCGCGCTTTCTGGCCGACCATAGCCAGGGCAATTTGCCTCGCACCTCCGAGGAACTGCGCCTGCTGCCCGGCATCGGCGTTTACACGGCGGCGGCCATCGCCAGCATCGCCTTCGGCGAAGCGGTCGCGGTAGTGGACGGCAACGTGGAGCGGGTGCTGTGCCGGCTGGAAGGCTGGGCGGCTGGGAACCGGGCCGGCGGAGCCGCCCTCAAGCACAGGATCGAGGATCTGGCGGCGCAGCTTGTCGATCCCGATCGACCCGGCGACTTCAACCAGGCGCTGATGGAGCTGGGAGCTACTGTCTGCCTGCCGCGAAATCCGCAGTGCCTGGCGTGCCCGCTGACCGGGGACTGCAAGACTCGCGGCGAGCACATAACGTCGCCCCGGCCGCGCATGCTGAGCCGCGAGGTGGCCCAGGCGCTCTCCGTGCGCACGGGCCGCGAATCCGGCCAGGCCAGCCGCGAGGTGCTGCTGGAACAGCGGCCCGCCGCGCTCACCGTGATGCCCGGCATGTGGGAGCTACCCGCGCTGCTGGATGCCGACGTCCCCGAGGATGAGGTGCGCATGACCGTCCGCCACGCCATTATGCAGCTGAACTACTACGTGCGCATTCGCACCGTCTTTGAAGACGACGTGGAGGCCATGACCGTGGTGGGTGGAGAGCGGCGCTGGGTTCCGCTGGGCGAGGCAGCCGGAATGCCGCTGACCGGCCTGGCCCGCAAGGTGCTCGCCCGCGCCCATCTTTTGCCCACCCTGGCGCGGGACGCACTTACGCCTGAGCAGGAACGAACGCGCGCCCCGGTGGATGCTCAGTAGTAGTCCGCGCAGCTGAGGTAGTAGCCGCATTCCGTGCAGATCAGCTTGCAGTGGTGGCCGGTGAGCCGGTGGCCGCAGTTGGGGCAAATCTGGCAGTGGTGATCGACGGGCGGCTCGGCTGGCCGAGGAGCATCGGCCTTCCCGTCCGGTGAGAAGCCGGGGGCATTTCCCCAGTCCAGCGCCTTGGGCCGCTCGGGAAGCATGGGAGACAGATTAGCATAGGGAGGGAATCCGCCGTTCGCATCCGGACGGGCCTCGCGAGCATCCAACTCGTGTTCGCCATTCCGATGCGGCTTCCCCTTCACTGAGCGCGGCGCATCCGGCAACTCAAACCCAAGAACACCATCAATCCCCAAGGAGGAACAATGGCAAGCAAGGCAAGCGCGGTTTGGAAAGGTTCACTGAAGGAAGGCAAGGGCACGATCTCGACGGCGACGGGCGTGCTGAGCAACGCGAACTACTCATTCGCCACCCGGTTTGCGGGCGACGACTCGGGCACCACCCCCGAGGAGCTGATTGCGGCGGCCCACGCCAGTTGCTTCTCCATGGCCCTGGGCGCGCAGTTGGGCGAAGCGGGCCTCATCCCGGAGAGCATTGAAACTCACGCGGCCGTTACCCTGGCCAAGACGGATGCGGGCTTCGCCATCACCAAGATCGCGCTGACCACCACCGCCAGCGTTCCCGGCGCCTCTCAGGAGGTCTTCGAGAAGGCCGCGGGCGGGGCCAAAGGCGGCTGCCCCATCTCCAAGCTCTTCGCCAACAATACCCAGATCGTGCTCGACGCCAAGCTGGTGTAAGCCAGGTCCGCGGAGCCCAGGGCCGGGGCGCAAATTCCCGGCCTTTTGGGGCGGGATTTCGCGGGCTGGAATTGCGGCCCTTGACGACTGCCAGCGGCAGTGCGCATACTTCCACCGATGCCGAGGCTGGAGGAGTTTAGCTCCGGCCAGCGAAAGTTGGCATTTTCATGGATCTCATTCTGCTTCGTCTTCTTTTTGTGGCCCTTCTTGCCGGGGTCTGTTTTTTCCTTCATCCATTCGGCTTGACAGGATGGGTGAGTGCGGGCGTGGGCGCGGGGGCGGCCGGCGCGGTTATCGTCTTTGAGTTGCGGGTGCGGGCGCTCAGCCTGCGGCGGCTGATCGGCGCCGTGGCCGGCAGCGTGCTGGGAATCTTCGGCGCGGCGCTCTTTTGCCTGGTGCTGCGCTCGGCGCCGCTATCGGCCGCCTCATCGGCCGTGCTGCAGATCTTCGTGCTGCTGCTGATGACGTATGTGGGGCTGCTGGTGGGCGCCAGCAAAGGCGACCTGCTGAATCCCGCGGCGCTGGGCACCGTCTTCAGCACCGACCGGCCCACGCGGCGCAGCGCCAAGGTACTGGATACCAGCGTGATCATCGACGGGCGCATCGCCGACATTGCCGAAGCCGGATTCATCGACGGGATGATGGTGGTGCCGGAGTTCGTTCTGCGCGAGCTGCAGACGGTGGCCGACTCGACCGATGGCTCCAAGCGCCAGCGGGGACGCCGCGGCCTGGATATGCTGCAACGGATGCAGTCGAATACCTCCATCCAGGTGCAGATCGTGCATGACGACTTCCCCAACATCCACGAGGTGGACCTGAAGCTGCTGGAGCTGGCCAAGAAATGGGAGGCCAAGGTGGTGACCAACGACTTCAACCTGAACAAGGTGGCCCACCTGCACCACGTGGAGGTGCTCAACATCAACGATCTGGCGAACGCCCTCAAGCCGGTGGTGCTGCCGGGAGAGAAGATGAATGTGCTCATCCTGAAGGAAGGCAAGGAGTACAACCAGGGGGTGGGCTACCTGGACGACGGCACCATGGTGGTGGTGGATCACGCGCGCCGGCTGATCGGAAAGGCGATCGAGATTTCTGTTACCAGCGTATTGCAGACGGCCAGCGGAAAGATGATCTTCGGCAAGCTCGACGAGTCCCCCAGGAGCGGCGAGACGGGGCGGCCGGGGCCGGTGGAGTTGCTTCCGAGATAGACCAATGGAGATCTCTCAATGAGCCTTCTTCACTTCAATCACCTGCACGTATTCGCCGCGGCCCTGCTTCAGTGGCTTCTGGGCGCGCTTTGGTATTCGCCCGTGCTCTTCGCCAAACCATGGAAGGCAATGGTCGGCGTGCCCTCTGAGGCGAAGAAGAGCCGCATGATCCTGGGAATGATCGCCTCCTTCGTCGGATCCCTGATGGTTTCGTTCATGCTCATGCACGTGCTCTGGTGGTCCGACACGGGAAGCCTCAGGCACGCTTTGCTGGTGGGCCTCGGTATCTGGATCGGATTCATCTTTGCGCCGCTCTGCGCGCAGTACATCTACGAGGGCCGGCCCTTCAAGCTGTTGGCCATCAACACCGGCTACTGGCTGGTTGCGCTGCTGGCGAGTTGCGCCGTGCTCGTTCGCTGGCATTGAGGGGCGCCAGCCTTCTCGTGGGGATAACAGTCCCGGGCCTCTTCTGCCGCCCCGCAGCGGCTCTGCGGCAATGGGGAAATGCCTCGTCGACAGCGAGACCACCGCTCCAACTTTCTCCTTGACACCGCCCTCCCGCCTCCGGCACAGTCGAATTCACGGCTCCTTGCAAGCCGGCCTGCGACTCTTCCCCCAGTTCCCTGAACTCCCGGCCCTCGGAGACGGACTTCTGCCCGCGATGGAGGTTTCCCCATGCATCATCTTCACTTCAACCACCTGGCCATACTGGCCGCGGCCGTCATTCAGTGGATTCTGGGCGCTCTCTGGTATTCCCTTTTCTTCGTCAAGCCTTGGATGGCCCTGACCGGCCACAAGCAGGGCGAAAGTTCCAAGGGCGCGGTCCTCAGCATGATCGTGTCCTTCTTCGGCGGCCTCGTTCTCTGCTTCGTCGAGGCGCATTTCATACTCTGGTCTGGCGCAACGACCATTGGCGGCGGCCTGCTCATCGGCTTCATCTGCTGGCTGGGCTTCATTGCCGTGCCGCTTTTGTCCGAGACGCTTTACGAGCGCCGGCCCTTCAAGCTCCTGGCCATCAATGCCGGCTACTGGCTGGTTGCGCTGCTCATCTCCGGCGGGTTGCTGGCTGTTTGGCATTGATTCCGCCCTTCGCTTGATTCCCCTGACCCAGTTCGATCGCATGGGCCAGCCGGTCTGGAATGGATGCCTCCCATTACAATCGAGCCATGAGCAAAGAAGTCATCGCAACCGCAGAAGCTCCCGCCGCCATCGGGCCATATTCCCAAGGCGTCCGCGTGGGCAATCTCCTCTTCACCGCGGGACAGATCGCGCTCGACCCGGCCACGCAGAAAGTGGCCAGCGGCGGCATCGCCGAGCAGACCGCGCGCGTCCTCGATAACCTGGAGGCCATTCTGGAAGCCGCCGGCAGCAACCTTTCCCTGGTGGTCAAGGCCACAGTCTTTCTCAAGGACATGAACGACTTTGCGGCCATGAACGCCGTCTATGGCGAGTATCTCGGGGCGTTCGGCGCACCTCCCGCCCGCACCACCGTCGAGGTTTCCCGCCTGCCCAAGGACGCGCTGGTGGAGATCGAACTGATCGCAGAGATCCCCGGTCACGTGCAGGCAGACGGCGATTTTGTTCCGCTTGCCGCCATCTAGGTCTCTGACCGTGTGATTTCGTACGTTGTGATGGGTTGCGGTGGTCGCCCACCCTAGGCGCAAGAACAAAGACGCGCCGAGGGTGGGGCACCCAGCTTTGGTACAACGACAAGCGGTCAGAGACCTAGCTCGTCTAACAGGAGCGGGAGGAATCCATGAGCGAACCTACCCAGAAGATTGTGCGCAGCGAGGCCGAATGGCGCGCCGCGCTCACCGAGGAGCAGTACCGGGTGCTGCGCGAGAAAGCCACCGAGCGGCCCTTCACCGGTGCGCTGACCCAGAACCACGAGACCGGCAACTACCACTGCGCCGGCTGCGGAGCGCTTCTGTTTCTGAGCGGGGCCAAGTTCGACTCCGGCTGCGGCTGGCCCAGCTTCATGCTGCCCGCTGAGTCTAGCGCCGTCGAGGAGCACGAGGACCGGAGCTTTGGAATGCGCCGCATCGAGGTCACCTGCGCCCGCTGCGGCGGCCATCTGGGCCACGTTTTCCCTGACGGCCCCGCTCCCACCGGCCTCCGCTACTGCATCAACTCCGCTTCGCTCGCGTTCACCCGGCAGCAGCCGTAATCCGACGCGAACTCCGTCCGGCAGCCGCTGTCGAGGCACAACAAAACCCCGTCCTGGGCTGGACGGGGTTGGTATCGATCCTGAACGAGGCGAGACCTGAAACTGGCGAACGCCATACCCGCCGGTTTACGCCTTGGCGATCTTGCCGCTCTTGATGCAGCTGGCGCATACCCTGAGCCGCTTTGGCGCGCCGTTGACCAGCGCCTTCACCGCCTGCAGATTCACGCTCCAGCGACGCCGCGTCACGTTGTGCGCGTGAGAGATGTTATTGCCGAACTGCGGGCCTTTCCCGCAAATATCGCATACCTTCGCCATGATTTAGCTCCAAATCTTTAGTTTGCCGCCCGGATTTGCCCCGTGTGAGCGCCATCTTGAAGCGCTCTCAGGCCGGCCCTGCCAGCCGGCGCCACCGTCGGCGCGCAGGAAGCACACGCCACCGGCAGCTTGCCGAATCTCCAGTATACGCGGAACCGGCCCGCGCTCCAAGACTTAGCTCATTCCGTGAGTCCGCCGTGGATTCCGGCTTTGCACTCCCAGCCCCAGGGTCGCAAGGATGCGCGGGCGGCGAGGAAGGGTTTCCGGCACGGCGGTTTCCGGCATGAAAGACTCTGCGCGGAATGGAGAATTCGAGCGATCTCCCCGCCCGATCGTGAGGTGGCTCAAGTTGCCAAGCAGAGACCTTGGGATCGACAGGGAGGTCTTTCAGGCGGGTCAGGTTACAGAGCGGATGGCGTCCCGGAGCGCGCCGGCCACCGCCTCTTGCTGGCTGGCGGCGATGCGGTTGAAGCAGGGGAGAGCGAGCGTGCGGAGGGCGATGGACTCGGTGAGGGGCAGCGAGGCTGGACCGGCGCCGGCATGGCTGTGCAACGCGGGTTGCAGATGGATAGGGGCAAAGTAGCGTCCCGTGGCAATGCCGCGGCGGGCCATGGCGGCCTGAATGCGGTCGCGGTCGATATGCTCCGGAAGGCGGACCACGTAAACGAACCAGCTGATGACGCGGTGGGGCAGGGTGAGCGGCGGGAGTTCGAGGCCGGGGACGGGGATCGCCCTGAGCAGCGCGTCGTAGCGTTCGGCAGCAGCTTGGCGCAGGGCAAGCATCTCTTCGATGCGGCTCAATTGCACGCGTCCCAGGGCGCAGGCGATGTCGGAGAGACGGTAGTTGTAGCCCGGCTCGGCGTTGTCGAGCCAGTTGCCGGCAGGCTGCTGGAGCTGCATCCGCTTTTGGACCCGGCCCTGGCTGCGCAGGGAGCGGAGCCGGGCGGCGTGGCCGGGATTCCGGGAGAGCACTGCACCGCCCTCGCCAGTGGTGAGTTGCTTGTTGGGATAGAAGCCGAGGACGGCAAGGTCGCCGAAGCTGCCCACGCGGCGGAGATTGGGGTGGTCTCCGAACTGGGCGCCGATGGCCTCGCAGGCGTCTTCAATGAGGTATAGGTTGTGGCGGCTGACGATTGCCCGGAGAGCGTCTATCTCGGCGGGGACGCCGAAGGTGTGGACGGCGAGAATGGCGCGGGTGCGGGGCGTGACGGCGCGCTCGACGCTGGCTGGATCGACGTTGAGGGTTGCGGGGTCGATCTCCGCGAATACCGGCGCGGCGCGAACCTGGAGGACGGCGTTGGCTACGGCGATGAAGGCGAAGGAGGGAACGATGACCTCGTCGCCTTCTCCGATGCCCAGCGCAAGCAGAGCCAGGTGCAGGCCGGCGGTGCCGGAGCTGACGGCTACCGCGTCGCGCACGCCGTGGTACCGGGCAAGTGCAGCTTCAAAGGCCGCCAGCTCGGGGCCCTGGCTGAGGTGCGGAGTGCGCAAGACGGCCGTGACGGCATCGATCTCGGCTTGGGTAATGTCGGGCGAGGAGAGTGGGATCACTTGTAGTGGGGCAACCTCCCGCGGCAGGGCGGGCGGGAGAATCGGATCGAAGTACGGACTCATTGGGGGTTCCTGGTCTGATCTGGCAGCGGCGTGGGCTGCTTGATGAGCAGGCCGTCGAGAGGAACGGTGGCGAGGACGCGGGCGATGGTTTCGGCGGCGGTTCCGTCGCCGTAAGGGTTCTCCATGCCGCAGAGGGTTCTTCGGAACTCCGGATCGAGGGCCTGGTGGAGCGCGCTGAGGATTGCCGCGGCTTCAGCCGGCGCGTCGATCACGTTGCGGGCGCGCTCGCGGCCCTGCTGGCGCAGGCCCACGTTGACGGCGGGCAGGGCGAAGGAGGCGGCTTCCATGATGCCGGAGGACGAGTTGCCGATGAACGCGTCCACCTGGCCGAGGAGGCTCCAGTAGGCGATGGGGTCGAGGTTGACGAAGATTTGCGTGTGCGGGCGCGAGGCCGCCAGCGCCTTTGAGCGCTCGATGAGCGCATAACTTCCGGCGTCGGTGTTGGGGTAGACGAAGAGAAGCTGGCCCGGAGCCTGGGCGAGCGCGGAGAACAGCGCATCGGCTTCCACGGTCGTGTCTTTGAGGATGGTGACCGAATGATATGCGGCCAGGATGGCTGGAGCTTGGAGGGTGAGGCCGAGCCGGACTTCGAGGGCGGGGCGCGTAAGGAGCGTGGAACGGCGCAGGTGATCGAGCGAGGGCGCGCCGGCGCGATGAACGCGCCAGGGCTCTTCGCCCATGGCGATGACGCGGCGGCGGGCGGCGGGCGTGGATGTGAAATGAATGTGGGCCAGCTTGGTTAGCGCGTTGCGCACCTGGTCGTCGATGGCGCCCTGGCTGACCTCGCCGCCTTCGATGTGGGCAATGGGAATCCTCAGGGCCAGCGCGACTGCCGCGGGCGCCAGCATCTCATAGCGGTCGGCGATCAGCAGCAGCAAATCGGGTCGCCATGCGCTGAGCGCGTCGGCCAGGCCGAGGATGGCGACGCCGATGGTCTTGGCCATGCCGGTATCGGAGTCGGAGCTGAGCAGGCACTCGATGCGCGCCTTGATCTCCATGCCGGGAATGGCGTCGCGCTCGATCTCGCCGAGCGTCGAGCCAAATTCGGGCGACAGATGCGCCCCCAGGGCAAAGAGGCCCAGCTCGACCTCGGGGTGGGCGGCGAGTTCGCGCAGAGGCCAGTAGAGATGGCTGTAATCGGCGCGCGAGGTGGTGATGACGCCGACGCGGCGACGGCGTCCGGGAACCTGCTCACAGCTATGCATTGGCCTTCCCTTTTCGGTCGCGCTCGTCCAGGTCGGGTAACTGCTGCAGCCATGCACGGAAGTCGTCGTCGGTGTCGATGGAGGAAGATATGGTGATCTTGCTGCGCCCGTCCCGTAGAAATATCTGGATTGAGTCGAAGGGATCGGTTCGAAAGCCCTCGATTTCGCTCAGATTGGCAGTGCGCTCCCAAAGAAGGCCGGATAGCTCGATTTGCGTTCCATTGATGACCAGCTTCGAGCGCAGCGCAATGGCAAGTATCGAAGCGCCGGTGGCCAACATGACCGGGATCGACAACGCGTCCATCAAGCCGTATACGCCCGCAACGTTCCAGAAATGAACGGGGTGCTGAAGGACGACAAAGCAAAAAAAGACTCCATTGGCGACTAATGCCGCGCCAACAACCAGATATATGTCCCTTTTCCACCACTTCATTCGATACACGCGCATCAATGAACTTTCTTGCTGGAATGAACCCATCGTGTCTTTCCCCCGGCCTTCTTATCATATGAGACTTTTGCGGCGGGACGATTGGCGGCAACGCTTCTCTTCCCGCTCGGGCCGTCCGATCCACCGATGCAAGCCGGTTGTCCGCTCGCATACACTGGTAAGGTTCGGCGGAATCCCGGGGCTGCGATGGCCGGCCGACGTGGAGATGAAGTTGGGAACGAGATTGATGAGGATAATCGGGGCGGCGGCCTTTGCTTTTCTTGCGGCGCTTGCGGTAACGGCGGGGGCGCAGGCGCGATTTGACAGCGAGGCGGTGCGGCTGAACAATCGCGGCGTGGCGCAGATGGGCCAGCAGTTCACCGAGCGCGCGGCCGACAGCTTTGCCGAGGCGATGAAGAAGGATCCGAAACTGGCGCAGGCGGCCATCAATGAGGGCATTGCGCAGCTGACTCTGCAAAAGCTGGACGAGGCCAAGAAGGCACTTCGTGCCGCCCTCGTCTTGGACCAGAGCAGTGCTCAAGCGTGGTACAACCTGGGCCTCGCCCAGCACGCGGGCAATGAGCTGGAGCCGGCGCTCGAGAGCTTTCAGCAGGCGGTGAAGTTCGATCCCGGGGATGCGGATTCCTACTACTTTGAGGGCGTCTGCTACCAGGAGTTGAAAGAGTACGACCAGGCAATTGCGATCTTCCAGAAGGCGCTGGAGATCGACCCGCTGCACGCTTCGGCGGAGTTCGCCATTGCGCGCGCGCTGCAGCGCTCAGGCCGCACCGCCGAGGCGAAGGATCACTTCAAGCGCTTCAAGCACCTGGCCGATACCAAAATCGGTGCGCCGATTGGGCTGGCTTACGGCGAGCAGGGGCATTACTCGACTGTGACTCCGGTGGAAGAGCCGGAGGCGGGCAGGAAGGCGATGATTCCGGTGAAGCTGGTAGCCACCCCGCTGAATTTGCCGGTCGCCGGAATTCCCTGGCCGTGGATCACAACTGGCGGTGCCTGCATGATGGATGTAACCGGCGACGGCCACATGGACCTGGTGCTCATGCAGGCTGGCGCGCAGGCCATTCGAGTGCTTCATAACGAAGGGAGTTGGCATTTCGATGATCTCGACGCTGCCGGAGCAGGCCTGAAAGCTTCGGGCCATGCGGTAGGTTGCGCCGTGGGCGATTACGACGGCGATGGATTGAACGATCTGGCCGTTGCGCTGGACGATGCGGTGCTGCTGTTCAGGAACCTGGGCCACGGAAAGTTCCAGGACGTAACCGCAGAGGCTGGGCTGAAGCCGATGAACCGGCCTTCGGGAATCACGTTTATCGACTACGACCACGATGGAGATTTGGACCTTTTCTTGACGGGAGCGCCGCTGGCGGCGGGCGGATCGTCGAATGTGCTCTGGCGCAACAACGGCAACAAGACGTTCACCGAATGGACGGAGCCGACGGGATTGGGCGGCAGCGGGAAGACTAAAGCGGCAATACTGACCGACTTCAACAACGACCGCGCCGTTGACATAGCAGTCACCGGCGACGGATCGGCGCCGCTGATCTATGTGAATCCGCGCGAGGGGAAGTATCCGACGCAGCCGCTCTATTTGGGTGGTAAACAATTCAGTAAGACGCCTGGTCTTGAAGTCAGCACGCTGGCAGGCCGGGACGCGGTGAAGTTGCCGCCCACGCTCGGCATCGCCGTGCTGGATTACAACAAGGACGGCTGGATGGATATTGCCGTGACGCACGCCGGCGCGCCTGGACTCACGCTGTGGCGCAACGTCGAGGGCGCTAACCACGTGGGGCGGCGCTTTGAGCGCGTGGAACTGCCGCTGCGCGACGCGTTGTGCGGCTGGGGAGTTACGGCGACTGACATTGATAATGACGGCTGGATCGATCTTGCAGCGATTGTCGAAACCAAAGCGGGGCCGCAAGTGCGCGTCTTCCGCAATCGCGGCGATGGGACGTTTGAAGATGTGAGTCACGCGCTGGGGCTAGACGCGGTGAAGTTGACCGCGCCGCGCGGGCTGATTGCCGCCGATGTGGCCGGCGACGGCGCGGCGGATTTGATTGTGACGCAAGTGAACGCGCCGCCGGTGCTGCTGCGCAATGTGGGCGCGAACAAAAATCATTTTGTGCGCCTTGACCTGACTGGCTTTGCCGATAACAAGACCGCGCTGGGCGTGAAGGTAGAAGTCTTTTCGAGCGGCCACTGGCAGAAGTGGGAGCTGGCCGGGGCTTCGGGTTACCAGACGCAGGCGCCGCCGCAGATTTTGGTTGGGATGGGCGACGCGGAGGGCATCGACCTGCTGCGAATCCTCTGGCCCACGGGCGTGCTTCAAGATGAGATCGACCTGCCGCGGCTAACTCAGGGACGGGCGGTGATTGCGATGAAAGAGGCAGACCGCCGCGGAAGTTCGTGCCCCGTGCTTTTTGCGTGGGACGGGCATAAGTACAAGTTAGTAACGGATGTAATTGGCGCGGCGGTGGTGGGGCACTGGTTCACGCCGGCGCGGCGCAATACGCCCAATCCCGGCGAATGGATCAAGGTGGACGGCGACCAGCTTGCGCCGGTGAACGGCAAGCTGAGCCTGCGCTTCATGGAGCCCATGGAGGAGGTTAATTACATTGACCAGTTGCGGCTGGTTGCGGTCGATCATGCTGAGAACGTGGAGGTAAATCCCGACGAGCGCTTTCTGGACGATCCGCCGTTTGCCTCGGGGCGCGTGGTGGCTACCTCGGGTGCGCGGCTGCCGCTGGGTGCGTGGGATGGCGAGGGCCGCGATGTGCTGGACCAGGTGAGCCGCCGCGATCACAAGTTCGCGAGCGGATTCACGGCGCTGCCTTACGATGGCTTTGCGAATCTGCACACGCTCACACTCGACTTGGGCCCGCTGGACGCGCAGTCCCCGCTGCGGCTGCTGATGACGGGCTATGTGAACTACTTCAGCGCGACCTCGCTGTACGCGGCGTGGCAGGCGGGCGTGAAGCCCATCTCGCCGTATGTGGAAGCGCAGATGCCGGACAGCGCGTGGCGGCGGATTGCCGACGATGTGGGCTTCCCGGCGGGCCTGGAGCGGACGATTGTGGTGGACCTGACGGGCAAACTGTCGGCGGGAGCGCAGAAGATTCGTTTGGTAACGAACCTGGAGATTTATTGGGATCAGGTGCTCATCGATAACAACGCCGAGGCGGAGGCGCGCACGACCGAGGTTCCGCTCACCCTCGCCACGCTTCACTTCCGCGGCTACCCAAAGCAGACGGAAGGCGCAAGCCCCGGCGATCTCGACTACGACTACGACCGCGTGAGTTTGACTGGACCCTTCCAGCATCAGCGCGGCAACTACACGAGCATGGGCGACGTGACGGAGTTGGTAAAGAGCATCGACGATCGCTTCGTAATCTTCGGCAGCGGCGAGGAGATTGCGGCGGAGTTCGATGCAACGAAGCTGCCCGCGCTCCCCCTCCACTGGAAGCGCGACTACTTCTTCTACGCCAACGGATTTGTGAAGGATATGGACTGGTGGGACGCGTCGCCGTTCACGGTGGCGCAGTTGCCGTTTCATGCCATGAGCGCCTATCCCTATCCCGACTCTGAGGAATATCCGCAGGACGCGCAGTCCCTGGACTATCAGTTGAACTGGAACGACCGCTGGGATTCGGGCGAACCGGTGCGGTCGTATCGCTTCGATTACAAGGCGATGCCATCGACGCCAGCGGATGATTTTTCCGCTTCAATTTCGCAGGCCGCAGGTGGGGCCGCAGCGCATTGAGAACAGATAAGACAAAATGAGCCGCAGGTCCTTCGACTTCGGTCGCTGCGGCGACCTGCGCTCAGGATGACAAGGTTGTGGTGATTCAATCATGAGCGACGTGGTACTTGAACCGGCTGTTCGGCAACTGGAGCTTCTGCAATCTAGCGAGATCTCTGTGTCCGAGCTGGCCGAGGCGCACATCGCGCAGATTGAGCGGTTGAATCCGCAATTGAATGCCTTCGCGGACTTCGATGCGGAGCGTGTCCGCGAGCGGGCGCGGAAGCACGACGCGTGGAAGGGCCAGCGCGCGCGTAGACCGTTGTTCGGACTGCCGGTAACAGTAAAGTCTTCGATTGCGACGCGGGGATTCAAGTGCGAGATTGGCAGCCTCCTGCACGAGGGAGAGGTGTCGCGCGCGGATGCGATGGTGGTGGCGCGGCTGCGCGCGGCGGGAGCGCTGATTCTGGGCACGACAAACTGCCCAGAGTTCCTCATGGCCTACGAGACCGACAATCTGCTGCACGGGCGAACGCGGAACCCGTGGGATCTGGAGCGGTCGCCGGGCGGGTCGAGCGGCGGCGAGTCGGCAGCCATCGCGGCGGGGCTTTCGGCGGCAGGGCTGGGCAGCGACAGCGGCGGATCGGCGCGCGTGCCCGCGCACTTCACGGGCATCTGTTCGCTCAAGCCCACGCCGGGGCGCATTCCCGGCCGCGGCCACCTGCCGCCGTGCGTGGGTCCGTTCGCGATTCTTGGCGCTGTCGGTCCCATGGCGCGCACAATGGCCGACGTTGCGCTGCTTTTTCGCACGCTGAGCGGCCAGGATGCGATCGATCCGGTGAGTCCGCCGCTTGCGTTGCGCGAACCAAGCCCTGATGGGCTGCGGACGAATACGATCGGCTTCTTCGAGGACGATGGGCTGGTCCCTGTCACGACGGAGACGCGCGCGGCGGTGTGCGCGGCAGCGGCAGCGCTCAAGGACGCGGGCTTCCGCGTTGAGCCTTTCAGGCCGCGAACGCTGGAGCCACTCAGGCGGCTGTGGTGGAAGTTCTTTGTGCAGTGCGGAGCGATGTTCTATGCGCCGGCGATTCGCGGCAAAAGAGACCGATTGAGCCCCATCTTCAACGAGTTTCTTAGCTTTGCCGAGACCGCAGCGCCGCTGACGGCTGCCGAGTTGCTGGACGCGTGGGCCAAACTGGACCTGCTGCGCTCAAAGACCCTCGCTGAGATGAGCAAGTATCCGGTGCTGTTGTGTCCGGTGGCGAGCATTCCCGCCTTCCGCCACGGCGAGCGCGAGTGGATGGTCGAGGGCAAGACGGTAAAGTACCTCGACGCCGTACGGCATACGCAGTGGTTCAACGCGCTGGCCGCGCCCGCGGCGGTGGTTCCCGTTGGCAGTTCGCCGGAGGGACTGCCGATCGGCGTGCAGATTGTTGCCCGGCCATTCGAGGACGAGATCGCGCTGGGGATTGCGGCGGTTGTCGATGCGGCTTTCGGCTACCGGCCGCCGCCGATGGCGTTGTAAGGTTACTCGCCGTAAGAGTTAGGCAAAGGCAAAGGGCGAAACTTTATATGCCTCCTGAAGCCGCATAGTATGGTGATTACTGTTCCGCGAAAGGACGTTGGAATGTGGAAATTGCTTATGCTTCTGCTCTTGTCATGGATCGCTTTGCCTGCATTCCCAGCAGAGGGCGGCATTCCGCGAAAAGTCACGGTGGAGCAACTGGAGCAACGGCTGAGCAGGCTGCAAAGCCGGCGCGATGTAAAGGCAGCAAACCAGATTTATGAACTCGAACTGACGGAGCGAATGTCCGCGGCCCGGCTCGAACGCGCAGAGGCGAATCTCCCCGGTTCCGAGTCTCGAAAAGCACTGCTCGCGGTATTCGACGAATCGGCATTCCTCGATTTGCCTGCGGCCGACCTCTTGCACGATCCCGAGCCGGACAGCGCCAGTCTGACCGCGATGCTCGCACAGACCGTTGAATATGCGAATAAAACGATTGCAAAACTGCCAAACTTTTTCGCTACAAAGGAAATCACACATTTCGAAGGGACGCAAGCAGCTACTTTGCCCTCCGGAATGAGCTCGACCGGCTACGAGTCATTGCACGAAATGGGCATTTCAAAAGCCGAGGTACTCTATCGCGACGGCCGGGAGTCGGTCAATGCAGAAGCCCCCAGGCGCGCAGGACTCCCACCGCTGCCTCCTAGACTGAACACGATCGGAGAGTTCGGCCCCATTCTGATCGTGACGCTAGGAGATGCAGTTAAGGGAAAGATAGTTTGGAGTCACTGGGAGCAGGGTGCGGCTGGACCTGAGGCGGTCTTTCACTATGATGCGCCAGAGGTAGCGTCGCACTTTGCAGTGACCATTCCAGATGTTTTTGGAGAGACTGTGCACCACCCCGCTTATCACGGCGAGATTGCTGTCAATCCGGCGGACGGATCAATACTGCGGTTGACGATGGTGGCGGATTTGAAACCGGACGATCCGGTTAAGGAGGCTGACATTCTGGTGGAATACGGTTCAGTGGAAATCGGCGGAAAGACCTACATTTGCCCGGTGAAGAGTGTCAATCTGGTCCGGTTTCCGGTTGCCGGAACCTACCGAAGTTACAACACTTCGTTGTCTTTTCCCGGATTTCTTAAAACACAGGTCAATGACAATTCTTACAAGCAATATCATCTCTTTCGAGCGGAGATTCGCATCCTGCCGTAGGAGAGCCGAGAGCTGAACGCGACTTCGCTACTCCTCGCGCGGTTGTACCTCCTGAATGCTTAAGCACAGTGAACCCGTATTGAATGCGCCCTTCAGGCCCTGGTTTAGTCCATTCAATGCGGTTACTTTCAGCGCCGTTTGAGTTGAATAGGCGCCTGAGGCATCGAACGCGTCTCCACCTTTGGATGGATGCGCGGCGCGTGCGATCGCGGTACCCTGACCCTTCCGCTTCCCCAGAAACGGAGCGCACAGGGTGCGTGAGGATTGGCGCAAGCAATTTGCCGAGACCCCCGATTGTCTGAAGAGCGCGCGGCGCAGGCAAACTGTTGTGCCGGTGCTGGATATCGAGGTCGGCGGCGACGAATTCATTACCATGGCTGGGCCCTGCTCGGTGGAGACGGAGTTCCAGTTGATGGCCACCGCCAATCATGTGCGCCGGGCCGGAGCGCGCATTCTGCGCGGCGGAGCCTTCAAGCCGCGCAGTTCCCCATACGCATTTCAAGGGTTGGGCCTCGAAGGCCTGAAGATCCTGGCTCGCGCGCGCGAAGAGAGCGGCTTGGCGATCGTTACCGAGGCGATGTCGGAAGAAGACGTTCCCATGGTGGCCGAATATGCCGACATTTTGCAGATCGGCGCGCGCAGCATGGAGAACTACTCGCTGCTGGAAGCGGCGGCGCGGTCCGGGCGGCCGGTGCTGCTGAAGCGCGGCATGGCGGCCACGATTGCCGACCTGCTGCGCTCGGCGCAGGTGATCCTGGACTGCGGCAACCCCAACGTAATCCTCTGCGAGCGCGGCATTCGCACCTTTGAAACGGCGATGCGCAACACATTCGACGTAGGCGCCATCGCGCTGCTCAAGCAGATTTCGCATCTGCCGGTGATTGCCGACCCCAGCCACGCGGCCGGCCATCGTGACCTGGTCCCCGCACTGGCGCGCATTGCGGTTGCGGCCGGCGCAGACGGGCTGCTGGTCGAGGTGCATCCAAACCCGGAGAAGGCGTGGAGCGACGGCGAACAGTCCCTGGACTTTGCCGATTTCGACGAGATGATGGACGCGCTCGATCCCTGGATCGCACTGCGCGGGCTGGAACTGGAGCGGCGCAGGCGGGGAGTTCCGCGGCGCGAGACGGCGGGCGTGCAGCCCATGGAGGCCGTCGGATGAGAGTGCCGGCCAGGGCTCTGGCAACTGCAGCGTCGGTTGCATTGCTCGTTCCAATCTGCGCGATTTCTCCCAACGCGGCTCAGAGCCCCAGCGCGAGCATCGACGCGGATATCATCGTCACCGCCGCGCCGGCCTACGTGCCGCTGGCCGCCCTGCGCGGCGGGGAACGCTTTCCCAAAGGCGCGCAGCTCTTGCTGGTTCGCCAGCGCAAGGCGGAGCCGCTGGTGACGGGCTTTGCGGCTACCGCCGACGCCAATGTTTCCTTCGACGGCAAGACGGTGGTCTTCGCGGGCAAGCGGGCCGCGAGCGATCCCTGGCAGATATGGGAATTGACCCTCGCGGATCGTTCGCTGCGCAAGTTGATCGCGGGCGAGGGCGATGCGATTCGCCCGCTTTATCTGCCCGCCGGCCAGTTGGTTTATGCGCGCCGCGCGCCGCGGGGTTTTCAGCTTGAGGCCGCTGGAAAGGCTGCTTCCTCCGCGCTTGCGCCGATCGATGCGGATGCGGGTTCGACGGTGCTTCCGCTCTCATACCTGCCGGCCAGCGCCATCCCGGCGGACGTGCTGCTGGATGGGCGCATTCTCTTTGAAGCCGGCTTTCCGCTCGGCGTGGGCTCGACGCCAGAGCTGTTTCTGGTTTACTCCGACGGGAGCGGGGTCGAGTCGTATCGCTGCGATCACGGCCGGGCGCGCTGGGGTGGAAAGCAGTTGGCCTCGGGCGATGTGGTCTTCACGCATGGAGCTTCGCTGGCGCGATTCACCTCGCCGCTGGCGCACGAGACGCCGATTGCCGCACCGCGCGCCGAGTATGCGGGCGCGATTGCCGAGACTTCTTCCGGCGACTGGCTGGTGAGCGCGCGGGCTGGGGCAGGCACGCATTATGCGCTCAAGTTGTGGAAGCCCGGCGCTGCTGCACTGCAAACGGTGCTGGCTGAGAGCGGCGAGGATCTGGTCGAGCCGGTGCTGGTTGCGCCGCGCGCCAGGCCCAAGCATCATCCCTCCGGGCTGCACGATTGGAGTTATGCCAACATGATGGCGCTCGATGCGCGGCAATCGCGCGAGGGCGACCTCAAGGCAGCTCCGGCATCAGTGCGGCTGGAGATGCTGGACGGCGGCGGGCACACAGTGGTTACGGGCACAGCGCCGGTCGAGGCGGACGGTTCCTTCTTTGTGAAGACGCCGGCGGACAGGCCGATTCGCTTTGCACTGCTGGATGGAAAGAGCGTGGTCGTGCGCCAGGAGCACGGATGGTTCTGGATTCGCCGCGGCGAACAGCGCTATTGCGTGGGCTGCCACACGGGACCGGAGCGCTCGTCGGAGAATCGCGTGCCGGCCGTGCTGATGCGCACCACCACGCCGGTCGATCTCTCCGGGGCAAACATCAACGGAGCGGCGCAGCAGAAATCCGCGGGAGGCAACTGAGATGGATTATCGCTTTCTTCTTTTATTTGGCGCTGTCTCCATAGCTGCCGCGCAAACCGCTCCTCCGCCCTCTGCTGCTTCTGCGCCGCAGGCGCCGTTGGCCGCACAGCAGGCGCCCGCACCGCAGGTGGCGCACGATCCTGTGATTCGCTTTGAAGATGCGAGCGATAAAGCGGGCATCGATTTTACGCATAGCTTCGGTTCGCGGCAGTTGGGTTCGCTGCTGGAGGGAACGGGCGCCGGATGCATCTGGTTCGACTACAACAACTCCGGCCTGGAGTCGCTTTACGTGGTGAATGGACGGCCGCTCGACGACTCGATGCACCCGTATCCACTGAAGGAGAAGCCGAATCCGCTTCCGCACAATCATCTTTATCGCAACGACGGCAACGGCCGCTTTACCGACGTGACGGAAAAAGCGGGCCTCAATCCCGACATGTACTCGGTGGCCGTGACCGCGGCCGACTACGACAACGACGGCTATGAAGACTTGCTGGTCACCGGCTATGGAAAGGTAATTCTCTATCACAACGACGGCAACGGCCACTTTACCGACGTGACCGCGAAGGCCGGCATCAAGGTGGACGGATGGGCCATCAGCTCCACGTGGCTGGACTACGACAAGGACGGCTGCGTGGATTTGTTTGTGGGCCGCTACGTCAAGTTCGATCCTAAGTATCGCGCTTATTACGCGGCGGACAACTATCCAGGTCCCCTGGATTACGAGGGCGAGACCAATCAGCTTTTTCATAACAACTGCGACGGAACTTTTACCGATGTGAGCGAAAAGTCCGGCTTGAGCGCCTACGTCGGCCGCACCATGGGAGTTACAGCGGCGGACTTCGACAACGACGGCTGGGACGATATCTACGTTGCCAACGATCGGACGGAGAACTTCCTCTTCCATAACAAGCACGATGGAACCTTTGAAGAGATCGGCAACGATACGGGCACGGCCTTCGGGCAAAACGGGGAATCGACTTCGTCGATGGGCCCGGTATTCGCCGATTTCGAGGGCCGCGGAGTACTCGACCTGTGGGTCACGGATGGGCATTACAACCGCTTCCTGCGCAACACCGAGAAGCAGAGCTTTGAAGATCTGGGCGCGTCCAACGGCGTCTCGCAGACCAACGCGCAATACGTGAGCTGGGGCACGGGCGTCTACGACTTCGATAACGATGGGCAACTCGACATTCTCATCTTCCACGGCGGGTTGATTCACCTGATTCCGCAGGAGCACACGCTGTTTCGCGGACTCGGCAACGACAAGTTCGCCGACGTTTCGCGCGATGCCGGGCCGGTGATGAGCGTGCGCACCACGGCGCGCGGCGCATGCTTTGCCGATTACGACAACGACGGCAAAATGGACGCTTTTGTTGTCAATCTGGGCGGCAAGGGAACACTGCTGCACAACGTCTCCACCGATACCGGCCACTGGATTGCCATCAAGCTGGTTGGGACCAAGAGCAATCGCGACGGCATCGGCGCGCGGGTTGAAGTCTTCGCCGCGGGCAAACGGCATACGGCCGAGCGCGTGGCCGGCTCGGGCTATCTTTCGCAGGACGACCCCCGGCTGCACTTCGGGCTGGGCGCCGCAACCAGCATCGACAAACTCATCGTTCACTGGCCCAGCGGGCGCGAGCAGACACTGGAGAAGCTGAGCGTGGATCGCGTGCTCACGGTGGAGGAACCGAAGTGAGTGGCCGCAATCAATCCGGGATGCGGGCTCAGGCGACGGCTGGATTGACGCCGCTGGCGGCCGCATCGCTCGCGGTTGCGCTGGCGCTGTTCGCGGTTGTGCTTCTTCCCGGACGGAGTGTGCGCGCAGACGAGCGCACGGGCGCGGCGGAGAATGTGGATTATGCTTCGCCGCTTGAGGTTCTGCTTTCGCCGGACGGCGCGCGGGTCTATGTGCTCTGCCAGCAGAGCGAAGAGGTGCGGGTGCTGGATGCGGCGAGCTATGCGGTAATCAAGAATATCCCGGTGGGGCGCATGCCGCGCGGCTTCTCGCTTTCGCCGGACGGCGCGCGGCTGTTTGTGACTAACTCGTGGGACGACACGCTCTCGGTGATCGATACCGGCGCGCTGGCTGTAGTGGCGACGTGGCCGGTGGGCGCGGAGCCGTCGAGCGTGGTCGAAGATCGCGGCGGCAAGCGCCTGTTTGTGGCCAATCGAATCTCGAACGATATGGCCGTGCTGGACGCGCAGACGGGCGTGGAAGAGAAGCGCCTGCTGGCCGGTCGCGGATCGAGTTATCTGGCGCTATCGCCGGATGGAAGCAGGATTTACGGAACGCATATCTATCCGAATCCGCCTCGCGTGCGGAACGGCCTGGACAATCGCACCGCGCCGGAGTCGGAGGTTACGGTGATCGATGCAACGCGCGCCGTGGTGGTGGATCGGATGCCGCTGCACGAGATTGCGGGCGTGTTCCATGTAGCTCTTTCCGCGGATGGACGATTGGGCGCGGCGGCCGAGTACCACCCCAAGAACCTGGTGCCGCTGGCGCATCTGGAGCACGGCGGAGCCTTCGAAGACACGCTCACAGTTTTTGGCGCGGACGTAGGCAAGCCCGTTGAGGTTCCGCTCGACGAGTTGGAGCGTTACGCTGCGCAGCCCTTCGGCGTGGCCATTGCGGCGGACAAATCGCGCATTTATGTCACCTGCGGAGGCTCGGAGATGGTGACAGTGATCGATGTACCGCGCCTGCTGCGCTTCATTCATGCGCATCCAGAGCCCTTCGCGCGGGATCTCTCGGCCAGCGCGAATTACGTGACAGCGCGCATTCCCGTGGGACGAAATCCGCGCGGCCTCGCACTCACGCGCGACGGCCGCAGATTGTTTGTGGCCAATCGGCTTGACGATACGATCAGCGTGATCGACACGCGCACCGATCGCGTGGCTTCGACCATCCAGCTTGCCGGGCCGAAGACCGTCTCCGTGCTGCGCCACGGGGAGCAGACGTTTTATACCGCGCGCTATTCGTTCCAGGGCCAGATCGGTTGCGCCACATGCCACATCGATTCCACCTTCGATGGCCTCACATGGGATCTGGAGCCGGACGGATTCGGCCGCGACATTGTGGACAACAAACTGCTCGAGGGCGTCAAGAACACGGAGCCTTACAAGTGGAACGGCGGCAATCCCAACCTTCCCACCGAGTGCGGGCCGAGGACCGAGAAGTACTTCTGGCGCTCGGAGCAGTACGACGACCTCACGCTTGCCGACCTGGCGGTTTACATCCGCAATTTACCGACCAGGCCCAACCGCTGGCGGCTGGCTAACGGGGAGCAAACGCCGGCGCAAGAGCGGGGCAAAGCCATCTTCGATCGAGACGTGGACAAGTTCAAGAAGCCGATTGCAGAGACAAATCGCTGCTCCTACTGCCACAGCGGGCCGAAGGGCACCAACCAGAAGATCTTCGATGTGGGGACGCGCAAACCCACCGACAATACAGGGCTTCTGAAGTCGGCGCCGTTGACGAACATTGCGCTCACCGCGCCTTACCTGCACGACGGCTCGGCGCGCACGCTGGAAGAGATCTGGACGGTTTACAACCCGGAAGACAAGCACGGGCGCACCAACGATTTGACCAAAGATGAACTCAACGATCTGATCGAGTATTTGAGGACGCGATGAAAAAGTTGTGCATCGCCGCATTGCTTCTGGTTGCCGGAACGGCGGCCTATGCCGCGCCAGCGGCGCCCGTGCCGAAGGCAACCGCTGGAGCCGCAGCGTCTCGTGGCGCGCAGGCGCCGTCCGCCCCACCGCAGGTGGCCGCACCGCAAGCGCCTGCGATGCCGCGCTTCCGCTTTGAGAACTTCACCACCGACAATGGCCTGCCGGACAATCACGTGTACTCCGTGCTGGTGGATGGCGACCGCATCTGGGCGGGCACGGACAATGGACTCGCGGTCTACGAAAGCGGCAAGTGGAAGACCTACACCACCAAGGACGGGCTTGCGCATCGCGCCGTGCTCACGCTGGCGTTGGACAAACGCACGGGCGACGTTTGGGCGGGCACCATGGCGGGGTTGAGCCGCATCTCCGGCGGGCGCATCGACAGCTACACGCAGTTGAACTCCGGGCTCTCGAACGATGTGGTCTACGGCGTATCTGTGGAGGGCGAGAACGTGTGGGTGGCCACGGCCGCCGGCGCATGCCGCTTGAATATCCGCACCGGTGAGTGGACCCTCTACAACGAGCGCAACACACCCATGATCGAGATATGGACCTATGGAGTATCGGCCACGCCCACCAAGGTTTACTACGCCGTGTGGGGCAGCGGCGTGCTCGAATACACGCAGGAGACCGGGCGCTGGGACAAGTACGAAGATCCGGACGGCGAGAATGAGATCGTGCTCTTCAAGGACCAGGGGCTAATCCACGAGATTGTCACGTCGGTCAGTTATGTGGACAATATACTTTGGGCGGCTACTTATTTTGGAGACAGCCGGTACGACGGCCGCTACTGGCACAACTTTCTGACCAAAGATAGCGGACTTCCCTCGAACTTTACCAACACGATCAAGGGCGTGGACGCCAAGCGCGCCTGGTTCGGCACGGACAAGGGGCTGGCCTACTACGACGGCGCGAACTGGGCCGTTTATCGCCCCTCGCTCAAAGACGGCAAGCCGGAGATGACGGTGCGCGACGCCGAGGGCAAGGTAACGCCCATCGCCGTCACCACCGCGCCGGCGCACAACTACGTTCTCGGCATCGACTTTCAAGGCGACGATATCTGGGTCGCCACAGCCAAGGGTTTGAGCCACGGAATTCGACAGAAACAGTAAGTACAAAAGGAGAAATACCATCATGAATGCATTTGCGGAAATTCTGGAAGCCATCGCGCACGCGCCTATTGAAAAGCGCGCCATGACCAATCACGGCGTGCTCAACGAAGCCTACGCCTATGCCAAGCCGAGTTCGTTCTCGCGCGGCATGAGGATCGATTTAGGGTCCGTCTGCATCCTGCTGATCTCGGGTACGGCCTCGATCGACGAGAACGGCAAGAGCGTCCACATCGGCGATTTTCCCGCCCAGCTTCGGCGCACCTTCGACAACATTACCGGGCTGTTGGAGAGCGAAGGCTGCACCTGGCACGACATTGTGCGCACCACGTGCTACCTGCGCGACATCGACCGCGACTACGACGTCTTCAATGCGGGGCGGACGGCGTTCTTCAAGGAGCAGGGGCTCGACCCGCTGCCCGCCTCCACCGGCATCGAGGCGCATCTCTGCCGCCCCGAGCTGCTGATCGAGATCGAGGCCATCGCCATGTTCCGCACGGACAGGACAAGCGGCAAGAAGGGGTAACAGCAATGCGCAAGGGATGGATGCCGGTTGCCGGTTGCGCGCTGGCCCTGGCTGGCGCGGCGCAGCTTGCCGCGCAGTACTCAAGCCAGGACGCGGCGCTGGTTGCAAGCCAGAATGCAAGCCCCGTGAAGGTCACGGGCAAGGGAACGTGTGAGTGCGGCGCACATCCGCCGGGACCGCCCAGGGACCGCGTGGTAGCGCCCTATGCAGGCGAGCCCGTGGACCTGAGCCCCTACGCCAAATTTGCGGCGCCCTACGACCTGAACTACACGCATCCCAATATCTACTCCGGCGCGGGGCGCGACCTGCCTGAACCCAAGGGCCTGACCGAGGTGCGCATCGGCTTCTTCGGACCTATTGAACACAATCCGGAATCGGTCTTTGGATTGCGCATGCTGCATGGCGCGCAGTTGGCGGTGGAAGAGGCCAACGCCCGCGGCGGCTACGGGGGCAAGCCTTTCAAGCTGATGCTGCACAACGACTACGACAACTGGCAGGCCAAGGCGGTTTACGGCGACGACCGGCCCACCGACCCCACCATCTGGGGCTCGGCGTCGAATGAAGCGGTGAAGATGGTTTACGACGATCGGGACTGGGCGATCTTCGGTTCCATCAGTTCCGAATCCACCCACATCATTCTGCGCGTGGCCCTGCGCGCCGAGATTCCCATCGTCAACTCCGCCTCGACCGATCCCACCATTCCGGAGACTTATATTCCGTGGTACTTCACCGACCTGCAGGACGACCGCGTGCAGAGCCTGACGCTGGCGCGGCACATCTTTACCGAACTTGGCCTGAAGCGCGTTGCGCTGCTGCGGGTGAACAATCGTTACGGGCGGTTCGGGGTTCCCAAGTTTCGCGACGCGGCGCGGCGGCTGGGGCATCCGGTGGTGATCGAGCAGAAGTATCTGCCCGGCGACACGGACTTTACCAAGCAGTTGCAGGTCATCCGCTCCTCGCGGGCCGACGCTATTGTGCTGTGGACCGACGAAACGCAAGCGGCCCTGATCCTGAAGCAGTTGCGCGCCGCGGGCATGAAGCAGCCGGTCTTCGGAGCCTATCGCACGCTAGGGCCCGAGCTGCTGGCCGAGGCCGGCGATGCCGCCGAGGGCTTTGAAGCTGTGTTCCCTTACGATCCAACTCGGAATGATCCAACGTGGCTGGACTTCAACCGCCGCTTCGAGGCTCGCTTCAGCGAGAAGCCGGAGCAGTTTGCGTCGCTGGCGTTTGACGCGATGAACACGCTGCTCGACTCCATCTGCAAGGCCGGCCTCAATCGCGCCCGCATTCACGACGCGCTGGCCAATATCGAGCAGTACGACGGCGTGACCGGGCACATGGTCTTCGATCCCAACCAGAAGAACGTGGCGCCCATGTATCTGGGCACGGTGCACAACGGCGCCATCACCTACCGCATCGCAACCATGGAAAAGCAGCCGCCGGCGGCGCAGCTTCCGCCGGCAAATGGGGTGCCCCAGGTCTCGCTTTTGAGACCTGGGACGGCGCCCTACGCACGCGTGGGCGAAGATGGCGTGGACTATGCCGGGCCGCATCGGCCCGACGTGCCGGCAGGGCCGGTGAACGTTGTTCTGTTCGGGCCGAGGGCGGTCGAGGTTGCCCAGTCGCCGGAGATGCGGGCGGAGCTGGGGGCCGCCGCAGCCAAGGGCCGGACGTGGGAGCTCTTGCCGGTGGCGAGCGATCAAAACTGGGGCGCGGCTTCAACCCAACTGGTTCATGCGCTGATGGATGAGCACCCGCTGGCGATCGTCGCGCTGGATCGCAACTCGAGCCACCTGGCCGAGCAACTGGCGCTGAAGAGTTTTGTGCCGGTGGTCGCGCTGAGCAGCGACAAGTCGCTTACATCGACGAACGTTCCCTGGATCTTCCGCATGCCGGCTGAGACAAAGCCGTCAGCGGCGCTGCGCCTGCTGGAAGCGGCTGCCGGACTGAGCGGAGCCAATCCGGAACGGCTGAGGAACGTGCTGGCCTCGGGGGACATGGTCTCCGGAGTCGCCTTCCTGCCTACCGGAGAACAGCGCGGGCAGTAACAAAGTCCTCATCGCATGAGCTCCGAAACTACTCGGCTATACTGATCTCTGCCGTTGCCTCGGCAGGATTTCAAGTTAGATTCCCCTGAAAAAGGAAGCGAATGACGAATACGAAGATACTGGTTTTTGGCCGCGTGGGCCAAGTGGGATGGGAACTGCGGCACAAGCTAGCCTGTCTGGGGCAGGTGGCCGCGGTTGATTATCCGGAGATCGATTTCACCAGGCCCGAGTCGATTCGCGAGGCGGTGCGCGCGGCTCAGCCCTCGGTCATCGTAAATGCCGCCGCCTATACGGCTGTGGACAAGGCCGAGAGCGAGCCCGAGCTGGCTTATGCCATCAACGCCGCGGGACCGGGCGTGCTGGCCGAGGAAGCCAAGCGGCTGGGCAGCATTCTGGTACATTACTCCACGGATTATGTCTTCGACGGCACAAAGCAGGACGCCTATATTGAAACCGACGCGCCCAACCCGCTGAATGTTTATGGCAAGACCAAGCTAGCGGGCGATGAAGCTATCCAGTCGGCCGGCGGAGATTACCTGATCCTGCGGACCAGCTGGGTTTATGGAGCGCGCGGGAGTAACTTCCTGCTGACAATGCTGCGGCTGGCCAGGGAACGCGCGGAGTTGCGGATCGTGGACGATCAGACCGGCGCGCCGACCTCCAGCGAATGCATAGCTCAAGCTACCGCCGATCTGTTGGCGCAACTGCTGGCGCCGAAAGGCGGCGGACTCCAGGGGCGCAGCGGCATCTATAACTTGACCAATGCGGGAGAGACTACCTGGTTTGGATTTGCCAAGGCCTTTCTGAGCAAGCCGCAGGGAGGCGCTGGAGTTATAACGCCAAGTCTGGTTCCGATAACGACCGCAGAGTTTCCTCGACCCGCGCGGCGTCCGGCCAACTCATGCTTGTCGTGCCGGCGCGTGGAAGAGGCGTTTGGGGTGCGGATGCTGCATTGGGAGGATGCTCTTTCTCTGGTTCTGGAGACGCTCCGCGATGGGGTTGCGCGCGTATGATTGCGTCGCGCTGAACGACTGCACACAAGTGGCCAATGACACCGGCGCCAATGCACATAATGGTTCAGAACAGCTTTCCACAGGCCATGCAAATCACCGCCCTCTTCCCGGAGTTTCAGTAGGGCGTTGGCTACTTTTTTCCGTTGTCTTTGAAGTTCAGCGCAAAGTAGTAGGCCGTGTATGAGTGGCTGGTTGTCACATTGGTCAGGAACTGGCCGCCGCCAAAGTAGCCGATGCCCCCGCCCAGGTTGAAGTGCCTATTCAGTTCATACCAGGAGTAGCCATCGATTTCCGCACCCACATGGCAGCCGTGATTGGTCTTGTTAAACACGATCGAACTGCCCGAGGTGTTGTAAATCGAGTCCAGCGCATCGGCCGCCCAAATGTCCAGCCCCTGCGCCGTTAAGGTGAGCCGCCGGTGGGGCTCAACGGTTGTGCCCGCGCGCACCGACTCGATATTCTGCCAGCCGAACAGGTCGGTGATGCCAAAGCGGTCGTGGGCTGTCGGGTAGATCGTATCGAAGGTGGTGTGCGTTGCGTTCTGCGCCGGATTGCCGTTGCCCGAGGCGTAGTCGTACTGGGCAAAGACGCGCGGCTTGGCCGCGACATCGAGGAACTGGTATGCCGCGCCCTCCTGCGTCGCAAAGGCATTGATGCTTTGCGTTCCCACCTTGCCGGTTTCGTAGATAAGCTCGCCCCCGTAATCGAACGCCGCGTGGGGTTGCTCCTTGAGGCGCAAACCAATAGCCTGTTCGTTCTCGTGACCGGTGGTCTTGGCGACGGCCGGCTCGACGACCTCTGCCGGCTGCACGCGCCAGAGGACGAACGGCTCAAGGTTCGAGTGCGGCCCCACCAGGTCATCGATGCGGCCGTAAGCTCCATAGATATTGTTTCCTTCCTGATGCGGGCTCGCACCATAAGCCTGCGGCACGACAGCCGAGGCGGCGAAGATGCCCAGGTGCTCGCGCTTCGTGTTCAGGTTCAGCACCGCCGCATCGTAGGAACGGCCCTGGTTGCGCCACTCGGAGGTGGCGATGATGGTGTTGTTGTAGTTGATAAGCTGCCGGCCCACGCGCAAGCTGAACCAGTGCTTGTCGGGCGCGCCGATCTCGGCGTAAGCCAGCTTCAGATCCCAGCGAACCGTGTTCGGCGGGCCGATCGGCGGGTTTTGGAAGCCCGCACGGGCGTCCTGCACCTGCGCCGTAACCCGGAACCAACTGGGGGAATGCAGATCCACCTGGAACCGGAAGCGGTTCAACAGGTAGGAGTCATCGACCTTCGCTTTGAAGCTTGAATTGTCGTACGCCTCGTACCGGAACCGCTCCTCGGCCTGCAGATCGACCCAATGGGGCAGCTTTGCGTCAAGATCGGCCGCCGGGGCAAAGTCGTGAAAGTCGTAGGGCGCCGGGTTGCCGGTAGTGCGCCAGGCCGCGCCGTTCAGGAAGCTCAACGGGTTCGAGGCCGGCCCGGTGATGAACGCGCCATTGAACCCCGACGTCGCGTTTTGCGTGGTGATGTCGTCCTGCGCTGCCAGGGGCAGGCCGGCCGCTATAGCAAACAGAAAAAGCACAGCTGCGATGGATAGCGGCAACCGGCGCAGAGAAGCAGACAGGGCTGCATAAAGAGCATTTTGCACTTTGGACTCTCCTTGGAATTTGGGGAAGGTGGGGTGGGTTAGGACCGTAGGACCGTGGCCCGCATGGGGCGGCAGAACTTTATCGACAGGCTGGCAGACAACAAGTCATATATTGTTTACCAAAATACCAATCGATCCTGAAAAAGTCAATTTCAGCGAGTTTGCATCAGGCGTCGGCGGGGGCCGCGCTCCCTTGACTCCCAACCCGCGCCTCTGCTCTACTCGAATCAACGTGATGCGCCCCTCCGGAGCCAACCCGATCGTTTTGCCGGCCCTGCCTGCCGTTGCGTCCATGCCCGCCATGCGAATTACCAGCCCCAATGCGCGCGCGGGAAGCCAAGCCTAACCAACCGGAGTTTCGAGTTTTGTAGCACCCAGGCCACCACCCGCAAGCGCGGCTGGTGGTTTTTTCATCTCGCCGCGCACTTTCCCTCAGCCATTTTTGCCACCTCAAGGAGAAACTCTCATGGAATCCGTCACCCTCTCCGGCATCCAGGCCGCCCGCAGCCGCATCGGGGAATCGATCTACGTTTCGCCCTGCCAGCTCTCTCACGACTTATCCGAGCTGACCGGCCTGGCGCTGCATTTGAAGCTTGAGAACCTGCAACGCACAGGCTCCTTCAAGGAGCGGGGCGCGCTCAACAAGCTGCTCACGCTGAGTGAAGCGGAGCGCAAGCGCGGCGTGATCGCGGCCAGCGCCGGCAACCACGCACAGGGCGTCGCCTTCCATGCGGCGTCTCTCGGAATCCGGGCACAGATCGTCATGCCGCTGGCCACGCCGCAGATCAAAGTGGCCGCCACGCGCGGCTTTGGGGCCGAGGTCATCCTTCACGGCGCCAGCTACGACGAAGCCTGCGACGAGGCCCTGCGGCGACGCGCGGAAGAGGGCCGCACCTTCATCCATGCCTTCGACGACGCTGAGATCGTCGCCGGCCAGGGAACCATCGGCCTCGAATTGCTCGAGCAGGTTCCGGAGATCGAAGCCGTGGTCGTCCCCATCGGCGGCGGCGGCCTCATCGCCGGCGTCGGCTGCGCTCTCAAGGAGACCAATCCCAAGATCCGCGTCGTCGGCGTCGAGCCGGAAAAGCTGCCCTCCATGCTGCGCGCCCGCGAGGCCGGTGAGCCGGTCACCATCGCCGCCCAGGCCACCGTCGCCGACGGCATCGCCGTCCGCCGCGCCGGCGACCTGACCTTACCCCTGGTCAACCGCTACGTGGACGAGATCGTCACCGTCGACGACGAGGAGGTCGCCAGCGCCATCCTGCTGCTGCTGGAGCAGGAAAAGACCCTGGCCGAAGGCGCAGGCGCAGCCGCTCTGGCCGCGGTGGTCCAGTCCAAGACCAACCTTCGCCATCGCCGCACCGTCGTTCTGGTCAGCGGCGGCAACATCGATGTCAGCCTGCTGGCCAAGATCATTGAGCGCGGCCTGGTCAAGGACGGCCGCCTGCTGCGCATTCGCGTCTACCTCCAGGACCGTCCCGGCGCACTCCACGCCCTCACTCAGATACTGGCCAGCCAGCGCGCCAACATCGTCGAAACCCTCCACAATCGCGCCTACTACGGTGTCAGCCTGAGCGAAACCGCCATCGACGTGACCCTCGAAACTCGCGGCGCATCCCACATCGCCGCCATCAGCCATGTTCTACGCGAGGCCGGTTTCCGCTTCGAGCGAATTCAGTAAAGCCATTCCAAGGCTTTCCCGTCTTTGCTATACTCGAAGAGTTCACCACAGTGCGGAGGTGGCGAAATTGGCAGACGCACCAGCTTGAGGTGCTGGCGCCCAAAAGGCATAGGGGTTCAAGTCCCCTCTTCCGCACCAAAGATTCTTTTGTCCGCAACCATCGGACAGACTCGGAAAGCAGCTTAGAAAATGCAGATCGCCCTTTACTTCGTCATCGTCCTGCACGTGATTGTCTGCCTCTTTTTGATCGGCGTCGTTCTCCTCCAGCAGGGCCGCTCGGCCGACCTTGCGGGCGCATTCGGCGGCCAGGGTTCGCAGACCGCCTTCGGCCCGCGCGCCGCGGCCAACGTCCTCACCCGGCTTACCACCTGGTCGGCGATCCTCTTCATGCTCACCTCGATTACCTTGACCGTCCTCTACGTGCGGACCGCCGGCAGCCACTCGGTGCTCGAAGGCGCCAAGCCCGCTCCGGCCTCGGCGCCCGCCAAATCCGGCAAGTAGACCACGAAGTTTCCTCCGCCCAGATCTGCGCACAAAGACGGCAGGCCGCAAAGCCTGCCGTTTTTGTGGTGCGCATTCCACCAAAGACTCTTGAAGATTTCTCTTGACAATAATATCTGACAGATATATCTTGTAGCTATATGAGCCACAACCGTACCACCTACGTGATTCTTGGAATGCTTTCGATCACGCCGCGGGGCTCTGGCTATGAGATTCACAAGGCCATCGAAGAGAACTTCGGCAGCTTCTGGGGTGAGAGCTACGGACAAATCTACCCCACCCTGAAGCGGCTGGCAGCCGAAGGCCTGATCGAGGCTTGCACGCCTGCCTCGGCACCCAAAAAGCCGCGCCAGGAGTACGCACTGACCAATGCCGGCCGCGTCTGCCTGCGCGAGTGGCTTGCCCTTCCTTTTCAGAACGATCCGCCACGCAATGAATTCCTGCTCAAGCTGTTTTTTGGCCGGGAGGCAGCGCCGGGCGTGGCGCAGGCGCACGTCCGCGAGCTCAATGAGCGAAACCGCCGCATGCTCGCCACGCTGGAAGGGATCGAGAAGATGGCGCGCGCGCATCAATCGAATGACCCAAACAAGCCGTACTGGATGCTGACTCTGGGGCTCGGTCTGGCGATGACCCGCGCCGCGCTGGACTGGGGCGAAGCGGCGCTGGCGGAGCTGGCTTCGATGGACACTGCCGCAACTGCCGATCCGCAGCCATCAACTGTAAATACACCGTCATCAAGTGCCAATACGATGTCATCCTGAGCGACCGAAGCGCAGCGAAGGGAGTCGAAGGACCCGCGTTTGTTCTTGCTCTTGTTTTTGCCGTAACAACCGGGGCTGCCCAGATCAACAGTACGAAAAGGAGAACCGCAAATGTCCACGAACGTTCGTTCCAGCCGCCTGTCGCAGATTGTGGCCTGGATTGTCGCCAGCCTGTTTGTTATCGGCTTCTTCTACTCTCCGTTGGGGAAGTGGACCGGCCCCATTCTGGGCGTCTGGTTCGCGGGCACGCAAAAGCCCCGGCGCGGCTTCCTGTGGATGATGGCCTTTTCTTTCATTCCCCACCTAGTCGCCGACTGGCGCCTCTTCTTGCACGCCGGCACTGAGCGGGCGCTCGAATATGTTGCCTGGATTCTCCTGTCCACGCTGCTCGCTGTTCTGCCCTTCACCTTTCATCGGCTTGTGAGTCCACGCCTGCCGGGATTCATCTCCACGCTGCCTTTTCCGCTAGCGGCAGCGGCGATTCAATTCTGGTCCTTGTCGTGGCTGCCAACTGACGCGTTTATGTTTCTCGCAGACGACGGGGCTGCCAATTTGCCGTTGCTCCACGTTGCGAAAGGCCTCGGAGGCGGCCCGATTCTATTGTTCGTCGCCGCCGATATCTTTCTCTTTAGCTGGTTCGCGTCGGTGGTCGTATGGATGTGGAACCACGAATTCCGGGTCTCCAAAATCGCGGCGGGCGCGAGCGTCTTTGCCGCGATCTTCCTGGCGGCAATTGGGTACGGGTGCTACAGCCAAATCAGCGGCGCGGCACTGCCGGAGAACTTGCCCGCCGGTGTAATCTTTGCCGGCGTTTGGATATGCCCTGCCGGAGTTCTTCTTCTGAGCATTTGGGCGCTTGCCAACCGAGGCAAGCGCAAGACCTGGGCCAACCGGCCGGAGGTGGTTGCCCGGCTGCAAATCCCCTTCACCGGCAACCCGCTGCATGTGGTGAGCGAACAGGGCCGCGAAGAGCTGGCCGGCAGCTCCGGGGAGCGGTTCCCGATTCGCGATGGAATTCCGGCCTTCCTCAAGCCCGAAGACCTGACCGGCGACAACGGCAAATACAACCACCTCTATCAGATGATCGGCGGCTTCTACGACGACATCCAGCGCGTCTTCTGCGCGCTGGGGGGCATGGACCGGGACGCGTACTTCCGCAGCTATATGAGCCTGCTCGAAGTCACGCCCGGCGATTCGGTACTGGAAACCTCAGTCGGCACTGGCCTGAATTACAAGTATCTGCCTGGCGGCGTTCAACTCTCGGGCCTCGATCTGTCGCCCGAGATGCTGGCCAACTGCCAGGCCAACCTGCGCCGCTGGCAGTTGGAGGCCGATCTCTATCTGGGCAATGCCGAGAGCCTGCCTTTCGCAGACGCCAGCTTCGATGTGGTTTTTCACGTCGGCGGAATCAACTTCTTCAACGACCGCGCCAAGGCCATACGCGAGATGATTCGCGTCGCCAAGCCGGGCAGCCTGCTGCTCATCTCCGATGAAACCGAGAAGCACGTGAAGCAAATCTATGAGAGAGGCCCTGGCGGCCACCTCTACAAGAATCGCAAACAACCGGTCAGCGCGCCGATCGATCTGGTGCCACCTGAGATGCAAGAAGTCCATCTCGAACAGTTAAGAAACGGCGATACCTACGCGCTGACCTTCCGTAAGCCCGCCGCTGGAAAGTAAAATCGGGAGTATTCCAAGCCTACGAAGGGATTCCCGCACGACATGAACAAGCTTGAAGAGATTACCGCCAAGCGGAAGCGCGCTCATGCGCAGTTGCTGGCGGCCAGGTCGAAGGTTTACGACGGATTTCTGGCCATGGAAAAGGCGGCCTACCGCGACGGCGCGTTGCCCAAAAAGCAAAAAGAGCTGATTGCCGTGGGAATCTCCGTGGTGAAAGACTGCGAATCCTGCATGCAGTGGCACATAGAACAGGCGGCAGCCGGCGGCGCGACCTTTGAGGAGCTGCTGGAAGCTATCGAGGTCGGCATCGAGATGGGCGGCGGCCCGGCCACGGTCTCGGCGCGGTTTGCGCTGGAAGTGATGGAGAGCCTGGGGCTGAAGCCGCACTAGCCTTGACGGCAATCGCCGCTTCCCAACCAGAAGCCAGGCGCAAGCGCGCCTATAGAATGGAAGCATGATTCTGGAGACCTTCCCCGTCGGCCCGCTGGAATGCAACTGCACCATCCTTGGCGACGAGGAGGCCGGCGAGGCCATTGTCATCGATCCCGGCGACGAGGTGGGCCGCATTCATCGCCGCCTCACCCAGCTCGGCCTCAAGCTCAAGCAGATTCTCGTCACTCACGCCCACATCGACCACGTGGGCGGCGCGCTGCGGCTCAAACGGCTCACCGGCGCGCCCATCCTGCTGAACGAGAACGACTTGCCGCTGCTCAAGATGATGGCTATGCAAGCCGGCTGGCTGGGCGTGGCAGCGCCCGAGACGGCGCCGCCCGACGCCTCGCTGGACGACGGCCAGCGCGTGGGCCTGGAACGCTACCCCGCCCAGGTGCTGCACACTCCCGGCCACACCCAGGGCTCGGTCTGCCTGCACTTTGCCCCGCTCAAGATGCTCATCGCCGGCGATACGCTCTTTGCGGGCAGCATCGGCCGCACCGACCTGCCCGGCGGCAACTCCCAGCAGATCATCGACTCCATCGAGACCCGCCTGCTGGCCCTGCCCGACGAAACCCGCGTCCTGCCCGGCCACGGCCCCGCAACAACCATCGGCCAGGAGCGCAAAAGCAACCCCTTCCTGCGCGGGCTTTGACCGGAAAGCTCCAATTCTTCAAGCTGTTTGTTTTCAATGGAGCAGAAATCCCGCTTTAAGCAACCCTTACGCTCGAAACCCGGAAATGTTACTACCTTGATGCGTTCGCAAGTAGTTAACCAGCCCGGTTACTCCAGTACTGAATTCCCGCTCCGGCCCCAGCAGGCTCACCACAAGCCAGCCGGAGGCGGGCATGCCGAAGAAGTAACCCGGATGGACCCAGACCCCGCGCTCCAGCAGCGCCAGCACCGTCTGCTCGTCGGGCGCGAGCGCCGGAATCCGCAGCACCGCATACCAGCCGCCCTCGACCTCCAGCCTGCGAACCGAGGCCAGCCCGCTCAATTGCCGGTCGAGTTCGGCCAGGTTGGCCGCCAGGCGCTCCTTGATCTGACTCTGGATGGCCGCCCGGCCGTCGAGCCACTTGGGCAGCGCGCATTGCACCGGCGCATTCATGGAGAGAAACGTATCGGCAATCACCTCCAGGCGGTCCAACGCCCGGTCAGCCTCCGGCCCAGTAGCCACAATCCACGCCGCCTTCATCTGCGGGAGGTCGGCGATCTTGCTCAGCCCGCTCACCACAAAGACCGGAACTCCTTCGAGGCCGGAGGCAAAACTCCCGGCGCCTTCAGCGAAACTGTAGTCCAGAAAGACCTCGTCCACAATCAGTGAGAGGTCGAACTCGCGGCACAGCCGTGCCAGCTCCGCGGCCTCCCACGGCTTGGTGAAGTGGCCGGTGGGATTGTTGGGGTGAACCATCACGATGGCCCGCGTTTCCGACGTGATCGCCCGGCGAAACCCCTCCGGATCGATCTGCCAGCCCTGGTCGTAGACCAGCGGGGCAGCCTTCAGCCGCACATCGTCCAGCACCGCTAAAAAGTCGAAGAGCGGATAACCCGGCTGAGCGGCGAGAATCTCGCTTCCCGGATCGCAGAGCAGCCGGAAGAGGTAGCTGTAGGCCTCGCTGGTGCTGGTCGTGAGCACAATCTGCTCCGGCTCGACCGCGACTCCGTGGTCCGCATAGTACCCGCAGACCGCCTGGCGCGCGCGCAGGCTGCCCCTGGGCTGCGGATCGTAGTCCAGCGCCCGCGGATCGGTAAGAGCCGCCAGCAGATCCGGTGCGTACTGAAAGCCGCAGCGGGTGGGATTCGAGGCCGTCAGATCGGAAATCGGCAGCCCGGCCTGGGCGCGCAGCCGGTGAGCCCGCGCCAGCTCGCTCTCCTCCGTATTCCAGCCCGTCCTCAGCGAAAAGCGCATTCCATCCTTCCATCGGCAAACTGGAGTCGCCCGCCCCGCCGCGGCCGGTCATGCACAATAGGAACAGGCGTCCCTTCCAACCATACACGGGCGTCCACCGGGAGGAACATTGGGTCTGCGCGCGGTTGTCTTCGACTATGGAATGGTATTGACCGGTCCGCCGGACCCTGAAGCTCGCGCCGCCCTGTTGCGCATCACCGGCCTGCCTGTCGCCCGCTTCGAGAGCCTCTACTGGGCCGACCGCCCCGCCTACGACGAAGGCAAGCTCACCGGATTCGCCTTCTGGCGGAAGCTCGTCCGCGATGCCGGCCTCGCGCTCGCCCCGGACAAGATCGAGGAGCTGAACCAGTGGGACGCCCGCATGTGGACCACCGAGAACCCTGCCATGCTGGCCTGGCAACTGGCGCTCAAGCGGCGCGGTCTGCTCACCGCGATCCTCTCCAACATGGGCGACAACGTACTGGCCAGCGTCGAGCGGGAGTTCAAATGGATTCATCGCTTCGACGAGCTGGTCTGGAGCTTTCAACTGCACATGGCCAAGCCGGCCCCCGCCATCTATCTCCGCGTGCTTGGGGATCTCTGCGTCCGGCCCGAAGAGGCGCTCTTCCTCGACGACAAGCTCGTCAACGTCGAGGCCGCGTCGGCGCTGGGCATTAGAGCCATTCAGTTCTCCACCGTCGAGCGGCTGCGCGCCGATCTGATCGCCGCCGGACTGGACGCGGCGCTCCCGCTTCCCTGAGCAGAGCTGCTGTTGCCGCGGCCCTCGTGAGAGCGCTACTTGCCCAGATGGTAGGTTATGCCCAGGTTGGCGTTCATCACGTCCAGGCCAGGATTGACGGGCACTATAAACCCGTTCGAAAAGTGAAAATCGCTGAATAAACCCAGGCGAATATCGAATCGCGGCGTCAGCCTGGCTTCCACGCCCGTGGCCGACTGCAAGCTGAAGTTCACAAAAGTCGACTCCTGCGAGAGCACCTTTTGGGGGAAGACGAGCAGCCCGCCCTTGGCGGCCAGGTAGGGCTTGACCGCCTTGTGGTCCCGCCATAACATGCGAAAGCCGATCGGCGAAAACCCTATCCCAGGCACGATGTGATGGTCGGGGGTCGTCGGAGTGCCCCATATGTCCTGTGTGACCGGCGCGTCCAGAAGCACCACCGGCAAAAACTCCGCCGCGTAGTCCATTCGCGCCTTCAGGAAGCGGCCCCAGGAATTACGGTCGTATTCCACTCCGCCCGTATAGAGATGGCAGCCTGACCCGCTTGCGAATATCTTGTAATGACCGTAGGAAGCCAACCCCTCGACGGTGATATCGGCATCCACCTGCTGCTTGGCTGCCGGCTTCGTCTCTGCAGGATCGCTCGGCGTCAGCGAAGTGTTCGCGGCCTGCGCGGTCTCCATCTCCTGGGAGCGCGCGAATTGGGGCGCGAGCAGGCAGAGCGCAACCAAAATGGAAAGGAAGGTGCGGCGATGGTCGCCTGAGAAGCCGCGCTTGCTCCGTCGCGGGGCGAATGCAAAGTCACTAACTCGATCGAAAGACAATGGCTCTCCCAGGCGGCTGGCGCCGAAAGGCCAAGCCGCAGCTACAAAAGAATGAATTGGACAATGCGCCAATATAACATCAACCCCAGGGCCGGATACGATATATTCCTGCTTGCCGGCGTCCTATCGCGGACTCCAGATACGATAGCTGCCCGACACGTGCATCAGGCTCATCAGGTAAAGCATACCATCGTAGTAGCGCTCATGTCCGCTGGGGACGGGCGTCTTCCATAGTTCCTCCACGAACCTGTCTTTCACCGGCCGGGTCGCGGCCAGGCTGGCCACTGCGTTGGTCGCCGCCAGGCCTGCCGAGTGGCGATGCGAAAGCGGCTCGCCATCCAATGTGAACTGGTCGGCATAACTGCCGATGCCTTGAGAGAAGAAGAACGCCTGCGTCCGGTCGCTGAGAGCGCGCTCGCGTCCATCCTTTGCCCACCACGACCAATCCACCGACCAGTTACTCTGCGTCCTCCAGGAATCGAAGGAGAAATCGCCGGCGTGCGGATTCCATGCTATCGGATGCGGCGTGCCGTCGAAGTTCGCATAGTCGGGGCTCAGGCCGGTCTTCGCGTTCGCCGTCCGCTGGAAAAAGTCCCGGCTCGCCTCGGCCGCCCGCGCCCAGAAAGCGCGGTCCTCAGCCGGCCCCCAGCGCGCCCAGAGCTCATAAAACGCGGGCAGATGATAACTGGGGTCGGTGAAGTTGGCCTTGCCCTCGACCGGCGTAAACCGGATCATCTTTGCTTCCTCGTTCACTTCCGCGCCTACGGTGCGCTCGCCGAACTTGGTTGCGCCGGTGCGCCGCTCGCGATGGCGCATCGCGGTCAGCAACTCATCGGCCCGCGCCTTGTAGTTATAAATCCCCGCGCCATCGCCCCAGCGATTCGAGGCAAAGTACAGCGCCATCGCAAAGTACTCCTCGCCATCCGGCGCGGGCGTCTCGTCGTTGGGCTCCCCGCTCACCTTGCAGGACCATGAGAAGTAGCCCTGCGACGGGTGCGCCAGCGAGCTTATGTACATATAAGTCCTGGCCCAGTTCCACAGGGCATCGAACTCCGCCTTGTGGTTGAGCTGAACGGCGATCATCATGCCGTACGACATGCCCTCGGTGCGCACATCGCGGTTGCCGATGTCGGTCAGATAAGCCAGCGGCCCATTCTCATTCGCGCCCGCGACGTAGTACACCGCCTGCGTATCCGGGTCGCCGTGGAAGAGCTGCTGGAAGGCGGCGTCGATTTTGGCGTCGATCTCCACCTGCGAATGGCCGGCCTCGGCGAACAGGTTCCGGTAGCGGTGGGTTGCGTAGGCGCCGTGACCATCGTCCAGCGCCGCAGGCCGCTGTTCGCGCTCGATCTTCGGCGGCGCGGCCTGTGCCATCGCCACGGGAGCGGCCGCGGCGGCACATAACAAAGCGAAAACGACCCTGCGGATCATGAGATTCAAGCTCCAAGAAATGCCGGATTGCTGGCTCCGGCATTCCGATACCGCAGACTCAACTTCATCGCCTACGACGCCATTCCCAGGCCAACCAGGTTGGTAGCCACAATCAGGATGATTATGCCGGCCCAAAGTAAGCGCAGGGGCTTGCTTCCAACGCCGGCCCACTCGCCCAGCGCCAGGCCCACTAGGCCGGCGAAGAGAACATAGCCGCTCATGTGCAGCATCCAGTTCACATACGACAGCCGCTCGGGAATGTTGGCTTGGCCCCAGGCGTAAAAGAAGAACTGGAGATACCACATGATTCCGCCCGCCGCGGCCATGGCGCCGTTCTTGAGCAGCATTCCGCCCGGCTGCGCCAGGTCGGCCCGCAGCGACAATCTTGGGAGCGCGCCCAGGCGGATGAAGCAATAACTCAAGTTAACCAGCGCGCCGCCGCCCATGATGAATACATAACTCGGCAGGGCCGCATAGAGCGGGTTCACGCCCAGACCCAGGGCCGCGGCTTTCATCGGCACCGCCGCATCGATGGCGAAGGCCATGCCGGAGGAAAAGATGCCGCACAGGCCCGCCAGCAGCAGCCCCAGCTTCAAATTGAATTCCTGAAGCTCGCCGCGAAGCTGCACCTCTTTCTGGTGGCCGGCATAGGAGACCACGGCCACGCCGGTCAGCGCCACCAGTACGCCTGCCATGGTGAAGAGGCCGGCTCTGGTGGTAAACAATATCGCCGCCTGCCCGTGCAGCAGCGGAGGCATCAGCGTGCCCACCATGAGCGTTACGCCAATGGCCACGCCGACGCCCAGGGATATCCCCAGGTGGCGCATGGTGAGGCCGTAACTCACGTTGCCCACGCCCCACATGGCTCCGAAAAGTGCGACCTTCAATAGCACATGCGCATCGATCGATCCGTAAAAACCGAAAAAGTCCGGGAGCAGAAACAGACTTACCCCAATGGGCAGCAGTATCCAGGAAAAAAAGCCGGCAACCGCCCAAGTGGTCTCCCAGCACCATTTCTTCACCTTCCCAATGGGCGCATAAAACGATGCGGCCGATGCCGCCCCAACCATGTGCCATCCGATCCCAGCGATGATTGACGTCACTCTATCTCCCCTTCCTTGTTGCTGCCGGCAAATTCCGCATTCCGCCGGCAGGCAGGTTTCCAGCGTAGCGGCTGGATCGCAAATCTGTACAGCGGCCAGGCTTCTGGTTACAACTCTATCTCAAAGCTGTAACTCCCCGCCGGCAGTTCAAAGCCGCTCTGCCCGCCGCTCGCCGCCGCAATGGGTAGCTTGCTCGTCAAAGGAGCGCCCTCCAGCTTGTACTTCGCTGCTTCGCCCGCGCTCAGGCTCAGCCAGCCGGTCGTATTGGCCGGAATGGTTACATGCCATTCGGCTGTCGTTCCCTTCACCGTCCAATCCGAGTGAATCGGGCCATAGGCCGAAGCATAGTCGAATGCAACTCGCCCCAGCCGCGCATCGAAGACCGGATGCAGCACCACCCGGTGAAAGCCCGCGTCGAACGGAGACGCATCCACGCCCGCCGCGTAGCGGTAAATCCAGTCGGCCACCGCGCCATAGGCATAGTGGTTGTAGGAGTTCATGCTGGGATCGTCTTTCATCTGGTCGCCGTTCCACCGCTCCCACATCGTGGTTGCGCCATGCTCCACCAGGTAGCCCCACGAAGGATACCCGGTATTGAGCAGCAACTGATAGGCCAGCATTGCGTAGCCGGCCTTGGTTAGCTCTTCCAGCAGATACGGAGTGCCCAGAAAACCCGTGCCCAGAAAACCATGGTTGGCCTCGATCTTGTCTACCAGTTTTTTCGCGGCTGCCGCGCGCAGATTCTCCGGCACAAGATTCATGTGCAGCGCCAGCACATAGCCGGTCTGCGTGTCGCCGCCCTTGCTCTGGGCATTCGGATTGTTGATCCCTCCAAAGGGCGAAGGGCTATTGTCCGCGCCGGCCACAAAGCCATCGGCATGAACAAACTGCTTCTGGAATGCCGCGCGAATCTTCTCGAAGAGCCGCGCATATTTCTCCTCGTCGTGCGTCCGCCCCGTGGCATGAGCCATCTGCTCCATCAGCGTCGCATCATAAGCCCAATAAGCCGTGGCGATAAGCGCGTAGTCCGTCTTCCCTTCGGGCGAAAGCCAGTCTCCGTAAGGAGTCCCGGCCTCGTGGATCCATAGGCCATCTGGATTGTTGGACTCGATGGCGTTGAGATACTTCTCCATCGCCGCCCAGTTCTCTTGGATGATGCTGGTGTCGCCGGTTTGCAGCCACGAGGTCCATGGAATAATTACGCCGGCATCGCTCCAGCCGGCCGCGAAGCCCGCATTCGGGGTCGCGGTTCCGGGCGAGTAAATGCCGAAGTATGGCTTCCCCACCTGCGTCCCGCGCATGTCACCGGCAAACTTGCGCGAGAAGGCGGCCAGGTCCATGTTATAGCTTGCCGCGCGCCAGAAGACCTCAGCGTCGCCCATCCAACCGAGCCGCTCGTCGCGCTGCGGGCAGTCGGTGGGCACGCCCACAAAGTTGGAGCGCTGCCCCCACAGAATGTTGCTCCACAGTTGATTGATCATCGCGCTGCCGGTTTCGAGTTTCGCCGTGAAGGGCGCATCGGTGTGGAAGACCAGAGCGGTTACGGCGTCTTTGCCAAGCGCGGTTGGCAGCCCGGTCACTTCAACGTAGCGGAAGCCGTGGAAAGTGAACTGCGGCGTGAACTCCTCCACACCATTGCCACTGAGAATGAAATGATCTGTTGCTTTGGCGGTGCGCAAATTGTCGGTATAGATAGTCCCATCCGCGTTCACAATCTCAGCGACGCGCAGCTGCACATCCGTTCCCCTTGGCCCTTCGACACGCAGCCGTTCTACACCGGAGAAGTTCTGGCCGAAGTCGTAGACATAGACTCCCGGCCGGGGCTCCGTCACAGATTTCGCGCTCAACGTCCGCTCGACACGGATCGGCGGGAAATCCTGGGCCTCGATCGCGACCGGCTTCGGATCGATGGCAATTACAGCCTCCAATCGCCTGAACATACGCGAAGCATCCTCCAACCAAAACGACCGCGCGTCGTGGCTCTCTCCGTCGTAGATCTCCGAGTGCTGGATGCTCGTGGTGCTCGCATGCCATGTTTTATCCGTCGCCACCCAGTCCACGCTGCCGTCCGCGTACTCAATGCGCAACTGTGCCCTGAGCGCCGGCGGCGTGTCGCCATAATTGTTAGGCTGCTGAAACCACTCCAGCGAAGTCTCGTACCAGCCCGGCGCAAGCAGCGCTGCAATCTCATTCTTGCCGGTCGCCAACTGAGGAGTTACATCGTAAGTCTGGTATTTCACATGCTGCCGGTAGTCGGTCCAGCCCGGCGCAAGCACCTGGTCGCCCACGCGCTTCCCGTTCAGAAACAGCTCGTAGGCTCCCAGCGCCGTAGCATACAGCCGCGCCGACTTCACCGGCCGGCTTGCATCAAACGTATGCAGCAGCGCCTTCACCGAGTCGGGAATCCAAGGATGCCCTAGCGGCTGGCTCCTGGGACCTTGCGTCTGCGTCCATTCCACCGCGCTCTTCCATCCCGAATCGTCGAAGCTCTTCTGCTCCCATCCCGGAGCAGACGGTACAGCCGTCCTCCAGTCCGTTCCACTGGCAAAGGCCGCCGTGGTTCCGTCCGCATATTCCACCACCAGCGTGGCGATCATCGGCGGCGCGTCGGCCGTGGCCCTTCCGCTGTGATTGTCAACGTAATGCACCGTCTCGATGGCGATGGTGTTGGCGCCGGCGCTCAGCTTGCCGGTAACGTCCGCGCGCACAAACTTCTTCCACGGCATCTGCTTCCAAGGCGGAAACTTGCCGGCCTCGAGCACCCGCGCGCCGTTGACCCATGCCGAAACCGTATCCTGCCCGGTGGCGTGGAGCGCGGCCCACAGCACCGGCTTGTTGGCCAGGGTCACCGTCGCGCGGTAGGCAAAGCGCTCCTCACTTCCCTTTTCCGCCGCCTGTGCCTGTGCCTCCGGGCTGGCGATCCAAACCGCCGGAGCGTGCCGCACCGCGGCCTCCTCCGGCGTCTCGTAGCCAATCCACTGGCCGCGCCAAGCGTCCTGCCTCAGCAGGCCCGTCTCCCACCAGCTTGTCTCGCTCTCCGCATAGGGCTTGCCCGCCGCGTCCCACGCCTTCACCAGCCAGAAGTACCGCGTGCTGGCCTGGACCGCCGCTCCCCCAAAGCACACATTCAACGACGCATCCGACTCGATCCGCCCGCTATCCCAAACGTCCGCCTTGCCCTGGCTGAGCAGCTCGGCCCGCGTGGCAACCAGCACCTCATAGGCGGTCTGCTTCGCGCCCCGCGCCGGGTCTTGCAATTGCCAAGAGAAGCGCGGCGCCGGATCGTCGATGCCCAGCGGCGTCTTCAGGCTGTCCACGCGCAGCTCCACCGGCCCGGTGAATGCCGGAGCCTGCGCCGCCAGCTGCAGCGCCGCCGCTCCCAGAATCGCTCCCAGCGCCACCAACCGCACCATTCTCATCCGCATGCCTCTGCGCGTCCCTAAGGACCAGCCCCGATCATTGCGCGGCTTGCTCGCCTGCCTTGGAAAGCTTCCGCGCCGCGGCAAGATCCACCGGCAAGACTTTCCCAAATGAAATAATTTCCAGTCGGATGAACCTTATCCAATCCGGAGTTCCATTGTCAAAGTTCCGCCAGGCCGACCAGCAATTCTAAATGGACCTCCATATCGGCCATCCCATGAGCAACCCATCGGTCTGCTCCCGAAGGGAGCCATAGAGAATAGCCCAGGGCAAGCGTAGCTCAGTCCTGGGTGAGGGAAAGGGAAGGGCCATCCGCCCCGGAGGGGCGGATCGGATGCTCTCGCCATGAATCACTGAATCCCGCGATCATGCAGGGGGTTCACGCTGCCCCTACGGGGCGGGAATCTCTCGGTCGAACGCTTACCCAGGGTTTCACCCTGGGCTATTCTCCTCTCCTCCCTACGGGAGGAACTACGCTGCTTGCTCCGCTATTCCCCCATTAGAATTGCCGCAGGCCGGCGCCACCACCGCCCCGCTGGCTGCTGACTCGCTCTCTTGCTTACGCACCACAAGCTAAACTTACCCTATGGCCCTCCGCCTTTTCGCCGCCACCTCCAGCCAAGGCAAGCTGCGAGACTTTCGCGCCGCCGCCCAGGCCCACTCCATCGCCATCGATTTCCTTCCCGCCGCGGCCGCCATCCCAGCTCCCGATGAGACCGGCGCCACCTTCGCCGCCAACGCCGCCCTCAAAGCTGTCTACTACTCGCTGCTTGCTCCCGGCGAGCTGGTGCTGGCCGACGACTCCGGCCTCGAAGTGGACGCTCTCTACGGCGCGCCCGGCGTGCGTTCGGCCCGCTTCGCCGCCGACACCGGCCTGGTCGACTCGCCCGACGCCAACGACAACTCCGACGTGTGGAACAACATCGTGCTCTTGCAGCGCCTGGCCGGAGTTCCGCCCGCCAGCCGCACCGCCCGCTACCGCTGCGCGCTCGCCGTCGCCCGCGATGGCGCGGCCCTCCATACCGCCCAGGGCAAGGTGGAGGGACTCATCCTGGAAGCTCCGCGCGGCACCGGCGGCTTCGGCTACGACCCGCTCTTCTATCTGCCCGTGCTCGGCCGCACCATGGCCGAACTCGACGTTGAGACCAAGCTATCGCTCAGTCATCGCGGCCGGGCGATTGAGGCGCTGGTGGCGATGCTGGGCGCATGAGCCCTGCTCAACTCAGGTTGCGGAAACCAGATGCGCAGGCGGTGGCCAACTTCCGAGTGGGTGACAAGCCAGGCGTAGCATCTCCTGGACCCTGGGGCGTTTTCGAGGACCGATCCGCTGTTCTCCACCTAACCAGTGTTCACTGAGCGCATTTACGATGCAGCAAGGGTTGCGTTTCGCCATGGGTCTGCGAATTTCGGACATTCAGTGAGCTTACCCGATGCGGCTTTGAACCGATATCAAGATACCGTCGGATAGCGCTCTGCAGGCGGCCACTGACCGCCCATTCAGTTTAAGGACCTACATCGTCGGAAGATGATCTCGCATGGCTTTGTCAACTGGCAAGCTGCGAGGTCCTCGCTGAGAGGACACTTTCAAGTGTTGTGAGAATGCGTTTGTTAGCTTCTTCGTCTTTAACAGTGAGCCTGAGCGCTCGCGGTCCCATTTCGCTTCCCATCAGAGATGCGTCGCGAAGGAATACGCCTCGCCTCCTGGCTTCGCTCAGCACCGCCGCTGCAGGTGGTTGATCCGGCTCAAGGTGAAACATCACAAAATTCGCCTGCCCAGGCACTATCTCGTGGATACCGATGCCTCGAAGCCCTTCAGTCAACTGCTGACGGAGCTTGCGTGTTTCCCGGTAACGGTCCTGATAGTATGCGCTGTCGCCGAGCGCCTTGACCGCGGCAACCTGCGCAGGTAGGCTTACTGCCCACGGCGGAGTGATCGGAACCAGATCGGAGAGTTGTCGGTGAGACCCACAGAGATAAGCTACCCGCATGCCGCTCAAAGCATAGACCTTCGACATCGTTTTGCAGACGATGGCATTCTCACTTGCTGCGGCGAAGCGTTCGAGGGACTCGTCTGGGCCAACGTATTCTATGTACGCCTCATCGACCCAGACCCTGGTGCTTCCGGGGACGCAGGAAAGGACCTCTTTCAGCTTGTCGCCGGCGATGTGTTGTCCAGTAGGGTTGTTCGGATTGACGAGAACGATCAGGTCGTAACCCAGCACGGCCCGCGCCTGGAGTTCCTCAAGGTCTACGACGTACCTGTCTCGCCTCGGCAGGACCATTCTGTCGACCTGGCAGTCAATCACCTTTTCGAGGACATGGACATATTCCCCGTACATAGGGTCCAGCACAAGCACCCGGGAGTTCCGGTTCAGCCATTGCCGAAATGCAAGGTAGATCAGATCGGATGAGCCGGCTCCGGGCAATATGTTCTCCTCGCTCGCTCCCCGGTGCCGCGCGATGGCCCTCCTCAACCCTTCGCATTGAGTCGGAGGTGATGTTCTCATCAGCCATGGCAAATGCTCACGCAGCGCATTCAGCGCAGCTGGAGAAGGCGGAAACCATGCATCGAGTACATCGGCGTTCACGATCGAGTCTCTGCGCTCCAATGTCTCGAAGTCTGTGCCAATGGCATCGAAGAACGCACCACCGTGAAAGCAGCATGGTGGTTTGGAGAAAGGAAACGGAAGGTCCCATTCCAACCCTCTCTCCAGTTTCTGATAAAAAAAGCGGCGGCGGTCAGCAGTTGCGCGCAGTTGTTGAATCGAAGCGCAGAGAAGCTCAAAGGTCACATCCCCAGCCTTGATCCGACAGCCCAAAGGTTTGAACCCAAGCTTCAGATAGATGCTCAGCACTTCGATACGCCCCATCGCGACAAGATGCGTGCCGCTTCTCTCTTCCGCCCATCGCCCGGCCGCATACATCAAAGCTGCAGCTAGCCTGGCGCCACGGTGCGGCCGCGCGACGGTGAGGATTCGTATTTCGTACAAACCCTCGTCAAACGGAAGATCTACGTTCTCTCGCACCAAATACTTGTCAATCGAGTACCTCCCGAAGCCCGGAGGAGTGATGCTGACAAAGCCGACCAACCGGCCGTCAACCTTCGCCACGATGTACTCGTTAAATGCGTCAAGCGAATCGGTCAGCATGCGGTTGTGTGTCGTCGAGTGCTGGTGCAATTCCTCAGCATAGACCTCGTGCCGCAATGCATAGATGGAGTCTCGATCGGAATCGCAAGCGATGGAGATCCGGGTTTGTGGGGAAAGCTGACTCGACATGCCTTTTTACCTCACACTCTTATTGTTGTGGTTTGTTTCGTGTCGGACTTCGCAGGGTATTTTGAGCAAGTCTCGATTCATCGAGCGAAGTAGCGTTCGTGGGTGATTATAAGGGCGATTCAGATCACAGGTTGAGCGCTTAGTACAGTTTCGTAAGTGTCACAATGCGTAGGGGGCATCGGAGTAGCGTCTCAGTTCGTCGCGCATGGAGTCCGCATGCATGGGAAAGACAATAGCCTTGATCTGCCTGGGGAAGGCAGAGAGCGCAACGGTGTGAGCGTCGCAAATGGTTGCGTTAGCCATCTCCAGTCCGCGGCTCCGCCTCGCCTGTATTACTCCCTGAAGGTCGGCTTTTCGACTGCTTTCCGGAGGCTCTGAACTCCGGTTGCATCGCCGGCCAATCTGAAACTGCACGACCGCCGGCGCGCCGAGCGTCTTGACGTGTGTGATCTGGGACACAAATAATGCATGTGGATATAGGCGAAGATTCTCTGTCTCTCAATCTGGAACGGCCTTCCCCTGAAGCCCTTAGGAGCCTCGACTCAAATGGCCACTGCTCAACAACCTGCCGCGCACACTCTCAGCCGCGGCGTTTCAGCCCTGCGCGCCGGCCAGGGGACCACCTTCCTGTGGCGCAAGCTGCACTCGCTGCTAGGCATCGTCCCCATTGGCGCGTTCCTGATCGAGCACCTGCTCTCGAACTTCGAGGCCCTCAAAGGCCCGGCCGCCTACGGAGCCCAGGTCAAGTTCCTCAACAGCCTGCCGCTGGTCCGCGTGCTGGAATGGACCTTCATCTTTCTGCCCATCCTCTATCACGGCCTGTACGGCGTCTACATCTGGCTGCGCGGCAAGTCGAACCTGGTCTACTACCCCTGGGCGGGCAACTGGATGTACACTGCCCAGCGCTATACCGGCCTGGTTGCCATCCTGTATATCGGCCAGCACGTCCTGCGCCAGCGCTTTATGGGAGTTCAGCTTCCCGAGCATCCTTACGCGGCCTTCGCCAAGGTGCAGCACGAACTGGCAAACCCCTGGATGCTGGCCGTTTACATCGTGGCCATGCTCGCCATCTGCTGGCATTTCAGCTACGGCGTGTGGCTCTTCGCGGCCAAGTGGGGCATCACGCCGGGCAAGACCGCCCGCAAGCGCTTCGGCCTGGCCTGCGCGGCCCTCGGCATTGTGCTGGCGGTCATGGGGCTCTGGAGCATCTGGGCCTTCGTCGGACCGAAGTACAGGAACGCGCCGGAGGAAGTAACTCCAGCTATCTCGCGATCTATCGCGCCAACTCACTCTGGCAGTAACTCGGTCTGAATTGCTCCTGCCCTCCGGCCGCAAACCGGGGGCTCGAAACCGGTCCTTGATCTCTGATCTCTGACCCCTGATCTCTAAGAAGGAATCTCATGGCAGCACCCAGAATCATCGTGGTTGGCGGAGGATTGGCCGGGCTCGCGGCGGTCATCAAAATCGCCGAGGCCGGCGGCACGGTCGACCTGTTTTCCATCGTCCCGGTCAAGCGCTCTCACTCGGTGTGCGCGCAGGGCGGCATCAACGCGGCCAAGAATCTGAAGGGCGAGGGCGACACCACTTACAAGCACTTCGACGACACCGTCTACGGCGGCGACTTTCTGGCCAACCAGACCCCGGTGAAGGCCATGTGCGAGGCCGCGCCGGCCATTGTCGACCTGCTTGACCGCATGGGCGTGCCCTTCAACCGCACCCCCGAAGGCCTGCTCGACTTCCGCCGCTTCGGCGGCACGCTCTACAACCGCACGGCCTTTGCCGGCGCGACCACCGGGCAGCAATTGCTGTATGCGCTCGACGAGCAGGTGCGCCGCCACGAGCATGACGGCAAGGTGCGCAAATTCGAGGGCTGGGAGTTTCTCTCTGCTGTGATCGACTCGCGCGGCGCGGCTCGCGGCATCACCGCCCTCGACCTGCGCACCATGGAACTCCGTTCCTTCCCGGGCGATGCAATCATTCTGGCTACGGGAGGCGTGGGCGCGCTCTTCGGCAAGAGCACTAACTCCGTCGTCTGCACCGGCTCCGCGCAGTCGGCCGTCTTTCAGCAGGGCGCTTACTACGCCAACGGCGAGTTTATCCAGGTTCATCCCACCTGCATCCCCGGCGAAGACAAGCTGCGCCTTATGTCGGAGTCGGCGCGCGGCGAAGGCGGACGCGTCTGGGTGCCCCGAAAAGCCGGCGACAAGCGCCCCATCAAGCAGATTCCCGACGCAGATCGCTTCTATTTCCTTGAAGAATGGTTTCCCAAGTACGGGAATCTCGTTCCGCGCGACGTGGCTACTCGCGCCATTCACAAGGTGGTCTACGAGCTTGGACTGGGACTCGACGGCGAGCCCATGGTCTATCTCGACCTAACTCACATCGACCGCGCCACGCTCAACCGCAAGCTCGAAGGCATTCTGGAGATATACGAGAAGTTTGTCGGCGACGACCCGCGCGACGTGCCCATGAAGATCTTTCCCGGCATGCATTACACCATGGGCGGCCTGTGGGTGGACTTCAATCAGATGACTAACATCCCCGGTATCTTTGCGGCCGGCGAATGCGAGTACCAGTACCACGGCGCCAACCGCCTGGGCGCGAATTCGCTGGTGAGCTGCATCTTCGGCGGCTTCAAGTCCGGCCCCAACGCGCTCAATTACACGCATGGCCTGGAATGCCCGGACGGAGATTGCGGCTACTCCGCCGAGCTAACTCGCCAGGCGGAAATCAACGCGAAGCTGCTCAAGAACAAAGGCACTGAGAACCCCTTCAAGTTATGGCGCGAACTGGGCCAGACCATGACCGAGCACGCCACCGTCATCCGCTATAACAAGGGCCTGAAGCAGGCCGACGAAAAGATCGTCGAGCTTCTGGAACGCTACAACAACGTCAGCCTCGCCGACCGCAGCCAGTGGGCTAACACCAGCTTCGCTTTTGCCCGCCAGTTGAAGAACATGCTGGAGTTATCGCGCGCCGTGGTGCAGGGAGCGATCCTGCGCGACGAGTCTCGCGGCGCGCACTACAAGCCCGACTTTCCCGACCGCAACGACGAGAAGTTTTTGAAGACCACCAAGGCCAGCTTTACCGGCTCGGCCGAAGGCCCGCGCTTCGAGTACGAAGAGGTCGATACGCAGTACATCAAGCCGCGCCCGCGCCGTTACGACGCTACCAAATAGCTCAAGGGAGACTCGCCGATGGCAAACAGGACCGTAGCATTCGAGATCAAGCGCCAGGCCAGCCCCGATGCTCCCGCCGTGTGGGAGAACTTTGAGCTCGAGTGGCGCCCCGGCATGAACGTCGTCTCCGCCATGATGGAGATCGCCGCCAACCCGGTGACCGCCGACGGCCGCCCGACCACGCCGATCACTTACGATTCAAATTGTCTTGAGGAGATATGCGGCTCGTGCGCCATGCGCATCAACGGCAAGGCCCGCATGGGCTGTTCCGCACTGGTGGATAACCTGGAGCAGCCCATCCGCGTGGAGCCGCTCAGCAAGTTTCCGCTGGTGCGCGATCTGCAGGTCGATCGCAACGTGCTGTTCGAAAACCTGATGGCGGTCAAGGCCTGGGTTCCCGTCGACGGCACTTACGACTTAGGCTCCGGCCCGCGCGTCTATCCCCAGCAGCAGGAGGCCAACTACCCGCTTTCCAACTGCATCTCCTGCTGCTGCTGCATGGATGTCTGTCCGCAGTTCAACGAGCTTACCGGCTTCGTCGGCGCGGCTACTATCGCCCAGGTCAAGCTCTTCAACAATCACCCCACGGGCAAGGTCTTCAAGGAAGATCGCCTGCGCGCACTGGCAGGCGACGGCGGCATTCAGGAGTGCGGCTTCGCGCAGAACTGCGTGGATACCTGCCCCAAGCAGATTCCGCTGACCGACGCCATCTCCGATGTTAGCCGCGACGTGATTATTCAGAAGGCCAAGGACTTCTTGCGCGGTTGACGAAGAGTTACTTCTCGAAACGGAACCAGACGCAGTCGGCGGGCGCCCCAGGTCTCAATTTATTCGTTTCCTGAATTGCCTCACACGTTGTTTCTGGACATCCTTTACACCTCCGGCACGCTTGCGCGGAGCCAATTGCGGTCTGCCGCCCATGCCCACACCGTCATCGGCCATGCAGCTTGGTGAGGTTCTTGTGGTACATTTGCGCCATGGGATTCAGGGGCTTGGCTTTGTTCGCGATGCTGTTGGCCATCGCTCAGGCATCTGTGCCTGCCCTCGGGCAGACCACCGATGCTCATCGCGCCAATCGGCAGACTCCGCACGCCGCGGCTTCCGCCAGCCCCGCCCCGGCAACCGCCGACAGCCCAACCGCCCCGACCGAATCGAACGACGGTCCCAGCGATAACCAGCAGCCGCGGATCATGGTCACGCTTCCGGCTCCGACCCCTACGCCTTGGTCCTGGCACGATCGCATTCTGTGGGCAGCCTGCGTGGTGCTGGCCATCGAGGGTCTGTACGCAATCTGGCTGGTCCTCGCCGCGCTGAAGAAGATTGAACGCCAGGTCGTTTGCGCGGAAAACGCCGCCACCGCCGCCGCCGTAAGCGCCGAGGCCGCGCTGTTGAACGTTCAAACCATGGTCGATGCCGAGAGGCCCTGGCTGGTAATAACCGTCGAGCCATCTCCGCGAATCGAGAACAGCTTCACCGTAATGGCCACCAACCGCGGCCGCACCCCCGCCACCATCGTTGCTACCACAGAGCAGGTCAGAATTGTGGTGGATGAAACGCACCTCCCCACACCGCCCGAGTACGGGGAACCAGGCGCCCCGCGCGCCCCGATCATTCTGCTTCCGGGCGAGTCCACGCCCATCAAATCTTTCAGCCGGGAAGAGGGGAAAGGAATTTGCGACACCGAGGAATCGTTCAAGCGGGTCGCAAACTGGGAAGAAAAGGCCTTTATCTACGGAAAGATCTTTTACCGCGATTTGATTTCGCCTCGCGACAAGCAACTCCATGAAACAGCCTGGTGCTGCTGGTACATCCACGGTCGAAACAGGAGCGGTTTGGTGATTGCCGGACCGCCCGATTACAACTCGCACACGTAGCAAAGCTGCGCATAAGTGCGAGGAATGCGGCGATCGGCACGTCGGAACAGAACGCGGCTCTGCCGGCGGGGAAAAGCCTCTTTGAGTTGAAAGTGAGCGACGGGAGGATCCAGCCTGTTCGAGACGGCGGAGGATGGCCTTCTCAGGCAGAAAACTCGCGAAGATCCTGCTCGAAGATCGGGTCGGGCTCGGCAAGCCGGATCAGCCTATGCAGGTAAGCCCGGGAGATGCACAGCTTGCGCGCAGCCAGCGTCTTGTTCCCGTTGTTCTCACGAACGGAGGCGACGGCCAGCTTGATCTTGTAGTCGCGAAGCTGCCGCTCAAACGAGCCGGCGGGATGAAAATCGCCGATATCGACAACGTCGTCGATGTCTCCGCCATCGTCCTCCGGCTCGGGCGAGTTCAGGCTCAGATCTTCGGCGCGAACGGTCTGCCCGGCAGCCAGGATGATGGCCCGCTGCATCACGTTTTCCAGTTCGCGCACGTTGCCGGGCCAGGAATAATTCTGCAGCATGGCCATCGCATCCGGCTCAATATCCACCATCGGCTTCTGAAACACCTGCCCATAGTGGCGAAGGAAATGCCTGGCAATTCGAGGCACGTCCTCCGGATGTTCCTGCAGCGCCGGCGAATCGATGCGCATGACATTGATGCGGTAATAAAGATCCTGGCGGAATTTTCCTTCGGCCACCAATTTGTCAAGGTCGCGGTGGGTGGCGAAGATCAGCCGCGCGCGCAGGGGTATCAGCTTGTTGCTGCCCAAGCGGCTGAATTCCATCTGCTGCAAAACGCGCAGCAGCTTGACCTGGGTAAACAGGCTCAAGTCCCCGATCTCATCGAGGAAGAGCGTGCCGTCGCCTGCCTGCTCGAAGTAGCCTTCGCGAGATCCGACCGTACCGGTGAATGCGCCTTTCTCATGCCCGAACAATTCGGCCTCGATCAGAGTCTCGGGAATGGCGCCGCAGGATACAGCTACAAACGGACGATTGGACCGGGAACCCAGATTGTGGATAGCGCGGGCGATCAGTTCCTTGCCCGTCCCGCTTTCGCCCGTCACCAGCACCGCGGCATTCAGATTGGTTACGCGGCGAATCAACTGAAAAACCCGCTGCATCTGCGGGCTCGACCCGATCAGCTTGTCACAACCGCTGGGCTCTTCAAGCTGGTGCTGCACGGTCTGCAGTTGCTGCTTCAGCGCGGAGTTTTCGTAGGCCCGGCTGAGCATGGTCTTGAGATCGCGAATCGAGGGCGGCCTGCGGCAGTAGCCGAAGGCCCCGGTCCGCACCAACTCGAACGCCGTGGAGCGAAGACCATCGTCGGCCATGACCACCGAGGGAACATTCGACGCGATCAACTGCCGTGAGAACTCAATGCGCTCCTGCAATGAATCATGATTCGAGTTCAGATCCAGAATCATGACATCGCATTCCCCGGCGGAAACGAGGTCGTTCATCCCCTCCTGATCCGACTCCAGCAGAACCTGGAACTCCCTCCCCAGCGCTGAAGAAAGCAACGGATGGAGCGTCCGGTCTTCCGAATATAGAGCGATCTTGATCATGAATGGGTGAACTTTCTCAGTGTACAGGTACACCGCCTTCCCTAAGGAAGCGGCGACCCATTGTCATCATCATGAATCGGCTGAATCCATGGCAATGACCGTTTTGTGCTAGATCGGTGCAACCTCTGTGACACAATCGCCCGTTCCTGAACCTGCTGCTTGCCGAAAACCCGCGAAATGAGGCACATCGCCCGACAGTTCACAGCGCGCGGCCCGTGCGCCCCGTTATGAAAAAGCCTCTGGATTGGCGCAAGAAACGCCGCGCACACAACCAGTTCCAAATGAACTCCAAGGGAATCGCCAGTCTATTTGCGGCCATAGGCACCGTCAACGTTTCTTTAGTAATCAAATACGAGTTCCTCTAGTAATACCAAGCGATGCGCCGAGCAAGGGAACTCCGGGGGAAAATCAGACGGAGGCGGATCAGGAGCGAGCACCCCCGAAGGGGGCCAAGGCCCGGCTAGAATAAATAACTCCTTTATTTTCAATCGTATTTCGCAAACTCTCGCGCGCCGAAGCAGGACGGTTGCAACCTCGGCCGCTGGCGGGGACGCTCCGTGATCGATCCGCGGGGACGCAGCGTGATCGACGCGCCGATATGCTGCGCGATTGCGAAGAACGGAGGACGCTGTACTAACTCGCTAATAACCCCTTTGTGCTATTATGGTGGCGCTTCAGTGTATACACCTCGCTTCACTCCGCGTTGCCGTTCGTATACATCCGTGTACAGTTGTCCGGATGGTACGGCGTTAACTACTTGAATTCAGGCATTTTGAGCCATGAACGGTTTGGCGGGGCAATTGCACTGCGAGTTGTGCTCCCTGAATGCGGGGAAATGGAGTTTGAGGCATGCACTCGTTCGCATGGTGGCCGACTGTCGTTGTTCTCGCCGTGGTTACCTTCACGGATCTGCGCAGCCGCCGCATTCCGAACTGGCTGGTGCTTCCCTTCCTGCTGGCGGGGATCGTGATTTCTCCCTGGCGGCAGAACTGGCCCGGCATCGGTCGTAGCTTGGGCTGGCACGGGATCGGCCAAAGCTTCGCCGGTTTCGGAATCGGTCTGCTGGTCTGCGGCATTTTTTTCTGGATGGGCGGCATGGGAGCCGGCGATGTGAAATTGGCTGCTGCCATCGGCGCCTGGATAGGCCCCAGCCAGTTGTTTCTAGCACTCGTCATCACCGGCTTGGCTGGTGGAGTCATGGTCCTGGGCTGGGCCATCTGCGGTGGATTTTTCAAAGACTTGTTTTCCGGGACGGCGGATTTTCTCTTCGGCTGGAAACAGCGTGGCATGCATCGCGATCCCGAACTGGTTCTCGCCAATCCTCTGAAGCGCAAGATGCCTTACGCTCCAGCTATCGCTGTCGGAACACTGATGTCTTTTTTTACCCGGTGAGGAACTGAATTCGTGATGCGCGATTCGAAGAAGGAATTTCAGTTTGAAGTTGAAGCAAAAGGAAGTTTTGAAGCGCCAGGGAGAGGCAATTCCGTGAATCCAAACACCTCCTCGTATCTCGACCCCCAGTATCCCGACTCGTTCGGCACCGACCCCTTGTCGGTTGCGCTGATCGGCCCGGACGAACAGCGCCGCAGGGCGGCGGCCTATGCACTAGCCGGATGCCAGGGGAGCGAGGTCCGCGAGTTTACCTCTTACCCTCCCGGCCTGGACGATGTGCCGAGGCTGCTCGAACAGCGTTACGACGTCATTGTTATCGATCTGGACAGCAACCCCGAATACGCCCTGGAACTGGTGGAGAGCATTGGCGCCAACGGCGTGGCGACCGTGATGGTTTACTCGGCCAAGGCCGATCCGGACCTGCTGGTGCGCTGCATGCGAGCCGGCGCTCGCGAGTTTCTCACTTTGCCCTTCGCCCCCAGCACCATGGCCGAGGCCATGGTTCGGGCTTCGGCCCGCCGTCCCACAACTCGCCCCAAGAAGGCCGGCGGTAAGCTGCTGGTCTTCTTCGGCGCCAAGGGTGGCGCGGGCGTCACCACGCTGGCCTGCAATTTTGCGGTAGCCCTGGCCCAGGATCCCTCCCAAAGCACCTTGCTGATCGATCTCGATCTCCCCCTGGGGGACGCGGCGCTCAACCTCGGGCTGACGGCCGAATACTCGACCGTGAGCGCTCTTCAGGAGTCGGCCCGGCTGGATGCGAGTTTCCTCGCCAAGCTCTTGGTGAAGCATAATTCGGGACTCTATGTGCTCGCGGCTCCGGGCAAGCTGCCGCAGTACCAGGCGAGCAATGAGTCCATCGACAGGCTGCTGACGGTTGCACGGCAAGACTACGACAGCGTGGTTGTCGATATGGGATCGAGGCTCGATTTTGCCGGTACTGCTCTCTTCAAGGACTCCAAGTCGGTCTACCTGGTCACTCAGGCCGCCATCCCCGAACTGCGCAACTCAAATCGCCTGATCGGCCAGTTCTTCAGCGCCGGCGGCCCCAAGCTTGAAGTCGTGCTCAACCGCTACGATCCCCGCAGCTCGGGAGTCAGCGACGACAGCATTAAGAAGGCACTCACCAGGGATCCCTCGTGGAAGATCCCCAACGATTTCTCCGCCGTGCGCCAGATGCAAAACACCGGCACCCCGCTGGTGCTGGAGGATTCCTCTATTTCGAGGATCATCCGCGAGATGGCCAGCACCATTACCGGGATCCCCGTGCCCCAGGAAAAAAAGAAAGGATTCAGTTTCAAGGGATTCGGCAGAGGCAGTTCGGCCAAGAGCGCCCCCGCCGACGAGCCGCTGTCCATCACACGGGTGACGCCTTCGCCTGCCAGCAGCAGCGCCGCGCCGGCCCCCGCTCCGCCGGAGCCAAAGGAGAGAACTCCAGAGCCGCCGCCCCCCGCTCCGCCCGTAGAAACAAGACGTGCTCCCGCTCCGCCCGTGGAAGCCAAGCGCGAGGAGAAGCGAGAGGAGAGGCGCGAAGAGAGGCGCGAGGAGAAGCGAGAAGAGAAGCGCGAGGAAGTCATCGCTCTCACACCCAAGCCGCAGAGCGAACCTGAAACGAGAATTTACAAAGGCGTTACCTATGTAAGGGGAGCGGACGGCCAATGGCACCTTCAGGCAGATCGGCCGCGCGAGCCCCGCGAGACGGTCGAGCATGCCCCTGCCGCGCCGGTTGAGGAGACGCCAGCCGTCACAGTGGTATCGGAGGATACGCCGGTCATCAGCTGGCCGAAGCCCGCTCCGATTACCTGCGGAACGCCGCTCAGCGCCGCCCAGCTCAATGCCAAGGCATCGGTTCCCGGATCGTTCGTCTACGCCCCCGGTATGGGGCACGTGCTCGGTGCAGGAACCCAGACGCTTTTTGCTATTTTTACTCCGACCGACGCCACCAAGTACCCCGCGGCGCAGGCCTCGGTGCAGTTGGTTGTCAATAAGGCCACCCCGGCCATCACCTGGCCCAGGCCCGATCCAATCTCTTGCAGCATCCCGCTCAGCGTCGCGCAGCTCAATGCCACCTCACCGGTTGCGGGGAGATTCGTTTACACGCCCGCCGCGGGAAACACGCTGCCGGCGGGAACGCATACCCTCTCGGCGTCCTTCACTCCAGCCGATCCCTCCAAGTACGTCCCCTCCCAGGCCACTGTGACGCTGGTGGTCAACAGGGCGACGCCGACCGTCACCTGGGCGGCGCCCTCCGCCATTACTTACGGCGCCGCGCTCAGCTCCGCGCAGCTCAACGCCACGGCATCGGTCGAGGGACGATTCGCCTACTCGCCTTCGGCGGGAAACGTGCTCCCGGCGGGAACGCACACTCTCTCGGTAACCTTCACTCCTTCCGACAGCGCCAAGTACACCCCCACCCAGGCTACCGTGACTCTGGTGGTCACCAAGGCCATGCCGACCATCACTTGGCCGAAGCCCGCCGCGATTACTTACGGCACCGCGCTCAGCGCCACGCAGCTCAATGCCGCGGCGTCGGTTCCGGGAACGTTCGCTTACGCTTTCGCTGCCGGCGACGTGCTTACTGCTGGAGTCCAGACGCTCACCGTGACCTTCACTCCGGCCGATGCCACCAAGTACGCCACGGCGCAAGCCTCCGTGCAGTTGACTGTCACCAAGGCGACGCCGGCCATCACCTGGCCGAAGCCCGCTTCGATTACCTACGGCGCAGCGCTCGGCGCAGCGCAGCTCAATGCCACCTCGGCGGTTCCGGGAAAATTCGTCTACACCCCGGCTGCCGGCGAGATGCTTTCAGCGGGGATCCAGACGCTCTCGGCTACCTTCACTCCGACCGACACTACGGATTACACCTCGGCGCAGGCCGCTGTTTCGCTCACCGTCACCAAGGCGACGCCGGCCATCACCTGGCCTAAGCCGGCTCCGATTACCTACGGCGCCGCGATCGGCGCCGCGCAGCTCAACGCCGTGGCTTCGGTTCCGGGAAGATTCTCCTACACCCCAGCCGCGGGCGAGGTACTCACAGCGGGCAACCAGACGCTTACGGCCACCTTCACTCCGACCGACGGCACGAAGTACGCCACCACGCAGACCACCGTGTCGCTGGCGGTGACCAAAGCAATGCCGGTCATCACCTGGCCGAAGCCCAGCGACATTACCTACGGCACCCCGCTCAGCGGCGCGCAGCTCAACGCCGTGGCATCGGTGGAAGGAAGATTCTCTTACACTCCGGCGGCGGGCGACGTGCTGCCGGCCGGCGTCCAGACGCTCTCGGCGACCTTCACCCCGACCGACTCGCTGGACTTTGCCACGGCGGACGCCACCGTGACCATCAATGTCGGCAAGGCGACGCCGTCCATCACTTGGCCGAAGCCCGCCGCGCTCCCCTACGGCGCCCCCCTCAGCATGGCTCAGCTCAATGCGACGGCATCGGTTCCGGGAACATTCGCCTACATCCCCGGCCCCAGCGACCTGCTTACAGCGGGAACGCACAGGCTCTCGGCCACCTTCGTTCCGGCCGACGCCGCGAACTACACTTCGGCGCAGGCCGCCGTGTCGCTCAACGTCACGAAAGCGGTGCCGACCATCACCTGGCCGAAGCCCGATCCGATCACTTACGGCGACGCGCTCAGCGAAGCTCAGCTCAATGCCACGGCATCGGTTCCGGGAACATTCGCCTACATCCCCGGAACCGGCGCAGTGCTCTCGGCTGGAACGCATAGGCCCTCGGTCATCTTCACCCCGGCCGACGCCACCAACTACACCATGGTGAAGGCCGCCGTGCCGCTCACGGTCGGCAGGGCGACGCCAACCATCACCTGGCCGGCGCCCGCCGACATCACTTACGGCGACGCGCTGAGCTCCGCCGAGCTCAATGCCACGGCATCGGTTCCGGGAACATTCGTCTACACTCCTGCCACCGGCGAGATGCTTACAGCGGGAACACATACTTTGTCGGTGACCTTCACTCCGACCGACCTCGCGGACTACACCGCGGCGCTGGCCAACGTAACGCTTAACGTGACCGGGGCGACGGCCACTACTCTCTCCTGGCCAACGCCCCCGGAGATTACCTACGGCACGCCGCTCAGCGCCACTCAACTCAATGCCACCGCGCCGGTTCCGGGAATGTTCGAGTACGCTCCCGCCGCCGGCGACGTGCTTCCCGTGGGAACGCAGACGCTGTCGGTAACCTTCACTCCGGCCGACGCCAACCTCCCCAAAGCACATGCCAGCGTGTCCCTGGTGGTCACCAAGGCGACACCGTCGATCAACTGGCCGGCGCCCGCCTCCATTACCTACGGCACCCCGCTCGGCGACGATCAACTGAACGCCACCGCGCAAGTCGAGGGAACCTTCGCCTACACTCCCGGCGCCGGCGAGGTGCTGGCAGCCGGAACGCAGACGCTCTCCGTGACCTTCACGCCGGAGGGCACCGCGGACTACGAAACGGCGCACGCTGTCGTATCGCTGTTGGTCAATAAGGCGAAGCCGGCCATCACATGGCCGCAGCCCGCTCCCATCCTCTACGGCACGGCGCTCGGTCCCGATCAGCTCAATGCCACGGCATCGGTGCAAGGAAAGTTCGCCTATACTCCCGGCCCAGGCAACGTGCTGACAGCGGGAAAGCAGACACTCAAGACGATTTTCACTCCAGCCGACATCGAGGACTACACCATGGCGCAAGCCGCGGTGTCGCTGGTGGTCGAAGGATTGCCCGACATGGATTTGGTCGAGCAGGAATCGGCCGATGAAGAACCCGAAGACAATTCTCAGTCGCTTCAGGCTGAGGAATTGGAAGATCGCAAGAGCGGCATCGAGAGCAAGACCTCTCCCGAGGGCGCGCCGTCCGCGGCTGGAATGCAGGCGACGTTCACCTCAACCGATGCCGCGGACCAGGCGGACACGAGGCAGGGGGCAATGCAAAGCGGCAAGCCCCCCATTCCGCAGGTTAAACCTGAAACGCGCGTTTACAAAGGCGCTACCTATGTGAAAGGAGCCGATGGCCAATGGCACCTCCAGCAAAAATAACATTCGCGAATCACGAACAGGACGAGATCCGGGCATTGGAAGAAGAGAGGGAGCCCGACGTACTCCCCGCGGATTTTGGAGAATGGGATAGCGGAGCGCCCCCCACCACGCTGCCCGACAACTTTAACGACTTCGATACTGTCCCGAGGCAGCCTGCGCCGGTGGCGGAGGCCGTGTTGCCCGAGCCCCCCGCTTCCCACGGAGGAGCATCGTTCTACCCGAAATTCGGGGAGCTTGCGGAGCCGGTTCAGTCAAAGCGCGCGAAGGCTGCGGAAGAGGCAAGGCTAAAGGCCGAAGCCGAAGCCGATGCCCGCGCTGAAGCCAAAGCCGAGGCCGAAGCCAGAAGGCAAGCCGAAGCCGATGCCCGGGCCGAAGCCAAAGCCCAGGCCGAAGCCAGGAAGCAAGCCGAAGCCGATGCCCGGGCCGAAGCCAAAGCCGAGGCGGAAGCCAGGAAGCAAGCCGAAGCCAATGCCCGGGCCGAAGCCAAGGCCCAGGCCGAAGCCAGGAAGCAAGCCCGCGCCGAAGCGCTGGCCGAAGACGAAGAAGAGGGCGAGGGCAAGGGCAAGTCGAAGATCTGGATTGTCGCCATCGCCGCCGTTCTGCTTTTGGGTCTGGGCGGCGGCTTCTACGCGGTCAACCGCAAGCCGGCGGCGACCAAGCCCGTCGTGGCGGAGCAGACCGTTGCGCAATCGGCCGATTCGACATCCCTGACTTCAACAGCGAAACCGAAACCGACGCCGACTACGGCAGCGGCTTCCACAGCGACGCCTGCAACAGCTACCGAGACGGCAGCGACCACGGAACAGCCAACCGCGGCTCCTGTGCAGTCGGCGGCGATGCAACAGCAGCTGAATGCGAACTCGGTGCTTGACAAGTCGAGTCTCCGGCAGCCTTCCGACGCCAGCGCGCCGCCACCCCCATCGGGCAGCATCGACATGGGTAATTCGGGCGCCACTCCGAGCGTGTTCAGCAGCAAGCCCGCGCCCAAGGTAACGGCTGCGGCGCCCTCCAACAAGGTGATCAGCGTTGCCGCCAGCGTCATGGCCGGCAGGGCGGTCTCCCAAACCCGGCCTCAATATCCGGCCTTCGCCCGTACCGCCCGAGTAGATGGCACGGTGGTCTTGCACGCCACCATCTCCAAAGCGGGGACCATCGAGAATGTCAGCGTAATCAGCGGGCCGCCCATGTTGCGCCAAGCCGCTATCGATGCAGTGAAGATGTGGCGCTACAAGCCCTACCTGCTCGACAACGAGCCCGTGGAGGTGGAAACCACGGTGAATGTAATATTCGTCCTGTAAACTTCGTCCTGGGTGGATGAGAAAACATAGGCCCCTTCCCGCCTCTTCGAGGGCAGGGGCCGCTCTTCAAAACGACGATACCGAGAACGAGAGGAATCCCTCGAGAGAAGGTGTGAAGTGGAACTGCTGAATCTTGAAAAATACAAAGCGGAAATTCACCGGACCCTGATCTCCAAGCTCGATCTGGAGAAGCTGTCGCGCGTCAATTCCAGTCAGGCGCGACAGGCGGTGTCCGGGATTGTGAAAGAGATCATCTCCGACCAGCGGGTGCCGCTGAACTTCGACGAACAGGAAAGGATACAGGCTGACCTGCTCGACGAAGTCTTCGGCCTCGGTCCTCTCGAGCCGCTGCTTCGCGACCCAAAGATTTCAGACATCCTGGTCAATGACAAGGACCATGTATTCATCGAGAAGGGCGGCCTCCTTTCCAGGGTGAGCACCTCCTTCCGCGACGATCGCCACCTGCTCCAGATCATCGACCGCATTGTGTCGCGTGTGGGCCGCAGAGTGGATGAGTCCTCGCCCATGGTCGACGCCCGCCTGCCAGACGGCTCCCGCGTCAATGCCATTATTCCGCCGCTGGCGCTCGACGGGCCTTCCTTGTCCATCCGCCGCTTCGGGACCGGCCCCCTGGCCGCCAATTCCCTGGTACAGTTGAAGAGCATCTCGGCGGAGATGATGGAGGTTCTCTCTTCGGCTGTCAAGGCCCGGATCAGCATCGTCATTTCCGGCGGCACCGGCTCCGGCAAAACCACGCTTCTGAACATCCTGTCCCAGTACATTCCGCGAAACGAGCGCCTGGTAACCATCGAAGACGCAGCCGAACTTCGCCTGGCACAGGATAATATTGTGCGCTTGGAAACCCGCCCGCCCAACATTGAGGGACAGGGAGCGATCCGTCAGCGTCAACTGCTGATCAACGCCCTCCGCATGCGCCCCGACCGCATCATCATGGGCGAGGTCCGCGGCGAGGAAGCCTTCGATATGCTCCAGGCCATGAATACCGGCCACGAAGGATCGATGACCACCGTTCACGCCAACACTCCTCGCGATGCCATCGCCAGGCTTGAATCCATGGTCCAGATGGGCACTATGAGCATACCCGAGAAGTCCGTTCGCCAGCAGATAGCCGCGGCCATCACCATCATCGTGCAGGCCACCCGCATGAGCGACGGCAGCCGCAAGGTTACCAGTATCTCCGAGATCACCGGGATGGAGGAAAACATCATCTGCATGCAGGAGATATTCAACTTCACCAGAAAAGGGATCGGACCCGATGGCAAGGTCATCGGCGCATTCCAACCCACCCGCATACGGCCCAGATTCCTCGACCGGCTTCGCACCGCGGGCATCAACTTGCCACCGAGCCTGTTCGAACACGAAACGCTGGTCAACTGAGCTGAAGGGAGGCAGCCAATATGGGATTGATCGTTGCTGTGGTATTCATGGGTGTCTTCAGCGTCATCACGCTGCTGGCCGTCGCCACCGGCTCAGGGGCTTCTCAGCGCACCAAGCAGGCCCTCGCCTCGCTCGACTCGGCCCTGGCCACCGAGAGCCCGGCTGAGCGCGATCAGATCCTCAACCTTCGCAAGGACGAGATGCTGAGCGCCATACCCTGGCTCAATCGCAAGCTGCGCGAGTTCCGGCTGGCGCCCATCCTCTATACTCTGCTCCGCCAGGCCGATCTCAAGTGGACAGCGGGAGGCATGCTGGCCGGTTGCGGGCTCTGCTTTGTTATCCCGGCCTATTTGATCTACTGGCGCTTCGGCATCATTCTCGTCGCTCTGTTGGTTGGGCTGGCGCTGGGCTTTGCGCCTTTTGGCTTCGTGCTCTTCAAACGCAGCAAGCGCTTCAGCCATTTTCAAGAGGGTTTACCGGAAGCGCTTGATTTGACCGTGAACGCCCTCCGCGCCGGACACAGCCTGATCGCCGCAATGGGTTTGGTGGCCCGTGAGTGCCCCGACCCCGTAGGCACCGAATTCAGGGCTTGCTTCGAGGAGCAGAACTACGGCCTTGAACTGTCCACCGCCTTGGACAATCTGATCGTTCGCGTTCCACTGCAAGACCTTAAGATTGTCGCGACCGCAATCACCATCCAAAAGGAGAGCGGAGGAAACCTCGCCGAGGTGCTCGACAAAACCGCTCATGTGATCCGGGAACGGTTCCGCTTGAAGCGGCAGGTGAAGACCCACACCGCGCAAGGACGCCTCACAGGGCTGATCCTTACCTTTCTCCCGGTGGGTCTTGGAATCGTCTTGTTCTTCCTCAGCCCGAAGTCGATGAGCCTCTTGTGGACGACCGAAATCGGCAAGAAGCTCCTCTGGGCGGGGGCCGCCGGAATTGTGCTGGGCGGCTTCATTATCAACCGCATCGTGAACATGGAAATCTGAAGGCTCCATATGTGGATTGCGATTGGTAGTTTCGTTATCGTTTTTCTGTTGATCGCGAGCTTAGGCATGCTCGTGTTCTATCGCGAGGCCATGCTTCAGCGGATCTCCGAGGTTATCAATCCGTCCGCTGCCAAAAAACCCAAATCCCTGCTGGAGACCATCCAGCAAACAGGCATTTCCATCGGCGGCGTGGTTGAGCACTTCGAGCAGGTTCTGCCCAAAAGCCAGGCGGAAGTCTCCATCGTCCGCCAGCGCCTCATCCGCGCCGGCTATCGCAAGGAAGCCGTGGTCAATGTCTTTTATGGCTCCAAGGTTTTGACACCCCTGGTGCTCTTGGCTTTGGCGTGGGTAAGCGGAGCCGTCAGCCTAATTGTCTTGTCCCTGTGTCTTGGATTCATGGGGCCGGATTTCTGGCTGGGACGCCAGATCAAGAAGCGGCAAAAGCGCATTCGCCTGGGTTTGCCCGATGTGCTGGATCTGCTGATCATCTGCGTCGAGGCCGGGCTGAGCCTGGACCAGGCAACGGCTCGCGCCGCCGCGGAATTGAAGCAGGCGCAGCCGGAGCTGTGCGACGAATTGGGCGTGGTGGTGCTCGAACAGCGCGCCGGGCGTGCCCGTGCCGAAAGCTGGAGAAACATGGCCGACCGCACCGACGTGGACAGCGTGCGCAACCTGGTTACCATGCTGATTCAGTCGGAACAGCTTGGAACCAGCATTGCCAGGACCTTGCGCATCCATGCCGATACCCTCAGAACCCAGCGCGTGCAGGCCGTCGAGGAAGCGGCCGCCAAGCTTACTGTCAAGCTGCTCTTCCCGCTTGTGTTTTTCATCTTTCCCGCGCTTTTCATAGTTGTTCTGGGCCCCGCGGTAATCTCCGTCATGGCGACTTTCAAGTCAATGAGATGAGTCTTTGAGGAAGGAGGAATCGAAATGAGTGGTGAATTGATTGTTCGGATTGCTGCAGGCGTTCTGTTTATCATCCTGCTGGTTGTTCTGATTCAGCGTCGCCGCACTCGGGTCAAGTAGCACCGGCTGCGCGCATACTCCGGCGGCGCCGTGGAATCGCACGAGCTTCGCCGACTGCCTCCGCAGTTTTCCGGGCTGGACGCCGCGCCGCTTAGATGCGCGGGCGGCGCACGAGCACGGTTCAGGCTGGGGAGCGAATGAAGCTTGCTGCTGAAAGGGAGGAAAGTCGAAATGAGCGGTGATTTGATCGTTCGGATTGTTGCCGGCGTCCTGTTTTTGATCTTGCTGGTCGTTCTGATTCAGCGCCGTCGCACAAGGGTAAAGTAGCGCAGGTTTTACAGGCGTGACAGCGCCTTTCCTGCACAGATGGAAGGAGAGTGGGCCGCGACTTTCGGGTGGCTGTTCCTCTACGCTCGGGGTTCCAGCAATGGGCCTTGGACGCTGGGGTGGGCCGCGAAAGCCGTCTTTCGCGGCCCACGCTCCCTGCCCATGAACGCGGGAGCAGTTCTGCTGGCGCCGTGTGATTGAACGAACTTCGCTGGCCGACTCTGCGGTTTTGCCGGTCAGGGTGGTTGACGCTTTGGCGTCGAGTGTTCGTGGGTTCTGCCCGGAAGGCGGGAAGCAGGAGTGGTGCCCCCGCCCGGTTCTCCGGCAGGCGCATTTGCCTTCCGCCGGCTCGGCGAAGCTGAGGGCCGTTCGCGGTTCGACGAGCGCAATGAAAGGACTTGCACTGATGCGCGTTGCTCACAAACTCGATTTTGCGGCCGGGACTCTGGATCGGAACCCGGTTGCCCGGTACTCGCCGAGGGCGGGAGGTTCCATGGAATCGCAGAAGCTTTGCGCTTACAACCAAACTCGCGAATGCTTTCTCGGTCTGGAGGTCACCGCCGCCGATCTCTCCTATGCCAACGTCAAGACCCGGATGGCAACCCTCTCATTCAAGTCCGGCGAGGGCCTTTGGATGGTGCCCTTCAGAGGAATGCCAGAGTCGGGCATGCATATCCCGTTCGATCTGATTTATCTTGACGAGGATTGCCGTGTCGTTGACCTGGTCGAAAGTTTCCCTACCTTTCGCGCCTCCTCCTCCGGTCCCACGCCGGCAAGTGTCCTGGTGCTGCCCACTCACTCGGTATATTCGTCGCAGACTCAACTCGGCGATCAGCTGGTGATCTGCGTTGCCGAGGAGATGGAGCGCCGCCTGGAGCGGTTTTCAGGCGCCAGCGGTGTTGCCGGCGCTGTCCGAAGCGCCGCTCTGCTCAGGCAAGCTCCCCTGTGGAGCGGCGGTCCCGGCCTGCTCCAGTTGGAGAATCGGTCGAGAAGGGGAGCAGATCCCGATTTTCAGCAGATGCATGAGATGGACCTAGTCCAACCGGGCATGAAGGAAGTCAAGCCTCCCAGAACCTGGTTGGATCGCTGGTGGTCTCCGGATCCCAGGAAGGCGCCGCGGGAGCCGGCGTTCGGCTTGGCCGCTTATTACTGGACAGGATCGGCTCCGGAGCCGCACGACATCAAGAACATCAGTTCGACGGGCCTGTACCTGGTCACCGAGGAGCGCTGGTACCCCGGCACCCTCATCCTGATGACGCTGGCCAGAAAGGGCTGCGAAGAGTGCGCTGAGCGTTCCATAGCCGTGCACTCCCGGGCGGTGCGCTGGGGCGCCGATGGCGTCGGCCTCCAGTTTGTTCTGGCAAACACCCAGGACAAGCGCCGAGGACGGGAGATTTCGGTAGTGGACGAGCTGGACAGAAGGGATCTCGATCGATTCTTGCGGCAGCTCCAAAGCGGCAAGGGCTAGGCGCTCTTCGGTAGCCTCCCGGGATCGCCTGAATCCTCCCTGCCGCAAGTTCCCACGCCCTTCCTCCCCGGCTCCTACATCTTTTGTTGTATACGGAATAGTATACTTTCCAGTTGACAAACGAAGGCCCAAAGGCGAAACATAATTAAGATTGTAAGAATACCGCGAGGATGAACCATGCGCCTCATGCAAGGTTGGAATCGTTTCTTGAGATCGAAGAGGGCGACCGGCCCAATCCGGTCCTGCGGTGATCGAATGCGCGCCGGCCTGCGCGGCGGGGAGGATGGACAAGCAGCCCTTGAATTGGCCCTCGTCCTGCCCGCCTTCATGTTCCTGCTGATGGGCATGCTGGTGTTCGGCCTTTATTTCAACAACTACCTGACGCTGGAAAATGCCGTTGGCCAGGGCGCGGCGCGTCTTCAGCAGATCCGCACCACCACGACAGACCCCTGCGCCGATACCTTTGCGGCGGTAACCGCGGCGGCGCCTAACCTCACTTCCAACCAAATCGGACTGGTTCTCAATCTCAACGGTGGGCCGAATGTAACCGGAACCAGCTGCCCCAGCCAGGCGTCGGCCCTGGAGAACATGGAGGGGGATCCCGTGGAGGTAACCGCCACGTATCCCTGCACACTGGTAGTTGTAGGGGTCAACTTTGGATCCACGGTCTGCCCGATGACAGCATCATCGACGGCGTTTGAGTATTAACCGCTATTCAGCGAGGCAAGTCCAATGAAAACGAACTTTACGTCTTATGTCCAAAGAGCGCTTCTCGACCAGTGCGGACAGGTGCTACCATGGGTGGCATTGGGAATGGTCGCCTTGCTGGGAACTGCCGGGTTGACGGTCGACGTAGGCGCTGCCTACGTCGTTCACGCCCAGGTCCAGAACTGCGCCAACCAAGCCGCGCTGGCGGCGGCGGGAGAAGTCTACACCTCCGGATCTTCGACTCCAGCCTCGGTTGCAACGCAGTACAGCTGTGGAACGGGGGATAAGAACTACAACTCCCTGGCGGGAAGTGCTACCACCACGGTAACCACTGTATGCCTTAATTTGCTGGAGCCGGCGGGAACCACCTGCGCCGCCAGCAACAATGCCCCAAATGCCGTCAAGGTTACCCAAGCCGTCACTGCGCCAACCTATTTCATGAGAGTGCTGGGCTTCAATTCCATTCCGATTTCGGCGACGGCGACCGCGTCCATGCAGGGCGCTGCGAACAAATGGAACGTGGCCATCATCCAGGACGCGACGGGATCGATGGCCACTGCGGACAGCAACTGCGGCGGAGTCTCCCAGTTCCAGTGCGCGATGAATGGCATTCAGACGTTCTTGGCGGCTTCGCTAGGGCCCCAATGTTCAGGGGGGCAGGTTACCTGCGATCCCTCGCAAGCGCATATGCGCATAGCACTCTTCTCCTTTCCAAACATGATTACGGCCGATCTTCCGGTCGCCAACGCATGCAGCGGCCAGACGTTTGTCCAGCCCGCGCCGTACACGGTCTATACGCTACCCAAGGAAACCGCGACATCCTACGCGCCGCTCACCTATCAGCAAGGCGCGACGACCTGGTCCGCGAGCTACGAGTTCACATTGGGAGCCAGCGATGCCGACGTCAACGGCTTCGTGGCCGACTGGTACCTGCCTTCCAGCACCAGCACGGGCCAATTGAATCCCGCTTCCTCGCTTGTGCAGGCGGTTGGATACAACCATGGAGGCCACCCCGGCTGCATGCCCATCTCCCCGGCCGGCATCGATCTGAACGGCGCCCTGGGCAACCCCGGCTCCACCGTGCTGGTCAACCATGCCAACGTCGGCGAAGGCATTACCTACTATGCCAGCGTAATCTACGCGGCGCAGGCGGCCCTGACAGCGGAAGCGGCGCTCTATCCGGATCCGAACACGAAGAACGCGATCATCCTGCTCAGCGACGGTCAGGCCAACACGCAGTGGATCTACTTCCCGCAAGGCACCGTGACACAAACGCCGGCACAGGACACCGCGCAGCCTTCCACCATTTCCGCCAGCCTGGGGTATTCCACCTTGAATACTGTCCCCAGTCTTACCGCGGTTGGCGCAGGCTATTTGACCACCCCGAATCAGGAGGTTGCGGCTGGGAAGACCATCTCCGGCGTCTACCCGGACTTCCTGGATGAGTGCCAGCAGGCCATTGTGGCCGCCCAGAAGGCCGCGCTTGCCGGAACCAGGGTGTACGCGGTCGCCTATGGCTCGGAACTTAGTGGATGCGGCAAGGGAAGCCACGCCGACGATTACACCGATGTCACGACGGTTACCCTGCCCAGCCCCCCCAACGTCTCATGGAGCGGGGCCTCGAACCTCACCCCTTGCTTGACGATGGAGAATATCGCCTCGGCGATCCAGTATTTCTACTCCGACTACAACCAGAGCGGATCCGGAGTGGACTCCAGTTGCATCAGCCCCTACACGTCAACGAATCTGGATACCATTTTCATGGCGATTGTGGCCGGCATGCAGGAGCCGAAGTTGCTCCCCAACAGCGCCACATAACCCGCTGTACTTAGACAAAGAGGCATCCGGGCCGCGCCTGCCCTAGGGACGCGGCCCGGATGCCTTTCTTATTGCGTCTCATCGGGAACAATCAGCGCCACTTCCACTCTCGCCGGCTGGCCATCCTGCGTGGCCGGCCTGAACTCCCACTGCTTGAGCGCGTCCAGTACAAACTGCGCGTGCGCAAAATGCGGCGGGAAGACGACAGCCAGCTCCTCGAAGCGGCCATCCTTGTTGACAAAGCCGTGAACCATCAGAACATCGGCGTCGATTGCGCCTTCAGGAATATCGGGCCGCACAATGTCAAACGGCCAGGGCGCCTCGATGCGCGTGGCATTCGCCGCCTTGGCGGCCGCATCTACCGAAGGCGGAATCGAATACTGCAAGATCCAGCTCTTCGCCAGGCCCACGTGCAGATAAACGGTGTACACCAGCCTGCCGCTCCAGAGCGACGGCACATCGGGATACCTTTGTTCCACCGTGGATCCCACCACCACCGAGCCGAACTGGCCGTCCTTGGCCATTGCAATATGCGTGGATGAAAGAGAAGTGCCCGATCCGGAACCGGTGTCCGTCCCCTGGTCGGAGCCGGTCTTCCCACCGCCCGCATTGCCCGAGCCCGTTCCACCGGCCTTGCCGGTCGAATCGCCATTCCCCGGCTTCGACGAGTCCTTCCCCGGCGTCAGCCCTCCCGGTGAGGTCGAGGACGCCGACTCGTTTCCCGCCGGCAAAAAGACCGTTCCCCCGGTCATGCGAAGGTCGGAGAGCGACAAGACGGCGGCAGAAGTCGGCTGTCCGGATCCGGTCGAGCTGGTCGCCGGAATCTTCTGCGGCAAATCCGGCCCGTGAATCGCCACCGGCGAGGTGTTGCTGGGAAACATCGGCAGCTTCTGTGTGCCAAAATCGGTGGCTGAAATGCGAATGTCCGCTGGCGTGACTTCCTGATTCGGCGCCTCAATCGACGGCCGCACCTCAGCAGCCGCGGGCTTGTCCGGCTGCGGCAGAACGATCGTCTTCACCACCGCCTTCTGCGAATTCCATATCAACAAGGAGGGAACAGGGACTGGCTCGGGAAGCGTGATTGGGGCTGGAATATCAGGCTGCAGCAGCGTCTGGCGCCGCAGCGCGTCCGGCACCATCTGCCGCGCGCCCGCGCTTTGGTCCAGTTGCGGCGAGTGCGTATCCGATTGCGGCCCCGGATAGCCGACTCCCTTTTCCTCGGCCCGGCGGCGCAGCGGCTCCGGCGCGCGCAGGTCCAGATGCCGCATCGAAAATTGATCCTTGGCAATCTCTTTGAGTCGCGGCGGAGCAATGACCCCGACGAAGCCCACCAGGGCAAATATGCCAGCATGAGCCACTACCGAAAACAGAAAGGAAGACGGCCGCTGAACCAATTCCGGCCGTTCCGAAAACAGGGTTATCGTGTGGGAAGACCTCATGAGCCGATGTACACCCTTTCTCGCGCCCCCTAGTCCGTCTTGGCGAATCCATTACCCATCAGCCGCCCCCAGCAGGTCTGAACCCCAAGCCCCCCGAGATTCAATTGTATCCTCTTTCTGAATCCTCTGGACCGAGGCTCCGCACATTGGTTCAAGCGATTGGCACCCGGCTCATGCGCCCAGATTGCCGATCACACCCCTCATGCCTCACTTGATACCCCCTGTTTGAGGCAATTTGCTCTTTTTGGACTATCTATGAGACTTTGCGGTAGTATACTGGATTCGCGTTTGAACTTGTTCGGCTCTCTGGCGAATCAATTGCCGGTTCGGCGTGATATTGCAACTCGTTTCCTCGGGCCCAGCGTTTGACTCCAGGGACAGAAAGGCGGAGCTGGCCGGATAGCCAGTTCAAACAGGTCTCTCAGATGAACCGAAGATTACTGACGATTCTTGTCATCGCATTCGTAATTGCCGGCCTCTGCGCCTTCATGGTCGCTCGCATGTTAGGCAGCCGCCTGCAGGCTACTAAGCCGGCAGCGACCAAATATGTGGTTGCCGCTAACGCGGACATCAAGCTCGGAACCACGCTCGCCGCCGGCAACCTGACATCCATCCAGATTGCCGGAGATCTTCCCACGGGCGCCATTCTCAAGCCCGAGGATGCCATTGGCCGCGGCGTCATCTCGGACCTTTATAAAGGCGAGCCCATCCTCGATAGCCGCCTGGCCCCTAAGGGCGGCGGTACTGGCTTGGCAGGCGCGATTCCCGTGGGCATGAGAGCCTGCGCAGTCAAGGTCGATGAAGTGGTGGGCGTCTCCGGCTTCGTCACTCCCGGCATGCGCGTGGACGTGCTCATCTCTGGCAATCCGCCGGGGGCACAGAATAACCAGGAAGGCACTCAGTCCAGGACTCTCCTGCAGAACATCCAGGTTCTTTCGGCCGGCACCGACATTCAAAAGGACCAGGAGGGCAAAGCCAAGCAGGTGCAGGTCGTCAACGTTTTGGTCACCCCGGAACAGGCGGAGGGCCTGACCCTGGCCCAAAACCAGGGGGTAAAGATTCAGCTCGTGCTGCGCAACCCGCTGGACACAAAAACCGATCCGGTTCCCGGAACGGGTATGGGCCTGATCTTCGCCGATAAGACTGTTGCGGCAAAACCTAAGTCTGTCGTGGTGGCAAAGAGCCCTAAGAAGCCCGCATCCGAGGCCTTCTCTATTGAAGTCATCAATGGTTCCAGCCGCAGCAAACAAGAATTTGGATCTCCCGAGGTAAAGCCGTGAGAACAAAGTTTGGCATTACCATCGCATACTACGGCGCATTGTCCTTTCTCCTCTGCGCAGTGTCGACCCTGCAAGCTCAAACGTCACCGCTTCCCGATCAGCCCGCCGCAGCCTCCGTTCAGGACTCCACGAACGAGCTCTACGTCGCTGTCGGAAAGACCGTGCTGGTCGACCTTGCCAAGCCCATCATGCGAGTAACGATAGGTTTGGGCGATATCGCCGTGGCGCAAGCGATCAGCCGGACCGAGATCATGGTGAATGGAAAGGCCCCTGGAGAAACCAGCCTGATTATTTGGGACACCAAAGGCGGCAGGCAGTTCTTCAATGTGACGGTGCGCGCCAGCACGGCTCAGGAAAACGACAGCCTGGACGCAGTCCGCCGCGAACTCAGAACCGAGCTTCCCGGACAGACTCTCAAGATCAGCGCCGAGAGCGGTTCCATCTTCCTGCGCGGCAGTGTCAAGGATCTCGCCAGCTCCGAGCGCGCCGTCAAGATTGCCTCTATCGCCGGCAAGGTCGTCAACCTGCTGAACGTCGAACTGCCCGCTGCCGATCCGCAGATTCTCCTCAAGGTCCGCTTTTGCAGTGTCGACCGCAGCAAGGAGGCGCAGTATGGAATCAACCTTGTCAGTCTTGGCTTGGGAAATACGGTCGGCGGCATTACCACCGGACAGTACAGTCCTCCTTCCATTACTATTCCTGTGACGGGGCCCTTAGCAACCTTCTCCAATGAGCTGAACATGCTTGCCTTGCCAATAGGCAACTGGCCTATTGGCGTTGACATTCAGGCGCTCGAGACCAAAGGCGTCGTCGAGACGCTCGCCGAGCCCAACGTCCTGGCGGTAAACGGCAAGGAAGCCAGCTTCCTGGCCGGCGGAGAATACCCCTATCCTGTCGTTCAGGGAAATGCCGGCGGCGGCACATCCATTTCTATCCTGTTCAAGGAGTATGGAGTTCGCCTCAACTTCATCCCCACCATCACTCCCCGCGGAACTATCCGCCTTCAAGTAGCCCCGGAAGTCAGCGCTTTGGACTTCACCAATGCCCTCGAGCTCTCTGGATTTACGGTTCCCGGCATTACCTCCCGAAAGATGAAGACCGAGGTCGAGCTGAACGACGGCCAGACTTTTGTCTTAGGTGGGCTTCTCGACAACACGGAAACGGAAACCTTCGAGAAGATCCCCTTCCTCGGAGACATTCCAATTCTCGGCAAGTTCTTCCAGTCGTCCACCAAGACCAGGACGAATACCGAGCTGATCGTCACCGTGACGCCGGAGATCGTGACGCCCATACCGGCTGGCGCGCCCCTGCCTGAGTTGAAGTATCCGGTAAAGTTCCTGCCGCCCAACTCCGGCATACCCATGAATACTCCGGATGCCAAGACGGCCGCCAACACGCAGGCGCCCCCGCCGACGACCATCCCCGTTGAGAAGCTGATTGACAGTATGAAGCCGGAGCCTCCTCTGGTAATCGAAGGCTCCCAGGGCTTTGGCGGGGCATCGACCGGGACTAGCTCCGCTGCCCCGTCCATGCCTACTCAGTAACGCTGTCGGCGGCTGTCTTTCCTGACGGCCGCCGTCGCTTGAGACTGTGCGTTCTCCACCCTGGAGCAGTTGCGGACGGTTGGGTATGGCAAGCTGCGGATATTGGCGCTCTGAGAGTGCGGGAGTTGGAGTTTGCATAGACCGCGTTCACGGAAGGCCGAGAAGAACTTGAGGCGACCCCGATGAACCTGCTGAGCCGGATTGCTTCCACGCTGCGCGATCGCCTCACTGCTCGCCGCCATCAAACCCACGATATCCGTCTGCGGGTTGCCAACCTCACCCGCAACACTGTGCTTGCCACACGCATGGAGCTCGCCGACAGCAGTCCAAAGCGCAACAAGGGCTTGCTGGGGCGCAGCCACCTCGCTCCCGGAGAGGGCCTGTGGATCCTCCCCTGTGAAGCCATCCACACCTTTGGCATGAAATTCCCCATCGACCTTGTCTATCTGGACGGCAAGAACAGAATCAAGAAACTCTGCCGCGAAGTGCCTCCATGGCGGCTCTCGGTCTGTCTCTCCGCTCGCTCCGTCCTTGAGCTACCCTCTGGCGCTATCCGCGAAACGAAGACCCGCCCTGGAGACACTCTCGAGTTCTCCTCCGCATCCGCGTCCGGCGACAGCGCCGATGCGGCGCGTTCCTGACCTGAACTGCCGCACCGGGTTATCGGGATCGTCATTCCGGAAGCGCGACCTTGGATTCAGCCGCGTGCCTGGCTGTATGATTCCACATTCTGTGCTTTTCAATCGTCGGTTTCATGGTTGCTTCCATGCTCCCGCTCCAGGTCTCCGCTTCTCGTCCCCGGGCGGCGCAGGCCTGCGACTTTCGTGGGTCTCCACCTTCGTGTCATGTATACGTTGCCAGTCTCCCCGTCTCCCCCACTGTATACAGGAGTTTACACTCCGGCCTATCTCTGCACGGGCCGATGTTTCCGTAAGCTATTGATTTATAGGGAGTATAGCAACAAGTTAAGTATGGCACACCACTTGCAACAAGACGGGTGCCCCGGCCTGAAGCTGGGAAAATTCACCCATGGAGAGAACACCAATGAACAACACGCTTCTCAAGCTGTATGTGATGTTCCAGGATCTGATGAACCGCGAGGAAGGTCAGGATCTGGTCGAGTATGCTCTAATCATCGCGCTGGTTTCCATCGCCCTGGTTGTAAGCCTGAACGGTCTGACCACCGCGATCACCGGCGTCTTCACAACGATTGCCGGCAAACTCTAAGCCCGATCGGGCGATTCCTGCGAAAGCAGCGTTGCGGAATAACAAACCTCATTCTCCACCAGCTTCGGTCCGTTGCGGGAGAGATGCACTGCGCAGAGCGGTCGCTTTGCGTGTGCCCTCTCCCGCAGACGATCAAGTATGGGCCAACTCGATGGGAGACACCACAATGCCGTCCATACTTGGAAGAATTCGTTCCGGATTGCAAAGCCTTCTCCTGCAAGAGGGGGGGCAGGATCTGGTCGAGTATGCCCTGATCATTGCGCTGGTTGCCCTCGCCGCGGTTACCAGTCTGAAATCTGTGGAGACCGCGATCGCCGGCGTCTTCACAACAATCAACGGGAAACTGTAACCCTGATCGAGACGATTCTGCGATGGCAGAGTCACGGCATCGCGAACCACCACCACCAGCTTCGGTCCGTTGCGCGGGAGTTTCGCAAAGCAGTTGCTTTGGATGTGCTTTTCCCGGCAAACGACCCGGACGTAGACGACTCAGCGGGAGGCACCCTCTATGCGGTCTGCATTTTGGAAGATTCGTTCCGGATTGCGATGCCTCATCCTGCAAGAGGGGGGGCAGGATCTGGTTGAGTACAGCCTGGTCATACTGATCGTCGCAATCGCCCTGGTCGCAACTGTGGGAAGTTTTGCTACGTCTCTCGTTAGCTATTACACCTACATCAATTCGCATTTCCCATGAGGCCGACTGAATCCTGTTGGAAATGGACCGAGGACGCAAATCGGTCCTTTTCTTTTTTGCGGGAAAGACTCGCATGCAGATCGGTTGCCGGGGCGATCCCTCCTTGGCCTTTGCGCCCGAGTTCAGGATTCCGCTGTTGCTGTTTTCAATCCTGTTTCCAGTCCTTCATGAGGCTGGAATGATTCGTTTTTCGCCTAAGCGCTTCCGCGACATCCGCGGCAAACTCGCGGTATAGTACCGTTATGTTCCTGTCTTCTTCCGTTGAACCTGGCCCTGGGCTGTTCCTGATTGAAGCTGGCCTTACCGGGATGGCGTCCGCGCTTGTCCTCGGATGGCCCCGCCTCGGTACCTCATTCTTCTCGCGCATTGAACGCCCTTTGGCGGGTTTGGCGCTGCGGAAGGGCATGTCTGTCGCCATCGTCGGCCTAGGAACGCTTCTCTTGCGGGTTGCCCTGCTCCCCTTGTGCCCCATACCCCATCCATTCAGCACGGGTGATTTCAGCTTCCTGTTGGCGGCAGACACATTCGCGCATGGGCGCCTCGCCAATCCCACGCCCGCGATGTGGACTCACTTCGAAAGCATCCACATCGCCATGCAGCCCACTTACTCTTCGATGTACTTTCCGGGGCCGGGGCTGGCGATGGCTGCCGGAAAGGTGCTCTTTGGAAATCCCTGGTACGCCATCCTGATCGCCGGCGCGCTGATGTGCGCCGCCATCTGCTGGATGCTGCAGGCCTGGCTGCCGCCCTCCTGGGCACTGCTCGGAGGGGTGCTGGCGGTTCTGCGCCTGGCGCTCTTCAGTTACTGGACCAATACCTATACCGGCGGAAGCTGGCTCTCGGCTCTCGGAGGTGCGCTGGTGCTCGGCGCGCTGCCTCGATTGATGAAGACTGCCCGCTTTCGCTATGCGATGCTCATGGCGGCGGGCATCGTGCTTCTGGGCCTGACCCGTCCCTATGAAGGCCTGCTTCTGTCTCTTCCGGTAGCTGTCGTTCTGGGGCGCTGGCTTCTCTTTGGAAAGAATCGTCCGTCCGCTGCCGTGCTCCTTCGCGGGGCCGCTGCGCCGCTGGCGCTGATCGCCGCCGCCGTCCTATGGCTGGGCTACTACGACTACCGCGCATTTGGAAGCCCCTTTACGCTGCCCTACACCGTCGCGCGCAATACTTACGCCATTGCGCCTTACTATATCTGGCAGCCGGAACATCCTATTCCCAACTATCGGCACGAGGAAATGCGGCGCTTCTACATCGACAATGAGCTGGTCGGCGTCGCTGAGCTGCGCAGTTGGTCCGGCTTTATCCCGGAGACTTTGAAGAAGTTCACGTGGGGGATGGTGATGTTCTTTGCCGGCACGGCATTGCTCCCTCCCCTCGTTCTGGGTTGGCGCGTGCTTTTCGATCGCCGTCTACGCTTTCTTGTTCTCTGCTTTTTCTTCTGGATGGCCGGCATGATGATCGGCATCTTTTTGATCCCTCACTATCTGGCGCCCTTTACGGCGGCATTCTATGCCCTGGGCCTGCAGGCCATGCGCCACCTTCGCGCCTGGAAGCCCGAGGGCAAGCCTGGCGGCCTGGCGTTGGTCCGCCTCCTGGTCACAATCTGTGTTGCCATGGCGGGGCTGCGGGCCTTCGCGGAGCCGCTTCATCTTATTCCTCCAGAGTGGCCGGGGGGCATCTGGATCAATTCATGGGTTGGCCCGGGCAGATTTGGCGGCGAGCGAGCGCGGGTAGAAGCTCGCCTGGAACAGCTTCCCGGTTCGCAACTTGCTATTGTGCGGTATTCCCCGGTACACGAACCCATGGATGAGTGGGTTTACAATGCCGCTAACATCGATAGCTCGAAGGTCATCTGGGCGCGCGAGATGGATGCCGCCAACAATTTGGATCTCATCCGCTATTACAAGGACAGGCAGGTCTGGCTGGTGCAGCCGGACGCTCAGCCGGCAAAGGTGTCTCCATACGCCATGCCCGAGCAGGCAGGCAATGCCGCTCGGTAAGTGAACTCCGGATAGGATGCGAGGGTTGAAAGATGCCATTGACAGGGGACAGCGTGACGACGGCCGCCGAAGCCTCACCGGCGATCCACGCCAAAACATGGCTCGCGTGCAGGCCGCAGTGCCTGCGGTTCTTGATATTCACGCTGTGCGCCGCTTTATATCTTCTCCCGTTCATGCGTCTTCTTCAGTTGGGCGGAGACGAAGGATCGGTTGTCTATGGCGCCGTCAGGATCGTTCACGGCCAGGTCTTCGCGCGCGATTTTTTTGAGGTCATGGGTCCGGGAACGCCGTACTGGCTTGCCGCTTTCTTCAAGGTCTTCGGCGTGACGTTTCTGGCGACGCGGATATGCCTGTTCCTCACTTCCCTAGGAACCGGCATATTGATGTATTTTCTATCTTGCCGCGTGTGCAAAAGATACCGATCGCTTCCCTGTCTTCTTCTGGTGAGTACGTTTTTCGGCGCAAGCTGGCCCGGCAACAGCCATCATGTGGATGGCAACTTCTTTGCGCTGCTGTCGGTCGCGTGCGTTGTTCTGTGGCAGGATAGGCGCTGGAAGGCTTTATTGATTTTTGCGGGAGTATTTGCCGGACTCACGACCTGCTTTCTCCAGCCCAAGGGAGTATTGCTGCTGGTTGCCATGCTTCTGTGGCTATGGGTGCAGCGTCAAAGGGGGGCGGCATCCATCTCCGCGCTTGGCCTGATAGCTGGAGGCTATCTCGGCGTAGCCGGGCTTGTGCTGGGATATTTCTGGAGTCAGCGAGCCCTGGGCAGTCTGGTCTTTGCGAATCTCGTGTGGCCATCAAGGCATTACGGAACTGTGAATGCGGTTCCCTATGCGCAGGGAATCATCAGATGGTATTGGGTTCGTTATATAACGATGAAGGATGCCTTTAGCTGGCCCTTTAACCTGGCGGCGATCGGCGTGGCGGCGATCCTGATTGCTCCTTTTCTTTTTGTTGCGTCTCTTCCAGCTTTGATGCCCCTTTCCGCGTTGTGGGCGATTCTTGCCGGCAGGAACAAATGGCGGCCCGTGGCGCCGGAGATTGCACTCTACGGGCTGTGCGGATCGGCGTTGTGGCTTTCGGAGATGCATCGCGTGGATATATTTCATCTTGTCTTCGGATCGCCGTTGCTGATCGTTCTATGCATTTACTTCCTGGATGTGAACCGGAGCAGGTTTTCCGGCTACGCGTTGCAGCTTCTTTTTATAACCGCGGTCTCGCTGGCGGCCTTCAATTTTATTGGAGTTCTGACGGCGCACTCCTTAATGACGCGAGTAGGTTCGGTAGCCGTATTCAAAGACGATCCGGTTCTCGTGTTTATAGATACACATGTCGCCCCAGGCGAGGAGATGTTTGTCTACCCGTATCACCCGATGTACTATTTTCTCTCCTCGACAACGAATCCGACGCGTTATAGCCTTCTATTGTACAACTACGATACGGAAACCGAGTTTTATGATGCTATAAACTCCTTAGGGAACCTCTGAAAAACTCTTTGATCCTTATGGTTTCTGAGTGAAGCTGTATTTGGAAGGGGATCACAGATGCAGCAGTTGACCTTGGCTCGGCAGGCGGAGTTTCAGCGGTACACGAAG
>Ga0187863_10000025_pt1 | contig 125916 bp, 99 predicted proteins | sample June2016WEW_11_1_FD_132975 | JGI IMG/M metagenome (GOLD analysis project Ga0187863, IMG submission 132975) | Peatland microbial communities from SPRUCE experiment site at the Marcell Experimental Forest, Minnesota, USA - June2016WEW_11_10 | ecosystem: Environmental > Terrestrial > Soil >...
CGGGAAGCGCACGCCGCGGGGACGCCGATGATGCTCGGCCGCCGCCTCGCGGGTCTCGTGTTGGTGTCGGCGTTCGCAGTCGCGTTGCCGCGGTTGAGCGGTGCTCAGAGCTTCGACTTCCACGCCCCGCTCTCGGCCGTCGATGCAAAGACGCCGGCGGTCATGCGCGATCTGGCAGAGCGGCTGCTGCCCGTTTATCAGGACTCCGATCCAGATCGATATCTCGCGAACCTATCGGTGCTGCAATTGGCGGCGGCCGACTATTCCGCTGCGATCGAGTCGCGGGAATCCCTGCACGAGCGCCGCCGGCGCGCGGATTCGGGCCGCCCGGTCGGGCGCGGCAGGGTGCTGGATATCTATGTCCGCACCAAGGCCATCGAGGCGCAACGGCGCGTGCCGTTCTCCGAGGCGTTCGACATGGCGTATCAAGAGGTATTTTCCAAGCTCAACGATCATGATGCCTTCATGCTCTCGGGCTGGCTCGCCGCTCCTGCCCAGGAGTTTCAGGAGAATTTCCAGCGGTTGCTCGACGAGCAACGCTCCAAGGACATCATCAATCAGCAGGAGGCCGAGACGCTGCTGTCCGCCTACGCGTACTTCGAGGCCTACCGCGGATCGGCCCCTTTGGCGGGACCGCTCAACTCGGTGGATGAGGCGAAACGCTATGCGGAGGGCGAGGTCAGCATCAAGGTGCCCGGGCGCGGCAGCATCGCCGCAACCGTGATTCGCCCGCAGGGCGCCTCCACCGCGCTTCCCGCGCTGCTCGAGCTCGGCATCGATCGACCTACGGTGTCCGCCAAGGAGAGCGCAGCGCATGGCTACGTGGGCGTGTTCGCGGACATGCGCCGCGCAGCGGCAGGAACCGCCGCTTTCGTTCCGTATCAGCACGACGGTGAGGTGGCGCGGGCACTCATCGACTGGATCGCCAAGCAGGGCTGGAGCGACGGGCGGGTGGCGATGTACGGCGAGGGGTACAGCGGATTCACGGCCTGGGCGGCGGCGGGGCGCATGCCGCCCGCGCTCAAGGCCATCGCAGTCTCGGATCCGACCGCGCCCGGCATCGATATGCCGATGTCCGGCAGCGTCTTTCAGAATTCGGGGTACCGCTGGTCTCTGGAAGTCACCCACACCCGGGAGGAGGTCGATCCAAGTTTCGGCGACGATGCCGTTTGGCGCGCGCTCGACGAGAAATGGTATCGAAGCGGACGGCGCTATCGGGATCTGGGGACGATCCATGGCCGGCCCAACCCGATCTTCATCCGCTGGTTGAACCATCCGAGCTACGACCGGTTTTGGCAGAGCATGATCCCGTATCAGCGTCAATTCGCCCGCGTCGACTTTCCCGTGCTCACGATGACCGGTTATTTCGCCGCCGCAGAGCCCGCCGCGCTCTACTATTTCACGGAGCATCATCGCTACAACCCTCGTGCGGACCATACCTTGCTCATCGGACCGTACGACGATCAAGCCATGCAGCGCGGGGCGTCCGCCTCGGTGCGCGGCTACGACGTGGACGCGGCTGCGCTTCTCGATTTGCGCGAGCTGCGATATCAGTGGCTCGACCATGCAATGAAGGGCGGCGCGGTCCCGGCCGAACTCCAAGACCGGGTCAATTTCGAGATCATGGGCGCAAATGAGTGGCGCCATGTGTCGTCGCTGCGGGCCATGGCCGACGCATCGCTCAAATTCTATTTGAGCGCCGGTGCGGCCGGCGCGGCCGAAGGACGCCGGCTCATCAGGCGCAAGAGCGCGAAGGCCGCCGCGGTCGCTCAGACCGTGAGCCTCACGGACCGCAGCGATGCAGCATGGCTGCCGCCGAGCGACCTCATCACACGAAATCTCGTCACGCACAACTCCGTGACGTTCGTGAGCAACTCGTTCAAGACCCCGACGGACTTCAATGGCCTGCTGTCGGGGCGGTTGGATTTTTCAGTGAACAAGATGGATATGGACATCGATATTGCCGCCTATGCGTTGACGGCGGCCGGTGATTATGTGCGCTTGTTCAATCCGGCGGATGAGCTGCGTTTGAGTTATGCGGCCGACCGTGTGCACCGCCATCTGCTGAGAGCGGGGGAGCGGCAGAAATTGGCATTCGTCGGCGAGCGCATGACCAGCCGCCGGCTCGAGGCAGGCAGCCGTCTGGTGATCGTGCTGCGCGTGAGCAAGCGCCCGGATCGGGAGATCAACTACGGCACCGGCAACGACGTGAGCGAGGAGTCGATCGACGACGGCAACACGCCAATCAAGGTGCGCTGGTACAACGACAGCTATATCGAGATTCCGGTCAGTACGGAAGCGGCGCCGCACGAGCACGCTGCGGCGGCAAAGCCGGCCCCCGCGCCGCATTGAGCCCGATGGTCGCCGCCCCCGGCGCCGGTCTCAACTCGCGCTGTACTGGATGGTCACCGCACCGGATCCTGAGTTTCCGGCATTGTTGGTATAGCTGAATCCAAGCGCCAGGTTGGCGCTGCCACTCGGAACGGTCGGTGCATAAGTGAGCGTGAGCTGGCAGCTCGCTGCGCTGCCGGTGACCGAGGGACAGGTGAAGGTGCTTGGTCCGCTCCAGCCGGCCGGCAGCGACAGCCCCGATACCGACAGTCCCGTGGCAGGATTGCCGTCGCTCGTCGTGAAGCTCACCGTGACGGTGTTGACGCTGCCGCTTGCGACATTGAGCGGCGAGCCGGGATTGACTCCCGCAACGACCGTATTGTTCGACATGGCGCGATAGCTGACGGTGGCGGTGCCCGTGTTGGCCAATCCCGCGTCGTTCACGTAGCTGTAGCCGAGCGCGAGCGTTTGCGCGCCGTTCGTGACTGCGCTGGGCGCATAGATCAGCGGCAGCTGACAGACCGTCCCGTCGCTCACGGTCAGACAGCTGAACGTGGTCGAGGTCGCGCTCCAGCCGGGCGGCAGCGGGTTGAGTCCCGAAGTGATGGTGAGGGCGTTCGAGGTGACCGGCACGCCGATGGCCGGATTGGCGTCGTCGGTGGCGAAAGTGATGGTCACCGGCGTCGGTGCGGTGGGCGAGCCGATGATCACCGCAAGCGAGGGTTGGCTGGGGCTTGCAGCGATGGTGTCGTTGGTCATTGCACGGTAGGGGATGCTCAACGTCCCAGTCTTTGTCTGGTTGGCGTTGTTCTTGTAGCTGTATCCGACCATCAGTGTACCGGGCGTCGTGTACGCGGTCGGCGTGTACGACAGGTTGAGCTGGCACGTGCTGCCGGTACTCACCGTGGTGCAAGCGAAGCTGGGTGATGCGCTCGACCAGCCGGCCGGCAGTGTCGTCAAATCGCTGGTGACCTGCAGCGCGGTGGCGAGGCGCGTGTCGTCCGTCGTAAATACCACCGCGACGTTCTGCGAGCCCTGTCCGACCACGGCGTTGATTTGGCCGGCGGGCGAGGGCGTCGCGACCACGTTGTCGTTGGTGGTCGCGGCATAGGGAACGTTCAAGGTGCCGGTCTGTTGATTCCCCGCATCGTCATTGTAGGCGTAAGCGAGTGTGAGCGTCCCTGAGCCGAGCGCCGTGGGGGCGTAGGTGAGTCCGAGATGGCAGCCGTTGCCGGTGCTCACGCTGCCGCAGGAAAAGCTGTTGGATCCGCTGTGCCAGCCCGCCGGCAGCGCGGCCAGATTCGAGGTGACGATGAGCCCGCTCGCAGCCCGTCCGTCGTCGGTGTTGAAATCGATGGCGACGGCCTGGCTGCCGGTTTTTTCGACGGCGTTGATCTGCCCGGCGGGCGATGAGGTCGCTACGACGTTGTTCGAAGAGGTCGTAGCGTACGGGATGTTGAGGCTGCCGACGCGGGAGGCGCCCGAATCGTCCGTGTACGCATAGTTCAGCGTGAGCACTCCACTCGCGGATGCGGCCGGTTGATAGCTCAGCATGAGCTGGCAACCGTTGCCGGTGGTGACGATGGCGCAGGAGAAGGACGGCGATGTGCTCGACCAGCCGGCCGGCAGCGCGGAAAGATCGGTGCTCACCGTGAAATTGGTGATGGCCGCATCCATCGTGGCGTTGCTGGTGTCGGAGGTGAAGTTCACGCTCACCGATTGTGTGCCAGCGCCCAAGAGTGCATTGATTTGACCGCTGGGCATGGCGGTCGCCACGACGTTGTTCTGGGCAATGGCCTGGTACGAGATCGTGACCGAACCCCCGGGTGCCTTCGACAGGTTCGCGTTGTCGACATAGACGTAGTTGACGACCAGTGAGCCCGAGTCGGAGGCCGTGGGCGCGTAGGTCAAGTTGAGCACGCACGCGCTGCCGGCCATGACCAGCTTGCAGGTGAACGCCAGCGGACCGCTCCAACCGGCGGGTAGCGTGCTCAAGCTTCCAGAAATGCCGAATCCGGTGATCGATCGCCCGTCGCTCGAGGCGAATGTGATGCCGATCGTCTGGTTCGAGCCCACGGCGACCGATACATTGGAGTTCGAAGCAGTGGCGATGACGGTATCGTCGGTGCCCGTGGTGCCACTTTCTCCGCCGACGCCGCCCTTGGGGCTCGTGGCGGTACCGCTGCCGCCGGTACCTCCGGTGCCGCCGGTATTGCCTGCGAGGCTCGCGGCACCGTACGCTGTGCCGCTGCTGCTGCTGCCCCAGGGTGAACTGATGTCGCAGCCCGATACCGCCAGGAGCGTAGCGAGACTCAAGAGAAGTGATCGATGACTAACTTGCATCTCTATTACCACCGGCGACAATCAGGAGCGAATTCGACAGCCATCGAATTCGGGTCCAAGTTATGCCCTGGGTGGATGGCGCGAAGTTAACCGCGTCACACAATCCGGGCGAGGCGCGAACTCATTTATTGCGGCCGCTCGAAGCCGTGGTTTTTCGCTCACAATCGACTGCGTATTGTTCAATCGAACGCTTGAATCGTGGACTGTAAAATGAACATAACGTGCAGGGAAAACCTCAGTGATCAATGGTCCGCGGAAGCGCAGCGATACGAGCGCTACGATGTGCGCGCGGGCGATCGTCCTGCCGGCGCGAGTTTCGCGTCGAGGTCCGCCGTCTATGGATGCTCGGGCGCCGCGGGCACGGCACATCCCTACGCGACGTTGACCGCGATCGAGATCTTGAAGCGTGGCGGCAGCGCCGCCGACGCCGCAGTGGCCGCCGCCGCATGTCTCGGATTCTTGGAGCCCACGGGATCCGGAATCGGCGGCGACTGCTATGCGTTGATCTGGGATCCGAAGATATCGAAACTCGCAGGTCTCGCCGGATCCGGCCGCTCTCCGACATCATTGAGCCTCGACATGGTTCGCAGTCGCTCGCCGCACGGGCTGATCGCGCCCTACGGTGCAATCGCCGTATCCACGCCCGGCGCGCTGGATGCGTGGTGGACCATGCATCAGCGGTTCGGCCGGCTGAAATGGTCCGAGATTCTCGCGCCGGCCATCGACCTGTGCGAGCGCGGGGTACCGGTGCCGCAGGTCATCGGTTTTCACTGGAAGCGGGATCTTGAGGTGTTCCGTGAGGCGAGTTCCGGCGTGGAGGAGTGGGCGAATGCCATGCGCACGTATGCTCCGCAAGGACACGCGCCGCGCGAGGGAGAGTTGTTCCGCAACCCCGATCTGGCGCACACCTATCGCATGATCGCCGAAGGCGGCCGCGAGGCCTTCTATGAAGGCCCCATCGCGCTCGCCATCGACGCTTATTTCAAGCGCATCGGCGGTTGGCTGTCGTTCCAAGACTTGAAGGCGCACAGGAGCGAATGGGTCGAGCCGCTGGTGAGCTCTTACCGAGGTGTCGATGTCTATGCGATGGGCGCCAACACGCAGGGCCTGGCGACCCTGCAGATGCTCAACATTCTCGAGAATTTCGATTTGCGCGGGATGGGCTTTCAATCGGCGGAATCGATCCACACGCAAGCGGAGGCCAAGCGATTGGCCTACGAGGACCGCGCCCGTCACTACGCGGATCCCGATTTCTCGAGCGTTCCGATCGAGCGGCTGAATTCGAAAGAATACGCGTCCGAGCGCGCGAAGCTCATCCGGCCGGATCGGGTGCGCACCGGTGCGCCTGCCGAGGCCCCGAGCCGCGGCGATACCACTTATCTGACGGTCGCCGACTCAGGCGGCCTGATGGTGTCGATGATCCAATCCAATTATCGCGGGCTCGGCTCGGGGTTGGTGGCCGACGGCTTGGGCTTCATGTTTCAAAGCCGCGGTCAGCTTTTCTCGCTCATCGATGGTCACCCGAACGCATACCGGCCGGGCAAACGGCCATTCCAGACCATCATTCCAGGATTTGCGGCAGTGGGTGCGCGTCCTTGGATGTCCTTCGGCGTCATGGGAGCGGACATGCAGCCCCAGGGACAGACGCAGATCATCGTGAACCGGGTCGACTACGGCCTGGATATTCAGGCCGCGGGCGACGCTCCGCGTTGGCACCACCAAGGGTCGCCTCAAACCATGGGAGAGGATGAGCCCGGCCTTGGGGCCTGCGGCGTCCTGCGATTGGAGTCCGGGGTGCCGGAGCAGACGCGCCGCCGGCTGACGGAGCGCGGCTGGCCGATCGGTGCATCCGACGGCGGATTCGGCAGATACCAGTGCATCGAACATCGGAGCGAGGGTTCTGCGCGCGTTTACGCGGCCGCGAGCGAAATGCGCGCGGACGGAATCGCGCTTGCTTATTGATGTTGTTAAGCTCCGACGCTGCCGCCACGCCGACGGCACCCGGGGGTAATGGACTCATGGCTCGCTCGACCGCAACGGTTTCTCAAACTCGCTCCTTCACGACCGTCTTTTTGATCGAGATGTGGGAGCGATTCGGCTTCTACGGCATGCAGGTGCTGATGGTCACCTACATGATGAAGAAGCTTGGCTTCGTCGATACCCGGGCGAACCTCGTCTGGGGCGCCGCGGCCGCGCTCATCTATGCGACGCCGGCGATCGGCGGCTGGATCGGGGATAAATTGATCGGCACCCGGCGCACGATGAAGATCGGCGCGGTGGTGCTCGCGATCGGCTACGCGCTTCTTTGGCTGCCGACCGACAACCAATTCTTTTTGTACACGGCCCTCGGCGTGATCATCGTCGGTAACGGGCTGTTCAAGGCGAACTCCGGGAATCTGGTGCGCAAGATCTACGAGGGCGATGACACCAAGATCGACAGCGCCTTCACCATGTACTACATGGCCGTGAACATCGGCTCCATGATATCGATGACCTTGACCCCATGGATACGCGATTACGTCGGCGAGCACTACGGCGATTCCGCCGGCTGGCACACGGCGTTCGGCGTGTGCTCGATAGGACTGGTTCTTGGTCTCCTCAATTACACGCTCATGAGCCGCGCGCTGGCACACATCGGCTCTCCGGCGGACGACGCGCGTCCCGCGCCGAAACGGCTCGCCGGCGTTCTGTTGGGCAGCCTCGGCATGGTGCTCCTTTCCGTGGTCATCCTGCAGAGCGAGGCGGTGGCCCGGGTGTGCGTGTACACGGCGGGCGCGGTCATCCTTGCCGTCTTCGTCCACCTGATCCGCGTGAGCCACCGCGACGAGCGCGCTGGCCTCATCGCGGCGCTGGTTCTGGTGGTGCAGACCATATTCTTCTTCATTTTCTATCAGCAGATGTCGACCTCGCTGAATTTGTTCGCGCAGAACAACGTGAACCTCGATTTCAGCCTGTTCGGCTGGCACCTGTTCACCTGGATTCCGGAGCAGTATCAAAATCTCAATTCGATCTGGATCGTCGTGCTGAGCCCCGTGCTGGTGTTCATCTACAACTCGCTCGGCCGCGCGGGCAAGGACGCATCGATTGCCGCGAAGTTTGCCTGGGGCTTCGCGGCCGTGGCGATCGGTTTCTTCATCTACGGCGTGGGTGCGCGCTGGGCGGTGGATGGCAGGGTGTCGTCCTGGATCATGGTGTGGGGATATGGGCTCTATTCGCTCGGCGAGCTGCTCGTCAGCGGCCTGGGGCTCGCCATGATTGCGCGCTATGTCCCCGCGCGGATGGGCGGTTTCATGATGGGAGCGTACTACGTGGCGTCCGGCCTCTCGCAATATCTCGGCAGCGTGGTCGCGAACTTCGCGCACATTCCGGAGGGACTCAAGGATCCGGTGGAGTCGTTGAACATCTATACCAGTTTATTCAACAAGCTTGGATTCGCCGGCGTGCTTTGCACGGCGATTGCCATCGCGATGCTGCCGTTGATGAAGCGCCTGTCGTCGAGTCATGCGGATGCCGGCGCGAATCAGACGCCGCTCCCGGCCGTGCACAGCGAGGAGTTCAACACCGCATCCTGAACGCCAGACAGCGTTCTACGAACTCGGGCAGCGGCGATTCGCGTGCACGCGAATCGTGTCTCCGTCGTTGACGCCCGGCTTGTCTTTGTGGCCGCATCGGCGCATGTCGCGGTCGCCCGTCGTGGCGGTCCAGGTGAGATGCCCGCGGCCGGACGCGTCCGGGGTGACGGACACGGATACCGAGGCATTTCCATTGATGACCTCGCCGCTCACAACCGCTTGCGGCGGCTGGGCATTGCGATCGTATATGGTCACGGTGAGGGCGTCGGGCGTGTCGTTCAACACCTTGACGGTGACGCCATCGCCCGCAAGCGCATTGCCACCGGCGCAAAACATCACCCCCAGGGCAATCGCAGCAACTCGCATGTCGTACATGGCATTCCTCTGCTAAACGAGCTTGAGATCCAGCGGTCGAACCTGCGCGAACACCGCATCGCATTGTACGGCCGAAAGGCCCCACATCGATCGGAACAGGCCGCCGAGCACCGCCCGATAGTCGTTCAAGACCGGAAAATCCCGATCCTGCAGCAGGTTGGCGCGGTTGACGGGGCGCTGCTCGCCCGCCACGGTGCCTCCCCGGACGGATCCGCCGAGCACCCAATACACCGAGCCGTGCCCGTGATCGGTACCACGGTTGCCGTTCTCACGGAACGTGCGGCCGAATTCAGAGACCACGACGACGACGGTGTTGTTCCATTCGGTGCCGAGTGTCTGAGCAAACACCTGCAGGCCGCGGCCGAGACTCGCGAGGTTTGCGGCAAGCGGACCCTGGGAAGCACCCTCGCCGACGTGGGTGTCCCAGCCGCCGACGTCGACGAAGCCAACCCGATACTTGTCGCGCATGAGCCGTGCCATGCGTTCGGCTTCGAGCTCGAACCCCTTGGTGTTGACGGCACTGCGGCTCGCCGAGAGCATCTCCTGCGCGATCTTTTGGGCGACTTCCTGACGAAGATCCAAACCGTCGCGCACTGCCGTCTCGAGATGGTGGCCGGCGTACATGTCGTTCAGGATTCGCGCCTGGCGCTCGTCGAACGGCGGTTTGCCGATGTTCTTGAGCGACAGGTTCGGCACCGTGGAGGCTCCCTCGAAGGCGAGCGGCAACGCGTCCGTGAAGGCGATGGGGTCGGGCTCCGGGGCGGTGCCGCCGAGCGTCTGCGCCAAGCGGCCGAGAAACCCGGAGCGGTAATTGCGTGCGCTTGCGGACGGTTGTCCCAACTCGATGCTGTCCTGAGTCTCGAAATGGCTGCGCGACAGATCATCCGTGCCCGCGAAGGGGATGAATGCCGCCTGCCGCTGCAGATACAGGGCGCCGATGGTTTCCCGTACGGCGGGGGCGAGCGCCCAGTCGGCATTCAAGGCGAGCGCGCCCGTGGTCGAGGCGGAATCGGGACGGGCGATGGCGATGTTCGGGCGGGATTCGTAATAGAAGTCGCTCGAGTACGGGATCAAGAAATTCGTGGAATCGTAGCCGCCCCGCAAGAACACGAGCAGGAACCGCGGACCGCTCGCCGGCGCGGCGAACAGGCGGGCCGGGCCGGACGCGGCACCGAGGAGCGCCGCAAAGCCCCATTGCAATGCGTGACGACGTTTCATCGAATCGCTCCTCTCACTCGTAGTTGAAATCGGGCGAGGCCAGCAGAAAAGTGTTCCACTCCTGCTGCGAGTTGGCGCGCGCCAGGGCGTCTCTTGCGCCCGCGCCGAGAAACGGCTCAACGGCCTCATAGTACAGTCGGTTGGAGAGTTGCGGAAATCCGCCCGCGCCGCCGGGCGAGGTGCCGTCCTCCCCGTCGAACAGGCCGGCGCTGCCGGAGCCGATCGCGCGCGCGATCTCGAACCTGCGGCTCATCTGACCGGAACTCGCCCAGGCGAGTTCGGTCAACGGGTACCCATCGGGAGTCGCCCGGCCGAAAGGCGCCTCCCCGAGGCCGTTCAGCCAGTTCAGCATCGGCCGGGTATTGCTGATCGTGCGTCCGTCGTAGGCAAAACGCACCGAGGAGACCACGAAGCGCATGGGGTCTTTGAACTTGCCGCCGAGCGCCGCGTCGAGCTCGGGTGCGAGCAACATCTCGCGCAGCACTTGCGCAATGTCGCCGTCCGAGCGCATGAAAGTCTGCGTCATGCGATCCACCAGGCGCGCGGGTGGATCGTCGGCGACGAAGTAGCGCGCGAGCTCGCGGGAGATGAAGCGGGCACAGGCGGGCTGCCTCACGATCAAGCCGACGGCCTCGTCCACTTCGTCGAAGCCGCGGCCCTTGATGGTTCGGCCGAGCAGGAGCTTATCGCCGAAATCGTGGCGCGCCGGGTTGAACTCGAATGCGCCATCGCGCCGATACAGATTCTGCCACTCGCGCTTGAGCTTCGGCGGATCTACTGCGCTGATCCCGACGCCGGTGAGCACGCGAGCGAGTTGCTGCACGTCCTGTTGCGTGTAGCCGCCATGCACCCCCAGCGTATGCAGCTCCATGAGTTCGCGGGCGTAATTCTCGTTGATGTGTCCGACGGCGTTTTGATTGTTGTCCAGATATTGCAGCATGGCGGGATGCTCGAGCGTGGCGAGCACCAAGTCCTTGAAATGGCCGAGCGCATGCGGCCGGATCGCCCGGTCGACGTAGTCGCCGACGAGCCAGCGAAGATTGGCCTTGTATTGATGGACGCTGAAGTGATTGAGCCAGAACCAGACCATCTGTTCGTCGAGCTGGGACGGCGCATAGACCGCCCGTAACAGCTCCTCGCGGATTGCCTGGTTGGCGAGCTTGTTGCCCTCATCATTCAATGCCTTTCTGGCCTGCTCCTTGTCGGCCCCATCCGGCATGGCGTTGATCCGCTTGTATTCGGCGGACAGATCAGCGAGCACGCGCTCCGGATCGGGGCGCGCGGCGACCAGGTTCGCAAGTTCGGCGCCGAGCGGGGCGGGAAAGGGAGCCTGCGGGCCGCGCAGTTGCCGGTCCAGATAGCGCTCGCGCCCGAGGCGATGCAATGCGCCCACGCTTTCGGCGTCGATACCGAAGCTGACGCGTTCGAGCCACAGCAGGTCCTGACGGTGGAACACCGGCAGCGACGCGGCCGTCGCGTGCGCCGGCGTTTTCGGCCCGGGATTCGCGCAACCGCCGGCGAGCAGCATCCAGGCCACGGCGAGCGCCGCCCCGACCAGGATGAGGGCCTGGGACGGGGGCGGGACGGTCGATGGGAGGTGCGGGTCCACGGGTCTCCTAAAGTGTCGGCGACGCCCCGGGATCGAGGCCCGGGCTCGACAATCAACGGCCGGCCCCGGTAGCGCGTTGACCGCGGGAGGCACTTCAGGCGGTTCGTGAGGCCATGCGCGCGGGCCGGGGCCTGCAGGACGGGCGATAAGGCGGCATTAAGACTTTGACATGATTTTCGCAGCCATTCTGCCGGCCCGCCCCGGCTTCGCGAAAGCAGCGATAAGATTGACAATTTTTCGACACGGCCGCCCTGCCGTGGCAAACTCTGCGCCCCCGTTCAACCCTGTGATGGAACCTCGAGATGCCCCGTACGACCCCCCTTTCCGATATCCGCAATATCGGCATCATCGCTCACGTCGACGCCGGGAAAACGACGACGACCGAGCGCATTCTCTATTACACCGGGCGCAAGCACACGATTATCGACATCCACGATACCAAGGATCTCAAGACGTCCACGACCACGGACTACCTGGAACAGGAACAAAAGCGCGGCATCACCATTCAGAGCGCTGCCGTGTCGGCGTTCTGGCGGGACAAGAAGATCAACCTGATCGACACCCCGGGACACGTGGATTTCACCATCGAAGTGAACCGTTCCCTGCGCGTCCTCGACGGCGCCGTGGTCGTGTTCGACGGCGTGGCCGGGGTCGAACCGCAGTCGGAGACCAACTGGCGTCTGGCCGACAATTATGGCGTGCCGCGATTCTGCTACGTGAACAAGATGGACCGCAGCGGCGCCAATTTCGTGCGCTGCGTCGACATGATCAAGAAGCGTCTAGGCTCGCGTCCGCTGCCGGTGCAGATTCCGATCGGGTCCGAGGACAATTTCAAGGGCATGATCGACCTGGTCGAGATGAAGGCGCTGGTATGGGATTCCGACGACAAGGATTCCGTGTGGCAGGTGCTCGACGTGACACCGGATCTCGCCGACAAGCTGCACATCACCGTGCCGAGCGACCGCGCCATTCTGGCCGATTTGGAAAGGTACCGCACCGAGCTCATCGACACCTGCCTCGAGCAGGACGACGAGGCGATGGAAGCCTATCTCGCGAATATGGAGGCACCGTCCGCCGACGTTTTGCGGCGTTGCATACGCAAAGGCACCTTGGTTTCCGCCTTTACCCCCGTGCTCTGCGGCTCGTCCTACAAGAACAAGGGCGTGCAGCAGGTGCTGGACGCCGTGGTCGACTATCTGCCGGCACCCACGGACGTGCCCTCGATCAAGACCGTGAACGCCGACGGCGAGCCCATCGGCGAGCGCGCATGCTCCGACGACGAGCCTTTCTCGGCGCTGGCGTTCAAGGTGATCAACGATGCCTACGGCGCGCTGACCTTCATCCGCGTCTATTCGGGGGTGCTCACCAAGGGTGCCTCCGTACAGAATTCGACGCGCGGCAAGCGCGAGAAGATCGGCCGCATGGTCGAAATGTTCGCCAAGGAAGCCATTCCGGTGGAAGAGGCCCGAGCGGGCGACATCATCGCGCTCGTCTCGCTGGCGGAGACGGAAACCGGCGACACCCTGTGCGATTCGGCGAATCCGGTGGTGCTCGAGCGCATGCGTTTCCCGGATCCGGTGATCAGCGTTTCCGTCAAGGCGAAGACCAAGGCGGAGCAGGAGAAATTCGGCATCGCACTCGGCAAGATGGTGCGAGCCGACCCATCGCTGCATCTGGAGACCGACCGCGAGACCGGGCAGACCATCCTGCGCGGCATGGGCGAGTTGCATCTCGAAGTCACTCTGGACCGCATGCGGACCGAGTTCGGCGTCGAGGGCGTGATGGGCGAGCCGCAGGTCGCGTACCGCGAGACCATCACCAAGAAGATCAGCGAGCAGTACGTACACAAGAAGCAGACCGGCGGCGCCGGTCAGTTCGCCGAGGTGTGGATCGACTTCGAGCCACTGGAGCGCGGCTTGGGCTTCCAGTTCGTCGACAAGACCGTGGGCGGATCGGTGCCCAAGGAGTACGTTCCGTCGGTCGAAAAGGGCCTCAAGATGCAAAAGGAAGACGGCGTACTGGCTCATTACCAGACCGTGGACTTCCGCGCGACGCTCACCGACGGCAGCTACCACGATGTGGACTCCAACGCGTTGACCTTCGAAATCGCCGCCAAGGCCGCATTCCGCGAGGGCATCCGCAAGGCGGCTCCGATTTTGCTCGAGCCCGTGATGAAGGTGGAGACGGTGACGCCGGGCGATTACTTGGGCGATGTCATCGGCGACATCAACCGTCGGCGCGGCTCGATCGTGGATCAGCTGGAGCGCGGAACCAATATTGCGGTGGTCGCCACCGTGCCGCTGTCGGAGATGTTCGGCTACATCGGACATCTGCGCGGCATGACCAGCGGCCGCGCGTCCTACACCATGGAGTTCTCACACTACGATCCCGTGCCGCGCAATGTTGCGGAAGAGGTGATCGAGCAGGCGAACAAGACCAAGGCGGCGGCCGCCGGTTGACAGCGCCGGTGCCTAGGGTTGGTTCGCGTACAGCTTGACGATTTCGTAGAGAAATCGCCGGCCGTTCGTCAGCGACACTACGCGGATGCGCTCGTTCAAGCCGTGCGCGCGCGAGCCCTCGGCATCGTGGAACATGCCCGAGAGGCCGTAGGTTGGCGTACCGTGCGCGTTCAGGAACCGCCCATCGGTGGCGCCCGTCGCCATCGTGGGTACGATCGCGACGCCGGGCCAGATGTGCCCGGCGACCGCATGCACGGGATTCATGATGCGGGCGGAGAGGGGCGGCGGGGGCGACTGCATCCCCGGCTCTCCCACCGGCGCGACAGTGATCTTGTCGTCGGCCAGTACTCTCACGATCTCGGCCTGAACGTCGGCAATCGGCACATTCGGCAATATCCGGCAGTTGACGTTGGCATGCGCGTGTTGCGGAAGCGCGTTAGGTGCATGCCCGCCGGCGATCTCGGTGGCCACGCAGGTCGTGCGCAGCATCCCGTTCCAGCCGGGGTTCACCGCCCATAAGCGCTCCACGGCGGCCTCGTCCGCCGGGTTCGCGAGCACCGCCCGCATGTCGGAGGCGATGTCGGCAGGCGACAGCTTCGCCTGGGCCTCGAAGTAGGCGCGCGTCGCCTCGTTCAGCGCGACCGGGAAATCATGGGTGCCAAGACGAGCGAGGCCGCCGGCAAGGCGCACGATGGGATTGTTCTTCGTGGGACGCGAGCTGTGTCCACCCACATCGGCGGTGTCCAGCGAGAAATCCTGGTACACCTTCTCGCCGGCTTGGATCTGCAAGGCGACCGGCTTGTCGTCCTTGCCGAGCTCGCCTCCTGCGCCCTCGTTGAGCGCGAATGCAGCGTCCAGGACCTCAGGCTGGGTATCGAGAAGCCACTTCACGCTGTTGAACACATCGGGCGTTTCCTCGCCGCAGGTGAGCGCAAGCTTCAGGCCGCGCCTTGGGCGGAATCCCTCCTGGTGGTAGCGGATCAGGCTGTCCGCAAACACCGCCGCCATCGCCTTGTCGTCGCTCGCGCCACGCGCGTAGAACCACCCATTTTCCTCCACGAGCTTGAACGGATCGCGCTCCCATTCGGAGCGCTTCGCTTCCACGACATCGATGTGAGCGAGGAGCAGGATCGGTTTGGACTTTGCATCGCGGCCGTGGATCACCGCGATCAGTGCGCCGTCGCCGGGGCGGTCCGGCGGGGCAAGGATGCGGGTGTCAGCCTCGGGAATTCCCGCTGCCAGGAGTCGAGCGCGCACGGCCTCAGCAGCCTGGGTACAGCTGCCGACCGAGCGCGTCGTGTTGATCTCGACGAGTTCTCGATAAAGATCGCGGAACGCGACTTCGTCGGGGGCCGCTGCGCAGACGACCGGGGCGAGCATGGCCGAAATCGCCGCTGCCTTCATCGAAGCTCGGATTCTCATGCTGAAACTCCCGTATGCCGCTCAGAGGAAGCCTGAGGCGAAGCGCCGTCGATATCAAGGGGGGAGTGGGCGTATCATGCGCGACGGTCGTCGGACGAGGGAGCATCGTGAGCAAAATCAGCCTGTTTTCGTGGTTTTTTGCGCTGGCGATCTTCGCCGCCGCGTCCCGCGCCGCACCGGCTCCCGATCCCCTCCCGGTGATCGCCATTCGCGCCGGGCACTTCATCGATGTGGTGGCCGGCAAGAGCGTGGCCGATCAGCTCATTCTGGTCCGGGGCAAGGTGATCGAAGCGGTCGGGCCCGATGTGCCGATTCCGCAGGGTGCAGAGGTCATCGATTTATCCAACATGACCGTGTTGCCGGGGCTGGTGGATTGCCACACGCACCTCGCCGACCTCGCGTATTCGGAGCCTCTCGACGTTCTGAAGCGCTCAGCGGTGGAGACCGCCTACGCGGCCATTCCGAACGCGCGGGTCACCCTGCTCGCCGGTTTCACCACGGTGCGGGACGTGGGCGTGTACCGCGCCTTCAACGACGTGGCAATGCGCGACGCCATTGCGAACGGAATGTTCATCGGTCCGAGGATGTACGTCGCGGGAGCCTATGTCACCATCAGTCAGGGTGCCGGCGATATGACCGGCCTGCCTCCCGATATTCAATTGCCCTGGGACATGCATTACGGTGTGGCGAACGGTCCCTGGGAGGTTCGCCAGAAGATCCGGGAACTTGCGCACCGGGGCGCGGATCACATCAAGGTGCTTTCAACGGGCGCCGTGCTCACGCACGGGAGCAACCCAAAGTCCATCGAATTCACTCCCGAGGAGCTGCGTGCGGCGGTGGAAGAGGCAGGCAATTTCGGACTCCGCGTCGCCGCGCACGCCCATGCTGCCGAAGGCATCAAGAATGCGATCCGTGCGGGCGTCGCGTCCGTGGAGCATGCCACGCTCATCGACGACGAGGGCATCGCTCTCGCGAAACAGCACGGTACGTATCTGGACATGGATATCTACGATGAGGAGTGCATTCAATCCGCGCCGGACACGCCGGCCGATTTCCTCGCCCACGACCGCGACCTCGGCGCCCTTCAGCGCCGCAACTTCACCAAGGCCGTCCGTGCGGGCGTCAAGATGACCTTCGGCACGGACGCCGGCGTCTGCCCGCACGGCGTGAACGCGCGGCAATTCGCGTTCATGGTCAAATATGGCATGACTCCCATGCAGGCGATTCAATCCGCGACGGTCAATGCGGCGGATCTCATCGGCCATTCGGAGCTTTTCGGGTCGATCGCCGCGGGCAAATCGGCCGACATCGTGGCGGTGAAAGGCGACCCTCTGGCTGACATCCAGGTCCTGGAACACGTCAGCTTCGTCATGAAGGAAGGCACGGTCTACAAGCACGAGCAATAGGAATGCACACGGGAGTCTCGACATGCGGAAGAATTTATTCGCGCTGCTGGCGGCGGGAGCGGCATTGACCGCGGCGGTCTCACCCGCCGATGGGGCGACGGAGGCCAAGACAGGCTTTGGACCGGGCAATCCGTTCTACGCGCAGAGTTCGCTGCCCTTTCATGCGCCGCCGTTCGACAAAATCAAGGACGAGGATTATCAACCGGCCATTGAAGCGGGGATGGCGCAACAGCTCGCCGAGGTGCGGGCGATCGCGGAGAATGCCGCCGCACCGACCTTCGAGAACACCCTGGTTCCCTTGGAGAAGAGCGGTGCGCTGCTCGGCCGTGCCATCCAGGCGTTTCATGGCGTGACCGGTGCCAATACCGATCCGACGCTGCAGGCAGCGAAGACTGCGCTGGCGCCGAAGCTGGCCGCGCAATATGACGCCATCTATCTGAATGCGAAGTTGTTCGCACGCGTATCCGCAGTCCACGAGAAGCGCGAGACCAGCGGCCTCGATGCGGAATCGAAGCGGCTGGTTCAGGTCACCTATGACGAGTTCGTGCGCGCCGGCGCGACACTCTCCGAGTCGGACAAGGAAAAGCTCAAGAAACTGAACGGGGAGGCCTCCACGCTATCGGATACCTTCTCCAAGCGGCTGTTGGCCGCCAACGCGGCGGGCGCGTACGCGACTGCGGCGCCGGCGGCGCTCGCCGGCATGAGCGACGCACAACTGGCTGCCGCCGCGCTGGCCGCGCAGGCCAAACACTCGCAGGGCTACGTACTCGCGCTGCAGAACACCACGCAACAGCCCGCTCTTTCCTATTTGAGCGAGCGCTCGACGCGTCAGGCGATCTTCGAGAATTCCTGGAACCGCACCGAGCGGGGCGATGCGAACGATACTCGGACGATCGTGTCGCGGCTCGCCCAGCTTCGAGCCCAGCGTGCGCAGTTGCTTGGTTTTCCGAACCATGCGTCCTGGACGCTCAAGGACCAAATGGCGAAGACCCCCGAGATGGCGCTCCAATTCATGGATGCGCTCGTGCCGCTGGCGACCGCCCGGGCGGAGCGGGAGGGCAAGGACATCCAGGCCGTGATCGATTCGAGCGCAGAACATTTCGCGCTCGAGGCCTGGGACTGGGACTTCTACAGCGAGCAGGTGCGCCGGGCGAAGTACGCGCTGAACGATGCGCAAGTGAAGCCCTATTTCGAGCTTGGCAACGTGCTCGTGAATGGCGTCTTCTATGCGGCCACCCGCCTCTACGGGATCACCTTCAAGGAGCTCAAAGGCATTCCGGTGTACCAGCCCGAGGTGCGCGTCTTCGAGGTCTCGGACACCGATGGGAAACCGCTCGCGCTGTTCTATTGCGATTACTTCAAGCGGGACAACAAGAATGGTGGCGCGTGGATGTCGACTTTTGCCACCCAGTCGCACCTGCTCGGTGCCCGTCCCGTCATCTACAACGTGGCCAATCTCCCGAAGCCTGCGCCGGGCGAGCCCGCGCTCATCAGCTTCGACGACGTGACGACCATGTTCCACGAGTTCGGACACGCACTGCACGGCATGCTGGCGGACACGCAGTATCCCAGCCTCTCGGGTACGGCTACGGCGCGGGATTTCGTCGAATTTCCTTCGCAGTTCAACGAGCACTGGGCGACGTACCCGGAGATTTTCGAGCACTATGCGCGTCACTACAAAACGGGTGATGTCATGCCGAAGGAGCTCAGCGACAAGATCGAGCGCGCGAAAAATTTCAACGCAGGCTACCGGATGACCGAGCTGCTGGCGGCGGCTGAGCTCGACATGCAATGGCATATGTTGCCGGCCAGCGCCCCGTTGCAAGACCCGGATGTGTTCCAGAAAGAGGCATTGACCAAGACTCACCTCGATCTCGAGGCGGTCCCGCCGCGCTATCGCTCGACCTATTTCAGCCACATCTGGGCGGGCGGATATTCCGCCGGCTACTACGCCTACCTCTGGACGCAAATGCTGGCGGACGACGCCTATCAATGGTTCGAGGAAAACGGCGGACTGACCCGCGCAAACGGCGATCGCTTCCGCCATATGGTCCTATCCCGAGGCAATACCGAGGACCTCGCAGAAATGTATGCCGCATGGCGTGGCCGTGCGCCCAAGGTCGACGCCATGCTGAAGGAGCGGGGTCTCGCGGACGCAGTGCCGTAGCAGCGCGGGCGTTCGGCTTAGTGGTGAACGGTGACCGAAGGATCCAGCAACCCGAGCGCGCCGGCGGCGGTGGTCTGGCCGGTGTTCGCGATGTCGGCTTGCGAGTACGAACGTCCCGGGCCAGTGCAGGCCGTTCCGGCCTGGGAAATCCGGCTTCCGGTCTGATTCACGCAGCCTGCGCGCGTTGCAGCAAGCGGCGCTGCGTCGTTGCGGGCGGGGGCGTTGTTCATCGATGCGCAGCCGGCCAGACAGCATGCCGCGGCGAGTGCAATCCAGTTGTTCATGGGACACCTCCTGCGATCGGGTGCTTGACAATAATTTCAAGGGTACGCCTGTTGCGGAGCAATTAGAAAGACCCCTGACACGATAAGTTAAGTCGGGCGGCGCGCCGGCGCTTGCGGCAAGCATGGCGGGATGGGCTATCATCGATCATCTTCAAAATCACATTCGCGCTAGGGGATGCCCCGTGAAATTACGCCTGCCGTCGATCAAGTGCGCCCTCGCCCTCATTTTTGCGTTGGGCTCGGCCGCATCCTTTGCGGTGCCCGTCTCGCACATCCAGGTGCGCATCGTGACGGGTGTGGCAGATCTCACGGCGGGAAGTTATCTGGAGCTGCGCATCTACGAGGCCGGCAAGGCCGTGAGGCGAGTCGCGCTCACTCACGGAGAGGCGTGGCCGCGCGATTCGACCCGCGTCATTCCCTTGACCTTGAACGAAGCCATCGACCCGCGCAACGTGCAGCGCTTCAGCCTGTTTTACCGCGCCGCAAGCCCGTTGTCGCCGCCGTGGGAGGTCGTTGCGGCGGACGTCGATTTGTCGGCGGGCCGGGAGCCGCAGCAATTGCTGCTCGACACGACGTTGTCGGGAGAAATTGCGCGACAGGGCGAGCTCGCCACCTTGGATCGCGACGCGGGCACCATGAGCTGCATGACGGATGCGGATTGCGACGATCAGAAAGCCTGCAACGGACGCGAGCGCTGCGCGCCTCACTCGGCCGGCGCCGACGCGCGCGGCTGCGTCAGCGGCAGTCCGATGGTCTGCCCGGTCAATCAGATCTGCGCCGAGGGGCGGGGTTGCGTAGGGGCAGGCACGGCGAAGTCGCTCGGATCGGCCAAGCAACCTTAAGCGGAGATGGTCAGCGGCGTCGCGCCGCGGGCGCGAGGCGAGCACGTCAACTTTAGTTCGCGCCGGTCAGCGTCACCGAGTGTGCCGTCGGGCCGGGCAGGAGCGGAGTCGGCTTGCCCTGCACCCAGTCGCTGAACCCCGCACGATAGAACGGTGACAACGGATGACCGCTCTGGCCGCCCGGCATTTGAAAGTATCCTTCCTGTTCGTGACCGGGTGCGACACTGAAGCGCTCCGATGCTCCATAGTCGGGACCTTGAATTCGCGGCATATCGTGGCGTCCGCCGGGTACCGAGACCGTTGGCATGTCGAGAAATTTGGCGAGCAGAGGCAGAGCGGAGGAGAGCGGATGCGCGACGTGCAGCGCGTTGACGGTTCCCCAGGTACAGGAGGCCATTTCGGCACAGCCGGCGGGCATGCGCTCGCTCGCTGTCAATGCAGCGCCCAAAAAGACATCCCAATCCGCATAGTCCGGCGATAACAAATTCACGGGCCGCTCCTGCACCAAACGCCACAGCGCGCCTTCGAAGGAATCGGGAATCTCGAACACGAAATCCGGCGCAACACGGCGTGCGGGCGCGACGAGCATGTAAAACGCCCGGGCCTCGACCTGAAGACGAAACGCATTGACGAGCCGGTAGGCGGGGTCGCCGGTTGCGGCGTGACCGCTCCAGCGCGCCAGCACGTCGTGCGCCGCATCCTGATCGTGGCCGCCCTGCGCGCGCACGCGCTCGAGGACTTCGCTCATCAGCGTGCGCCAGCGCTCGAGGAACATCGCGCGGTCGTCCAATTGGATCGACAGGCTGGAGAGAGGCGTGAACGCACGACCAGCCGCGTACAGATCCGCCTTGATTTGCGCGGCACGCGCGCCTCGGTCCATACCATCGTCGCCGATGAGGATGGCATCGTTGCCGCCGACCACCCGCGCATTGGCGGACCAGAGCAGACCGTCCGGTGGATCGAGCACGTGCGGTTGATTCGCTGCATCCAGCCAGCCGTCGAACCCGGCGGACGCGTCGGTGGAGAGCCACGGAACGTCGGAGTCGGGCGCCGCCCGCCGCGGCAGCCGGCCGGCGAGCGCCCAGCCGATGTGGCCGTCGCTGTCCGCGACCATGATGTTCTGTCCCGGGATTCCAAACTGCGCCGCGGCCCGCACGGCATCCGCTGTGGATCGGGTTCGTTCCAGTGAAACCATGTGCAGATTGATCGCGTCGGGGTCCTGCGCAGTCCACTCGAACGCATACCTCCGCCCCTGCCAATCCTTCCCAATCACCGGTCCCCATTGAGTCAACGCCACCTTCAGATGCTCGGTCGCGCCGCCTTTGACGGCGATCGGCTCGTCCACGTAGCGCAGCTCGTGGGGGCCGTCCGCTGTCAGATAGCCGTTGGGATCCTGAGGCGCCGGCACCAGCGTGATGACTCGGGAATATTGGCCGTAGCTGTTGGTGAAGCCCCAGGCGATGTGGCCATTGCTTCCCGCGACGATGGAAGGCGCGCCGGGCAGTGTCACCCCGACGGCATCGAACGCCGCATCCCCCGTCTGCCGCAACCTGACGCGGTACCAAATGATGGGCACTCTGAAGTCCAGATGCATGTCGTTGGCGACGATCGCGGCGCCGTTAGAGGTGCGCGATCCCGCGACCGCCCAGTTATTGCTGCCGAGCTCGAGGTGTCGCAGCACCCGCTCCGGCGGTTGCACCGGCAACCCGATCTGTTTGCGCATGTCCACTTCCGCCGCCCCGGGAATGGCGGGCGCAGCGACGCGGCTGCCGTCGACCGCCGCCTCCCAGTCGGTCGCATCCGCCTCCAGGAATCTCCACAGACTTTCCGGCAGCGCCGAGCGCAGAAGACCGCGCTGCAGCTGACCGTGACCGGAAGAATCCTGGAGCTGCAGAAACATGGCGTGCACGCATAGGATGGTGTCCTCGTCGCGCCAGACTTGCGGACGGCTTCCGAGCAGCCAGTATTCGAAAGGACGGCTGCGCAGTGACTGCAGACCGGCGTTTACGCCGGCGGTGTATGCCTGAATCATCGCCAGGCTGGACGCGTCGGCGCGCGCGATGACGCGCACGGCGACGTCGCGAAATCGATGCACCCTAAGATGCCGATCCTCGGGCAGCAGCGATGCGCCGAGCAACGCGGACAATTCTCCGGCGGCGGCCCGGCGCATCAAGTCCATCTCGAAGAACCGATCTTGGCCGTGCAGATAGCCCAGCGCGCGAGCCAGATCGGCCCGATCGGCACCGGTGATGGTGGGTACGCCGGCCGCATCGCGCTCGATGGTGACCGGGGCGGTGAGCCCGGGAAGTACGGCTCGGCCGTCGATGACCGGAAGGCTGGCGCGCAGGGTGAGCCACGCAGCCAAGGCGGCGGCGAGCACCAAAGCGCCGAGCGCAGCGAGAATGATACGCAGGGAATGCGCGCGCATCATTGCGCGCGACTTTTCGAATCGACGCCCTGACGGTCACATCCATGCTGCCGGGCGTCGGTCCATAGTATCCCGTCGATCGTGCCGAGACGCGCTGCTCGATTCAGCAATTCGAAGCGTGATATGTCAAGCATCAAGGCTCTCCTGGGTGGTAACGCCGCTCGGCGTGTGCGTCGACGTCCCGCCGTGTGAACAGAACGTCGCGGAATCTTTCTTGGGTATGCATCAGCGCCTGGCATGATCAAGGTCGCGCCCGGCACGGCAAATTTCATCCAGGTATCTTAGTGCACGATTGCACGGGCGCGGCAACTCGGTGACAATCCACACATGCAAAAAGCGTTCAAGTTGTACGGCCGCCCCGGTTCCGGCTCGTTCGTCGTTCAAGTCGCGCTGGAAGAGATGGCGGTACCCTACGAGCGCGTCTGGGTGGGAAGCGAGACGGTGGATGTGGAGCGGTTCCGCAAGATCAACCCCACCGGAAAGGTGCCCGCGCTCGAGCTGCCGGATGGAACGGTCATGTTCGAATCCGCGGCCATGATCATCCACCTGTCGCTGCAAAATTCGGGAGCCAAGCTCGCGCCCCCACCGGGTACCGGCCGACACGCGAGCTTCCTGCAGTGGATGAGTTTCATGTCGGCGAATATCTATGATGCAGCGTTGCGTTTTTTCTATTCTTTGCGGTATTCCTCGCGGGGTGAAGCCGACGCTGGGGCGATTCGCGACCAGGCGGCGGCGGATTTTGAGGCCCATTTGTCGTTGGTCGGACGCGGCCTGAATCCGTACGTGCTGGGAGCCGATTATTCTCTTGCGGACCCGTACCTGTACATGCTCGCATCCTGGTTTCCGGAGAAAGAAGGTCTGTTCACCCGCGTGCCGGCGCTCGGCGCGCACGCGGCGAAGATCGCGAGCCGGCCCGCGGTGGCCAAGGTGGAGGCGGACCACGCAAAGCACGGTTGAGCGGGTTCGCGTCAATCCTTGGAGAGCGACGCGAGCGGTGACTGCCAGCCGCCGCCGAGCGCCTTGATCAACAGGACGCTGGCGCTCATGCGCCGGGCTTGGATGTTGACGGCGGTGATCTGCGCCTGCAGCGCCGCGGTCTCTGCAGTCGCCACTTCCAAGAAGGTCACGATCCCGGCGGTGTAGCGATCTTGTGCCTGTTGCAAGGCGGTGCTCGTGGCCTTGACGGCTTCAGCGTCGGTGTCGCTCTCAGCCTTCAGTTCACGCAGCGCTGCCAGGTTGTCCTCGACATCCTGATAAGCGGTGAGCACGGTGTTGCGATAGTCGGCCACTTGTTCCTCATAGGTCGCCCTGGCCTGCGCCGTTTGCGCCACCAGCCGGCCGCCCTCGAAAATCGGCAGCGAGACCTGGGGGCCCACCGACCAGAACCGGCTCGGTACATTGAAGAGATTCGATGTCCGGGTGCTTTCGATTCCGCCCGTGGCGGCGAGCGTGAACCGCGGGAAATAGGCGGCGCGCGCGACCCCGATCTGGGCATTGGCGCCGGCCACGCGGCGTTCGGCCTCGGCGATGTCGGGTCTGCGCTCGAGCAGCGTCGAGGGCAGGCCGGGATCGATGCGGGGCGGCGCCACTTCAATCGGCAGCGGGTTGACCTTCAGGCTGAAAGTGGAGGGATTTTCGCCCACCAGCACCGCGATGGCATGTTCGGCTTGCGCGCGCTGCAAGCGGGCATCCGCCGATTGCGTCAGAGCATTGTCGAATTGCGCCTGGGACTGGGCCACGTCGGACAATGCCGCCGCGCCACCCTTGAACAGATTGGTCTCCAGAGCGAGCGTCTTCTTGTAGTCCTCGACCGTTCGGTCGAGCAGGTTCACCTGCGCATCGGTAGCGCGCAGATTGAAGTAATCCTCCGCCAGCTGCGCGCGCAGCGAGAGCTCGATCGATGCCAGGTCGGCGGCACTTGCCTGCCGGTTCGCGCGGGCGGCCGCAACTTCGTTGCGAACTCTGCCCCAGAGGTCGAATTCATAGGAAAAATCCGCCCCGACGAGGAAATCAGTGAGCAGGGTCGGATAGCCCGGCAGCTCCTTCGGGGCGTTGCTCGAGTAGCGCTGACGCGTTGCGTAAGGATCGGCCGTCAGCGCCGGAAATAGATCGGCTCGAGCGACCCGGTACTGTGCCCGGGCGTACTCGAGTCGGGCGAAAGCCGCCTTCAAGGTCAAATTCGAATCGCGAATCTTCTCTTCCAGGGCGTTCAGCTCGGCATCGTCGTATAAAGTCCACCAGGACCCGCGAGGCGCGGCATCCTGCGGTTGCGCCACCTTCCAGTCCCCGGTTTCCTCCTTGAATTGCGCAGGCGTCTTGGCGGAATCGGGAACCTTGTAAGGCGGTGCGAACGAACAGGCCGCCGCCGCCGCATACAGGATCGCCTGAAAAATGAGTGCGGCAGGCCTCATGAAGCCGGGTCCGCCTTGCTTTTGTCGGAGGGCGGCGGTGCGAGGCGCACCTTCATACCGTCTTCGATGGAGTCGGGCGGATTGACCACGACCGCGTCATCGGGGTCGAGTCCGTGCAGCACCTCGATGGTCTTGCCAAAATCACGGCCCTGATCGATGTTCTTGAGCTTGATGGTCTGGTCCCGCTCGACGACGGCAACCTGCTCACTCTTGCCGCGAAACAAAATGGTGTTGGCGGGCAATCGCAGCGTCTGTGTGCTCGACGGGAGTTTGAAGTGGATCTCGGTATACGAGCCGGGGAATAGCTGCGATTCGCGGTTGTCGAGCTGCAATTCCACCTGCAAAGTGCGGGCGGTAGGGTCCAGCGCATTGGACGTACGGATCGTGTCGGCGGCATAAGTGACGCCGGGCCGCTCCGCGAAGTGCAATTCGGCTTTGAGGCCGGTTGCGGTGACTGCGGCATACGCCTCCGGCACCTGGGCGTAAATGCGCAATCGATGGATGTCCGCCAACCGGAACAGCTCCGTGCCGGGTGCCTGACCCGCATTGATGAGATAGCCCACGTCGGTATTCCTCGCGGTGACGACGCCGTCGAAAGGAGCGATCACCCGCTTGAAGGATTCGAGGTCGTTGAGTCGCGCGACGTTCTGTTGGGCCGAATCGACGGTGGTCTTCTTCGCGGCGGCGTCGGCTGCCCGGTTGTCCGCATCCTGGATGGAGACCGCCTGCGTCTTGAGCAAGCCCTGCCAGCGCTCGTTGGTGATCAGTGATATGGCGAGGTTCGCCTGAGCGGTTGCGAGGTCCGCACGCGCCTGCGCCAATTGTTTGTCCACTTCCGGCGTTTCGATCTCCGCCAACGGATCGCCCTTGTGCACCTTGGCGCCGATGTCGGTGTGCCAAGCCCTGAGATACCCGCTGGTCCTGGCAAAGATCGGCGATTCGATGTAGGCCTGCACGATGCCGGGCAGCACCAGTTCATCTCCGGCGCCACTCAACTGGGGTTTTGCGGTGACGACGGTCGGGAGGGCGTCCTCGGTGCTGGTCTTGCGAAGATCGGAGCGTGTTGAAAGGCGGCTGACGATCCCCCAAACCGCCAGCACCACGGCGATGATGAGGAGTATCACGGCGTAGCGCCGGATCTTCCTTCCAAGTGCATCTCGCCGCGCAGGTTCGATCGGCGGAGTTTTTTGGTGCTGATCGCGCTCAGCCATGTGCTTGCTCCGAATTTGCATGGCGTTTGCGGCCGTGCACCAGCGTAAAGACTGTCGGCACGAAAAACAGGGTGGCGGCAGTGGCGAAAATGAGCCCGCCAATGACGGCCCGGCCGAGAGGCGCATTCTGTTCGCCGCTTTCACCGAGGCCGAGCGCCATGGGGATCATGCCGATGATCATGGCCGTGGCCGTCATGATCACCGGCCGAAGGCGTGTGAAGCCGGCTTCCAAGGCGGCGTCCTTCGCGCTCATTCCATCGTTCATCTGCTCCCGGGCGAAGCTGATCACGAGAACGCTGTTTGCCGTGGCGACTCCCATGCACATGATCGCGCCGGTGAGCGCCGGCACGCTTACCGTGGTATGGGTGAGGAACAGCATCCAAACGATGCCCGCCAACGCGGCGGGGAGCGCCGCAATGATGATCAGGGGATCGAGCAGCGACTGGAAGTTCACGACGATGAGCATGTAAACCAGAATGATGGCTCCGATCAGCCCGAGCAGCAGCCCACGGAACGATTGCTGCATGGTCTCGACCTGGCCCCTCAGATGCATGGCGGATCCCTTGGGAAGGTCTTTCCTGGCCGCATCCAGCACTTCGTTGAATTGCGCTGCCACGAAGCCCAGGTCGGTGCCCTGCACGTTTCCATAGATGTCGAACGCTACTTGAGAGTTGTAATGGCTGACGACGGCGGGCGCCACGCTGTGATGCATTGCCGCCACGTTCGACAGTATTTGGGAAGTGCCGTCTGCCGCGGGGACGGTGCCGGTGGTTTGGCTGAGCGGCGTGTTGCCGAGATCGTTGAGCGAGGTCAGGCGGTATTGCGGAGTCTGTGCAACCACGTTGTATTGCGTTCCTGACTTCGGGTCGATCCAAAAAGACGGGGTGGTCTGGAAGCTTCCGGACAGCGAGATGAGCAAGTTGGATGCGACGTTCTGCTGCGTGAGGCCGAGAAATTGTGCCTTGGTCCGGTCCACATCGACATTGATCTGCGGATAGTCGTATGCCTGCTGAATGTGCAAGTCCACGGCGCCCGCGATCCCTCTCAGCTTTTGCAGCAGCTTCTTGACGAACGCGCGGTTCGCCTCGACGTTTTGCCCCACCACCTGAACGTCCAGCGGGGAGGGAAGCCCGAAATTCAAGATCTGGCTGACAATGTCGGCCGGCAGGAATTGAAATTGTGTCGACGGGAAGGAAGCGGCCAACTTGGCGCGCAGTTCGCGTTGATAGTCCTCCAGGGAATGATGTCTCTTGGCAAGATTGATGAAAATGTCTGCGTCGCCCGGCCCAACGGGCGCCGAGGTGCTGTACGCCAGATTGATGCCGCTGTACGGCAGGCCGAGATTGTCCACGATGGTGGTGATCTCGCCCGGCCGAACGGTCGCTCGAATCAGCTTTTCGACCTGATCGCAGAGAACGGCGGTGTCCTCGATGCGCGTTCCGGTGCTCGCTCGCAAGTGAAGCTTGAGCTGGCCCGCATCCACGGTCGGGAAGAAGTCCTGGCCGAGCCCGGGCAGCGGACCGATCGGAAACGCCACAAGCGCGGTCGCCGCCATGGCCAGCAAGAATATTGCCGCGAACTTGAGGCCGCTGTCGATCGCCAGGCTCAACAGTTCGTGATAGCCGTCGCGCATGCGCGCGAAGGCATGGTCGAAGCTCTCCTGGAAGCGCGCCAGCCGGCCCTTTTGCTGCCGTGAGTCCTCGTCTTGCTTGTTGAGCCAGAATTTCGCGAGCGTCGGGATGAGCGTCCGCGACAGGATGTACGAGGCGAGCATCGCGAAGACGACCGCTTCGGCGAGGGGAATGAACAGGTACTTGGCGATTCCGGCGAGTTGGAACATCGGCACGAACACGATGCAGATGGACAGGGTCGATACCAGCGCCGGGAGGGCGATTTGGCGGGCGCCGTCGAGGATGGCCTGTTCCACCTCGGCGCCCTGCTCGAGGTGATAGTTGATGTTTTCGATGGTCACCGTGGCGTCGTCCACGAGGATGCCGACGGAAAGGGCCAGGCCTCCCAACGTCATGATGTTGATGGTCTCGCCCAGCGCCGAGAGGCAGGCGACCGAGGTGAGAATGGACAGCGGAATGGAGATGGTGATGATCAAGGTGCTGCGCCAGCTGCCGAGAAACAGCAGGATCAGCAGGCCCGTCAGGCCGGCGGCAATGATCCCCTCCCGGATGACGCCGCTGATCGCGGCGCGCACGAACACGGATTGATCGCTCAGCGCCACCAGCTTCAGATCCTGGGGCATGGTGCTGCGCGCGGCGGGGAGCTTCGCGTTGATGCCGTCGATGATGTCCAGGGTCGAGGCGTTGCCGGTCTTCAGCACGGTCATCAAGATGGCACGCTTGCCGTCGACCCGCGCGATATTGGTCTGCGGCGGATAACCGTCGCGCACGTGAGCCACGTCACGGACGTACAGCACTCCGCCGTTCCGTGCCCGGATGGGCAGGTCGTTGAGCTGATCGATTTGCGTCGGGCTGGCATTCAGCTTGACGAAATACTCCCGGGTGTCGATTTTTTCGGTACCGGCGGGCAGGATCAGGTTCTGGGCGCTGATGGCATTCACCACATCGGAACCGGCCAGGCCGCGGGCCCGCAACTGCTGCGGATCGAGGTCGACCTGCACCTCGCGCTGTTTGCCGCCGTAGGGATAAGGAATGGACGCTCCGGCGACGGTCGCGAGCTGGGTCCGAAGGATGTTATTTCCGAGGTCGAAGATCTCCTGTTCGGGAATGGTTTCACTCGACAACGCCAATTGCAGGATCGGGACGCTCGAGGCGTTGTATGAGAGCACGAACGGCGGCGTCGTGCCGGGTGGGGCGGTCTGCAATTGGGTCTGGGAGACGGCGATGATCTGTGCCAGCGACAGGTCTTGATTGGCCTTCGGCTGGAAGAAATATTTCACGACCGCCGTGCCATTCACCGACTGCGATTCGGTGTGCTCCACATCGTTGACTACCGTCTGCGCCGTTCGCTCGGAGAACAACACGATACGATCCGCCATTTCCTCGGGGAGCAGCCCGGTGTAGCGCCAAATCACCGCGGCAATCGGGATCTTGATGTTGGGAAAGATATCCGTCGGCGTCCTGAGGATCGAATAGACGCCCAGAAATACGATCAGCACGGCCAGCATGATGAAGGTGTACGGCCGTTGCAGCGCTACTTTAACGATCCACATGGTCCACTCCGGCCAGGTCGAGTCGTACTATGCCACGGTGAGGCTGCACGATAAGGCCGACGATCGCGTGGTCTTTATCCTACTCAATTTGGTGTTCCGGCGCGCATGACACCGCCTACGATGTTTCGAATAATCTTAACGCACAAAATGATTGTGCAGAAGCGCGGCTGAAGCAGCGCCCGAAACCAATTCAAGGAGACGATGATGAAAAAAATACTGGCGCTGGCCGCCCTGGCGGGTCCGCTGGCCTTCGCCCCGCTCGCGTTCGGAGCCGATGATCCCGATGCGACTTTTTACAAAAAGGCCGCTGAGGGCGGGCTGTTCGAGGTCGATACGGGTAATCAGGCTGCGAAGAGCAGCAACAATCAGCAGATCAAGGATTTTGGTTCGATGTTGGTCACGGACCATACCGCCGCCAATGACAAGCTGAAGGCCCTCGCCGCGTCCAAGAACATCTCGCTGCCGACCAGCGCGAGCATGGGTCAGATGGCTCAAAAGGCCAAATTGGACGTGCTCACCGGTGACACGTACGACAAGTCCTTCATCAAAACCCAGATCAAAGCTCATCAGCAGACGATAGCGCTGTTCAAGAAGGAAATTGGCACCGGCCAGGATGCGGATGCCAAGGCGTTCGCCACGGCCACGCTGCCGACGCTGAAGAAGCATTTGAAGCAGGCGCAATCGCTTGCCGGCTCGACCGGCGCTACGTCGTAGGCTCAACGGCCCTTGAGATCGAGTAGATCCGCGCGCGGCGCCATCCACGGCGCCGCGCGCGATGCAACCCTATCCCCGCGCGTTCGGGTCCCGGCGCAGGGCCTGTGCCATGCAGTGGATGCCGCCGCCGGTCTTCGATATCTCGCTCATGTCCACCTCCGCCACCTCGAAGCCATGCGCGCGGAGCTTGACGATCAGTGAACGGCTGGACTTGGGGACGATTACACGAGCGCGCCCAAGCGACATGAAATTACAGCCCAAGTTGACCGTGTCCTCGAAGGGCACATCGATGATCTCGTGACCCTTGGATTTCAGCCACGCGACGATGCCGGGCTCGGTGCAGGCGAGGCAGACTGCAGTGAGCTTATCGGCGATCGGCACGACCATGAGGTCGATGTGCACGTAATATTCATCGAAGAACGCGAGTCGGGTTTCCCAACCCTCTTTCCTGAACCACGCTTCGACCTGGCGGGCGCCTTCCTCCTGGGTGCGTCCGCCGCCGCAGCCGATCAACACACAGCCCTCCTCGATGACGTTGAAGTCGCCGCCCTCGAAGGTTCCGGCCGTGACCATGTCGTAGATCGGAATGCCGAGGCGCTCGTAGGTGCGGATGGCTGCGAAGTTCTCACCGCGCCGCCACCAATTGGCCATCGCCGTGATGACGGCGCCGTACGGGGTCATGACGCTGGAGTCGCGCGAGTACACCTGCATGGGAAGCTCAGCCTGCGCCTCGTGCCAGTGGATCTTCACCCCAAAGTGGGCGTACGCGCTCTGTAGCTCGCGATGCTGTTGCTTGGCGACGGCGATGTCGGCCGGGTGCTCGCGCAGCGTTTTACGCGACAGCGAGCTCGTGGCCATGTGCTTCAAGTGCTCGGCCGGGCCGAGCAGCACGTCGGTAAGGGTGTCGGTCTCGTTCTTGAAACCCCAAAACCCAAGGGGCTTGGTGCCGCCGGCGGCCTGCCGGCGCTGAAGCTGGAATGGTTCGGTTGCCACCGAAGCCTTGGCGGTAATCATGGTTCAACTCCTATGGGTGATCCTTGAAGGAATAATTCAGGTCCAATCCGATCGTCCTCGGCCGGCCCACGAAATAGGCTCGGTCGTGAGCCGGGCCGGGTGTGGTGGAAACCGAGGTCGCGGCCTCCTGATTGGTGAGATTGTTCACGAAGGCATCGACCCGCCAGGACCCGGCGAACCCGAAGCCCGCCCGGGCGTTCACCAGGGCGAAGCCGGGAAGATCGGTCGCGGTCGGCGAATGCGGCAGGGCGGTCCAGAAATCGCTTCGGTAGGATGCATCGAGACGCGCATGGAAGTCGCGGTTGCCGGCGATCGGCAGCGAGTAGTCCAAGGCGGCGGTCGCTTGCTGCTTCGACACTCCCGGCAGCCGGTCGCCGGACACGCCGGCGAGATCCGGAATGATGCCCCGCTCGAAGCTGGACGTGAGAATGGCATCGGTGTAGCTATAACCGAGCTCCAGCTTGGTGGAGTCGAGCAGCACCAGTGTCAGTTCCGACTCCGCGCCCCTCGAGCGCGCCGTGTTGCCGTTGGTTACGAAGTCGAACCCGCCGGTGACGGTATACGCCTCGATCTGCGGATCCTTCCAGTCGATGTTGTAAAGGGTGAACGTGTAGCTCGAGCCGTGGCCGAAGGAGCCCTTGATGCCCACTTCGGTGTTGCGCGCCTCATCGGGCTTGTAGGTCTGGATCGCCGGCGTTTCGCAGTAGTAGCAATTGCCGATCGGCAGGGCGTTGACGCCGCCACGCCGGAAACCCTCCGACCAAGTCACGTAGACCAGGGTCCGCGGGGCGATCTCATAGGAGGTGTTGAATTTGAACACCTGATTGCGGAATCCCTTGGCGTTGGAATCCTCCGTCAGGCCGTTCTCTGCGGTGCCCGATTGCGAGCAAAACGTTCCGCACATCGGCAGCGTTTGGATCAGGCTCTGATCGTAATGCTGCCAGAAAACCCGGACCCCGCCGGTCGCCTGCCACTTGTCGGTGAAGTGGTAGGAGGTTTCGTTGAACAGCGCGAAATCGCTGAATTGTACGTGCCGGTCCAGGGAGAAATTCAAATCGGGATAGGGATTGAGCGACGGTCTGACGCCTCCCTTGTAGTACTGGATCACATCGCCGAACGAGGGGTAGGGACACGACACCGCATTGAACGTCGTGCAGCCGGCCGGCTGCCCGGTACCCGGCAGCTGGCTCCAGCTCGCGAATCCGAGAATCGGCTCCACCTGAGACAATGTCTGCGTGCGGTTGTTGTAGTACGCGCCGGCAACCCAATCCCAGGGCCCCGACTCCTTCGATACCAGACGCAATTCCTCGGTGAACGCCTTGTCGGTCGAATTGTCGATGATGGGCGAGAGAATGCGCGGATAATTGCCGTAATAGGCGGCCAGCGATTCGATCAACCCGGTCAGATCGTACTGGCTGAACGCCGACTGGCTGGTGTACGAGGAGTCCGACGAGACGGACGCGAAGCCTGCATCGTAGGAAAAGTCCACCGCACCCAAGTCCGTTTGAAACGAGCCGGGCTGATCCATATAAAGAGTCTGGTCGTAGCGCTCGCCGGGAAGAACCTGCGAATAGCCTCCGGATTGGTCGGTTTGATGCTGGTAACTCACCGTGAGTTTGAGGGCATCGGTTGGCTTCCAGAGAAATGCGGCTCGCGCGTACCAGGTCTCGGAATGATCGACGCCGCGCTGCTCGCTGAACAGCGCCGGGCTGGTGACGGGATCTGCCGGATCGGCCAGGATGGGCTGCGCGTTCGGCCCGAGTTCCGCGACCTTCAACGCGTCCGTGAACCCGGCGAGCTTCTCGTACCCGCCCGATGCGCGAAAGGCCATCGTATCGCTGATCGGCAGGTTGCCGATGAAGTCCACGGCCTCCGACGGATTCGCCGCATTGGCGGTATGCGAGGCGCGTGTCGCTACGTCGAATTCCGTGGTGGTCGGATCCGGCTCGTTGTGAATCAAGCGCACGGTGCCGCCCACCGACCCCGATCCGTACAGCGTGCCCTGCGGTCCGCGCAGCACCTCGACCCTCGCGATGTCGGTCATCTTCAGGTTCGCGAACAGCGGCGTCTCGTCGACGTAGGTGGAGACCAGCGGCGCCGCGATTTCCTGGCTCTCCGCATTCACGCTGCTGGCATTCAGCCCGCGGATGGTCAGGGTGTCGTTGATGTTGCTCGCGCGCGGACCGAGATCGGGCGATACCAGACCGGGAATCATGTGGGTGAGCCCCTGCAGATCCGTCACTCCCGCAGCGGCGATATCGGCCGCGCCCACGGCCGATATGTTGTACGGGATGTCGGAGACCGTTTGGTTTCGGCGGGTCGCGGTCACCACGATTTCCTCGAGATCGTCCGCCGCGTAAGCCTGCACCGCCTGCAGCTGCGCCGCGGCGGCCAGCACGGCGGACACCGCGGCCGCCAGGCGTGTGCGCCCCGACAGCACGGTGCGCGGCATCGCCCGGTTCGGATCAGTCATTCGGGATCCCTCGCTTGCTTTTTTGGCCGCTCGGCGGCCGGGCCGCCGAGAGCGGTGTCGGCCGAGTATGGTTGAGGGGGCGCGCGCTGAAGTGCATAATTTTCAATTTTGAGGTGAATATTTCTCACCCCACGAAATCGCGGATTCCCCCGCTTCATGCGCTGCAGGCGTTGGATGCGTTCGCGCGCCTCGGGACGGTGTGGGAGGCCGCGGAGGATCTCGGAATCACCCGCAGCGCCGTCAGCCATCGATTGAGCGTGCTCGAATCCGCGCTCGGGTTCGAGCTGGCGGCGCGCAGCGGCAAGGGGGTGGCGCTCACGCCGCGCGGCAGACGCTACGCCGAGGATGTCCGAAAATCCCTGGCACTCCTCGCCGGGGCGCAGGAGGACGGCGCCGGCAAACCCGTCGAGGGGGAGCTCTGCATCTCCTCAACACCCGGTTTCGCGTCGATGTGGTTGTGCAACCACGTGGCCTCGTTTCACGAGCAATATCCGAATCTGGCCCTGCAGATCGTCACCGGCGGCGAGCTGGACGCAGCCTCGGATCGCGACGCCGATCTGTTCATCGTCTTCGGCGACGGAAATTGGCCGCGCCACACCGTGCAGCATTTGTACGATGTCGAGTTTCTTCCCTTATGCAGCCCGGCGCTGCAAAACATGCATGGCGGCTTGAACCAGCCCGCCGATGTGCTGCGTCATCCGTTGCTGCACCTGCGGCAAAAGGACGAGTGGCAGCAGTGGCTGGCGGCAAGCGCCCTCGGTCTCCTTCATGCGCGGCCGGGCGTGATCTTCTCCGATCTGATGCTGGTGCAAACCGCGGCGATCGCGGGTCAGGGAATCATGATGGGTGATGAGATCACATGCGCTGGTGCGCTCGCGGCCGGCCAACTGGTCGCCCCTTTCTCCACCAAGATCAAGGCGCGAGGCGGCTACTACCTGCTGCGCAGCCGGCAACGCCGGTCGAATCCCGGCATGCTCGCATTCACCCGCTGGCTGAACGCGCTGTTCATGCGCATCGGCACCGAGCTCAAGGGCGGCAGATTCTGACAGCGATCAGTGTTTGACAGGCGCAACCGGCGCGAACACCTCGAATTTGAGATCGATGCTCGACCCCGATTCCTGATGGGGTATGCAGGTCGTGTTGCTCACGACGTTGCGAGTTGTGAACATCGGCAACACCTGCGAACGGAATTGCTCGACGAGCTCGCAGTCGCCCAAGCGCAGATCCCGAGGCGAGTGGGACGTGACCGTGACCAGGCGCCACTCACCATTCACGGGCTTGGCATCCGCCGCTGTGTCGCCCTGGGGCGGGGCGAGGGTGGAGAACGTGAGGTCGGCTCGCGCGAACTTGTCCGGCCGGCCGAATCCGGAAGCGCAGGCGCCGGCCTGCGACTTCGCGTCCGCTCGTGCACCGGCCGCAAGCAGCAGCAACCTGAGCTTGTCGGCCAGGCCGTCGCAGGAATAAGTGGAGGTGAATCCCATGAACTGGAAGGAATATTTGTGGCTCTGCCAGATTCCGGGGGTCGCCGACGATGCGGTGTCGTCGGCGCGAGCGGTCGCGGATGCCAGCCAAGCGCCGGCGATGGCCAGGGCGCAGGCAATGCCTGCCGAGACGGCGAGCGGGTGACGGCGTGCCTTCATGATGTCCTCCAAAATCGAGCATAACGTATCGGCCGCCAAAAGGTTGACCATGCCGAACGGCGCAGGAGCGGGGCCAAAAATACAAATTTGAGGCCCTTGCTGCCATACTGCGCGATCGATTGCGGTACTGGCGCATTGAGCTCCCGGAATTGCCGATGAAGACCAACGATGCGAAGGAGGATCGACGCCAGGCGGCGCTGGATTACCACGAATTCCCGACGCACGGGAAGATCTCGATCGCTCCCACCAAGCAGCTGGTCAATCAAAGCGACCTCGCGCTCGCGTATTCGCCGGGCGTCGCGGCGGCCTGTGATGCAATCGTCGCGGACCCTCTTTCGGCTTTCCGCTTCACGGCCCGAGGGAATCTGGTCGGCGTGGTCACCAACGGGACCGCGGTGCTCGGCCTTGGCGCCATCGGACCGCTGGCGGCCAAGCCGGTGATGGAAGGCAAGGCGGTGCTGTTCAAGAAATTCGCCGGCATCGACGTATTCGACATCGAGATCGATCAACCGGATCCTTTCAAGCTGGTCGAGGTCATCGCCTCGCTCGAGCCCACGTTCGGGGCGATCAATCTGGAGGACATCAAGGCGCCGGAGTGCTTCATCGTGGAGCGGGAGCTGCGCAAGCGAATGAAGATCCCGGTGTTTCACGATGATCAGCACGGGACGGCCATCACGGTGGGGGCCGCGGTCCTCAACGGCCTCATGGTCTGCGGCAAGCAAATAGACCGGGTGAAATTCGTGGTCAGCGGAGCGGGGGCCGCGGCGCTCGCCTGTGTGGAGCTGCTGCTCGATCTGGGTCTCAAGCGCGAGAACATCTGGCTGACCGACCTCGCCGGCGTGGTCTTTGCCGGACGCAAGGAGCTCATGGATCCCGAGAAGGCGAAGTTCGCGCAGGTTACCTCCGCGAGAAGTCTCGCAGAGATCATCGGCGGAGCGGACGTGTTCCTGGGACTTTCGGCGGGCGGTGTGCTGACGCAGGACATGGTGCGGCAGATGGCTGCCAAACCTTTGATCCTGGCGCTCGCCAACCCCACGCCGGAAATCCTGCCGCACGAGGCGATGGCCGCGCGTCCGGACGCGGTGATGGCGACCGGCCGCAGCGATTATCCAAACCAGGTGAACAATGTCCTGTGCTTCCCGTTCATTTTCCGCGGAGCACTCGATGTGGGAGCGACGACCATTACCCGGGAGATGGAGATCGCCGCCGTGCACGCGCTCGCCGATCTCGCGCGGCGGGAGCAAAGCGACGTCGTGGCCGCCGCTTATGGCGGCGTCGAGGATTTGAGCTTCGGTCCCGGCTATCTCATCCCCAAACCTTTCGATCCCCGCCTCATCGTGAAGATTGCTCCGGCGGTCGCCAAGGCAGCGATGGATTCGGGCGTTGCGCGCCGGCCGATCGCCGACCTGGATGCGTACAGCGAGCGCCTGCAGCAATTCGTTTATCACAGCGGCACGCTGATGCAGCCGATTTATGCCGCCGCACGCAAGATCGCGCCGGAACGCAGCCGCATCGTCTACGCGGAAGGGGAGGATGAGCGGGTGCTGCGTGCGGTGCAGATCGCGGTCGACGAAAAATTGGCTGTTCCCGTGCTCGTCGGACGGCCGTCGGTGATCGAGCGGGGCATCAAGCGCTGCGGACTTCGGATCCGGATCGGCGAGCATTTGACCGTCGTCAACCCCGACCACGACGAGCGCTACCGCGAATACTGGCAGTCCTATCACCGACTCACGCGCAGGAACGGCGTGACCCCGCAGTACGCGAAGCTCGAGATGCGGCGGCGGACCACGCTGATCGCCGCGATGCTGCTTAAGAAAGGGGAGGCCGACGGGCTGATCTGCGGCACCATCTCGACCACGTCACGGCACTTGAAATACATCGATCGAGTCATCGGTCGCCGCTCCGGTGTGAACGTGTATGGCGCAATGAGTGGACTGATCCTGCCGGGCCGCCAGGTATTCCTGGTCGACACTCACGTAAATCTGGATCCAACCGCGGAACAGCTGGCGGAGATCACCCAGCTCGCTGCCGAACAATTGCGCGCATTCGGCCTCATCCCCAAGGCGGCTCTGCTGTCGCATTCGAACTTCGGCACGAGCGATGCGCCGTCGGCGCTCAAGATGCGTGCGACCCTGGCGCTGTTGAGCGCGCGTGCGCCTGATCTCGAGGTCGACGGCGAGATGCACGGCGACTGCGCGCTCGACGAAGCGGCCCGCAAGGCGGTGCTGCCGGACTCCACGCTCGAGGGCAGCGCCAACCTGTTGGTGTGCCCCAACTTGGACAGCGCGAACATCGCGTACAACCTGCTCAAATCGGCGGCGGGCAACAACGTGGCGATCGGCCCCATTTTGCTGGGCTGTGCGGCGCCCGCGCACATTCTCACCTCGGCGGCGACCGTGCGGCGTATCGTCAACATGACGGCGCTGACGGTGGTCGAGGCCAACCGGGCGAGCGCGCCGACGGGCGATCCGGGCCTGCGCTAGACGGTCAAAGCCCCCGCATCGTTCAGGCCACCGCCGTCTGCACGACCCGGACGATCACCATGATGACGGCGATCACGAGGTAGCCGCGCAGCACCAGCATCGACAGGCGCCGCATCGGCGTCAATCGGATTGCCCCGATCGTATCCAGGCGCGGCGCGCGCCACGTGTCCGAGCTTGCGGATGGGGGATTCTGCGCCGGCGACGTGGCGCGCGGGACCGATCGCGGTCCCCGGCCGCGCAGCGCCACGATGCCGGCGACGATGCCGCCGAGCGCCGCGCCGCCGCCGAGGATCCAGACGATGGTGCTGCCACCCATGTCCGGGAACAGCACCGCGGCCGTTAAGATCAACGACAGCAGCACCAGTACGCCCACCACCACGGATGTGAACACGTTCAGCTTGAAGGAGTTCGCCCACGGACCGAGCAACTCCCTGTCGTTGCACAGCAGCAGCAGAAATACCGATGCGCTCGGCAGCAACACGCCCGCGAGGGTTTGAACGGCGTTGGTCAATAATCCGAGCGGTACCCTGGGAACGAGCACGAGCGCGGCCGCCACCGCGATCAGGCAGCAGTAGATGCCGTAGAAGGTCTTCGCCTTCAGCGGGCTTTCATGCAGCGAATGGCGCATCTTCAGCAGGTCGCCGACCGCGTAGGCCGACGACAGGGAGACGGCCGCAGCACCGATGATGCTGGCATCTATCAGCGCGAACGCAAACAGGACGCCCGGAAGGCGCGAGCCGTGAAATTGGTCGAGTCCTTGCGCGATGCCGCCGGCATCCGTGAATTTGCCGAACTGCGGCGTTCCAGCGAACGCGTGTGCACAGAACGCGATCATCGCGACCGCGCCGAAGATCACGATGGCGATGCCGATGATGAGGTCGACCCGTTCGTAGTTGATGAAGCGCACGCCGATGCGCTTGTCGATGATGTAGCTCTGCTGGAAGAACAGCTGCCACGGAGCCACCGTCGTCCCGACGATGGCGATGATGAGGAGCATCACGTCGGCGAGCCGCGCGCCCGGCGGCATCCGCGGCACCAGAAAATCGTGAGCGATCTCGGCCACGGGCGGCCGGGTCATCAGGAAGACGGGAAGCAGCAGCACACTGCCAAACACGAGAATCAGCGCGAAGCGCTCGAAGCGCCGGAAATCCCCGGTGCCGGCCGCCGCCATGACCAGCGCCGCGGCGGCCGCGACGCCGATGACCTTCGGCACTCCGAGGATCCCCAGGCCGATGCTGATGCCGACGAACTCGGTCACCAGGGTGAGCGCGTTCAAGATGAACAGGTCGATGACACTGAACGCGCCCCAGAACTTGCCGAACCTCTGCAGGATGAGCCTGGCATGGCCGACACCGGTTATGGTGCCGAGGCGCAGAACCATTTCCTGGTTGACGTAGAGCACCGGTACGAGCAGCGCCAGCGTCCAAAGGAGCGTGGTCCCGTAATTCTGGCCGGCCTGCGCATAGGTGCTGAAGGCGCCGGCGTCGTTATCGCCCACCATGACGATCAGGCCGGGACCGAGAATGGCCAAGAGCGTGCGCAACCGGTGAGACCAACCGCTGCGGGGTGCCACGTCGTCGCGGCGCAGCGTGCCGAGCGCGCCGCGGATCTCGTCGTAGGTTTCGGAAGTCGCCTGCATCATGGTCGTTCGCCTCGGGTCTCGAGAGGCACGATTCGCGGGTACGGGCAGCCCAATACGCTCCGCTCGATCGTTGTGAGCGACCGACAGAGCGTGGACGAATGAGAATTAGAAGAGGAGGAGAATCCCGATCATGACCCGGGATGGGCTCCATTGACCTCCCGCCCGCAGCGGGAGGTTCGGACGAACTTTCCTACCGCGAGCGCGCTGCGTCTGACGCGGCGCCTAAACTCAATCTAGGGCAACTGTCCAATGAATCGAACCTCGCATTGCGGAAATTGGAGGCAAAATAATTCGTTGCGTTTCAGATGTAAAGAAAAATCTACGCGCCCAGCAATCAGCTGGGTTATCTTTTGGCCCGTGCGAGATTTCACCGACTCATCCAGCGCCATCGATCTTCGCAGCGACACCGTGACCCGCCCCACGTCCGCGATGCGCGCGGCCATGGCTGCCGCGGAAGTGGGCGACGATGTGTACGGCGACGATCCGACCGTCAATCGGCTGCAGGCCACGATGGCCGAACGCTTCGGATTCGAGCGTGCGCTGTTTTTCGCCTCGGGAACTCAGAGCAATTTGGCCGCTTTGATGGCGCATTGTGGCCGGGGCGACGAATACCTGGTCGGTCAGGAAGCGCACACCTACAAATACGAACAGGGCGGGGCGGCCGTTCTCGGCAGCATTCAGCCTCAGCCGCTGGAAAACGAGCCGGACGGAACGATCGCGCTCGATCGCATCGCCCGTGCGATCAAACCCGATGACGCACATTTCGCGCGGACCCGGCTGCTGGCGCTGGAAAATACCATGGGCGGGTGTGTGCTGCCGCCCGCGTACGTCTCGGACGCGACCGCGTTGGCGCATGCCCGGGGTCTGAAAACGCATTTGGACGGCGCTCGCCTGTTCAATGCGATCGTCAAGCTGCGGGTCGATGAAACGGCATCGGTGGCGGGATTCGATTCGGTCTCGGTGTGCCTCTCCAAGGGACTGGGTGCGCCGGCGGGTTCGGTGCTGTTGGGGTCGGAGGAGCTCATTGCGGCCGCGCGGCGTTGGCGCAAGGCCCTCGGCGGCGGCATGCGGCAGGCGGGCATCCTGGCGGCGGCCGGCTTGTATGCGCTCGAACACCACGTCGAGCGTCTGGCGGAGGATCACGCGAATGCCGCCTACCTGGCTGACGGGCTGCGCGACATCGGGCTGACGGTCGAGCCTACGGAGACCAACCTCGTGTTCGTGCAGATTCCCGGGGCAGCGGTCGAGCCACTACGGGCGCATCTCGCGAAGCTCGGCATCCTCGCATCGATCGGGCCGCGCACGCGCCTCGCCACCCACCTGGATGCGCCGCGTGCCAGGATAGAGGCCGCGCTGCAGGCGTTCCGGGAATTTCCGGACTGGCCTTAGCGCAACCCACAATCGAAAGCGCGCAGCCGGCGGCGCGCCCGTCGCAGATCCTGCGGCGTATCCACATCCAGCGCGGCCGACGCAAGCTCGACCAGCTTGAGTTCGTCCCTCGGCAGGCTGTTTACCAGGTCACGCAGCCCCAGATCACCACCGATTTGCCGGGCCTTGGGATAGAGCCGGCGAGGCAGGATGAGGGGCGCGCCGGCTCCCGCCCCCACACGTCGGGCAACGACGGCGCGCCTCGACGATCGCCAGCGCGCGAGCAGCCGCGCGATCTCGCGGCGCTCGAGCCACGCCAAATCGACCGGCAGGATCAATACGGCGGCGCTGTACTGGGCCCGGAACAAACCGCTTTTGACGGAAGCTGAAAGTCCCCGCGACCGTTGCCGGCTCCAGGCGAAATCGACGCGCTGGCGAGCGAGCTCTGCTCGCGCCCGTACCGCCCTTGGCGGCAGCACGACGATGACCCGGCGGGCGGCCAACGGTGCCAGGATCCGCACGGTTCTGCGCAGCAGTGTCATGCCGCGAATTTTCGACAAAGCTTTCGGGCGCCCGAGTCGTGCCGAGAATCCGGCCGAGAGAACCACGAGGCGGACTCCGGCAGCGGCATTCATTGGTATCATCGCGCCATGACTATACCCGGCAATTTGCAGCGGCGGCCGTTTCTGGCCCCAATCGGCGTGGTGGCGTTCACGGTCATGGCGGGCTTGTTGCTGCTGATCGCCGCGGTTTGGCTCTCGGTCACCTCCACATCGACCACCGTGATCGTCGTGCGCCATGCCCCCCAGATGCTCGGTGTCAACGGCGGCGATCCGCCGCTCAGCGCGGATGGTGAAGCGCGCGCCGCGTCTTTGGCACGGGTGCTGGGCGATATCCACCTGAAGAGTCGCGTCGCGGCCATCTATGTGTCGGACAAGCTGCGCAGCCGTTCCACCGCCGCTCCGCTTGCGCAGACACTCGGCATCACGCCGGAAGTCGTCGACGAGGATGATCCCCGAGCGCTCGCGCATCGTGTGTTACACGAGCATTCCGGGGATACGATTGTGATCGTCGGGCACGCCAATACGTTGCCGGCCATCGTTTCCGCCCTGAGCGGCGTCGAGGATATACCCTCGGTCGAAGCGTCGGACTACGCCAGCCTGTATATCGTGACGGTGCCAAGAATCGGCCGGGCGGCCGCCCTGCGCTTGAAATATTAGCCCATCGGGCCTGCCGTGCGCAGCGCGACGGCTTTGCGCACGAAGTCCATGTGGCGGCCAATGCGAAAATCGGCGAGCACTGCATCGCGCACGCGGCGGCCGCCATCGACCAGGTAGCTGGCCCGGCGCACACCGATGCCGAGCGGGCCGTTCAGCCTATACATCTTGATCACGGTTTTTTGTTCATCCGACAGGAGGGTGAACGGCAATTGGTACTTTGCGCGGAACTTCGCGTGAGACTCCGGGGATTGGGGACTGATGCCCACGACCCGCATACCGGCTCGTTGAATATCCGTATGCAGATCCCGAAGCTTGCAGGCCTGGCTGGTGCAGCCGGGCGTGAAATCGGCTGGATAGAAGTACAGGATGATCGCGCCGGCGCTCAACAGCTCGGTCAGCGATCGGTCGGTTCCAGTGTCGTCCGGAAGCGTGAATTCCGGTGCGCGTTCGCCCGCTTTCAACATGTTGCTGTTTGCCCCTCGCCCCTATCCTAAGCTAAGTTCGGCCCGATTGGGGTGACCCTTTGGGCAATCCTTCGGCTTTGCCCTTTGGCATGTCGGGCCTTTGCTGCTAGTATGCGGGCCCCTTGCGGGGGAGTAGCTCAGTTGGGAGAGCGTCGCGTTCGCAATGCGAAGGTCGAGGGTTCGATCCCCTTCTCCTCCACCAATCCTAGGCCGGTTGTCGCAGGACACCGGCCAATTCCTTACCCACTCGGTAGCTCCCTGGTCGTCGGGGCGGTTACACTGCCGCTACGTCCCCGTGGCACAACTGGATAGCGCGCGCCCCTCCTAAGGGCGAGGTTGTGGGTTCAAATCCCGCCGGGGACGCCATTCCCTCGGAAGTGTAGGACTACGCGACACATGTTTCGCGCCTCCGTCGGACTGTCTGCACACCGCCCCTCCGGTAGGTTTGCCCTCACTGACAACCACGAGCGCAAATGAAAACTACACAACGAGTCGCGCACGGCAGCTTTCTTTTGGCACTGATAGCGATCGCCTCCGGATGCATCGTCGCGGAGCCGCGCGACGGCTACTGGGATCGCGACCATCACCGCTGGTACCACGAACACGCATGGCACGACTGCGCGGACCGCGACGAGCACTGCCGCTGATTTCAGCGCCTGATGCTATGATCGAGGAATAAAGGCAAGTACAAGCGGTTCAGGATGATCGATCCTCGAGGGTTGCGCGCAGCGCTGATATTGAGCCTGAGCCTTGCCGGCTGCGCGGGCTTGGAGCTGAATCCGCTCATTAACGAGCATCGGGCGATCCGCGCCGAGACCGACCGCGCCCGTACTCTCGTGGTGAGTCACGAGCTGGTTCTGGACGACAAGCGCCACCCCGCGCACGAATTTCACCTCCCGGGCGGGATCTATGCGCTCGAAGGGGAGGATGAGGAGTACTGGTATCTGCGTTCGAGCAGCGCATTGACCCTGTTGGATTTTCATCGTGGGGCGCAGACCGAGCGGCACAGTCTGCGCGGCGGGATCGCACTCGGTAAATATTCCACCCGCTCGGTGCCTGCGGCCGTCTATATCGACGGGGAGGGCACCGCGAAAGTCCTGGTGTGGAAGCTGGGCAAGGACTTCATGGGCGGCGAGAACCGCGACTGGCGCAGATCCTTCTAGTCCTGAGCTCTTCGGCTAAAGCGGGCCGAAAATTGCCACGTAATTCTTTCCTCCGGCGCTCGTATCGGCCTGGGTGCCCACGAATACCTTGCCGTTGGCGATCGCGGGTGGAGTGAATTTGGAGCCGGGACCGAATTGGTCACGCGTGCCGGCTTGCGTGCTGTTGTAGAGCTCGGCGAGAGTGGCCGCATCATAGGCATGCAGCACACCCTGGCTGGAGGAATTTTGCACGGCCCACACGATGGCGTTCTGGGTGCCGCTGGCGGACACGCTCATCGGCGCGCCCGGATAGCAGTACGTCATGCTCGATTTCAGGGTGGGCTGGGAGGGCATCTTGGCCGCCGCGAGCTTGAAGCCGCGGATCCCATCGCCGCTCGCCGAATAGTACACGGTGCCGTTGAAGTATACGGGGGCGCCATAAACGCCCGACGCCCCCCCTGTACCGCAACTGGCCGCAGAGGGCGGGAACGCATCCAAGAGGGGCTGATAAGCGTTATCGTCGCTCCCGGTATTGAACTTGCCCAAGCTGTCGCGATCGACGAGATAGATGTTTCGGTCCTTCCCGGCGCCGACGGCCAGATGCCGCGTCGCTCCCGAGGCGTCCACTTGATCGGGCAGCAGCATGAGGCCTCCGGAGGCGAGGTCGGTATCGCTGTCGCTTTCGGCGACGGTGTTGAACATGGTGAAGTAGTCGAGCACGGTCAGCGCGCCGTTGGCGGGGGTCGATAGCTTGATGATCGAATTGCCGTAATCGTTGCCGGTGGGAAAGCCGTCCGCGGTCAATGTCACATCGAACACGCCGTTGGCCGACATGGCGTAGATATTCCCGGTCGCGTCCGCGGAGGGTCCTGAGTTTGAGTTCCAAAACGACGCTTCGCCCTGCTGGCCATTTTGCGACCCGCTCGGCTCGTCATTGAACACCGCGCTCTGCTGCAGCGAGCTCTCGGCGTACGCGATGATCCAGCCGGTATAGTTCTCCACATCGCAGTGGGACGACCACGATGTATAGATCGTCCCTTGGCTCAAGAGCAGCGCCGAACGCTCCTCGTATTGACCGGGGTCGAAGACAATCCGTCCGCTCACCGTGGCGGGCGCGCCGGTGCCGGCTACGGAGGCGGTTATGTCCACGGGACTATGCGCGAGCTCCGCACCGGTGGAAAGATTCAATGCATGCAGCCGCTGGTGATAATTACCGCCGCTGTCCTTGGACATCGCCACGACCAAGAGACTTCCGGCCGCGCGATCAATGACCGGCGTCGCGGTAATCCCGATTTCCGGCGTGACCTGCGTGCAGCCGCGGTTGTCGCTCGGTGTCTCTGCGCTTCCGAGCAGCGACACCTTCCAAAGCGGGGTCGCGCTGTCGCTGTCGAACGCATAAACGCTGTCGTGCTCCGTCGCGACGTAGACGACGTTGTGCACCGTTCCGCCGATGGAATAAGCGCTGAGCGCCAGCGGTTGGGCGTCGACCTTGCCATCGACCGCGAGCAAGTGCAGTACGCCGAATGCCGATTGTTTGACATTCGCGACGGTGAGCACGGTCTCGGCGAGGTTCTGACCTGTGCGTTGGTTGTCGTTGTGATAGGTCACGACATCGGTCGTGGAGGCCGTCGCGGCAGCCGTCACGGTGAGCACAGCAGCACTGCTCGTCTTGGAGCCCAGCGCGTTCGTCACGGTCACGGTGAAGCTCGCCCCGCTGTCGGAGGTGGTCGTGGCCGGCGTCGAGTAGCTCGCGGCGGTCGCTCCAGCGATGGCCGCCCCGTTCTCGGACCATTGATAAGTCAGGCTCGATCCCGTGGCGGTGACTGTGAATGTGGCGATCGAGCCTGCCGTTACCGCGACACTGACGGGATTCTGCGTGATCGCCGGGGCAGTCGCCGTCGTACCGGTCGTGCCGCCGCCGCTGTTGCCGCCGCCGCTGTTGCTGCTGGCGCTAGTGCTGCTCGAGCCGCCACCGCCGCATGCGCCGAGCGTCAGCATACCGCCGAGCAGCGCTAGTGTCGTAAGATGGGGAGTGAGGCTCAAGACGGGTCCCGTGTTGACTGACTAAGCGATGACCATTGGATCGGGCGAGATCAATGCTAAGCGAAGCAAACAAATCCGATCCATCGGCCATTCCACCTACATTGACGGCTCCCCGAGCGCTCATTTTTTGGTCGGCCATCTTGGCGACCGGTGTAGGATCGGGCCTAGGCGCGGCACTTCTCACGCAGCTTCTGTTCATGGTGCAGCACTATGCATGGCCGGGGCCGCACCTCCTCGACGCGGCGCGGCGAGCGGATGCCTGGCACCACATCGGTATCTTGCTCGGCGCAGGCGTGCTGACCGGAATCGGACAGGTCGTGCTGCGCAAACTGTCGAGCGGCAACAGCATCGACATCACCGAAGCGATCACCCAGTTTGCGGGCCGCCTCCCCGTGCTGCGCACGCTCGGCAGCGCGACGCTCTCCGTGGTGGTGGTCGGTATGGGCGCATCTCTCGGCCGCGAGGGTGCGCCGAAGCAGGCCGGCGCTGTGATCGCGAACGCGCTGGCCGACCGGTGCGCATTGTCCGACGAGCAGCGACGATTGCTGGTTGCGTGCGGCGCCGGGGCGGGGATGGCAGCTGCGTACGGCGTTCCCTTGGGCGGTGCGCTGTTCGCCGTCGAGGTGCTGCGTGGCGTGCTGGCGCTGCGCCTCATTTTACCGGCGCTGCTCGCCTCGGCGTCGGCGGCCGGTGTGGCTTGGTGGGTCGCGCTTCCAAACGAGCCGACGTACGTGATTCCTTCATATGCATTGTCCGCGTCCGTGATCGGCTGGGCCATCGTCGCGGGGCCGATCGCCGGAGCGGTATCGGTCGGTTTCGTGCGCGTCGTCGCCTGGGCGGATCGGAATAAGCCGACTGGCGCTCGCCGCGTGGTGGCCCCCGTGGTGGCGCTCGGATTGCTCGGTGTAGTGTCCATCGTTTTTCCCGAATTGCTGGGGAACGGCAAGGACATCGCCGAGCTGGCCTTCACCAATCAAGTCACTCCACTCATGCTGTTGGCACTTTTCGTCTTGAAGCCGCTCGCGACGATCCTCTGCCTGGGAAGCGGTGTGCCGGGCGGATTGTTCACACCCTCGCTGGCGACCGGCGCACTTCTCGGCGGCGCGCTCGGAGTGGCGTGGTCGTGGATCTGGCCCGGAGCTGCCCCGGGACTATGCGCCATCATCGGCGCTGCCGCGGTGCTTGCCGCTACCACGCACGGCCCGATTTCATCCATCGTGCTGGTGATGGAGCTCACCGGCCGGGACCGCTCCTTCATCCTGCCGATGATCATCGCCGTCGTTCTGGCTACGGTGGTCGCGCGCACCATGGACGCACGTTCCATATACGATGCCCGATTCAGCGACCGCGAAATGAGCGATCTGGTGCTGGCGCGAAAGCCCGCCGCCGGTTGAGAAAACCATGCGAGTACTGATGGTGGAAGACGATCGGATGATTGCCCAGGGGTTGGAGCGGGCCCTGCGCCAGGATGGATATGCGGTCGACGGGGTGGCCGACGGCAAGAGCGCCTCCGAGGCGTTGCGAACCTCCGTGTTCGATCTCGTCCTGCTCGACCTGGGCCTGCCGGAGCGCGATGGCCTGGAGGTACTGCGCGAGCTGCGCGGCCGCGGCGATTCGACGCCGGTCATCATCGTGACGGCGCGGGACGACGTGCAGAACCGGATTGCAGGACTCGATTCCGGGGCGGACGACTACATCGTCAAGCCCTTCGATCTCGACGAGGTCGCCGCGCGCATGCGCTCCGTGCTTCGCCGTGCGGCGGGACGCGCGGACCCGTGCATCCGACATCGCGGAATCACGCTCAATCCGGTCACGCACGCGGTGGAACGCGACGGGGAGCCGGTGCTCCTCTCGGCGCATGAATTTTCGGTGCTCGAGGCACTCATGCAGAGGCCTGGCTCGGTGCTCTCGCGCTCGCAGCTCGAAGACCGGCTCTACGGCTGGGGCGAGTCGGTCGAGAGCAACGCGGTCGAGGTGTACGTGCATGGTTTGCGCCGCAAGCTCGGAAGCGATGTCATACGGACCCTGCGAGGCGTCGGTTATTTCGTTCCGAAAGAGCAACAGCCGTGACGTCCCTCCGAGCCCGATTGCTGATCGCGCTCCTCGCCGCCGTGGTCGCCATCTCGGTGCTCGCCGGGTTGCTGACCTATCGCCGCGTGCTCGCGGAAACCTCGACCCTGTTTGATTATCAATTGCGCCAGATGGCCCTGTCCCTCAGGAGCCAGATCCCCATGGCGCCGCGCCTCGAGCTGCCACCGGATCAGGCCGACGCCGACTTCGTGATCCAGATATGGGATGTGTACGGAACGCGAGTTTACTTCTCCCGTCCCGGGCTGCCGCTCATCAATGCGACGGCGCTCGGGTTTGCCGACGTGCGCGTCGGCGGCCGACAGTGGCGCACCTATGGGCTGCAGACGATGGAGGGGGTGATCCAGATCGCCCAGCCGGTCCAGGTGCGCGAGAGCTTGGCGCGCGGGGCTGCGCTCAGGGTCGTGATTCCGCTGCTCCTGCTGCTGCCGCTGCTCGGCGCCGCCGTCGTCGGCGTCGTCGGTTCGGGGCTGCGGCCGTTGAGGCGTGTCGCGGGCGAAGTGCAGCGGCGCGACCTGCACAGTTTGGCGCCGATCGCCGCTGCTCGGCTGCCGCAGGAGATTGCACCGCTCGTCAACGAGTTGAATCGGTTGTTGATGCGCCTGAGTGAGGCGTTCCAGGTACAGCGTGCGTTCGTCGCGGATGCCGCGCATGAACTGCGTTCGCCATTGACCGCGCTCAGCCTCGAGCTGCAGTTGCTGGAGCGTGCGCCCGACGAGCCGGCGCGGCGCGAGGCGCTCGCGAACCTCAAGGCCGCGGCAGCGCGTGCCGTTTATTTGGTCGAGCAATTGCTCACCTTGGCCCGCAACGAGCCGCGCGAACCCGTCGGGGAGCTGATGCGGTTCGCTCTCGAGCAACCGGTCGCCGAGGGCATCGCGGACGCGCACGCGCTCGCGGCCGCGCGACACATCGAGCTGTCCCTGGAAGCGGAACCGGCCACGGTACGCGGCGACCGGGAGGCGCTGCGCACGATGGTGCGCAATCTGGTCGACAACGCCGTGCGCTACACCCCCGAGGGAGGGTGTGTCCGGGTACGCACGCGCGCCGCTGTTGCGACCCCCGGGCGTGAGGCCGCGCTGATCGAGGTGGCGGATTCCGGGCCGGGCATCCCAGCTGCCGACCGCGAGCGCGCTTTCGACCGATTCTACCGGCGCGCGGGCTCGCCGGAGGGGGGCAGCGGACTCGGGCTCGCCATCGTCAAGGCGGTCGCCGATCGGCACGCAGCGCAGGTCAGGCTCGGCGATGCGCCTGAAGGTGGTTTGCTGGTCACGGTGGCGTTTCCGCCCACGGCTTAAGGTTCGCTTAAGCAGCGAGGATCAGGATGGCGCCAATCCGATCCTCAAGCGTTTACCTCAAGGAGAGTTGTCCATGAGATCTCAGAGACCTCTGTTTGCCGGGGCCGCGGCCGGCGTTTTCGCCATCGGCGCAGCCGCCGGTTGGATGGCGCCTTCGGCGTTCAAGAGCGCGCAGGCCGCCGACGCGGTTTCCAGCACTTCCGCGCCGGCGAGTGTTTCGCAGCCGATCCCGCTCGGAACGGCCCCGAACTACCGCGCGATCGTCGCGCAGAATCGAGACTCGGTGGTCGGCATCACCATCGAAGGAGAAATGAAGACCTCCTCCGACCAGCCGTCCAATCCATTCGGCAACGGCGGCGACGACAACCCGCTCTCCCAGTTCTTCCGGCAGATGCCGCATCCGCACAGTCAACCCATGCATGCCCAGGGCTCGGGCTTCATCGTCAGCTCCGACGGGCTCATTTTGACCAACGCGCACGTCGTCGATGGCGCCAAAGAGGTGACCGTCAAGCTGATCGATCATCGAGAATTCAAAGCCAAGGTGCTGGGTTCCGATAAGACCAGCGACATCGCGGTGCTCAAAATCGATGCGAAGGGCCTGCCGGCCGTGCGGCTGGGCAACTCGGACATGCTGGGCGTGGGCGACTACGTGCTCGCGATCGGCGCGCCGTTCGGCCTCGAGGAAACGGCGACCGCGGGTATCGTGAGCGCAACGGGGCGCTCGCTTCCCGGAGACGGTGCCGTGCCGTTCATTCAGACCGATGCCGCGGTGAATCCGGGCAACTCGGGCGGCCCGCTGTTCGATGCGAGCGGTGCCGTGGTCGGCATCAACTCGCAGATCTACACGAACTCCGGCGGGTACGAGGGCGTGTCGTTCGCCGTCCCCATCAATCTCGCGCAGGGGGTGGAGCAGCAAATCGTGAAAACCGGCAGGGCAGAGCATGGCCGGCTCGGTATCCAGATCCAGAACGTCAATCAGTCGTTGGCCCAGTCGTTCAAGCTGAGCTCGCCGGCGGGCGCCTTGGTGGCGCAGGTCGAGCCTGACAGCGCCGCTGCCCGTGCGGGCATCAAGGCCGGCGATGTCATATTGAAATACGACGGCAAGCTGATCGCCGATTCCGGGCAGTTGTCGGTGCAGGTGAACGCCACCGCGCCGGGCGAGAAGGCGACGCTCGACATCGTGCGTGACGGCAAGCCGATCACCGTCACCGCGACGATCGGCTCCGCCGGCTCGGCCACGTTGGCCAAGAACAGCGACATCGGGGAGGGCGGATCGCATCTCGGAATGAAGTTGCGTCCGTTGACTCCGGAGGAGCGCTCTGAAGTGGGTGTCTCCGGCGGCCTGGTGGTGGAAGAGTCGAGCGGCCGCGCGGCAATTGCAGGCATCCAGCAAGGCGATGTGCTGCTGTCGGTGAACGGGACGCCGGTGGACAGCGTGTCGCAGCTTCGCGAACTCGTGCAGAAGCACGGTGACCAGGTTGCGCTGCTGATCCAGAGAGGCGACAGCCGCATTTTCGTACCGGTCGGGCTCGGATGATCCCCCTGCGCGTCTAAGGGAAAAACGGCCGGCCCGCGCTCATCGAGAGCGCGGGCCGGCTTCGTTTCGCTATAAAGCCGGCGTTGAATCGGCTATAAAGCAGGCGATGAATCAATTTCTGTCCGCCTTGGCACTCGCCGCGCTCGGTTTTTGCCAGGCTCACGCCGAAGAGGCGTCCATTCCCGCACCCCCCGCGCCGGGCCCGGCGACCGGCCTCGCCGATTCGGCAGCGCTTCGGGCCACGGTGTTCGGCACGCCGCCGCAGGATATCGCTCCGTTGCCCGCGAAGGTGCCATTGCTGGAGATGGATCTCGATCTGCCTTGGCGACGGCCCATTCCCGCCGTGTTCTGGTTCGACAAGAGATTACGGGTGTGGCTCTCGGCCCAGGACAAGCCGGCTCCGCTCGCCATCGTCATCTCGGGCACCGGGAGCGACGGCAACACCGCGAAGCTCGCGACGCTGCGCGCCGTTCTCTATGGGGCTGGGTATCACGTGCTCACCATGCCGTCGCCCACCTTCCCCGGGTTCATCGTCTCGACCTCGAGCACGGGCGTGGCGGGCGATATGCGCCAGGACGGGCAGGATTTGTATGCGGCGATGGGGGTGATCATCGCGCACTTGCCGCACAAGGTAAAAATTACCGACCTCGACGTGCTCGGATACAGCTTGGGCGGCGCGAACGCCGCCATCGTCAAATCCATCGACGCGAAGGAGCACAAGCTCAACATCCATCGAGTGGTGATGATCAATCCGCCCGTGAGTCTGTTCGCCACGGTGGGCAGGCTCGACAAGCTCTTTGCCAGGACGCTGGGAAATGGCGATGCCGGAATCGAGCGGTTCTATCAGCAGCTCTATGCTGAGCTCGCCAATCTGTATCGGGCGTCGGATCGGGTCGAGCTCGACGAGGATTTTCTGCTCGGTGCGGCCGCATCGGCGCTGAATACGGACGCCCAATTTTCTGCTGCCATCGCGCTCACCTTCCGCATCGCGCTCATGAACGTGTTCTTCGCAGGCGACCTGTATTCGGGTGCAGGCGTCGTGGTGGATCCACGGCATCCGCCGGGCGTGGGCGATCCCCTCGATGAGATCTCGCGAACCCTGCGCACCAAGACTTTCGCGGAATATTTCAGCCGCATACTCGCGCCCTATTACCTGAAGCACCGGCCCGGCTCCAGCGTCGAGAGCCTCATCGCCGACAACCGGCTGGATGTCATCGGGGAGCAATTGCGCGGCAATGGCGACTACTACGCTCAAACCAATAGCGATGACCTCATTCTCGACAAGGCCGAACTCGGTTGGCTGAGATCGACATTGGGCCAAAGGATCGTGGTCTACGATCACGGCGGCCATCTGGGCAATCTCGGCGACCGCCAGCAAGTGGCCGACATGCTCGACATGCTGGCGGGACGCTGGCAAGGCGGTGCGCCATGATGCGCCGTCGGATCGAGTGGGGACAGCTGGCGGCGGCGGCGGCGGCGCTCATCGCCCTCGGTGGCTGCGCCTCACGAACCGTGGAGTTCCACCGATTGCCACCCGAAACCCCGGCGGCGGACAACGTGGCCGATATCGCCAAGATGCAGCGGTTGGCCGCTGCTGCCGCGCAGGTCCAGAAGGAAGCGGCGCAACCCCCGGAGCAAGCGGCCGCCGCCGAGGCTCCGCCGCCCGTTACTCCTGCCGAGGCGCCGCCGATGAAGACCTACGATCCCTGGGGACGGCTCAATCGATTCACGTACCGCTTCAACGCGCGCTTCGACGAGGCCTTGTTCTTGCCGGTGGCCAACGGCTACCGCTGGCTGCCATCGCCGATGCGCGCCGGGGTGCACAATTTCTTCGGCAACATCGCCGAGATCGACAGCGTCATCAATTACACGCTGCAAGGGCGCCTCGGCCGCATGGTGCGCAGCCTTGGAAGATTCGTGATCAACAGCACCATCGGCATCGGTGGCCTGTTCGATCCGGCCACGAAGATGCGCCTGCCGAAGGCGCCGACCGGCTTCGGAACGACGCTCGCCAAATATGGCATGCATCCGGGTCCGTATCTGGTCATTCCGTTCTACGGCCCTTCGACCTTGCGCGAGGGCATCGGTTTGGCGGCGGATTACGGCACGCTCTACGTGATCGATCCCGCCTGGATCTACCGCGGAGACCAATCGTGGGGACTGGGTGTCTTGAATGCCGTGGATCAGCGGGCGACCACCGATTTCCGCTACTACGCGAGCGGCTCCCCCTTCGAGTACGAGACCATCCAGTTTCTCTACGTGCGCAAGGAATTGATCGAGGACGCGGGCCTGCATCGCCAGAAGCGGCTGCCGCGAGCCGACCCGAACGTGCCGGCGGGCGAATGAGCGAAGGCTCATCGCTGCCGCTGTTGCGCGATCGAGCGCTAGGCATCGTCGCCACGGGCACCATTCTTGCGATTTTGTATTTCGCCCGCGAGGTGCTGGTGCCGATCACGCTGGCGTTGATCCTGAGTTTGCTGGTATCGCCTTTGGTGCGGACGCTGCGACGCGTGCGTCTCGGCGCTACCTCGTCGGTGCTCGCTGCCGTGCTGTTGCTGACGGTAGCCTTCGCAGGCATGGCGTCGGTGATCGGCATGCAGGTGGCGCATATGCTGAAGAGCCTGCCGCAGTATGAGCGCACGATCCGTCACAAGTTGTACAAAATCAACGAGCTGTCCGTCAACGGGCTTGCGGCGTTCACCAGTCAGACCGAGCGACTGGTCGGTGAGCGCAAGCAGCCGCAGGCGGCGAGCGAACCGCTGTCGAGTTCGTTGACATCGGAATCCCCGAGCGATGAGGCGGTGCAGCCCACTGCGGTGCCCGCGCCGGTGCCCGCGCAGGTGCCCCCGCGTCTTTCCGCGCCCGCGACGCTCATTCCGGTGGAGGTGCACCAACCGCCGTTGAGTCCGCTGCAGGTGGTCGAACGGGTGCTCGGGTCGATATGGGTGCCGCTCGAGACAGCCGGGATCGTGCTCGTGGTGTTGATCTTCGTATTGCTCGAGCGTGAATCGGTGCGCGATCGGTTCATCCGGCTGGCTGGCCCGTCCGACCTTCGTGCGACCACCCTGGTGCTGAACGATGCCGGGGAACGACTGTCGCGATTCTTCGTCTCGCAGTTTTCGGTGAACCTCGGGGTTGGCGTGGCGCTGTGGGTGGGTCTTGCGATCATCGGCCTGCCGCATGCGACGCTCTGGGCTGCGCTCGCAGCCGTGCTGCGTTTCGTGCCGTATGTGGGGATCTGGATCGCAGCCGTGATCTCGGCGGCGCTCGCCGCGGCGGTCGACCCGGGCTGGACGCTGGTCTTCCTGACTCTCGGTTTGTACGTGGTCGTGGAGCTGATCGCAGGCCAGCTGGTCGAGCCGCAGCTCTACGGTCATTCCACCGGGCTCTCTCCTCTGTCGGTGGTGGTCGCCGCCATCTTCTGGAGCTGGATTTGGGGCCCGATCGGCTTGGTCGTGTCGACACCCCTGACCCTGTGTCTCGTGGTGATGGGCCGTCACGTCAAGGCGCTGCGATTGCTGGACATCATGCTCGGCGACGGGCAGGCGCTCACCTTGCCCGAGCGCTTCTACCAGCGGGCGCTGTCGGCCGACTCCGACGAACTCATTGCGAATGCACGCGCCTACCTCAAACAGGATTCCCTCGCGGCTTACACCGATTTCGTACTTCTGCCGGCCCTGCGCCTCGCAGCATTCGATCTGGAGCGACGCACGATCAGCCGCGAACAGCAGCTCAAGGTGCGCCAGACCATCGTTACCGTCATCGCAGCCATCAGCGGCGGGCGGCGAGGGTTCACGCGCCGGCGTCATGCCGTGTCGATGCTGGATCAAATGAACGCGGGGCGGCAGCTTCGTCAACAACGAGAGCAGCTGATCGGCCGCTGGCAGGGACCCCTCGCCGTGCCGCCCGGCTCGATCATGCTCTGCGTGAGCGTGGGGTCGATGTCCGACGACCTGGCGACGGAGCTGCTGGTGCGGATTTTGCGCGACAAGCAACTCGACGCGCGGCATCTGTCGATCGAGGACCTGCAACAAATGCCGCCGCCGCAGGCCGTGCCGGGGAGCGTGTCAATGGTTTTTCTGGTGAGCTCGGCGCCGGGCGAGGAGCGCAAAGCAGCGGATGCGGCCGTGGAGCAGATTCGCGGCCGCTTCGCCCACGCGCTTCTCATCGGTGTCTGTCTGCCCGGGCTGGTATTGCAACAGGGATCAGCCGGGGACGCGCTGGCAGGCACCGATAAATCGGCGAACTCGATGGTCGATGCCCTGCAGATCTGTCTGGATTGGCTCGAGGAGCGGACCAAAGCTTGAAGCAGCATTCTGATTCCGATTTGCGGGGCAGCCTCGCGTTCCCGATCCGATGGCGCATCTTCAGCTTTCTGTTCGGGTTCGGATTTCTCGCCTATATCCAGCAAAAGACCATCACGGTTGCGGCCGAACCGATGATGCCGGCGCTTGGACTGAGCCAGTTGCAGATCTCCTACATCGAGCAGGCGTTCGTGCTGGGATATGCGATCTTCCAGTTGCCCGGCGGCATCATCGGTCAACGGCTGGGGGCGAGGCTGACGTTCGTCGTCATCGGCATCACCGCGTTCCTGGCGACGCTCGCCATGCCCTTGGTACCGGAATTGTTCCAGGGGCCCGCCGCACTGTTTGCGGGGCTTTTCTGCGTGCAGCTCGTGCTCGGATTGTCCCAGGGCGCCATCTTCCCGATCTCCGCGGGGGTCTTCGAAGCGTGGTTCCCTGCCAAGCGCTGGGCCTTCGTGCAGGGCTTGCAAACGGCGGGGCTTGGACTCGGCGCGGCTCTGACGCCGCCGCTCATCGTGTATCTCATGACCCGACTCGGCTGGCAGCGCGCGCTCGTGTGGGCGAGCCTTCCGGCCGTCGCGCTGATCGCGTTCTGGGGCTGGTATGGACGCAATACGCCACGCGAGCACCCTTCAGTTTCCGAGCACGAACTTGCACAGATCGGATCTCAGCCGGCGACGCACTCGTCGGTCAGCGTCAAGCAGTTGCTCGCGCTGGTGGCGGACCGCAACGTCATGCTGCTGTTTCTTTCCTACATGAGCATGAACTACACCTTCTACCTGCTCTCGAACTGGGTATTTCTCTACCTCATCCAGGAGCGTCACTTCTCCTCGCTCGAGAGCAGCTGGCTGGCCACGGCTCCGCCGCTCGCCGCGGCGCTGGGCGCCGGCGTCGGCGGCGTCGTCACGAGCGCCCTCGCGCAGCGTTTCGGGAGTCTCTGGGGCTACCGTATACTGCCGATCGCGGCCATGTTTTGCGCTGCGGTGCTGTTGCTGGTCGCAGTCAACGCCTCCAATCCTTACGTGGCGGTTGCCGCACTCGCGAGTTGTTTCGGCACGGTGGAGCTCACCGAAGGCGCGTTCTGGGGGGCCGGCATGACGGTGGGACGCGGCGATACGATGGCGGTTTGCGGCATCATGAATACGGGAGGCAATTTGGGCGGCATCATCGGCATACCCATCGTCGGTTATTTTTCCGGACTGCATGCCTGGAATACCGCGTTCTTCATCGGTGTGGGCTTCGCAATCGTCAGCGCGCTCGCATGGTTCGGAATCCGGGTCGGGGAGACGGCGGGGCAGGGCGCGCCGGCCGCTCCCAGCGTACGGGTGCCCTGAGGATGAACACCGCGGTCGTGACCGGCGCCGCCCAGGGGTTGGGACTTACCGTGGCCTCTCTTCTGTCGCGGAGCAGCTATCGCGTGATCCTGCTGGACCTACAGCCGCTCGATGTGCAGGTGGAGCAGCTGCGCGCAGGCGGGGCCGAGGTGCATGCGTTTCGCGGGGACGTGTCCTCGGAACTGTTCATCGGCGAGGTCGCCGAGCGCATTCGGTGCGAGTTCGGCGCCGCCGACGCGCTGATCAACAATGCCGGCATCAGCTTGATCGTCCCCGCGGAGGAGACTTCAGCGGATCAGTGGCAACGCGTCATGAACGTGAATCTGCTGGGACCGTTTCTATTGTGCAAGCACCTGGGTGCTCAGATGCTCGCCAAGGGCCGCGGCAGCATCGTCAATGTCGCGTCGGTCGCCGGACTGGCGGCGGTCAGTCATCGCAGCGCTTATAACGCGTCGAAGCACGGCCTGATCGGCCTCACCAAGACGCTGGCGGCCGAGTGGGGCGGGCGCGGCGTCCGAGTCAACGCCGTCTGTCCAGGGTGGATCAAGACCGAAATGGATCACGCAGATCAGGGAACCGGTGCGTACTCCGACACTGACATCATCAATCGCGTGCCCATGGGCCGCTTTGCGCGGGCCGAGGACGTGGCCGAGGCGATCGCGTTCCTGGCCGACGGCGAGCGCGCCGGATTCATCAACGGCGTGACTTTGCCGGTGGACGGCGGCTGGGTGGCCGACGCCAGCTGGGAGAGTCTGCGCATTCGCACCCGGAGCACGTCCCCCTCATGACGAACGTTGCGCCCGCCATTCGAGTCGAAGTTCGAGACGCCGTGGCGCACTTGACGCTGGCGCGCGCGGAAGTCGCGAATACCATGAACCTGCAATTCGTTCGCGAGTTACTGGCTGCGGCCTTGTCCCTGCAGGCCGACCCGAGGGTTCGAGCCGCAGTCCTGTCCGGAGAGGGCCGGAATTTTTGCTTCGGCGGCGACCTCAAGGGCATCGCGGCGGCTGGAGAGGACTTGCGCGCCTACGTGAGTGATCTCACCACGGCGTTGCACGCCGCGCTCGCGCATCTCATGCACATGGATGCCCCCGCTCGAGAAGCGCAGGCCGCGGTTCTAGCCGCAGCGCAACGAGTACTGGTCTTATTCTACTTGACGGTAATATTTACTGGAGAGTAGTATTTACCCTCTGGTAGAAGACGGATCTGGCACACAGGCGAGGGCAGCCGCGCGGCGGCGATGCGAGGCTCGATGAGTTCGGTCTATAAATCCCGCGCGGCAGCGCCCGACATCGAGGGCGCCGCTCTCGTGTCACCCTGGCCCGTCCGAAAAACCACCCAGCGCAACCGCGACGTGAAGCGAGAGGCGGTGATTCGCGCCGCCGCACAGGCTTTCAACGCCCGCGGTTACCACAACACGTCGATCGACGAGATCGCCGCGGCGCTGAACGTCACCAAGCCCACGATCTACTACTACGTTGCGAACAAGGAGCAACTGCTTCTCGAATGCATTTTGACCGGTCTGGAGCGCGTTCTCGAGCCGTTCCGGCGTCCCCGCGAGGCCGGTGTTACGGCTCGTGGGCATTTGAATCGGATGATGCGCCATTATGCCGAGGCGATCGCCTCGGAATACGGTTGGTGCATGGTGCGTGCGGAGGATCTGGGGCTCGCACCCGCCTCGTTGTCGCACATCAAGCGCCTGAAGTCCGAGATCGATCAGGGGATCCGCCGGCTGCTCGAAGAAGGCGTACGCGATGGCTCCATCCAGACGGAGGATCTGAAGATGACCTCCTTTGCCCTCGCGGGAGCGCTCAATTGGATCGCCCATTGGTACCGTGAGAATCAATCGATGACGCCCGGGGACATTGCCGAGGCATTCATCCGCATCTTCAATCTCGGTCTCGCGCCGCGCGCCGCGGCGAAGCCTTCCCGTCGCGCGCGTGCGCGCAAGGAGCCGATCTCATGAACGCCGTTTCCCATGCCGCCAAACCGGCGCCCTATCAGCCGCACAATAAAGTGCGCTTCGTCACCGCAACCTCGCTCTTCGACGGGCACGACGCCTCGGTCAATATCATGCGTCGCATCATGCAGGCTTCGGGCGCCGAGGTGATTCACCTCGGGCACAACCGTTCCGTGCGTGAAATCGTCGACGCGGCGCTGCAAGAGGACGCCCAGGGGATTGCCGTTACCTCCTATCAGGGCGGCCACATCGAATTCTTCAAGTACATGATCGATCTGCTCCGCCAGAACGGCGGCGAGAACATCAAGGTGTTCGGCGGGGGTGGGGGCGTGATCGTGCCGGCGGAGATCCGGGAGCTCATCGCCTACGGGGTCACGCGGATTTATTCGCCGCAAGACGGTGCAACGCTCGGGCTGCAGGGCATGATCGATGACGTCATACGTTCCAGCGACTACGATCTTTGCGCGCTCGCGCCCGCCGAATCGGATGCCCCGGAGGCATTGAAGTCCGGCGATCGGCGCAAGCTCGCCCGCATCATCACCGCGGTCGAGAACCGGGCGTATTCGGCACGCAGCCGTCAGGCGCTTCTGCAGGCGGCGGCTCCGATCAAGCTGCCCGTGCTCGGCATCACGGGAACCGGCGGGGCCGGTAAATCCTCGCTCACGGACGAGCTCATCCTTCGGCTGCGGCTCGATCAGGACGACCGGCTGCGCATTGCGGTGATCTCCATCGATCCCTCCCGCAAGCGTACCGGCGGCGCGTTGCTCGGCGACCGCATCCGGATGAACGCGATCGACTCCGACAAGATCTTCATGCGATCGCTCGCGACGCGGGACACCGGCAACGAGCTGTCCGCGGCGCTGCCCGAGGTCCTCGCCTGCTGCAAGCTGAGCGGCTTCGACCTGATCGTGGTCGAGACATCCGGTATCGGGCAGGGAGAATCGGGCATCGTGCCGCTGGTCGGTACCTCGCTCTATGTCATGACGCCGGAGTTCGGCGCAGCCTCCCAGCTCGAGAAGATCGACATGCTCGACTTCGCCGACTTCGTCGCCATCAATAAATTCGACCGCAAAGGCGCCGAGGATGCGCTGCGGGACGTGCGCAAGCAGTACCAGCGCAACCGGGGTCACTTTCAACAGGCGCCGGATGCCATGCCGGTATTCGGCACCATGGCCTCGCGCTTCAACGACGATGGGGTCACCGCGCTCTACCAGGCGATGCTGCCCCGACTGCAGGAGCAGGGCCTCAAGGTCAAGCCGGGCAGGCTGCCCCGCACCCCGGTGAAAGCCTCCTCCCGAGGCCGTGCGGTGGTTCCCGCCGATCGTGTGCGCTATCTCGCCGAGATTTCCGAATCGGTTCGCGAGTACCACCGTCACATCGCCGCGCAGGCGCGCACGGCGAGGGAGCGCCAGTCGCTCGAAACGGCGCGCACCCTGTTCGAGCGCCACGCCAAGCCGGTTGCGGAATTCGGTGAGCTCATCTCGGCCAAGACGGGGGAGTTGAGCCCTCAATCGGTGAAGCTTCTGGAGCAATGGCCCAAGACCCGCGAACTCTACGGCGCGGACGAATACGTGGTGAGGATCCGCGACAAAGAGCTGCGCACCAAGCTCGTTTACGAGTCGCTTTCGGGCACCAAGGTGCGCAAGGTGTCGCTGCCGCGCTTCGAGGATGACGGGGAGATCCTCAAGTTTTTGATGAAGGAGAACGTCCCCGGCTCGTTCCCGTATACCGCCGGCGTGTTCGCGTTCAAGCGTGAGGGCGAGGATCCGACGCGGATGTTCGCGGGCGAGGGCGATGCGTTCCGGACCAACCAGCGGTTCAAGCGGGTATCCGAGGGCATGCCGGCGCACCGGCTCTCCACGGCGTTCGATTCCGTGACCCTCTACGGATCCGATCCGGACCCGCGTCCGGACATTTACGGCAAGGTGGGGAACTCGGGCGTTTCGATCGCGACCCTCGACGACATGAAGGTTCTGTACTCGGGGTTCGATCTGTGTGCACCCTCGACCTCCGTCTCCATGACCATCAACGGCCCGGCTCCGATCCTGCTGGCCATGTTCATGAACACGGCGATCGATCAGCAGGTGGAGAAATTCCGGGAGCAAAACGGGCGCGAGGCCACGGAAGATGAGCTGCAGAAGATCAGGGCGTGGACGCTGTCGACCGTGCGGGGCACGGTGCAGGCCGATATATTGAAGGAGGACCAGGGGCAGAACACCTGCATTTTCTCGACCGAATTCGCGCTCAAGATGATGGGCGACATCCAGGAATACTTCGTCCACAATCACGTGCAGAACTTCTACTCGGTTTCGATCTCCGGTTATCACATTGCGGAAGCCGGCGCGAATCCGATTTCCCAGCTTGCGTTCACACTGGCGAACGGCTTCACGTACGTCGAGTCGTACCTGGCGCGCGGCATGCACGTCGACGATTTCGCCTCCAACCTGTCGTTCTTCTTCTCGAACGGCATGGATCCGGAGTACTCCGTGATCGGGCGGGTCGCGCGCCGCATCTGGGCCATCGCCATGAAGCACAAGTACGGCGCGAGCGAGCGCAGCCAGAAGCTCAAGTACCACGTGCAGACCTCGGGGCGTTCGCTGCACGCACAGGAGATGGCGTTCAACGACATCCGCACCTCGCTTCAGGCGCTCTGTGCGATCTATGACAACTGCAACAGCCTGCACACCAACGCGTACGACGAAGCGGTGACCACACCGACCGAGGAAAGCGTGCGCCGCGCGATGGCCATCCAGCTCATCATCAACCGCGAGTGGGGTCTCGCCAAGAACGAGAATCCGAACCAGGGCAGCTTCATCATCGAGGAGCTGACCGATCTGGTCGAGGAGGCGGTCCTCAAGGAATTCGACGCGATCGCCTCCCGCGGCGGGGTGCTCGGGGCCATGGAAACCGGCTACCAGCGCGGCAAGATCCAGGACGAGTCGCTGTTCTACGAGCACAAGAAGCACGACGGCTCGCTTCCGATCATCGGCGTCAACACCTTCCGCAATCCGAGTGCGGAGGCGGCGCCCGAGAGCATCGAGCTCGCGCGTTCGAGCGAGGCCGAGAAGCAGTCGCAGCTCGCGAGACTGCGCGACTTCCAGACGCGCAACGCCGCCTGCACGCCCGCGATGCTCGAGCGGCTGCGGGGTGCGGTGATCGCGAACGGCAACACGTTCGAAGTGCTCATGGAGGCAGTGCGCTGTTGCTCGCTCGGGCAGATTACGGGAACATTGTACGAGGTCGGCGGCAAGTATCGCCGCAACATGTGATGCGCCGCACGGCCATCGAATTTACGGAGTGTCTGCGACAATGACCAAGGCTTTGAAGAAAATCGGCGTAATCGGCGCCGGCACCATGGGCAACGGCATTGCACAGGTGAGCGCCGCTGCCGGATTACAGGTCGTGATGATCGATGTGTCGGATGCCGCGGTGGAACGGGGAATCTCGGCCGTCGGGACGAGCCTCGATCGGTTGGTCAAGAAGGAAAAGCTGAGCGCGGCGGATCGCGCCGCGACGCTCGGCCGCATCCGCGGCAGCACCCGGTATTCGGACCTCGGCGCGATGGACCTGGTGATCGAGGCTGCGACCGAGAATCTCGAGGTGAAGCAGCGCATCATGAAGCAGGCCGACGAGATCATGCGGCCGGAGGCGATCCTCGCCACCAACACCTCGTCGATCTCGATCACGGCGCTCGCCGCGGCCACGTCCCGTGCCGACCGTTTCATCGGCATGCACTTTTTCAATCCCGTGGCGCTCATGGCGCTGGTGGAGTTGATCCGCGGTCTTCTGACCAGCGACGAGACTCAGGCGCGGGCGGCCGAGTTCATCCGCCACGTCGGCAAAACCGCCGTGAGCGTCAAGAACTCCCCGGGCTTCGCCGTCAACCGCGTGCTCTGCCCGATGATCAACGAGGCGATTTTCGCGCTTCAAGACGGTGTCGCGAGCGCCGTGGACATCGACGAGGGCATGAAGCTCGGCTGCAATCACCCGATCGGGCCGCTGGCGCTGGCAGACCTCGTCGGGCTCGATACCTTGCTGTCGGTGATGGAGGTCTTTCAACGGGACTTCGGGGATCCGAAATATCGGCCGGCCCCGCTATTGCGCGAGATGGTGGCGGCGGGGCTGCTCGGCCGCAAGAGCGGGCGCGGCTTCTACAGTTACGGCTGATCGAGGATACGACCATGCAGGATTATCAGGCGCCTCTCGATGACATGCGGTTCGTGCTGCGCGAACTGGTTGATCGGAAGCTCATGGCCGAGCTCCCCGGTTCCGAGGACGCGACCTCGGATGTCGCCGAGGCCATCCTCGAAGAGGCTGCCAAGTTCGCGGGCGGCGTGCTCTCACCGCTGAATCGCTCCGGCGATGTCGAGGGCGTTCGCTGGCACGACACCCAAGTGTCCACCGCCGCCGGCTGGAAAGATGCGTACGGCGCGTTCGTCGAGGGTGGCTGGAACGCGCTGGCATGCCCGCGGGAGTTCGGCGGGCAGGGCCTTCCCCGGGCGCTGTCGGCGCTGGTCGAGGAAATGTGGAACGGCGCCAACATGTCGTTCACGCTCTGTCCCATGCTGACGCGCGGCGCCATCGAGGCCATCGATCTGCGCGGATCGGAGCTCCAAAAGAGCACTTACCTCCCGAAAATGGTCTCAGGTGTTTGGACCGGCACCATGAACCTGACCGAGCCGCAGGCGGGATCGGATCTCGCGGCGGTCCGCACGCGCGCCGAGCCGATCGGCAACGGCCTCTACAAGCTTGCCGGCCAGAAGATCTTCATCACCTACGGCGAACACGATCTCACCGACAACATCATCCATATGGTGCTCGGCCGCACACCCGGAGCGCCGGAGGGCGTCAAGGGAATCTCGCTCTTCGTCGTGCCGAAGTATCTGGTGAACCCGGACGGCTCGATCGGTGAGCGCAACGACGTCCGATGCCTGTCGGTCGAGCACAAGCTCGGCATTCATGCGAGTCCCACCTGCGTTCTGGCCTACGGCCTTGAGGGCGGGGCCATCGGAGAGCTGGTCGGCGAGGAGAACCGCGGACTCGAATACATGTTCATCATGATGAATGCGGCGCGCTTTGCAGTGGGGCTCGAGGGCATCGGCTTGTCCGAACGCGCTTTTCAGAGCGCGCTCGCCTTCGCCAATGAACGCGTTCAGGGCACCGAGCCGGGCAGCAAGGGCCGCGTGCCGATCGTGCGTCACCCGGACGTGCGGCGCATGCTGATGCTCATGAAATCGCAGACCGAGGCGATGCGCGCGCTCGCCGCCGTGGCCGCCGTCTCTCTGGATGCCGCGCGCCTGCATCCGAACCCCGAGGAGCGCAGAAAACACCAGGCGATCGCCGATTTGCTGATACCGGTGATCAAGGGCTGGTGTACGGAGACCAGTGTCGAGGTCGCCTCGCTCGGCATACAGGTTCACGGCGGGATGGGATTCATCGAGGAGACCGGTGTGGCGCAGCAATTCCGGGACTCGCGCATCACCCCGATCTACGAGGGCACCACCGCAATCCAAGCCAACGATCTGATCGGCCGAAAATTGGCGCGCGACGCCGGCGCCGCAGCGCAGGCGTTGATCGCCGAAATGCGCGCGCTGCCCCGCAGCTTGCCAGCTACCCCGAGTCTCGCCGCCGCGGCGGCGGTGTTCGCCGACGCGGTGAGCGCGCTCGAGCGTTCGGTCGAATACGTCGTCTCCCAATACGGCAGCGAGTTCAGGCAGGTCTCCGTCGGCGCCGTTCCGCTGTTGAAGTTGTTCGGCATCGTCGCCGGCGGCTGGCAATTGCTGCGCTCGGCGGCCATCGCGAGCGAGCGCCTCAGCGGGGCGGGCGGGGCCTCACTGCCTGCAAATTTCTATCGGGCCAAGATCGAGACCGCAAGTTTCTACGCTCACCATGTGCTCGCCCAGGGCCCGGGTCTCGCACACGCCATCGTGCACGGGGCGGCTTCGGCGCTCGTGGAGGGCGTTCTCTGAGGATGGATCGCCGTTACCCCCATCGGATCGTGTGCCTCACCGAGGAGCCGACCGAGGTGCTGTACGCGCTCGGTGAAGAGGGGCGTATCGTCGGCATATCCGGATTCACGGTGCGGCCGGCCCGGGCACGACGCGAAAAGCCCCGAGTCTCCGCGTTCACCAGCGCGAAGCTCGACCGTATCCTGGAGCTCAAGCCCGATTTCGTGGTCGGCTTCTCCGACATTCAAGCCGAGATCGCCCAGGCGCTGATCAAGGCGGGCATCGAGGTGTGGATCAGCAATCATCGCTCGGTCGAGGGCATCTTAGGTTACGTGAGGAGGCTCGGTGCGTTGGTCGGGGCGTCCGAGCGGGCCGAGCGTTACGCGCGCGAGCTCGAGCAGCACATCGAGTCGGTCCGCGGCCACGCGGCGACTCTAACCCGAAGACCGCGCGTATATTTCGAGGAGTGGGACGAGCCGCAGATCACGGGCATACGCTGGGTGAGCGAGCTCGTCGGCATCGCGGGCGGCGATGACGTATTTCCGGAGCGCGCCGCGTGCGCGCTCGGCAGGGACAGGATACTCGCCGATCCCATCGAGGTGGTGCGCCGGGCGCCCGATGTGATTTTCGGATCGTGGTGCGGCAAACGGTTCCGCCCGAAGCTCGTCGCCGCGCGGCCGGGATGGGACGCGGTGCCTGCGGTGCGCGATGGCGAATTGCACGAGATCAAATCGCCGCTGATCCTGCAGCCGGGGCCGGCCGCATTGACGGACGGGCTGGACGCGATTCAAGGCGTGATCCAACGCTGGAGTCGGATGCACGCTTGAGGCGCGAAGCGCCCGTCACTCCATTTCGAAATTGCATTCCTCGAGCGGCACCATCCGCGTCTTGCACCAGTACTTGTGGCCGAGATAGAGCGCGACAAAAACGGGGATCATCAAATAGCCGGTGATGAAGTCGAACCAGGAAAATACCGGTGCCTGGAACACGCCGATGTTCGCGCCGAACAGCACGATCACGAACAGTGTCAAAGCCAGCCAGGGTCCATAGGGAAAAAACCGGGCCTTGAACTTTAACTCATCGAGGCTCTTGCCCTGCGCCACCCAGGCCTTGCGGAAGCGCAGATGACAGATGGCGATGCCCAACCAGATCAAAAAGCCGCTCAGTCCCGATGCATTGTAAAAAACCTGGTAGATCTTCTGGTCGCCGACGAAGGTGGAAAAGAACGCGAGAGCGCTGACCGCGCCGGTGACGAGCAATGCGGCGGTCGGTACGCCGCGGGCGTTGACCCGGCCGAACAGCCGGGGTGCCTTGCCGCTGTGCGCCATCGCGTACAACATGCGCGAGGCGACATACATCGAGGAATTGCCGCAGGACAAAACGGCCGACAGGATGACGGCATTCATGAGGCTGGCAGCGTAGAAGCCGAAACGCGGCAAGTGCTGGAACACCATGGTGAAGGGGGACAGCGCCACGTGGCTTTCATCTCCGTGCAGCAGGCTCGGATTGGTGTAGCTGATCAGTGTGCCGACGACCAGGATGGAGCCGATATAGAACAGCAGAATGCGCCAGAACACGCTCTTGATGGCCTTGGGCACATTGCGGCGCGGGTCGTCGGTTTCGGCGGCGGCGAGACCCACGCTCTCGGTCCCCTGAAACGCGAAGCCGGCCACCAGAAACACCAACAGCATGGAGGAGAGCCCGCCGACGAAGGGTGCCCGAGTGCCCGTCCTGGCGTCCGCCAGGGTCCAATTCCCGAAGCCGGCGTTGTGATCGCCGAAGAGCCCCGCGATCATCAGCCCACCGACAAGCAGGAAGATCAGAACCGTGGCGACTTTGATGCTGGAGAACCAGTACTCGGCCTCGGCATAGGCCTTGACGGAGAGCAGGTTGAGCGCGAGGAGCAGCGCGAAGAATCCCAGGGCCCAGAAGGTGGAGTTGGAATGCGGAAACCAGAATTTGACGATCAGCGATCCGGCCACGAGTTCTGCCGCCAACGTGATGGCCCAGCTGAACCAGTAATTCCAGCCGACCGCGAAGCCCAAGGAGGGATCGACGAAGCGTTCGGCGTAGGTTTCGAAGGAGCCGCGTATCGGCAGCTGGGTCGCCATTTCGCCCAGGGATTGCATCATGCAGTAGACCGCAAAGCCCATGACGCCATAGGCCAGCATGGCTCCCCCGGGCCCGGCCTGCGAGATCGCGCTGCCGCTCGCGAAGAACAGGCCGGTGCCGATGGCACCGCCGATCGCGATCATGCCGAGTTGGCGCGAGCCGATGCCGCGGTGAAGTTCTCGTTCTCCCGGGGCCGCCTCGTCCACGGCGATGACGGCGGCCACTAGCGGGGCTGCATCCGGATGGCGCCGTCGAGGCGGATGACCTCGCCGTTCAATGTCGGAATCTCGATGATGGATTGCACCAGCTGGGCGAACTCTTCGGGCCTGCCGAGGCGCGGCGGAAAGGGTACCTGAGCACCGAGCGAATCCTGAATTTCCTTCGACAGGCTCGCGAGCATGGGCGTCATGAAGATCCCGGGGGCGATCGAGACACAGCGGATGCCGGCTCCGGCGAGCTCGCGCGCGATGGGCAAGGTCATTCCGACGATACCCGCCTTGGTCGCGGCGTAAGCCACCTGGCCGATTTGTCCTTCGTAAGCCGCGACCGATGCGGTATGAATGAGCAGTCCGCGCTCGCCATCCGCGTTGGGCGCGTTGTCGCGCATCACGGCGGCGGCGGCCTTGTCGCACAGGAAGGTTCCGATCAGATTGACGCGCACCACTTTCTCGAAAAATGCGCCGGCCATTGGTCCGTCGCGTCCGAGAAGCTTCCCCGCGCCGACGATGCCCGCGCAATTCACCAACAGGTTGATGCGTCCCATCGTCTGCCGTGCGCGCGCCATGGCCTCGTCGACTTGCGCCTCGGCGCTCACGTCGCATTTCACGAAGGTGGCACCGATCTTGAGCGCAGCGGCGTGGCCGGCCTCCTCCTGCACGTCGAGGATGACGGCGCGTCCGCCCCGCGCCACGATCCGCTCGGCGACCGCCCACCCCAACCCGGAAGCGCCGCCGGTGACGACGGCCGCCGTATCCTCGATTCTCACTTCAGGCTGATGGTGGTGTTGACGCCGCCCGACACGGTGGCATCGTCGAACCAACGCGAGGTGATGGTCTTGGTCTGCGTGTAGAACTGCACCGCCTGCTTGCCGTAGGGCCCAAGATCGCCGAGCTTCGAGCCGCGCGAGCCGGTGAAGCTGAAGAAGGGAACGGGTACCGGGATCGGTACGTTGATGCCGACCTGACCGACATCGATCTCGTTTTGGAACTTGCGGGCGGCCGCGCCGCTTTGCGTGAAGATTCCAGTTCCATTGCCCATGGGATTGTCGTTGATCAGCGCGATCGCCTCATCCAGCGAATTGACGCACACCACCACCATCACGGGGCCGAATATTTCCGTGGTGTAAATCTTCATGTCCGGCTCGACGCCCGAGAATATCGTCGGGCCGATGAAGTTGCCCTGCTCGAAGCCCGCCACCTTGATAAACCGGCCGTCGAGCTCGAGCTTGGCGCCTTCCTTGACGCCGCCATCGATGAGGCCGAGCACGCGATTCTTGGCGCTCTTGGAGACGACCGGGCCGAGATCTGCCCCTTTCTCCGTGCCTGCGCTCACCCTCAGGGTCTTGGCCTTCGCGACGATGTCCGGAATCCAGTTTTTTGCCTCGCCGACCAACACGGTCACGGAAGTCGCCATGCAGCGCTGCCCGGCCGCGCCGAAAGTGGCGCCCACCAGCGCATTGAGGGCGTGATCCTTGTTCGCGTCGGGCATGATCACGGCGTGATTCTTGGCGCCCATCATGCATTGCACGCGTTTGCCGTGCTGGGAGGCCAGGTTGTAAACCAGCGTACCGACGGTCGTGGATCCGACGAACGACACCGCCGCCACATCGCGGTGTGCGCACAGCGTCTCCACCGAGCGCTTGCCGCCATGGACGATGTTGAACACGCCCGGCGGGACGCCGGCTTGCAGCACGAGCTCGGCGAGCAGCATAGGCGTCATGGGATCCTGTTCCGAGGGCTTGAGCACGAAGGTGTTGCCGCACACGATCGCCATCGGGAACATCCAAAGCGGAATCATCGCCGGGAAATTGAACGGCGATATGCCGACGCACACGCCGATGGGTTGGCGCATGGTATAGGTGTCGACTCCGCCCGCCACGTTCTCGGCGAACTCGCCGAGCTGCAGCGTGCCGATCGAGCAGGCATGCTCCACGACTTCCAGGCCCCGAAACACGTCGCCCTCGGCGTCGGCGAGCGTCTTGCCCTGTTCCGCGGAAAGCGTCTGGGCGATGCGGCTCATGTTTTCGCGTACCAGCGCCTGCAGCTTCAGCATGATGCGGGCGCGCGCCGCTATCGGCGTGTTCTTCCAGGTCTTGAACGCCGCCTTGGCAGAGGCCACCGCTGCCTCGATCTCTGCGTCGGTCGCGAACGGCACCTGCGCCAACAGCTCCTGCGTCGCCGGATTGACCACGTCGTGCCATTCGGCGGACTTTGATTCGACGAACTTGCCGTCGAGCAGCATTTTGACGGTAGGTGCCTGCGGCTTGAGTGCCGCGACGGTGCTGGTCATGAAAATTCCCCTTCCGAATGACATAGAAGCCCGGAGCGCAGCGGCTCGGGGTCTGGACGTCCATATATTAGGCCCTCTGCATCGCGTAAACTACCGCCTCCATGCGGGATCCATCGATCGACCTCCATCCGGGACACCCCGCCCACTCCGGCCGGCTGGAGCCGGGTACGGTGGCCATCTGTTTCGTTGCAGCGGCGCTCGAGGCGGTCCGGGCCCGCCACATGGACCCGGGTGAGCTGCTGATCGCGGTGGGATTGTCTCCAACGCTGCTGCAAAGTCCGCATGCGCGGGTCTCGGCCGAACACTATGGAAAATTGTGGCGCCTCATCGCCCTGACGCTGGACGATGAGTTTTTCGGCCAGGACACGCGGCGGATGAAGTCGGGCAGCTTCGCCATGCTTTGTCACTCCGTGCTGAGTTGCCGGACGCTCGGTCACGCGCTGGAACGGAGCTTGCGCTTCTATGGACTGATCCTCGACGACATCGCAGGATCTCTGCAGTGCGACGATGGCGAGGCGACCATCGTGCTTCGCGAGCTGGGCGCGGGCAAACCCCACCGCGTGTTCGGTCAGGAGGTGCTGCTCCTTCTGCTGCACGGCGTCGCCTGCTGGCTGGTCGGACGGCGGATCCCGATCCTGCGTGCGCAGTTCTGCTACCCGAAGCCTGCGCATAGCGATGAATATCGGGTGATGTTCTCGAACGATCTGTCCTTCGATGCCCCGTTCACCGGCATTGCCTTCGACGCCAGCTACCTGGGTCTTCCCGTGGTGCAGGACGAGCGTACCATCAAGGAATTCCTGCGCACCGCGCCCGAGAATATCGTGACCAAATACAAGAATGGCAGCAGCGTGAGCGCGCGCATCCGCCGCCGGTTGCGCCAGCGGCTCCCAGGGGAGGTGCCGGATTTCGACACCCTGGCCGCGGAATTGAACATGACCGCCGCGACATTGCGCCGGCGTTTGCACGAGGAGGGCGCCACCTACCAGGGAATCAAGGATCAGCTTCGTCGCGACCTCGCGATCAGCTATCTGAGCGACTCGGATCGAAGCGTGGTGGACATCGCGCTGGAATTGGGCTTTTCCGAGCGCAGTGCATTTCATCGTGCATTTCAAAAATGGACCGGCGCCTCTCCCGGCGAATTTCGACGCGGTCAGCAACAGTGATGCGCCCGGGAAGGCCGCATCTCGTCCGGGAAAACGCGGTGTTGCAAAATCGCTCAGACGATTTGATCGGTTTTGTCATCCGATCCACGCGCTGATACCTCTATAGTTTTGGTGCTGAAGGAAATTCAACAGTATGGTGATACCGAATAGCATCCCGTCCGCTACGTCCCCTGGCGCGCGATTGCGCGCCGCGGTCGCGCAAGAGCATCCGTTGCAAATCGTGGGGGCAATCAACGCGTATGCCGCGCGCCTGGCCGCGGCCTCGGGCTTCAAGGCGCTGTACCTCTCGGGCGGCGGGGTCGCCGCGAACTCTCTCGGCGTCCCCGATCTCGGCATCAGCACCATGGATGACGTGCTGATCGACATCCGCCGCATCACCGATGCCTGCCCGCTTCCGCTGCTGGTGGACGCGGACACCGGCTGGGGCGGCGCGTTCAACATCGCGCGCACCGTCAAATCGTTCATCAAGTTCGGCGCCGCGGGCCTGCACATCGAGGACCAGGTGCAGGCCAAGCGCTGCGGTCACCGTCCCGGAAAGGAAGTCGTCAGCCAAGAGGAGATGGTCGATCGCGTGAAAGCGGCAGTCGATGCACGCACGGACCCGAACTTCGTCGTCATGGCGCGAACGGATGCACTGGCGGTCGAGGGCATCGACCGGGCGATCGAGCGCGCAATTGCATGCGTGGAGGCGGGCGCCGACATGGTGTTTCCGGAGGCCATGACCGAGCTTGCCATGTATCGCCGCTTCAAGGAGGCCGTCAGGGTGCCCATCCTGGCGAATATCACGGAGTTCGGACATACACCGCTGTACACGCGCGACGAGCTGGCATCCGCCGGGGTCGACGTGGTGCTTTATTGCTGTTCCGCGTACCGCGCGATGAACGCGGCCGCGCTAGCGACCTACGAGGCCATTCGCCGCGACGGAACCCAGAAGAACGTCATTGATCGAATGCAGAGCCGGGCCGATCTGTACAAGTATCTCGATTATCACTCCTACGAGGCCAAACTGGACGAATTGTTCCGGGAGGGGAAAGGGAAATGAGCGAAACGCAGGCACCGGCGAGCCCATCGCCGACGGGACTCAAGCCGAAAAAGTCGGTGGCCTTGTCCGGCGTGCCCGCAGGCAACACCGCGCTTTGCACGGTGGGAAGAAGCGGCAACGATTTGCATTACCGCGGCTACGACATCCTCGATATCGCCACGCAATGCGAGTTCGAGGAGATCGCTCATCTGCTGGTGCACGAAAAGCTTCCGAATCGCGCCGAGCTCGCCGCATACAAGGCCAAGCTCAAGGGTTTGCGCGTGCCGAGCAAGGCGGTGCTTTCGATCCTCGAGCAGTTGCCCGCAGCCAGCCACCCGATGGACGTGCTTCGTACCGGAGTGTCGGCGCTGGGGTGCATGAAGCCGGAGGCGCAAGCCCATCCCATCGAAGCGGCGCGCGACATTGCGGATCGACTGCTCGCCTCGCTGGGCTCGATGCTTTGCTACTGGCATCACTTCGCAAATGGGGCAAAGCGCATCGAGCTCGAGACCGACGACGATTCCATCGGTGCGCATTTTCTGCATCTTCTGCACGGGAAGCGGCCCGCGGCGAACTGGGTTCGCGCCATGCATACCTCGCTCAATCTGTACGCGGAGCACGAATTCAACGCCTCGACTTTCACCGCCAGGGTCATCGCCGGCACCGGCTCCGACATTTACTCCTGCGTGGCGGGGGCCATCGGGGCGTTGCGCGGTCCCAAGCACGGCGGCGCGAACGAGGTGGCTTTCGAGATCCAGCAGCGCTATGCCTCGCCGGATGAGGCGGAGAACGACATCAAGCGCCGGATCGCAGCCAAGGAGGTCATCATCGGGTTCGGACATCCCGTGTACACCATCGCCGATCCTCGCAACGAGGTCATCAAGGAGGTCTCGCGTACGCTCGCGGAGGCTTGCGGGGACTTGAAGGGCTACCGCATCGCCGAGCGCATCGAGGCGGTCATGAAGAGCTCCAAGAACATGTTTCCCAACCTGGATTGGTATTCAGCGGTGTCCTATCACCTCATGGGCGTGCCCACCGCGATGTTCACGCCGTTGTTCGTGATAAGCCGCACCTCCGGCTGGGCGGCGCACATCATCGAGCAGCGCATCGACGGCAAGATCATCCGGCCGAGTGCCAATTACACGGGTCCTGAGAATCTCCAATTTCAGCCGTTGGACCAACGTCCCTGAGCGGGCGCCGACCGGCGCATTCAGCACACTTACGAAGGATTTCATGTCACACGATATCAAGTCAGCCGAGCGACCGGCCCCCGATCAGCTCTTGGCGGCGATTGCCGACTACGCACTTGGCTTCGAGATCCAGAGTGATCTTGCCTACGAGACCGCTGCCTACTGCCTGATGGACACATTGGCCTGCGGCTTCCAGGCCCTGAAATATCCGGCTTGCACCAAGCTTCTCGGGCCGGTGGTTCCGGGGGCGACACTCAAAGGCGGCGCGCGCGTTCCGGGCACGTCCTATGAGCTCGATCCGATCAATGCGGCCTTCAACATCGGTGCGATGATTCGCTGGCTCGACTTCAACGACACCTGGCTCGCGGCCGAATGGGGGCACCCCTCGGACAATTTGGGCGGCATTCTCGCGACGGCGGATTACCTGTCTCGCAGCGGCCGACCGCTGCGCGTGCGCGACGTACTCACCGGCATGATCAAGGCCCATGAGATCCAGGGCGTCCTCGCCCTGGAGAACAGCTTCAATCGGGTGGGTCTCGATCACGTTTTGCTGGTGCGCGTCGCATCCACCGCCGTGGTCACGGCGATGCTGGGCGGTACCCGCGATCAGATCATCAATGCGGTCTCGAATGCATGGATCGACGGCGGGGCGCTGCGCACGTATCGGCATGCACCCAATACCGGTTCGCGCAAGAGTTGGGCAGCCGGTGATGCGACCAGTCGTGCCGTTCGCCATGCCTTGTTCGCGCTCAAGGGGGAAATGGGCTATCCGTCCGCGCTCAGCGCCAAGAGCTGGGGCTTTCAGGACGTGTTGTTCAAGGGCAAGGCCCTCGCGCTGCCGCAGGGGCTCGGCAGTTATGTGATGGAGAACATCCTCTTCAAGATCTCGTTTCCGGCAGAGTTTCACGCCCAGACCGCGGTGGAAGCGGCAATGACTCTGCACCCCCAGGTCCGCGATCGCCTCGACCGGGTGAGCCGGGTGACCATCGAGACCCAGGAGCCCGGGGTGCGCATCATCGACAAGACGGGCCCGCTGGCGAATCCCGCCGACCGCGATCACTGCATCCAATACATGGTTGCGATTCCCCTTCTGTACGGCCGGCTCACGGCGGCGGACTACGAAGACGAAATCGCGCGCGACCCGCGGGTCGATGCACTGCGTGCCAAGACGGAAGTTCGCGAGAACTCCGTTTTCACGCAGGAGTACTACGCGGCCGACAAGCGTTACATAGGGAACGCGGTGCAGGTGCACTTCGATGACGGAACCGCCAGCCCGCGCATTCAAGTCGACTATCCCATCGGCCATCGCAAGCGCCGAACCGAAGGCATGCCGGTGCTGGTCAAGAAATTCGAGGCCAGTGTCGGGGCGCATTTCGGCCCGAAACAGGCGGAAACCATCCGCAGGATGTTCGCGGACCGCACCGCTCTCGCGGGCATGGCCGTCGGCGACTTCATGGCGCAGATGGTCAGCGCGGCATGACCTGCCGCGCGGCGTGACCTTGTCGCCGGAAAAATTTGCGCCGCCGCGGGCGGGATTATGACGCATCGCTCGCCGAACCGCCCTCGATATAAGGATAGTAGTTGGATGAGTTCCGTGCCGCCCGGTCATGACGATTTTGCCGCTGCGCCAGCGGCGGGGCGGGACACGCGGGATCGCAGAAGCCGGCCGGAGCGGCGCCAGCGCATCTGGTGGTCGCTGTTGTACGGCAGCATCCGTCCGCGCCGTCGGCGCCCTGCGCGGCGTTTGGAGGATGGGCGGTTCCATGTGCTCGACTGGCATGCCACTCACCTCTGGGCCGTCTCCATCGGCATCTTGATATTGAGCGTGGCGGACGCATTCTTGACCCTGAGGCTGATGTCCGCGGGCGCCGTCGAGGCCAATCCCTTCATGGCGCTGTTCGTGGGCGGCAATGTCGCCGTGTTCGCCAGCCTCAAGATGGCGCTCACGGGAGTCTGTGTCGCGCTGATGGTGCTGCTGGCGGGCTACCGATTCATGCGGTTGGTACGAGTCGAGGTGATCTTGTATTGCATCTTGCTGGGCTACGTAGCCCTGATCGGTCATGAGGTCGGCATGCTTCAGCAGTTCGCGGACGCCTACATTCTGTAAATTTGGCGGCCTGGGTCACATTCCATATTGCGGCCCATTGGGCTAAACTGCGGGTCTAATTTTTTCGATATCCTTTCCTGCTCATCACCTTGATGTAATTGAGGTTTTGACCCTTCCGAAGGACCCATGAGCGACTCACTGGCCGATCAATTCGCCACCACGGCCCTGTATGGTGGAAACGCTGATTTCGTCGAGGATCTCTACGAACAATTCCTCCAAGACCCGGCAGCCGTCGAGCCGGGTTGGGCACGCTACTTCGCGGGCCTCGCGAGCGTGGCGGCCCCCGCGGGCGTCGCGGGAAATCACCGTCAAATCCGCGAGCGCCTGGCGGCGCAACTGCAGCGTCCGGTCTCGGCGGCCGCGGGCGGCGAACCGGCCGGTGCCGCCAGCGCCAAGCAGGCGGCGGTGTCGCGCTTGATCCAGGTCTACGCGAATCGCGGACACCTGATCGCAAACCTCGACCCTTTGGGCCTGTCGCCTCGCGCCATGCCTTATATTCTCGATCCCAAATACTTCGGTCTGTCGGACGCCGACATGCAGGCCGAATTCTTCACGGGCAGCCGCACCGCGGCGCTTCCGGCCCGCAGCAAGCTGAACGACATCCTCGCGACGCTCAAGTACATCTACTGCGACACCATCGGCGCCGAATTCGCGCATGTCTCGGATACCGAGGAGCGATTGTGGCTGCAGGATAATTTCCAGGCTGAGCGTATTCAGCATCGCTTCACCGCCGAGGAGAAGAAGAACATCCTCTGGCAGCTCACGGCGGCTGAGGGGCTGGAACGCTATCTGCACACCAAGTACGTCGGCCAAAAGCGCTTTTCGCTCGAAGGCGGTGACAGCCTCGTGCCGCTGCTCGATGAGCTCGTGCAGCAGGAGGGCCGAGCCGGCATCGAGGAGATGGTCGTCGGCATGGCCCATCGCGGCCGCCTCAACGTGCTGGTGAACCTGCTCGGCAAATCGCCCAAGGATTTGTTCAGCGAATTCGAGGGCCAGTACGACCTGCAGACGCTACGGGGCTCGGGCGACGTCAAGTACCACAAGGGATTCTCGGCGGACCTCAAGACTCCGGCCGGCAACGTTCACGTTGCCCTTGCGTTTAACCCCTCGCACCTCGAGGTGGTGAATCCCGTGGTGGAGGGATCGGTACGGGCGCGGCAGGAACGCCGCGGCGACGTGAAGGGCGACAAGGTGCTCGCGGTGCAGATCCACGGCGATGCCGCCTTCGCAGGTCAGGGCGTGGTCATGGAGACGCTGCAGCTGTCGCAGGCTCGCGGGTTTTATACCGGCGGCTCCGTCCACATCATCATCAACAACCAGGTCGGTTTCACCACTTCCAATCCGCGCGACGCACGCTCGACCCTGTACTGCTCGGATGTCGCGAAGATGGTCGAGGCGCCGATCTTCCACGTCAACGCCGACGATCCCGAGGCGGTCTGCTTCGTCACGCATTTCGCGCTCGCCTATCGTCGCAAGTTCCACAAAGACGTGGTCATCGATCTCGTGTGCTATCGCCGGCACGGCCACAACGAGGCGGACGAGCCGGCGGCAACACAGCCGCTGATGTATCAGGTCATCCGCAAGAAGCCCACCGCCCGTCAGCTCTACGCGGACAAGCTGGCGGCAGAAGGTGTGCTGTCCGCGGCGGACGCCGCGGCGATGATGGATCAATATCGTGCCGGTCTCGATGAAGGCAAGCCGCAGGCGCGCGCCGCGCTCGGTCTCATCGGCCACAAATACACCGTCGATTGGAGCGAGTATCTCGGCGCCGATTGGTCGGAGCCGGTGAAGACCGCGGTCGACATGCCCAGATTGCGGGCGCTCGGCAAGGCCATCACCACCTACCCGGCCGATTGGACGTTGCAGCCCCGGGTACTCGCCATCATGCAGGCGCGCGAGCGCATGGTAGCGGGTGAGCTCGCCCTCGATTGGGGCTGCGCCGAGAACTTAGCCTACGCGAGTCTCCTTCAGGACGGCTACCCGGTGCGGCTCACGGGCCAGGATAGCGGCCGCGGTACCTTCTTCCACCGCCACGCGGTGCTGCACGATCAGACCACGGGCAAGACCTACGTTCCGTTGCAGCACCTGGCGACCAGCCAGCCGACGTTCACCGTCACTGACTCCGTGCTCTCTGAAGTGGCGGTGATGGGGTTCGAGTACGGATTCTCGACCACTGCGCCCAACTGCCTGACGATCTGGGAGGGACAGTTCGGCGATTTCGCTAACGGCGCCCAGGTCATCATCGACCAGTTCATCAGCTCGGGTGAAGCCAAATGGGGACGGCTGTCCGGGCTCACGCTCTTCCTCCCGCACGGCTACGAAGGTCAGGGTCCGGAACATTCCTCGGCCCGGCTCGAGCGTTTCCTGCAGCTCTGCGCCGAGTACAACATCCAGGTGTGCGTCCCCTCGACCCCCGCGCAGATGTTCCACATGTTGCGCCGTCAGATGGTGCGGCCGCTGCGAAAGCCGCTCATCATCATGACGCCGAAGAGCTTGTTGCGTCACCCGCTGTCCGTATCGCGCCTGGAAGAGCTCGCGGGCGGCGGCTTCAAGACCATGATCGACGACGTCGACGAGCTCAATGCGTCGGCGGTCACCCGGGTCGTGCTTTGCAGCGGCAAGGTGTATTTCGACCTGTTGAAGGCGCGACGCGACGCGAAAATCAACGCCGTTGCCATCGTGCGCCTCGAGCAGATGTATCCCTTCCCCGCGGACGAGTACGAGGCGATCTTGCGCAAGTACCAAAATGCACGCGAGATCGTCTGGTGCCAGGAGGAGCCGCAAAATCAGGGCGGCTGGTATCAGATTCGCCACCGGCTGCAGGCTCCGCTCGGTCCGAAGGACGAGCTCCTCTATGCCGGCCGCGGCGGAGCCGCTGCGCCGGCAACCGGCATTTCCGCTCTGCATGAACAACAGCAGAAAAATCTGGTGACGGCCGCGCTGCAGGGCGTTCCGCCGGAAGAAAGCTCACGACAGACGATGCGCCTCCCGGCGGCTCACACTAGGACGGGTTCATGACAATTGAAGTGCGCGTGCCGCAGCTGCCGGAATCGGTGGCGGACGCTACCTTGGTCACGTGGCACAAAAAGCCGGGCGATACCGTATCGCGCGACGAGAATCTCGTCGATCTGGAGACTGACAAGGTGGTTCTCGAGGTACCGGCGCCGACGGCCGGTGTGCTCGCAGAAATCAAGCTCAAGGACGGCACCACCGTCACCAGCGGCCAGCTGCTGGCGCTGATCGAGGAATCGGCGGCGGTTCCCGGCGCGGTTCCCGGCGCGGGCACCGGCGCGAGTGCGCCGGCCATCACGGCTGCCGCCGCAGCGACGCCGGGTGCCGATACCGGCGTCAAACTGAGCCCGGCCGCCAAGCGAGTGGCGGAGGAAAACAAGCTCGATCCCAAGGCGCTCGCGGGCGCCGGACGCGGCGGACGGGTATCGAAATCGGACGTGGTGAACTTCCTCGCCGGCAAGGAGACGTCGTTTGCCGCGCCGCCCGCGCCGCCCGCGCCGCCGCCCGCGCCGCCGCCCGCGCCCGGGAGGCGCGGTGGGCGGGTCGATCAGCGTGTTCCGATGACGCGCCTGCGCGCGCGCATTGCCGAGCGCATGGTACAGGCGCAGGCAACGCAGGCACTGTTGACCTCCTTCAATGAGGTCGACCTGCACGCCGTCAACGAGCTGCGCTCGCGCTACAAGGATTCATTCGAGAAGCAGCATGGGATCAAGCTCGGCTTCATGTCGTTCTTCACCAAGGCCTGTGTCGAAGCGCTGAGGAAATTCCCGGCTGTGAACGCCTCGGTCGAAGGCAACGACATCGTGTACCACGAGTACTTCGACGTGGGCGTCGCCGTCTCCACGGATCGCGGACTGATTGTTCCCGTGCTGCGGGACGCGGACCAGCTCACTTTTGCGGACATCGAGAAGTCGATCGGTAATTTTGCCGCGCGCGCCCGCGCGGGCTCCATCACCATGGAGGAAATGACCGGCGGCACGTTCACCATCACCAACGGTGGGGTGTTCGGCTCGCTCCTGTCGACGCCGATCGTCAATGCGCCCCAGAGCGCGATTCTGGGAATGCACAAAATCCAGGAGCGCCCGGTGGCCGTCGACGGCCAGGTGGTGATCCGGCCGATGATGTACATTGCCTTGACCTACGACCACCGCATCATCGACGGACGGGAGGCGGTGCAGTTCCTGGTGACCGTGAAGCAATGCCTCGAGGATCCGGCGCGCATGGTGCTCGGCGTATGAGCGAGCAATACGATGTCGTCGTGATCGGCGCAGGGCCCGCGGGATATCCTGCGGCCATTCGCGCCGCGCAGAACAAGCTGTCCGTTGCGTGCGTGGACGAATGGCGCAACCGGGACGGGAGCTACGCTTTCGGCGGCACCTGCCTGAACGCCGGCTGCATACCCTCGAAGGCGTTGCTCGAATCCTCGGAGCTCTATGTTCGGGCGAAGGAGGAGTTCGGCACTCACGGCATCAAGCTTGGCGACATCCAGCTCGATCTGGCGCAGATGCAAAAGCGCCGCGCCTCGATCGTCAAGACCATGACCGGAGGAATCAGCGCGCTGTTCAAGGCCGCCGGCGTGGTGGGCATCCAGGGGCACGGCCGCCTCCTGCCGGGAAACAAAGTGCTGGTCAGGGCATCGGACGGTTCGGAAAAGACACTCGAGGCAAAGAACGTGATTCTCGCCTCGGGCTCGACTCCGATCCGCCTGAGCGCCGTTGCGCACGACGGCAAGTACATCGTCGATTCGTGGGACGCGCTGGAATTCGATGCCGTGCCGCGACGCCTCGGCGTCATTGGCGCCGGGGTGATCGGCCTCGAACTCGGCAGCGTCTGGCGGCGTCTTGGGAGCGAGGTCACGGTGCTCGAGGCCCTGCCGGATTTCCTGCCCATGGCCGACCAGACCATTGCAAAAGAGGCGCAGCGGCATCTCAAAAAGCAGGGCCTCGACATCAAGCTCGGCGCCAAGGTGTCGCGTGCCGCGGTGGCGGGTTCGGCGGTCGACGTGACCTACGCGGATGCAGCGGGCGAGCATACTCTGCAAGTGGACAAGCTGGTGGTCGCGGTGGGGCGGCGTCCCTTCACCGAGGATCTGCTCGCCGACGGCACGGGGGTCGCGCTCGATGCCCGCGGGTTCATCCAAGTGGACGAGCATTGCCGGACCGGCGCCCCGAACGTCTGGGCGGTCGGTGACGTGGTGCGCGGTCCCATGCTGGCGCACAAGGGCAAGGAGGAAGGCATCATGGCCGCCGATCTGATCGCCGGCCTTTATGGGGACGTTAATTACAAGGTGGTCCCGTCCGTCATTTACACGGCGCCCGAAATCGCGTGGGTCGGGCAAACCGAGGAGCAGATCAAAGCCTCCGGCCGGCCGTACAAAGTGGGTGTCTTCCCGTTCGCGGCGAGCGGACGCGCGCGCGCCATGGAAGCCGGCCAAGGGATGGCCAAGGTGGTCTCGGCCAAGGACGACGATGAAGTCCTGGGCGTGCACGTGATCGGCCCGTTGGCGGGCGAGCTCATCGCCGAGGCGGTGCTCGCCATGGAGTACTCCGCGAGCACCGAGGACATTCAGCGCACCATCCATGCGCACCCGACACTCTCCGAGGCCGTTCACGAGGCGGCTCTGGCGGCGGACAAGAAGGCCATCGACGCGATCAACCGCTGACTGTCGGTATATCGAGGAGCGGATCCATGAGGGGCAGAGGGGGACAATATCGTGCGGGCGCTGCGTTGGTGGCGCTTGCGGCGGCAATGAGCTGGGCGATGGCGGCAGGCGCTGCCGACAAGGCATCGAGCGACACCGACAAAAGCGCCGACGGTGCCGTGAAAGACAAGTCCTCGGACGGCAACTTCGAGCCCTTCAAGCCCGAGTCCAAGACCAGCACGGGAAGCGTGACGGTCGGCGGACAGGCCATCTCCTACCAGGCGATTGCGGGCACGCTGATTGTTCATCCGAAGGGCTGGGATGATGTGCTCCGCGACCCGAAGTCCGAAAAAGAGGGCTCGAACGAGGGCGAACCCAGGAACCCGAACGCAGAGGCGTCGATGTTCTATGTCGCCTACTTCAAGACCGGCGGCGGTCCGAGGCCCGTGACATTCCTCTTCAATGGCGGCCCCGGCTCGGCGACCCTCTGGTTGCACATGGGCGCGTTCGGGCCGCGACGCGTCGTCACCTCGACCGACGCACACACACCCGCGGCACCGTACTCGCTCGTCAATAACGCATCGAGCCTTCTCGATGTGACGGATCTCGTGTTCATCGACGCGCCGGGTACGGGCTTCAGCCGAATTTCCGGCAAGGACAAGGAAAAGGCGTTCTTCGGGATCGATCCCGACGCCTATGCGTTCGCCGAATTCATCTCCGAGTTCCTCTCCAAGTATGGCCGCTGGAATTCGCCCAAGTATCTGTTCGGCGAGAGCTACGGTACCCCGCGCTCGGCGGTGCTGATCAACCAACTGGAGTCGGAACGGTCGATCGATTTCAATGGCGTGATTCTGCTCTCGCAGATTCTCAATTTCGATTTGAGCCCCGACCGTCCCACGGGCAATCCCGGGGTCGATCTGCCGTATCAAACCGTGCTCCCCACCTATGCAGCGACTGCGTGGTACCACCACAAGCTTCCCGGTGAGCATGCCGACCTTCCGGCGTTCCTCACGGAGGTCGAAAACTTCGCGATGGGGGACTATGGCCGGGCGCTCGCGGCGGGATCGGACCTCCCCGCTGCGGAGCGCGCCGCAATCGCCGAGAAGCTGCACGAGTACACCGGGCTTCCCGTCGACTACATCCTAAAGGCGGATCTGCGCATCGATGGCGGCGAGTTTCGACAAACGCTGCAAAGTGGCGACGGCATGACCACCGGGCGGCTCGATACTCGTTTCGCCGGGCCCGACATCGATCCGCTGAGCCAGCGTGCGAACTACGATCCACAATCCGCGGCATTGAGTTCTGCGTACGTGTCGGCTTTCAACGACTATGCGCGCAGGGATCTGCATTACGGCGAGGGGGAGATCTTCAAGCCCAGCATCGGCATTTTTCGAAGCTGGAACTTCCAGCATCAACAACCGGGGCAGAACGGCCCGATTCCCTCCGAACAGGGCGCCAACGTCATGCCCGATCTCGCGAACGCCATGAAGATCAACCCGAACCTCAAGCTGCAGCTGCACGCGGGCTATTTCGATCTCGCGACGCCATTTTATCAGGGCATCTACGAGATGCATCATCTGCCCATTCCAGCCTCGCTCGAGGCCAATATCGAGTACAAATTCTACGACTCGGGCCACATGGTGTACGCCAAGGATGCATCGCTCAAGATGCTGCACGACAATGTGGCCGCCTTCATCCGCCGAACCAGCAACCTGGGCGGCAACTAGCTGCTATTTCCTGCGCCGTGCGCTCACGACGTTCGGCAGCTTCGAGACCTTGGCGAGCAACCGCGAGAGCTGGGGCAGATCCGCCACATCGATCCCGATCTGCATTTGAACGAGTTGATCGCGGCTTACCGTGGTCATGGCTCGAATGCTGATTTTCTCGTCGGCGAGCGCGGCGCTCACATCCCTGACCAGGCCGCGCCGATCGAAGGCTTGGACCTCGATGTCGACCGGAAAGGATGCGTGCGAGTCATGCGCACCCTTGGCGCCCCAGGTGACCGGCAGCACGCGCGCCGGCGACTTGATGGCAAGTCGTGCGAGATTGGCGCAGCGTTGGCCGTGGATGCTCACGCCGCGGCCGACCGTGATGTAACCCACGATCGGCTCCGGCGGCACGGGTCTGCAGCACCGTGCGTAGGTCGAGAGCAGGTCGCCGATGCCCTGAATTTCGAGTTGCGGTTCGCGCGGCGCCGGAGCGCGAGTTCGCTGCGCCTCTTCCGGACGCGCTGCGCGGGTGTGCAACAGACGCTGAATGGCCCCGGCGACTTGGGCCGCGCTGATTTCGCCCAATCCCATCGCCGCATGCAGATCCTCGGCGCTCGACATTCGGAGCTCCGCCAGGAGCTCGGGCATCGGCGGAACGTTCACTCCCAAGCGCTGGATCTCGCGCTCGAGCATGGCGCGCCCTTCGACCTTGTTCTGGGATTCGTCCTGTTTGCGGAACCAGGCCTTCACCTTGTTGCGATTGCGCGGGCTTGCGAGATAGCCCGACTGCGGCGACAGCCAATCGCGCGAGGGCTGCGGCGTCTTCGCCGCGATGATTTCCACGGTCTCGCCGTTCTTCAGCGGGTAATCGAGTCCGACCATGCGTCCGTTGACCTTGGCGCCGCGCGTGCGATGGCCGAGGTCCGTGTGTACCTGGTAGGCGAAGTCGAGCGGCGTACCGCCGACCGGCACGTCGACGATCTCGCCCTTGGGCGACAGCACGTAAACGCGATCCTGGAACAGCTCGACGCGCATCCGGTCGAGAAAATCATGCGCACTGCCCTGATTTTCCGGTGCAAGCAGCGCACGCAGCTGGTTGATCTTGCGTTCATAGGCCTGATCGGAGCGGCCTCCCTCCTTGTAGCGCCAATGCGCCGCCACGCCGCGCTCGGAATGAGCGTGCATGTCGTGGGTGCGGATCTGGATTTCCACCGGCTGGTGGCCCGGTCCGAGCACCGCGGTATGAATCGAGCGGTACATGTTGTCCTTCGGGGTCGCGATGTAATCGTCGAACTCGCCCGGAATGAATGGCCAGAGCGAGTGGACCACGCCGAGCGCGGCGTAACAGTCCGCCACCGAGCTCACGAGAACGCGCGCCGCGCGGATGTCCATGATTTGATCGAAGGCCAGGCGCTTCATCTGCATCTTGCGCCAGATGCTGTAGAAGTGTTTCGGACGGCCGTCGATCTGCGCTTCGATGCCGGCGGCGTGCAATTCGCGCTGCAGGAGGTCCTTGAGCTCCTCGATGTAGTGCTCGCGCTCCGACCGCCGCACCTTCAGGGCCGCGGCGATGTGCTGATATTCGGCCGGCTGAAGATATCGAAACGCCAGGTCCTCCAATTCCCATTTCACCTGCCAGACGCCCAGCCGGTTCGCGAGCGGCGCATAGACCTCGCGGGTCTCGAGGGCGAGCTTGCGCCGCTCTGTCGCGTCGAGCGACTTCGCCGTGCGCATGCGCTGCAGCTGTTCCGCGAGCTTTACCACGACCAGGCGTACATCCCCGACCACCGCGACCAGCATCTTGCGAAGCGCTTCGGCCTGGGAACTCTCGAGTCCCTGGTCCGGCGTCCAGTCGGCCGGCAGCCCGAACCGCCCCAATTGGCTCAGCGCGCGGGCGAGTTGCACCGGGGCGTTGCCGAATTGGCGGTCGGCGGCGTCCTGGTCGAGGAGCTTCTCGTCCATCAACGGCTGCAGCATCGCGGCGAGCACCACGTCCTCGTCGGCGTCGAGCGTGCGCACGATCTCGGCCACCTCGAGCGCGGCCCGGCGCTGGGGCTCCTTGGCTTGCGAAAGATCCATCGAACGAACGGCCGCGAAGCCGGCTTCGAGCCGTGCGCTCGCGGTCGGGCTGGGAATGGTGGTTTCCATCAGTCGTTTACATCGTCCCGGGGCCGTATCGGGTGGGTTTGGGCGCCCATTGCCGGTATCATACTCGGCCATGTCCACGACAATGACCGCCACCCAGAACGCCGCGGGCGAGACGCTTGGCGCTTAAAGCCGCGACCGTGCGGGTGCTCGGCATCGATCCCGGGTCGCAATGCACCGGCTTTGGCGTCGTGGATGTGCTCGGCCCGAGGCTCACCTATGTGGCAAGCGGCGTGATACGCACGCCGAACGGCGAATTCGCTGCGCGCCTTTGCGAGATCTTCTCCTGCGTTCGAAGCATCGTGGCGCAATACCGGCCTTCCGAGATCGCCATCGAGCGGGTGTTCGTCAACCGCAATCCCGACAGCGCATTGAAGCTCGGCCAGGCCCGCGGCGCGGCGATCTGCGGCACCATTGATGCCAATGCCGAGGTGTTCGAGTACGCGACCCGTCAAATCAAACAGGCCGTGGTCGGGTCCGGCAGTGCGGAGAAGGCGCAGGTCCAGCTCATGATGCGCAGTATGCTCAAGCTCGAGGGCCGGGTGGCCTCGGATGCGGCCGATGCACTGGCGGCCGCCGTCTGCCATGCACTTCGGGGACGGGTCCGCAGCTCCATCATGCAGGCCGCGGTCAAGCTCGCGGCGGGCCGCGGATGATCGGGTTTCTCAGGGGCCGGCTCGCGCTGAAGCAACCGCCCGCCTTGATGGTTGACGTGAACGGTGTCGGGTACGAGCTCGAGGCGCCGATGTCGACCTTCTACGGTCTGCCCTCGGTGGGCGAGCCGGTCGCATTGTTCACGCACCTGGTCGTGCGGGAGGATGCGCATATTCTGTTCGGCTTCGGTACCGACGGCGAGCGGCGCCTGTTCCGAGGTCTGCTCAAGGTATCCGGCGTCGGTCCGAAGATCGCCCTCGGCATTCTGTCAGGGTCGAGCGTCGAGGACTTCCTGCGCATCGTGGAGGCGGAGGATGCGGCGATGCTGACCCGGATCCCGGGCATCGGCCGCAAGACCGCGGAACGGGTGATCATCGAGATGCGCGACAGCGTGCAGAAGCTCGCCGCTCCGGCCTCGGCGATGGACGGGGGAGCGCCGGCCGGCGCGTCTGCGTTGAGCCCGCAGGGCGAGGCTTTTGCCGCTCTGATCGCGCTCGGCTATAAGCCGCCCGAGGCAACGCGCCTGTTGAAGGCGGCGGAGGAGCCCGGGCTCTCGACGACGGAATTGATCCGCCGCGCGCTCAAGTCGGCGGCAAACTCATAAGGGCACGCATGGGCATAGAACCGGATCGAATCATCGCCGCCACCGCCGCCCCCGAGGACGAGAAGGTCGACCGCGCCGTGCGGCCTAAGAGCATGGCGGACTACGTGGGCCAGCCCAAGGTCATCGAGCTGCTCGACATCTCGATCCAGGCGGCGCGTATGCGCGGCGAGGCTTTGGACCATGTGCTGTTTTTCGGGCCCCCGGGCCTCGGCAAGACCACTCTCGCGCACATCATCGCCAACGAGCTCAAGGTCAACCTGCGCCAGACGTCGGGTCCGGTTCTCGAGCGGCCCGGCGACCTGGCGGCGCTGCTGACCAATCTCGAGCCGCGGGACGTCCTGTTCGTCGATGAAATCCATCGCTTGAGTCCGGTCGTCGAAGAGGTTCTGTATCCCGCCATGGAGGATTCGCAGCTCGATCTCATGATCGGGGAGGGACCCGGCGCGCGTTCCATCAAACTCGATCTGCCGCCCTTCACGCTGGTCGGAGCGACGACGCGCGCGGGACTGTTGACTTCGCCGCTGCGCGACCGCTTCGGCATCGTGCAGCGTCTGGAGTTCTACAATACCGCAGACCTCACCAAGATCGTCGTGCGCAGCGCTTCCATCCTGAAGCTCAAGCTCCAGCCGGATGGCGCGACGCGCATCGCCGAGCGCTCGCGCGGTACCCCGCGCATCGCCAATCGGCTGCTGCGCAGGGTGCGCGATTTCGCCGAGGTCAGGGCCGGCGGCATCATTTCGGGCACGGTGGCGCTGGCGGCCCTCGACATGCTGGAGGTCGACCCGCAGGGCTTCGACACGCTGGACCGCAAATTGCTGCTGACGGTGATCGAGAAATTCGAAGGCGGCCCGGTCGGAGTCGACAGTCTTGCGGCCGCCATGAGCGAGGAGCGGGGCACGATCGAAGATGTGATCGAGCCTTTCCTCATTCAGCAGGGCTTTCTCATGCGCACCGCGCGCGGCCGCGTGGCCACGCGCGCTGCGTACCTGCATTTCGGCCTGAAAGCGCCTTCCGGGGAGCGCGACCTGAATTTGCCGCTCTTCCGGGATCCCGCCTGATGCCGGGGAGATCAGCCACCTCATTCGAGTTTGCCGTCACCATCTATTGGGAGGACACCGACGGGGGTGGCGTGGTGTATTACGCGAATTACTTGAAATTCATGGAGCGCTGCCGGACGGAGTGGCTCCGGGCCTTGGGCGTCGATCAAGTGAAGCTGCGCGCCGAGCGCGGGCTGCAGTTCGTGGTCGTCAACGTGAATGTGGATTATCTGCGGCCGGCGGTCCTGCATGATGAAGTTATCGTCACTGCCGAGCTCGAGAAGCTCACCGGTGCCACAATCGTGTTCAGGCAAACCATTCGGCGCGGCGACGTGCAGCTCATCGACGCCACGGCCCGCGTCGCCTGTCTCGACGCGAGCACGATGAAGGCACGGCCCATCCCAAAGGATTTGTTCATGGAGTGGCGCAATGCCCAATGATCTGTCGGTCTGGACCATGGTGCTCGATGCGAGCCCGATCGTTCAGGTCGTGGTCGGCCTGTTGTTGTTGGCATCGCTCGCGTCTTGGGCGATCATTTTCCGCAAGCGTCAGGAAATTAACCGCTCGCGCCGCGGCGCCGATCAGTTCGAGACCCAATTCTGGTCGGGCGGCGATCTCGCGACGCTCTACCGCAACGTCGAGACCAAGGGCCGGGCGGGCACCGGCCTGCAGAGCATCTTCGAGTCGGGCTTCGGTGAGTTCAGCCGCCTTCGCCAGCTCGGCACTGCGGCGGATCTGTTGCTCGAGGGGGCACGGCGATCGATGCGCGTGGCGCAAATGCGCGAGATGGAGCGCCTCGAGCGCAATCTGGCCACGCTCGCGACCGTTGGTTCCACCAGCCCGTACGTCGGCCTGTTCGGCACCGTCTGGGGAATCATGAGCGCGTTTCACAATCTCGGGAACGTTCAGCAGGCCACCCTGGCGGCCGTGGCTCCCGGCATCGCGGAGGCACTGATCACCACCGCCATCGGCCTGTTCGCGGCCATCCCGGCCGTGATCGCCTATAACCGCTTCGCCGACCAAGTGAGCCGCCTGGAGCTGCGTTTCGATACGTTCGTCGAGGAGTTTTCGACCATCCTGCAGCGCCACGGATCGGCCCGGGCGCAGAGCTGATATTCAATGCCCGCACCGCTGCGACGCCGGAAGTTGATGGCTGAGATCAACGTCGTTCCCTACATCGACGTGATGCTCGTGCTGCTCATCATTTTCATGATCACGGCGCCGCTACTGAAGGAGGGCATCAAGGTGGACCTGCCGAACGCCGGCGCGAAGCCCATCGATCCCGCATTCCTGCAGAAGCATGAACCGCTGATCGTCACCATCGACGCGCGCGGACAGATGTACATCAACTTCGGCCCGAATCCGGACAAGCCAGCCTCGGAGAGCACGGTGAGCTCACGCACCGCGGCGCTTCTGCGGCGCGACCGGGAGACTCCCGTGCTGGTGAAAGCGGACACCACGGTGCCCTATGGGGTGGTGGCCCACGCCATGGTGGTGCTGCAGCGGGCCGGTGCGGACAAGGTGGGCCTGTTGACCGATCCGGAGCGGCCTGCCCCGCGGGGGCAGGGAGTGCCGCGACAGGCCAGCGATGGTGCGCATTGATGGCGCGGTTCCTGCGCGAAAACTCCGGCCCGGTATTTTTCTCGGTGCTGCTGCACGGCGGGATCGTGGCGGCACTGGTGCTCATGGCGGTGATGCCGTCCTCGCATCCGCCGGTCGCCCTGCAGTCGGTGCCGGTCAACGCGACCGTGGTCGATTCACGCATCTTGCATGCCGCTCAGCAAGCCAAGGCCGACCGTGCAGCGGAGCAGGCCGCCGAGGCGCGCGCCGCGGCCGAGGCGCAGGCGGCCGCTCAGAAAGCGGCCACGCAGGCCCAGGCCGAGCAGCAGGCGAAGGCCCTCGAGGAGCAGACCAAATTGGCCGAACAGGCTAAGGCAGAGGCGAGAGCTGCCGAGGGTGCGAGGGTGGCCGTAAACGCAGCGAAGGAGGCGGAGCAGGCGAAAGCCGCACAAGCCAAGCAGGCGGCGGATGCAAGAGCTGCCGCGGAGTACAAGGCCGCGGCGGAGTCCAAGGCCGCGGCGGAGGCCAAGTCGGCCGCGGACGCGAAAGCTGCCGCCAAGGCCGCCGCCGATGCGAAGGCCGCTGCGGCGGCGAAGGCGGCGGCGGATGAGCTGCGCAAGGAGTTGGGCGACGAGGAGCACGTCTCTGCCGTCGAGGCGAGTCCGCTCAAGGATCGCTATGTGGCGAGCCTTCGCAATAAGATTCAGAATGCCTGGATCAAAGGGCCCTCGGCAAGAGTTGGAGTCGACTGCCTGGTCGAGGTGACGCAGGTGCCCGGAGGCGAAGTCACGAGCGCGAAGGTGACTCAATGCAACGGGGATGCAGCGCTGCGCCAGTCGATCGAGAACGCCGTATATCGCGCCTCTCCGTTGCCGGATCCGCCGGATCCGGCGCTGTTTCAACGTAATTTTGCATTCAGGTTCAAACCCGATGAATAAAACGCTCCTCGCCGTGGCCGCATCGCTTGCGTGTTTGGCGCTCTCACAAAGCGGCCGCGCGGAGTTCGTCGTGGAGGTGACCCGCGGCCAGGATAACGCGGTACCGATCGCAATCGTGCCGTTCCTGGCGGCGGATTCCGCGGATGCCTCGGTCGATGCCGCCACGGTCGTGAGCAGCGATCTTGCGCGGAGCGGGCGGTTCAAGACCATGGACCGCAAGGACATGGTCGAACAGCCGCATGCCGGCGCAGGGATCGGCTTCGACGACTGGCGGCGGCTCGGGAACGACTACATCGTCGTGGGTCAAATGCTGCCTCAGGGGCCGGACCGCTTCACCATCAACTTCGAGCTCTACAACGTGCTCACCAAGCAACGCCTGCTCGGCTATCAGATCAGCGCGAACCGCGCGGGTCTGCGGCTCGCGAGCCATCAAATCGCGGACATGGTGTTCGACAAGATCTTGGGTGTCCGCGGCGCATTCGCGACGCGCATCGCCTATGTGGCGGTGCTCGGGTCGCTTCCGCATCGCAATTACCGGCTCATCGTCGCGGATTCCGACGGCGAGAATCCGCACATCGTGATGCAGTCGAACGAGCCGTTGATGTCGCCCGCGTGGTCGCCGGACGGTCAAAGCCTGGCTTACGTGTCGTTCGAGGATCGGCTGCCGTCAGTGTACGTGCAATACTTGAAGACAGGCGAGCGGCGCCGCGTTTCCGCGAAGGCCGGCGTGAACCAGGCGCCGGCGTTCTCGCCGGACGGCAAGAAGCTGGCACTGACGCTGTCGACCCGCGACGGAAATCTGGACGTATACCTGCTCGACTTGACCACTGACGGGCTCACGCGCCTCACCGACGATCCCGGCATCGACACGGAACCCGAGTGGTCCAGGGACGGTCAGAGCATCTACTTCACGTCCGATCGGGCCGGCGGCCCGCAGATCTACCGGGTGGGAATTCATCCGGGCGACCATCCGCGCAGGCTTACCTTCCAGGGTAACTACAACGCCCGGCCACGTCTCTCGCCGGATGAATCGCAGCTTGCATTCGTCACGCAGGAAGACGGTGCGTACCGCATCGCGGTCATGGACCTGAAGGGCAGAGGGGACGTGCAGATTCTCACCAAGGGGCAGTTCGACGTCTCACCGAGCTACGCGCCGAACGGCGCCATGATCATCTATGCGAGCCGCGACCACGGGCGTGGGGTGCTCGCGATGGCGAGTTCCGACGGCCGCGTTCAGGAAAAATTGGTGTCGAGCGAGGGCGAGGTGCAGGAGCCCGCGTGGTCGCCATTCTGACGCCGGTGCGACGCTTCAGTCGATGAATTGCTCAACTAAGTTCATAATGTCCTACATGGGTTCAATCTCTCCAGCAGCATTCGGATGGAATTTCCAATGAAAAAGATAGTATCGATCGCCTGTTTGTTCGCGGCAGCCGCGCTCCTCGCGGGCTGCCCCAAGAAGAACACGACCGTCGAACCCCCGGTCGCGGGCAATCAGGTGGCGGGCTCGGCCAATCCGAACGGCGAGGGAGCGTCCACCTCCGCGACGCCGCTCGGCGGGGATTCGAACGGCATGGGGGGCGCCCAGGGCGGCGCCGGACCCGGAGGCTCGGCCGAGAGCCGGATTATTTATTTCGACTTCGACAAATCCGACATCAGGCCGGAATTTGCGGGCATCGTCACCGCCAATGCGCAGTATCTCACCGCGCATCCGGGCGCCAAGCTGAAGCTGGAGGGCAACACCGACGAGCGCGGCACGCGCGAGTACAACATCGGCCTCGGCGAGCGGCGCGCGCAGGCGGTACGGCGGGCCTTGATGCTGCAGGGCGCAGCCGAAAATCAGCTCAGCACCGTGAGCTTCGGCGCCGAGCGGCCGGCGGTCGAAGGCGACGATGAGTCGGCTTGGTCCAAGAATCGGCGAGTGGAACTCGTCTACGGGCCGTGATGAGGACGCGCGCATCGGCACTCGCTTCGGCGTGCGCAGCTGCGCTGGCGCTCGCCGGCTGCGCGACCAGTCCGGAGGAAGATCCCGTGCAGATCAAGCTCAACGATATCGATACGCGGTTGACGCGGATCGAGCGCGTGGTGTCGAACAACAGTCTGCTCGAGATCTCGAACCAGATGAGCACGCTGCAGGCAGACCTGCGTTCGATGCACAACGACATCGATGTGCTCAATCATGGACTCGACACCAGCCGCAAACAACAGCGCGATCTGTACGCGGATCTTGATCAACGTCTCAAGGCGCTCGAGTCGCGGTCGGGCGCCGCGGCCGGATCGGGACCGGCCGCGACGGTCGGCGCGACCCCCGCCGGGCCGCCGGGCAGCACGGTGCTCGGGGCAGGAGCGGCGGGCAGTGCCGGGGTGGCGGCGGGGGCGGTGGCAGGCGGCCCTCCGGCGAGCGGAGCGGGCGCAGCCGACACCGTGAGCTATCAGGCAGCGTTCGCGCTGCTCAAGAACAATCAGTACGATCAGGCGATTCAGGCCTTCCAGTCGTTCCTCGGCACCTATCCCTTGAGCCCGCTCGCGGACAATGCCCAGTACTGGCTCGGGGAAGCCTACTACGTGAACCGATCCTTTCCGGAGGCATTGGCGGCTTTCCAGAAAGTCATCGACAAGTACCCACAATCGCGCAAAGTGCCCGACGCGTTGCTCAAAGTGGGTTACTGCGACTACGAGCTCAGACAGTTTCAGGCGGCAAAAGATGCCCTGACTCAGGTCCAGACGACGTACGGCGATACTCCGGCGGGCCATCTGGCGCAGCAGCGCCTGGAGAAGATGGCGGCCGAGAACCATTGACACGGCGGGGCGGCATTGAGTGACGCACAGGCGAAGCGCGGCCGGCTGCGCATCAACGAGATTTTTCATTCCCTGCAGGGGGAGGCCGATGCGGTCGGGTTTCGAACGGTGTTCGTGCGGCTCACCGGGTGTCCGCTGCGCTGCCAGTACTGCGATACGGCGTATGCGTTTCACGAGGGCGAGTGGCGGGATATCGACACGGTCCTCGAGACCGTCAAGAGTTTCGGCGCGCAACACGTGTGTGTGACCGGCGGAGAGCCGCTGGCACAGCCGAACTGCCTGGCGCTTCTCACCCGCCTGTGCGAATCCGGGTATCGGGTGTCGCTCGAGACGAGCGGCGCGATGCGCATCGCCCAAGTCGACTCCAGGGTCTCGCGGGTCGTCGACGTGAAGACTCCAGGATCGGGCGAGTCGGCGCGCAATCTCGAGGAGAATTTCGCCTGGCTCACGCCGCGCGATCAATTGAAGTTCGTGATCTGTTCGCGCGAGGATTACGATTGGAGCAAGTCGTATCTCCAAGATCACTCCCTGACCGAACGCTGCCAGGTGCTGTTTTCGCCGAGTTATACGCAGGTCTCGCCGACGGCGCTCGCCGACTGGATCCTGGCGGACCGGCTGCCGGTGCGCTTTCAACTGCAGCTTCACAAAGTATTGTGGGGCGATGTGCCCGGCAAATGAGCGCCGCGCCATGAAGTCCGCCGTCGTGCTGCTGTCAGGCGGCCTCGACTCGGCGACCACCCTGGCGATGGCGCGCGCCCGCGGATTCGAGGCATTCGCGCTCAGCGTCGATTACGGTCAGCGGCATGGCGCGGAACTCCTCGCGGCGTCGCGCGTCGCGTCGGCCCTGGGTGCCCGCGATCATCGCGTGATGCGCGTGGACCTCGCAGGGATTGGTGGATCGGCGCTCACCGATTCGACGCTCGCGATTCCCGAGACGCCGAGCTCCGGCATTCCAATCACCTACGTGCCCGCGCGCAATACGATGATGCTCGCGCTCGCCCTCGGCTGGGCGGAGGTGATCGGCGCCTGGGACATTTTCATCGGCGTGAATGCGCTGGACTATTCAGGCTACCCGGATTGCCGCCCGGAATTCATTGCGGCGTTCGAGACCCTCGCCAAGCTTGCGACCAAGGCGGGGGTGGAGGGTGGGCGCTTCGAGATCCATGCACCGCTTCTCGAGATGTCGAAGGCAGAGATTGTGCGCGCCGGGCTCGGACTTGGCGTGGACTATTCGATGACGGTGTCCTGCTACCAGGCGAGTGACGAGGGGCGTGCGTGCGGGCGCTGCGACTCGTGTCGATTGCGGGCCGCGGGCTTTGCGGCGGCGGGTGTGGCGGACCCGACGCGATATCGGTGAAGCCCGGGGCCGAGGCCCGGAGTGGCCTGGTCACCATGCCGCGTTATCCTGGGATAAAAAATTAGCTATAATGCGCGGCTCCCATGGGACGGTAGCTCAGTTGGTAGAGCAAGGCCCTTTTAAGGCTTTGGTCCTGGGTTCGAGTCCCAGCCGTCCCACATCCACCCTCCAAATCGCCTCGGCACGCGAGCGCACGCCGAGCATGGACTACGCCGGTCGGACGTGCGGCATCTACTCTGCGAATACCTCTTGCAGAGTGGTCAGAACGGCAGACAGAGTCTTTGCAGTGACCGCGCCGAGCCGTTTGACGACGCGTATCTTGTCCACTGTTCTGATTTGATCCAACACGATCAAACCTTTCGTTCCGGCGTGCGTCACTGGCACCCGGAAGGGTGCTGCGAAACTCTTGCTGGTCATCGGAGCGACGGTTACCGTGAGCAGGTGGGCGCCGGAGAGGTAGCGTCTCAACCGCCTGATTTATTATTGTGCACCGCCGTACGCAACGACCCCATTCTTGAAGCGACCCAGTATAGGCAGAGGAAGCAACATGCGAGTAAAAGACAAGGTAGTGATCATTACTGGAGGCGCCGGCGGTATCGGCGCAGCGAGCGCTCGACTCCTGGCCCTTGAAGGTGCCAAAATTATCCTTACCGACGTATCCGAAAGAGCAGGGCAGGCGCTCGCGGCGGAAATGGAAGGGGAATTCTTTAGTCACGATGTGTCGGTGCTGTCTGATTGGGAGCAAATCACGGAAGAGGTGATTTCGCGCTACGGCTGCATCGACGTATTGGTGAATTGCGCGGGGATCGAGGGAAGTCTCAAAAACAAGGGGCTGGCTACAAGCATTCAAGATTGGCATAGGGTGATGGCGATCAATCTTGATGGAAGCTTTTTTGCTTGCATGAGCGTGATGCCCAGGATGCTTAAAAAGGGTACTGGATCGATCATACTTTTGTCGTCAATCGTCGCTTATATGGCTACTCCCTCGGCACTCGCTTATGGCGTGAGCAAAGCTGGAGTTCAGCAACTCGGGCGAAGCTTTTCTCTGATTGGGGCAAGAAAAGGCGCTCGCGTACGGTGCAACACCATACATCCCGGTGTGATCGAGACTCGGATGACCGACGAAATCCTGGAAGAGTTAGGTGCTGGAGCAAGCATATCAGCCTCTGAGGCAGAAGCGTTGATGGTTTCGGTGGTACCACTAAAGCGCCGTGGTAGTCCGCTCGATGTTGCAAGTATGGTGCTGTTTCTTGCCTCCGATGAATCGTCCTACGTTACCGGATCGGACTTTAAGGTAGACGGCGGATGGCTTGTCAGAAACGCCGGCTAGGCCACGATGGTGAAAAAGACCTCTTCGAGATTTCACTCAGACTCCAGCGCCAAGGCCAGCCCTTGACCCACGCCGATGCAAAGTGTCGCGAGCCCCAGTCGGCCGCCGGTACGCTCGAGTCGATGCACCAAGGTCATCGCCAGTCGTGCGCCACTCATTCCCAGCGGATGTCCTAACGCAATCGACCCGCCACAGCCGTTGACGTGAGATGCGTCATCCGCAATACCGAAGTGACGCAATACGGCAAGTGATTGGCTTGCAAAGGCCTCATTGATTTCAACGGCGTCGAAATCTTCGATTCTTAGGCTCAAACGATGAAGTAGTTTTGCCACCGCAGGTATGGGACCAACGCCCATGGTCCGGGGTTGCACGCCTGCGGTCGCCATGCCGAGAATGCGTGCACGCCTCCTCAAGCCATAGCGCTCGGCCGCTGACGACGATGACACGATCAGGGCAGCCGCGCCGTCGTTGATACCCGATGCATTGCCGGCAGTAACGGTACCTTCCGGTCCAAAGAGCGGTTTGAGCTTCGATAAGGCCTCGAGCGTCGTATCGTCCCGAGGATGCTCGTCTTGTGTAACGTCGATCGTCGTACCGCGCTTGGTGCCAGCCACGGTAATCGGTACGATTTCTTCGCGAAAGAAGCCGTTGGCCTGAGCGGCGGCCGCGCGTTGTTGGCTACGGAGCGCGAAGCAGTCTTGATCAGCGCGGGTGATTCGAAATTCTGTGGCCACGTTTTCGCCCGTCTGCGGCATCGTGTCGACGCCATAGCGTTCTCTCATCTTGGTGTTGATGAAGCGCCAGCCCATGGTGGTGTCTTCCATCGATTGACCACGGCCAAAGGCGCCATCCGCCTTGCCAATTACGAAGGGCGCTCTCGTCATCGATTCCACGCCGCCCGCCAGAGCCAATTCCATTTCACCCGACATGATGGCGCGGGCCGCGGTGCCCACTGCATCCAAACCCGATGCACACAAGCGATTTAGGGTCACGCCGGGAACCGTGTAGGGTAGGCCGGCTAACAGCAAGCTCATTCGCGCCACATTTCGATTATCCTCACCCGATTGATTCGCGCAGCCCATGAACACCTCTTCGATGGCGTGCGGATCGAGGCCCGGGTTGCGCTTCAGAAGGGCCTTCAAGACTAATGCCGCGAGGTCGTCTGGCCGTACCGAAGCCAGGCCACCCGCGTAACGTCCAATGGGTGTGCGAATCGCGTCGCAGATGAATGCATCGTTCATAGACGAGCTTATAAATTGTTAAAGATGTCTGCTTTGCGCCATTGCTACATTTGTCCGAGGCACCGGATCACGCGCATCTTAAAAAGCGCGGTACCTACGTGGCTGGTTCAGGCGTTGATAGGCGCTACGTCGTCGCACCGCGTTCCAGGAATCCGGTCAAGAAGAGGCGGCTTATCTTCTCGTAGAATTTGGCGGCTGAAATTTGGCCTGATTCATCGTACCAGAGCTCTACCCAATTCAGCATGCCGATCAGCAAGAATGCGGAAACACGGTAATCGGTCCGGCTATCTCCCGCCTTCATTTCCTTTAAAATGGCCTCTATCAGCTCCAAGAGCCGCCATTCCAGCTTGACCTGTTTCTTGCGTTGCTGCGGCGTCAAATAACGCACGTCGTACATGGCTACCACGTGGCTCGCACGCGCGTTTCCAGACCGATTCAGATACACCTCGACGAAACGGCGGAAGTAGTCGAACTTGTTGCCGTTGACGCCGGCGTCGACGTGAGCACTGACAGACTCTATGAGCCGAGACACGTGTTCTTGCAAGATGTCGGCGAGTACGTCTTCTTTCTTTTTGAAATAATGGTAAAGCATGGACTTCGACACGCCGCAAGCGGTCCCGATTTCGTCCATTCGGGAGCCCGCGTAGCCCTGTTTCGAAAATAATTTCGCGGCGGCGTCCAAAATCTTGCTCTTCTTATCGTCGTAATCGTCAGCCCGGACCCGTGGCATGTATCCCTCTTGATTCGATTGCTAAGGCGCGAGCGGTCGCTGGCGCCAGTATTCGTGGGGATCGAAGCTACCACCCAGGCCTCCGTGCTGCAACCGTGTCCGCTTTTGCCTATATCGTCAGGGGCGTTCGCATTGACAAAACTATGGTTTCAGCCTAAAAGATAAACAGACCGGCGCGTCGGGCCATTTATTGTACAGCTGGGTTTAGAGGGTTTTCGGGGTAGGCTGGGGTTCACGCATGAGTTTCGACGGACAAAACGTTTGGCGCCCGACTCCCCAGCACCTCGGGCAATCGAATCTCGCCCAGTTGATTCGCCGCATGGGGCTCGCCGGCTATGATGAGTTCCTCGAGGTTGCCGTGGAACAGCCGGAGCGGTATTGGGACGAGACGCTCCGTCATATGAACGTCGTTTTCGATCCGCCGCCCTCGAGCTTCGTGGACCTCACGCGCGGCAAGCCTTGGGCGCGGTTTTTCCCCGGCGCCGGTTTCAACGTGGCGGAAAATTGTCTGCGACCGCCGGCGGTCGAGGATGCGTGGAATCAGCCAGCGGTGATCGGCGAGAGTGAATCAGGAGTCCGAGTCCAGCTGACTTACGGGGAGCTCGCGGATCGAACCGCCCGGTTCGCAGCGGGTCTTTCGAATCTTGGTATCCGGCGAGGAGACCGGGTGGGGCTGTTTTTCCCAAGCTCGCCCGATGCGGTTATTTCGTTGCTTGCGGTGTGCTATTTAGGAGCCATCGTCGTACCATTGTATAGCGGCTTCGGCGCAGATGCGGTAGCCCGTCGGCTGGCCGACAGTGGTACATCGATGCTGATTGCCGCCGACGGCTTCCAGCGCAAAGGGCGCAGAATCTCGATGGGAGAGGTCGCTGTGGAGGCGTTGAAGGCGCTGCCGGGGTGTGGTCTCGTGATTGCGTTGGACGCTGATGTCGGGCCGCCGTCCATCGCTCATACGAGTTGGGACGAAGTTGCGGCATGCCTGACGCGGATTAGTCCGGCCGCGACCCTGGCGACCGATCCCTGCATGATTCTCTACACGTCGGGAACTTCCGGCAAACCGAAAGGCGCGATTCACCTGCACGGCGGATTTCCGCTGCGCGTTGCCCAGGACACCGCATTCCTTTTCGATTTCAACGCGGGCGACCGATTCTTCTGGCCCAGCGACATGGGTTGGATGGTTGGGCCCTATTCCACTTTTGCTGCGTTGCTCCTAAAGGGCACACTGGTGCTGTATAGCGGGTCGCCTGATTGGCCTGACATAGGCCGTCTGCGCGCGGTGGCCGGCGCCGCAGGCGTGACTCATTTTGGTACCTCGCCCACTGCCATTCGTTCCATGGCCGCCAACGAAGACACAGTCCTCAGGGCGGCGGCGCCGCGACTTCGCGTGCTCATGACCGGTGGCGAGGCGATCGACGAAGAAGCTCATGCGTGGCTATTTCATCGCTTCGGGGCTGGACTGCTTCCCATAATCAATTACACCGGCGGTACCGAGTGCTCCGGTGCGATCCTGTCCAATGTCGTATTGCGGCCGATTGCGCCTTGTAGGTTCAACAGCACTGCGCCGGGGGTTCCAGGCCGCGTCGTCGATCAGGCCGGTGTCAGCGTCGAAGGAGTTCCGGGTGAACTAGCAATCGCCGGACCCTTCAACGGGATGACCGCCGGCTTTTGGAACGATGACGAGCGCTATCTGGAGACGTACTGGTCGCGCATACCCGGAATGTGGGTTCATGGCGATCTTGCGGTGCGGGAAGCGGACGGACAGTACCTCTTGCTGGGTCGATCCGACGATGTGATGAAAATTTCCGGCAGGCGGGTGGGGCCGTCGGAGATCGAGGGCAGCGTGATTGACGGCGCAATGGTTGCCGATGCGGTGGTCTTCGGTGTGCCCGATGACAAGACGGGTGAAGCAATGATTGTGTTCGCCGTCCCGGGACCGCAAGCCGATGCAGCCGACGCGTTTGGGGTCGAACGCTTCGTAAGCCATGCCTTGAGGCAGAAAATGGGTGCCTCTTTCCGGGCGCACGCCATCGTGACGATGCCTGAACTCATCAAAACGCGAAACGGCAAGCTGGTCCGCCGACTGGCACGCCAGGCCTGGCTTGCCGAAGCGGCGGGCGATCTCAGTGCCGTCGAGAACCCGGCTGTCTTCGACCGCGTTTCGGCCCGGTGCGCCGCAGCCCGTCGAACCGCAGCCGAGGCGAGGAAATTGCAAGTGGATGGCGCATCGACCGGTCCTTCATCAAGGAATATTAAGTGACACCGTTTTCGCAAGAGCATCAGGAATTGCGTCGCCAAGTGCGACGATTCGTCGAAGAAGTCATCAAGCCGAACGGCGATGCCTGGGAGAAGGACGGAAACGTTCCGCGTGAGTTTCTAAAACAAATGGGCGAGCTTGGCTTTCTCGGCATCGGTTTTCCGGAAGCTTACGGCGGCAGTGGAATGGACGTGTTTGGCTGGCTCGTGTTGGCGGAGGAACTCGGACGAAGCACCTATGCCGGTGTCGTCGGTGTCGCCACGGTCCATGCACTGATGGCCGCGCCGCACCTCGTCCACGCGGGCACCGAGGAGCAGTTGCGCCGCTACATGCCGGGCATCATAAGCGGCGAGATTCTGACCGCTATTGCGATCAGCGAAGTCGGCGCGGCCTCCGATGTCGGCGCGATGCAGACGAAGGCGACCCGAGTCGAGGATGGATGGCGTCTCAACGGCAGCAAATTCTGGATTTCGAATGGAGTCAACGCGGATCTGTATTTTCTCGCCGCGCGAACCGATCCAAACGGAAAAGGCGCCAATGGCATCAGCATGTTTTTGGTCGAGAAGGGCACTCCCGGCTTTTCGATAGGTCAGAAACTCGACAAGATGGGCTTCCGGGCGAGCGACACCGCGGAATTGATATTCGATGACTGCTTTCTGCCGGAAAGCAATCTGCTGGGCATCGAGCATAAGGGCTTCTATGCGGTGATGAAAAATTTCCAGACGGAACGCCTGATTTTGTCGGCGCTGAACGTCTCGGAAGTGTTTACGGCGATTCGGTACACCATCAACTATCTGAGTGAGCGCAAAACGTTCGGGACCCGGCTGATCGAGCGTCAAGTGCTTCGACAGCGACTTGCAATGTTGCTCACCCGCGCGGAGGCGGGGCGTCAACTCGTTTATCATGCAGCTTCCCTGCTTGCCGAGGGTAAGCAACCGATCCTCGAAGTGTCCATGATAAAGGCCTACTGGGGCGAGTTGGTGAACGAGACTATGTATACCTGTCTTCAGTTTCATGGCGGCAACGGTCTGTTGACAGGCACGGCGATCGAGCGCATGTATCGTGACGCGCGGCTCTATTCCATCGGCGGGGGCGCGACCGAGGTCATGCTCGACGAAGTGGCCAAACGTTGGGACGACATTCCGGAGTGGTGTTGAAGGAGCGGTCATGAACGATCAAGCACTTGACGCTGCCGATCCCGAAGTTCTGGTCGAACGCCGCGGCAATATTGCGCTGCTGACATTGAACAGACCGGAACATAGCAACGCAATCAGTTGGAGCCTCGGCGCGAATCTGTTGTCGGCGCTGGACGACGTGGAGGACGACCAAAGTGTCTCCGCCATCGTTTTGACCGGAGCGGGAACCGTGTTTTGTGCGGGTGCAAAACTGGGCGAGGTCGTGAAACCCGAAGGGGTGGACAGCGAGGCCCAATATTATGGATTTCGCGACATCGTCAGAGCCGTCAGCCGCATCAGGACGCATGAATTGCCGATTATCTGCGCGCTAAATGGGGGCGCTGTGGGCGGAGGCAGCGCCTTGGCGCTCATCTGCGATCTCGTGATCGCCTCGGACACGGCTTATTGTCTCTTTGCCTTCGGACGCATGGGGGCTTCCGCGGCTGACATGGGTTGCTCGTACATTCTGCAGCGGCTGGTCGGCGCGACTCGCGCCCGGCACCTTCTGTATACCGGCGCACGCGTGCAGGCGCAAGCGGGTAAGGAATACGGCATGTTCCTCGACGTGGTGCCGCACGATGTTCTTTTGGATACGGCATTGGGCGTTGCCCGCCAAATCGTCGAGTCTGCGCCACGGCATGCTTTGACCGCCACCAAACAGGTGATGCTGCGTGCGGAGACGACGGATTTCGAGACCTGCGTTTTCTACGAGCGCTATCTGCAGAGCTATTTTCTCAATGGTCCCGATCACAAAGAGCGGTTGAGCCAGTATTTGGATGCGCGCCGTTCCAAGCGATGAACCGAGCGATCCGATAGACCCGAATAATCCACAAAGGATGCGAAGAAATGCAGCCCAACTATGAGCGCTACAAGAGTCTGAAGTTTGACCGCCCGCACCCCCGCGTCATTCGAATCACGCTGAGTTCTCAGCTGAAGCTCGGCGTGATGGATCCTGACATGCACAGAGAGTTGTCGGAAGTGTGGCGCGACGTGGACAGCGATGCGACGGTCTCGACCATCATCGTCACGGGTGAAGGCAAGTCCTTTTCAGCCGGCGGCGATCTGAAACACGAATTGAAGGTGGCGGTCGACTACGACCTGCGAATGCAGGCGATGAAGGAGACGCGTGACCTTGTTTACAACATGATTCATTGCTCCAAGCCGATCGTGAGCGCGATCAGGGGATGGGCGGTGGGCGCTGGACTTGCGGCTGCACTGCTCGCGGACGTCTCGGTGGCGGCGAAGGACGCCAATTTCATGGATGGACATACCAAGATCGGAGTGGCGGCCGGAGACTGCGCGATGATTATCTGGCCGCTGCTGGTCAGCATGGCGAAGGCGAAATATTACCTCTTGTGCTGTGAGCGCCTGAAGGGCGAGGAAGCCGAAAGGATAGGCCTGGTTTCGCTGGCCGTGGAGGATGGCGAGGTCGAGGCGAAAGCCTTGGAAATCGCTTCGAATCTCGCTATGGGCGCGCAGGCTGCGATCCGCTGGACGAAGTATTCGCTCAATAGCTGGATCAGGAATGCAGGACCGATATTCGATGCAAGCGTTGCCTACGAATTCATGGGTTTCTCGGGACCCGAAGGGCTCGAAGGCATGAAGGCCTTCCTCGAAAAGCGCACGCCCCAATTTCCGGGTCAGGCCACTCTATAAATAATGCCACCGCCCAAGGTTTTTAGCTTCGACGGGGTCGTTCCGGTGATCGATCCCAGCGCGTTCGTACACCCTTCGGCGGTGCTGATCGGCAACGTGGTGGTTGGTCCGCGTTGCTATGTGGGTCCGTTGGCGAGTTTACGCGGCGATTTTGGTCGCATCATTTTGGAGGCGGGCTCAAACCTGCAGGACTCATGCGTCATGCACTGCTTTCCGGGAGCGGATTCGATCATCGAGGCCGACGGGCATGTCGGTCATGGAGCCATCTTGCACGGTTGCCGCGTGGGTCGTAACGCGTTGATCGGGATGAACTCCGTAATCATGGACAAGGCGGAGATTGGCGAGAACTCGTTCGTCTCGGCATGCGCCTTCGTCAAGTCGGGCATGAAGGTGCCGGCAAATTCCCTGATCGCAGGGGTGCCCGCAGAGCTGGTGCGCGAATTGACGGAAGTGGAAATGGCGTGGAAGGCTCACGGCACGCGAACCTATCAACTCTTGGCGGAACGTTCACGGTTGTCGATGCAGGAATGTGAAGCCTTGTCCGCGGTTCCCGAGGACCGAAGATCGGTCGAGTGGGCGGGCACGTTTCCTTTGGTGAGTGAGCTGAAAGGCGGTCGCTAAGGGCGGCAAGGGGCAGTGGCATGGATTTTTTGTTGACACCCGCGCAGCGCGCCTTCCGCGATTCGTTGCGAAGCTGGCTCGAACCCAATCTTCCGGACACGTGGCGTAATGGGCGGTTCTCCGCGCCGCTGAGCGAGGCCGAGCGCGGGGCCGCATTGCGGCAGTGGGAGAGTCGCGTGCACGCGGCGGGCTATGCGGGACTGCATTGGCCCCGGCAGTACGGCGGCCATGGCCTGACGCTGGTCGAACACTTCATTTTCGGCGAAGAGACGGGTCGCATTGGTGCGCCGGAGGGGATCAACCCCATCGGGCGCGAGCTTGTCGCCGGTGTGCTGTTGCACGCCGGCAGCGAAGACCAAAAATCGCGGCTGTTGCCGAGGATTGCCACCTGCCAGGACGTCTGGTGCCAGGGATTCTCGGAACCGAATGCCGGCTCCGATCTGACCTCCCTCAAAACGCGAGCCGACCTACGCGACGGTGCCTGGCACATTAACGGACAGAAAATTTGGACCAGCTACGCGCAGCACGCGGACATGTGTCTGTTGCTCGCCCGGACCTCAGTTGAGAAGAAGAACAATCAGGGTTTGACGTTGCTGGCGGTGCCGATGCGCACCCCCGGCATCACGCGGCGCGGTATGCAGCAGCTGGATGGCACCTGGGATTTCAACGAAGTGTTCTTCGACGACGTCACCATCCCCGCGAACTGCGCGATCGGACCGATCGGCGAAGGTTGGGCGGTATCGGGGGCGGTGCTGGCAATCGAGCGTGCCACAACCCGCCTGTATCGTCAGGCACGCTACGTGAACGAGCTCAAGCATGCGCATCGCGTGGCGAGTGCACGGCGGCCCGGCGGCGTGCTGTCGGGCGACATGCGCCACACGATCGCCCGGGTCTACAGCGAGCTTCTGGTCCTGCGAGCGCTCAATGTACATTTTGTCGGAAGAATCGTTGCGGGTGAGAAAGTCGGCTCTGAAGCCAGCATCCTCAAGCAATGTTGGAGCCACTTCCATCAACATGCTACCAGCGCCATTGCCGACATGCTCGGCGAAGATCACTGGTTTCCACCAGTCGACGCCATGGACTGCGAGCGTTTCATGCCGGTGTATTTTCACTCGCGCGCGGAAACCATCTTCGCGGGAACCTCGGAGATCCAAAAGGATATTATTTCCGAGCGGCTTCTCGATATGCCGCGCCGGCGCCAGTAGGAGCTTCATTCCATGTTCAATTTCATCACGGAAGAGCACCGGCTGATCGCGGATTCGGTACGCAAGGTGTTCGAGGATCTGGCGGCGGCCGATACGGTACAGCGACAAACGGCGAAGACTCGCATCGATGGCGCGACGGTATGCCTTGCGCTGGCCGATCTGGGTGTGTTCGGTACGGCGCCCGAGGACCAAGCCATGGCGAGTGCGCAAGTGCAGTCCGCAATCTCGCGGGAGGCGGGTGCCGCCTGCCTGCCGTATCCGGTGCTCGAGGCCTTGGCGGCACATGCCGTGATGATGCGCAGCCCGCAGGCGTCGGATCCGTCGCAGCATGCCGCATGGGTTACTGTCCCGCTCGCGGACGCCGTCGGAGACGCTGCGTGCATACTCACGGCGGGTCGGGTGACGGGTAAGGTGCGCTTGGTGCCGTTCGCGACTGCGGCGGAGGTGCTTTTGGTCCCAGCACGGCGCGCGAGCGGCGAGGTACTGGCGTGCGCGCCCCTGGCGGAAGCCGGCGTCACGCATGCGCCACGCATCACCGTCGAGGCGGATTATCCGGTGCACGACGTGACTTTCAAGGAGACCCCCGTCAGCCTCGTTCTCGACGTGCTCGCCGACGGTAAGCCGGCGGTGGAAACGCTGCAGCAGCGCAGCAGCCTGTTGGCGGCGGCCGAAATCTCCGGGGTGTGCCGGCGGCTGGTGCATATGACCCGCGACTATCTGGTAGCGCGCACGCAGTTTGGTGCGCCGCTCGGCAGCAATCAAGCGCTGAAGCACGCGCTTGCGGATGCGCTCGTGAAAGTCGAGGCCATGAATGCCGTGGTCGATTACGCCGCTGCCGCGTCTGATGCCGGCAGCGTCGACGCCGGCGCCAGCATCTGTGCGGCAAAAATGTTTGCCGGCAGCAGCGGCAAGCAGATTGCGGACACCATGCTGCAGCTGCACGGTGCGATCGGGTACACGATGGAATATCCGCTGCAGCTGCTCATGCGGCGCGCCTATCGACTGAATGTTGCGCACGGACCACAGCGCGTGCAGGGTGAACGGCTATACAAGGCATTCGTGGCTTGATGCGGCTGCCACGTGCGCAAATTAATACAAAGACCGACCAGTCGGGCTATTATATGGTAGGCTACTGTCGAGCCGTTAATTCCAGGGGGTTGGAGGGTCGGTGACCGGTCCAGAGTTGGTGAATCGATGAGCGTCATTCAATCGAACATCTCGACGGCGTCGCCGGCGTTCAGGGAAAACGCGGCCACCTATCGTGCTTTGATCGCAGGCTTGCATCAGCAACGAAGGGCCGTGTTCAATGGTGCCGACGACAAGATCAAGAAGCGGCACCTCGAGGCCGGCAAGCTGTTGCCACGCGACCGGGTGCGCGCGCTGTTGGATCCAGGATCGCCGTTTCTCGAAGTAGCCACGCTGGCGGGGGGTCCCACCTCCGGCGCCGCCCAGTTGGGTGCCGGCATCATTACCGGGATCGGCCGCATTCGCGGCCGCATCTGCATGATCATTGCCAACGATTCGACGGTGAAGGGCGGGACCTACTTTGGTATGACCGCGCGTAAGCACGTACGTGCGCAACGGATCGCGTGGCGCTATCGCCTACCGACCATCACGCTGGTGGATTCCGGCGGCGCTTATTTTCCCGAGATGCACCGGGTGTTTCCGGATGAAGGTCAGTACGGCACGGTATTTCACCAAATCGTGCGGCAATCCGCCGAGGGAATCCCGCAAATCGCGGTCGTACACGGCGCCTGCGTGGCTGGCGGCGCGTATGTGCCGTCCCTGTGCGAACAGGTCATCATCGTTCGTAACCAAGGGTATATGTTCCTGGGCGGCCCGGAAATCACCTTCGCGGCCACCGGCGAGACGGTTGATCGCGAGACCCTCGGCGGCGCGGAAATGCATTCCCGCATCAGCGGTGTCACTGACCATATGGCCGACAACGATCGCCATGCCCTGGCGCTGGCGCGCGAGCTGATCGCCGATCTTCCACGACAGGTGGGGTACGTTCGAGCACCGATCGCGGCGCAGCCGCCGCAGTACGACGCGGCTGAAATCTACGGTATCGTCAGCAACAATCCCAAGTCGCCAACCGACACGCGTGAGATCCTGGCACGCCTCATCGACGGCAGCCGCTTCGATGAATTCAAGCCCGCGTATGGCGACACCCTGCTGTGCGGTTTTGCGCACATTCATGGTTTCGAGTTAGGCGTCGTCGCCAACCAAGGCGTGTTGTTCACCGAGAGCGCGCTGAAGGCCACCCATTTCATTGATCTTTGCTGCAAACGGCAGATCCCGCTGCTGTTCTTGGCCGACATCACCGGCTTCATGGTCGGCACGGATGCGGAGCGCAGTGGCATTGCAAAAGCCGGCGCTAAGATGATTACGGCAATGTCGTCGGCCAACGTACCGAAATTCAACATCATCATCGGTGGGTCATATGGTGCTGGGCATCTGGCGATGTGCAGCCGGCAATTCGAGCCCGACATGATTTTTGGGTGGCCCAACGGGCGCAGCGGTCTCATGGGTCCGGAACAGGCCGCGACGACGCTCGCCATGGTGCAACGGCAAAAGCGTGCACGCGATGGCGAAACGTGGTCGGACGCCGAGGAGTACGCATTCAAAGCACCCATCCGTGAGCAATTCGAGGCGTTCGCGAGCATCTACAATTTCGCCGGGAACCTTTGGATCGACGACGTCATCGATCCGCTCGAGACGCGAACGGTGATGGGGCTTGCGCTCGATTTGGCGGCCCGTCGTCCGCTCGAGCCGACGCAGTTCGGCGTAATGCGGATGTAACCCGCCGATGATTCGCAAACTTCTCATTGCCAATCGCGGGGAGATAGCGTGTCGCATCGCCCGCACTTGTCGACGTCTCGGCATCGCGATCGCCACGGTTCATTCCGCGGCGGATCGCGACGCGATGCACGTGCGGGAGATCGGCGAATCGGTGGCCATCGGCGGTGCGCCGGCCGGCGAGAGCTATTTGAACATCGCAGCCATCTTGCAGGCGGCCTTGCGGGTCGGCGCGGACGCCGTGCATCCCGGAATTGGCTTTTTGTCCGAGGATCCGAATTTTGCCGCCGCGGTTGAGGCGCAGGGACTGATCTTCATCGGCCCGCGGCCGGACACGATGCGGCGCTTTGCCGATAAGTGGGCGGCGAAGCACGAGGCCCGGCAAGCCGGAGTCCCTGTGATCGGTGGCAGCGAAGGCAGTTCCAACGATGCAGGCAGCGTGCACAGCATCATTCGCGAGGGCATGCACCTGCCGGTGGTGTTGAAGGCGGCCGCGGGCGGTGGCGGTCGAGGAGTCCGCATCGTTCGCAGTCTCGACGGTCTGCTCGCCACCATCGAGTCCGCGATGCGCGAGGCCCAATCGTCGTTCGGCCGACCTGACCTGATCGTAGAAGAGTTCGTGGAAAACGCCCGGCATCTTGAGGTACAGGTGGCGGGTGACGGATGCGGTAATGCGATTCATCTCTTCGAGCGCGAATGTTCGCTGCAGCGACGTTTCCAGAAGATCATCGAGGAAGCGCCGGCCGCCAATCTGCCGCCGCAAATGCGCGAACGGATCCTTGCGGACGCCGTCGCACTGGCAAAACGGGTTGATTACCGGAACGTCGGGACAATGGAGTTTCTGGTGGCCGCAGACCGCCATTATTTTCTGGAGTGCAACCCACGTCTCCAGGTGGAGCACACGGTCAGCGAGGAAGTGACGGGGCTCGACCTCGTGGAGATACAATTGAACATCGCGGCAAACGATCAGTTGCCGCTATCGCAAGACCGCATCGTCGTCACGGGACACGCAATCCAAGCTCGAGTGTATGCGGAGGATCCGGCCGCGGGATTCCTGCCTTCCACTGGACGTTTGCTTCTGGCGGCCTTTCCCGACGACGTGCGTGTCGAAACCGGCGTCGAAACGGGTTCGGAGATTACGCCGTACTATGATCCGATGATTGCCAAGCTGATTGCCCATGCGGACGATCGGCCGCAGGCACTGGACCGGCTTCGCGCGGCCGTAGGCTCCACGGTGGTGCTCGGCGTAAAGACTAACTTAGGGTTTCTGGCAACGCTGCTGGATCATGCGGTGGTGCGAGCCGGCACCGCGGACAACCGATTCATCGACCGCGAACTAGGGTCAAGTATTCCCCCGTCGCCCGTTGTTCGGGAGACGGTGGCAACTGCCGCCGCAGTGTTGCTGACGCATCGGAGTATGGAAGCGCGGGCAGACGAGGTGGGTCTCTGGGCGGGCGCTGGAGAGTTTTTGGGGTGGCAGTATCGTGCCGATGGTCTCCCCGCACCCATCACGCCGGCCTTTTCATTGGCGGCGGCGGATGGCCGAGTGTGGCCGGTTGCCGTCGGTGGGGCAACGGCGGACGGGCTTCTACTGTACGTCGATGGCGATGCTGTACAGGTTCGTCTGTGTGCGCTCGCGGCCGGACACATGCAAGTGGACATCGAGTCGCGGATCGTCAATGTGACGTTCGCGATTGAAGAGCCAGCGCTGCTGTTGCATGGCCCGTTCGGCGCGGTCGCCCTAACGGTGTTGCCATTCCTGTCGCTCGACGCCGCTGCCGGCGCGCGCAGCGGATTGTTGCGGGCACCGATGATGGGCGTCGTCGTCAAAGTGAACGTTAAGCCAAACGATACCGTTAACGCTGGCGACGTGCTGGTCGTCGAGGAGTCGATGAAGATGGAGCTGCAAATCGAAGCGCCATGTCGTGGCACGGTGAAGACTGTCAATTGCGCCGCCGGCGACATGGTGGCGCGGCATCAGGTTCTCGTCGACATCGAACCGGCAACCACCCCATGAAACCTGATTTGAGTTTGCCCATACCTGGGAGCCCGCAATGAGTGACCTTCCAAAATCAGTCATCTTCCATGAAGAGGGGCCCCGCGAGGGTTTCCAAATCGAAAAACAGCTATACCCCTTGGCGCAGCGTATCGAATTGGTCGATGCCCTGGCCGCATCGGGGCTGTCGCAGGTGCAGGTGGGGTCGTTCGTCAAGGCGGTACCGAGCATGGCGGATATCGATCAACTGTTCGCCGGTATCCCGCGCCGCGACGGCGTGCGCTACACCGCGCTTTGGCTCAACGAAGGTGGGTTCCGCCGCGCGCAGGCGGCCAGGAACATCGACCTCAGCGCGTATCTCATGCTGTACACGACCGATTCACTGAGTTTGCGCAACAACAACTGCACGACGGCCGAGCAGCGCGAGCGTCAACGCCGCTGGGTGACGCTATATCAGGAGGCGGGGCTGCCCATCGAGTCTGCTTACGTCGTGACCGCCTTCGGTTGCAGCTTCGAGGGAGATGTTCCACTGCCGGTGACCCTCGCGGCGGTCAAATACATCGCAGATCTTGCTGACGAGTTCAGATTTCCGTTACCACGGATCATGCTTGCAGACACCGTCGGCTGGGCGAATCCGGAAGACATCCGCCGCCGCATCGGCGCGGTGCGCGACATGCGCCCCGACGCCAAGCTGGGTCTTCACCTGCATGACACCCGCGGCGTCGGTGCTGCAAATTTCTACGCGGCGCTCGAGATGGGGGTCGATCTATTCGACAGTTCGGTCGCCGGTCTTGGTGGCTGCCCCTTTGCCAATCATGCCAACAGTCAGGGGGCAGGCAACATCTGCACCGAGGATATGGCGTTCATGTGCGAGGAGATGGGCGTTGCCACCGGCATTGACTTGGATCGCCTCATCGAGGCGGCGCTGCTTGCGGAGCGCATCATCGGTCGCCCATTGACGGGCAAGCTTATGCACTCCGGCCGTTTGCGGCGCGCGGCTAACCATTAGATCAGGAGAAAGACAGATGTCGGAAAATGCCGGAAAAGGTGGGGCGGTGCCGCGCACAATTCGCGAAGGGCTGTTCTTGGGCGGGCTGTCCCAGCCAGAAAGCCTCAAGTTGGCCGGAACTCGTTGTTCGTCCTGCGGCGAAACATCATTGGGCAGCGTCGCGCTGTGTCCCAATTGCGGTAGCGCCCAAGTCGAAGTCTTAAAGCTTGGTGACCAGGGCACGTTGTGGACGTTTACGGTTGCCCGTCACCGTCCCCCCGGTGATTATCGGGGCCCGGAGCCATTCAAACCTTTCGGGATCGGCTTGGTCGAGTTGGCGGAAGGGCTGCGCGTCATGAGCACGCTGGATTGCCCGCTGGAACAGCTGCGGGTGGGGATGCCTCTGTGGTTCACGCCCTACCTGCGGTACGACAAAGACGGTGGCGCAGTGGTGGCCTTCACCTATCGGTCCATAGAGGAGTCAGCATCATGACTGACGTCGTCATTTTAGGGATTGGCATCCATCCGTTCGGGAGGTTCGACACGAGCTATCAGGCGATGGGCGCGCAGGCGGCAGGTCACGCACTGAAGGACGCGGGGGTCGACTGGCAGGAAATCCAGTTCGCCTACCTGTCGCGCATGTACCTGCCGGCCACCTCGGGGGCGCGAATCCTGAAAACGTTAGGCTGTACCGGGATACCCATAGTGGATATCGAGGCGGCATGCGCCAGCGGCGGCGCGGCACTTCGCCAGGCGGTGCTCGCCATCCGTTCAGGCGAAGCCGATCTCGGCCTCGTGCTCGGCGCGGAAAAAATGCCGCGCGGCTTCATGGATCCCTCGATGATCTACAGTCCTTGGCAGATCGAGATGGGTTTGTCGCTGAACCCGGCCTATTGGTCCATGAGAGCACGGCGCCACATGTACGAGTACGGCACGACGGAAGAGCAGATCGCGCAGGTGGCGTACAAGAATCACAAGAACAGCGTTCATAACCCCAACTCGATGTATCAAAAGGAATTCAGTCTGGAGGAAATCCTGAATTCTCCCTTGGTCTGCGATCCGATACGGCGTCTCGAAATCTGCGCGCCGAACGATGGTGCGGCGGCCTTGGTGGTGGCGTCGGCTGCACGTGCACGACAGCTGGGGCTTTCGGGCAAACCCATCACCATCGCGGCCTGCGCGCACACTGTTGCTCGCTATTCCGCCGACCTGCGCTGTCCGATCGACAGCATGAGTGCTCGGACTTCCAACCCGGGTCCTACCGAGGAGGCTGCACGCCAGGCCTACGCGGCGGCCGGTTTTGGTGCACAGGACATCGATTGCTTCGAGGTTCAGGACACCGATGCATTCTGCGAAATCGAAGCCTTGGAGAGTTTGGGTGTGTGCGCTCCCGGCGATGGCGGGCAATTGGCAATGGAAGGCGTAACCGGCATCACCGGCAGCCAGCCGGTCAACATGAGCGGCGGGTTGATCAGCAAAGGCGAGCCGGTAGGTGCCTCGCACCTGGGCCAGGTGTTCGAGCTGGTCACGCAGTTGCGCGGCGCCGCGGGGCCTCGCCAGGTCGCTAAGCCAACGAGCGGCCTCGCGCATGTGCTCGGTGCCGGCGGTAACTGTGCCGTTACGATTCTCAAAGCTTAGAGGTGGTGGTTATGGGTGAATACATTGCCGGCGAGAACCCCATCCGGTTCCACCTCGATGAAGGCATCGCGACGGTCACTCTCGATCGACCGGCGCAACGCAACGCGCTGTCCATCGAGGCGATGAACGGGCTTCACGAAATGTGGGAGCAAATTGACCAAAACCCCGAGGTGCGGGTGGTCATTCTCACGTCGAGCGATTGTGGGACATTCTGTGCTGGGCTCGACCTGAAACAGACGGCGGCCATCAAACAGCAGACCGGCAAGGATATTCTCACCTTCATGAAGGATCCCTTTCACTTCCGCATGCGGCGCGTGAAGGTGCCAATCATAGCGGCGATGACGGGCCATCTCATGGCCGGCGGGATGCTGATGAGCCTGAATTGCGATCTGCGGGTGGGATTAAGCGGATCCCGCGTCGGCATTACTGAGAGCAAGATCGGACGAGGGTCACCATGGGCAATGCCATTGTTGTGGATGCTGCCCCAACCGATATTGATGGAGTTGGTGCTGACCGCCGAATTGATGCCCATCGAACGGTTACGTGACCTCGGCTTCGTCAATTATCTCGAGGAAACGCCCGATGCCGTTCGTGACCGGGCACTGTTGCTCGCCAGGCAGATCCGCGCTAACGCACCTCTGTCGCTCGAGGCTGCCAAGCGCTCGATCCTTACGGCCATGAGCGTGGGTTGCGATGCGGGGTTGGAGATGGCCTGGCACATCTATCGCAATGCCTACGACAGCGACGATGCGCAAGAAGGTGCTCGGGCATTCGCGGAGAAGCGGCCTCCTAAATGGACCGGCCGTTGACATAGAATTGATTTCGGTATATTAGTTTGAATAGATAGACCGATGCGTCGGATTGTTTATAATCCGGCGTAAGTCGAGAATTACGATCCATTGGCTTTGGGGAGAGCAATATGAGTGTGAAACAATATCAGTCGACTGTCGTATCAAATTTCGCGCTCAAGCCGCCCGGCGGGCATCGAAGAGATCATGGCCGTATCATGGCCGTATTCCTATGGATTTTGACCTGTAGCGGCGTCGATGCGCAGGTCACATCACCCCCAAGTAACGCCAACGACATGGAGGAGATTATCGTCACCGCTCAACGCCGCTCCGAGAACCTGGAGAAGGTGCCCGTGACGGTGGACGCCTTGAGCGGGTCCGAATTGGTCAGGTTGCAGGTGAATACAGAAAGCGACCTGCAGATCGCTGTCCCAGGTCTACTGGTTCGTGCGGGTCGCAGCTCCGATGTGTTGAATTACAGCATTCGCGGCGAGACTGTGGATCCGATCAGCGATATGCGGCCGGGCGTCTTGCCCTATGTTGACGAAATCCAGGTCGGTGGTTCCGGCGGTTCGTCGGCCATTTACGATCTGAAATCCGTCCAAGTCTTGAAAGGCCCGCAGGGAACCCTGTTCGGGCGTAACTCCCCGGGCGGCGCCGTCATTATAACGACCAACGAACCGACCAACGATTTTAGCGGTTATTTCAGCACGCGCTTAGGAACCTACGATACGAGGTATTTCGAAGGTGCGATCAACGTGCCGATAATCCCGGATAAGGTCTTGCTGCGCGTTGCAGCGATTTCTCAGGACCGAGACGGCGTCCAGATCAATGAATACAACGGGCAACAATTGGGTGTCGTCGATCGGAAAGGCGCTCGAGCCAGTCTTCGCGTGAATTTTACGGATCAACTGCATAACGATACCGTCGTGGATTATCTGCATTCCGGCGGGTCTCCGGTCTCTGGTGTGTTGTTCAATCTGGACCCGAAGGGCTCGCTACCCTCCATTGCCCTGACCAACGCGGCCACCATGGACCAAACCATCAGTGCCCTCGCCGGTGTTCCCGGAATCGGAAACGGTGCCGCGGCTACGTATTTTGCTGCCCACCCCAACCTTCCCAGAGGCGGGCTTGCCGAGTTTCTTGCTATTCAACAAAGCTTGGGGCCTTTCAGGCCCGACGTGGATTCGGTGACCAAGTATCGCGGTCAGAACGTCATTGTCTCGAACATCACGACCTACCAAATTGACGATGATCTGACCATCAAGAACATTTTCGGCCGCGTGAAGCTCATCAGCCACTTGTTCAGCGACATCGACGGCTCACCCTTCGGAATTGATGGTGAGGATCCATTGGGGAAGAACGATTTCACCGATCAAACGTCGGATGAAGTGCAGCTGCAAGGCACGGCGCTCGGTAAAAGTCTTACCTATACGGCTGGCTACTTCTATTCGGAAGAGGGCACCACGGACTTGACCTCCAGCACGCTTCTCGATTTTCCAATTCTCAGCGGCGTGCAGATCAATACGCGAGCGCTCGGCAATCAGACCGATGCCGTCTACGGACAGGGAACCTACTCCCTCGGCGAGCTCACCGGCATAACGGGACTGAGCGTTACAGCCGGCGGGCGATTGGCGCGTGAGAGAGTTTCCATCACGACCTTACCGGGCAACGTATCGTTCAGCGCACCTCCAGCCGCACAGGCCACTTTTGAGCCGGGTCAGAGCAAGATTTACGAGAATGGGAGCAGCACTTTTAGCGTGCAGGAACAGCTCAATCAAAGCGTATTACTCTACATCGCCACGCGAAGCAGCCCCAGGAACGGGGGATACAATGGATACGTGGACCCTAAACCCGGCCTGTCTAGCTTCGGTGGCAACGGTTATTCCACGGAGCGGGTAACGGACATCGAAACCGGGGTGAAATTCCAGGGGGATATCGCGGGGCTTCCCACTCGATTGAATCTGGCGCTCTATAACATGTGGCTCCACAATGCACAGCGAGGAGTCTTTGCGGCGGTTGGGGGAGTTCCCGCGGCGCTCACCATCAACGTTCCGAACGGCTTGGTCACCGGCTTTGAGTTTGATGGCCAGATCAACCCTGCGTCATGGTTGAGTTTAGGCGCTGCTACGAGCTATACCGACGCTCGATATACCAACAATCTCGTGTCGATCCTAGGGGCTGCCCCATTGAATTTTGGTACCTATCCCGATACCCCGAATTGGACGGGATCGGTGTTTGGAGAGGCAACCTATCCGATTCGGGATAGCTTGGCTTTGTCCTTCCGAACCGATGTTTACGGCGAGACGAGCGACTGGTTCACCGGAACCGGCAATCTCGATCCAGGTGCCAGGCTCCCTTCCTATGTCCTGACGAATTTCCGCTTGGCCTTGGACAACAAGGCGGCTGGGTGGACGCTTTCGGCCAACCTCAAAAATGCGTTCAATCGAGTCTACTACATAGGCGGCGAAGCCTTGGGCACGCTATTTCAAACCGATACGGCGACCCCAGGCGAACCACGGATAGTGACGGTGGAGGCCCGCTACAATTTCTGAAAGAGCTTCGGAGTATGTTGCTATGTTGAACGAAGTGGCTGACACGACTGAAGCTCATTTGGGCCGTACCGACCGATTCTTCATCGGCGGACATTGGGTACCCCCGTCCTCCGATGCGAGCATCGACGTGATCGTGCCGGCGACCGAAGAGATCTACCAACGGTTCGCCGCCGCGCAACAGGCCGATGTCGAGCGCGCTGTTGCGGCCGCCCGCAAGGCGTTCGACGAAGGTCCCTGGCCTGCGATGTCGCATGCGGAACGAGCCGTTTATTTGCGAGCCATTGGCAAGCATTTGAACGCGCGAGCCGAAGATATCGCACGTGTCATGCCTAACGAGATGGGAATTCTTCATTCTGATGCGTTAAATTTCGGGCGCGCCATGGGCGGTGTGTTTGACTATTACGCGGGCCTGGCCGAGACCTTCCCGTTCGAGGAGCGGCACCACCCGGCGGCCGGCGGGGACATAGGACTTCTGGTGCGAGAACCGGTCGGCGTCGTCGCTGCAATCGTTGCGTGGAATGGTGCAATTTTTCAGCTGGCCTATAAACTGGCGCCGGCCCTGTTGGCGGGGTGTACGGTCGTGGCCAAGGCTCCGCCGGAGGAGCCGGCGACTGCGCACATTCTGGCGCAAGTTGTGGAGCAGGCGGGATTGCCTCCCGGTGTATTCAACGTCATCACTGCCGACCGTGAAGTGTCCGAACTCCTGGTGCGTCACGGGGGTGTGGATAAAGTGGCGTTCACGGGATCCAGCGCAGCGGGCCGGCGGGTCGCGTCGATATGCGGCGAACGGATGGCGCGGTGCACGCTCGAGCTCGGTGGGAAGTCTGCCGCGGTAATCCTGGACGATTTCGACATTGGCATCGCGGCGAATTCAATTTCGGGGCCGGCCGTGTGGTTGTCTGGCCAGGTCTGCTCATCCCTGACGCGGATCATCGTGCCGCGACGTCGCCACGATCAGTTCGTTGACGCCTTAAGCGCGGTTTTCGGCAAATTCAAAGTCGGCGACCCGTTCGATCCGACTGTTCGAATGGGGCCAATCGCGATGCGGCGTCAGCGGGATCGCATCGAAGGCATTATCGCACGCGGCAAGGCGTCAGGTGCGACGCTGGCCACCGGTGGCGGACGCCCCGCTCATTTGGATCGTGGGTTCTTTTTGGAGCCGACGGTATTTGGCCATGTCGACAATCATTCCGTCCTCGCTCAGGAGGAGATCTTCGGGCCGGTTTTATCCGTGATCCCCGCGGATAGCGAAGAACAAGCGATTGCGATTGCGAACGACACTGTCTACGGACTGAATAATTCGGTTTTCACCAACGATGTAGAACGCGCCTACCGCGTCGCCCGGCGACTTCGCTCCGGCACGGTCGGTCATAATGTGTTCCGAACGGACTTTAGTATCGCGTTTGGCGGCTTCAAACAGTCCGGGATGGGTCGTGAGGGTGGTATCGAGGGCCTGATGTCGTATCTCGAGTCCAAGACGGTAGTTCTCGACGGGCAGCCTGCGCATTTGAAGTCGTGAGCGGCTGATCCGCAGCGATAACGCGGTCCTCGTGCGTTTGAACGGAGACTCATTATTGTGGCCAGAAAGAAGGTGTTCGGGGCTATGGTACGCAAAGAGAGCGTGCCGTCTCAGGAGTTTCACGATCACTATCGCCACCCCCACGGAACAATGGGAATGCAGATCACGACACTTCGGGAGTACGTGCAAAGCCACCAGATCGACACTCCGTTGCTCGACGATTCGCAACGTCGTTTCGAGTGCGTGGCAGAGCTCTGGTTCGACCGGGGGGCAGACCTGCTGAGTTTCCGGACGGAGCCGACGATGGTCGGCTACCTCAATGATGACGAGCCCAAATTTATGGACATGAGAAAGACCCGCATGTTCGTCGGAGAGGAGGAGGTATTGACCTCATATCCCGACGAAGCCCTTTGCCAGGCCGACCCAGCGAATGCCAGATGGCGCTTGTCGGTGCGACCTGTATCCGTGAAGCTCATTCAGTTCGTTACGCCTGAAGCGGGAGCGGGTTGGTGCTCGGATAGCGACGAGAAGCTGGGCCAACGGCTGGGCGCTTTCCGCCACGTCCGATGCCATCCAGCGACACCGACAACCTTCTTTCCTGCGCACGCCGCCAGACCGCCGGACTTTGTTGGGGTTAGGGAGTTGTGGTGGCCCACATATACAGTCTTTCGGAACTCCGTGGCGGCAGACGGGGAGGCCTGGAAGACGTTGGTTGCCCGACCGGGAGTGCACAACATGCTGGCCCAGGCCGAACGCTGGAGATGAGAGTGGAGGCGCAAATGCCCGTCAACGAGCCGCCCTTGCTTTCGCCGCTGCGCCTGCGAGATCTGGTCCTGCCCAATAGGATTGTGATCTCACCGATGTGCACGTACTCGGCGATCGACGGTGTCGCCACTGATTGGCATTTTGCGCATCTAGCCCGGTTCGCGCTGGGCGGCGCGGGCACCGTGTTTGTCGAGGCCACCGCCGTTCGCTCGGACGGCGGCCTAAGCCGAGGAGACATCGGACTCTGGAACGACGAGCAGATCCCGCCGCTGCAACGGATCGCACATTTCTGCAAGCACAACGGCAGCGTGCCGGCGATACAGCTTGGACATGCTGGTCGCAAGGGAAGCTCGCAGCGACCGTGGATCGGGAACGGTCCGCTAACTGATCCCGAGCGCGACGGCGGGGACCTTCGCTGGCCCACGGTATCGGCGGGATGCATACCAGTGAATGACAACTGGCCGACTCCTGAGGAATTATCGATTGCCGAGATGGACGCGATGCGAGACTCCTGGCGAAGTGCCACGCAGCGAGCACTCAAGGCAGGGTTCGAGATCATAGAAGTACACATGGCGCACGGGTACCTGCTGCACCAGTTCCTGTCGACCGTCACCAATACCCGGTCGGATGAGTATGGCGGCAGTCTCGGGAATCGCATGCGCCATCCGCTCGAGATCGCGCGTCTAGTACGCAATGTATGGCCGGACGACAAGCCCGTATTCGTCCGCATATCGGCCGTCGACGAAGGCTGGTCGATCGAAGACTCTATTGCTCTCTCTCAGCAACTAAAGCTGATTGGCATCGACGTCATCGACTGCTCCACGGGCGGTCTTGGCCGCTCGCCCAGTGTACTCCGCGTATCGCGGGGATACGGATTTCAAGTGCCATTCGCGCATGCCGTCAAAACGGGCGCCGATGTGAAGACTATGGCGGTCGGGCTGATCGTGGATCCGCTCATGGCGAATACCATCATCGCCGAGGAGCGCGCGGACTTGGTGGCAATTGGTCGCGGAGCCTTGGACGATCCGAATTGGCCGCTACATGCGCGGCGTGCGCTGCGGACGGCTGGAACCCCTTTTGAAGGCTGGCCCAAGCAATACGGTGTCTGGCTCGATCAGCGCGAGCGCGTGCTGGATAGGATTCGCTCGTCAACCGCGCCCTGCGCGCAATCATAGGGATGTCCCGAGTCACTTCAATCCCGAACGGATACCAGGACGAATCTACCTTGACGCCTTCGATGGGGTCGCGCTACTCGATGCTGGCTTTGGTGGCCGTGCTCCTCGCCGTGCCATTCATTGCGTCGGAGTATTACCTTTCGATCCTCAACTTGATCTTCATCGCGATCGTCGGAGCGATTGGGCTCAACATTCTTGTCGGCAATACGGGCCAAGTCTCGATCGGCCACGGCGCGTTTATGTCCGTGGGGGCCTATACCGCCGCCAACTTGATCGTGCGGCTCCATGCGCCGTTCTGGGTTGCCATTCCGGCGGGAGGCGTGATGGCCGCCGTGGTGGGGGCCATCGTCGGCATACCGTCCCTGCGGATCCGAGGGATCTACCTGGTGATCTCCACGCTCGCGGCGCAAGTCATCATCGAGTGGCTCATCAATCATGTGCACGCCATCTCTGGCGGAACCCAAGCGTCCATCGATGTTCCGCGCCCGACCGTCTTCGGATCCGAACTCAGGTCTCAGCAGCAATTCTACTTTTTTCTTGCCGCGTTTGTCGCGCTGGCCATCGTTGCGGCTTTCAACCTGGGCCGAACGCGAGTCGGGCGGGCGTTCATTGCCGTGCGAGACCAGGACATTGCGGCCGAGATCATGGGAATCAACATCACCCGTTATAAACTCACGGCTTTCATGATCTCGTCATTCTACGCGGGCGTAGCCGGCGTGCTCTATACCTACTTTCTCGGCGTAGCCAATTACGAGCAATTCCAGATAAGCGTGTCGATCGATTATCTCGCGATGATCATCATCGGTGGCCTCGGATCGGTTCGGGGGTCCATTCTGGGCGCCATCTTCGTGACCCTTTTGCCCATGGTAGTTCGACAGCTCCTCGAAGCTCTGAGCTCGCTACTCGGTGTGAATGCGAACCTCGGTCACTACATTCCGCAGATGCGCCTCATTATCTTTGGCACGCTGATCATTGTTTTCCTGACCGCCGAGCCGGAGGGCCTCAATAGGCTGTTTGTCAATGCGCGCAACTACCTGCGCACGTTTAGGTACACGCATTGATCAGATATATAATGATGGTGATGGTGGCGGCAGCCGTCACGAACGGCATCTGTTCCTCACGCGTCGCCGGAGCCGAAGACATCGTGATCGGCATGATGTGTGACCGCTCAGGTCCCACGCAAACCAACGGCGCCATCATGTGCGATGCCGCACAGGATTACTTCAATCTCATCAATTCCAAGGGCGGCGTCGAAGGATACAAATTTCGTCCAATTGAGATCGACGCGGAGTACAAAGTGCCACTGGGTATCGAGGCATACGAGCGTTGGAAGAAGGAAGGGGCGGTGTCGATCATGTTGTACGGGACCAATCATGTTCAGTCGCTGCAACAGCGTATGGCGGAAGATCGGATTCCCGGAACTTCGCCTGGTTTCGGCACGGCCACGTCCTCCGACGGAGCACGTTATCCCTACTTGTTCCCGATTGCGGCAACTTTCTATTCGCAAGCGGCGGCAGGTGTCAAATTTGCGGGCGATAAGATCGGTGGTCTCAAAGGCAAAAAGATTGCCTTTCTTTATTTCGACAACCCGACCGGACGTGAGCCGATTCCGATGTTGGAAGCGCTTGCGAATTCCGAGGGGTTTCAGTTGAAGACTTTCTCGGTCCCGCCCCCGGGTATTGAGATGTCTGCGCAGGTGTTGGACATCACGCTGCGCTTCAAACCGAATTTTCTCATTTGCAATCTGTTCGGGCGTGCGGCATCGGTCGGCGTCAAAGCCCTGCGGCGCGCCGGCTATCCGTTGGACAAGGCGGTGGCTCTGGCATGGGGCGCCACCGAGGCGGACTTGGAAGCGGCCGGCGGCATGAGCGTTGGCGAAGGCTATTACGCAATGATGTTCCATGGCGTTGGCGCCGATTACAGCGTCCTTCAAGATGTACGTGACATGTACAAGTCGGCCGGCATGTCGCTGCCGAAGGCATTCGGTACCGTACTCTACAACCGATGGATATTCCATGCGGCCATTCAGGTCGAAGCCGCAAGAATAGCCGCGCAATCGCGCAGGGGGGAGAAGATCACCTCTGAAGACATGCGCCACGGATTCGAAAGCATTCCCGAGGGGTCGCTCGCGAAGTTCGGCGGCATGGTACCGCCTTTGCACGTCACCGCGGCGGATCACGAAGGCGGTGGATGGATCCAGATTTACCAGATCAAGGGCGGAAAGTACGTCAAGGCCACCGAATACTTCACAGCATATCCGAACGTCAAGGCGGACGTCATCGGGCAGCGGAAGTGATTATGAATGCATCGAATGCCAATTCTTGGAAACAGCGATGAACACGCCCGATTCCAACCCGGCCGGTGACCGGCTGTTGGTGCTGAAAGACGTTCAAGTTGTCTATAACAGAATTATCCACGTGCTGCACGGGGTGTCGCTGGTCGCCAAGCCGGGCGCGATCACGGCGCTCTTGGGAGGGAATGGCGCCGGCAAGACAACAACCCTCAAAGCCATCTCTTGTCTGCTCAAGAGCGAACGCGGCGAGATAACGCGTGGGTCCATCACTTTGGGCGCCGTTGAGATTTCGCATGCCAAGCCGTATGAGTTGGTCGAGCAGGGGGTCGTGCAGGTCTTCGAAGGCAGACGCGTCTTCGAAAGTCTCACTGTCGAAGAAAATCTGATCGTCGGCGGCCACACGCTGAAGAGCAACGTGATATTGCGACAGCGTATGGACGAGATGTTCGAATTGTTTCCGCGGCTCAAGGAGCGGCGATCACAGATGTCGGGATACCTGTCAGGTGGTGAGCAGCAGATGCTCGCCATCGGCCGTGCGCTCATGAGTGATCCCCGCGTCGTTCTGTTCGACGAACCGTCGCTTGGACTGGCACCCATGATCGTCGAGGATATTTTTGACAAGATAAAGCAACTAACCCAAGCGCAGGGTTTAACCGTGCTTCTGGTAGAGCAGAACGCAGAACTCGCACTGGAGTTCGCAAGTTACGCCTATTGCCTGGAAAACGGCCGGGTCGTTCTGGAGGGTGAAGCTTCTGAATTGCTGAATAACGGTGCTATCAACGAACTCTATCTCGGTATCGGGAAAGGCGCCTCGCCAGAGTGGGCGGGCAACATACCTACAAAGCAATGCAGCATCTATGAGCGGTGAGCAAATGAACATTATCTCGGAACACGAAACTGCACGGATGCTGGATCACCTCAACGAACGCACGTTCCTCGGATCCCTGAAGAGAGCGGCGCAATTGCGTGGCAACGAGGTGGCGGTACGGTTCACTGACGGGGCAGACCACACGGCTCCAGACCTGCTCCTGCAGTCGGGAAAGATGGCGGCCCTGTTGGCGAGCATGGGCGTCAAGGCGGGTGACCGGGTTGTCATTCTCTGCGGCAATCGTGCGGAGTTCCTTTGGACTCTCTTCGCAGCATCGTGGCTTGGCGCAGTACCCGCTCCGCTTAACGTTAGCTTGCGAGGCATGACGCTGCGGCATCCGTTGGACGAGTTAGACCCGGTGCTCATCGTGTGCGAAAACGCCACCGCCGAAGCACTCAATGGCTGCGGCGGTGCAACCAATCGAACGGTGTTGAATGTGGATACAGAGGCGGCGTTCGCGGAGATTCGCGCCGGAGCCGGTTCGACGGCCTTCCCCCCGGCGAGCCCTGGACGTCCGGCCGACCTCGCGTTCATCAGCTACACGTCAGGTACGACAGGCCACTCGAAAGGCATCATGTATAGCAACGAGATGGCGATCGCTTTTGGCGAATCGAACGATTGGCTGCTGGGATATACCCGCGCCGACATTGCCTTCACCTGCTTGCCTTTGTTCCACGGCAACGCCGTCTTCTGTTCGCTTCTGCCGGGGCTGCGCGCCGGCGCCATGATCGTCTATGCACCCAGGTTCTCGGCATCCACCTATTGGCAGACGGTTCGCGAACAGCGAGCCACTGTGCTCAACCTGCTGGGCTCGATGGTGCCGATTCTGCTTGACCGGCCGCCGGATATGGCCGATGCCGTCACGACGGCGCGAATCGCGTTGGCCGTTCCGATGCCGAACAAGCGCTTTCACGAGTTTCAAGAGCGTTTCCGCATGAAGCTCACGTCCTTGTATGGCATGACAGACATGGGCGTCCTAGTCGGCATTCCGTCCGACATCCCGGGCCGACCCGGCAAGTGCGGGATCGAAAATCCGATGTGGGAATGTTTTCTCGCGGACGACGACGACAAGCCGGTACCCGACGGCGTCATCGGCGAGATGCTGGCACGCCCGCGCCGTCCGAATATCATGCAATTAGGATATTGGCGTAATGCAGCCGCCACCGTCGAGGCGTGGCGTAACTTGTGGTTTCACACCGGTGACTATCTGCGTCGCGACCCGGACGGTTGGTACGAATTCATCGACCGCAAGAAAGATGCGATGCGTCGGTTTGGCGAGAATATCTCCTCGTATGAAGTAGAGCTGGCTTTGCAAGGTCACCCCGACGTGCAGGAGGTGGCCGTTTATGCAGTAGCGGCTCGTCTTGAGGAAGACGAAGTCATGACCTCGCTGGTGCTCAAGCCGGGATCGACCGTCACGCCCGCTGAGCTTCTCAAACATTGCGAGACGGAGCTTCCGTATTACGCAGTCCCGCGATATTACAGAGTGGTTTCGGAGCTGCCCAGGACGCCGACGGCGAAAATACAAAAAGGTGAACTGCGGCAGATTGGCATAGACGGCCGGACCTGGGATGCCGGACCTCGTGGCCGATCGAAGCGCGGCTGAAGGGCCCCGACCGGAAGCAGTCAGTCCGGCTTCCGCCTCGGCGGCCCATCATTTGGTGGTGGCCGGCGTGTCCAAACGCTTCGGCGGGGTAAGCGCCGTCGAGAATGTAAGTCTGTCTTTGCAACAGGGCGAGATTGTATCGGTTATCGGCCCTAACGGCGCGGGCAAGACATCATTGCTGAATATGATCAGCGGATTCTATCGTCCCGACACTGGTCGAATCACTCTGGGTGGCGTGGACATTACGACAGCGAGACCGTCTAAGATCGCCACCCTCGGCATCGCAAGGACGTTTCAAAACATCGCTTTATTCTCGGGTCTTACGGTGGTCGAGAACGTGATGCTCGGTCGACACATCCACATGACTTCCGGGGTGCTGGCTGGTGTCTTCTATTTGGGCCGAGCGAAGAGTCAGGAAATGGAGAGCCGCAGGCACGCCGAAGAAGCCCTCGAGATGTTGGGCCTTTCACATCTGCGCGAAAAAATGTCCGCCGAATTGGCGTATGGATTGCGCAAGCGTCTCGAACTGGCGCGGGCATTGATGTTGGAGCCGCGCATTCTGCTGTTGGACGAGCCGATGGGTGGGATGAATCAGGACGAGAAGCAAGCGATGAAGCGCCTAATCTGCGAGGTCAACGAACAGCGCGGAACCGCTATAGTTCTGATCGAGCACGACATCGGGGTCGTGATGGACATCTCGGACAGGGTGGTCGTGCTGGATAGAGGCCGCAAAATAGCCGACGACACGCCAGCAGTGGTACAACGAGATCCAGCCGTGGTGCAGGCATACCTTGGCACTAGACGCGCGCGGGTAGTAAAGCGTGGATGAACTTCACTTTGCAGTAGCTTTGGTGGTGGACGGTATCCTGGTCGGGTTGATGTACTCGTTGATAGCCATAGGTTTCGTGCTGATCTACAAGGTGACTAGTGCCATCAACTTCGCACAGGGGGAATTCGTCATGCTGGCGGGCATCACCGCGGCTGCCCTTGCTGCCGCCGGCATAGGCTTCTGGGCGGCATTCGCACTCACCATTGTCTTGATGGTGGCCTCGAGTTTGGTGTTGGAGCGTGTCGTGCTACGGCCCTTACAGGGCCGCCCGGTGATTGCCGTCGTCATGGCGACAATCGGGGTCGCGGCCGTCATCCGCGGCCTCGCACCTCTCGTCTTCGGCATTGGCACTCGCGCTATTCCCATTCCATTCAGCGACAAGCCGCTGATGTTGGGCTTTGTCGTGATCCCCCGGGTTCAGTTGGCGGGGGCAGTCGCCAGTATTGCATTCGTCATAGGCCTGACATGGCTCTTTACGAGAAGCCGTGCGGGTATTGCCATGCGCGCCGTTGCCGACTCGCAGACGGTGGCACTCGCGATGGGGATCGATGTGTCGCGTTATTTCGCTCTGGCATGGGCGCTCGCCGGCATCGTTTCGGCGGTCGGTGGTGTATTTTGGGGGATCTTGTTGGGCGCCGATAACCAACTCGCCGTGATCGGAATGAAAGTGTTCCCGGTCGTGATTCTCGGCGGCCTCGATTCCATCGCCGGTGCGGTGGTTGCTGGGATCGCGGTCGGCGTTTTGGAGAACCTCACGGCGGGATATCTCGATCAATATGTCGGGGGCGGCATGAAGGATCTGGTTCCCTATCTGGTGATGATCGTCGTATTGATGTTTCGGCCTTACGGTGTGTTTGGCAAGAAACGTGTCGAACGAATATGACTAACACAATGAGATGACTCAATTGCTCTCAAGTAATCGAGATCTTGATGGCAAAGTCGCGCTGATCACCGGTGCGAGCCGTGGTATTGGAGAAGCGATAGCCATGGCCTTGGCGGCAAGTGGGGCCGACTGTGTGCTGACCAGTCGCAAGCCGGAGGCTGTTGCCGCGGTGGCGGCCAACATCGTGGCCAACGGTTATAAGGCAACATCGATATCGTGCCACGCAGGGAAAATGGATCAGATCGAGGATCTGGTCAAAAATGTGGAAGGACGCTTCGGTAAGGTGGACATTCTCGTCAACAATGCTGCCACGAGTCCGCAGGTAGGCCCGATGATGACCGCGACCGAGGCCGCCTGGGACAAAACGTTCGACGTAAATGTCAAAGGCATTTTCTTTCTGACGCAGCGAATCGTTCCCCTGATGATTCGCGCGGGTGGGGGAGCCGTCGTCAACATCGCATCGATCGAGGGCGTGCGGCCGGGTAATACTCGCGGCGTCTATTCGATGACGAAGGCTGCGGTGATCTCCATGACGCGGTCTTGGGCCCGAGAACTTGCCGAGTCGAATATTCGTGTCAACGCGGTCTTGCCGGGATTGGTGTACACGCGGATGGCGCGCACGGTGATCGAGGACCCAGAGGTGTATGCACAGTATATGAAGGACATTCCTATGCACCGCCACGGAACGCCTGATGAGCTGGCGCGCGCGGCCTTGTTCTTGGCGACCGAAGCGAGCTCATATATGACTGGCAGTCTACTGACGGTCGACGGCGGGGTGCTAGCCTGAGTACGACATCGCGTTAAGTCGGGACATGGGCTGCGGGTCGCCGCCGATGTCGGCGGCGAGCGTCATGCCACCGCTTCCGTTAATTCTGCATGCCTGTGTTTGGTGCAACTTAGACATCTGTGAGGCGTTAGCTGTGCTAATCAAAGGGATTCGTCGGAGCGCACCACCGCGATGCGCCATTCCGGCGAAACCATGGTTTCACGTTGACAAAACAGCGGCCACCAGCTAAAAGAATAACAAACCGGCGCGTCGGGCCATTTATTATACATTAGAATTATTGGGTTTCGAGCAGGGCGGGAGATTACACCCCGTGATTCGAAGGGAGGTGAACCGCTCGGGGCGAAATTCAGCGAATCACCGGCTGGGTTAGGCGCCGGTTTGAGGATATACAATGATCCTTTGCGCACCGCCCAATCGCGGCAAGGGTTGTCAGCGGATTCTGTGCGAGGAGTACGACGATCAAACACGAACATGGTCCTCACCCTGCGGCGGCGCCGCGTGTGCTGCCTGCTCTGACGCCGTCCAATAGTTTCTTTTGGAAGGCCGGGCACGATGGACGGCTGAAAATTCTACGATGCGATGCGTGCGGCGAATGGCTCCACCCCCCGGGTCCGGTATGTCCCGCCTGCCTGAGTCGCGACCTGACCCCTCGCCCGGTATCCGGCCGCGCGACCATCGAGACTTACACTATCAATCATCAGGCGTGGTCGGCTGATCTTCTGGTTCCTTATGTTGTGGCAATAGTTAGTCTCGAGGAGTGTTCGGCGGTGCGACTGACGACCAACGTCATCGACTGCGCGCCCGAGGACGTCCACATCGGCGACGCGGTTCGCGTGCTGTTCGAACAGCACGGCGACGTATGGCTGCCGCTGTTCGTGCGCACGTGAGTAGGGCTTCTTGACAACCATTCTTGAACGCAGCGCGGTTATTAGCGGACTAGGCGTTTCGGCGATAGGACGCAGACTCGGTCGCAGCGGTCTCGACCTTGCCATCGATGCAGTCCTCGACGCAGTGGCCGATGCGGGGTTGACGCGAAGCGACATCGACGGCGTTGCAACCGGTTCGGGGTATTCACCGGCACCCGGCGCCTCGCCGGTCTCGACCATGGAATTGAAGGAAGCGCTGCGTCTTGAGCTCAATTGGTACTCGGCGGCCGCGGATTCCTCGCAAATGTCTGCGCTCATCAGCGCTACCATGGCAGTCGCTTCCGGACAGGCGCGCCACGTGGTGGTATTCCGTGCGGTGACGGAGGCGTCGGCGCGGCAACAGGCACCTGCCAGTTCCTCTGCAGAGGCCAGCCGAGGCGAAGCCGAAGGCTGGCTGCAGTGGCTCGCGCCCTTCAATGCTCCTTCAGCCGTCAACTGGATTGGCATGGCGGCGGCGCGCTATTTTCATGAGTTTGGTGCCGCCCGCGAACAGTTGGCACAAGTCGCGCTCAACGGTCGACGCAATGCGGCACTGACCTCCGATGCCGTTTATCGAGAACCGTTGACCATGGACGAGTATCTGTCGGCCCGGATGATATCGACGCCGCTTTGTCTTTTTGATTGCGACGTGCCGGTTGACGGTGCGGTGGCGATGGTGGTGTCGCATGTGGATGTGGCGCGTGACCTGCGTTTGCCGGTGCACATCGAGTCGATTGCCGGGCCGCTGTACGGCCGTAGCACCTGGGATCAGCAGCCGGACCTCACACGCTTCGCGGGTGCCGACGCCGCCAAGCGACTGTGGAG
>Ga0187863_10000026_pt1 | contig 125422 bp, 85 predicted proteins | sample June2016WEW_11_1_FD_132975 | JGI IMG/M metagenome (GOLD analysis project Ga0187863, IMG submission 132975) | Peatland microbial communities from SPRUCE experiment site at the Marcell Experimental Forest, Minnesota, USA - June2016WEW_11_10 | ecosystem: Environmental > Terrestrial > Soil >...
CAACCTGACTCCAGCTACCGTTTCGATCGAAACGTCCACTCTTTCCAGCCCCAGCTCGATAACTCTGCCGCCCTTCTCGGTTACCGCGCTCGATTACACCGCGGCGGGCTTGACAACCGCGGCGGCGCCAACCTTCAGCCCGGCGGCCGGAAGTTATGCCACCGCGCAGACGGTGACCATCGGCGATGCAACCGGCGGCGCGACGATCTATTACACCACCAACGGAACCACGCCGACGACTTCCTCGACTGTGTACAGCGGCCCAATCACGGTAAGCGCGACAGAGACAATCGAAGCCATCGCGGTCGAAAGCGGCTACGCCAACAGCCCGGTGGCGACGGCGGCTTATACCATCGCCGCGGGGCTGCCCGCGCCCACGTTCTCGCCCGCGGCGGGAACTTACACGACATCGCAGACGGTGACCATCGGCGACTCGACGGCCGGCGCGACGATCTATTACACCACCAACGGAACCACGCCCACGACTTCGTCGACCGTGTACACGGGTCCCATTACAGTGAGCGTGACGGAGACGCTGGAAGCCATCGCCGTGGAAGCAGGCTATGCCAACAGCCCGGTGGCGACCGCGGCTTACACCATCGCCGCGGGGCTGCCCGCGCCCGCGTTCTCGCCTGCGGCAGGCACCTACACTTCGCCGCAGTCAGTAACCATCAGCGACGCGCAAGCCGGCGCGACCATCTATTACACCACCAACGGAACCACGCCGACTACTTCGTCGACCGTGTACGCGGGCGCCATCTGGCAGAGTTCCACGCAGACGCTGAAAGCCATCGCGGTTGAAAGCGGCTATGCCAACAGCGCGGTAACGACGGCGACCTATACCATTGCCCCGGTGCTGCCCGCGCCCGCGTTCAGCCCCGCGGGCGGTGGCGCCTCCTGGGCTCTCTTTACTTCGCCGCCATCGGTGACCATCAGCGACTCGCAAGCCGGCGCCACCTTCTACTACACCACCAACGGAACCACGCCCACGACTTCTTCGACCCTGTACACGGGTCCCATTACGGTGAGCGTGACGGAGACGATCGAGGCCATCGCGGTTGAGACGGGCTATAGCAACAGCCCCATGAGCTCGATGTTGTACTCCATCGCTCCGATGCTTCCGGCGCCGACGTTCTCGCTTGCGGCGGGCACTTACTCCACCTCGCAGTCGGTCACCATCGGCGACTCGACTGCCGGCACAACCATCTACTACACCACCAACGGGACCACGCCCACGACTTCGTCCACCAAGTACACGGGCGCGATCACGGTCAGCGCGACAGAGACATTGGAGGCCATCGCGGTAGAGAGCGGCTACTGTAACAGTCCGGCGGCGACGTCAGCATACACCATCACCGCCACGGCGCTGCCCGCGCCCACATTCTCGCTTGCGCCGGGCACTTACACCACGTCGCAAACGGTGACCATCAGCGATTCTACGGCTGGGACCACCATCTACTACACCACCAATGGGACGACTCCCACGACCTCGTCCACCGTGTACAGCGGCGCTATCACGGTCAGCGCGACGGAGACGATCAAGGCCATCGCTATCGAAACGGGCTACACCAACAGCGCTGTTGCTTCGGGAGCGTATACCATCGCTCCGGTTTTGCCCGCGCCGACCTTCTCGCCGGCGGCGGGCACTTACACCACATCACAGTCGGTGACCATCAGCGACGCGACGGCGGGCACAACCATCTACTACACCACCAACGGGACGACGCCTACGACCTCATCGACTGTGTACAGCGGCCCAATCACAGTGAGCGCTACGGAGACGCTCGAAGCAATCGCGGTTGAGACGGGCTACACCAACAGCGCGGTTGCTTCGGCGGCTTACATCATCGCTCCGGTTTTGCCCGCACCGACGTTCTCGCCCACGCCGGGCACTTACACCACGTCGCAAACGGTGATCATCAGCGATACAACGGCGGGCACAACCATCTACTACACCACCAACGGGACCACACCCACGACTTCGTCCAGCATGTACACGGGCGCTATCACGGTGAGCGCGACGGAGACGATCAAGGCCATCGCGGTTGAGAGCGGTTACTGTAACAGTCCGGCGGCGACGGCGGCTTACACCATCGCTCCAGTGCTGCCCACGCCCATATTCTCGCTTGCGCCGGGCACATACACTACGTCGCAAACGGTAACCATCAGCGATACAACGGCGGGCACAACCATCTACTACACCACCAACGGGGCCACGCCCACGACTTCGTCCAGCGTGTACAGCGGTGCAATCACGATAAGCTCAACGGAAACTCTGGCGGCCATCGCGGTTGAGACGGGCTACACCAACAGCGCCGTGGCCACGGCGGTTTACACCATCGCTCCGGTTTTGCCCGCACCCACGTTCTCGCCGGCGGCCGGCACTTACACCACATCACAGTCGGTGACCATCAGCGACGCGACGGCAGGCACAATTATCTACTACACCACCAACGGGACGACGCCTACGACCTCATCGACTGTGTACAGCGGCCCAATCACAGTGAGCGCTACGGAGACGCTCGAAGCAATCGCGGTTGAAGCCGGCTACACCAACAGCGCGGTTGCTTCCGCAGCTTACACCGTCGCTCCGGTTTTGCCCGCACCGACGTTCTCGCCCACGCCGGGCACTTACACCACGTCGCAAACGGTGATCATCAGCGATTCTACGGCTGGGACCACCATCTACTACACCACCAATGGGACGACTCCTACGACCTCTTCCACCGTGTACAGCGGCGCGATCGCGGTAAGCGCGACGGAGACGCTCAAGGCCATCGCGGTTGAGAGCGGTTACTGTAACAGTCCGCCGGCGACGGCGGCTTACACCATCGCTCCGGTGCTACCCACGCCCACATTCTCGCTTGCGCCGGGCACATACACCACGTCGCAAGCGGTGACCATCAGCGACGCAACTGCGGGCACGACCATCTACTACACCACCAATGGGACCACACCCACGACTTCGTCCAGCGTGTACAGCAGCACAATCACGGTGAGCGCTACGGAGACGCTCGAAGCAATCGCGGTTGAAACCAGCTACACCAACAGCGCGGTTGCTTCGGCGGCTTACACCATTGCTCCAGTGCTGCCCGCACCGACCTTCTCGCTTGCAGCGGGCACATACACCACGTCGCAAACGGTGACCATCAGCGATACAACGGCGGGCACAACCATCTACTACACCACCAATGGGACGACGCCTACGACCTCATCGACTGTGTACAGCGGCCCAATCACAGTGAGCGCTACGGAGATGCTCGAAGCCATCGCGGTTGAAACCGACTACACCAACAGCGCGGTTGCTTCGGCGGCTTACACCATCGCTCCGGTGCTACCCGCGCCGACCTTCTCGCCCGCGCCGGGCACTTACACCACGTCGCAAACGGTGACCATCAGTGACGCAACTGCTGGCACGACCATCTACTACACCACCAACGGGACTACGCCCACAACCTCGTCGACCAAGTACACGGGCGCTATCACCGTGAGTGCGACTGAGACGCTCGAAGCCATCGCGGTTGAAGCGGGCTGTACAAACAGCCCGGCAGCCTCGGCGGCCTACATCATCACCGCGGAAACCAGTTACATCAACTATCCCAGCGACGGATTCACTGCCAGCAGCCTGTCGCTGAACAATGGCCCAACTGTCACCGGCGGAGTGCTGCAAGTAACCGATGGCGGAACGACGGAAATGCGCAGCGCCTGGTCTACGACGAAGGTTCCTGTGAGTGGCTTCACGACCGATTTCACATTTCAGATGCTGAATGCCGTTGCCGATGGATTTACCTTCACAATTCAGAACGACCCCAAGGGAATGTGGGCTCTTGGAAATGGCGGCAGCGGACTCGGCTATCAGGGCATTCAGAACAGCGTGGCCCTGAAGTTCGATATCTACAACGATGCGGGCGAAGGCACGGATTCCATCGGCGTATACACTGACGGCGCGGCGCCGACCATGCCGGCAACGGATCTGAGTTCCAGCGGAGTTACGCTGTTGAGCGGCGACCTGATGCATGCGCATCTGGTTTATAGCGGAACAACGCTGACCGTGACGCTGACTGACACAAAGACGGGATCCAGCGTTACAAACCAGTTCACCGTGAATATTCCCAGCGTCGTCGGCGGCAACACGGCTTACGTAGGTTTCACGGGAAGCACGGGAGCTTTCACCGCGGTGCAGCAGGTTACAAGCTGGACATATTTGGTTCCATAACAGGTGTGTAGTTCAGATCGAAGTAGCGGGCGGGCGGCCATTCCTTTCGATGGCCGCCCGCCATTTTCATGAGAGCTTCGGTCGGAAGCGGCTGGATCTACGCGAAAGGTTCTCTCGGAGCAAAGTCATCAAGCCATTCTGGCCGAATCTTCAGCGTTGGCTCTTGTGTGGCTAGCCAGCCTGGGTTCCCCAAGCACATTGGATTGGAGACACGCTTCGGGATTCTGCCGCGATGCGAGGCCGCGACTCATCTGCCCTCGCCGCCCAGCCGCACCTGGAAGCCTGCCCGCGCCACACGGGGCATGGCGAGCGTGGTCGTGGGAGTCTTGGCAACCTCGATCTGGCGGTTCAGCAGGTTTTCGCCGGCCGTGAAAACCTGGAAGCGCCTGCCAAAGTCGCGCGAGGTGTAGGCGTCGAGGCGGAAATATCCGTGCAGCATGGCAGTATTCGCCGCATCGTCAAACTGCCGGCCGCTCAGTCGACCTTGCAGGTTCAAGGTTCCAATCCGCTGCCGGTAGGCGTGCGCATTCAGCGTGGCCATGTTGCGAGCAACCTCGGGAATCCAGTTGCCCAGGTACTCGTTGCCTTGGGTAACGATCGCATGGGCATGCTGGTAGCCGCCATCGACCGCCAGCCAGCGGCGGGGCGCAAGCGTAAAGTCTACGGAAACGCCGCGGCTCTCGATCTGGCCAAGATTCTCGCGTTTGAGCAGGACTGGAGAAGACTCCGCGTCGATGGTCACTGCGGTGATGGGGCGGTTGACCTGGGTGAGGAAGTAGCTGGAGCGAACGGTGCCCCAGCGCCACTCGGTGGCCAGCCCGGTCTCCCAGCCGGTGGCGCGTTCGCTAAGCAATGCGCCATTGGGGTTGGTGAGCTGGTTGCCAACCTGGGTGGAGCGATAGAGTTCGTTGGGCGTAGGCGCCCGAAAGGCGCGGAAGCCGGAGGCGGAGACGGCCCAATGATCTGAAAACTTGCGCGCCAGACCCAGACGCGGGTCGAAGACCCTCTGGCCGGTCTGCGCGGGCTGGGTTTGCTCCGGCGACCAGTTCGATCCATTCCAAATCAACAGCTGGCCGTCATAGTTCTGGAACCAATCCACGCGGCCTGAAGCGATCAGCGTCCAGGAGCGCCGGACCCACATCAGCTCGGCATGGCCTGCGGAGTCCCGCTGATGGTCGTGCAGATTGGTGAGAGCGGCAGAACTTCCGAAGGTCAGCTCGCGGTCCCACACGCGGACGTCGCGAGCATCGGCCCCCGCCACCACGAGCAATCCCGCGCCAAGCGGCTGGTTCCAATGAACTGCGGCTCCCAGTTCGTTGTCCGGTGTGAGCGAGAACCGCGTTGGAATCTCCCCGCAACGATAGGAGCAATTGGGATCGCCAAAGATGGCCAGATTGGAGACGCTCGAAAAGGTTTGGCGATAATGTTCCGACGAGCCGAAGAGCCGCATGGTCAAGGAGCTGCTGTGTGGACCACGCCAGTCGCCGCCGGTTGCGTAGCGCCAGAGGCGGGTTCCGTTGGTTTGGAAGGGAGTTCCGTTGGCGCGCGCCTCGTTGAAGCCGCTGCCGCGCACGAAGAGTCGCAGCGGGCCGCCGTCATGCTCGGCGAGGAACACGGCGTTCTCGCCATGCACGTTGGAGGCAGTGTCCACCGGCCCGCGCTGCCACGGAGCCTCCTGGATAAATCCATCGGTGCCGAGGATGCCGCCGATGGCCATCAAACCCCAGGGGCCGCGCTTGGCCTGGAGACTCAGGCTATCGTCGTAGGTTTCTTCGCCGCCATAGCTGGTTCTCAGCTCGGCCAGATCGGATGCGGGCCGCGCGGCCGCCAGAGCGATCACGCCGCCGATGGCGCTTGATCCATAGAGGTCGCTGGCGCCGCCGCGCATCAACTCAATGCTCTCAACCGATAGCTCCGGCTGCTCCTCCCAATGGATCCATCCGCCGAAAGCGTCGTTGAGGGGAACATCGTCCTCGGTGACCAGCGTGCGGCTGGCCGAAGTGGAACCCAGGCCGCGCAGGCTGACTCCCTGCGAGGAGGGATTCGCCACCAGCGAACTGGAGCGGCGGAACAGCTCGACGCCGGGCAGTTGGCGCATCCGGCCATCGAGAGTCACCGCCGCAGTGGTATCGAGGGCCGTCTGCGAAAGCAGCCGCGAATCGGTTGGGCTCTCCAGCGCGCCCAGCGGAGCGCGGTATGCAGTAACTGTCACTTCTTCGCTGGTTGAGGCAGGCTCCAGGCGAACGGTTGCATTGGCGCTGAGCTGCAAACGCGCCTCGCGAAACCCCGCGGCGGCCACGCGCAAGGCGCATGGGGCGGAGCACTGAACGGTCAACCGGCCAGCCTCGTCGGTGCGGCCGAGTTGGCGGCCGACGGCATCCTCGACCGTCGCGCCCTTCAGGGCGGCGCCGCGGCTATCCTCCACCGTCAGCGTAAAAGCCGACTGAGCACCCAAGTGCAATGCTGCCGCGACGACCGCCAGCGCGCCACACAACAATCTTTGTATATGCCACCGCATGGCCGCCGCTTTCAGAAAGTGCAGGTCTTCCGCCGCCTTGTATCTTGCGACTCAATTAAAGGTTCCCTGGCCAGGCTGCCAGGCTGGAGGTTGAGGAGGCAGGCAACATAACGCCGCTGGGCCTGCTTCAGCCGGCGTGCTCTTCCTTGTACTCGATCAGCTTCTGCGCTCGCTTCCGCCTCTTGCTCAGCTCGTATTGCAGTTGTCCCACGAAGATCGGCACTTGCTGAAGGTGAGAGTGAAGCCCATAAAGCAGCAGGACACCGGGGGAGGCTCGCTTCCACCGAGCCCTCCACGCCGAACGCACCGACAATAGCAGCAGAATGCCAAGCCAGAGCGCAAGGGGAAGAACTCCAAAGAGCACGCTGAAGTCGATGGCGGCGGCCAGCGAGACGATCCACCAGCTTCCGCGTATCATGTTTCGCCTGCGATCGGAGGTCCAGAACGGATCGTCGCTGCTCCGGAACCGTTCCGATACTTCGGCATAGGCATGGCCAGCCCGCGTGGCGCGCTTCCAGTACTGGCCCCAGCGCATGATCTGCAAATCGTGTCCCGTCATTGGGCAGTCGATATGCAGTATCCCGTATCCCCGCGCCCTGATTCGCCGGCACAGTTCGGGCTCTTCTCCCGCGATCAGCCTCTCATCGAAGCCTCCCGTTTCAACTAGAGCCTTGCGGCGCATCAGCACATCGCCGCCGCAGAATTCCGTAAGCCCTGGCGGATAGACCCAGTCGAGGTCGAGGATGCGGTTATATATGGATGCCGCGGGATGGATCTCGCGGCGATGCCCCCATACGGCCGCTAGCGAAGGCTCCCGCGCCAAAGCGTCGCATGCCGCCCAGGCAAAGTCCGGATGCAGCACGGTATCTCCGTCGAGGAAGAGGATCAAATCGGATGCCGCGCGCCGCCAGCCGGCGTTGCGCCCGATCGCCGCGGTTGGCCGCTCGGGGCGAACCACGAATACAGTTGCGCCATAACGGGCCGCCAGTTCCGCGCTGCCGTCGCTGGAGTCGGAATCGACGTAAATTACATCAGTCACGGCTACGCCTCGCACCTGCTGGATGGACTCCAAGCAGTAGGCCAGCCGCTGGCCTTCATTGCGCCCGACCACGACAATCGAAAGCGCGGGCAAGGCGGCGTCCGCGCTGGAGCTCGCGATGCTTTCAGATTCGTCCCGCATGTGCACCCCGCTCTGTCTCCGCTCCGGCATAGACCAGTTCCTCGCTCAGCGCCGGCATCGCATCCTTTCGCGGAAGCACCCGCGCCGGAACCCCGACCGCAATGCAATTGGACGGCACATCGGTGAGCACCACTGCGTTCGCTCCAATCAGCACATCGTCCCCTATTTGGATCGCACCCAGGATCTTCGCGCCTGCGCCTATGTCCACGCGGCTGCCAAGGACCGGCGCTCCGCGTTGGCCGGTATGCTTCAGTCCCACGGTGACGCCGTTGCGAATCACGCAGTCATCCCCAAAGACAGCGTCGCCGCTGATGACAATGCCCCCAAAATGATCGATCCGGAACCGCCGCCCCAGCGTTGCCTCGCAAGGAAGCTCTATGCCTGTCAGCACCTCGGAGACAGTTTTCAGCACCTTATAGACAAAGGAGAATGGTCTGCGCAGCCAGCTCCAGCGAATGGTATAGCGCCAGCGTCCGTAGCGGTACACAACCATGGCCCACAAACCCTGGCGGGAGAGTTGACGGCCGTATGTGTGCCAATCCTCGCGAATATTCTCGAACAAACTCAACCTCTTTCGATTAAACGATTGCGTTCTCCGCGTTGCTCCGGCGGTTGCGCAAGATCGGCGTCCCGCTCGCGCGGAATTGCCGCTGCCCTTTCGCAGTTATTCACTGACTCCGATTTGCACCCGCGCGGCCCTGGTTGTCATTTCCGCGGATTCGCCATGCAGGGCAGGTTCTCGGACTCGGCTGAACGCCTCTGCCAGATCTGAAAATAAGTCGTGGACTCAGTCAGGCAGAGCGCATGCAGGCGCCGCTGGAAGTCCGCATCCACATCTACAAGGCTCGTCGGACTGGTCAGGTCAAGAACCACCACATCTGCATTGTCGAACTGTTCCATCACGCGCGCCTTGTCGGCGGGAAGAAGCTGCCCCAGTTGGAGCGTCCAAACCTCCGGCGAATGGACAGTTGGAAAATAATGATGGGCTCCCGTGCTATAAGAAAAAAGCATTAGGTTCCGACGGGTCGATAGTTCCAGTATCTTACTCCAATCGGCCACCCAGCCCGCATCGGCATACAGATTGGCGGTCACGGTGGGAGACTTGATCTGCTTCCAGTCGTGCAAGACGGCGTGCGCAAGGGTCGCCTGGCCCGCGATTCCAAGCAAGAGAAACAGCGTCAGGAGCAGATTGCGCGCAATTCCCTTCCCCATAGCCGATAACCCCAGCAGCACTCCCACCACCAGGATCGGATCGAAGATGTAGTGCTGGTGCGGCGATCCGTAAGCGACGCAGACAAAGACGGCCTGGATCAGCGCGCAGAGAACGATTGCGGTGTCTCTGCTGTCCAGCGTTCTGCTGAGCGCCATTCTTTTCGCCGCCAGTATGGCGAAGACGGTCAGGCTAAGCGTGCTCATTACCCACCAGCACACCGGGGTGAACACCGAGTAAGTTACACAAAACCCCAGGCTATATCCCGAGGGGTGGAGAAACTGCATCAGAGCCTGTCTTGACCCGAAGCCGATCTGCCTATAGAAGCCCATCCCCGCCAGTGGCGTGGCCGTTGCGAAGACGGAACTCCACCCGAATTCGCAGGCCAGCAGGATGGCGAGCGCCAGATACGTCAATACTCCCGGCGCAAGCGAGCGAAGCAGGCTGGTAGCGGAGCGGGGAGGCTTGGTGAACCAATCGAGGAAGATGAATGCCGTTAGCAGCGCCGTCATTACCAGCGGCAGCGAGGGCACGCTCCAGCAGCCGATTACGGAGATGGCTAGGCTGAGGTCCAGACGCCCCATGAGTACAAAAAACAGCGCGAACAGAAGAGATAGCTGAACGAGAGAATAGGGGAGATTGGGATTGACCGGGTTAAGTATCCGGCTCATAAAAAGCATGGCCGCAAGCCACATCGATTCCCTGGGCAGATAGCGCAGAAAGAGAGCGCAGAACAGGGCCATCATGACCATGGTAGCTACTGCGCATCCGATCAAAGGCCAATAGCCCCTGCCGAACAGGGCGAAAAGCCAGTGCTGAATGGAAACCGGCAGCAGACCGTAAGAATAGTAAGTGTCGACTCCCAGGCGGAGGGGCCGATCCAAAAGGTAATCCAGATTCAGAAAGCTGCCGCGATCCTTCAATATCCAGAGGTCCAGCGAGAATAGGATCGGCCAGGAAAGCAGATAGATTGCCGCGAACGCTCCAAGAAAGACAGCAAAGTGCGCCGCCACGCGGTGTTCCGCCATCCACGGGCCGTTCATCGGGTTAGCTGAAATTCCAATTCTGTCCTCGCGGTCGCGCATGATACTTTCCCTTGCTGTGGCTGCGGTCAACTCGTTTTGCCGGCAGCGCCGCGCGGCGATCTGCAATAATAGCAAGCTATGCGAGTAACGATTGTGCAATATGCGGGCGACTATCGGGAGGCGGCACGACGCATAGCCGCTACAGGACAGGAAACCTACTATGCGCAGAGGTATTCCGTCGATGCCGTCGCTCTACTTGCGCATCGCTGCGAAGCGACTGTAATCTGCTGCCTGACGGAAGTCGCATACGATGAACTGCTCGATAATGGCGTTCATGCGATTGGCGCCGGTTTTTCCGCTCCATTCGACGAGAGCGCGCTAATCGGCCTGGTGGCTCGGCAGAAGCCGGACCGGTTGATTGTTCGCATGCCGGCGATGCATTTGCTGAATTGGGCGATCTCGCAACCTTTCCGGACGATCGCTGTGTTCGCCGACTCGTTCTCATCCACTGGGCTCCGCGGCTACATTCGCCACCGGCGGTGGGCAAAGCTGTTGAACGACAGGCGAATCGAATGGATATTCAATCACGGCCTCAATTCCTGCATTTCGCTGAAAAAGATCGGTGTGAGCGCCGACAAAATAATTCCCTGGGACTGGCCCGCGCTAGTTACTCCGGCCGCGGAAGTCAAGAGCTTGCGTAGCGATGCTTCGCACGTGGTGCTTTATGTCGGCCTGGTTACAGAAGCCAAAGGCATAGGCGACGCGCTGCAGGCGGTCGCCCGGTTGAAGGTCTCACGGACGCCCGTAACTCTCAAGGTACTGGGAAGCGGTGAGATCCCCGCGTTCACGGCCCTGGCCGGAAAGCTGCAGATCGCGGATCGCGTCAGATTCGAGGGCCTCCTGGCGCACGCAAGAGTGCTTGAGGAGATGCGCCAGGCCGACCTTGTGGTTGTGCCCAGCAGGCACGATTACGCTGAGGGCTTCCCCATGACCATCTATGAAACTCTTTCCGCGCGCACGCCTCTCGTGGCATCGGACCACCCTATGTTCAGGGCCAATTTGACTGACGGCGTGGACGCGCTGATCTTTCCGGCAGGCAATGCGGCTGCGCTTGGCGCAGCGATCGGGAAGCTGCTGTCGGACTCCGCTCTGTATCGAAGGCTGTCGGATGCTTCGGCGCGAACCTGGACCCAGCTACAGCTTCCCGTAAAGTGGGCCGAGGGACTGGAGCGATGGATAACCGACTCGCCAGAGGACCGCGAATGGCTTTTCGGTCACAGACTATCATCGGGCATCTATCCGCTGCATCGATATGAGCAGTGAACCAGAGTGCGCTGATCCGATCAAGATCGGCCGCGCGCCCCGGTAACTTCGCCGACTGCCCGCGCCGGCACACCCACCACCGTCACTCCCGGCGGCACATCGCGGGTAACCACGGCATTGGCTCCCACAGTGGCGCCGTCCCCGATGGTGACGCCGCCCAGCACGGTCACGCCGCGACCGATCCAAACCTCGTTGCCGATGGCGATGGGTTGCGCGATGTGGCCGGAATCGCGAATGGTCAAGCCCGGCAAGCGGGCGTGATTGGCGTCGCGTATGCTCGAGTACTCGCCAATCATGGTGCCATCGCCGATCGTGATCCAGTCTCGCGAGACAATGTGAACCCCGCGCGAAATCACCACCCCGTCGCCGATCTCGATCGAACCGCTCTCCTCTGTTTCCAGATACAGCCCTGGGTACAGGAGCGTGTCCCGTCCAAAGCGGATCATGCCCGTGCCATGCACCTCGGATGGTCCCAGCACCACGACCGACGCATCGAGCGGCGCCGCCAAGCTGGACGAAAGCAGGGCGTGGTTGCGAATGCGCCCCAGATCCCGGCGCAAACCGAACGTTGCCCGGTAGCCAGCAGATAGAAGCGATGTAAGCGACGACTTGAGCGCGCGGCGCATCCTGTTACCTGAGTTATCGATGTTCGTCCTCCCGGAGTTAGCGCTTCACCATGGCTGCGCCGGAGAGAATCGTCCCCCTACGGTATCGCGCCATGCCTGGCTCATGATCGATATCAGGCGAAGATCGGCGCGTGCGCTGGCGCGGCGATCCGGGTCCTTGCTCCACCGTCTGCGCTGCGACCGCAGCCAATACCAGACAGCCTCCAGCGCCATGGCCAGCCATGCAGACAAGCCATGATGCTTGCGATAGTAAAGCAGCATGCTTCTCATGCGCCACAAAGTCAGCTGTGCCCCGGTTTGCGAGAGCTGGAGCGCCCTGACCTGGCGCGAAGACTCGCCGCCAATATGGACGATGGCGATATCCGGCCAATACCAGATCGAATACCCCTCATTCTTGATGCGTTTGCATAGGTCGACCTCCTCGTAATAAAGGAAGAATCGCGGATCGAAAGAACCGACGGACCGCAGTGCCTCAGCACGGATGATCGAGTAGGCGCCGGGAACCCAGTCGACCACGGCAGCCTCCATTGGGCTTGCCCAGGTGCGGTCGGCTCGCCCGAAGAAGCGCGAGCGCGGAAAGCGCGCCGCAAGCCCGGAAAGAATAAGCAGGTCGCCGAGGACCGTGGGAAACATGCGCGCCGAAGGCTGCCACGAGCCATCGCGCCCGATCAGCCGCCCGCCGCCAAGTCCCGCGCGGGGGGTCGCGTCCATGTGGGCCACAGAGCGCTGGAGCGAGCCTTCGCTCAAGAATGCGTCGGAGTTAAGGAGTACGATGTAACGCCCGCCCGCAGACTGGAAACCGAGATTGTTTGCCGGGCCGAACCCCAGATTCACTTTACTCCGAATCAACAGCACGCCTGGAAACTCATGCTCGACCATCGAGCAAGAACCGTCCGTCGAAGCGTTATCGATCACAATGACCTGAACGCGCAGCGAACCCGCCTCGCGATAGACCGACCGCAGGCATTCCCGCAGTACATCGCGCGTGTTGAAGGGCACAATCACGATCGTAACGTCGAACTGAAACGAGTCGGAATTCAAGGTATGAGTAGTCCCCTCAGATGTTATTGAGTGCGTTCTCGCTAAACACAGATGCGAGCAAGCTCACGTTTTCCGTCAGGTTGTAAAGATCGTGAACGCGTTTGCGGCCTGCAAGCCCAAGGCTGCGCCGCAGGAGCGGCTCATCTGCGAGTCGTTCGAGCGCCGCGGCAAGCGCCGCGGCCGAGGATGCGGGAACCAGCAGGCCATCGAGCCCATCGCGAATCAGTTCCGGAATTCCGGCGATGCCGGTGCTCACGCACGGCACCTCCATGGCCATCGCTTCCATCAACGCCACGGGCACGCCCTCGGCAAAACTGGCCAGCGCGAAGATGTCCGCGCGCCCCAGCAACTGGCGAATCTCGTCCTGACTCTTTGCTCCCTCGAAGACCGCCTCAATGCCCATCTGTTGCGCGCACGCCTGCAAATGTTCGCGGTCCGGCCCCGCGCCCACCAGGCGCACACGGTGCAAATAACCCTTGGACAGCAGGATGGCGCAGGCGCGCAACAGAATGAGTTGGCCTTTCGACGGGACCAACCTGCCCACGCAGAGAATCTCCAGCACATGATCCGCCACAGGCCGCGCCCGCATCGGAAGGAATACATCCGGATTTACCCCCATGCGCACCACGCGCATCTTGTCCCAATGTTCCGGGGCCGCGATGCGCATGAGTTGGCTGCGGCAAAAGTCGCTGATGCACAAGACGAACCTTGCATGTTCGACCTTCTGGCGAAGATAGAGCTTCTCCACGTCGTAGAATTCGTCCGGACCATGCACGGTCAAGGAGTAAGAGAATCCCCAGGCCATGGACGCCAACATGCCCACCGTCGCCACCGGCCCGCAGAAGTGTATGTGGAGATGGCGATGACCGCGCGAACGCATCCAGTCGCCCAGAATCAGCGCCTCCGCAAAGTAGAAGAACGCATAGAGCGTTGCGCTCGCATCCCAGCGCCCCAGGCTCAGAGCAGCCTTCAACCCGCGGGCGAAAACCCGTGGCCGCAGCAGAAGCGTCTTTGCCGCAACCGCCGCTGCCCGCCCGGCTCCAATGGACTTGATGTAAAACGTCTTCTCCGCCTCCTCAATCTCGGCCGCGGGCATCGACGAGCGGGAACGGTCCGGCTGGTTGATCGAGGCAACTTCGACCGCGAAGCCATGCTTTCTCAGTTCCCGTATTTCGTTTAGAAAGAAGGTGTGCGAGATACCCGGATAGCGGCTCAAGAGATAGAGAAGCCGCCGCGGCTGCGGAGCCGGCGCCTTGACTGCCAATACCTCCGAAGCAAGCGCGACGTCTGTCCGTGGTTCTACATTTGAAGTCATAATTCAACCCCTGCTTGCGACTTGCGGTTCTTGAGATTCGGGCTCCTATCCGACTGGAGCTGCCTTCAGTTGTGCTCAGAGGCCGTGGCGGGAGAGACTGCGGTTGTTTTCAACTCCTGGCGAACGTCAGAGTTCTCCGCGACGGAACGATAAATGCCGATCACCCGGTCGATCTTTCGCCGCCAGTCGAAATCTCGAAGAGCGCGCTCGCGTCCCGCCTCGCCCATGGACCTGGCAAGGCTGGGAGAATCGATCATCTTGCGCATCGCTTGGGCAAATCCGGCCACCAGGCCCACATAACTCTCCGGCTCCACAAGAACCCCGCAAGAGGCGTCCAGATAGTCTGCCGGACCACCCCAGTTAGTGGCGATCACCGGCTTGCCCATAGCCATGGCTTCAAGCACCACGGCGCCGCCGCATTCGTACAAGCTGGGCAAGACCAGCGCGACGGAATTAAGCAGAAGACCGGCGCACTCCTGCTGTGTCAGCCAGCCTGTGAAGTGGACACGACCCTTCAAGCCCAGTTCCGCAGCTAGGGAGCGCCATGCATTCAGCATGGGTCCGTCGCCAACGATGTCAAATTCGACAAGTGGAACCTCTTTGAGCGCCCGGATCGCTACGTCCACAGCCTTCCAATCCACCAGGCGTCCGAGGAAGATAAAGCGAGGAACCGTGCTCTCCGCGCTGACGCCCGCGCCTTGCCAGACGCCGAAGTCGATTCCGTTCTCCACTAACTCGATAACTTTGCCGCGAATTCCCGAAGGCAGCGAGCGGCGCGTGCGTTCATTGGCAACCAGCACCACGCTGGCGCGCCTCTTGCCGGGCAGCAGCGCGTTGCCGGCATCCGCAAACAGGCGGGCAAAGGCAAGCGCCGCGCGGCTTATCCACGATTCGGAGCGGCGAAAGGCCGGCGGGTAATCCATTCCGCCATTCAGTGGACCGATCACCACCGGAGCGCCAAGCCCGAAGAGCAGAGAAGGAAAGCGCGGAGCCACGGGAATGGGCTGGTGAATCACTTCGATGCGCTGGTCGCGTATCAGCCGGCGCACGATAGCTCGCTGGCAGAATTGCGTAATGAGCTGGATGAGAAGGCCCAGCGTGGCTTCAGACAGCCGCCTGGGCAAATAGCGGCTCAGATAGAACAAGAGCTTGTGAATCCAAAGGTCTGGAACAAACCGGAAGCGGCCGGTCTCGTTCGGAAACAGCTCCGTAACTTCGCTATGCGTGCGCGAGTGAACGACCATCCAGCATTCGACGCCGCGAGATCGCAGCTGGCGAAAGTAGTGAACGGGAAGGATGGCCTCGCCGCCGAAGCGTTCCGAGGCATTTTCGGCAACAATGCAAATTCGCATGGACGCTCACGCAGTGCGGAAGATTTGGTAGTATCCCATAGCTTGCAGCGTGCGCTTGAACGCCCGTTCCCGCGCGTACTGTGCCGGTGTAAGTTCCTCAAACGGAAGCACGCGGCCTGGCTGGAGGAGTGTAGCCCGCCCGTCCAGCAGGCCCGATTCGCGAGCCTTGTGCAGCCACCACTTTGCCTCGCCGCCGGCGTGAAAACATTTCATACTGGCCCAGGATTCCGATTGCAGAATGCTCTGGCCGCTCGCGCCCAGCTTGGTCATCACTCGTTTTGCCGGCGACCGGCGCCAGCACTTCCAATGCACCGGGTCGAGGTGGCCGCCACCCACTCGCATGGCCAAGGCCGACCACACGATTGCTTCCACGTGCATGACGCACGGCAGGCTGTTCTCGCCCAGCCTGCCTATCAGCCAATCAAGCCAATCCAGATCGGCTGCGGCGCGCCAGTGCGCCACGCCGATATCCACGTGGTGCGCAAGCCGAATTCCATTGCCGATCGCTGTCTTGACAACCTCGGGCGGAAACAGGCAGTTCGGCCGCTGCCACATCAGCAGCAAACCGTTCTGGGGCGTTGCCTCAAACTGAAAGCGATTGGGAAAGTAAAGGTCGGGGTCGAGCAAGATCAATTCTTCGCCGGGATCGCTAAGCAGCAAAGGATCGGTAATCTTGCGCCAGCAGGGATGACCGCGGCGGAAGGCGCGTAAGTTATCGTGCCCGCCGAAGAGCGCTTCCTCCCTCTCAGCCAGATCATGCTCTGAATAAACCGTCCATCGATGCGCGTTTGAATCGAGCGCAGCCAGCGTCGCGGACAGCTCTTCCTTGTCGTGTTCGGAGTCGGTAATGAGCCGCAGGTGAAGATCTTCGACAGAATTCGCGAACAGGCTTTCGAGCGCATCCCGGGCATAACTCAGGGAGCGTGGCGAGAGCACCATATACACGTGGCGAATAGTCATCAGGCAGGCTCCTCGTTACGTTGCACACGCCGCCGGTTCGTTCACACGAATCTCGACAGCATCGGAATGCTCCAGGCGAACTCGCAGTTGCGCCGCCAAGACCCGGATGTTCGGTTCCTGGAATACCAGGTCGTGATCTCCAGGCAGCTCAAGCACCTCGACGCCGCTCTCGGCGAAAGGGGTCCATCCCAGATCCTGCGGCAGCCGGGGATCGGGTTGGATGGAGGCGCGGAAGAGTGCGATTGACCCCGGCCAGCGCCGCGGTAGGTAGTTCATGGCCGCAACCCAGGAGACATCGTCGGTGCTCCTCAAGAACGAAGGCACGGTGCGAAAGCCCAGCGCGGTTGCCAGCGTGTAAATCCGGCGCAGGGATCGGGTGTATAGCTTCTTCCACATGTAATCGATCTTTTCCGGGAGCGAGAGAGAAGAAAGATTCCCCAGGAACCGCGCGATTCGGCGATCGACCTTCACACGCACGGAATCTTGCCGCTGCATCAAGGTCATGTAATCGCGCTGCCGGCTATCGAGCATGCCCAGCAATTCCACCTTCTCTCCCAGGGCGAGCAACCGATGCGCAATTTCCAGAGCTATCATTCCTCCGAAGGAGTATCCGAGAAAAAAGTACGGCCCCTTCGGCTGGATTTCCTGTATCTCGGCCAAATAGAATGCCGCTTGATCTTCCAGGCGAAGCAGCGCCGGCTGGCCGGCCAGCAGCGACTGCGCTTGCACGCCATAGATTGGATGGTCCGTGCCAACCAGCTTGGCAAGCTGATAAAAGCGGATAACATTTCCTCCCGCGCCATGAATAATGAACAAAGGAGCTGCCGTTCCCTCCGGCTGCATGGGAACGATCGAGGAACTGCCGTTGGCGGAGAGGCGTTTGCGAACCAGTTCCGAAAGCCGCTCGACCGTGTGCCCGGAGAAGAGCGCGGCCAGCCCAAAATCGAGCGAATAGATTTTGTTGATCCGGGAGATAATTTGCATTGCGGCCAGCGACCGCCCGCCGAGATCGAAGAAGCTGTCGCGAATGCTCAGATTCTTGACCCCTATCGCCGTCTCCCATATGCGGGCTATCTGCGCCTCGAGCGCATCGCGGGGCGCCAGATATTCTCCGCTTTGCTTGCGGGTTGCCGAATCTCCCTGGCTCGCGCCGGCGCTCAGATGTCCATTCCGATCGACGGTCTCTTTGACGGCTCCGCGCGCAACCGCCCCGTTTCCGGCCGTCATGAGTTGCTGGCCGCTTTCGTCCTTTGACTCTTCTCCTGCGGGAGTTTCCAAGCCAGTCAGAACAATTTCGAGAATCCGCACATAGAGATCGAGGATTCGCTGAATGGTCGAAACGCGGAAGAATCCGGGATTGTATTCCAACTGCAATCGCGGGCCTTCGGCGCGCTCGACGATGCTCAGCATAAGATCGAACATTGTCCCCGGGCTGACGGAGCGCAGGGGAACGATCTCCAGAGACGGCGTCTTCTGAGCCTGCATGAAGGCCTTTTGATAGATGAAATACACCTGGAGAGAAATCTGATTCCTGTCGCGGCAGAAGAACTCGTCTTGGTTCAGATCCTCAAAGGGCAGATCCTGATGAGCCAGCGCGCCCAGCGTCCAGTTACGAACGCTCTCGACGATCGAGCCAAGGCTATCCCCCTTCTCAATCTTGATGCGGATGACCTGCGGATTGGAAAAGGGGCCGATCAGGTCTTCCGTCTCCTGGCGGCGGTTGGCGCAGGGCGTGCCGATGAGAATGTCTCCCTGGCCGGTCAGCCGGTGGAGCATTGCGGCGTAGACCGACAGCAGCAGCATATAAAGCGTCACGCCCCGGAGCGCGCAAAAATCCCGCGCCTGGCGCACCAGATCCGGAGGCAGCAGAAGCGTCTCTATGTCGCCGCGCTCTTCGCCTCCGCCGCCGTGAAAGTCGCGCCGGATGCGAAGCGGAACGAAATCCCCTGCCAGGGTTTCACGCCAGTATTCGAGAGACTCCGCCGACTCCTTTCCTTTTCTCCACTGCTCCAGCCAGACTGCGAAGTCGCCGAACTGAATGGGCAATTCTGGCAACGCTGGGGGAAGGTTGCGCATCAGGCCGTCGTAGATGGCGGCAAAGTCTCGCAGCACCACCCCGTTCGACCATCCGTCGCAGACGCTGTGATGGATGGTGAGCAGGAGAATATACTCGTCGGCGGCCATCTGAATCGCGCGGGCAAAGAACAGCGGACCCTTTTCCATATCCATCTGGATACGGGCTTGCCGCTGGATGATCGCATCGGCCTGCCGCTGGCGCGCATCCTTCGGCAGATGCCGCAAGTCCTCGACCGGCAGTGGCACTTCGATGGGGGGATGAATCACCTGCGATAGCTGGCCATCGACCACCTCGAAGGTGGTGCGCAGAGACTCATGGCGGTGCACCAACTCCGCCAGCGCCGCCGCCGCCACGTCGAGAGCGAGCGTTCCCCGGCAGGTCCATGCGATGGGCATATTCAGAGCGTGATTGCCGGGATACATCCGGTGCAGCAGCCAGAAACGCATCTGGCTCGGAGTGGCCGGCATCACGAAGACATCCGGCTCCGTCCCTGAGGCCGAGCGCTCACCTAGCTGCGAGGAATTCATCTTCTCCGGTGAGCTTTTCATGAGACCTTCGTTCTCCGAAATCTCTCCCTTGAAACAGGGGCAATGGCGGGGGCGGCGGGAGCTTTCGCCGGGCCCAGACCCTTGGCTTCTCCAAGAGCGCTAGACAGATTGGCGATGGTGCGGTGCTGGAAGATCTGCGCGGGTTGGATGGGCAGGCCTTCCCGGCCGGCGCGCGCGGAGATGCGGAAGATCAGGAGCGAATCGGCGCCTAACTCAAAGATGCTGTCGGTGATGCTGACTCGCTCCAGCTTTAGAACATCGGCCCAAATTGCCGCCAGCTTCTCTTGCTGGGGAGTTACAGCGGGCGTAAATGGGCGCATCTTCGTCTTTGCGGCAAAGGCCGGCTCGGGCAGAGACTTGCGGTCGATCTTGCCGTTGGCGGTCCGGGGCAGCGCGGGCAGCACGGTAATGACTGCCGGGTGCATATACTCTGGCAGCTTGGCAGTCAGCAGAGTGTGCAATTGCTCGTCCAGGTCGGCCGGCGGCTGAACCAGTGCCGAGTCAACCCAGGCTACCAGCCGCTTGTCTCCCGGCCCGGCTTCGACGGCAGTAACCACCGCATCGCGCACCGCCGGATGGCTGGCCAGAGCAGCCTCGATCTCACCCAGTTCAATCCGGAAGCCGCGCACCTTCACCTGGAAGTCGGACCGGCCCAGCAGTTCAATGTGACCGTCGGGGAGCCAGCGCGCCAGATCGCCGGCACGATAGATTCGCCCGCGGCCAAATGGATTGGGCAGGAACTTCTCGGCGGTCAATTCGGGCCTGTTCCAATAACCGCGCGCCAATCCCGCACCCCCGATGTACAGCTCCCCGGTTACTCCCACCGGCGCCGGATGCAGACGCTCGTCGAGTACATAGAACTGCGTGTTGGCGATGGGCGGCCCAACCGGCACCGGACCATCCTTCTTGGTAAGCCGGGTGGCCGAAGACCATATGGTTGTCTCCGTCGGCCCGTAAACGTTCCACACATCGCCGCTCAAATCCAGCAGCGAATTGGCCAGATCACGAGCCAGGGCTTCGCCGCCGCAGAGCACTTTCAGGCGCGGCTGGCCTTTCCACCCCGCCTCCAGCAGAATCCGCCAGCCTGCCGGAGTAGCCTGCATCACGGTGGCCTGTGATTTCTCCAGCAGGTTCAGCAAACGGAAGCCATCAAGAACCTGCTCTTTGCCGGCAATCACCAGCCGGGCTCCGGTCATCAATGGAAGAAACAGTTCCAGCGCCGCAATATCGAAAGACAAAGTGGTAACCGCTACCAGTGTGTCGCTGGCGCTGAGGCCCGGTTCCCGCTCCATGCTGCGCAGCAGGTTGCTGAGCGCGCCATGCTCGATGGCCACGCCCTTGGGCCGTCCCGTGGAACCCGAGGTATAGATCACGTAGGCCAGGGAATCGGCTTTGGCGGTTGCATCCAGGTTGGTATCGCTCTCCCGCGCCCAAAGTGTCTGCTCGCTGTCCAGGCAGACCACCCGCGCACTCGTGTGCAGGCGCGAGGCCAGATGCTCCTGAGTGAGCAGCAGCGATGCCTGGGCGTCCGCGAGCACCAGTTCCAAACGGCTGACCGGATGGCTGGGATCGAGGGGCAGATAAGCCGCGCCCGCCTTGAGCACGCCCAGGACCGCGCCCACCATCTGATGCGAGCGCTCCAGGCACACGCCCACCAGCGAGCCTTCCCGGATTCCCTGCCGGCGCAGGTGCCGCGCCAGCCGGTTGCTGTACTCATTCAACTGCCGGAAGGTCCACTCCACTCCATCGCAGATCGTCGCTACCCGATTGGGCGTATGAGCGGCTTGCCGCTCGATGGTTCGATAGACCGGCTCGAACGGGCCGAAGTCCACCGCGGTGCGGTTCCACTCGTCCAGAACGAGGCTTCGCTCGCTCTCTTGCATGATGTCGATATCCTCGACCTCCCGGCTTGCGTCCGCGGAAATCCCGCGCACGATCATGGCATACGAGGCCAGCCAGCGTTCGAGGGTACTTCTGTCGATCAGGTCCGTGTTGTAATCGCAATTCAGCAGAAGATCGTCGCCGGTCTCGATCACGTTCAGGAATAGATCGGTGTTCACAAACGCCTTGGGATTCGAATGCACCTCGGTGCGCAGTCCCTCGAACTGAAGATTGGTTCCCAGCTTTTCCAGATTGAACTGGACCTCAATCAACGGCAGGCGGCTGGAATCGCGCTGAATCGGCAGTCTTCGCAGCAGGGTGCCGTAGGTGAATTCCTGATGATCGTAGGCATCCAGGAGCTGGCTGCGCGTGGCGGCAAGGTGTTCCTTGACCGGGCAGGCCGGCGGCAGGACGCTGAGCATAGGCAGGAAGTGTACGCAATGCCCGACCAGGCTGGCGTCGTCGAAGAGGGCCTGGCCCGCGGCCGAGATGCCGACCACAACTTCGGACTGGCGCGTCAGCCGGTGCAGCAATATCTGAAACGCCGAGAGCAGCGATACATACAGCGTGCAGCCCAGCCGGGAACTGGCCTTCTTCAGTTCCGCGGTCAGATCCGCGCCCAGCGAGGTGTGCAGCGTGGCGCCGTTGTAGGTCTTCACCGCCGGGCGAGGCCGATCTGTCGGCAAGTCCAGCACCGGCGCCCGCCCCGCGAAGAGATCCACCCAATAGCGTTCGTTCTCGGCATACGCGCCCGCCAGCGCCTCTTCCTGCTCTTTCAGCGCATAACTGCTGAAAGGCATCAGCGGAGCCAGAGCCGGCTTCGACCTGGCCTTTGCCGCGCTGTAGATTCTGCCCATGTCCTCCAGAAGCTGATTCGACGACCAGCCGTCGAGCACCATGTGGTGGCCGGTCAGCAGGAGCGCCAGTTCATCGGGCGCGGTGCGGAGGAGCGTTGCGCGCACCAGCGGGCCATTGGAGAGATCGAAGGGCGTGTGTCCTTCCTCCGCTATCCGGGCGGAGAGGAAGGCCTCGCGTTCCTGGGCGGAGAGCGCGCTCAGGTCGACGAAGGGAATCTGGCTGGTGAAGGAGGGCGCGATCCTCATGCACTCCTCGTTGGGATCGACCGTCGAACGCAGGGCGTCGTGCCGGGCGATCGCGGCTTCGAGCGCGCGTTGCACCTCCTCCTCGCTGGCCGTGCCCCGCAGGCGCAGCGTCAGCGACTCGTTGAAGGCGCAGTTGGCGTCGTTGCCACGCGCGGCCGCAAGCCAGATTTCACGCTGCGCCTCGGTCAGGGGCGCGCTGGCTGGAGCCTCATAGCGTAAAGATTTGCCGCGTGCCTCCGGATGTAATTCGGGCGCGGCGGACGCGGTCGCGAGCGGCTGGGAGACGGCCAACTGGGAAACGTCCTGCGCTGCTGGAGCCGGCAGCATGCCGCCCCGGCGCATCTCCTGGATCGATTCGCGAAAGCCATCGACTACGCGCGCGAAATCCGCATCGGTGTGCGCGGTGGTAAAGAAGCAAGGGTAACTTTCAAGGATATGAATGCCCTTCTCGCGCATGTGGTAATACAGCAGGCTGCCGAAGCGGGCCTCGGCGGGAAGGCTGAAGGTGAACCACGCTCCGCACGGATGCACGCTCGTATTGAGTCCGGCATCGCGGAAACTTGCTTCCACGGCCTGCGCGGCGGAAGCAACCTTCCGGCTCAACGCTTCCTGCAAGCCCGGTCCTGCTTCCTTCAAGTGGAGCAAGACGGCTTTGGCCGCCGCCAGAGCGAGGGGATGGCGCACAAACGTTCCCGCAAAGAAGGTCATCCCGACCTCCGGAGCCGAATCGTCGCCGTATTGCCAGGCGCCGCCGTCGAGCGTGTCGAGATACTCGGCCTTGCCCGCAACCACGCCGATCGGATAGCCGCCGCCGATGACCTTTCCATAGGTGGCCAGATCGGCGCGAATCCCGTAGTACTCCTGCGCCCCGCCTTGAGCCACGCGGAAGCCGGTCACCACCTCGTCGAAGATCAGCGCCGTTCCCGCCTCCGCCGTGATCCTGCGCAGTTCGTGCAGGAAGGCCCGCGGCTGCACCTCAGGATGGCGGCTCTGCATTGGCTCGACCAGAACCGCGGCAATCTCACTCGCGTGCGCGCGGATCAGCTCCAAAGACTTCTCCGAACCGTACTCCAGCACCATCACGTTGTTGGAGCTTCCCGCCATGATGCCGGGGGCAATGGGCGCGGCCCCATGCGGAGTGGCGCGCAGCAGAACCTCGTCGAAGGTGCCGTGGTAGTCGCCGGTGAAGTAGACTATCTTGTCGCGCGCGGTCACGGTGCGGGCCACGCGCAGCGCCGCCATCACCGCTTCGGAACCGGTGTTGCAGAACGCGGCGCGCTCCATGCCGGTCATTTCGCAGATCAATGCCGCAACTTCGCCGGCCAGATAACTCTGCGGGCCGATCTCCACCCCCAGGTCGATTTGCTTGCGCACCGCTTCGGTCACAAACTCCGGTCCATGGCCGAACATGATCGCGCCGAACCCGTTGACGATATCGATATACTCGTGTCCATCGAGATCCCAGATGCGGGAGCCCTTGGAGCGGCTCGTCACCAAGGGATAGACCATCTCTTTCCACAGCGAACGGAAGCCGGCCACGGCGCGAGGATCGGCAAGATGCGGCCTGTGCTTCTGCGTATACTCCTTCGACTTTCCCGTGCGCCGCGTGTATCGAGCGACGAGCGACTGTATGTAATCGCGCTGCGCCTCCGTCAGGCCGTCCTTTGTGCCCGCCTGCACCGGCTTAAAGGGCCCGTGGGTTTTGAATCCGCCGGTCGGCGCGGCTTCGGCTGGGGTAACTTGCTTGGCTGGGCCGGGCGCAGGGCTCGGCGCTGACGACGCAAGAGCCTGCTGTGCGCCGGCGGCAGGCGCCGCGCCGCCCATTGCCGCCAGTTGCTGCGCGAAGAGCTGCGACATGGCCTGCATCTGCGCCCTGAACAGTTCTTCGAGCGGCGAACCAGGGGCGGCGGACAGCGCCGGTGCGGCGGACTCAGCTGCAACAGCGACCGCCTGCGGCTGCGCCACTGGCTGGGGCTGATGCTGAGGCTGCTCCGCGGGAAAGGCATCCGCGGGAAGAATTGAATCCAGTCGGTCGGCAAGCGCGCGAATGCTCGAATACTGCTCGACCATCTGCCGGAAGGTCACCTTCACCCCGAAGCGGCGCTGTACAACCTGCGTCGCCTGGGTCAGAAAGAGAGAGTCGAATCCCAGTTCCAGAAAGGACGTATCGACGGATTCAGGGCCGGTGGCGACCCCGCTAAGCTCTTCAAAGAGGCTTGCCACAAGAGGCTGGAGTCTGAGCCGGCGCTCGGGAGCGGTTCCATTTGTGTCGGTCGGCATGGCGGTTTCTCTCTTAGCTGGGGTTTCAATCTCTTGAGGCGCAGCCGTGGCTTGCTCAGTTGCGTTCGCCGAGGCCGCGCGCCGCGGCGGCTCGATCCAGTGCTTTTTGCGCTCGAAGGGGTAAGTGGGCAGCGAGACGCGCTCTCTGCGCTCATGACTCCAGAAGCGCTTCCAGTCCGGCTGAATGCCGGCCGCCCACAGCCGGCCCAGGGCCTCCAGCATGGTCTCGGAGCCAATAGCGTCGGCGGCGCGCTCGGGCATCGACGCCACAATCGGCGTGGCGCGGTTGCCGCGCTGCTGGTGGGCAAGGGTGGTCAGCGTTTGCCCAGGCCCCACTTCAAGCAGCACCGCTCCGGGCAGATCGAGCAGCAGCGCAGCCGCATCTGCGAAGCGCACGGGCTTGCGGCAATGGTCCCTCCAATAGCGAGGTGCGGTTGCCTCTTCGGGCGTGATCCACGCGCCGGTAACTCCCGACACATAGGGAATCGACGGCGCATGAAGGGTCGCCTGGCGGACCTCATCTTCGAAGGCGTCCAGCATCGGATCCATCATGGCGGAGTGGAAGGCGTGGGAGGTCCGCAGGCGCTTGCATCCGACCGACTCCCGCTCGAGCCGTTTCTCCAGCTCCTCGATGGCATCGACCGGCCCGGATACGACGCATAGAGATGGGCTGTTCAGCGCGGCAATGGAAAGCCGCTCGTCGAGCAAGGCCGCGATCCGCTCCTCTCCCAGCCGCACCGAGAGCATCGCTCCGCGCTCCATCCGCTGCATCAGCCGGCCGCGCGCCGCCGCCAGTCTCAGCCCATCTTCGCGGCTCATCACGCCGGCCAAAACGGCGGCAACGAACTCGCCCAGGCTGTGACCCGTCATGGCCTGGGGTTCGATTCCCCACTCCATCCACAGGCTGGCCATGGCCAGTTCGGTAATGAACAGCGCCGGCTGCGCCAGCCGCGTTTCCATGAGCAACTCGGCGCTTGTTTCGGCATCGGCATCCGCCGGAAAAAGCACCGTCAGCAGATCCAAATCGAGCATGGGTCTCAGAATCTCGGCGCATTCGTCGATCTGCTTTCGATAGGCGGGCTCCGCCTGGTAGAGCGCGCGGCCCATGCCTGGAAACTGCGCGCCCTGGCCGGTGAAGAGGAAGACCGGCTGGGGCCGGGCGAGGATGCCCGCGGATTTGTGAATCTGCCGGCTCGCGGGCTCGGCAAGCACCCGCGCGGCCTCATCCACGCTGGAGCAAGCGACAGAGGCGCGATAATCGAAACTGTGCCGCCCGGTCTGGAGCGTATAGGAGACGTCCGCCAAGTTCAGCTCGGGATGCTCGCGCAGATGCTGCCCGAGGTTCGAGAGCGCCGCGTCGAGCGCGGCCTCGGAACGCGCGGAGACGCAGAGCAACTGAGCGGGGCGCGCGGAGGGTTCCGGTGAGGTTTCCGGCGCCTCTTCCAGCACCACATGCGCATTCACGCCGCCGACGCCAAACGCACTCACGCCCGCCATGCGCGGATCGGCGGGCTGCCAGGGCGCGGCTTCGCGGTTCACATAAAATGGCGTGGTCGCAAAGTCGATGCGGGGATTCGGCTGGCGGAAGTTAGCCACCGGCGGAATCGTTCTGTGGCGCATGGCAAGCACGGTCTTGATTAGCCCGCTGACGCCCGCAGCGGCGTCCAGATGGCCGATGTTCGCCTTGGTGCTGCCCAGGGCGCAGAAGCCGCTTCGCTCGGTACTCTGGCGGAAGGCGCGGGTGAGCGCGGCAACCTCGACCGGATCGCCGAGCGGCGTTGCGGTGCCGTGAGCTTCAACATAAGTGATGGCGTTCGCGCTAACGCCCGCCATGGCCTGGGCGGCCGCGATTGCCGCCGCCTGCCCATCCACGCCGGGAGCCATGTAGCTGACCTTCGCCGCGCCGTCGTTGTTCACCGCGAAGCCGCGAATCACGGCATCGATCCGGTCGCCGTCGGCAATCGCGTCTTCCAGCCGCTTGAGCAGCACCACTCCCACGCCGTGCCCGAAGACGGTGCCCGTCGCATCGGCGTCGAATGGCCGGCAATGCCCGTCTTGCGATCCCATGCTGCCTTCCTGATTGACGTATCCACGATACTGCGGGAAGGTGACCGAGACGCCTCCGGCCAGCGCCATATCGCACTGATAGGTCAGCAGGCTCTGGCTCGCCTGGCAGATAGCGACCAGCGACGTTGCGCATGCGGCCTGCACCGTAAGGCATGGTCCGCGCAGGTTCAGCTTGTAAGCCACCCTCGTGCAAAGAAAGTCCTTGTCGTTGCCCAGCGCGGCCTGAAACTCGCCCACCTGATAGTTGCCCGTTAGCTCGTCGATGAACTCACGGCTCGCGGTCAGGTTGGCCAGCAGATAGGTGTTCAGGCTGCATCCGCCAAAGACGCCGATCTGCCCCGAAAACTGAGCCGGATCGTATCCGCCATCCTCGAGCGCATTGCGGCAGGTCTCCAGGAACAGCCGGTGCTGAGGATCGAGAAAGTCGGCTTCGCGGGGCGGAATGCCGAAGAAGCCGGCATCGAATAACTCGGCACCTTCCAGAACGCCGTGGGCGGCCACGTAGTCGGGACCGAACTCCAAAGACGCGCGGTCTCTCGCTTCGAGTTCGGCGCGCGAAAAATGGGTGATCGTGTCCTTGCCCGCAGCGATGTTTGCCCAGAACGTCTCCAGGTCCGGCGCGCCGGGGAACTTGCCCGACATGCCTATGATCGCTACGCCTTCCAGGCGATTCTCGTTTTCGGGACTGCTCATAAGGCCGCCTGCTTCCTTTCGCGAGCGCGCGCAAACGCCGCCCGCTGCTTCTGAGCCAGATTCTGGGTCCGCTCCTGCGCCTCATGCCGCACGCCGGAATCCATGACCGAACCTCCCAGCCGTTGCGAAAGCGCGCGCACCGTGGTATGCGCAAAGAGTTCCGCCACGGGAATCTTCTTATTGAGCTTCGTTTGCAGCTTGGCGTGTACCGACACCAGCAGCAGCGAGTTTCCGCCGATGTCGAAAAAGTTGTCGTCCAAACCGACGTGATCCGCGCCCAGCACGTTCCGCCATGCGCCGGCTACTTCCTTTTGCAGATCCGTGCCTTCGGTGTCCGCGCCGTTGCGTGCCGATCCCGCCAGGGGCGCCGGCAGCGCAGCGTAATCTACCTTTCCGTTGGGAGTCAGCGGAAAGGCGGGAATCTGCAGATAAACGGAGGGCATCATCCATGGCGGAAGCTTTGCGCCCAGATACTCGCTCAGTTCGCGCGCCAGGAGGGCCCCATCCCCATGCGGCACGTAGTATGCTGCCAGCCGCTTTGTCCCCGCATCATCCGTGTGGGCAACCACCCGCGCCTCTCGAATCCGCTCGTGCCCCGCGATGGCGGCTTCGATCTCGCCGAGTTCGATGCGAAAGCCTTGAATCTTTACCTGCGCATCGCCGCGGCCCAGGTACTCGATTTCACCGTCCGGCAACAGACGGGCGAGGTCGCCAGATCTGTACATCCGAGCGCCCGGAGCATCGGAAAAGGGATCGGGTACAAAACGCTCGGCGTTGAGCTGAGGACGGTTCAGATATCCGCGCGCCACGCCCGCGCCGCCCACGCAGATCTCGCCCACTTCTCCGGCTGGCGCCGGCTGCCTGTCTTCGCCGAGCAGGTAGAGCCGCATATCCGGAATCGGGACGCCAATCAGGCTGCGCGCGCCGTCGGCGGCATCGGCCACGGTTACTTCCCGGTAAGTCACATGCACGGTGGTCTCGGTGATGCCGTACATGTTGATCAACCGCGGCCGCATGTCGCCGTACTTCGCAAACCACGGACGCAGCGTCTTGAAGTTCAACGCCTCGCCGCCGAAGATAACTGTCCGCAGGACCAGTTTCGCCGACGGCCGCGCCTGGTCGACGGTTATGAGTTGATAGAACGCGGACGGCGTCTGATTCAGAACCGTAACTTGTTCCCTCGCCAATAACTCATGAAACTCCTCCGGCGAGCGCGAGACGGAGAAGGGCACGACCACCAGTCTTCCGCCGTTGAGCAGGCAACCCCAAATCTCCCAAACCGAGAAGTCGAATGCCAGGGAATGAAAAAGCGTCCAAACGTCGTTCTCGTCGAATCGAAACCATTCCTCTGTCGCGCTTAGCAGGCGCGTAACATTGCCGTGCGTCACCATCACGCCTTTGGGCTTCCCTGTCGATCCCGATGTGTAGATGACGTACGCCAGGTTATCCAGAGTTGCGCCCGGATCGAATGCGGCGCCCTCCGGAGTGGAAACCGTCGCGGTCTCGCGATCCAGGCAAATTGCATGAGCGCCATGCGGCGGCAGTCGGCCGAGAAGATGCTGCTCGGTCAACAGTACGGTTGGCCGGGCGTCGTCGAGAATGGTGGCCACGCGTTCGCCCGGATATGCCGGATCGAGCGGCAGATACGCTCCCCCAGCTTTGAGAACGGCCAGCAGAGCCACAATCGCTTGCTCGGAGCGCTCCAGAAACACGCCCACCAGCGAATCCGGGCCCACACCTAGACCTCGCAGGCGGCGCGCGAGTTGGCTGGCCTGCGCCTGAAGCTCGCGGTAAGAAAGCCGCCGGTCGCCGAAGCTTACCGCCGTCCGGCCCGCGTGTTGCGTTGCGACTTCATCGAAGGTTTGCCACAAAGGCTTTGGAGCAAGGAAAGCCCCACGCCCGACTGGCCGCCCCGTTGCCTCCGGGGCGATCTCCCATGTGCTTCGCGCTGTTCCGATCATGGTCATAGTTAGGCGCCGAATTCGAAGGTGATCCAGACAGAAGTTATGCTCGATGTGGAGGAAGGAAAGCTATGCAAAGAAGTCCGCGTTAGCCGGCAAAGGAGATTCTCAGAGCCAGGCCCAGGGCAAGGAGGGCCAGAAAGAATCCGGTTGCCTGCAAATCCTGTCTCCATGTCGAAACGCCCTCGCGGCTTGCTCCCGTAACAGTCACAAAATACAGCGGCAGATCTCCCGCCGCCACGGCAACCACCGCGCCGAAGATACCGAAGAAATGGAAGGCCACGGGAATGGCAGTTAACACCGCCACGCAGTATAGCGCGTTGCCGATCGCTGAGTACTGAGACTTGCCGAGAGAAAACAACGCCGGCATGGTGGTCGCATACATCAGCGTGTGCCACAGGCCAAGGGCCAGAACCGGAACCATCCACGACGCGGCGTGATATCGGCGATCGTACATTCTTGTAACCAGAAAGCCGCCGAGATGCACCATGAGGCAAAGCATGGCCGCGCCTGCCAGCAGCGCGCGAAGACGATACCGCAGGAATACTCTGCGGAATTCGGTCTTCGGCAGATGGACCATTCTGGCGATGAACGGATAGCCGACTCTTTGCGCGAATGCGTTGATGATCGCGCGCGGAATGTCCGAGACCGAATACGCGATGCCGTACACCCCCAACAGGCTGAAGCTGATCAGTCTTCCCAAGATCAGCCGGTCTGCCTGCGACGCAAAGAAGTAGAAGGCCGTAGACAGCAGAATCCATTTGCCGAAGTGAACCAGGCCATGCAGGCTCTCACGGTCCCAGCAGAAGCGATTCCTGATGCCGGGGATCAGCCTGCGGTAATGGCTGAACGAGAGCCGGTAGACCGTGCTCAGAATCGCTCCTATGACCAGCGCCCACACCGACCGGTAGACAAATGCGCAGCCGGCCGTAACCAGCAGCGTAAAAAGTTGCGTGGTGATGTCGAGCAGGAAGACTCTGCGCACGCCCATGTGCCGCGACATCGAAAGCAGATTGGTGCTGTTGAAGGAGCTGAGGACGACATTGATGCCCAACGCCGGCAACAGCGCCATAAGCCGGGGCTCATGGTAGACCAGCGACATCGGCCAAGCCAGCATGAGGGAGACGAAGAAAATCCCCAAGCCGCGAAGCACCTGCAAGGTCCAGACGGTATTCAGAAGCGCGGGTTCGTCCCCACGGGGGCTCTGAATCACGTTAGGACCCAGGCCGAAATCGGAGATCAGGCTGATTCCGACGACGAGCGTCGTGACCAGCGTCATCAAGCCGAAAGATTCCGGCATCAGCAGGCGGGTAAGAACGAGGCTGTTCACGACGCGCAGCCCCATCGAACACGCGTAGTCCAGCACCGTCCAGAACGTGGCCCGCATGGCCTTAGATTCCAGAACTTTCCGTGCCAGCGCATCTCCGGTGGCGCGGTCTTCCATCACCGTTTCCGGTTCGGTGAGCATAAGCGTCGATAAGGTCGCGTCGGCTGGCAAATCACTCTCGTAGTGTTGGGCTATCTTTCGTTTCTTAAGGTCGGATCAAGGCAGCGGGGATGCAATGGAAGAATGCGTAGGAGTCGTAAGTCCCGGTTCAGCGCCGGCTTCCGTGGATCACTCGGCGCTTTGGGAGGCCGCTTCGGGTGGCGCCTCCTGTCTCGCCGCCCGGCCCATGGATATTCTCGACCCGGCGCCTAACAGGTTCCTTCCCGATCTCCATATCGAGGCCAGGCTTATGGCTGCGCCATGAGTGAGAGAAGTAACTTTCTTGAAAACTGGTTCGCGGGCCAGGAAATGCCGCTCCACAAGAAACCAGGAAAGAGCACCTACCCCCACTGAGAGTGGAGTAGCCAGCAGGAAGAGCTTCAACGGCGCCATCGTTCCTCCTCCGTACTTCACAATCAATTGTTGAATCGGGAATGCATACAGATAAGTGCCGTACGAAAAATCCCCAAACCGGCCCAGATTGAGCGGACGCAGCAGCGGCAGATATGCAAGGCCCAGAAGAAGATATGCGCCGCAAATTGGAAGCGCCACGATGAGCCCGTGGGGAATGAAGTTCGATGCGATGAGAATCGCGAGAGCCGCAATCATAAGAGGCTTGCGAAGCAACGCCGCGCCGCCAAAAAGATGAAACAGAGACCCCGCAAGGAAGAAAGGGAGAACGATCGCCCAGAATAGCGGGAAGCCAAAGATCACCCCTAGAATCTTGCCGCCCGGAACCCATCCCGTAATGGACAGATAGAGGTGCCATGCAATCGCCGCCGCGAAGAGTGCCGCCACCAGCCATCGGCGCCGGAGCGTTCCGGTCACTCCCAGCAACAGGATTCCTATATAACACCAGAATTCAAAGGGCACCGACCACAGAGAACCGTTCAGCGCATTGGGCCAGGCGTTATGGACAAAGACCGGCGGAACATCGAAGACCTGCAGCCGCAGCGTTTGCAACACGAAGCTCCCGATGGCCACTGGACGGCGCGTTGCCGGATCCGCCGCAAAGGGAACCACAATCAGCGCCGACAGCAACGCCGCAACGATGAACCCAGGGTAAATGCGCGCGACGCGCCGCTTGAGAAACTTCAGCGGATTCGGAGAGCGCGTCCAGCTCTGCGCGATAAGAAACCCGCTGATCACGAAGAAAGCCCACACGCTCAGATTTCCGAAAGTAATCTGCCCGTGAGTCAGCACAAAGAGAGGTTCGGTATCGTCGGAGCCCCGGCCCAGCGCAAAGCTATGCGAGAAGATAACCAGCACCGCAAAAAACAGGCGCAGCGAGTCGAAGCTATTGTCGGCGTGGCGGCTTCCGTCTTTTGGGGGCAACATTCTTGAACCTCATGCCTGTGTAAGAACACCCAGGCACCGCCGTGGCTTCTCGATGCGATCCGCTTTCAACGTAGGGGAGTTTACGATTCAGTTATGCCGGCGCCTTAGATTCCAAAGCGCGACCGGAGCGCGGTTCGCGTCGCGTGCGCTCCTTCGTACAGCGTGCCGAAGGTAAGATTCTTCGCGCGATCGAGGGCGGGTCTTTGCCCCGGCGCAGTGGGATGCAAGCCGATCTTGCGCGCATAGTAATTCGCCCGGTTTGCGCCGATTGCGTCGTTTCGCACCCGCTTGAAATTGATGCTGACGGAAACCGAAACATTGTCGGTGTTCTTTACCCAGTGTGGAAAGGTGGCAGGATTGAAGACTCCCACGCCTGGGGATACCTCGTAGCGCCAATGCCCCTCCGATAACTCGTCGTGCCATCTGGGCGCCGGCAGGTGCCCTGTCCAGTAGCGCTCCAGCTCCTCTTGCGTAAGTATTTGCGGATCGTGTGCATTGTAGAGGAACACCGATTTCCTGCCCTGCACCTGGGCCAGAAAATTGGCCTCGCCATCCAGATGATAGGGCGTGATGCGGTTGGGCGAAGTGATGAAGATGGTCAGGATCGGATCGCGATACCGGCGGCGCAAATCCGCGCCCGTAAGCTCCGACAGCTCCGTGATGAATAACTCCAGGGCCGCGCGGTACTCCGGTTCTTCGTGAATGCGCTTGAGAATGATCCAGTTTCGGCTTTCCCCTATCCGCTCCAGCGCCTGAACCAGAGTCATATCCGCGGGCTTGCTGCCGAAGAAGCCGTCCACCACCGGCTCGCCGGTTTCGTAGTGGCTCTTGTGCTGGCGCTTTTGCATGCAGCGCTCGGCCAGCCTCAGCAACGCCGGCATCTGAAAGATATCCATCGTATTGAGAGCGTGGCGAAACTCAAACGGGCGGTGGTCGAAGTTCGCAACAAACAGTTTGCCGGTCTCGGCATCGCACGGGAAGACGGCCGAGGACGCCGCTGGATGGATTGCGGTAGCCATGAAACCTCCTGGGTCTACGCACTCAAGGAGTGCCGATTGGGATTCTTGTTTGGCTCTGAATGGCCGCTTCCGCGCGGGCTGTTTCGTAACTTACCTGACTGGCGAAGCGGCAGGGACTGGAGAAGGACTTAGGAACCTGTTCCAGCCAGAACGACGCCCACTGTGCGCAGAATGATCTTGATGTCCAGCCAGACGCTCCAATTCTCAATATAGGTCACATCAAGGGAGATGTAACTGTCGAAGGATGGGTCCTGGCGCGACTGCACCTGCCACAGCCCGGTGATGCCGGGAGTTACGTCGAGACGGCGCAAGTGGCTGAGCTTGTACTCCTGCACTTCGCCGGCAAGCGGCGGACGCGGACCGACGATGCTCATGTCGCCATGCAGCACATTGATGAACTGGGGCAGTTCGTCCAGCGAATACTTGCGCAGAAAGCGACCCAGCTTGGTGATGCGGGGGTCGTTGGCGACCTTGAATAGCACGCCGTCGCGCTCGTTCATGTGCATCACGTCGGCGCGGCGTTTTTCCGCATCGTTGACCATGGTGCGGAACTTTATGCAGTGGAAGACACGGCCCTTTTTCCCAATTCGTTCCGATAGGTAGAAGACCGGGCCGGGCGAATCCAACTTGACGGCGATGGCTATGGCCAGCAGCACCGGCGAGATGGCTATCAGTATCAGGCTGGAGAGCATCATATCCACCAGCCGCTTGAGCAATAAGGCGATTTCGGGCACGTAGCCATGGTGCAGAGGAATGGTCGGAAACTGGCCGATGTACTCGATGGGGTTATCCCAGACCAGCCCATCGTACATGTCGGGAACCACGCGCATGTCGACGCCTTGGGCGCGGGCCTTCTCCAGCATTTCCTTGACCACACCGCGCTGCTCACAGGGAGCGGTGAAGAATACTTCATCCACAAAATGCTTGCGAGTGTGCTGGAAGAGGGTGTCGAGCGTGCCGATCACGTCGCTCGAAAGGTCGGAAGAGCGGGGGCAGCCGCCGGGAAACGCGATGAAGCCCTTGAAGTTGTAACCAAGATGCCGGATCCTGTCCAGGTGATTGCGGAGCGCACGCGCCTCTGGTCCGGTGCCGACGATGAACACGTTGCGGCTGCCGATACCGCGTTCGAAGCGGTGGTAGAGCAGAAAGCGGTAAGCGAACCGGCGCAGGCTGAGCCCGACAGCGACCAGTAAGATCGTGATGATCACGATGCTGCGGGGAATATCTTCAGCGTGGACAAAGAAGAGCGCGCCGGTAAGCAGCAGCCCGGAGATAAAGCAGGCCTGCAGGCTCAGGCTTTGCTCGTGCAGAAAGCCGCTCAGGCGCGCGGGCGTGTACAAATGCAACCGCCGGCTGGTGATCATGAGCGCGACGGCAAACCCGCACATGGCCGCCAGCAGGATTCTTATCGAGTTGCCTTGAATGAGTGTACCGTGCCAGAGGCTCTTTGCGCCAGCCACAGGCCCCATATGCCGCTCGAAGAGCGTGACTAATGCCGCGGACGCCAGGATCGTGATTCCATCCAGGACCATCCACAGCGAGACCGTGCCTCGCGAGATGCGCGAAGAACCTGCCACGGGCCTCTCCTCCCATTCCTGGGAGGAAGACATGTTTGCGGTGATTCTTTGCCAAAAACCCGATGTTGCCATATTCGTTCCAAAGACCTCGCAGATTCGAAGATTCATGGGATAACGCTAACAATGACTTCCGGCGCGGTAACGGCGGGAGCGACTCCAGCTATCCGGACCTTGGTATCGATTCAAACGAACTGTCCGTACACCATTGAACTTTCAGGTAATTCAAGTGGGTCGATCTTTCAAAACTTCTCCGTCGGCTCAAGTGCCGAGCCTCTATCGGATAGAATCGAACCCGGAGGAAGGCAGTTTTGAATAGGAGCACACCCTGGCTTCAGTCCCTCCCGGCGGACGGGAAACCGAGTGTGCGCCTGTTCTGCTTGCCCCATGCGGGTGGCGGCGCCACCGCTTATCGTTCCTGGGCCGCGGAACTGCCGTCCTTTGTGCAGTTATGTCCGGTTCGGCTGCCCGGCCGGGAGACGCGACTCTCCGAGCCGCTTTACTCCCAGATGGATCCGCTCGTGGACGCCTTGGATCGGGAGTTACGTCCCTGGCTGGAGATACCCTATGCGATCTTCGGACACAGCATGGGCGCATTGCTGGCCTTCGAGTGGGCGCGCAGGCTGAGGCGCGATGGGTATTCCATACCTGCCTGGCTCTTTCTTTCCGGCCGCCGCGCGCCCGATGCGCCGGGCGATGGCAGGCTTCTGCACTCGCTCGCCGACCGCAAATTCGTGGAAGAACTGACTCGCCTCTACAATGGAATCCCGCCGGAATTTCTGGGCGATGAGGCGCTTATCGAGGTCTTCCTGCCGATTCTGCGGGCCGATATCGCGGTGGTCGAAAGTTATCGCTTTCGCGAGGATGAACCGCTGGACTGCCCGATCACAGTTTTCGCCGGGATCGACGATGAAAGCGTGAGCTGGGATCAGTTGCTCGCCTGGAAGCGTTTCACAAGCAGGCGCTTCGCACTGCAGATGCTTCCCGGAGGCCACTTCTATCCCCAGCGCCCCCTGCTGCAAACCATCTCGGCAACCCTGGCCGAGCTACGTTTCTGAATCCAGTGCCGAATTCCCAGCCAGCATCAGCGCAGCCCCGCCAGTTGGGCGATCCGTCGGTTTTGCTCGCGCGCTTCGGCCGGGATATGCGGCCGCCCCTTCACTGCCTGCTTCGCCCTCTGCATGACGGTAAATGCCGCGCTCTTGAAACGGTCGGAAACGGGATGCGCGCCGGGCGGATGCGGAGAGATGCCTGAGCGGCGAAGATAGTAGTTCGCCCTGTATAGGTTGGCCCAGTGCCGGTCGTGAAACTGGAAATTGACATTCAGAGTTACAGAGATGTTGTTCTTGTTGCGCAGCCAGTGCGGAGAATTGATGGGAATATGCACGCCGGTTCCGGGGCGCATGTGATAAACGATGGCCCTGGATTCGTATTCCGGCTTATAGCGCCGCCCGATTGTCGGCGGTCCAGTAGACCTCCAGCTCCCGGTCGGGGACGATGTCTTTGTCGGCGCGGTCGAAGAGGTGAATCTCCTTTTCGCCCTGAAGCTGAAGAATCCAGGAAACCTCGCGGTCCAGGTGATACTCGGTTACGCGATTCGGCGAGGTGATGAAGAGAATCGCCTCGAACCATTTGATCTTGCGCAGCAACTGCGGCCCGGAGAGTTGAAGAATGTCGCGAATGCAATTCTCCAGCACTTCGCGATAGCCCGGCTCGCGTTCCACGTGCTTCAGGATGATCCAGGCCTGCACGGAATCGATCTTGCGAATCAGATCCGCGGCAGCCGTCCGCGGCAGATCGGGACGCACCGGCTTCTCACCCGGCTCAATCAGGCCATCGTTGAAATATACGTCTCCGCCGGGCAGATGGGGAGTGGGGCGCGTCGCCACCTTCTCCGCCAGATCCACAAGCCGGGAAAGCTCGAAGAGCGGGCTTCCGGCCAGACTGTGCTCGAATTCGTATGGCAGCAGGTTCAAATTGCCTGAAAAGACATCGGGCGCGCATTGGATAACGCGATCGGAAGATGCTTGCATAGAGCCCTCCCAAACCCAAGAGAGTTCGGAGAATCGGTTCGGAGTTTGAGACGCGCGATATTCGTTGCAGAATCCGCATTCGCCCCGGAAGGTAAACCTGACGCGGTCGCGCGAATCAATTGCAAGGTTCCGCGGGACAACGCTAGGAGTTATCGAGGAAAGCGCTTAGGCATATCATTGGCCGTCAGAACCAATCGATGCCTCTCTGCTTGCCGTCCATGCGTCCAGCCAAGCCTCGGAATACGGGTTGGAGTGCGCGTCAAGAATCCCGGAATCTTCGCCGCGAAGCGTCTTGTTGAAAAAAGCAACCACATAGCTGCGCACAATGCTCTGAATTCGCCGGGCTGGAATCGGGCCGCAATGCGACAGCGAGCGCAGCGGCGAAATCAGAGGCTGATCCGTAAAGTCATCATGCGCGGCTCCCTTCACCGATAGCAGATACCCGCCAAATCTGCGCAGCGAAGCCTCCGTATCGGCTGAGTCTGTGGCATCAAGAACGGCTTCCACCTTCGCGCTTGGACCGGGAGTCTCGCTCACTTGGCCGGTGTTTGCATCGATGACCAGCAGCGGCTGGTTCGGGCCTCGTTCATGAATTGCGTCGAAGAACCATCCATCCATATTCACCGCCGCGCGAACCCTTCGATCCTCGGCGCATACCGCGGTGGCCGCCGCTCCGCCAAACGAATGTCCTATGGCTCCCGCCCTTTCCGCGTCCAGGCGTTCGAACCAGGGTGAGCCGGCGGCACGGTTCATGGCGTCCAGGCGATCGAGAACGAATCGCTGGTCCGCTACCCACTTCGCCAACTCCCGATTCCAAATTATCCTCACACGCTCCGGCGTGCTGCTTTCCGGAGCGTCGATGTCGTTGGCAGCGTTCCCATGCACCACCCGCCCGTCCGGAAATGCAACCAGGCTCGCGTTGTAGGTGTGATCGATGCTGGCGACGACATAGCCCTGACTCGCCAGTTCCTCGGTCAGGAAGGTGTCGTTGGTCCGCCTGCCTCGCCAGCCATGGTTGAAGAGGATAACGGGAAACGGTGCGCCCGCGCTCGCCACTGGGGCGTCCACCCGCGAATTGGTTGGCAGCACGCTCTGGTAGGAGCTGAGCGCGTTGGTCTCTCGCGGTTCGCGATAACGGGCGAGGCGGTTATGCGATGGCTGCGCGGGATACCAAAGCTGGACCACCAGCTCTCGCGGGAAATCGCCGGCCTGTGTTGCATCCTCAATGCGCGTCGCGTCTTTGAAGTACAGGATCGACGTGCCGACCGGATAGGGTCCTGTGGGCGTGGGCAGGCGGAACATCGGCAGCAGCAGCGAGCACAAGACGCTCGACGATGTGAGCAGCAGCGCCGACCAGGCTGGGAATCTCCGTGCTCGAATCCGGCCTCCGCCTGGCTTCCAGGCCGCGAGGCCGAGAATCCCGGCGGCTGCGTAGGCGGGAATCATCTGCCAGTGCGCGCCCTCGATAATCCCGTGCGCCGCCGCGGCCAGCAGGGAGGCAGCCGCCAACAGACGGCCGGTTCGCGGCCAGCAGCCAATGAGCATGCGTACCGCAGCGGCGGCGATCAGGAAAACGAGGAGTAATTCAAGTGGGCGCATAGACCGTTCGCAGGCTCATTGCCGCGGGATTGCCTTCCTCTCGGGGTCACTCGCGGTGAGCCGGGCTGGCTCGCGTTCCCGCTGTCAGGCGCGCGCCCTTTCCCGCCGTACAGAGTCCTTGGCGGTACTTGAACGGCGCTGCCGATAGGATTGCTCATACCTGCGGAGCTCTTTTCTCATGGCGCGATCCGCTCGATCCAGACTGATTTTGTTCAACACCACCGCCACGCCGGCCACGTCCAAACGCTCGAGGAGGTGGGCGGCGCGATCCAGTTCCTGTTTGGTCGTCGCGCTGGACCTGACCACAAGAACAGTTACATCGGAGATGCGCGCCAGGTATTCGGTATACGCGGAGATCGGCAGTGGACTGGCATCGATCAGAATTGCATCGTACTGTTCGCTGCCGCTGAGCAAGCCCCGAGCCACGGGGTTGAGGGCCGGCGCATCTTGTCCCATCCGGTATTCTGTGCGGTCGTGAACCGCCGCGATCGGCGTCAGGGTCGCCAGCCGTATCTCGTCGGTCTTGTTCCGCCTCTGCAGAAGCGGTTGAAACCGCCAGGAAACGTCATCGGGGGTAGTCTCCAGCCCTTCGGATGCCGATGCCATGATGATCTGCGTCCGCAAATCGAAAGTACGCAGCTTGTCGCCCAGCTCTCTCACAACGGTGCTCGTTCCGCTGCCATGCGCCGGAGACGTAAACAGAAAGACTCGCGCCCCCGAGTTTCTGACTGCGTGATCGATGCCCGCTGCCAGACGTAAATGGTACTCGCCCGAGATCTCCCTGCGGAACTCGCGATTGTCAAGCAGCACGCCCAGCGGATGGAAGCCCACCACCTGCTCGACATCCTGAGCGGTGAAGATTCTGTTGTCCAGCAGGTCGATCCCAACCGGAGCGGCAACGGCGAAGGCAAGACTCAGCAGGAGCAAGGCAAGCAGGTAGAGCCGCAATCTGCTGGTTTCCGGATTGAGCGGAGTGAGCGCCTTAGAGGATACGTGGATCGACCCCGGCGAACTGCTTTCAAGCTCCAGGTCTCGGATGCGGTCGTCGATTGCGCTATAAGCTTTTTGCAAACTGTCGATCTCCGGCCCAAGCGCCGCGGCTCTTTGGAATTTGGGCGCGACCGTGGTTGCCGTGTGCGTTCGTTGCGCCAGTTCCTGAGTCAAATTGAGTTCAATCATGCGCGTGCGCGCTACTTCCTGGCGCAGCCTTTCCTGCAGGTGCTCGCCGGCCTTGTGTCTTAGGTCGCTCATCAGCCCGTCGATCGAATCCAGTTCATCTTTGTCTTTCTGGTAGATCGGATGATCCGGGCGCAGGCCGTTCATCTCTTCCATCAATGCGGTTCTGCGGCTGTTCAGCGACGTTCTCACGCCGGACAGCCCGGAGTCGGAAGCGATTGCCTCGTCGGCATTGGCGTCGTTCACGGCCGATCCCGCAGCGCCGCTTCCCTTTACTTCGGCGGCCAGTTGCGCTTCCGCCGCCTGGCGCTGCATGCGCGCGGTAACTAGTTGGTCGCTCAGCTTTTGCAACGTTTCGTCATAGATGTTCGTTGAACCCTCTTTGGTGGCAAGCGTGGCCACGCCAAGCTGCTGCATCAGCTGCGCCTGTTCCGCCAAAGCATTGTCCATCTCCTTCTGCAGCCGGTCCTTTTCCTGGCGGAGGGTATTCAGGCGATCATCCAGCCCGTAAAACTCCTCGCCCTTCATGCGCTCTATATAGGTGTCGGTCACCGTGTTCACAATCTGGGCAAGATCGTTGGGCGTGGCGCCGTGCATCCCGATGGCCATCTCATACGTCGAACCGAGCCTCTTCACCTCAAGATTCTTCTGCAGAAGCTCAATTTCATAGGGCAGCGCCGGGCCCTGATAGGACGGCGTTAAGCCCCTCCTGTACCGCACCGCGTAGGGAAGCTTCTCGATGGCATCGGCGACAATGTCGTGCCGCGTCACCGTCTGTGCCTGATCCTGCACATAGGAATCGTAAGGCAGTTCGACCTCGCTGTCGCCGGCCAGAATCTTGGGAAACTTCGGCGACAGATAGACCACTGCGTGAGACTCGTAATCCGGCTTGGCCTTCTTCCAGATGACGAATGCTCCGCATGCAAGAACCACTAGAAACACCAGAGCGGCAATATACCAATGGCGGCGGAGACTACCGGCCACATTGATAGCCGGACGCGGCCCATTCGAGGAACCCCCGGCCCGGCGCAGCGGCACCGATGGCAGGCTCTTCGAGTTTCCGGGAAGCGAATTCTCAGGCGTTGAATTGATCATGACCAAACCTCTCCAAGTCAGCGAACGGCCATTGCCGCAAAACTTCCCATTGTCAGGAAGGGCGCCAGTTGCTGCATCACAAAACCCATTTTGGACATTCCGCTCTTGGGCACGTAGACGATGTCGCCGGGATTGAGCGAGACTTCCATGCCGCCATTCGGCTTCAGCAAATCGTTGAAGCGAACATACTGAGTCTTGCCTCCCTTGGAGCGGTGGACGATCTGAATCTCCGGGTTCCCGCCGGCGTTGTCGCTCAACCCGCCTGCTTCACCCAGAACCGAAGACAGCGTCGAGTCATGCTTCAGAGCAATCAGCCCCGGATGCTGCACCTGTCCCATGATGGTTACGTTTCTTGTCGACAATGCGGGCACAAACACCACATCGTTGCGGCGCAAGCGAAGGTCTGCCAGCGGGCTGCCGGACGACAGCAGTTCCTGAAGTTCAACCCAGTACACCTGGTCTCCCCGGTAGATTACGCATTGCTCCGGAATGCTGCCATCGGGGCGGGTTTCTATGCCGCCTCTGGAGAGTACCTCCAGCAGGGTTGGCGTCTGGTCAAAACTCACGATCCCAGGGTTCTTTACGTCCCCCAGCAGTGTGACGTGATTGGAGCCGTATTTCTCCACCTGGACGGTCGCTGCCAGCTTCGTATAGTAAGGCGACAGCGCCTCGACGATCTTTTGCCCCGCTGCTTCGCGGGTCAGGCCGGCGAGCTTGATCGGGCCGGCCAGCGGCAGCGTCATGCGCCCATCCGGGCCGATCACATCCTTGCTGGCCAAATCGGGCCGGCCGGGATACTGGATGGAAATTTCATCCCCTGCTCCCAGCGTGTATTCCTCATCGGCGGCCGGCTCGAACCTGCGCAATGCCTCGATGGGATTCAGTTTCAGCTTCGGATCGGGCAGGTTGTCCTGCGAGGAATCGCCACTCGGCTGCACGGTCCGAGGCGAATCGCCGGCCGCCGGCTGGTCGTCTGCTTGCTTGGCTCCCGCAGGCCTTGGAAAGGCCAGGCCGAGCGCGAGAACAGCAAGACCGCCCAGAGTGAGCGCATGACGTCTATTCAGCAGATTCACGGATAACTCCTTCAGCGCTTGCGCCGCGCGGCGGTTCGAGAAGCGGGCGGCTGGCGTCGCCGCCAGGACAAAACTTCGATTCAATGGCGCGTTCGGTATCTCGCGCCGGTTCATTGACCGTCTCCCGGAAGATCGCGCGCCGTGCGCACCCATGCGGAATCCGCGCGAGAGGCGCGCCATACGTCAGGGAGAATCGACAGTTTCCAGAAGCAATAGGCCGGAGCGGCCCAGAGGACTCTTATCGTTCCCCAGAAGCCGGAACCGCAAGTGGCAGCTACGGTTACATGCGCACTCAGCACCAGAAGCGCTCCCAGCGCATAGAGCCTGAGCGGCGCAACAGGCAGGCAGGCCACAACCAGCAGCAGAGATGCTTCGGTGGCGATCGGTGCGGACAACAGATCGAGGAGCGGCTCGATGACCCGCGCCCGTCCGCGCAGCAAGTCTCCCATCAGCCTGGGCGCCCACCGTTTCATCATTCGCCGGCGGCCGCCCTCCCATCGGGCACGCTGTGTGCGCGCACCATGATCGGAACGCGGCATCTCGCCGCTGACCGTTGCCGTGTCTACAAACTCCACGCGAATGCCGGCTCGAACCAGCGCGAGATGATACTCCAGATCCTCAACAACGGAATAGGCTCCGTATGGAACCCGCGTCAGTACATCCCGATGAAGAGCGAATCCATTGCCCAGAATCCCCGCCGAAAGACCTAAACGCTGACGGCCGCGCGGACGAATCACGTTGAATCCTCGAAAAGCAAGCGTCATCAGCCTGGTGCGACGGTTCTCCTCGGAGTTGAAGACTTCATAACGGCACTGCACCGCTTGCGCCCCGGCCAGAAACCTCTGCCGCACCGCCGCAATCAGGCCCGGGCTCACGACGGAATCGGCATCGATTACCAGCACTGCCCGCGCAGTCCCGGCCAGAGCCGCGGCAAAGCCATAACTCAGCGCGCTGCCCTTGCCTCTCCGATCCTGATCGTTCAGCACCAGAACCCTTGCTCCCGCGGCCTCGGCCTCCGCCGCCGTCGCATCCGTGCAGTTATGCGCGATTACCACCAGATCCGCGCCCGGGCCGGCTGAGGACGCCAGGCTGCGAATGCAGCGGCCGACCAGAGCTTCCTCATTGTGAGCAGGAACCACGACAGTAAGCGGAAAATCCTCCGCTCCCGCCTCTTGCTCTCTGCCGCGCGCGGCGGGCAACAGAGAGGCTGCGGTCAAAACGAGAAGCTCCGCGAGCAATGGCAGGGTGGCCAGCACCAGCGCGATCCCCAGGATGTCAAACACGTGCGATAGAAACATAAGATCGTTCTCCGGATTGCCTTGGAGTTATGAGCTGCCGTTGCGCGGCGGCCGGCGCCTTGGACTCAATCTCATTCGCCGCCATTGCACTTCTTGTTATCCGGCCGATGCGCCGCCGCATGCCCCGGCAAGCATTTATCCGACATCCGCGGGGACCAGTTCCTCGATGAGCGCTTCCGCCTCCCTGCCTTTTGGCGGCAGGACCGGAATCGGTTCATGTGTAAGTCTCCGGCTGAGCAACTGCACCTGACGGTACACGTCGGGCACTTCCTGAACGTGAATCGGAATCAGCTTGCCGCCAATCCGGCAGAACGCCCAGTCCTTCCCAAACTGTGGTGCCGGCAGCGACTCCGGCTGGATGCGCCGCAATGCCTCGGCCACTTTTGGGGCCATGCGAAAGAAGAGCCGCAGCCGGGAAGCGCCTACAACGTGGACCAAAAGCCGATCCAGCCCCGCCAGCCAAAGCTCGCGCTTCCATGACCGGGCAACATTCATCACGTAGATGAGCGAGGCCAATGCGTCCGCACCGATGTAGGCGGTATTGCTCATATCGAGCACTACGTGCGATCCGGCGAGCACCGCGGTGCGCACATCGGATTCAAATCGCGGCAACAGTTTTCCTGTGAAATCGCCGTCGATGCGCATGACGGTTGCCGTGCCCACCATTTCTTTCGTGACCTGAGCCTGTTGGCGCCGTTTCCCCTGCATGGCCATGGCCGCAAGTTGCACGGGAAGATAGCGCGCCAAACCCACCGCATTGCCGAAATACCGGCTTGCCAGTCGCGAGGGCTCTTGCATCATCCGGTAGAACCATTCCATGCCGTAGCGCTGCATCCATACGGGCGCGCGGGCAACCCTGCCGCTCAGAAAATCGAACGAGGCGCCCACTCCGATGCAGACGGGAACCTCCAGCCGGAATCGATGCATGGCCAGCCATTTCTCCTGCTTGGGGTTTCCAAAGGCTACTAGAAGAATGTCCGGCCTGGCCGCCTCAATCCTCGACAGTATCTCCTCGTGATCCATCTCTTCCAATGGCTGATGCTTCGGGCAATAACGCCCGGCAATGCAAACGCCGGGAAAGCTCTTCTCCATCCAGGCCGCCGTGCCGGCGGAACTCTCTTCTTCGGCTCCCAGCAGGAAGATTCGATAGCCGCGGCGGGCCGACAATCTTGCCAGTTGCGGTACCAGATCGGCTCCTGCCACCCGCTCCCTCAGTCCCGCCCCCAACAGGCGCGATGCCCACACCAGCGGCGCGCCGTCGGCCAGGACGAGATCGCAGCGGCAGAGCGTCTCGTGCAGTTCCTCGTCGCGGATGGACTTCATGAGGAAATCGACGTTCGCCGTCGCAATCTGATGGAAGCCGCCTTCCGCAATGCTGGCCTCCACAGCGTCCAGAACTTCGTCCATCGTCAGGTTGTCAAGAGCCACACCCAGGACAGCTACTCGGGGATCTTTTGATTTCGCCATGGTGATCGCTCCACGATGCTTCGTTCAGGAACGGGCCGGTCCACTCCTCTCTACTCGATGGGAAGAGTGGTCGAACCCGCTGTTGGGGGAAAACGAGGCTACTGCGTCTTCGTGACCGGCGTAGACAGGAGGCCGCGAGTCAAGCGGCGGATTTCCCCAGGAGAGCGCCCCGCTTCGCGGTGACAAAAGACTGGAGAAATCCTGAAAAGCAGATCTGGGGAAATGGAAGGAGTGTCGCGGTTCGCGTCAGCAAGTTGTCGATTCGCCATTGCGGGAAGGACGGACATTTCCGCGAATTCAAGCGCCCCACTCCCGCCGTCCGCCGCAGCGGATTCTTGCGGCCAAGGTGGGTCTTCAGTAATCGGGTTTCTGGGACGGAATCAATTGTTCCGGCCGGCAACGTTTGTTCCAGGCCGATCAAGGACGGCTTCCACGTCGCTCAGGTTCAGCTCGGCAGAAATGGCTTGGGAGAACGTTGAAATGGTAACGATCAGACGAAGGCCGTTCTTGATTCGCGCCAACCGCCCCTGCACGCCGGCCAAAGGGCCCCGCGTGACTTTGACCAGAGTGCCTGGCGTCAGCGCGTCGCAGCGGTCGCAGGGCACGCTGCTGCCGAGAGTGCGGCGAACCGCCTCGATCTCGACCTCGGAGATCTGGCTTGGCGCATGGTTCCCTCCCAGCATGCGAACAACGCCGTTGGTCTCCAGCACCTTTACGCGGTTGCGCAAACTGGGGTCACAATGAAGAAACAAGTAGCCGCTGAACGCCGGCACCTCAATGAGCTTGCGGCGATCCTTCCATTGGTGCACTTCCCGCAACACGGGAAGGTACGTCGCGAATCCCTTCGTGGTCAGACCCAGCGCTACCCGCTGCTCGCAGCGATAGGCGGTCTGTACCGCGTACCAGGCGTGATGGGGTTTCTCCGCGAGCGGCATCTCCCCAATCTTGATTTCCGAGCTAAAGCAGGCTTCGCCCATGTCACTCCCATCTGAGTGCCGACAACTCGACTCAATCTGTCCAGAATGAAGAGGTAACGTGCAAGAGCGAAACGCTCCTGGCACCAAAGCAACAGCGGCAAACGCCGCCAGTCAATCAATCATTGGTGAAGAAGGTTTTCGCCGACCCCCATGTTTGCCCCAAAATTGCCGGCTTCCTTCATGGTCCGTTCAAATAGCCACTCCGCATCGCACCCCAATACCTTCGCGATCTCCTGCCGCATTTGCCGCTTGGGTACACGAACACCGTTGACGATTCGGCTCAGGTAAGCCTCATCGATGCCCACCAGCTTGGCCAGCCTATTCTGGCGCATACCGGTCGTGTACATTCGCAGCTTGAGATTGGGGTAGATAGAGCGCTCCTTTTCTGCCTGGGGAAAAGCAATCTGCCTTGAATGCGCCACTCCGTAGCGTGGCTGTCTCCCCAAGGCGCTTACATTCAGTATAGTGACGGCCATCACAGACATCGTTTCAAAGCCGCTCCATACTTTCTATAACGAAGTGTATGTGAAACTGAAAGAAATTGCCACTCATTCTTAGTACCCGACTCCAATTACGACAGTAATTTTCTATTGATTACCTTGCCGCCATCTTGCTCACAACATGCAGATTCTACAAACTTTACAGATTCTGCCTAGCAACTTGTGAAAGAAATGCGAAAGCGTGCGATTTTATGCAGACTTTATGACTCAGAAGAGAACGCCCTTACCATGGACCAGAAATGCTGGCAATTTATTGACATTTGGCGGATCATTGACGACGTGCCCGGATAGCCGGCAAACTGCGTACAAGCTCTTGTTCTTAGATGCGGCCGCATTGCGCGTCGATGCATTTCTCTTGAAGCGCAAACGAAGACTGCGCCGGGAACTCACGCCGCCCCGCAAATCCCTCCGATGGAGCCGCGGACCGCGTCTTCAAATCGAACCGGGCGCTGCAGGACCAACCAGTTCCCCGCCGGCGCGGCAACAGCTCCGGCAAAGCCGTCGATCGGTTCCAGATCCTGCACGCGCCAGCACGATTCGGCGCTCTCATCCGTCGCGCCACGCAGCGTTACCGGGCTCAGAGGCTCTTGCGACACGTCCACCCCATCCAACCCGCCCAACAGTCCACAACCGGCGGCCTTCAATACCGCTTCTTTCCGCGTCCAGAGACGCAGAAACACGCTGGCCTGTTCCGCAGGCGTGGCGGCCGCCGCAATCATCGCCGCTTCCCTCCGGGTGAAATGCGCGGAGGCTATCTCCACAGCCTCGACATTGCATCGAATTGCCTCCACGTCGATGCCGACTTCTCCAGCAGTTGTAAATGCGATCGCTCCCAGCCCGCCGGAATGAGATACATTGAAATTCAGCGCGGAGCGTTCGGCGACAGATGGCTTGCCGTAGCTATTGGCCGTCAGTGCAATCTTCTCGGGAGCCTTCTCCAGATACCTGGCCAGCCCAAGCCGGAGCATGGCCCGGCAAAGCCTGAACCGGGATGCGTCCCTCGGAAAAAGATAGCGATCCGCGCGGTTCCGCTCTTCGATCGACAAGATGTCGTCGAGATTCGAGCCTGGACTCAACGGCCTGTCCAGATCGATCGTCCAGACGTCGATAATCGCGCCGGGAGGCAGTTTGCGAAGTGGAAAGCCCTCGTTCATCGAGTCCCTTTTGTAGCAGGAAAATCCCCTGAGCGCAGGAGAACGGCGATTCCGCACAAACTGCAAAGCGTCACAGCTGTTCCGAAAACGCCGTAAGGAGGACCTCCGAGAACGCTATGCACATCTCCCCGCTCGTCATCCTTCTCGGCTGGATACCCGTCGGTGCCTATCTCTTCCGCCGCTACCCGGTCCGGATTGCAATCCTGGCCAACTTCCTCGGCGGCTGGGCAATTCTTCCCGGCGCAAGTTACCGGGCGACTCCAGACAGCTTTCCTTATTGGATTCTCGGCGTCTGTCTCCCGACTGACTATTTTCTCACCAAGGCCACGGCCACCGGACTGGCCGCTCTGGCGGGATTTCTTCTTTTTCATTCCGCGGATTTGAGAAGATTCCGGCCGGGCGTCTGCGATCTCCCTATGGCCGTATGGTGCTGCGTGCCTCTTCTGTCGGCGGCCGCGCACTGGAACACGCTTCGTGAGGGTCTGCTGGGCGCAACATACCAGACCATCTCCTGGGGTGTTCCGTGGCTTCTGGGCCGCATCTACTTTGCCGATGACGACTCGCTCCTGCTGGCAGCCCGAGCCTGCGTCATGGCGGGAATCTGTTACGTGCCAATCTGTCTGCTTGAGATTTGCGCGGGCCCACAACTCTATGCGTTCCTCTATGGTTACCAGCCCTACCGCTGGGTGGGCGCACAGCGCTATGTCGGCTTTCGTCCCATCGGCCTTATGGAGGACGGGAATCAACTGGGCGTCTGGATGGCAGCAGCTACTTTGCTGGCCGTCTTTCTCTCTCTCAATCGGCCGGCACGCCGCATTCTCGGCTTGCCCATGGGATGGGCCGCGGCCGGGTTGGCTGGCATCACGCTGCTCTGCCAGTCCGCGGGCAGTATTCTTTTGCTTCTCCTCCTGCTGCCTTTGGCGCTGTTGAAGCGACGCTCAATCCTGCGGGCGCTCGTCGCCGCTCTCATCCTGGGCATTCTCGCATTCGCGCTGTTCCGGATGACCAACCTGGTATCCCTGCGCTCGCTGGCGCACCGGAATGGAGTGGTCAGTTCTCTCTCGTCCGCCCTGACGAGCATTGGCCGCCACTCGCTCGTTTGGCGGTTCGCTCGCGAAGAAAGCCACATCCGAGTCGCGCTCCAACACCCTCTGCTAGGGTTTGGGCAATGGAACTGGTGGCAGAACGGCGAGTTCCGGCCATGGAGCCTGTGGCTGCTGGTATTCGGCATGTACGGATTGGTCGGCTTGATTGCGTTCGGGACGATCCTGATCCTGCCGGTCATGCGCGCCGTCTGGCCGCCCGCTGGCGGTGACGCTCCCAGCCACCCGAATCTCCGCCTGGCGCTGGCCGCCCTCATTCTCATGGTGGCCATCGACAACCTTCTCAACGGAGCAATGATTCTTCCCTACCTTCTAATCATGGGCGGGCTGACAGCCGTTCGCGGATCGAACAGCGGCGAAGGGACTCGGCTGAGCAATTCGATCTGAAGTGGGCCGGCGTCTCTTTCGAGCAGCGGTCCATCGCGCTTTCAAAGATAGAGACAAGGAAGTCCCGGCACATTCCTCTCAACGCCATCGCGTTTCAGGCTTTCCAGGAAGTCAAAGCAGCCAAGCGCGATCCCCGTCATGTCTTTCACTGTGGGAAGCGGAGTCCGGTTTACAACTGCCGCATGTGGTTCGACGCGGCACTGAAACTGGCCGGGATTGACAATTATTCGTGGCATTGCAACCAGCATACCTTTGCAAGTAGGCTGGTGATGGCGGGTGTTGACATCCGCACGGTCGCCGAACTGATGGGACACAGCGGCATTCAGATGACCATGCGTTATGCGCACCTGACGCCGCAGCACAACCGCTCGGCGGTGGACCAGCTTGTCTCCGCGGCCCCGGCCGTGGTCGCCAACCCAGTTCTTGGCGAAATTGAAGTGATGACTAAATCGGTGACCAGCAGAAACGCCAATTCTCGAATCCGGTCAAGACGTTACGATAATACGATTAGGAACAATAAGTTTTAAGACGTGGCCCCGTAGCTCAGGTGGCCCCGGCACGAAGGGCCGAGCCGGAATGGCCCAGCAGCTTCCTGAAACGGCTGCGTACAATCTATAGGTGTGGCCCCGTAGCTCAGGTGGATAGAGCAGCAGTTTCCTAAACTGCGTGTCGGAAGTTCGAGTCTTCCCGGGGTCACCACTCCTTCTATTGCCTGTTCGGCTCATTTTCCGGGTGAGGCAGCCCGGTCCGCGCGACGGTTTTGGGGGCTCAAATTCAAGTTTTTCCACCGCGGCGGCTTTGACTCCGCGTCTCCAGGCGGCTATAAATGTTGATGTCATGGAAAGTGGTTCCATGGCGTCACGGCTGCTCTCTTGAAGGGCAGCGCAGTTCACCACGGCAATCGCCAGGATGCTCGGGAAGGCGGTGAAATTCCGCCACTGCCCCGCAACTGTGAGCGCCCCTGTTCCGCTGCCCGTCGTTTTGGGTGATCGGAGGCAGGAATTCAGCCAGGGTTGTTCCGCCGCGCGCGGACAACCGTGAGGGAAACCACTGGAGGCGAGGTTTTTCAGGCTCGTTTCTGGGAAGGTGGCTGGAGAAGGCGCAAGTCAGGAGACCGGTCCTCGGCGCTCAACCCGCTTGCGTTCCGAGGGGAACGAAGGAGCTTGTCATGCCTGTTTCCGCGTCTTTGCGCGCTCGCCTGCGCCGCGCGCTGCCCATTATCTTCCTTGCCATTCTCTTTACCGCGTCCGCCGCGTTTTGCCCGGCTGCATCCATCCGCGGCGTGGTAACCGACGCTTCGGGCGCACGGGTGACCGGAGCGAATGTGAATCTGCTCAGCAACGGAAAGGTCGTCGCCACCGCCGTCTCCACGGTTGACGGCAGCTTTCAGATTCTCACCGGGGTCGAGGGCCGGTTCTTCCTGGTGGTCTCGGCCAGGAGCTTCCGGCAGTTGGAGACGCCGGGCTTCTACGCCGGGCGGCTGGATAACATCGAACGCAATGTGGTGCTTGAGCCGGAGTGGGCGCGCGAGTCGATCGTGGTGACCGCGACTGGAACGCCGATGCCGCAGCCGCAGACCAGCGCCGCCACCAGCGTGCTGGGGCCGCTGGATCTGGCTCTGCGCGACGACCTGGTGAGCGCGCTGCGGATGATGCCGGGCACGTTCGTGGTGCAGACCGGCCAGCTTGGGGCGCAGAGTTCGCTGTTCGTCCGCGGCGGCGATTCGGATGCCAACAAGGTTCTGATGGATGGGGTCAGCGTTGGCGATATGGGCGGGCAATTCGACTTTGGGCCGTTTTCCACCACCGCGGTCGAGAGCGCCGAAGTCTATCGAGGGCCCGATTCGAGCCTCTATGGCGCCGATGCGGCCAGCGGCGTCGTGAGCCTGACCACTCCGCACGGGACTACGAGCTTTCCTTCGCTGCTGTTTGAGGGCGATGCAGGCACCCTGAACACTTCGCGCGAGCAATTTGAACTCGCCGGAGCGCACAACAAGCTGGATTACCTGGGCGCATTCAGTTGGCTGCAATCCGCCAACGATCTGCCCATGGACGAGTACCACGTGGCTACCACGGCGGCTAACATTGGTTGGCAGCCCAGCGGGAGCACGCAGATTCGAGCCACGCTGCATTACGGCGTGGATGCGACCGGGGTTCCCAACGCCTGGGATTTCTACCAAATCAGCGACGACCGCAAGCAGGGCGATCAGGATCTGTACGGCGCGGGATCGCTGGACAACCAGACCACGCCCGGCTTCCACAATCGCTTCCAGTTCGGGCTGGCGCGCAAGCGCGAGCAATCGCAGCAGTGGTATCCGGCCGGCATCTGCATTCCCGCCGGCAGTTGCGACCTCGCTCCCGGCTCATCCAACGCCGGCAATTTCTACGGCTTGCCGGTCACCATTGAGGGCGCCAACGGATACAGCGTCACCGGGCCGGCGCTTCTGGACTACAGTGCGGCAAACTACAGCGTCTATCCGAACCGGCTGGACCTGGTCTCGAACCGCGATCGGTTTCTCTACCAGGGCGACCTTCATTTGACGCCGCATCTTATGCTGGTGGGCGGCTTTCACTACGAGAACGAGCGCGCTGCCGAGCGGGAGCCCGTCTACTTCATCGACGAGGCCATCGATCGCGCCAACTACGACTTCCTTCTTGGCTTTCACGGCGACTTCAAGGAGCGGCTGTTTTATACGCTTGGCACAGACGAGGAGCACCTGCAACAGATCGGCAACAGCTTTTCTCCCCATGCCGGCGCGGGCTTCTATGCGCAGCGTCCCCGGCCGGGCGTATTCAGCGGAACCAAGCTGAACTTCAGCTTCTCGAAAGGCGTGCGCGAACCCAAATTGACCGATGAGTTTGGCTCGCTTTACGACTTTCTGGAGCAGAACGGCGGTCAGGCAACCATCCAGCAGTTGCATATCTCCCCCATTGAAGCGCCTGCCGCGCGCACCTGGGAGGGCGGCGGCGAACAAGCCTTCTGGGGCGAGCGGATCGTCTTCCGCGCCAGCTATTTCCACAACGAGTTTGGCCGCGAGATCGAATCGGTCGGCGCGGGACTGGTGCCCGCCTTGCTGCCCGGTCTTACCCCCCAGCAGCAAAGCATCCTCGAAGCATTCCTCCAGAACAACGACGCCTACTCGTTGGACCTCAATTCTCTCGCCTTCCGCGCGCAGGGGATTGAGAGCACGGTCGAGAGCGGGATTGGCAAGAGCATCTTTCTTCGCGGCGGTTACACCTATCTGGATTCCGTGGTGCAGCGTTCCTTCTCCAGCGACAATCAGGCGCTGTTAGGCGGCTACGCGCCCTCCTTTGACGGAATCCCGGTGGGCATCTACTCGCCGCTTACTGGCGCGCGCCCCTTTCGGCGTCCGCCTCATACGGGATTCTTCACGGCAAGTTATGCGAGCCGGCGAATCACGGGCGTCTTCACCTCGGCCTTCTCCAGCCGCAGCGACGACTCCACGTTTCTGGGCTACGCGAACCTTCAGCAAGGAAATTCGCTGCTGCTGCCTAACCGCAATCTGGATCACGGCTACGCCAAGCTGGACCTTGGCGGAAGCTACAGTCTGCTGTCATGGCTGGCGATCTACGCGCAGGCCGAGAACCTGCTGAACGATCGCCACATTGCCCCCATCGGTTATCCCAGCCTGCCCATTACTATCCGGACCGGGTTGCGCGTGCAATGGGGTTTGGGTAGCGGCCGCTGACGCTTCGGTCCAATTCGCCGCGTCGATCTGACAGCTTTGGCGTCGTTACTCTCTCTTCGCTCTGCCCGGAATGGGATGCGCCGGTCCGCCTTAAACCGATTTACTTCGAGGCAGCACGGGCTCCGCTGTGATAACATTCGCTGGTTGAAGCAGGGAGGGATTGGCGATGAGGCTGCGGCTGGGCTCGGGCATGCTTTGGGGATGGATTGCGGGGCTGGTTTTGGCGGCGGGCTTGGCGCGCGTGGCCGCGGCGCAAGTGGATTTTCCCTTCCGCGACCCCAAGCTGGGCGACGATCAACGCATCGACGACCTGCTGGGCCGGCTGACGCTGGAAGAGAAGCTGACGCTCCTTTCGGACCACACGAAGTTTCCGCGGCTAGGGATCGCTTTTTCCGGCCAGGTAGAGGGGCTGCATGGGCTGGCGCTGGGCGGCCCGGGCGGCTGGGGCGGCTGGGGCAAGCAGCCTGTTCCGACAACGACCTTTCCGCAGGAAAAGGGGCTGGGCGAGACCTGGGATCCTGACCTGCTCAAGAGGATTGGGGCGCTGGAGGGCTACCAGGCGCGCTATGACTACCAGAATCCCAAAATCGACCGCGGTGGGGTGGTAATTCGCTCGCCCAATGCCGATCTGAGCCGCGATCCGCGCTGGGGCCGCACCGAGGAGTCCTATGGCGAAGACCCGTTCTTGGTTGGCACGCTGACGGTCGCGTTTATCCGCGGCCTCCAAGGCCCCGATCCAAAACACTGGCAGGCCGCTTCGCTGATGAAGCATTTCCTGGCCAACGAGAACGAGGACGGCCGCTCCCACACCTCTTCGGACTTCGATGAGCGGCTCTTCCGCGAGTACTACTCCGTGCCTTTCCGGATGGGCTTCGAGCAGGGCGGCTCGCGGGCAGTGATGGCCGCGTACAACGCCTGGAACGGCACGCCGATGCTGGTCCACCCGGTGCTGAAAGACGTGATGATCAAGGAGTGGGGCAACGACGGGCTGATCTGCTCGGACGGGGGCGCTCTGGGGATGCTGGTTTTCGCGCACAAAAGCTTCCCTGACAAGGAGCACGCCGTGGCGGCCGCGGTGAAGGGCGGCGTCAACAACTTCCTCGACTCATACATCGGCGACCTGCGCAAGGCGCTGAAGAATGGCCTGCTGACCGAGGCGGACCTGAACGCATCCCTGCACAACGAACTGCGCGTCTTTCTGCGGCTGGGCGAGTTTGACGCGCCTGGAGCAGACCCTTACGGCGAGATCGGCCGCAAACCGGGAGAGTATCTCAACACGGGCTCGGCGCTGGCGCGGCTGGCCACCGATGAATCGGTGGTGCTGTTGAAGAACGAGAACAATACTCTGCCGCTGGACCGTACGAAGCTGAAGACAATCGCCGTAATTGGGCCGTTTGCCGACCAGGTGCTGCTGGATTGGTACAGCGGAACGCCGCCGTATGCGGTGAGCACTCTCGATGGGATTCGCGAGGCGGCCGGTCACGACGTGAAGGTGCTCTCCTCCGACACCTCCGACCCTGGGGAGGCCGCGGCCCTGGCCCGTAAGGCGGACGTGGCGATTGTGGTGGTGGGCAACCATCCTGAATGCAATGCCCCTTGGGCCCAGTGTCCCACACCCTCCAACGGCAAGGAAGGCATGGACCGCAAAACCATTGTGCTGGAGCAGGAGGAGATGGTGAAGAAGGTCTTCGCGGCCAATCCCCGGACCATCGAGGTCTTGCGGGCCAGCTTTCCTTATGCCATCGTCTGGAGCCAGCAGAACCTGCCGGCGATCGTGCACATCACGCATAACAGCCAGGAGGAAGGCCACGGGCTGGCCGACGTGCTCTTTGGCGACTACTCGCCGGCTGGCCGTCTCACCCAGACTTGGCCCACGGGCGATGCGCGGTTGCTGCCCATCATGGATTACAACCTGCTCCACGGGCGGACTTATCTCTACAGCAAAGACAAGCCGCTCTACGCCTTCGGTTACGGGCTCAGCTACACGAGCTTTGCCTATGAGGGGCTGAGCTTGAGCGCGCCCAAGGTGGCGGCCGAGGGCACGGTCCAGGTGACAGTGAAGGTGAAGAACACCGGCCAGCGCGCAGGCGACGAGGTGGTGCAGATGTACGTGCAGCACCTGGACTCCAAGGTCGAGCGGCCAAACCTGGAACTGAAGGGATTCAAGCGGGTAAGGATCGAGGCCGGCGCGGAGCGGGATGTGACGATGGAGCTGAAGCCGCGCGACCTGGCCTACTGGGACGCGGCGGCTCATCTGTGGCGCGTGGAAAAGGAGCAGGTGCGGGTGCTGGCCGGCGGATCGAGCGACAAGCTGCCCGTTCAGGCGGACGTGAAGGTCGATTCGAGCGGAGAGTTCAAACCATAGAGCCTCTACCGCTTCTTCGCCTTTGCCGGCCGGGCCGGCTTCTTGGCGGCCTTCTTGACGCCCGCCAGCTTCAGCGCCTTCAGTGCGGCCCGATTCTTCTTGATCAGGGCGCAGCGCTGCTCGACGCAGGCGTAACTGCGCAGCGGATCGGCTGGGGTATTCATCACATAGTCCAGCAGCCTGGTGATCGTGCTTGCGGCCACGTGCAGCCGCGTGTCCGATGAGGCGTAGTAGATCAGCACATCGCCGTTCTTGCGTTCGATCCAGCCGCTGCTGAAGACGACGTTCGACACATCGCCCACGCGCTCGGCGCCCTTGGGAGCGATAAAGTAACCCGCCGGCTTGTGAGTGACCACCCACGGCCGCTCTAACTCGCACAGAAACATATAGAGCACGTAGCGCAGACCAGCCGCCGTGTTGCGCACTCCATGGGCCAGGTGCAGCCAGCCCCGCTTGGTCTTGATGGGCGCGGGGCCCAGGCCGTTCTTTACCTCTTGAATGGTGTGGTACTCGCGGTTGTCGAGGATGATCTCCTCGCCGACCTCGGCCTGCTCGATGCTCGGCGACAATCCCCAGCCGATGCCGCCTCCCTTGCCGGCCTGTATGAAGTCGTCCTGCGGCCGCGTGTAGAAGGCGTACTTGCCATCGACAAACTCGGGATGCAGCACCACGTTGCGCTGCTGCGGAGACTTCGATTTGAGATCGGCCAGCCGCTCCCACGTCTTCAGATCTTTGGTGCGGGCGATGCCGCACTGCGCCACCGCCGAGGAAGTGTCCCACTGCGGCGCCGCCGGGTCTTTGCGCTCGGTGCAGAAGAGGCCATAGATCCATCCGTCCTCGTGCTTCACCAGCCGCATATCGTACACATTGGTATCCGGGCTGGCGGCCTCGGGCATCACGATCGGATACTCCCAGAAGCGGAAGTTATCCTTGCCATTCTCGCTCTCGGCGACGGCGAAGAAGGATTTGCGGTCCGCGCCTTCAACGCGCGCCACCACCAGAAACTTCCCCTGGTGCAGGATAGCGCCTGCATTGAACGTCGCATTGATTCCCATGCGCTCCATCAGGAAGGGATTCGTCTTCTGGTCGAGGTCGTAGCGCCAAGTTATGGGCGCGTGTGCCGCCGTCAGCACCGGAAATTCGTAGCGGTCATAAATGCCATTACCGCCGGGTAACTTGCGGTTGCGCCGCACCAGCAGCTTCTCCTGCTGCTTGAATAACTCCTGGACGCTCTTCTTGAAAGTTGCACGATTCATCTGAGTTCTCCTGTCCTTCAATCTTAGCTTTGCGCCTTAGCCAGGCCGTCCACCCGCTCCATCACTTCAAAGCACGCGCGGCTATTGTGGTAGGGACACTTCCAGGGGTCCACCTTGAATTGCTCCGCGCTGGGAACGCCCGACCGCGATACCAGCCAGAACCATTCTCCATGCTCATGATCGACGATGTACTTGTCGATGAACGCCCAGCTTCTCTCGGCGGCATTCAGAAAGTGCGGCCGACCGGAAAGCTGGTAGGCGTTGAAGAAGCCGACGACGGCCTCCGCCTGCGGCCACCAATGCTTGTCGGTATCGATGATTCCGGTAGGATCGGCCTCGTAGAGCAGCCCGCCATCCGTGTCCAAACCCTGCTCGTAAACGGCCTGCGCCATCTTTACCGCAGCCTCGCGCACTCGCCTCAGAATGCCCTTGTCGCCGAGAACCTCCGCCGCCTCGCACAGCAACCAGCTTCCCTCGATGTCGTGGCCGAACGAGACTTTCTCCGAGCGCGGGCGCCACTCCTCGTCGAAGAAGAGAATGAAGTGCTGAGTTATTGGATCGAGGATGCGATCGAGAAAGACTTCGATGAGTTCCCGCAGCCGGAGGCGGACAGTCGAATCCTCGCGGCAGCGCAACAGCGTGGCATAAGCCTCCATCAGATGGAGATGAGTGTTCATGGACTTCTTCTCGTCCATGTCTACATCGCTCAGGCGCTGATCCACGGCCAGCGTCCAGTCCCGCTCATAGGTCTCGAAGTAACCGAGGTGCGTTGCATCGTGGCCCGCGGCATCGATCCTCTCCACCAGGCGCAATGCCCTGGCCAGTATCTCGGCGTCTTCTGTTGCGTGGTAGTACTCGGCCAGCGCGTAGACGGCAAAGGCCTGCCCATAAATGCGCTTCTTGGTGTCGATGGGCCGGCCCTCGAAATCGACCATCCAGTAATAGCCGCCAAACTCTGGGTCCCGGAAGAAGCGGACAAGATACTCATAGGCGCGGCGAGCGGCGGCAAGATACACCGGGTTGTCATAAACATTGAAGGCCTTGGAAAAGGTCCACAAGATGCGCGCGTTCAGAATGAGTCCCTTAGCGGCGCGCTGATCGACCGTCAAATCATTGGCAATCTGGCCGCGAAAGCCGCCAAACTCGCCGTCGATGCCGTACTTGAGCCAGAAGGGCAGGATGTCGGAGAGCAACTCCGCTTCCACCTTCCACCGTAACTCTTGCACTGGAGCGCCTCCTTCAGGAACCATCCGCTGTCGCCTAAGTCTCTGACCGGGTGATTTTGTCCTTCCCACCCTAGCGGCAAAGGCAGAGACGCCGCGAGGGTGGGGCACCCACATTGGTACAAGAATAAACGGTCAGAGACCAGTAAGTCCGCCGTATCCAGATCAGGCAGTCTGCGCCAGAATCGCGTCGATCCTGCCTAACTCCACTACCGAGAATTGCAGGTTAGCCAGCGCCGCCACGTTCTGCTCAATCTGCTCCACGCGGCTGGCGCCGATTAGCGCCGAAGTCATGCGGCCGTCGCGCAGCACCCAGGCCAGAGCCATCTGCGCCAGCGACTGCCCGCGTTCGGCGGCCACCGCGTTCAGCGCGCGCACCTTGGCCAGGCGATGTTCATCGATGTCGTGCTTCTTCAGAAACCCATGCGGCTTGTTCGCGCGCGAGTCGGCGGGGATGCCGTCGAGATAACGGTCGGTCAGCAAGCCCTGCGCCAGCGGGCAGAAGGCAATCCCGCCCACGCCCTCATTGCCCAGAACGTCCAGCAGTCCGCTTTCAACCCAGCGATCGAACATCGAGTACTTGGGCTGGTGAATCAGGCAGGGCGTCCCCAGTTCGCGCAGAATCTTTGCGGCCGTGGCGGTCTGCCTGGCGTCGTAACTGGAGATGCCGGCATAGAGCGCCTTGCCGCTGCGCACCGCCTGATCGAGCGCTCCCATCGTCTCCTCGACTGGCGTTTCGGGATCGGGCCGGTGTGAGTAGAAGATGTCAACGTACTCCAGGCCCATGCGCTTCAAGCTTTGATCCAGGCTGGCCAGCAGGTACTTGCGCGATCCCCAGTTGCCGTAAGGGCCGGGCCACATATCCCAGCCGGCCTTGGTGCTGACGATCAATTCGTCGCGATGCGGCTTGAGGTCCAGGCGCAGAATCTCGCCGAAGTTACTCTCCGCGCTTCCAGGCGGCGGCCCGTAGTTATTGGCCAGGTCGAAGTGCGTGATGCCCAGATCGAAGGCCCGGCGCACCATGGCGCGGCTGTTCTCAAAAACGTCCACCCCGCCGAAGTTATGCCACAAGCCCAGAGAGATAGCGGGCAAGCGCACGCCGCTCCGGCCGCAGCGGCGATACTGCATGGTGTCATAGCGCTGTTCGCTGGCAACGTACAAGGTAATTCTCCTAACTCAGAACGCCCCTGATTGTAACTTCCTTCCGCCCGTCCGCGGGCGGAGCCACGATATTGCCCTCGATCGGCGTTCCATCCACGGTCAGTGCAATCCGGTTGCCCTCGCCCTGGCGCTCTATGGAGATCTTGTAAGTCACCCCGCGGAAGATGCGGGTCGCGGTGAAGCCCGGCCAATTCCTGGGAATCACCGGAGCGATCTGCAGCCCGTCGAGCGTAGTGCGCACACCGAGTATCCACTGCGCGATGGCATAGTAGTTCCACGCCGCCGTGCCCGTGAGCCACGAGTTCTTGGCCTCGCCGAAGGTGGGCGCATCCTTGCCCGCGATCATCTGCGCGTAAACATACGGCTCGCAGCGGTGCAGCTCGCCGATCTCCTCGCGCGCCGAGGGATTGATGCGGCTGTAGTAGTCGTGCGCCGCATCGCCGCGGCCCAGGCGCGCCTCACCGATCATCACCCACGGATTCACATGGCAGAATATGCCCGCATTCTCCTTATATCCCGGCGGGTAAGAGGAAATCTCGCCCAGGTTGAGGTAGTACCTGGAGTAAGCCGGCTGCTGCACCACGATACCGTGCTTGGTGGCCAAATGCTCGCGAGTCGCGTCCATCGCCTTCAGGGCCGTGCCATCCTCCAAGCCGATCCCGGCCAGCACACAGAAGCCATTGGACTCGATGAATATCTTGCCCTCTTCACAATCCTTGGAGCCGATCTTGGCGCCGAAGTCGTCGTAGGCGCGCAGAAACCACTCGCCGTCCCAGCCATGCTTGCGGATGACCGCCAGCATCTTCTCGGTCTCGCCAATATAGTGACTGGCCTCGGCGGCCAACCCGCGGCGGCTGGCAATCGCGGCCAGCTCGCGGCCGGCGTGGACAAACAGCCCGGCGATGAAGACCGACTCGGCCACCTTGCCGTCCTTGTTGGTGGTGGTCTGGAAGGATTGGCCCGGCGTATCGGAGAAGCAGTTGAGGTTGAGGCAGTCGTTCCAGTCGGCGCGGCCAATCAGCGGCAACCCATGCGGCCCCAGGCGAGCCAACGTATAAGAGAAGCTGCGCTGCAGGTGATTGTAGAGCGGCTGCTCGGAGCCGGGTTCGTTGTCGTAGGGCACCGGCTCGTCCAGAATGCTCCAGTCGCCGGTCTCCTTGAGATAGGCGCTGACGCCAACGATGAGCCAGTGCGGATCGTCGTTGAAGCCGCCGCCGATGTCGTTGTTGCCGCGCTTGGTGAGCGGCTGATACTGGTGATAGGCGCCGCCGATGGGCAACTGAGTCGCCGCCAGGTCGAGGATGCGCTCGCGGGCGCGCGCGGGCGCCATGTGCACAAAGCCCAGCAGGTCCTGGTTGGAGTCGCGGAAGCCGAGGCCGCGGCCAATCCCGGATTCGTAGAACGACGCCGAGCGCGACATATTGAAGGTAGCCATGCACTGATAAGCGTTCCAGATATTGACCATGCGGTCGGTGTGAATGTCGGGCGTACTTACCTGGAAGATGCCCAGCAGGCCATCCCAGTATTGGCGCAGACGCTCGAAGGCCGCGTCGGCCTCGAGGGGATCGAGATACTTGGCTATCGTCGGCTTCACCAGCGCCTTGTTGATGGTCTGCGAGCCGGGCGGATCGAACTTCTGATCAACCGGATTCTCGTGGTAGCCGAGCAGGAAGACGATCTGGCGGGTCTCGCCGGGCTCCAGGTCGAGCTTGACCTGATGCGCGCCCATGGGCGCCCAACCGTGCGCGATGGAGTTGGTTAGCTGTCCGGCTTCGACCGCGGCGGGCGAATCCCAGCCGCGATAACGGCCTAGGAAGGCCTCGCGCTGGGTATCGAAGCCCGCCAGGGGCTCAGAGCAGGCGAAGTAAGCGAAGTGATCGCGGCGCTCGCGGTACTCCGTCTTGTGGTAGATCACGCCCTCCTCGACTTCCACCTGTCCGGTGTTGAAGTTGCGCTGGAAGTTGGTGGCGTCGTCCTGGGCATCCCACAGGCAGAACTCGATCGACGAGAATGCGGAGATTTGCGCCTTGGTCTGGCGGCGGTTGGTCACCGTGAGCTGCCAGACTTCGAGGTTCTCGTCCAGCGGGACGAAGTAGCGGGTGTGCGCCTCGATTCCGTTCGAGGTCGAGCCGATGACGGTGTAGCCCATGCCGTGGCGGCAGGAGTAGTCCTCCAGCTCGCGGCGCGTCGGCTGCCACGAAGGCGACCAGAACTGGCCCGATTCCTGGTCGCGCAGATGAACGTAGCGCCCGCCAAGATCGAAGGGCGCGTTGTTGTATCGATAGCGGGTGAGCCGGCGAAGGCGGGCGTCGCGATAGAACGAGTAGCCCCCGGCGGTGTTGGAGATGATGCCGAAATACGCCTGGCAGCCCAGGTAGTTGATCCACGGCAGCGGTGTATCCGGCTGCGTAATCACGTATTCGCGGCTTCGGTCGTCGAAGTATCCAAATTTCATGGTGGTTGTTCCCCCCAGGAAACGGCAGCCCTTGCGCGGCCCCCGGTTGATAAAACTCGATCAAACGTTTTTCCAGTGGATTCTGCTACTATTGGAAGACGAAACGCGATTATACTCGATGGGATATGTGTGCGGGCAAGTTCCGCGCGCGAAAGTGAAGCGATTTACCGCTGGTATCCGGCGTCGTTGCCAGAGCTTGCGGCAATGTGAGACCATTTGGCGTTTTCCGATCATTTTCGGAGCCCTTCCGCGAGGCGAGACCATAAAGATTATGACGAATTCCTTCTCCCAGCCGTGGATTGGCGCGCGATCCGGTCGCTGCCACCCCTTTGCCCGGCGCGGGAGCTGGAGGGGTCTGGCCGCGGCAAGTTGTGGAGAATCAGTTCTGTCGCCCGCGGAGAGCGGAGAGAGGATGCCGATAGGCATCGAGGAGTCGCATGCTTCACCTTCACGTAATTGACATCGTCATCATCGTAGCCTACCTGCTGAGCACGGTGTTCATAGGCTACTGGGTTTCAAAACGCGCTTCGCAGAGCATGCAGAATTACTTCCTGGGCGGCAATGCCATGCCCTGGTATATGCTGGGCATCTCCAACGCATCGGGAATGTTCGACATCAGCGGCACCATGCTGCTGGTCTCCTGGATGTTCGTCTACGGCCTGAAGAGCGTGTGGATACCCTGGCTCTGGCCCACCTTCAACCAGATATTCCTCATGGTCTACCTTTCCTCATGGCTTCGCCGATCGAACGTAATGACCGGCGCGGAGTGGATCAAGACCCGCTTCGGCACCGGATTGGGCGCGCAGCTCTCGCACGTGATCGTCGTGATCTACGCCTTCGTCAGCATCATCGGATTCTTCACCTATGCGTTCAAGGGCATCGGCAAGTTTGCTCAGACCTACCTGCCATGGCATTTGTCGGCCAATGAATATGCGCTGATTCTGATCGCCATCACCGCCATCTACGTGATCAAGGGCGGCATGATCAGCGTGGTCATCACCGAGGTGGTGCAATTCTGCATCCTCTCCGTCGCCTCCTTTGCCGTAGGCATTATCGCCATGCGCAAGGTGGCCCCTGAGATGCTTCACAGGGTGGTTCCCGCCGGCTGGGACAACATCTTCTTCGGCTGGCATTTGAATCTGGACTGGTCCACGCTGCTCCCGGCCGCCACCGCCAAGATTGCCGACGACAGGTACGAGCTCTTCGGCTTCTTCGTCATGATGCTGCTCTTTAAGGGCATACCGATCTCCGCGGCCGGCCCGGCGCCGAACTACGATATGCAGCGCGTTCTTTCCGCGAAGAATCCGCGCGAAGCCTCCATGATGAGCGCCTGGGTCAACATTGTGCTCACCCCTCCCCGGTACTTCCTTATCATGGGTCTCACGGTGCTGGCGGCGGCCTTCTTCGGGCCCGACCTGCGCGCCATGGGAAGCCATATGGACTTCGAACTGGTGCTGCCGCTGGCATTGGGGCGCTTTGTCCCGATGGGCCTGCTCGGCTTCCTGATCGCCGGCCTGCTGGCCGCCTTTATGTCGAACTTCGCGGCTACGGTCAACGCCGCGCCGCCCTACTTTGTCAATGACATCTACAAGCGCTACATCAATCCCAACGCTTCGCCCAAGACTTATGTGCGGCTGAGTTATCTCGCTTCCTTTACGGTGATCGTGATCGGCGTCATCTTCGGCTGGAACGTAACCTCCGTCAATGAGGTCGTGGTGTGGATTGTCTCCGGCCTTTGGGGAGGGTACACAGCTTCCAACGTCCTCAAATGGTACTGGTGGCGTTTCAACGGCTACGGCTACTTCTGGGGCATGGTCACGGGCATTGCCTCCGCGCTGGCGATGCCCAGAATTGCTCCCCTCTTTCCATTCGTGCAGCACCTGATGGCAACCTACACCATAAACATGGAGGTGGTGATCATCTTCCCGCTGGTGGTGGGCATTTCGCTCATCGGCTGCCTGCTGGGCACGCTGCTCACCAAGCCGGAATCGGATGAGGTGCTCATGGACTTCTACCGCCGGGTGCGGCCGTGGGGCTTCTGGGGACCGGTGCTCAGAAAGGTGCTGGCGGAAGACCCCGGCTTCCAGCGCAACAAGGATTTCTTCCGCGACATGTTCAATATCGCCGTCGGGATTGTGTGGCAGGTTTCCCTGGTGGCGCTGCCCTTGTACATCGTGATTCAGGAGTTCGACCGCGCCGCCATCGCCTTGGGCGTGATTCTGGCAACCTCGCTGATACTCAAACTCACCTGGTATGACCATTTAGCCGTGCGCGAGGTCGAGACCGATAAGGCCGCTTCCGCGAACAGCTAACCAGCTCGACCGGGCTGCTGTATTCCCGAATGGAACCTCAGCCGCCATTTGTTTGCACACGGGAGCATTTCGAAGCCCCTCTACCGCGCAAGAAAGGCCACGTCCCTTGGACCGCCGCTCGGGAACATCGGATACACAAGTCTTGCCAGCCGCTCAGCGGACGGGAGTGTCCGTTGAGCGGACTTCCTACCACGGTTGGCCCGGCTGCTTTCTCATCTCCAACGGCAGCGTGGAAGCCGTCGTCGTGCCCGCCATTGGCCGCGTGATGCAACTGCGGCTGGCGGGCGAGGCGGACGGCGCGTTCTGGGAGAACCGGGCATTGGATGGGCAACTCCACGACGCGGTCTCGAACGACTGGATCAACTTTGGCGGAGACAAGTGCTGGCCCGCTCCGCAGACAGTCTGGACCGGCCAGCAAGGCCGCGACTGGCCACCTCCAGCGGCCTTCGACGCGCGGCCCGCCGAGGCTGTCGCCAGCGAGCGCGGCGTGGTGGTGACCTCGCCCATCGATCCCGGCTTCGGCATCCAGGTTGTCCGCCATGTGGAACTGGACGCCGGGCAGCCCATCATGCGCATCTCAACCGAGTATCGCAAGCTTCTGGGCGGCGCTGTCAGGGTGGGCATCTGGACCGTTACCCAGTTGCAGGAACCCGAGCATATTTGCATCCTCCTCGCCGCAAAATCGAAGTTCGCGGCGGGCTATCTGCGGCTGCTGGCGGCCGAACCCGCGGACTTGAGGATCGACGGACGCCTGCTCTCCTTCGCGCGCCATCCACGCCAGTCCGTGAAGGTGGGCACGGATGGAGGCAGCCTGGCTTGGGTGGGACGGAAGTGCGTGGTCCGGATCGACGCGGAGGTTGGGCCGGGAGAATATCCCGATGGCGGCTGCGTCACCGAGGTCTATACCAACCCCGATCCTCTTAAATATGTGGAACTGGAGACTCTCGGGCCCTTGACGACGATGAATGCCGGCGACCAGATCGAGCAGACCACGGTATACACGGTGATGCCCCGGTCGACGCCGGACTCTGCAGCCGAAGCGCGCAGGGCGTTGAGCTGACGACAGGAGTTGTGTCGCTGACGTTCCGCCTCGCGCGCACTGTGAAGGGCCGAGGAACTTAGTTGCACTTCTAGATTTATCTCATAGATTCAATTATCTTTATTGATTCATAGACCATCGCCTTCCTCTTTCCTTTTGAGAACCAGAAGCGGGCTTCCGGACTGGCCGCGGACGAGGCGCGAAAAAAAGAAAAAATAGGGACTTGACAAAGAACGGTTCATGGGCGTGTAATGTGCCCGACTCTGAAATATGAGTTTTTTGCGATTTTGCTAAAACGTTTGACTTCTACAACTGAAACGTTTGAGTTGAAAATCCCAAAAAGCGGAGAAAGGCGAATTGCCTCTTCCATTCCACGGAGAAGAATCGGACGGCTCCGGCGCTGTGACAGGCGCGGCAAGAGGAACGGAAACAGGGGCTTGACAACCGGCACCTCCTGGGCGTGTAATGTGCGCGACCCTGGAAAACGGGTCTTTTCCTCATATTACTCAATCGGTTTACTGCTTTAGGTAAAGCGATTGAGTTGAAAGATCCCCAAAAGCGTAGAAAAGCAGATTTGCATCTTCCATTTCGTGGAGAAAAACCCGGCTGGTAAGGCACTCGATCTGGGTTCCTGCCGCCTCGGGCTGATAGGCCGGAACCGGGATTGGCCGGGATTCTGAGATGCTTTCCGGGAGGTTTGGATGCATGTGGTTTCCCGCGGCGGAAGCGCTTTTGGGGTCGACTGGTAACACGAGCACGGTGGACTGAAGGATCGCTGGGCAGATCGATGCTCTTGTGAGAGGTTCTTCGGTGCATTTCAACGGGCTTCAGTCCTGACCAACGGGGCAGCGGCTGAGGTACGAGACAAGAAACTGAAACAACTTTGAAAAGGATGGTCACATGAGACAAGCGAGATACAGGTTCTTCCTGCTGCCGTTGCTCTTCGTATTGGCATGCGTGGGAGCATTTGCACAGGCCAACTCCGAGCTCACCGGCATCGTCACGGACCAGACCGGGGCGGGGGTTCCGGGAGCGAGCATCGTGCTCACCGATCCGGCCACTGGCGCGGTTCACTCAACCGTAAGCGGATCCACCGGCCTGTACGACATACCCGGCTTGAACCCCGCCACCTACAACCTGAAGATCACGGCCAAGGGCTTCGAGGCGTACGTCCAGAACGGCATCGTGGTCAACGTTTCCATGACGTTCACCGCCAACGCCAAGCTCACCGTTGGCGCCGAAAGCCAGACGGTTTCGGTCGAGGCCGACGCCCTAACGGTACAGGCCGACACCAACGTGGTCAGCACCCTGATCAACTCGGAGGAGATCACCTCCATCGCCACCGAGAACCGCAACTTTGCGGCTCTGGCTGCTCTTGGCCTGGGCGTCAGTTCTGAACTGCCAGACAACAACTCCCTCGGTGCGTTTGGCGCCAACTTCAGCCTCGAATTCAACGGCCTGCGCGAGGCCCACAACATCTGGCTGATCGACGGCGGCGAGTCGGCTGACCGCGGCGGCGGCGGCGGCACGCAGATTCAGCCTTCGCAGGACGCCATCGCCGAGTTCCAGATGATGACCTCGAACTATCCTCCCGACTACGGCATCTCCTCCGGCGCCACCATCAGCATGTCGCTGAAGTCGGGCACCAACCAATTCCATGGCGGAGCGTGGGAAGAGAATCGCGCCACCGCTTACAACGCCAACTCCTTCTTCAACAAGTACAACGGCGCCACCAATGCCAGGCCGGCAACGCATTACAACGTATACGGCTTCAACGTCGGCGGCCCCATCTACATCCCTCACACTTACAACACCAACAAGAACAAGGGTTTCTTCTTCTTCAACCAGGAGTGGCGCAAGACGTCCGCCGTGGCTTCCAGCAACAACGCCACCCTCGACAAAGCGGATGTTCCGGTTTCTGGCACGGATCTCACCTACGTCGATCCAACGTATGCTGCAGCGCATGGTGCGGCCTTTACATGGTTGCAGGTCCCCAATGTTGCTCCTGGATCGGATTACGCGGTCAACCACCTTGGGGCTCTGACCCCCAACGGTTGCTTCCAGGGAACTAAGTCCTTGGATTCGGTTTCTGGCAAAATGTTGTGCCCAGCCGGACAGAAGATTCCTCATGGACTGTTCGATCCCAACGCGGTTATTTACCTAACGGCAGGCATTCTGCCCGCGCCGAACGTTGGAAGCACGGACTATAACGTCGCCAGCGTCCCGCTCCCGCAAAAGGTGGAAGACACCGTCGTCCGCGGCGATTACAACTTCAACGATAAGTGGGCGCTCCTGGTTCACTACATCGGAGATCATCAGAATCAGAACTACGGCAATCCGGAACTTGGCTGGTGCGGATGCAATTACAACACCCTGACCAGCATTCTCGCCTCGCCGGCCCATAGCGCTACCGCCAAGTTGACCGGCGCCATCAAGTCCAACCTGCTGCTGGAAGTCAGCATGAACTATGACGGCAACGGGGCCGACATCGTGCCCAGCGCGAACACCTTCCTGCCCTCGACCTGGACGGTTTCTCCGGTTGTGTCGGCTTATACCATCACCCGGAAGACCTGGCCCGGCATGGGTTGGGGCAGCACCCTGGGCGGAGGAAAATCGGAAGACACAGCCACCGAACCCTATCACAATGCGGCCCAGGACTATTCTCCCAAGGTGGACGTCTCCTACACCAAGGGCAAGCATCAACTCAAGTTCGGCTTCAGCTACAACCGCTATACCAAGAACCAGATGCTCTACGGCGATTCGCAGGGCTACTACAACTGGGGCCAGTTGTCGGGCGACACGCTCATGGATACTCTTTTGGGCCTGCCCAGCAGCTACAGCCAGAATCAGTCCGCGCCGATTCGCCACTACGCCAACCAGACTCCTTCGGTTTACGCCATGGACAACTGGCACGTGACCCCGCGCCTCACCCTGCAGCTCGGCCTCCGTTACGACGCCCTGCCGCACGCCTGGGAGCGCGATAACCTCCTTGGCAACTTCAATCCGGCTACTTACCAGACGGGCGCGGCCGCTGCTCCGGTGTGGAACGCCGACGGCACCATCAGTTCGCACAGCCCGACTCTGTACACCTTCGGCGGTATCCCCGCGTACGTCAACGGCACCAACCTTGCCGGCGTTAACGGCTACCCGCGTGGCGTGGTCACCAACGACTACAAAACCTGGCAACCCCGCTTCGGCTTCTCCGAGGATCTCTTCGGAAACGGCAGGACCATTCTCCGCGGCGGCTTTGGAACCTTCTATGAGCGCATGCAGGGCAACGACATCTTCGGCGTCGCCACCAGCGCGCCCTTCGATCCTTCGCTCAGCCTCAGCAACCCCTACTTCAGCACCCCTGGGAAGAACTGGAGCACCGGCAATGTGATCGCGCCGACGTCCCTGATCTTTGCGGGCTCCGGCGATAGCCTTGCCCAGACCTACAAAGCTCCCGGCGTGGCCATGTTCAGCCTCGGCGTGCAGCGCGAAGTAACGCGTTCGGTCATTTGGGTTGTCCAGTACGTTGGCAACTTGCAATGGCATCAGAACATTGTCAACAACTCGCTCAACGGTTTGCCGACCAACATTGGCCTGGTGAATATTGCCAGCGGAGCGTCGGCAGCCGCCTGCGCAACTCCTTCGGCAACCTGCGTTGACGCCCGCCAGGTAGCTGGTGACGGCGGCGGTCATTTCGGTTCAGACCTCGCGACATCTTTCGCTAACATCGCGGGCGAGAACGCCTACCGTCAATACCCGGGCTACGCGGGCATCACCCAGGATGAGAACGTCGCCACCGGCGATTACAACGGCCTCCAGTCGGCTGTTCGTATCCAGAACCGCTGGGGCCTGAGCGGCGAGGTCGATTACACATACTCGCATCAAATCGACATCCAGTCTCAGGATCGCAATGAAATCGACAACCCCTGGTATATCAAGTATGACAAGGGTTCGGGTTCATACGATCGCCGTCAAATCCTCAACGCCGACTACGTCTACAACCTGCCCATCTTCAACAAGAGCCAGGGACTGGTCAAGTCCATCGCCGGCGGATGGCAGATTGCGGGAACCTTTGTCAAAGAGACCGGCATCCCTCAGGAGATCAACATAAGCGCAGCTTATGATCCGGTCGGCTTGGGCGGCGGTTACAATGCCCATCCAAGTATGACCCCCGGCGGCAAGCTGAACTACCCCAAGAAGGTGACCCAATGGTTCGACGCAAGCCGGATCAATAACAACGTGACGCCCGTCTGGGCGGGCGGAACGAACCTGGGCTTCGGCAACTGGGGCAAGGACGCGCTGGTATTGCCCGGCCGCTTTAACCTCACCACGTCTCTCTACAAGTCCTTCCAAATCCACGAGCAAGTCAATTTCCAGCTCAAGTTCGAGTCGTTCAACACGCTGAACCACACCGAATTCAACGCTGTCAGCACCTCTGGCGGCAATGCAGGTGCGCTTACGGGAACCCAAGATCCACGCAATCTGCAACTGGCGGGCAAGTTCACGTTCTAACTTCAATCCACAACCGGGGCGCGGCGGCAATACCTGCCGCGCCCTCTTCTCATTCGGAAGTCTCTGAACAATTCCACCTCCTCATCTGCTGTCAAGGGCGCGGCCCCGACGCCGTTCAAGCTTCCAATGGGCTTTCGACGGTGCGCAAGACCGGCTCAGGCGCGGTAACCGCCAAAGAAGTGGCCGATGGAAAACTCCATCTTCAGGCGCCCGGCGATTCGATAGCCATTTTTCGCCGGAGAGTGTTACAACAGGAATATATGGTCAAGCGAATCAGATCAGGGCCCAGGCCGCTGCCGGGACAGCCCATCAGCCTGCGTACGCTCGGCGAGTATCTGAACCTGTCGCCGGCCACCATCTCGCTGGTGCTGAACAACGCTCCCGGGGTGCGCTCGATTCCCCAGGAGACCAGGGACCGGGTCACCAGGGCGGCGGCGAAATTCGACTATCGGCCCAGCTTCTACGCGCGGTCGCTGCGCAAGCGCCAAACCTTCTCCATAGGCGTGCTGGTGCCGGATCTGAACGACCACTATGTCGCGCCGGTGCTGGCAGGCGTCGAGGAGTTCCTAATCGAGGAAGGATACTTCTATCTGACCGCAAGCCATCGCCGCAAGCCGGACCTGATCGAGGAGTATCCGCGCCTGCTGATGGACCGCTCCGTCGAAGGGTTCGTCCTGATCGACACGGTGCTGGACCACAGTATGAAGCTGCCGGCGGTGGCTGTGGCGGGTCATCGCAAGATCGAGGGAGTGACCAACGTGGTGCTCGATCAGCGTCGGGCGGCGGAGCTTACTCTGCGGCATCTATACGATTTGGGGCATCGCAAAATCGCATTCATGCGCGGCGGCAGCCACAGCTCCGATGCCGACGAGCGCTGGGAATGCCTGATGAATGTAGCAGCGGAGATGAAGCTGGAGGTCTTGCCCAAATTGACCGTGCAAGTGAAGTTGCGGGTTTCCACCCCCGAACTGGGCTTTGGACCGGCCAATGAACTGCTCGAACGCGGCGGTGATTTCACGGCCATTGTCTGCTACAACGACGAGGCCGCCATCGGAGCGATTCGCGCCTGCATGAATCACGGCCTGCGCGTGCCCCAGGACGTCTCCGTGGTGGGCTTCGACGACATTCAGAGCGCGGCCTTCCACAACCCCACCCTGACCACCATCCGTCAGCCGCTCAATCAAATGGGAATGGTGGCCGCCCGCATCCTCTTGCAGCGAATTCGCGGCCAGGAGGCCTTTCAGGATACGGTGCCGATCCTGCCCGAACTGGTGATTCGCGAGTCGACCTGCCCGCCCAACCCCGAACGCGCACGCTCTGAGCGGGGCTAAGGCCAGCCCGGCGCGGATTTGCCCCGAGGCAGCATTCAGGCAAAGGAGTTGCTCAGCGAGCGCAGATCGGCGACTGCGGGTTTACCTGCGTCGAGCAGGGATTTGCCGGCCAAGGGAGATTCGCTCCCCTCGCCCGGACCGGCCTCCAGGAAGGCGTCGAAGAGGACGGCATAAAGAGCCTGCCGGCCCGTCAGCTTGCGGTTGCGCGCGCGGAGAAAATCGAAGCGGAATGGAGACGACGGTTCCAGGCTGGCCAGAAACGCCGGAGAAAAGAACTGCTGCGCGTTGGCCACCGCCATCAGGATGATCGACCGCCAGCTCATGCGCAGCAGATCCTTGAGCAGCGGAGTGCCGTGGGGCAGGCGGTCCATGCGGTCCGCAACCTGTTGGCTGAAGTTGAGGAGTTGCAGGACGAGGCTGTCGAGAGGCTCGCCCCGAGCGGCTGCGCGGGTAAAAAGCGTGACCGATCCACGGCCGAGATCCTCGCCCCCGTCCTGCAGATCGTCTCCCAGTTGCAGCAAGACTCCCCAATCGATGGAGAACCGGCTTTCTTCCAGAGAAAGCCGCTGCTGCAACAGACAGGCATTGGCGAGGACAGAGGTTCCGCCTTTCGTGCAACTGATGCGCTCCAGCTCGGAGTTATCGAGCGAGTTATAGGATGAGTTATTGAGCAAGTTATTGCGGCGGCCGCCGTTGCCGAGTTGCGCGATACTCCCCTCCTGGGCGCGATGGATGGCCAGCAGGCAGTCGAAGACCTGCGGGTAAAGCGAGCGCGGGTATTGCTCTTCGATCAGCTGAACCATGGCCCACACGGCCGCTTCGCGCGCGGTGCAAGCGGAAGGCCCGAGCCCGCAAAGCCGCTGGCGGAAGCGCTCGCTGAAGCGCAGCTTATCCACGGTGGATAACCCCGGATGGTCGAGACAGTTGTCGCTGTAGGGGTAGAGAAGACTGTACGCAAATATGGATGGGGTTAGCTCCATAGGCTGGCCAAGCAGCGCCTGCAAGCCGCAAGCGGTCCAGGCATTGCGGCAGGCCTGAATGATATCGGCAACGCTCAGGGCCGGGTCGAAGCCGCGCGCCCATCGGGCAAGCTGCGCGCCCACGGGCAAGAAGCTGCCGGTGAGCAGTTCCACCGCTTCGGGTTCGAGATCGAGCGCGATGGAGGCAAAGCGCGGGAACGCCTCCACGATGCGCCGCTGGGCGAGAAGGCGTCCAGATGGGTTGCGAAGAGCCGTGCGCGCCTCTCGCTCGACGGCGCGCAGGGCCTGGTCGTAGGCTCTCTCGCGCTTGCGCTGCTCGTCCCGGCTGTAACGCGGACCGGCTGGGAGGAGGCGCCCAGCGCAGCCATTCCACGATTCAGCGGTAAGCGCAACCTGCACCTCAATCCACGACCAACTGTAGCGATGTTCCATGCTGCCGAGGATTACGAAAAGCCGCGCCGAAGGGTTCCATCCGAGGCTTTGAGAACTGCGGGCTCGGTCGCGCCTTGATTGCGGGCGGGGGGAAAACCCTGCGCTTGGTCTGATAATTCTCTATGGACCTGCCGTGGGAGGAGTTGACCGCATGAAGTTGGACTACTTCGTGGTAGATGTTTTCACCGAGACGGCGCTGGCGGGCAATCCGCTGGCGGTGGTGATGAACACAACGGGCCTCGCGGCCGAGCGGATGCAGGCTATTGCGCGGGAGTTCAACCTCTCCGAAACGTCGTTTGTCGAGCGCAGACAGGCTGCTGTGGAGCGGGCCGAGGGAGTTCGGGTGCGCATCTTCACCACCCAGGAGGAGCTTCCTTTTGCCGGTCACCCCACGCTGGGGACAGCCAGCGTGCTCAAGCTCGTCGCACCCGAGACGGTGCATTCAAGCGTCGTGACTCTGGCGCTCAACGTGGGCCCGGTTCCGGTGCGGTTTGATGGAAAGAGTCTGTTCGGCGAGATGACGCAGCGCGACCCGGAGTTTGGCGCCGAGTTGGACCGGGCGGAAGTGGCCCGGCTGACCGGGCTCTCCCCGGAAGATCTGGACCCGCGGTTGCCGCCGCAGATCGTCTCTACCGGAACGGCGTTCGCCGTTGTGCCATTGCGCTCCGAGGAGCCATTGGCGCGGCTCAAGGTGAACCGGCAGGAGGCTTTTGAGTGGCTGCGCCAACGCGGCGCGCGCAGGTTCTATGTGCTGGGGCCAACCGGAGAGCGGGAGCCGGCGTGGCGGGCTCGCATGCAATTCAACGGCGGCGAAGATCCGGCCACGGGATCGGCGGCGGGGTGCGCCATCGCTTACCTGGTTTGCCGGGGAGCGGTGGCGCCGGGCGAACGCATCACTCTCAGCCAGGGTGTGGAGATCGGCAGGCCGAGCAAACTCTACCTATCCGCACGCATCCAAAGCGGGTCTGCAAAGGGGCTATCGGGAGGGATCACCGATGTGCGCGTGGCGGGCAGCACCGTTCTTGTGGCAAAAGGACAGCTTTTCCTGCCGTGATGCACATGCTTTCAACAGGTATTCATCATTGCAAGTGGCCCACTGTGTTACGCCTAGCCATTTGTTGCTTGTTTCATGGGGATTTTCACATTAAACTTCGCTTACCTTTCCCTCTTCCCAAGCGCTGCAAAGGGTCGTAACCTTGGCTTTCATTGAATCAACTTAACCGGCGCCCATGCCGGACTTGACCCCAGGTCTTAACCACCAGCCGATCGCTAGCGTAAGTTTAGCCTCCTGGGTAATCGAATGCCGAGTGCTGTCTTGCGGGAACGCCGCGGCCCCAAAGCTGCCGACGTTTCACGCAAGGCCGCTCGGACGCAAGATCAACCAAGGAAGTGGCACTCTCGTCAGCGATCGTCGGCCTTGGAAAACATTCGCGCCAGCCAGCCGCAAGAGCGGGCAAGGGCGAAGTGTTGCCCAGCGGGCGGGCAACAAAAACGAACCGAAGATTCAACCAAGGAGCAAACCCCAAGATCATGAGACCGAAGAAGATTATTCTCTGCGTAGACGACAATGAACAAGAGCTTTCCGTACTCAAGTTCATGCTGGCGACCAACGGATACAGGGTGGTTTCAGCCTTGACGGGCCAGGAGGCGATCGGCATTTTCGCCGAGATTCAAGTGGATCTGGTGCTGGCCGACTATGCGATGCCGCAGATGAACGGCAATCAATTGATCGACCGGCTGAAGCAGATCGCGCCCCATATCCCCATGATCCTGTTGGGCGATCCGCAGCGGATGGGCGGCGAGATGCACGCGGCCGACGCGCTGCTGGCCAAGAAGACCTGCTCGTCGCACGAACTGCTGGAGCGGATCAAGGTAATGAGCGCACGCAAGCGCGGCCCGCGCAAAGGCACGGTGCGGACGGTGCATACAGTGGAGTTGGCGGTGGCGTCGTAAAACAGGGGTCAGAGATCAGGGAATAGGGAATAGGCAGCGCCCTGTTGAAGCGACGGATTGGGGCTCAGAGGCCGGGATTCCGCAACTGCTCCATTCGATTACTGACGACCAGACCTGGTCCCTATTCCCTACTCCCTGGTCCCTGCCTCTACTCCACCTTGAGGCTTGTCTCCGCCGTGGCCAGCGAGCTTCCGCCGGCCCAGATCGTGTAAGTCGTGGGTTCCACGGTCCGCTGGATATCGGCGTTGTAGAAGTTCAGCTCGTCGAAGCCCAGCGGAAACTCCACGTGTTTCCGCTCGCCGGGAGCCAGCGCAACGCGCGCAAAGCCTTTCAGTTCGCGCACCGGCTGGCTGACGCTGGCCGCCGTATTGCGGATGTAAAGCTGAACCACTTCGGTTCCTGCCACGCTTCCGGTGTTCATCACGTCCACGCCAACTTTGGTTACAGGTTCATTCCGCGATGCCAGAATCTCGCGAGCCGGAACCTCCGCGCGGCTGAGGGTGGGCTGCGAGTAGCTGAAACGCGTGTAACTCAGTCCCCATCCGAAGGGGTAGAGCGCCGAATTCTCCTCATCCACATAGCGAGACACGTACTTCTCGAGTCCGTTCAGCGGCATGTGTTTCAAGTCGCCGCGCGCCGGCCTGCCGGTGGGAAGCTGAGCATAGTACAGCGGCTCCTGGCCAACGGACTGGGGGAAACTGGCCGGCAGCTTGCCCGAGGGGTTCACGTCGCCGAAGAGCACATCGGCAAGGGCGTGGCCGGCCTCGATGCCGGGGCTCCAGCCCTCAAGGATTGCCGGCACGTGAGCGGCGGCCCACTTCAATTCCAGCGGCCGGCCGGCCAGCACCACTAGGATCACCGGCTTGCCGGTAGCCGCGACGGCCTCAAGGAGTTGTTCCTGCGCGCCGGTAAAGCCCAGTGTCGCGCGGCTCGCGGCCTCGCCTTCCATCCAGCCGGTGGGCTCTCCCAGGGCCAGGATCGCCACATCGGCCTTGCTGGCCGTCTCCACCGCCTCGGCGATGGTCCTCGCGTCGTTGGGGACCGGAAGAGGCGCATCGGCGGCCTGACCATTCATGCGCTGGAGCGCAATCGCGTCCTCGCCAGCGAGCAGACCGCAGCCCTGGGCATAGAGCAGCCTGGCGCCCAGCCGCTCCGCGAGCGCCGTCTTCAGCGTGACGACAAACTTGGGGTCGCCGGTAACGTTCCACGCGCCCAGCATCTCGCCCTGGTTGTCGGCCATGGGGCCGATAAGCGCCACCTTCCTGGCCTTGGCAGTAAGCGGCAGCAGGGTTCCCACGCCCTCGACCGGGTCGTTCTTCAGCAGCACAAAGGTCTCGCCGGCCAACTTGCGGGCCGTGGCGCGGCGCTCCGGCGTGGCGTCGTAAGCGGGGCCGGCCTCGGTATAGGGATGCTCAAAGAGGCCGAGCGCAAACTTGACGCGCAGGATGCGGCGGACGGCCTCATCGACGACGCTCTCGGGAATCTTGCCCTCGCGCACTTGTGGGGCAATGACGGTTCCGTAGAGGCCGCCCACCATATCCATATCCACGCCGGCCTCCAAAGCCTTGCGGGCCACAGTCGAGTCGTCGGCACCGATGGAGTGATCGCGCAATTCGGGAATAGCCTGCCAGTCGGAGACGACAAGGCCGTCGAATCCCCACTCCTTGCGCAGAATCTGGGTCAGGATGAAGGGATTGGCACTCGCCGGGACGCCGTTGATGGTGTTGAAAGAACTCATTAGTGTGGCCGCGCCGGCCTCCACCGCGGCGCGATATGGCTCCAGGTAAACCTGGCGCAGCAGGATCTCGCTCATATCCACGGCGTTGTAGTCGCGGCCGGCGATGGGCGCGCCGTAGGCGGCGAAGTGCTTGACGCTCACAGCCACCGAGTCGGGCTTGGAGAGATCGCCCTGCTGGTAGCCCTTCACCCAGGCGCGGGCCATCGCCGAACCCAGGTAGGGATCTTCGCCGGCCGATTCGGCGATCCGTCCCCAGCGCGGGTCGCGGGCAATATCGACCATAGGCGAGAAGACCCATGTCAGGCCGTCGGCGCGGGCTTCTGAAGCGCCGAAGCGCGCCACTGTTTCAGCCGCCTCAGGATCCCAGGTTGCCGCCAGCGCCAGAGGCACGGGGAAGATGGTGCGGTGGCCGTGAATCACGTCGCGCGCAAAGAGGATGGGAATGTGCAGCCGCGACTTCTCCACGGCGATGCGCTGGAAGCGGTTGGTGGCTTCGGCGCCCACCACGCCCTGCAACGAGCCCACCTGGCCCTTGGCCACCATCTCTTCGTAATTGAGGTTGGAGGAGCCCGGCCCGGTGGCGTATTCGACCGTGTACTGCGACAGTTGCCCCACCTTCTCGTCGAGCGTCATCTTTTTCAAGAGCGCCTCGACGCGGGCGTTCAATTCCTTCGACGCCAGTTGGGCATTGGGAACGGGCCTGGTCTGGGCCGCGGCCGGAAGCCAGCCGAAAGAAGCGACCGCCAGCAGCGAAAGCGGTATCCGGAGAGAGCGAACAAAAGATGTTGTCATGGCTTGGTTAGGATAAACGGTTCATGTCCCGCGGGTCAGGCGGGTCCGAACCGGGACCATCGCGGCAGGACAGCACTGAAGATAATGGGCGCGCGGCAAGGCGAATCTCCGGCGCAACCTCGTTTTGGAGCAGTTCCGATTCGATCATCCCGCCGGCCCGTTCGCGCAGGATAGACCCCCACCAAGCTAGAATAGGGGCAAGCGAATGATTGAAACCTCTCCAGCGGCTGCTCCCCAGGCCAACCGCCAAGCGCGGGCGCCGGAGTTGCGGGCGGAGGGTGAGGAGCAGGCTCGCACACAACCCAGCCAAGCCTCGATCATTCAAGTCAGCGGCCTGGAAAAGACTTACCAGACCGCCCGCGGCGCGCTCCGCCTCTTCCACGGCCTCGACCTCCAGGTGGAAACCGGCGAGATGGTGGCCATCGTGGGCCAGTCCGGGGCTGGAAAAAGCACGCTCTTGCATATTCTGGGCGCTCTTGATGCACCCTCCGCGGGAACGGTGTACTGCGCCTCAACCGGCCTGGCGAGTCTCTCCCCACGCCAAGCCGCGGCCTTTCGCAACCGGGAGATCGGGTACGTCTGGCAGTTCCATTACCTGCTGCCGGAGTTTACGGCGCTGGAGAACGTGGCCATGCCGCTGCTCGCACGCGGTACGCCGAAGCGTGAGGCCTTTGCAGTGGCCGCAAACTGGCTCCGGGAGGTTGGCTTGGAGGATCGCGCCGACCACCGCCCCGGCGAACTGTCAGGCGGCGAGCAGCAGCGCGTGGCGCTGGCCCGCGCGCTGGTCAACAACCCTCGGCTGCTGCTGGCCGACGAACCCACCGGCGACCTGGACGAGACCACCGCCGGCCGCGTCTTCGACCTGATCGAGCGTCTGCACCAGAACCACGGCCTCACCTCGATTCTGGTAACGCACAACCTGGATCTCGCCGCTCGCTGCACGCGGGCTTTGCGCCTGGAAAGCGGGCGGCTTTCCCCTTTGGCAACTGTTCAGCGGGTGGGATTGCCGACCGGAGACCTTTGACGGAAAATGCACCGTTTCGGCGATTTCTGAGTCTTATTCAGTAAGCAATCCGCGCCGGGTTGCAATGACAAGTTTGCCGGGGCAGGATGGAAGTCTCAGGGCGGCGTCGGCACCGTGGGATTCGGGCACGAATCGGGCAAGAATTGCTTTGGCGCAACGGAAGGAGCCGCGCAAGGGGCGAAAGTTGTATTCCCCAAGCAGCCCTCGGGCGGCGAAACTGTACGCAGAGGCACGCGCGTCTTGGGCTGAGGCCGGGGATAAACCGAGAGGCCAATTCAGCCGATAGCCTGCAACAGGACCGGAACACGGGGAGGACATCATGTTCGAACGCTATACGGAGAAGGCACGGCGCGTGATCTTCTTTGCGCGGTATGAGGCCAGCCAGTTCGGTTCGCCCTATATCGAGACCGAGCACCTGCTGCTCGGCCTGCTGCGCGAGGACAAAGCGTTGACAAACCGCTTCCTGCGCTCGCATGCCTCAGTGGAGTCGATCCGCAAGCAGATCGAGGCGCACACCACCATCCGCGAGAAGGTCTCCACCAGCGTGGACCTGCCGCTTTCGAACGAGTGCAAGCGGGTGCTGGCCTATGCGGCGGAGGAAGCTGAGCGGCTGGGCCACAAGCACATCGGCACCGAGCACCTGCTGCTGGGCCTGCTGCGCGAAGAGAAATGCTTCGCCTCCGAGATTCTGCAGGAGCGCGGCCTGAAGCTGGCGCAGATTCGCGACGAACTGGCTCGCGTCACCCAGGAAAAGGTTCCGCCGCAGCCGCGCCAGCGCGAGTCAAGCTTATTGGCCGAGTTCAGCCGCGACCTGACCCAGGCGGCCACGGACGGGCAACTCGATCCGCTTGTCGGCCGCGAAGGCGAGTTGGAGCGCGTGGTGCAGATTCTCTGCCGCCGCACCAAGAACAATCCCGTTCTCATCGGCGAACCTGGTGTGGGCAAAACCGCCATCGTCGAGGGCCTTGCCCAGCGCATCGCCGACGGGGAGGTTCCCAGCTTCCTGGCGGACAAGCGCGTGCTCGGCCTCGACCTTTCCCTCATCGTGGCCGGCACAAAGTACCGCGGCCAGTTCGAGGAGCGCCTCAAGACCATCATGAAAGAGTTGATGGAAAACCAGAACTCCATCGTCTTCATCGACGAGTTGCACACCCTGGTCGGTGCGGGCTCGGCTGAGGGCTCGCTCGACGCGGCCAACATCCTCAAGCCGGCGCTATCCCGCGGAGAGATTCAGTGCATCGGCGCCACCACCCCCGGCGAGTACCGCAAGTCCATTGAGAAGGATCGCTCGCTGGAGCGCCGCTTCCAGGCCGTCAAGGTTCCTCCGCCCAACGAGGCCGACGCTATCAAGATCATCCACGGCATCAAGGATCGTTACGAGAAGTTCCACGCCGTCAGCTATACGGATGCCGCCGTCGAGTTCGCCGTCTCGCACTCCAACCGCTATATCCCCGACCGGTTCCTGCCCGACAAGGCCATCGACCTCATCGATGAAGCCGGCGCGCGCGTCAAGCTACGCCAGACCTCGCTGCCCGAGGAGATCACCGAGGTCCAGAAGCGCATCAAGTTCATCGTGCATCGCATGGACGCGGCCATCGCCAACCATGAGTTCGAGAAGGCGCGCTTCTACTCCGACGAGGAGCGCAAGGAGCGCGAGAACCTGCGCGCTCTGCGCGACAAGTATCACCTCGACGACTCCGCCGCCGGTATCGTCGGCCGCGAAGACATTGAAGACGTGGTCAGCCGCTGGACTGGCGTCCCCGTCACCAGCATCAAGGAAGAAGAAACGCAGAAGCTGCTGCGCGTTGAAGAAGAGTTGCACAGGCGCGTCATCTCGCAGGAGAAGGCCATCAGCGCCCTGGCGCGCGCCATCCGCCGTTCCCGCGCCGGCCTCAAGTCTCCCGCGCGGCCCATTGGCAGCTTCCTCTTCCTCGGCCCCACCGGCGTCGGAAAGACCGAGATGGCCCGCACTTTGGCCAACTTCCTCTTCGGCTCCGACAAGGCCCTTATCCGCTTCGATATGTCGGAGTTCATGGAGAAGCACTCCGTCTCCAAGCTCATCGGTTCGCCTCCGGGCTACGTGGGCTACGAGGAGGGCGGCCAGCTCACCGAGCGCGTCAAGCGCTCGCCATACTCCGTCGTCCTGCTCGACGAGATCGAGAAGGCCCACCCCGATGTCTTCAACATTTTGCTCCAGGTCTTTGAGGACGGCCAGTTGACCGACGGCCTGGGCAACACCGTCGACTTCAAGAACGTCATCCTCATCATGACTTCGAACATCGGCGCCCGCCACCTGATGAAGAAGCAAGGCCTCGGCTTCCAGAGCGACCGCGAAGACATGGTCAACGACAAGGTCGAGGAGCTGGTCAAGCAGGAGGTGAAGAAGACCTTCAACCCCGAGTTCCTCAACCGCCTCGACGAGGTCATCCTCTTCCAGTCGCTCAACGACGCCGACCTCATCCAGATCGTCGAGCTGCTGGTCCAGCAGCTCAACGCCAATCTGGCCCAGAAGGCGATCACCATTTCCGTCACCGAGGAAGCCAAGAGGTGGATCCTCGACAAGACCCTCGTCGACCGCAGCTATGGCGCCCGCCCCTTGCGCCGTGCCCTGCAGCGCTACGTCGAAGACCCTCTGTCCGAAGCCCTGATCGCCGGCAACATCTCCGCGCGCCCAGCCTTCCTCGAGGTCTATCTCGACGCCAACCAGCTCTTCTACCGCCCGGTAAGCGCCGACGAGGCCCTCGCCGACGAAAAGCCCGCCGGCGTCCTCCTGTTCAGCAACTGAGTCGACGCCCACCCCAGACGCAAGCGCCCCCGGCCAACCCGCCGGGGGCGCTTGCTGTTTTACTGTTCACGCTCTATTGATGCATCCCCCAATCCCGCCGTTGCTATCATCCAATCATGAAATTGCGGCTGCACCTCTCGATTGCTTTGCTTGCCTCCTTCATCACCCTCCTCCTGGCCATTTTTCCGCCAGCTTCGGCGCAGGCCCAAGCCTACTCAGGCCGCCCCAAGCTGATCGTGATCGTGGTCATCGACCAGTTTCGCGGCGACTACCTTAACCGCGACCGCGCCGAGTTCAAGGGCCGCGGCTTCCGGCTGTTCACCGAAGAAGGCGCATGGTTCACCGATTGCTACTTCGACTACGCCAACACCAAGACCGCGCCCGGCCATGCGACCATCGGGACCGGCGCATACACCGACGGCCATGGCATCGAGGCCAACGACTTCTGGGACGCCTCGCGCTCCTGGGACCACAAGGTGAGTTCGGTGGAGGACGAGCGCTACCAACTGGTCGATCTGCCGCCGGCATCCATCCCCGCCAATCAGCCCGGCGCGCCGGATACCGCGCTCAAATACGTCATCGGCGCCTCGCCGCGCAACCTGCGCGCCACCACACTGGGCGATGAGCTTCGCCTGGCCACCAACGGCCGCTCGCGCGTTTACGGCATCTCGCTCAAGGACCGCGCCGCGATTCTGCCCGCCGGCCAGTCCGCCAACGGAGCCTTCTGGATCGATAACTCCAGCGGCCAGTTCACCACCTCAACCTATTACATGGAACACCTACCGGAGTGGGCGCGTGCCTTCAATACCAGCGGCCGCGCGGCCGAGGCTGCCCGCGAGGCCATGGTCGAGGGAACCACGCAGTTCTTCGACCTGGTGGGCAGAACGCCGGCCGCCAACCGCTATGAGCTGGATTTTGCCAGGGCGCTCATCACGGGCGAAAAGCTCGGCCAGAACGGCGTCACCGATCTGGTCGTCGTTTCGCTATCGGCCAACGACATTCAGGGCCATCAGTTAGGCCCCGACTCGGACTCCGAGGAGCAGATGATCCTCAGCCTGGATCACGACCTGGACGGCTTCAATACCTGGCTTGACCGGACCATCGGCCTCCAGAACGTCTGGTTGGCGCTTTCGGCCGACCATGGCATTCCGCCCATCCCCGCCGACGCCGCCAAATTGGGCATCGACTCGGCGGTCGTGGATCTCGACAAGCTCTACGCAAGGCTTAATACGGAACTGAACGCCCGCTACTCGCCCGGCAAGCAACTGCAATACATCCTGCCCGGTCCCGATCTGCCCTACATCGTGCTCGACCGCCGCGCATTCGAGAAGGCCAAAGTGGACGAAAAAGCCGCCGAAGAGGCAGTTTCCGCGCTGCTGACCGAGGCCATCGCCGCCCCGGCTCCGCAAGCTCCCAAGAATACCGAGCCCGTCCCGCCCGCGCAGCATCGCCTTCCGCCCGCGCCCCAGGTGGCAGGAGTCTATACGCGCCTGGAACTGGCCCATGGCGAGTTGCCGCCCTCCGAGTGGGGCCGGCTGCTGGCCCACAGCTACGCCGATCACGGCAACTGGTACGTGATGCTGGTTCTCGGTGCCTATCAGATGGAGGATCTCCACGGCTCGACCGGAACCACCCACTTCAGCCCCTGGTCCTATGACCGCCATGTGCCGCTGGCCTTCTACGGCGCGCCCTTTGCCCCTGGCGAGTATCATGGAAGAGTAGCCCCAGTGGATATGGCGGCCACGCTGGCTTCGCTTGCGGGCATCAATCAGCCGTCGGCGGCAGTGGGCCGCGTGCTCACCGAGGCCATCAAGCCAATCCGCCCGGCCGGCGCGCAATAGGGATCTCATCGTCAAGACGGTTAGGTCTCCAGGCTCAGACCGGCGGCGCGGAAACCGACAACCGATCTCCGATCCCTAATCGCTGATCCCTGATCGCTGATCCCTGTAAAAGGAAGATTGCCGCACGTGAAACCCGACATGAGAGTCTCGCTGGCCGGCCTGGAACTGGTCAACCCGGTCATCGCCGCCAGCGGCACCTTCGGCTATGGCATCGAATTTGAGGAGATTGTGTCGCTGGAGCGCATCGGCGGCTTCGTCACCAAGGGCATCTCGCTGGAACCGATGCCCGGCAACTCCGCCCCGCGCATTGTGCAAACCGCCTCCGGCATGATCAACGCCATCGGGTTGCAGAACGTGGGCGTCCAGGACTTCGTCGCCCGCAAGCTACCTCCGCTCAAGCGCTATCCCCTCTGCAAGGTCATCGTCAATGTCTTCGGCTCCACGGTGGGCGAGTATCTCGGCGTCATCGAGCACCTCAATCAGGCCGAAGGCATCGCCGCGTACGAGCTGAACGTCTCTTGCCCCAACGTTCACGCCGGCGGCATGGCCTTCGGCTCCGATCCCAGCTCGCTCGAGTACCTGGTCGGCAAGGCCAAGGCCGCCTCGAAGCGGCCGCTCATCGTCAAGCTTTCGCCCAACGTGACCTCGATTTCTCACATGGCCAAGATCGCCGCCCACGCCGGAGCCGATGCCATAAGCCTGACTAATACCTTCCTGGCCATCTCCATCGACGCCGAGACCCGCAAGCCGCGCCTGGCCAACGTCACCGGCGGCCTCTCCGGCCCAGCCATCAAGCCCATCGCCCTGCGCATGGTTTACGAGGTGGCGCGCGCCGTCAAGATTCCCATCCTCGGCATGGGCGGCATCGTCACCCCGGAAGACGCCGTCGAGTTTCTGCTCGCCGGCGCTACTGCCGTTCAGGTGGGCACGGCCAGCTTCGCCGACCCGCGAGCCTGCGAACGGCTGGCGCACGGCCTGGAATCCTGGTGCCGCGGCCACGGAGTCGAAAAGGTCTCCAGCCTGACCGGCGCGCTCGAACTTCCCCAAGCGTGATGTGGAGATAACTTGGAAGACCTCTGCCGGTCTTCGTTCCTAGAGATTTGATGCTCCGGCTCCTCACCGGCGCAGCTTCCCAATGGACAATGCCGGGGTGTATAAGGTACTTGCCATCTCGCCTGTGCACATTCCCGTTGCGGCGCAAAATCGCTCACGCAAACCGGCGGGCGAATTCGCTTGACTTTGACTCGGTCTGAAGGAGAAATCCCGCAATGCATTTCCGCACAATCGCCGCATTCGCTCTCATCGCTCTTCCTTTTTCCTCGATCGCGCAAACCGCGCCTGGGGGCCCGACGCCGCCGCGAAGCTGGGTGGACAAGGATACCGGACACCGCGTCTGGCGGCTCAGCGACGAGCCCAACTCCGGGGGATTCTATTTCAACGTGAATGCGTTCACTCCGGACGGGAAGCAGATGGTCTACACCGCGCCGGACGGCATTCATGTGCTGGACCTGGCGACGCGCGCGACCAAGCTGCTGGTGCCCAATCCGCCCCGCACTGAGAGCATGAGCGAAGCCGGCCCGCGAGGGTTCATGCCCGGCATGGTCCACGCGCTGGTGGTGGGGCACAAGACCAACAGCGTCTTCTTCACGAAGACCGACCCGGCGACGGGCGTGACCGCGGTCTACAAGGCAGACACCAACACCGGCGCAATTCGCAAGCTGGTCGATCTGCCGGCGAAACGGAACGTCGTCAGCGTCAACGCCGACGAGACGCTGGCCGCTGGAACCTATATTGTGGGCGACGCGGCGGGCAAGGAGTACGGCTCCAACATGCCCGCCCCAGCGCGCCCGGCCGGCTCCGGTGACAACCGCGTGGCCGGCGAAGACCAGGGACCGCATTTTCAGCCGACTAATAAAGGCGAGATGATGGAGCGCCGGCTGGCGGCGCGGCTGCCCCTGGTGCTGTTCACCATTCGCCTGGAGCCGGGGCCGAACGGCCAGAAGCCGGGAGCCATCAGGACGCTGCTGCACTCCACCGACTGGGTCAACCACCTGCTCTTCTCGCCCAGCGATCCCACCTTGCTGATGTACTGCCACGAAGGGCCGTGGCAGAAGGTGGACCGCATCTGGATGATCCACACCGACGGCACCGGCAACCGGCTCATCCACCCGCGGACCATGCTCAACGAGATCGCGGGCCATGAGTTCTGGGGGCTGGACGGCGAGACGGTCTGGTACGACTGGCAGTACCCCAAGGGCGAGGACTTCTTCCTGGCCGGCTATGACCTCAAGACGCGGCAGCGCACCGCCTACCACATGCAGCGCGACGAGTGGTCGATTCACTTCAACCTCACTCGCGATCTCTCGCTCTTCTGCGGCGACGGCGGCGATCCCGGCCAGGTGGCCCGGGCAAGCGACGGCGAGTGGATCGAGCTCTTCCATCCGCAGTTGCTTGAGGGCGGGAAGGGCGCGCTGAACGACCCCAAGTTCTGGCAGCCGGGCGTCTTCCACTCCGAGCGCCTGGTCAACATGTCGCACCACTACTATCGCCAGGAGCCCAATGTGCGCTTCTCGCCGGATAAGTCGCTGGTCATCTTCACCAGCAATATGTTCGGGCCGAGCTACGTCTTTGGCGCCGAGGCGGCCAAGGCCGACAATCCGCCCGCCGAGGACGTGCAGTCCACGCCGGAGCTGGCGCGCAAGTTCAACCCGGTCGAGCCGCCTAACAGCAAAGGCCCCATAATGCCGCGCTCGCGTCCGCGGAATTGATCGGCGTATCTTTCGGAGCTGCAATCCCATCCAGGATTTGCCGAGTGCAATTGCAGAATCATCGAATCCGCCGTTCGCGGCTGCAGGCGCGAAGGGCCTTCACGCGCGCCAGGCCAAAGCCCGAGCCGCCGGCCATCGACGGGCACAATGAATTGAGGATTGAATGACCAATAAGCCCTATCGCCCTCAGGAAGACATCGCTACTTTGATGAAGCAGTTCAACCAGCAGGTAAGGGAATCTCCCGAGCTGCCTGACCCGGAGACGCGCCTGCTTCGCGCGCGGCTGGTGTTTGAAGAAGCTATCGAGTTCGTTAAGGGCTGTGGTTGCACGGTCACGCGGACCACTGCCGGATCGAGCGGCGAAGAGCAGACCGCGGTCATCGACGAGATCGGCGTCGTGTTCGACCCCAACGGCAAACCTGACTTCGCCGAATACGTGGACGGCTGCATCGACCAGCTTGTTGTCACTTACGGGGCGCTCAACGCCGCCGGTGTGAAAGCTCAGCCTGCCTGGGATGAAGTGCAGCGCAGCAACATGAGCAAAGCCTGGCCGCATTGCAGCGTTTGCGACGCTGTGCTAGAGCGGGGCGCCGGCCAGGAGTTGGTCCATCCAGAGGACGCCAACGCCCACGATGGCGATTGGAACACGATTCTGAAGGTCCATAAGCGCCTGGACGGCAAGTTCATCAAGTCGCCGACTTATTCGCCCGCGGATTTAAGGCGCGTGATCGATGAGCAGATCCAGCAGACAAGCGGTATTTGAGCCTGTGCAGGGATCGCAAGGAAATGGGAATCTCAAACTGCAACTCCGAGGGGCTGAGAAGTTCTGTTCGGATGGGCGACGATCCGCCCGGAACTCGCAAGATAAAGCCAGGTTGAATCTGGAAACTTGCCTCGGACTGTTTTCGTCGATTGAGCTTGCGACCCTCCGAGGTCCGAAGATCCGGATCTGGTTGGTCCGACAAGGGCGAATAAGACGCGGATATTCGGGGATTTGGTGCGAAAAGGCGTTGCTTTTGGCTCGAAATCAGCTCAAGAACGGGCTGAAATTCGCCGGTTTTGTTTACCGATCGGTTAACGGTCTGAAATCATAAGCTACTGATTCGTAGCGACTTACAAGCAGGAACGGGCTGAAAAGGGGCCCTCCAGAGGGGGAGGGGGGTGGGGGTGGTACGGACCGGGCAAATACCTGACAGATTGGGCCGGGCTATCCACACTCTTCTCCCATCTGCCAGTATGCGCCGGCGGGAGTTAATTCTACGCAAGGACTGCAATGGGAACAGGCCACTGGGCGGTCGGCTCCCACCCAAATTTGAGGGAAGGCTAACAATCAGAACAACTTGGGGTGCGCCACCCGCCGATGAACAAATGCAAGCAGATATTTTTCCTGCATTCACAGCAAAGTGTTGTACCATGGTTTCGCATTTTATCCACGGCTCGACTCTGGGCCTTAACCCCCGCAATGGAACGTCAGGAGGATTATGCTCAATTGGTCTGCCTCGCTGCTTCTCTCCCTCTCCCTTGCGTTTTCTTCGATCTCTGAAGCCCAGGCGCCGCCCGGGGCGTCCGCCTCGCCGGTCCCCAGAAACCTGGAAGAGTATTCGGCGTTCTCCGCCCTATGGCGCACGGACCAGAGCTTTCGCAGCACGGTCCACATATCCAATCAACTCGCAACCACTGAAATCGACGCGGTACTGACGATCTACATGGCGGATGGGACGCCGTGGGAGTTGCCAACCGTGCACCTCGCGAAATCCGGTGTCACCGACGTGGACCTCAATGCAGCGATCGCCAACGCGCCGCAGAAAGTTCAGTCGCACCTATCCTCGTACGGCAGCGCGCGGCTGCGTTATCGATATGCCTGGCAAGGGGCGGTGCTCGCAAACATTTCTATCCTCGACGAGGTTCGCAGTCTGGAATACATGTCTCCCTTTGTCTTTCCTCCGAACCAAGGCAAGGGCGAGACACTGCCGGCGAAGGTTCGTGAATTGCGGGATTCGGCAAACGGAACCACCTATGAAGGATTGTGGTTCCGCGCAGGCCACAACGGCGGTGGCTTCGTGGGGCTTGCCAACACCACGGATTCCCCGCTCTCCGTTCATTTGGCGATGTCGGGGTTGCGGAGCAATCCCCTCCGCGACGTTACTCTTCAGGGGCACGGCGCCGCGCTCGTCGATCTGGCCGACATGTTCGTGCTCGACGAGACGCGCGCCGGGGGAATCACGGTATCGCATTCAGGGCCAAGCGGCGCGCTGCAAATCGTCGGAGGCCTCGAGGATCTGACGACGGGTTTCTCTACCAACCTGCCGCTGATGCCGATTCCTACGAGGGCCAGAGAGGTCGCCGACCGCCAATTTGGGAGCGCCGGTATGATGGTCAACGAGCAGAACTCGCATCTGGGCTTTCCTCCCGGGCTGCGATTCTCTCCCTATGCCTTCTTCCGCAACATTGCCTCCGAAGTCCGTACTCTGCACATGTCCGCCTGGTATCAAGTGGGAAACATTGCCAAGCAACTTTCCCTTCCGGATCTCGTTATTCAGCCGGGGCAAGCGCGAGAACTCGACATTCACGATATTCTCAAAAGCGATCCCCAGGTTTCGGATCTGAACCTCCTCTACGAGTACACGGGCGACTATGCCGATATCCTTGCCGCGACCGGGAGCACCGATGGAACGGGGAACTACGTCTTCCCTGTTCTCCCGGAACCGATTGCTCCGAGCGGAGCCAAGAACTCCGCCTATTGGGAGGCGCAGGGCGGATTCGACACGATGTACACAATTTGGAACCCGACCGATTCCCCCGAGGACGTAATCGTGCTCGTGCGCTATGGCGCGGGAGCGAAATACCGCTTGCCAATCCATTTGGAGGAGTATGCTTCCGCCATGGTCGACATCGGAGAGTTGATCCGCACGCAGCAGCCCGACCAAGACGGAAACATCATCCCCCCTCAGGATGCGCACGAAGGCAGCCTGCTGGTGTCGCCGGCGACGGGCGAGCCAGTGGACCTAATGACAGCTGTGATTTCCGCCGGTATCTACAATCCGCGCAAGGGAACGTGCGGAATTGGCTGTGTCACCTGCTCTGGGCTTGCCCAAACGCAAATGAGCCCAAGCTCATTCATCATGGTAGCAGGGAATTCGGATATCGGTTACTATACCTACTGGTTGTGCGACGGGAACGCCACCCTTATCAGCTCGCAAAGCCATTGGAGCACCTCGAATTCCTCAATTGCCACGGTGCAGACCGCGGGCCAATCCAACCCGGGACTCACGACGGGTGTCAGTCCCGGATCGACCAATATTGCCGCCGCCTTCGGTCCGGCGCCCGCCTGTATACCCCAATACTGCTCTCCGCCGCCTCAAAGCTGTCCGCAGTACGTTTTCGGAAGCGGGGCGCCGGTGACGGTAACGCCGCAAGTGACGTTCGGGCCGTTATCGGCGGTGACCGTCGGCGGTTCTGTGCCCGTTTTGGTCAGCTTCAGCGGGGGCGCAACAACCAGCCCTATGCCGATCACCCTCTCGATCTCAACGACCTCCGGGACCGGATCTGCAGTGTTTGCCAGTGGAGCGTCAACCATGACGATAACTGCGCCTACATTGGTAACTGTCACCGGCGTCGCTGCAAGCAGTTCTCAAAACAACCTTGTGCTCGACGCCACCATAGCGGCTTCCGAGGGATCTGGAACCCAGGAAGATGCGACAAACCCGCAGAGCTTTAGCGTCATAACGACGGCGATCCCGGTGAACTTCACCACTTACAGCGAGAATAATCTTTCAGACGGCACGATGCAGTTCTCGTATTCTTGGCAATCAAGCTCTGGGAATCTAAATGATATTTCTTCATGTATTGTGGGCGAAAATGTTTCGTACCGAGGCTCAAGCCCGACGTATCAATGGCCAGCGCCAATGGTGGGATCGTCAGTTAATCCCACAATCTTGAATGTTCAAGGAAACAACTCTGGCCCTAATGGCACCACCGCTGGCATGGGTGACTATCAATATGCGCCGAGTTCCTACACCAAGCCTTATGAGCAGGATTTGTTTCAGGCTACACAGATGTTCCAATGGGCCTGCCCAAGTTACAACGGTGGGGCCTTTTATAGGTTCACGCCAAACATCACGATCACGAGAAGTGTGATCCAGAATCCTTCAGGGCAGTGGATCTATCAGGTCACAAAATCCGGATTCACTTCGACGTACACGAATTCAGCTCTATTGCCGTGAGCGCTTTCCTTTGATGCGAGGTATGCATCGGCGGGGCGCCACGGCCGAACCCAATCGAAGGACAACCGATCTGGAAAGGTTCTCTCAATGAAAATCCGCGCGAGATATGGGCTTGCCGCAATTGCTCTGTTGATACTATGGAATCCATGCGTGAACGCTGTAGAGGACAAACCGAGTCGACCTGACGAATGCTGTGCAATGGTGACGAGAGCAATCGACGCAGTGAATAGGATCAAGACGGGCATGCTCCGGTCGGATGTGGAGAAGGAGTTCAGGCTCGAGGGAGGATTGTTTTCAAGGAATCAAACGTTCTATGTCTACAGGATTTGTCCGTACATCAAGGTCAAAGTTACTTTCGAGCTTGACCCATCATACAAAGACTTCGTCACTGGCTCACCTAAAGACCGTGTTCAAAGCGTGTCAAAGCCCTATCTTGAATACTCGGTGATGGACTAGGCATCGGGCCGGGTGGCCCATCCTTGGCGGGTGGAGCACCCTAAGTCTCTTTGATTGTTAACCTTCCCACAAACGTGGGTGCCCCATCCGCCCGTGACGGATGCCCCTGGTAGCATCAGCGCGGGAAGCTGGCGTCAACGATCTCTTCCACACGGCGCAGCCACACGGCGCGCTGCTCGGGCGTGCTGGTGATTACTACACTGAAGGTCTCGCGGACAACGTTCTTCACGCCGCAAAACCCCAGAACGCACGTCTTCCAGAGCCCGTCGAGCGGGTCGCCGAAGGCTTCCATCTCGCGCTCCGGCGGAGTGTTGGAGGTGTTGAAGACGACTGCCGTCCGCGCCCGCAGCAAGCCCACCGGCACTCCCTCGCCGTTATCGCCCGCCTGGAATTCGTAGGCCACGCCAGGGCGGAAGACCCGATCAATCCATCCCTTCATCGCCGCCGGGGGCTGGCCCCACCAGTTGGGATGAACGAAGACCAATCCATCCGCGCGGCGCAGCTCTTCGCAGTAGCCGGCAATATCCGGGGATGGCGGAGCCTTCATGTCCAGTTCGGAGGCGGGCAGCAGCGGATCGAAGCCCTCTGCGCACAGGTCGTGGAAGCGGACGGTGTGCCCGTTGCGCTCCAGCGCGCGGCAGGCGGCGTGGGCGATGGCGTGGTTGAAACTGCGCCCGTCGGGATGTGAGAGAATGACAGAAATCTCCATAGGCAACGCCAGCATAGCACAGCGGTTGGAGGCTGTTGTGGGTCGCCTGGCGGCTGGTTTGGACGCGATCCAAGCGAGCCGGAAAGGCAGGCTCGCGGGGACGGCGCGGCGCCGGGAGCAAATCACCCGCGTGAAGGTGGAGGGCATCTCAACCGGGAAGAAATCAACCATTGAAGTGTGATGTAGCTCACAGCGTGTCGTTATTTGCGCTGCGTACTGTGACCTCCATCGATCGGCGAACCGTCGGCGGCTTCCCATGGATGTTCTTCCGTCACCAATGGTTCTCACCGTTGTCCGCAGACAGAGCAAAGAGCACAGAGCGAGGTATTCATGGGGCAGTCAATTTGGAATTCCATGCAGCAAAAGGGCTACAGCCGCAGAGATTTTCTTCAATTCTGCGCCGCGGCCGCAACCGTGGCCGGATTCGGGCAAACCGGCGTAGCCCAGGTGGTCTCGGCCTTTGAGAAGAAGGAAAAGCCGGCCGTGGTGTGGCTGCACTTTCAGGAGTGCACCTGCTGCAGCGAGTCCTTCATTCGCGCCTCCCACCCCATCGTGGTGGATGCGCTGCTGGATGTGCTGTCGCTCAACTACACGGAAACCCTGATGGCCGCTTCGGGCTTCCAGGCGGAGAAGTGCCTGACCGACACCATCGAGAAGAACAAGGGCAAGTACATCGTGCTGGTGGAGGGCGCGGTGCCCACGGGCGCCGATGGCGTCTACTGCATGATCGGCGGCAAGACCGCGGAATCGATTCTGCAGACCGTGTCCAAGGATGCGGCGGCAATCGTGGCCTGGGGCAGCTGCGCCTCGAACGGATGCGTGCAGGCGGCCAAGCCGAACCCGACCGGCGCCACGCCGATCTACAAGCTGGTAGACAAGCCGGTGATCAACGTGCCCGGCTGCCCGCCCATTGCCGACGTGATGATGAGCGTGGTCACCCACCTGCTGGTGCTGGGCCAGGTTCCGGCGCTCGACAGCCAGGGCCGGCCCAAGGAGTTCTACGGACGCCGCGTTCACGACACCTGCTACCGGCGGCCCAACTACGACGCCGGCCTGTTCGTCGAGTCCTTTGACGACGAGAACGCGCGCAAGGGGTACTGCCTCTACAAGATGGGCTGCCGCGGCCCAGTCACCTACAACGCCTGCTCGGTGACCAAGTGGAATGAAGGCACCAGCTATCCCATCCAGTCGGGCCACGGCTGCATCGGCTGCAGCGAAGCCGGCTTCTGGGACAACGGCCCGTTCTACCAGCATCTGGCCTCGTTCCCCGGCTTCGGCGTCGAGAGCACGGCGGATACGGTGGGCGCGGTGGTGGGAGTGGCCACGCTGGCCGGCGTCGCCGCCCATGCGGTGATGACCAATGTACGCAAACGGAGCGTGATTGCGGAAGTCCACGCCGAAGAACAGAAGGAGTCGTAACCCATGGCACGCGTCGTCGTCGATCCTGTAACTCGTATTGAAGGCCACCTGCGCATTGAGGCAGTGGTGGAAAATGGCGTCATCACCGACGCATTCAGCGCCGGCACCATGGTTCGCGGCCTGGAGAAGATACTCATGGGCCGCGATCCCCGCGACGCCTGGGCCATTACCGAGCGCGTGTGCGGCGTATGCACCACCGTTCATGCCCTCACGAGCGTGCGCGCCGTCGAAAATGCGCTGGGCATCGCGATCCCGCCCACCGCCGAGCTGATCCGCAACATCATGATGACCACGCAATATGTGCAGGATCATGTGATTCACTTCTATCACCTGCACGCGCTGGACTGGGTGGACATCGTCAACGCGCTGAAGGCCGATCCGAAGAAGGCGGCGGAACTGGCGCAATCGTTCTCCAAGTGGGACAAGAACACGCCCGCCTATTTCTCCGAGGTGCAGGACAAGATCAAGGCCTTCGCCGCCAGCGGGTTGGGCATCTTCGCCAACGGCTATTGGGGCCATCCGGCCTACAAGCTGCCGCCGGAGGTGAACCTGATCGCGGTGGCGCACTACCTGGACGCCCTGCAATGGCAGAAGGAGATCGTCAAGATCCACGCCGTCTTCGGGGGCAAGAATCCGCATCCGAATTACCTGGTGGGCGGCGTTCCCTGCTCCATCAACGTAAACGAAGTGGCGGCCATCAACTCCGAGCGGCTGAACCTTGTCGGCCGGCTCATCAGCCAGGCGGATGAGTTCCTCAACCAGGTTTACATCCCCGATCTGCTGGCCGTGGCCTCGTTCTACAAGGATTGGGCCCAGTGGGGCGGTGGGTTGACGAACTACCTCAGCTATGGTGAGTTCCCCACCAAGGGCTATGGCCAGCCGGATTCGTTCAAGTATCCGCGCGGTGTGGTGCTCAATCGCGACCTCAGCAAGGTGTATCCAGTCAACGCCACCGACTCCCAGGAGATCAAAGAGTACATCGCCAGTTCGTGGTACAGCTATGAGGGCGGAGACGGGGTCGGCATCCATCCCTGGGCCGGCGAGACGAAGCTGAACTACACCGGACCCAAGCCGCCCTTTGAGACGCTCGAAGGGCACCAGAAGTATTCCTTCCTGAAGACTCCGCGCTGGAAGGAGAATGCGATGGAGGTGGGTCCGCTGGCGCGCCTGCTGGTGGCCTTCGCATCCGGCCGCACGGACGTGCAGGAACTGGTGAAGCAAACATTGGGCACGCTAAAGGTGCCCGTGGCCGCGCTCTTCTCCACGCTGGGCCGCACCGCGGCTCGCGGCCTGGATGCGGCGCTGGCCATGATCTGGCTCAAGGAGTTCTACGGCGAGTTGATGGATCACGTGAAGGTCAACGATGTATCCACGTTCAATGGGGATCTCTGGGAACCGAAGAGCTGGCCAGCGGACGCTGAGGGAGTTGGCCTGACCGAGGCTCCGCGCGGCGCGCTGGCTCACTGGATCAAGATTCACAATGGCGCCATCGCGAACTATCAGCTGGTTGTGCCCACCACCTGGAACGGTTCGCCGCGCGACGCCAAGCAGCAGCGCTCGTCCTTTGAACAGGCGCTGATCGGCACGCCGGTGGCGAACCTGGAACAGCCGGTGGAGATTATCCGCACCATCCATTCTTTTGACCCGTGCCTGGCCTGCGCCGTGCATCTGTACGATCCGCTGGGAAGGCACATCAACCAGGTTTCCTTCGAGTGATGCGTATGAGTGCTACAAGAATTGGCATGGGCAGTGCGGCGCCGGCAAGTTATCCGGTCGAATACCAGCGCATCTATGTGTGGGAACTGCCGGTGCGCCTCTACCATTGGATCAACGCGCTGGCCATCGTGGCCCTGTGCGTCACCGGCTACCTGATTGGGGCTCCCATGCGCGCTTTCTACGCGGGCGAGGCCTATCAGCAATACTGGTTCGGCTGGGTGCGGTTCATCCACTTCACCGCCGGCTTCGTTTACGTATTCGTAACCCTGGGACGGCTCTACTGGGCCTTCTTCGGCAACAAGTACTCCCGGTGGAACGTCTACATTCCGATCAAGCGCTGGCAACAGAAAGAGATAGTCGACGTCATCACCGGCGACGTGCTGCAAGTGAAGCACGGGCCCATGACCACCGGGCACAACGCAATGGCGGGCTTCAGCTATTTCGTTACCTTCCTGGCGTTCATCTTCCAGACCATCACCGGCTTCGCGCTTTACGCCGGCATGAGCAACGGCTGGTTCCCGCAGCTGTTTGTCTGGATTGTGCCGCTGATGGGCGGCGACGCCAGCGTGCGCTTCTGGCACCATCTGTTCCTGTGGTTCTTTGTCGCGTTTGCCGTAATTCACATTTATCTTTCCTTCTATCACGACTACATCGAGGGCCGCGGAACCATCTCCGCGATCGTGGGTGGATGGAAGTTCGGGCAAACGCGCGAAAAGTATGACCACTGAGAAAACGCTGGTGCTGGGGCTGGGCAACGTCCTGATGGGCGATGAAGGCATCGGCGTTCACGTTGTACGGGCTCTGGAACTGCACACTCTGCCGGAGGGGGTGGAGTGCCTGGACGGCGGCACCGGCGGGTTCGTCCTGCTGGAACCGCTCCAGAGCGCCGGCCGCATCGTGCTGGTGGACGCCGCGGCGGACGGCAACCCGATAGGGACCGTAACGCGCACCACGCCCCGCTTTTCGCGCGACTATCCGCCCACGCTCACCGCTCACGACATCGGCGTCAAAGATCTGCTGGATGTCTTCTACATTCAGGGCGGAGAACGCGAAGTCGTACTTTATGCCATCACCATCGACCCCCAACAGCCGATCCGGATGAGCCTCTCCGCCGAAGGCGCGAAGGCCGCCGAAGAGGCAGTGGAGCGGATTTTGGCCGAGTTGCGCTCGAACACTCCCGCCTGATCGCTCGACCGTGCCTACGCACCACTCGGCGCTGAGCCGGCTTGCCAGGGTCAAAAGAGCCTGAAAAACTGCCGAAATGTTAGAATGAAGGGGATGCCTATGCCCCTGAAAACGCTTTTGCTGAATCCGCCCTCGTTCGAGAACTTCGACGGTGGCGCGAGTTCGCGCTGGCCGGCTACGCGCGAGATTGAGTCCTACTGGTACCCGGTTTGGCTGACCTATCCGGCTGGCCTGCTCGAAGGCTCGCGCCTCCTGGATGCCCCTCCCCACCACGTCTCCGCCCAGGAGACCATCAAGATCTGCAAGGACTACGAGTTCCTGGTGCTGTTCACCTCGACCGTCGGCTGGGCGGGCGACCAGCGCCTGGCCGAAGCCATCAAGGCGGCCAATCCGGCCATCCGCATCGCGTTTGTCGGCCCTCCGGTGACCACCGACCCGGACCGCGCCTTGAACGAGTGCCCGGTGCTGGACTTCATCTGCCGCCGCGAGTTCGATTATTCGGTGGTCGAGTTTGCCCAGGGCAAGCCGCTCAATGAGATTCTCGGCATCAGCTACAAGCTGGACGGCAAGATCGTCCACAACCCCGACCGCCCGCAGGTGGAAGACCTGGACGCCATGCCCTGGGCCACGAAGATCTACAAGCGCGACCTGGACGTGACGCGCTACAACGTGCCCTTCCTGCTCCATCCGTTTATCGCGCTCTACTCCACGCGCGGCTGCCCGGCGCAGTGTACCTTCTGCCTCTGGCCGCAAACCTTGAGCGGTCACGCATGGCGGAAGCGCTCGACGGACGACGTGGCTGCCGAACTGGCCTGGGCCAAGCAGAACTTCCCCGACGTGAAGGAGTTCTTCTTCGACGACGACACCTTCAACATTCAGAAGGCGCGCACCGTCGAGCTGTGCGAGAAGCTCAAGCCGCTGGGCCTGACCTGGAGCTGCACCTCGCGCGTGACCACCGACCGCGAAACCCTCAAGGCCATGAAGGATGCGGGCTGCCGCCTGCTCATTGTGGGCTTCGAGTCCGGCGATCCGCAGATTCTAAAGAACATCAAGAAGGGCGCAACCGTGGAGCGCGCCCGCGCATTTGCCAAGGACTGCAACGACCTGGGCCTGACCATCCACGGCGACTTCATCCTCGGCCTGCCCGGCGAGACCACGGAGTCGATCTGGAACACCATCAACTTTGCCAAGACGCTGGATTGCGAGACTATCCAAGTCTCCATCGCCCACGCTTATCCGGGGACTGAATTCTACGATTACGCCAAGGCGAACGGCTTCATCACCAATGAACGCATGGAGGACGGTGGCGGCCACCAGATGGCGCACATCGAGTATCCGGGATTGCCGACCGACTACGTGATGGAGATGGTGCACAAGTTTTACGACGAGTACTACTTCCGCCCCAAGGCCGCTTTCCGGGTGGTCTGGAAGGCGTTTGTGAATCGCGATCTGCCCCGGCTCTACGTGGAGGCCAAGGCCTTCCTCAAGCTCCGCGCCGAGCGCAACAAGATGGTCAAGCTGGCGCGCCGCCGTCAGGCCGATCCGCCTGCTCCGGTAGGCGCTGGAGCATGACGCCCTCGGGGACGGCTTCCGTTGAGGACTGCGCCATCGCGCCCGCCGTCGATCTTCTTGGAACCCATCCAATCACTCCGTTCTGAGTGAAGGGTACGGGCTTCAGCCCGTACATTAGGGGAAGGAAAAGAAATGGGCTTTAGCCCCTGAGGGAGGCATTTTGGGAAGACTTTCTTTCCCTCGATGGCTAAAGCCGCGGATCGAGAGCAGGTCACGACGGACGGGCTGAAGCCCGTCCCCTTCAAGGATCACCTAGGAACTTCAAACCGCCGATGGCTCACGAAAGACTTCTGCCGCGCCAATACATGATCCTGGGACTGGTCGCCATTTGCGCCCCGCTCGGCGATACCTGCCTCTCGCGCGGCATGACCAGCCTGCCGCCCATCTCGCTGGCGCATCCAGCCACACTCGTCGCCGCGGTCTTCACGCCCTGGATCGCTTTCGGCATCGCGCTGCTCATCGGCTTTTTCGCCAGCTACCTGACTGCGCTCTCCTGGGCCGATCTCACCTTTGTGCTCCCCGCCACGGCCTTCGGCAACGTAATCGTCGCCCTGCTGGCCCGCTTCTGGCTGCACGAGCCCATCTCTCTGGAACGCTGGGCGGGAATCGTGCTCATCACTCTCGGCGTGAGCTTCGTCGCGCAAGGGCCATCGTTGACTCAGAGGCCGGTGATCGAGCGGTCTCCAACGGCGAGACTCCCTCTTGAAGAAGAATCTCTCGACGCCGCGGAGCCCGCAGTTCAAGTCGCGGAGGGGCAGCCGCGATGACCATTCCCACCCCTGTTTCGACCACCGGGTTCTGGGCCGCCGCGGCCATGATCGCGGCCATCGTGCTCTGCTCCACCGCCGGCGAAGTGCTGACCGCCGCGGCCATGAAGTCCATCGGCGACCTGGATGAGATTCGCGCCCGCTCCGGCCTCAAGGGGGCCATTCGCGCCGTCCTCACCTGCCCGCTCTTCTTTCTGGGCGTCGGCTTCCTGGCCCTGGCTTTCTTTTCCCTGCTCCTGGCCTTGAACCACCTCAACCTGAGCCTGGTTGCGCCCGCCTCGGCCTCGCTCACCCTGGTCACCAACGCCATCGCGGGCAAGATCTTCCTCAAGGAAAACGTGGACCGCCGCCGCTGGACTGCCGCCGTGCTGGTCTGCATCGGGGTCTATCTGCTGGCGCATTGAGTAAGCGCGCCTCCAAGGCAGTTTCACCGAATGCGCAATGCCGGACGCTCGGCTTGCGGTTGCAGCGAAGTTGCCTTCGTCCCTGAGAGATGTTCTTCGACAGCCTCCGCTCGAATCTCCTACATCTTTCGCCGTTCGCCGAAAAAAATTGCCATCCCTGGGAACTTTTCCTCTTCCCGCAGCATTACCGGTAGTGAAGGGCTCAGGCGGCAGATCATGCAAGACGCACTACCGGCGTTCGTTCTACACTCGGAGGCGAAAAGGCGATCCATCATGAACGACGCGCCAGGAGATTCCGAGACGAAGAGTTCCCAAACCCCACAAGGCGGCGAACACCCGCAAAGCGACGAGCAATTGATGGTCGCGTTCTCTCGCGGCCAGACCGAGGCGTTCAGCGCGCTCTTCGCGCGTTACAAGCAGCCGCTGTTTGGGTTCTTCCGCCGCCGCGTTGCCGATCCGGCCCAGGCCGAGGAGCTGACCCAGGAGACCTTTCTGGCCGTTCTGCGCGCGGCGGCGCGCTACCAGGCGACCGCCCTCTTTCGAACCTATCTCTATGCCGTCGGCTTCAAGATTCTGCGCGCTCATCGCCGCAAGGCTGCGTTCCGGGCCACGTTTCTGGGCGAACAGCCCCCGGACCGCGAGTCTGGGAATCGCGAGCCGGCGATCGACAGCGCCATCGAAACGCAGGCGGTGATGCGGCAGGCGGTCGGGAGGCTGGAGCGCCTGGATCGGGAGGTTCTGCTGCTGCGCGAATTCGAGCAGTTGAGCTACGCGGAGATTGCCGGGCTGCTCGGACTGCCGCTGAACACGGTTCGCTCGCGCTTGTTCCGCGCCCGCCTGGCTCTGCACGATCTGCTCGCGGCTCCGGCTTCCCATTCCTCCGCCCAAGAGTTCGCTCATTCCAAGGAGCGCCTATGAACACCGCCATCCATCCCGTTGCCCCTGAAGAGGTTACGGCCTTTCTCGACGGCGAACTCGCCGAAGCCGAGGCTCAAGCCGTCTCTGCCCACCTCGACGGCTGCGCCGAATGCGCCGATCTGGCCGAGCGGTTCCGCGCCACGTCCGAGTCGCTTGCCCAATGGACCGTCCCGCCGGTTCCATCGAGCCTGGAGGAGGCGGTATTGGAACAGGCTGCCTCCACCGTGGCCGGATCTGTGCCCGCCAAGCCGGGCCGTTCCGCCCAACTCAGCTTTTTGAACTGGAGGCTGTGGGCCGTCGGCGGTGGAAGCGCGGTGACCGCAGTTCTGCTCCTAGTGGCTTTCACTGTGTCAATGACGTACTACGAGGATCGCCCAAGACCCTCTCCCCCGAGGGCGACGATGATAGCGAGCCCGAATTCGGCCGACTATGCCAAGCCCCAGGGAATGGACGCGCTCGTTACACCGGAGCCACGAAGGGGTCTGATCTCTGGGGCGGCGGGCGCAACGAGATCCCCGGCGCTCGCCGGCAAGTCCCTGCCGGAGGCGCGCGCAGGCGGAATCGGAATGGGCTCGCCCATCGCCGAGTCTCCGGCGGCGCCCGCGCCCATGATCGCCCGCGCCGTCTCTCTTTCCATCGTCGTGAAGGACTTCGCAGCCGCCCGCGCGTCGCTCGACTCGATCCTCCTGCGCCATCGCGGATATGCAGCGCAACTCACCGCTGCGACCCAGGAGAACGCTCCGCGCAGCTTCCAGGCCTCGCTGCGCATTCCTGCGCCGGAGCTGGCCGCCACCCTCGCCGAACTCAAGAACCTGGGCCGCGTCGAAAACGAATCTCAATCCGGCGAAGAAGTTACCCAGCAGCACACCGATCTGGTTGCGCGCCTGCAAAACTCCCGCGAGACTGAAGAGCGCCTGCGCGCAATTTTGGAGCAGCGCACCGGAAAGATCGAAGACGTCCTCCAGGTTGAAGAGGAGATCGCCCGCGTGCGCGGCGAGATTGAACAGATGGAAGCCGAGCAGCAGGCTCTTGAGCACCGAGTGGAGTTCGCCAGCGTCGATCTGCAACTCACGGAGGAGTACAAGGCCGAGTTGAACCCGCCGTCGGCGTCGGTCTCCAACCGCCTCCATAACGCGCTCGTGGCCGGCCTGCGCAACGCGGCGGAGACGATCCTCGGCATCGTGCTGTTCCTTGTGGAGTCCGGTCCCGTGCTCCTCATCTGGCTGGCGATTCTCGGCTTGCCGGTACTTGCGCTGGTTCGCCGCTACCGGAGGATGAGGGCCAAGCTCTAGGGGCGAGGCGGGTGGCTCTCAAACCACCCGATCACCCGGCGCTCATACTCCTCAGGTTCCGCCCCGGCAGCGCCGCAATGCTCCGCTTCCGCCGGCTCCCACAAGACCACAGCGGGGATGCGGGAAGAGCTGTAAGCCAGAATCCTCTCGGAGTGGCGCGGAGGAAGATTTATGTCCCTGCGGCCATGAATCAGCAGGACGGGAACGAGGCTCGTGGCCACGGCGCTCTCCGGCGAGGCTTGCTCCAGATCGACGCCGTACCTCCAGCGCGCGTAGAGAAGGCCAGCCTCGACGGAAGGGCGCAGCAGCGTGCGCCCCGCCCAGGCTCCGGCGTTCATCTTCTCGCCCATGCGGTCATAGGAGGCTTCGCGGAAGCTGGCAAACGAAGACTCGGCCACCACCGCGCAGAATCCCGGAGTGGCGCGCAGCGATTGAAGCATTTGCCCGGCGCCCATCGACTCGCCCAGCCCGTCGATGCAGCGCGGCGCCTCGGCCTGTTCGATCCAATCGAACCAGCGCCTCACATCGCTGGCTTCCTTTACTCCGTAAGTGGCCATTTCCCCGCCGCTTTCCCCGTGCGCCCGCGCATCGGGCAGCAGAACCGCGTAGCCGTGGCGCAATAGCAGATCCGCATTGCCCAACATGCCGGCCCGGTTGTCCGTGTGCCCATGCAGAAGGATCACGGCATCTCCGTTGGCGCGCAAAGGCCGGATGCTCCATCCGCGCTGCGTTGCGCCGTCGTCTGCGGTAATGGAAACTTCCGCCAGTTGAGCATGATTGCGCGCGGCGACGGCCTGGGCGCGTTCTTCAGCCTCCGGCCCCAACACGCGGCGTCCCGGATGCAGCGCCAACTCGGCGGCCAGAATGCCGATAGCGGCGGAGACGACAAGCCAGACTGCGACAAGGACCGCTCCCCAGCGCAGAAAACCGCGCATTCTATTCATGATGTCAAGTCTTACGCTGTGGGCTTCCGATGCGTTCCCGGCTAGTTCACCTCGCGCTCTCGAATTCAATTCCCCGAATCCCGAAACCGCGGAAGGAACGCCTAACCCGCCCTGCTGCTATCCTTGTTCCAACGCCATTGCCCGCAATGACAGACCGGACCCATACGCAAGATCGCCCGCAAGCCGCGCCCTCCGCGCTGGCCACCTGGCTGCTTTTTGCGGCCATCTTCGCCGCGGTGTATTTTGCTTCCCTCTTCACGCCGCCGCTGATGGACGATGTGGACGCGTCTCACGCCCAGGCCGCGCAGCACGTGGCCGAAACCGGCAACTGGATCACCTGCCAGATCAACGGCATCCGCTATATCGAGAAGCCCCCGCTGCCCTACTGGCTGGTGGCCGTCAGCTACCGCATCTTCGGCCAGAACACCTTTGCCACCCACCTGCCCAACGCGCTGGCCATGCTAGGCCTGGCGTGGCTCTGCTGGGTCTGGGCCGGCCGTGCGTGGGGACCGCGCGCCGGCCTCTATGCCGGCCTGGGCGTGCTCACCTCCATCGGCCCGTTTCTCTTTACCCGCTTCATCATTCCCGAGTCCATCCTCAGCCTTTTCCTGCTGATTGCCCTCTACGGCCTCATCACCGGCTTCGAGCTGAACCGTCCCAATCGCTTCTACTGGGCGTGGGCCTGCGTGGCTCTTGCTCTGCTCACCAAAGGTTTCATTGCACCCGTCTTCTTCATAGGCGCCGCCATTCCCTACCTGGTCCTCACCGGGCAGTGGCGCCACTGGCGCGCGCTGAAGCCCGTCTCCGGCTTTCTTCTCTTTCTGCTGATCGCCGCACCCTGGCACATCCTTTGCGGCCTCGCCAATCCCGACCAGGGCCACGCCGTTGGCAACCACCCCACCATCGGCAACGTCCACGGGTTCTTCTACTTCTACTTCGTCAACGAGCACTTCCTGCGCTTCTTCTCGCTGCGCTACCCGCACGACTACAACAAGCTGCCCTTCGCCGCCTACTGGCTGCTGCACCTGGTCTGGCTCTTCCCCTGGAGCCTGTTTCTCCCCGCCCTGCTGGCCGTGGCCTGGAAGACTCGCCACAACTGGCGCCAGCACCTGCGCAGCGACGCCGGAGAAGCCGTGGACCTCTACATCGATGGCTCCCGCCGCGAAGATGTGGCTGGCTACCTCGTCGGGCTTACCTTCCGCGTGCGCACGGTGTGGCTGCTGAGCCTATTCTCAGCCTGGACTCTGCTCTTTTTCTCCATCTCCAGCAACCAGGAGTACTACACCTTCCCCGTCTGGCCGCCCCTGTTCATCCTCATCGCCGCCGTGCTGACACGCGCTGAGGAAACAGAAGAGTGCACAGAATTGCGAAGCGGTATGCGAGGCGTCGGAAGAGCCGTCCTTGCATGGGTTGTTGAAGCAGTTACGGTAGCGGCCTTATACATTTTCTACTTCTACTTCAGCATTACCATCCTCCAATTTGTGACGCTGGCAATCATCACCCAAACGGTCGCCATTTACCTCCTGCGACGGATGCTGAGAAATGTCCCTCTTACTGCATGGGTGATGGCGGCCCAGCTTCTGTTTGCCGTCCTCGGCGTGCTGACAGCCGCGGCCCTCGGCTGGGGACTGTGGGACTCCCGCCACCTGCCCTACGTTGCCGACATCGGCACCCTGCTGGCGCACCGCGCCGTGGCTGGCTACACGCTCTCCATGTCCCACTTCTTCGACCTCACCGGCCCCTCCTTTGCCGCGCTCCGCCTGCCTGCCGCCATGGCCGCCGTCGCGCTGCTCATTGGTCCGGCGGTGGGCTGGGTGCTGCGCATCAAGGGGAAGCACCTGGCCACCACGGTCAGCGTGGCCCTCACCATGAGCGTCTTCCTCATCGCGGCGCACATCGCCTTCGCCCGCTTCCAGCCCATGCTCAGCTCCGAGCAACTGGCCGACACGATCATCCGGAAAGGCTCGCCCGCCGACACCTTCATCATCTACGGCGAGCATTCCGACGCCTCCTCGGTCGTCTTTTATACCCATCGCTTTTTTGCGGGCAAGCCGGCCATGATGGTGATCCCGCGCTGCGGCCAGCATGGCGAGGGCACGCCGCTGCTCTGGGGCTCCTGCTACCCCGACGCGCCGAATATCTTCCTCAGCGAGGACCAGCTCTCCAAAGCCTGGGGCACGGGCGAGCGCAAGTGGCTCTTCGCACAGGACACCAACCAGCTCAAAGCCGAGAGTCTGCTCGCCGGCCGCCTCTACCCCGTCCAATCCATCGCCGACAAAGCGCTCTGGACAGATAGGCCGCTGAGGTAGGCCGTTCCCGCCAGGACGCTCCATCCCTTCCAGTCTTTCTGGCGGAAAGGACTGGAAACCGCGTCCTTTGCTGTCCCAGGCGCCCCGCGCGAGGAGAGGATCACCTTGACAGCTATGCGGCATTGCCGCATAATTCCTCCGTGAGCATTTCCATGCTGACGGTCGTTGAAACCAGCGCCTTCGCTCGCCGTGCGGAGAGGCTGCTTTCCATCGAGGAGTACGAGGGGTTGCTTTTCTGCCTCGCACTCCATCCAGAATCGGGAGATGAGATTCCGGGCACCGGTGGGGTACGCAAGGTAAGATTTGCGGCAAAGGGCAAGGGCAAATCCGGCGGGGTTCGGGTGATTTATTACTTCTTCGATGAGGAGAACCCGCTCTATGCGATCTTTCTCTACGCCAAGAACGAGCAGGCAAATCTTACGCCGCGGCAAAAGAAAGAGGTCGCAGCCTTTGCAGCGGCAATCAAAGCTGCCGCAAAGGTAAGGAGGATCAGACAGTGAAGCGGATCAACGTTGCAGACGAACTTGTCGAAGCCATGCGCGAAGCGGTCGCAATCGCACAGGGCGAAGCGGAGCCGGCCGCCACGCATCAATTCCCCCTCCCGCTCGATGTGGACGTGCGGGCGGTGCGGGCAGGCACAGGTCTCAGCCGGGCCGAGTTTGCGCGGCGGTTCGCCCTCGATCCGCGCGCCTTGCAGGAATGGGAGCAAGGCCGTCGGCGTCCTGACCGCGCCGCACGGGCCTACCTCACCGTAATTGCCCGCCGTCCGGAGGCCGTAGCGGAGGCTCTGGCTAGCTGACGCTCGGATGCGGTTCTTTCCGCGGACCAGGCACTTCCACGTTTATCTCGCGTACGTTTCCTCTGCGCCGCCCGCATCTTTCTGTCCGGCCCCGCCGGGCGGAATCCGCCTGCCCAGGCGCGCTCCTCGTTTATGGCTGGAACGGGTACGCTGCCCAGCGCTTGATCGTTTCTTCCACATCTTCGCGGCTGACGGTGCTCAATGAAGAATCGTCGAGATGGTATTTCTCCCGGAGAATGCGGAGGTTCTCCCTCTCTTTGCGCTCCTCGTCGGAATAGAACTTTGCCTTCTCGAATTCATGGTTTGAAATGGCGCTATCCATGCGGTGGACGATGAACTTGATGCGCTTTTGGACTTCGGCGACCTCTTCGGGCATCGAGGTTTCGCGCAACTTCACTCGCGCCCCGGCCGCATCAAGCAGCTCAAGCGCCTTGTCGGGAAGCGAGCATTCCGGAAGGTAACGGCCAGTGCCGCGCGCGGCGCATTCCAGGGCGTCGTCCGCATAGGTCACTCCGTGGAATTTCTCGTACCGCTGCTTGCAAGCCTGCAACACGCACAGAGCACTCTCCTCGTCCATGGGACGCACGTGAACGGCACGGAAGCAATTCTCGATCCACGGAGCCGCCTGAATCAACGCCGCGTATTCGCCTGGCGCGCTGGCGCCGATGCACTGTATCACGTTTCGCGCGAGCACGGGCCGGAGTATCTCGGCGGCAATCGGCGTTCCAGACAGGCGAGTCGGCGGCAAAAAGACCCTCAAGTCGTCGATGAACAGGATGATTCCAGAAGCATTCGCCAATGCCTTAGCCAGACTCACCCGCTCTCCGGCCTTCCTGCGATCCGCCAGTAACTTGGCGACGGGAGTCGTCCCCTCGTCGATCTGCGGTTGACCCTTTGCCGAGCCGGCAATCGATTGCGGGTCGAGAATCAGTATCCGCTTCTCCGCCAGGAACGACGGAGCCTTGCTATCCGCAATGCGCTGCGCCAGGGCTTCGACGATCGCGGTCTTGCCCGCCCCGCGCTCGCCGATGAGAACCGGATTCTTATGGTCGCGGCTGCTAAGAACTTCGATGAGTCCATCGATTTCCTGGTCGCGGCCAACTACGGGGTCGAGTTCGCCGTCGATCGCCGTTTGCGTGAGATCCCGGGAAAACTCGCTGAGCGGCGCGGACTCGGGGGAGCTTTCCACAGCGGTCTTTCCCGCATCGGTCGTGTGAGGTACGCGGGCCAATTCGTCGCGAACAGTGGCAAGCTTCACGCCAATATCCTTCAAAATCTGCCAAGCGAAGCACTTCTCTTCGCGAAGCAGGCCCAGCAGCAGGTGCTCGGTGCCGATGTGCTTGTGGCCCAGGCGTTCGGCCTCCTCAGCGGCATAGGCCAGCACCCGCTTGCACTCGCTCGAAAGCGGCAGGTCCACGCTGGTGGAGACCTTCTCGCGGATCGTCGTGTGCGCCTCAATCTGCTTGCGGATCGCCTCGAAAGAGGCGTGTGAACGCAAGAAGCGGTTGGTCAACGCTTTGTCCTCGCGCAGCAGGCCGAGCAGCAGGTGCTCGGTCTCGATAAAAGGCGAACCGAACTGGCTGGCCTCATACCGCGCGAAGAAGATTACGCGCCGTGACTTCTCCGTGTATCTTTCAAACATTTTGCGCGGTGCTCCTCTCTCGAATTGCGGATACTGGCAGTCTACCCCGCCGCCCGCATCTTCCCTCCCGGCAGCAGCTCGAAGACCCGGCCGCGCCAGAGAATCCGGCTGCCCCAATAGCTGGCTGCCCAGAAGCAGAAGCCCATCCCATCGCGCAGCGGATAAAGCGCGAGCAGCCCAAACCAGCTCCGGTCGCCCACCACCGCGCGACCCACCGCCAGCGCCAGCGCCAGCCGTGTGGCCGCGCTCCACCCCAGCAGCGCCAGCCCAAGCCACGGGCGCCCCATCCCAACCGCGGCCCCGCAGGCCAGCAGCCCGAAGGGCACACTGAAGGTCAGCGCCGTGCCAAGATGCCCCTTGGGCCGCGAGAAGCGCGTGGACTTCATCCAGCGCACCTGGTGCTTCATCGACGGCCAGAAGCTCGAGTTGATGACCATGTGGTCGATGGCGTGGTGGCTCAGCACCACCGTCTGGCCCAGCTTGAAGGTCTCGTTGCCCAGCACAAAGTCGTCGGCGCAGTAGCCGGCCGTCACCCGGAAGCCGCCCATCCGCCGGATCGCCTCGCGCCGGAAGGCCATCGTCGGCCCGAGCACAAACTGCATCCCCTCCATGGCCCGCGCCGCCAGCACCCCGGCGGTCATCTCGACCGACATCCCCACAGCCTCAAGCCGCGCCCACAGCCCGCCTTCCGCCGCCACGCCGCGATAGGGGCAGCACATCGCGCCCACACGCGGGTCCTCGAACGGCAGCGCGACGGACCGTAGATAATCGGGCGTCACGCGCACATCGCTGTCGCTGATGACCAGAATCTCGTACGCGGCCTCGGCTTCCATCCGTTCCATCGAGGCCACTTTGGCGTTGATGTAGTCGGGTTCGCCGCCGGTCGAAAGAAACTTCGCCGGAATATTCGGATAGCGCGCCGCCACCCGCCGCGCCGTCTCCAGGCCGGCGTCGTCAGCTGAGCGCGCGCAGAAGAGAATCTCGTACTCCGGGTAGTCCTGCTCGAAGAACGTGACCAGGTGCGCCTCGAGCCCCGGTTCATCCCCGTGCAGTGGCTTCAGCAGGGTCAGCGCCGGCGTGAACCCCGGCCGCTCCCGCGTCTGCGCCAGCGCCGCCCGCCGCTCCCGCAGGTAGCGGGGCACGGCCGAAAGCACCATGCCGGCAAATACCGTGGAAGTCACTAGCCCGAGGACGCCCAATCCTAAAAGAACGTATAACATGCAGCTACAAGAATACCCGGCTTGGGCGGAGTCCAGCGGTGAGGATTCAAATTGCTCAAATGGAGAGCGCCAACCGGAAAGGCCGACGCGAGACCCGGCTACGGCTTGCGCGGCACCGCCGGCTTAGCCACCACCGCCGGCCTGCGCAACGGCACAATCGCCGCTCCGCCGCTGGGCGCATTCTGCTGGAAGCGCGCCAGCATCTCCGTGCGCACGTACTCCACAAAGCTCTGCATCTGCCGGTTCATCTCTTCCATCCGCTCGCGCATCTGCAGGATGATGGCGATGCCGGCGATGTTCACGCCCAGGTCGCGCGCCAGGTTCAAGATGAACTCCAGCCGCTCCAGGTCCTCGTCCGTGTAGAGGCGCGTGTTGCCCTCGGTGCGCGACGGCTTGAGCAGGCCCTCGCGCTCGTACAGGCGCAGCGTCTGCGGATGAATCTCGTACATCTCGGCCACTGCCGAGATCATGTACGCGCCCTTCGATTTTCTCTTCGCAGCCATCAATCCACCAGTGTGAACTTTGCGTCCGCAAGCATCTTGAAAACAGGTTCGGCCGCAGGTTCCTTCTTGAGATTATCAAGAAGGTCGTCCCTCAGCCCGAGTTCCATCCACGTAGGGTGTCCGCTCGTTTGGCTATTCGGGTTAGGACTGATCGTGAAGCATACGTTACTACAGCCTTTGATCCATTCGCTCGTGAACTTTGGATCGGTCCTCATGAGCGCCGGCAGTTCGAGCGTTACCCCTAACAGAGCCAGCAGGTCGAATTGGCCCCTTTCGTGAAAGGCCGCGTTGTAGGGCATATCCCGGTCCCAGAGCCGCTTCCACGCCACGGCCATCGCATCAGCGGCATCGCTTCTTTGCCGCGGGGTGCTGGTGCCCGAGGTGCACCAAAGGCGGTAGACCTGGTTGGCGCTCGCGCTATAGGTTCGCTCCTCCTCAGGGATCACCTTTTCCCAGGCGTAGTCGAAGCTGCCCGGCTTGAAGAAAAAGCAGGCCTTGGGAAACGCCGAGGTTGCCGGGAGGGAATGCTGCTGTGCCGCCGCTGGCGCCGGACACACAGACAAGCCGAGAGCAATCACCAAGAGCATTCCGACCCTGACCACCATTGCCTCACACGCAGCCATCGTCGCATTCCGCCTCAGTCCCTACTCCCTACTCCCTGCCTTTTACAGCTTGTCGAACAGCGCCACCCGCGGGTCCTGGCTGTTCAGCTTGGCCAGCTCGCGCATGATCTCGCGGCTGCGCTCATCCTGCAAGTGCGGAACGACTACCTCGATGGTGACAATCTGGTCGCCGCGCTGCTCCGGCCGTTGCGCGTTTTCCACGCCCCGCCCCCTCATGCGCAGCTTTTGCCCGCTCTGCGTTCCCGGCGGAATCTTCAACTGCGCCCGGCCGTCGATCGTGGGCACGTCCACCTTGGCGCCCAGCGAGGCCTCGGCCACCGTCACCGGAACCGTCAACTGAATATCGTCGCCCACGCGCGCGAAGACGGGATGCGTCCCGGTGCGGACGATCACGAACAGGTCTCCAGGCGCTCCGCCGTTCACCCCCGCGTTGCCCTTGCCCTGCAAGCGGATGCGCTGCCCGTCGCGCGTTCCCGGCTTCATGCGGAACTCGACCGACTCGCTTCGGCTCACCGTTCCCTCGCCCTGGCAGGTAGCGCAATGGCTTGGCGCGCGTCCCGTTCCGTTGCAGCGCGGGCAGGGAATATTGAATTTCATCCGCCCGCCCATCTGCGTCACCTGGCCGGTTCCGTTGCACTCCGGGCATTGCGCAGGCCCGCCGGTATTCGTCATTCCGTGGCAGGTCGGGCAGGTCTCCTGGCGATCCACCTGGATGCGCGCCTGCCCGCCGCGAATGGCCGTCCAAAAGTCCACCGTGGCCTGGTACTCGAGGTCGGTGCCCGGCTGCGGCCCGCGCGGCCGCTGCGGCTGCTGCGCCCCGCTGAATATCCCCGAGAAGATGTCCTTGAAGCTGCCCCACGACTGCGATCCCGCGCCCGCCTGCTGCCCCGGATGCTGGCCCGGACCGCCCTGAAAGCCGGAAAAGTCGAAGCCGCCGAAGTCCACCGGCATGCCGCCGCCCGCGCCCTGCTGCCGCGCATAGGCCTCGGCGGTCGCCGGGTCGATCTGGTCGGAGTAGAAACCCACCTGGTCGTAGACCTTGCGCTTCTTCTCGTCGCTCAGCACGTCGTTGGCCTCGGAGATCTCCTTGAACTTCTCCTCCGCCCGCTTGTCTCCGGGGTTGACGTCCGGATGATACCGCCGCGCCGCCTTCCGGAAGGCCTTGCGAATCTCCTCCGGCGTCGCCGTCTTCTTCACGCCAAGCGTGCCGTAGTAGTCCTTGTTCTGTGTCGTGGGCATAGTCTGTTGGGACTCGTTTCCTGGTTAAGCAGTATTCTTCGGCACCTTCAATGCACCGGTCTTGCGGTCCTGCGGATGCAACCGGACTTCCTTGCAAATCTTAGGCCAATCCAGCCGTGCTGTCTCCAATTCGTAGTCTTTCTGGATGTTCATCCAGAATTCCGGCGACATTCTGAAGAACCGCGCCAGCCGCAGGCACAGATCGGCGTCCAGTCCCTGCCTCCCCTTTACGATAGCAACCACGCGCCGCTCCGGCATCTTGATTTCTTTCGCCAGCATCCGCGCCGTCATCCGCAACGGGATAAGGAATTCCTCACGCAGCATCTCGCCTGGATGAAGCGGCGGCATCAGCTTCCCCTTCTTAGGCGAAATCGGAATCCTTCTCTCGATCACATGAACCTTGAATTGGCTCGCATCTGCCGTTCCCTGCGCGTGAGCGAGAGCCTGCTCAAGTGCTCGGATTATGCTTTCGCCAATCTTGCTCATGATGACCGTCTCCGTTTGTGACTATTATTTAACCGCGATTTCCTGCAAGCGCTCGTAGAAGTTTTTGCCTTCGGGTAGCAACTCATAATCGTGCATCGTCGGTCCTCGCAGGATTGTTTTTGTGCCAATTGAAGCTATCAGCCCAACGGACTGGAGCCGAGCACATGAGCTATTGAATGCCTGGCCGTGAACCCCTTGATAGTTGGAAAAAGCCTGATTATCCCAATACTGTTCCCATAGTGACCTTATCGCGTCTATTCGCCAACGGTATTCCTTCTGCACCTCTTGGGGTAAGAATAGATGGATCTGCATTTTATAGATCGATCCCAGGACATTGATGTCATGTTCGGCAAGCTCGACGGTAGCCCGCATCATCTCGTCAAGGCTCTCTGGCACCAAATCATCAACATAGATACAATTGATCGTCAGAGTTCCAAGTCTCATGTGTTTCGCAGGATCGAACGTACGCATTCCATGGAAAACGGCCGCTCGATAAGCTGTTTGTGCGCCCTGGCTCTGCAACGCCTCCCGAAACTCCCTTAATTCTTTATCGTGGCCATCAAGGCGTTTCTCATGCCGTGCTATCGCTGCTGTTGCTGATGATTCTATCTGCTCGACAATCGTCTCTAGCGGCGTCTGGCCGCCTTTCAAAGCCCATCTAATTAGACCGCTTATCGGAAGACCGAGCTTATCCGCTCCAGAAGCGGCTGTCCCTACAACAGTCTCTACAAATGGGGAACGGCTCAATGACTCCATCTCGCGCTGATGTTGAAGCGCCGCAAACTCCCCGTCGTATTGGTTCGGTTTGATCTCCGACATGCTAACTCCAAAAAGCGGGAGAGCAGGGCCGAAGCCCTGCCCTTCCTATGGCGTTGCCTGGACGGCCAGGCTTACTTCTTGTCTTCCACGTCCACGTACTCGGCGTCGATCACGCCTTCGTCCTTCTTCTGTTCGACTGCCGGTTCTCCCGCCGCGCCGGTTGGTCCGGCCTGCGCAGCGGCCGCGTTCGCCTTGTAGAGCACCTCGGCCAGCTTGTGGCTGGCGTGGGTGAGCTTCTCGTGGGCGGCCTTCAGTTCCTTCACGGAGGGCGTTCCCTCGAGCACCTTCTTGGACTCGGCCAGCGCCGTCTCGACCTCGGTCTTGTCCGCCGCCTGCACCTTTTCGCCGCTGTCCTTGAGCATCTTTTCGATGTTGTAGACCAGTCCGTCGAGCTGGTTGCGAGCCTCGATCTCCTCGCGCTTCTCCTTGTCCTCGGCGGCGTGCGCGTCGGCTTCCTTGGCCATCTTCTCCACTTCATCCTTGGAGAGGCCGGAGCTCGATGTAATGGTGATGCGCGTGTCCTTGCCGGTGGCGTTGTCCTTGGCGGTCACGTTGAGGATGCCGTTGGCGTCGATGTCGAAGGTGACCTCGATCTGCGGCACTCCGCGCGGCGCCGGAGGCAGCCCGCCCAGCTTGAACTTGCCCAGGGTGCGGTTCTGCGCGGCCAGCGGACGCTCGCCTTGCAGCACGTGCACTTCGACCTCGGTCTGCGAGTCGGCCGCCGTCGAAAAGGTCTCCGTCTTCTTGGTGGGGATGGTGGTGTTGCGCTGGATCATAGGAGTGGCCACGCCGCCCAGCGTCTCGATGGCCAGGGTCAGCGGCGTCACGTCCAGCAGCAGCAGGTCCTTGACCTCGCCGGCCAGCACGCCGGCCTGCACCGCCGCGCCGATGGCCGCCACTTCGTCAGGATTGACGCCCCGATGCGGCTCCCGGTTGAAGAGCTTCTTCACAATCTCCTGAATCTTGGGCATGCGCGTCTGGCCGCCCACCAGAACCACTTCGTCGATCTTGTCCACGCCGATACCGGCATCGCTCAGCGCCTGCTTGCAGGGGGCGATCGACTTGTCGAGCAGATCGCCGACCAACTGCTCCAGCTTGGCGCGCGTCAGCTTGCGCACCAGGTGCTTGGGCCCGGTGGCGTCGGCGGTCACAAAGGGCAGGTTGATCTCCGTTTCGACGGTCGTCGAAAGCTCGATCTTGGCCTTCTCCGCGGCATCTTTCAGCCGCTGCAGGGCCATCTCGTTGCCCTTCGAGGAGAGGTCCAGCCCCTGCTCCTGCTTAAACTCGGCAATCAGCCAATCGACGATCCGCTGGTCGAGATTGTCGCCGCCCAGGTGGGTATCGCCGTTGGTGGACTTGACCTCGATGACACCCTCGCCCACCTCGAGAATGGAGATGTCGAAGGTGCCGCCGCCAAAGTCGTAAACTGCAATGGTCTCGTCCTTCTTCTTGTCCAGGCCGTAGGCCAGCGCGGCGGCTGTCGGCTCGTTCACAATGCGCTTCACGTCCAGGCCGGCAATCTTGCCCGCGTCCTTGGTCGCCTGGCGCTGCGCGTCGTTGAAGTAGGCTGGAACCGTAATCACAGCCTGGGTGACCGTCTCGCCCAGATAGGCCTCGGCGCTCTTCTTCAGCTTTTGCAGGATCATGGCCGAAATCTCCGGCGGGGTATACTCCTTGCCCTGCGCCAGCACGCCCACGTGATCGCCCTGCTGGGTCACCTTGAAGGGCACCATCTTCATCTCGTCGTTCACTTCGTTGTAACGCCGGCCCATGAACCGCTTGATGGAGAAGATGGTGTTCTCCGGGTTGGTGATGGCCTGGCGCTTGGCTACCTGGCCCACAAGGCGCTCGCCGCTCTTGGTGAAGGCGACGATCGAGGGCGTGGTCCGCGCGCCTTCTTCGTTGGGAATCACTTTGGGCTCTCCGCCCTCGAGGACGGCGACACACGAATTCGTGGTGCCGAGGTCAATGCCGATAATCTTTGCCATGGTTGGTCTCTCCGCGTGCTGCTAGAAATCTCCGACTCTCCTAAGATGCATCATTGAGTGATATAGTGTCAACTTTATTTGATTACATCTTCATAAACCATGCCACGATCTCGTCTTGAACCCCGTGTACCTCGATATGACACGGGCTCTCTTGAAAGAAATATCGGACTGATTTAGTCTTATTTTTGATATACGACCGATTATGTCGTAGTTTTTGTCGGAGGATTCATTTTGATTGCAATGACGCGCAACCGAAGCATCAGGCGCGCCGGTTGGCTGGCTGCCTATCTTCCCATCCTGTTCATCTCTTCTGCCCTTGCGCAGGACAAGCCCTATTTCGTCACCTACTCACACGATCTCGAAGAGCCCGGCAACCTGGAGATCGAAACCAAAACGGCGCTGGCCAGGCCCGGCGGCGGCAACCGCTACGGAGCTACGGCGATGGAGCTGGAGTACGGAACGCGCGCCTGGTGGACGACCGAGCTCTATCTCGACGGCCAGGCCACCGCGCAGGACTCGACCGTGTTCACCGGCTTCCGCATTGAGAATCGCCTCCGGCCGCTGATGCGGGATCATGCTGTCAATCCAGTCTTTTACGTGGAGTACGAGAACACCTCGGGCGCCGACAAGACCATCCTCGAGGTCGTCGGCCATGACGGCCAGGCAGACCTGGCTGGCCCCAATGACCAACTCAGCCGCGAGCATCAGCACGAAGCCGAACTCAAGCTCATTCTCTCTTCCAACGTGAAGGACTGGAATATTGCAGAGAACTTCATCTCGGAAAAGGACCTCGGCCACGACCCGTGGGAGTTCGGCTATGCGGTGGGCGCGACCCGTCCCCTGCGCAGCGCGGCCAGCGGCCGGAGCTGCGCCTTCTGCGCGGAGCGGTTTATCGCCGGCGCGGAGGCCTATGGAGGCCTGGGAAGCACCTTCGCGCTCACCATGCGCGATACTTCCCACTACGTTGCCCCGCTTGTCGGCTGGCAACTGCCCAAAGGTGTGCGGCTGAGCTTCTCGCCCGGCTTCGGCTTTACCGGCACAAGCCTTGCCCGCGTTTACCGGGTGGGCCTGGCCTTCGAATTCGATCAGGCTGGCGGCTGGTTCCATAACGCGCCGGAACGCGGCGGCTCGCAGGGAGGCACCCAATGATGCGACGGACCTCCGCAACTCTCATGTTCCTTTTCAGCGCAACACTCGCTCTTGCCGCGGCTTCCAGTTCCCGCTGGCTGCATGTTCCGACGAAGGATCATGCGCGCTCCAGTCCGCTAGCCGGTGATCCCGATGCGATTGCGGCCGGAGCGCTTGTCTACCGCGAACATTGCCAGCAATGCCACAAGGCCAATGCGATGGGCGATGGCCGCAAGCGGCCCGCGCTGCGCAGCGAACGGATCCGCACGGCAAGCGACGGCGACATCGAGTGGTTTCTGCGCCAAGGCGACCTGGGCCACGGCATGCCGTCCTGGTCCAGCCTGCCCGAGGCGCAACGCTGGCAGATCGTCGCCTGGCTCAGATCCATCCAATAGCACAGGCAGCCTTTGGCGCTCCAGGTCTTGCCGGCAATTAAGAACTAGCGCCTGTCATCAAATTAACCAGATGAGCGTGACGGCGAAGTGGATGGCGGCCAGGAAGTTGCGCGCGGTTTTGTCGTAGCGTGTGGCGATGGCGCGAAAAAGCTTGAGTTTGGCGAAGAAGTTCTCGCGTCAGGCGCCTTGCCTTGTATAGTTCCCGGTCGTAATTCCTCGGCGCCTTGCGGTTGGCCTTGGGCGGTATGACTGCGACTTTGCCCACTCTTTGCAAGGGGATCGGCACACGCTCATCGGCATCGAAGCCTTTGTAGGCAAGCACAATATCGGCTTCAATCTGCCCTAACAGCACATCCGCCCCGTCCAGATCACAGGCTTGGCCGCCGGTGAGATGAAAGCCACTCGGGTTACCCAGGGCACCCTCGCGACGCCTTTGTTTTTGTCGCTAGGGTGGGAGTCCACGGTCCCGCTCAATGCGCTGTCTTCGGCAGCTCGCTCACAGCGTCGATCACAATTCCCGGCGTCAGCACCTCGGGCAGGAGCCGTGGGCTCGCCGCCCCTGGGACGTAAAGCGCGTAAGCGGGCACTCCGCTGCGGCCCAGCGCGGTCAAGGCCTGCGTGATGGCCTCGTCGTGGCGGGTCCAATCGGCGCGCAGCAGGGCGACGTTGGCGTCCAGAAATGCCCTTTGAACGGAGGGCTGATTCAGCGCAACCCGCTCGTTGACCTGGCAGCTCAGGCACCAGCTGGCCGTAAAGTCCACAAAGACCGGCCGGCCCTGCGCCAGATAGCGGCTGACCGCCTCCGCCGACCACGGTTGCCAGCCGCCGGACGAAGCTGAATTCAAAGCCGCGTTTCCATCATGATCCGTCCGAGCCTCAGCCTCTGGAAACCACTTCGGAGCCAGGACCGCCAGCGCCACCACCCCCAGCAAGATGAGCGCGGCAACCACTGTAGCCCAGCGCCTAGCCGGCCAGCGGCCCAGGAACCAGCCGGCAATCGCCAGCAGCAGGAAACTCGCCAGCAGCGCCGCCAGAATCCCCGCCCCATAAGCCGCGGCCAGCACCCACGCCAGCCAGATCACGGTAATGAAGATGGGCACCGAGATGGCCTGGCGCAGGACTTCCATCCAGACGCCCGGTTTGGGGAGCAGGCGCGTCCAGGCCGGTTGCAGTGTGAGCGCAACGTAGGGTGCGGCCAGGCCCAGCGCCAGCGCCGTGAAGACCGCAAAGGTGACCGCCGCGGGTGCGCTGAGCGCGTAGCCGACGGCCGCTCCCATGAAGGGCGCGGTGCAGGGCGTGGCCACCACCACGGCCAGCACGCCGGTGAAAAAGCTGCCCGTGTAGCCCTGCCTGGCGGCAAGCGCCCCGCCCGCGCCGGTCAGCGTCAGCCCGATCTCGAACTGCCCGGCCAGCGACAGGCCCAGGAAGAAGAGCAGCCCGGCCATCAGTGCCAGAAAGACCGGCGACTGGAACTGGAATCCCCAGCCCAGCGTGGCCCCCGCCGCGCGCAGCCCAAGCAGCGCGGCTACCAGCGCCCAAAAAGAAACCAGAATGCCGGCGGCGTAAACCAGTCCATGCGCGCGCAGCTTGTGCAGATCCTTGTGGCCGGAGTGAACCAGCGCCAGGCCTTTGAGGAAGAGCACCGGAAAGACGCAGGGCATCAGATTCAAGAGCAGGCCGCCTATAAAGGCCAGGCCTGAAGCTCGCAGCAACGCGGCCCAAAAAGCAGCCGCGCGTTGACTCACCGGGGAAAGACCTGCTCCGGTGGAGGGTGCGGGCTGGTTGGCCGGGGCTTTAGCCCCCGAGGGAGGTTCTTCCGGACCACTTCCTGGATTCTGGCTTGCCTGCGCAGGCTGTTGCGCCGCGACCGTTCCCGGCAGCGCCGCAATCTCATACGCCCGCCCGCCGGAAAGCTCCAGAACCCCTCGCAACTGAGCGGGATTGGCGGTCAAATTGGCGTCTTTCTTGAGGTCGAGAATCAGGCCTGTTGGCGTGGGAGTGAGCTTTTGCGGGGCCGGATTGTCGAGAATGTCCTTATCTTCGGGGAAGAACGTGGCCTCGCTCTCCCGCTGGCCGGTTTCGACGACGAGGCGGAAACCTGCGGGGATGGGTTGGAATGTCGCTCTCAGGGATCTTGGGTCTGCCTTAGGCACTGGCCTTGCCTGCCGGGTCCACAGAATCTCTTCCTTCGTTGGCTTTGCCAGACCCATCGGCGGTGGGCCTGCAATCTCGACGCGCAGGTCTAGGTCAGCCTTGCCAGGAATACAGACTTCACGGCAGACGAGCCAATCCACCTTTGCGTGAAGTTCGATTGGACCCAGCGGCATTGTTGCGGCAACATTGACGTTCATTGGAAATAGAACTTCGTCTTCGTAGCCAAAATCCATCAGTGGTCCGAGCGGCAATCGCTTCGGCGCGGGAAACTGCAAGGGTCCAGCAGTGATCCCCTTGGGTAACATCCACTGAATGCGGGGCGGCTCACCTGCATCGCCGGGATTCTTCCAATAAATGTGCCAGCCAGGCTCAAGTTTGAAGTACAGGCCAACCTCGTTTGAATCCGAGTGATTCAGAGGCCAAGGCGAAAGCAACTGCACATGCACATGAGGCGCGTCAGCGGAGCTGGACGCCGCCTGCGCGGAGAGTCCCGCGGCCAGCAAGGCAAACAGCACGAAGATAAACCGGAAAGGGCGCATGACAGCGGGAAGCGCACTCCTGATGGTTGGACTCAGTGTAGCCGAAAATCCAGACCTGGCAGCCTCTTGCAGAATTCCATTGAGACCGCAAAATGTGTCAGGGCACGACTTCAGTCGTGCCGAAAAAGCAACTAAATCATGTTGGGCTTTAGCCCATGCGGTTTTGTTTTCAGCAATTTGCAATTCCGCAGCGGCTAAAGCCGGAATCCAAATTGGCCATTTGCGGCACGACTGAAGTCGTGCCCTAACGCAATCTATAGCCTGAAGGCAATTCTACAAGAGGCTCTTGGAGCACCCCCATTTGTTACTCGTGGGATCCAGGGCATCCGCCTAAACCGTTATAGGGTCAAAAGCTCTATCGGGGGTACTCTCCCATGCAGGCGGAGCAAGCCACGTGATTTACGGAGCGCCGCTGATCACGCCAGCCTTAGATCGGGCGCCGGCTTCGCCAGCAGCACGCCCAGGGCGCAGCTTGCCATTCGCGCCAGTTCTCCGTCGGCGCGGCTGGTGAGAACGATCGGAACCTTGGCTCCAACCACAACTCCCGCCGCCAGGGCCCCGGCCAGATATTGAAGCTCCTTGAAGAGAATATTCCCGGCTTCCAGATTGGGAACCATCATAAGATCCGGGTCCCCCGCCACCGGCGATGTTATCTTCTTGATGCGCGCGGCATCGCTTGAAATGGCATTGTCGAATGCCAGCGGGCCATCTACGATGGCTCCGGTGATTTGTCCGCGATCGACCATCTTGCAAAGCGCTGCGGCATCGAGCGTGGATGGTATGGCCTGGTTGACCGACTCCACCGCCGACAGGATTGCCACCTTGGGGTTCACGACTTCGAGCTTGAGCATCATGTCGATGGCATTCTGCAGAATGTCGATCTTGGTCTCCAGGTCCGGCTGGATGTTGATGGCCGCATCGGTAACAAAGAGGGTCTTGTGATAGGACGGCACATCCAGGGCGAATACGTGGCTGATGCGCCGCCCGGTTCGCATTCCTCCTTCGCGCGAGACGACCGCGCTCATCAGTTCGTCGGTGTGCAGCGAGCCCTTCATGAGCATCTGCACCTCGTTCTTGCGAGCCATCTCCACGGCGCGCACGGCGGCCGCGCGGCTTTCGGCAATGTCAACGATCTGGATGGCCCCGAGATCGAGCTGCATGGTCTCCGCGAGGCTGCGAATCCTGGTCTCGGCGCCCACAAGAACCGGCACAATCAACTTATCCGCGAACGCCTGGATAGCGCCCCCGAGAGATACTTCGTCGCACGGCCAGGCAATCGCGGTCTTGACCGGCGGCCTTGAAGTCGCGCGCGCAATCAGCCCCTGATAGCGCCGATAGGGCTCATTCACAATGAGCTTGGGCACGGGCAGCGTAGACCAGCGCAGTTTTTCCCGCGGCGCCAAAACCGTGGCCGTGCCGGAGAAGATCGGCGTGCCGGCGCCATTGTTTGCCTCGCAATCGAATGTAACGATCTTTGTGGAATCGTCCTTGCCCGTAACCCGCACCTTGACAAGAATGAGATCTCCGACGCGGATGCGATTGTGGAACGAGAGACATATGTTCGTCAGTGTGCATCCGGGCCCTGGGATATTCATGCTGAAGAGCCCGGAGATAAGAGAGGCGCACCACATATTTGGCCCCGTCGGAGGTATGCCCCCGGCCCGGCCGACGAGTTCATCCGAGTTTAGAACGGAGTGGAATCCGGAGATCGAGGCGAAGGCCATTGCATCGTCCGTGGTCAGGACGTGATCTGTCGAGGCTGTATCGCCAACTGAAATCTCGTCGTAAGTCTTGCTCTCAATGAACCCCAGATTCATACTTGTTCCTTCCCTCTCAAGCGCCGGCCGGTGTGCTGCCTGAGTGCCATCGTAATTGTCTCGGAGCGCGGTCCAAAGTGACTGCAATCACCGCTGCCCGCCGGCTGTGGATGCGAAGGCCCGGATTGGACCTGGGCGGTTCGGCGTTCGCCGCCGGCCAATCTTGTGCGACGGCGGTCACAGTCCATCCGATTCAGCGGCTCTATAATCGCTGCAACTTGCCCAAAAGATACCGCGAAAGTTGTTGAAACGCTTGTTCTTAACCCAACCGAACAAACTGGACAAAGGAGCGCAACTCCAGATGCATACACACGAAATTGAACAGATGTGCGTGGTTGCCAAGGGTCCGAATCACGGCCCGGCGCCGATACCGCAAGAAGGCCGTTGGACCAAGGTCAAGGAAGTGACCGACGTCTCGGGCCTGACCCACGGCGTGGGCTGGTGCGCTCCCCAGCAGGGAGCCTGCAAGCTCACGTTGAACGTGAAAAACGGCATCATCGAGGAGGCGCTGATTGAGACCATCGGCTGCACCGGCATGACGCAATCCGCCGCGATGGCTGCTGAGATTCTCCCCGGCAAGACGATCCTCGAAGCCCTGAATACCGATCTGGTTTGCGATGCGATCAATGTGGCCATGCGCGAGCTCTTCCTGCAGATCGTCTATGGCCGCACGCAGACCGCGTTCTCTGAGGACGGGCTGCCCATCGGCGCCGGCCTTGAAGATCTGGGCAAGGGCTTGCGCAGCGTGACTGGAACCTTGTACGGCACCACCGCAAAGGGCGCGCGCTATCTCGAACTGGCCGAGGGTTATGTGACCGAACTCGCCCTCGACGCGGATAACGAGATCATCGGTTACAAGTTCGTCCGGCTGGGCCCCATGATGGACTCCATCGCCAAGGGCGTGGATGCGCAGACCGCGCTGACCAAGGCAACCGGCACCTATGGCCGCTTTGCCGACGCCGTCAAAACCATCAACCCCCGCAAGGAATAAGGAGAAGATCATGGCTTTGTTTGAAGGATATGAGAGAAGGATTGCGCAGATCGGCGCCTTTCTTGCGGCCAACGGCATTGCATCGCTTGAAGAAGCCGAGAAGATCTGCCTGGACCAGGGCGTCGACGTGCGCAAGATCGTGAAGTCGATTCAGAACATTTCTTTTGAGAATGCCGGCTGGGCCTATCTGATTGGCGCGGCGGTGGCCATCAAGAAGAAACAGACCGTAGCCGCGGAGATTGCTGAAACCCTCGGCACGGGCCTTCAGGCCTTCTGCATTCCAGGCTCTGTCGCCGACGATCGCAAAGTGGGCATCGGTCACGGCAATCTGGCCGCGATGCTGCTGCGCGAAGAGACTGGATGCTTCGCCTTTTGCGCGGGACACGAATCCTTTGCCGCCGCCGAGGGCGCCATCGGCCTGGCTCGCTCCGCCAACAATGCGCGCAAGACGCCGCTGCGCGTGATTCTGAACGGCCTGGGCAAGGACGCAGCTTTCATTATCTCGCGCGTCAACGGATTTACCTATGTTCAGACCGATTTCGACTATGCAACCGGCAAACTGAACGTCGTTCGGGAGAAGGCATACTCCACCGGCGAGCGCGCTGCCGTGCGCTGCTATGGCGCCGACGATGTGCGCGAAGGCGTCGCCATCATGCACCTGGAGCGGGTCGATGTGGCTATTACCGGCAACTCAACGAATCCCACCCGCTTCCAGCATCCGGTGATGGCGGTTTACAAGAAGGAGCGGCTGCTTGAAGGGAAGAAGTTCTTCTCGGTGGCTTCCGGCGGAGGCACGGGAAGAACGCTGCATCCCGATAACATGGGGGCGGGGCCGGCTTCCTACGGCATGACCGACACCATGGGCCGGATGCACTCGGATGCCCAGTTTGCCGGGTCGTCCTCGGTGCCTGCGCACGTGGAGATGATGGGCTTGATCGGCATGGGCAACAATCCCATGGTCGGAGCATCGGTCGCGGTCGCGGTCGCGGTCGAACAGGCGATGAAGCCATAGGTTCCTCGGCACTCCATCCTTACGGCCGTGCGGCGGATTCTGGCGCAAGGTGGGAGACCGCTGTGATCCAGGCATTTGCCGCCCTGCGCATACAATAGGCACAGTGAGTGATCTCGTTTTCCAGAGGTGAATGGCATTGCCGCTGTATGCGTATCGGTGTACCAATTGCGGTCACCGCTTTGAGAAGATCCAGAGCTTCAGTTCTGAGCAGGAGCTTGTGTGCCCCGTGTGCCAGGGCGTGCTGGAGCGGCCGCTGACCGCGCCGCGCCTGCACTTCAAGGGCGCCGGCTGGTACGTGAACGACTACGCGGCCAAGAGCAGCGCGCCAGCCTCCGAAACGGGGACGGAATCCGGGTCTGGGAGCGCATCTGAACCCGGAAAGGGCGCTGCCCCGTCTGAGACAAAAGCGCCTTCCAGCGGAAGCGAAAGTACCTCCGGCGCGCCCGCTGCCGCGCCCAGCACAGCACTGAGCCCCTCTCCGCCGGCCTCTTGAATTCGATAGACTGGCGCCAGCAAGGGGGAGGCAGCGAATGGAAAATGACGAAGGATGCAGCGCAGGAGAGTTTCTGGAGCAAGCAGGAATCAATCTGACCTGCTTGGGAATCATGGTCTTGGTTATCTGGAAGTTTGAGTTTGTCGCGCGCTACTGGTTTATTGCCATTCCAGCCGGCGTGCTGGCTGAACTCGCATTCTTCTTGGGCGTGGCAAAACGCAGCAGAGAGCGAATGAAGAAGGGCGGCGGGCGCGCGCGTAAGAAAGGCAGGTTTCCGGATGTTGAGCGCCAAAGCGGCTGGATCACATTCTTCGCGATTGCGTCGTCCTGGGCCAGCGGGGCGGTTCTTCTCTATCTCTGGCATGACCATCTTCTGGCTCGGTACTGGTTTGTGACAGCTCCAGCCGCCGTACTGCTGGTGGTGGGCGTAGTATTCACGCCTGAGCCGGCGACCGGTTACATGGGGGAAGGCAGCACGTAATCCGGCCTTGAGCGGTATCCAGCGGCCTCGTGGGAAGTGGAATCTACCTCCATACAGCCCGGCTGCCCGTCTGCAACACTCATTTTATGCAATCAGGGTAAACTGCTTGCGTCGAGGTGGTATAGTGTCTCGCGAACGAAGAAAACCCAAGGCGGCGGACAACGGGCCGGATAGGATCCCTCCTTTCAAAGGCAGGCCCGATGTGAGAGATTTCCTTGAGCACGTAATAAGAAGAGTTGCGGTCCTTGCGTTCTTCGTCTATGCCTTTTGGGTCGCCTCCCTTTCGATGCGCTCCATGTTTCTATTCGCGCCTATTGGGGTAGCGTATTTTGCCGGAATAGTCATAGTTGGGAAAAGAGTCTATAAGAACAGCGGCAAGCGGAGAAGGAAGGGCAAACGATACAAATTCATGGACATCGAGCATCAAAGCGGGTGGATCACGCTCTTTGCGTACCTGGCGATGATAGGGGGTGGATTCCTGCTTTTTTGGCTCTGGGTGTCCGGGAACCTGTTGCGCCAGTGGTGGCTGGCCGTTCCAGCCACTATCGTTATGTTAGCGGGCGGGATCTTTTCGCCGGACACTGAAGAAATGATGGGAGAATCCACCGGTGCGTGATTCGCCCATGAAGAGAATTCTTGCGGCCCGCTAAGATAGTCTCTGGGTATGCCGCTGCTCGATCCCATTCCGTCGCCTGTCTTGCACGCCGACTTTGCCGCTCTGGAGTGGGAGCCGCTGCTGGCCCTCGTTGCCGGCTTTGCCGCCTCGCCCGTGGGCCGCGGCGCAATCCTCGATCTCAGACCCTCGACCGACGAGGCCTGGATTCTTCTCCAGCATCAGCTTACCGGCGAAGTCCGCCTGATGCTGGGCGAGCAGGTTTCCATCCCTCTCGGCGGCCTCTTCGACCCCACGCAACTGGCCGCGAAGGCGCAGATTCCCGGAGCGGCGCTGGAAGCCGGCGAGCTGCAAGCCGTGGCCCGCCTGGCCAACGACGTGGCCTCCTGGCAGTCGCTGCTGCAATCGCCTTCGGCGCGGCTGGTTGGCAAGCTGCCGGGGCTCTCTTCGCTCTCGGGCGCGCTGACCACCAGCCTTCGTCCGCTGGCCGAATCCATCGAGCGCACCATTCAGCCCGATGGCTCGCTGGCCGACAACGCCTCGCCGGAGCTGGGCCGCATCCGCCGCGACCAGGAGCGGCAGCAGCGTCTGATTGAAGAGAGTCTCCGCGCCACGCTGCGCAAGCTCACCCAGGAGGGCGCGACGCAGGATGAACTCATCACCATCCGCGGCGACCGCTTCGTCATTCCCGTACGCATCGAGCTGAAGCGGCGCGTCTCGGGCGTGGTCCACGGCGCCAGCTCTTCGGGGCAGACAGTCTACGTGGAGCCGCTCGAAACCATCGAGCAGAACAACGAGCTGGTGCGCCTGCTCGAAGAAGAGCAGGCCGAGATCCATCGCATCTTTGTGGCCCTCACCCGCCTGGTGGGCGGCTATGCCCATGGCCTCGTCGAAGGCGCGCGCGTCCTTGCGCTGGTTGACAGCCTGCAGGCCCGCGCCCGCTTTGCCCGCGATTACGACTGCGCGGCCCCGTCGATCGCCCCCGATCTTCTGCGCCTCGAAGGGGCTCGCCATCCGCTGCTGGAAAAGCGCCTTCGCGCGACCGGCGTCCGCCCCAATACGGGTGTGGTTCCGCTCACGCTGGAGCTGACCTCAGAGGCGCGGCAAATGATCGTCAGCGGCCCCAACACCGGCGGCAAGACCGTGGCGCTCAAGACCACCGCGCTGCTGGCCATGATGGCGCAGGCGGGATTGCCTGTCCCCGCCGCGGCCGCTTGCTTTCCGGTCTTCACTGCGTTCCTGGCCGACATCGGCGACGCGCAATCCATCGAGGCCGCGCTCTCCAGTTTTTCCGCGCATATCACCAACCTCGACCGCCTCTCGCGGCTGGCCGATGCGCGCTCCCTGGTGCTGCTCGACGAACTCGGCTCCTCCACCGAACCCGAAGAAGGCTCGGCGCTGGCCGTGGCCATTGCCAGCCACTTCCTCACGGCGGGCGCGTGGTCGCTCATCTCCACCCATCACACTTCGCTCAAGGTCTACGCCGCCAACACGCCCGGCGTGGTCAACGCCGCCGCCGGCGTGGACGAGGTTACGCTCGCGCCAAACTACCAGCTTCGCCTCGGCGTTCCTGGCGCGTCAGCCGGCATCCAGACCGCCGAGCGGCTGGGCCTGAACTCCAGCATCGTCGCCGCCGCCCGCCAGCGCCTGGGCTCACAGCAGGTGGATATCGCCCGCTTTCTCGACAAATTGCATAACGAGCTCGCCACCCTTGAAGTCGAGAGAAAAAACGCACGCGCCGAACAGTACGCGCTCAACCAGGAGCGTTCCAGGCTCGCGCGCGAGGGCGACGTCGAACTGCGAAACCGCACCCGCGACCTGGAAACCAAGCTGGCCTCGCTGCTCAAGGACTTCGAGTTCCAGATGCGCGAGACGGTCCGCGCCATCGAAGATCGCGCCGCGCAGCAGAAGCTCTCCAAGGAGGCCGAGCGCCGCATTCTGCGCCTGCGCCGCGAGTTTCAGGAGAGCTTCAATCAGACCGTCGTCGCCCACCGCACCGGCGCCGATCAGGGCGACGCCAACGCCCAGCCGCACATCGTCAAGCACGTCTCCGCCGGGGACCAGGTGCGGCTCAAGTCGATGAACAAGGTCGCGGTGGTGCAGCGAGAGGTCGAGAAAGACCTCTTTGAAGTCGCGCTCGGCCCCATCAAGATGCGCGTCAAGCGCGACGAGCTCTGCGAGCTGCAGCCCTTTGGCGGAGGTTCTGCGAAGGAATCTCCGCTCACGGCTGCCCGCCAGCAGAAGAACGTGCATGTGACCGTCACAAGCGCCAATACCGACGAGATGCGCATGGAGATCAACCTCATCGGCCGCACCGTGGATGAGGCCACCGAAGAGCTGGAGAAGTATCTCGACCGCGCCTTCCTCGCCGGCCTTCCGCGCGTTCGCGTCATTCATGGCCACGGCGCCGGCATCCTCCGCCGCGGCGTCCGTGAATTCCTGAAGAGCCATCCCCACGTAGCCACGCTGGCCGAAGCGCCGCAAAACGAGGGTGGCCAGGGAGCGACGCTGGTCGAGCTGCGGCAGTAGTTGCGCTGTTCATCCAAGGTTGGCGATTAGCGGCCCGTTGCTTTGCCGCCGCGGGGCGATCATGCGTTTGCGGAAACCGTCGCAGTGAGCCCAATCGGACCTGCAGAGCCCGCAGTTTTTGGGGTTCGACGACGACCCATGCCGGAAGATATGATTAGGCGACTCACCAAAGCATCCGGCGGCCGCTACCATCCGTAGCCGCCGATCTCCGCGCGAAGGAAAAACAACATGAAGCGATTCACTTATGCCGTTGCCGTTATTGCCATCCTGTGCGGCTTGAGCGCGCTTGCGCAAACCGCCAACCCCAAGACCGAGACCAGGAAAGAGAACGATTGGTGGCACGCTGCCTATCTCACTCAGCCTCTGAACAGTCCGGACGCGAAGAAACTCCCACTTATCTCCGTCAGAGGCAATCGCTTCGTCGATCCCACCGGCAAGCCGGTTCTATTCCGCGGCGTCAGCATCGCCGACCCCGATAAGACTGAGAGCCAGGGCCACTGGAGCAAAGACCTCTTCGTCAAGGTCAAGGAGACCGGAGCCACGGTGGTGCGCATTCCCGTCCACCCGGTTGCTTGGCGCGGGCGCGGAACGAAGAACTATCTTGCCTTGCTCGATCAGGCCGTGCAGTGGTGCACCGATCTGGGCCTGTATGTGGACATCGACTGGCACTCCATCGGCAATCTCAAGCAAGGCCTCTTTCAGGACCCTATGTATGAGACCAGCATGCCTGAGACCTTCAATTTCTGGCGCATTATCGCCGCCCATTACAATGGACATCATACCGTCGCGTTCTTCGAGTTATTCAACGAGCCGACGGTCTTTTTTGGCCAGCTCGGATCGGTGTCATGGGAAGACTGGCGCCAGATCAACGAAGATATGATCGCTGTTATTCGCGCCTATGACAAGGAGACCATTCCGCTGGTTGCCGGCTTCGACTGGGCCTACGATCTAACTCCCCTGCGCATCAGTCCCATCCGGGCCGAGCACATCGGATACGTGACTCATCCCTATCCCATCAAGAGATCGAAACCGTGGCCGCCCAAGTGGGAAGAGGATTTCGGCTTTGCCGCCGATCATTACCCGATTATTGCGACCGAAATCGGTTTCGACTTAGGCGACGGCACCAGGGAACAGGGCATCGAGTACGGCAACGAGATTACAAGTTACCTTGAATCGAGAGGCATCAGTTGGATCGCCTGGTGCTTTGACCCGGAGTGGGGCCCGACCATGTTCTCCTCATGGGATACATTTCAACTTACCGACGAGGGCAAGTTCTTCAGCGATGTTATGCGCGCCAAGGCGGCTTCGCCGTCCTCGGAGGCGGGCAAGTAACTCCGCGCCGGGGCTCATTTCCAGAGGTTTCTTCCCGGTCCTCCGCCGTGGCGGACGCGACGTGGGGAGCCCGGCAATGAATGCTTCCCGCGGCCCCGGCTGCGGCTGGGAGCTACGCTCGTCTCCAAACCAGGACCGGAAGCCTCGAGCTATCGCTGAATCGGATGAACGTGCAGGCCGGCGGGCATAAGGCGACCCTGGCCATGGTTTCCGGGACACGATCAGGATTTCCGCTTTCGAGAGGCTTTGCGGCCGGAGTATAGAACCCATCTCATAAATGTCTGAGGAGCATGAGCAGGCACGCTAACTGTACGAAGCCGAGGAAGTTTTCGATGCGGTATTCCCATCGAGTGACCAGGCGACGGTAGTTCTGCATCCAAGCG